>JAESFL010000007.1_pt1 | contig 437539 bp, 410 predicted proteins | sample 9269401 | NCBI WGS metagenome assembly JAESFL01 (sample SAMN14506025, study PRJNA617098) | algae metagenome | isolation source: Gloeocapsa sp. UFS-A4-WI-NPMV-4B04 and co-occurring heterotrophs from desert... | place: USA: Utah | collected 2006-10-01 | reverse complement strand
CGATTTGTTCATCTCGCATTTGTATCGTCTGTCGAACAAGGAAGCACTACGCACCTCCGGTGTCCTATCCAAGCACTTTTGGCTGCATCGGATTTTGTCAAAAAAATTCTGATTACCTGCTTAGAGAATATGAACATCGATTTTGGATGATCGTGAAGCGTGAAGCAAAGTTCATGCGCTCGTGCAATCCAATACAAAGACTTATAACAACATCGCCGTACCAATCACACCACCTGATACTTGCGCCGCGCCCCACTCGGACCGATGCGCTTTTCAATGAGCTCCAGCATCGCCTGCGCGGCAATCGACAATGCCTGGTCCTTCCGCTTCGCGATCAGGATCGGCCGCATCAAGCCCTGCGACTCCAGCGGGATGGCAACGAGGTCCAGTTGACGGAACTGGAACAGGGTCAGTTCCGGTACCAGGGTCACGCCCAGCCCTTGCTTGACCAGCCCGGCTACTGTCGCCAGGTGTTCGACCTCGAAGCCGGAGTGGATCGTCTGCACATCGCGCAGCAGGTTGTCCACGTGCTGTCGCACGCTGGATGATTTGGCCAGGTGAATGATTTCGCAGCCCGCCAGCCTGTCCACCTGCACGATGCGCTTCTTCGCCAGCGGATGATCGCGCCGGCAGACGAGATAGAAGGGATCGCTGCACAAGGTCTTCGAGTCGAATTCGTTGAAGTTGGAGCCGGGTGCCGTGAGCACGAGGTCCGCCTTCCCCTGCCGCAGCAGGGACAGGCACTGGTCGGATAGCGCGTCGTACAGGCTCACGCTGACGCCGGGATACAACTTCTTGTACTCGGCGATCACCGCCGGCAGGCCATTGGCGGCGAGCGACGGCAGGGCCGCCACCGCCACGCGTCCGCGCCGGCGAGCCACGTAGTCCGACATGTCGTCGAAGGCGGATTCGATTTCCGATACGAGCGAACGCGCCACTTCGGCGAACAGTTCGCCTTCCGGCGTCAGCGTGACATTGCGCGTGTCGCGCTCGAACAGCTTCGTGCCTACCGCCGACTCCAGTTTCTGGATCATCACGCTGAAGGCGGATTGCGAGGTGTGGCAGCGCTCGGCTGCGCGGGTGAAGTGCTTCAGTTCGTCGAGCGCGATGAAGGCATAGAGTAGTCGGGTGGAAATATTGGCGCTCATCAAGGTCACCTCGGCTGCAAGAAGGGCAATGTGGATTAATCCGATAAAGCGATTAATTCATCGGAAATATCCATTTTACTTAACTATTCAAGCGCGCCACAATGCATTCGCCTGCTTAATAAATAAGCAGATCATCAAGAGCTCATCAAGCAGCAAAGCAGGCAACAGGCAGGGCAGACAAAACATGCGCCGCATCAACACGGCGCGTTTCCAGAGGCAGGCATGAGACAAGTCAGAATCGGATCGGGCGCGGGTTACTCCGGCGACCGTATCGAACCGGCGGTGGAGCTGGCCGAAAAGGGTGACATCGATTACCTGATCTTCGAATGCCTCGCCGAGCGCACGATCGCCATTGCCCAGCGTTCCAGGATGAAAGACCCCGATGCCGGATACGATCCGTTATTGCCGGAGCGCATGCGCGCGGTCCTCGGACTGTGCAGCGAAAAGGGAATCCGTATCATCACCAACATGGGTGCCGCCAATCCCCTTGCAGCCGCTGCAAAGGTCCGCGACATCGCACGAGAGATGCATCTTCGTCCGCTCAGGATTGCCGCCGTCCTCGGCGACGATGTGCTGGATATTTTGCGCAGCGGCGACTACATCGATGACACCGGCGTGCCGGTCGCCAGCCTCGGCGAGCGGATGCTTTCCGCCAATGCCTATCTTGGCGCGCAGCCGCTGGTCGACGCGCTGGCACAGGGAGCCGACGTCGTCATCACCGGGCGCGCTGCCGACCCCTCCCTTGTACTCGCGCCGCTCATCCATGAATTCGGCTGGGCCATGGATGACTGGCATCGCCTCGGCCAGGGCACGCTGATCGGCCATCTCCTGGAATGCGCGGGCCAGATCACCGGCGGCTATTTCGCCGATCCCGGCTACAAGGATGTGCCCGGCCTCGCCCGCCTCGGCTTTCCGATCGGCGAAGTCTCGGAAGATGGCACGGCCGTCATCACCAAGGTGGAGGGTAGCGGCGGCAAGGTCACGGCAGCGACCTGCAAGGAACAGATGCTGTACGAGATCCAGGATCCGGCTGCCTATTTCACGCCGGACGTGGTCGCCGATTTTTCGGGCGTCGACATCGAGGAGATCGGCATGAACCGCGTGCGCATCAGCGGTGCCAGTGGCCGCAAGCGGCCCGACACGCTGAAGGTCTCCATCGGCTACATTGACAGCTTCATCGGCGAAGGCCAGATGTCGTATGCCGGCCCCGGGGCGCTCGCGCGGGCACGCCTTGCGCTCGACATTGTTGCCGAGCGGTTGAAGATAACCGGGGTGGAATCGAGTGAAATTCGCTACGACCTCCTCGGCGTGAACGCGATGCATGGCGACAGCCTGTCGGACGCCCGCGCCGAACCGTATGAAGTGCGCGTTCGCGTCGCAGGCCGCACGAATACCCTGCGCGAAGCGGAACGCATCGCCAATGAAGTGGAAAGCCTCTATACCTGCGGCCCGGCCGGCGGCGGCGGCGCGACGAAATCGGCGAAGGACATCGTCGCGGTGCGCTCGACGCTGCTACCGCGCGACAAGGTAAATACATCCGTGCATATCGAGGAGAGCTGACATGCTGCTGCGCGACATCGCCCATTCACGGGCCGGCGACAAAGGCAATATTTCCAATATTTCGGTCATCGCCTTCGACCCGAAAGACTACCCGCTGCTGGAAAGATTCTTGACCGCGGAGCGCGTGAAGGCGCACTTTGCGCACATCGTCGAAGGCGAAGTTCGCCGCTACATGCTACCCAGGATCGGCGCGCTCAACTTCGTGCTGCACAACGCACTGACCGGCGGCGTCACCCGGTCGCTGGCGCTCGATGCACATGGCAAGACACTCAGTTCGGCGATGCTGGGCATCGAGATTCCGGACGACGCCACTAGTGGCATCCGTTGCTGACCGTTCCGCATCACTACCCATACCGATTGCCGGTTATTTACGCCTCATCCCTAGGAGACATCCAATGACGATTAAAACTTCAACGCGCCTGGTCCTGTCGGCCGTATTCCTCACCGCTGCTGCCGGTGCATCCGCGCAAGCCCAGTTCCCCGAGAAGCCGATCCGCTTTGTCGTACCGTTCGCCTCCGGTACCGCCACCGACCAGCTCGCCCGTGCGCTCGGCCAGGCCGTGACGCAGGAAACCAAGCAACAGGTCATCGTCGACAACAAGCCCGGCGGTAACGGCTTCATCGGCGCCAGCGAGGCAGCGCGCGGCGCACCCGACGGCTACACCGTGTTCATCACCACCAACACCACCCACGCCGCGGCGGAACACCTGTACAAGAAGCTGCCCTACGACCCCGTGAAGGATTTTGCGCCGATTACCGGGCTTGGCAAGGGCGGACAATTCATGGTGGTCAGCACGCAGTTTCCGGCCGCTTCGGTGAAGGACGTCATTGCCATGGCGAAAAAGGATCCGGGCAAGCTCACCTTCGGCAGCGGCAGTTCGTCGAGCCGGATCGCGGGCGAACTGTTCCAGCAGCTGGCCGGCGTGCAACTGCTCCATGTTCCCTACAAGAGCAACACCTTCGCGGTCACCGACCTGCTCGGCGGGCAGATCCAGATGATGATCACCGATTCGGCCACCGGCATGCCGCACATCAAGAGCGGCAAGCTGCGCGCACTCGGCTACTCGGCCAAAACCCGCTCCCCGCTCCTGCCGGAAGTGCCGACCATCGAAGAGGCCGGCGTGAAGGGCTATGACATCGGCTACTGGTTCGCCGCCTATGCGCCGGCGAAAACACCGCCGGCCATCGTCGCCCGCCTCAATGAACTGCTGACGAAGGCAGCCAAGAGCCCGACCGCAAGCAGCGCGTTCTATGCCAACAGCGGCACCGACGTCTTTGTCACGTCGCCTGACGAACTGGCGAAGTTCCAGACCGCGGAATCGAAGAAGTGGGGAGAGATCATCCAGAAAGCCGGCATAGAAAAAGAATAAGCGAGCCGGCCCGGCAGCAGGTCAATGTCGATTTCCCTTTGCCGGTTCGGCAAAGGGCGGGGAGCGTTCGTCCCCGGACCTTCGGCATGCTCCGGCACCACGGCAGCACATTCATCCAAGCAGTCACACCATCCATCCACATCGTGCAGGAGACTATTGTGAACTCACGTCTTACCTACTTAACGGCTGCGGCCCTTGCAAGCGCCCTCGCCGGCTGCGGTTCCGGCGGCGGCGACTCGGCCAACGCCAATCCCAACACCTCGGTTGCCGCAGGCGCGCCGCTGCAGACCCTGACGATTTCGTCGACACAGGATTTCGCCTCCGGCGCCAGCTTCGGCGCAGTCGGTCCCTACGAGCAGGTGACCGGAACGATCCGCGGCGAGGTCGATCCTAAGGACCCGAAGAACGCCATCATCCAGGACCTTGCGCTGGCACCGGTCAATGCCCGGGGCATGGTCGAATACAGCGCTGATTTCACGATGCTCAAGCCGAAGGACATGAGCAAGTCCAATGGCGTATTGCGCTACGACGCACCGAACCGCGGCAACATCCTCACCATGATCAACCCGACCGCATCGCCGAGCGACGCGGTCTACCTCGAACGTGGCTACGTGGTGCTCTACTCTGCCTGGCAGGGCGATGTGCCGAAGAGCAGCCCGGCCCGACTGACCGCCACCGTGCCCGTGGCGAAGAATCCCGACGGATCGTCGATCACCGGTCCTTACCGCGCCGAACTCGTGCCGAGCGCACCCGTGCCGGTGATGAGCCTGCCGGGCGGCGTTTTCAACGGCACCATGATTCCGTATGCGCCGGTATCGCTCGACACCGCGCAGCCGGGTTTCTCGCTCACGCGCCGCATGAATGAAACCGATCCGCGCACGCCCATCCCGGCAGCGGACTGGAAATTCGCCAACTGCGACACGGCCGCCAACGCCTTCCCCGGCACGCCTGACCCGACCCGCATCTGCCTCAAGGGCGGATTCGATCCGAAATACCTGTATGAAGTGGTCTACATCGCCAAGGACCCGCTCGTGATGGGCGTGGGGCTGGCCGCGTTGCGCGATACCGTCACCTTCTTCAAGAGCAAGGCCGCCGACAACAGCGGCAACGCCAACCCGATCGCCGGCCGCATCGCGTACACCATCGGCCAGGGCACGTCGCAGTCCGGCAATGCGATGAAAACCTTCCTGCACCTCGGCTTCAACCAGGCGCTCGACGGCGGCAAGGTCTTCGACGGCATGTATGCGCACGTGGCCGCGCGCCAGACCAACGTCAACACCCGTTTTGCGGTACCGGGCGGCGGCGGCGGACTGCGCACCGACCACACCGCGTTCGGCCAGACCGCACCGAGGGCGCTCGACAAGGATTACATCGACAACCTCACCGGCCAGAAGGGCGGCGTGATGACGCGCTGCGCGGCGACGAATACTTGTCCGAAGTTCTTCCTCGGTCTGTCCGGCACCGAGTTCTGGCAGCTGCAGGGCTCGCCGGTGCTTACCGATGCGTATGGCTTCCGCGACCTCGCGCAGCCGGAGAATGCGCGCGTCTATTACTACTCCAGCACCCAGCACGGCGGCCCGGGCGGTACGGCCAGCATCAGCTACGCACCTACCCGCGATGTTTATCCGCGCGGCACGGTGGCCCACTTCAACGACACCTTCCGGGCACTGTTCCTGAACCTGGAAGACTGGGTGACGAAGAACATTGCGCCGCCGGCCAGCCAGGTGCCAAGTATCGCCGACGGCACGCTGGTGCGCCCGGAGGACGTCCGGTTTCCGGTCATGAAGGGATTGACCTGGGCGGCGAACGGCACGCAGACGCCGATCCCGGAGTTCAACTACCTCGCCCGCTACAACGGCTACCCGCTGCTTGATTTCGGCCCGCAATACCGGCCGCAGGACGAGTCCGGCATCGCCACCCAACTGCCGCCCTTCTATACCGGCAAGGATTACGCGATCCTGGTGCCGCAGGTCGATCCGTCGACCGGCCTGACGCGCGCCGGCATCCGGGGCGTGGAGGTACAGGCGCCGCTCGGCACGAGTATCGAATTCAACTATGTCGCCACGCCGGGCATCATCGATTTGTCCAACCTGAGCGGCTCGTACATACCGTTCCACCGGACGGAGGCGGAGCGCACTGCGGCGGGCGATACCCGTCCTTCGCTGGAGACGCTGTACGGCAACCAGGCGGGGTATGTGGCCAGGGTGACGGAAGCGGCCAACAGCCTGGTGGCGCAGCGCTTCCTGCTGCAGCGGGATGCGGAGCGCATCATCCAGCAGGCCACGGCGAATCCTGTCTTGCCTTGAGGCTTGATGGATGACTACGAAAAGGGCGGGCGACCGCCCTTTTTGTTTTTGGGCGGAGAAATTTCGGACAGATGTTTGATAGCGGTGCCACTTTACAGCGCAGGGTATGGCGGCGCGTGGAACCGGCAGCCATATCGCTTACGCACAATCAAACAGCCAGTGGGGAACCAGGGACGGGTTTCGTGCCACATACGGGACTTGCGAGGCGGCACCTGCTTCCCGAAGCGTTTGGCAGAAAACCTTTCCATGAAAAACTTTTCATTGATACCAAGAGGCTACATCTTCAATTCCGGTCCACCGGTGCAGGAAACGCAGAACCGCGCCGACCCGGCCACCGCCACGTCCCCGCCACCTACAGCCACAACGTCTGTTCCACAAGCGTCGGAAAGACGGCAAAGGCCGGTGGAAATGCCAAGCAAGCAGGTCCGAATCATGCAACAACTGGAGGCAGGCCCGTCCAATCAGTCGCGGCAGGAGGGTGCGTCGCATTCATCTTTGGCCAGCACCTCCACCTTATCCGTCGCGGAGTCAGGCCGGGTGCATCGGCTGAATCAAGCAATGCTTGCAGAATTCCGCCAAAAGGCCGATGCCAACCCGGACAATACGCCCCTGACAAAGGACTACTGCCACGATGTGCTGGAGGAACTGGCCGACTGGCTGAAGCAGCAGTCCACTTATCACACCATACATTCCCTACGGGCTCTCGCGGACTACGCGTGCGCCCAAAACTATCGTCGTTTCGACCGTATTGCTCGGGATATAAACAAAGATTTCATCAACAGTGGTGCGGCACGCGTACAGATGGGAAAGCCAAACCCACCTAGCCTCGTACCGGATAGCGATCTTGGCCTCATCATCAAAGCTTTGAACTTGTCGCGCCACGAATCGCGAATCGCGTTGCCGCCTGCCTCTGTCTCACGCCAGGACGAGCGGCTGATTCACCGCCTCCAGGTTACTTTGTTGGGACAAGGCGAAAATCCCGCAACGCTTGCCAACAACATTGCGGGATTCAAGCAATTCTGCATCTGGCTCAGGCAACAGGCCGTGTTTGGAACGCAGACCCCATTCGGGCTGGACAGCCCCGAGAAGTTGCTGAACCATCCGGACGAAAAACAGGTGAAAGTCGTGGTGGACAGCTTCAGGGACACCCCGAGCGTCACTGAAGCCACAGGCGACCAAGCCCGTACCGCGATCAATAAGTTCCGGAAATTGTTAGGACAGGCCCCAATGCGGATGCGTACTTACTTGGAGGCTGGGTCAACGCTTCCGCAGCAGCGTCCTGTCCAGCCCGCCGGGAAGTCCATCAACATCGCGCCGCCATACAATCCCGGCGTAAGTCGACCGGTTTTCATGGCTGAAGCCGCTGCCTCGCCAGGCGCAGCATCCGAGGAGGCTGGAAGCAGCCGGTACGGTGTATGGCGTCCTGTGCCCGGGTCACGGGGCGCATCTCGTCAGGTGCGGCCCCACGCGGACACCGCCCCGCGCGGGCAGACTACCGACATCGCGCCGCCGTCCAACCCGGGCGAAAGCGGACCGGATTTCATGGCTGAAGCGGTCGCCTTCACAGATGCAGCGTCCAATGAGGCAGGAAGCAGCCGGTACGGTGTATGGCGTTCTGTGCCAAGGTCACCGGACGCGTCTCGTAACGTACGGCAGCGCGTGGACCCCGCCCCGCCCAGGCAGACTACCGACATCGCGCCGATACACAGTCCCGGCGTGACCAAGCCCGCTATCATGGATGAAGAGATCGCTCTCCTTGCTGAGCCTCCCACCTCGAAGGAAGAGTTCGACTTCTTTAGCAAGATGTTCAGGTGAGAGCGAGGCGGGCACAACGGTGTATGCACTGCCGCGGTTCCTGATCCCTGCTCCAACGTCACAAAAAGCGGCCCGCAAGCCGCCCGTAAGGTGAAGCCAGCCATACAAAGCCGCCTACGTTCATGACGACAGTGCACCAGAACGCGGCCCGGAATGATTTCTTGCTCGATTTGTGGCGCAGCACCTGCTGGGCGACGATCGCGCCCGGCCATCCGCCCGCGAGACCCAGCAGCAACAGCGTGCTTTCCGGCGTGCACCATGCCCCCGACGTGGCTGCGGACTTGTCTTTCGCATAGGCGAAGAAAGTCACTGCGCTCGCGACGGCGTACAGGGCGTCCACCCATGCCGGGATGTGCCACGCGACCGAGGCGGCGAAGTACACCAGCAGGAAAAGCGGAATGGCGGCATAACTTCCTGTGCCGGAACGCGAAGGTTCCGCGGCCTTGCGCTGCGCCGTCCGGCCTGTCGGTCCGGCGGGCTCGACCCGGACCGCCCGTTCCCTGCCGTCCGTGCCGATACCCAGTTCGAAGGTAAGCCGTTGTCCGGGCTGTGGCCGCAGCCCGGAACGGCAGGCTTTGATATGGACGAACACCTCGTCGCCTCCCTGGGCCGGTTCGATGAATCCGAATCCGCGTTCGTCGTTCCAGGTTTTCAATGTGCCGGTCAATCGCATGGATGCCTTCGTTAAAAATCAGCGGATCAGCGCAATGCGCTGGGTGTCGCGCCGAATTCCCGCTTGATGAGTTTTCGCAGTGCCGTGCCGTCCTGGTATCCCACCCTGGAGGCGACGGCTTCAATAGACAGCGATGTGGTTTCGATCAGGTGCGAGGCATGCAGCAGCCGCCGGCGCTGGATGAACTTGATCGGCGGTAGCCCCGTTGCGGCGGCGATACGCCGCGACAGCGTCTTCGGCGATACGGCCAGCGCAGATGACAAGGTCGTCACACTGATCGGCGCGGCCAGATGATCATCGATCCAGCGCTCGGCGGCAACTACCGTCGGATCGATATGCTGGATATGAGTCGGGATCATGTACCGGGCCTGCGATGCACGGTGGTCGATCAGCATGTAGCGCGAGCACAGGCGGGCAACACCCGCTCCCATCGTATCGGCGACGACGGCCAGCGCCAGGTCCAGTTGCGAAAAGGCCGCGCCTGCGGTCGTACAGGGTCCGTCGCTGATAACCATCCTTGTCTCTTCCAGGGTGATGTGCGGAAAGCGCGCGCGGAAGGCGGATGCCAGCCACCAGGTCGTGGTCGCGCGGCGGCCGTCCAGCAGGCCTGCCTCGGCCAGCAGGAATACCGACGAACAGGAGGCGCCTATCCTGACGCTGCCATCGGCCATCCCCTGTAACAGCTTTAGCGCCTCGACCGCATCCTTTTGCGCGAAGCGCGCCGTGATGGCAGCATCGTTCACAAGGCCGCAGCCGGGAATGATGATCCAGTCCGGCTTCGTGTCGCCAGCGGTGATTTCCCGGAACAGGACGTCCGCCCGGAGCGTCAGTCCGCCGCCGGTGCTGACATGCCGCTTGTATCCGGCAGTCACGATCCTGATCCTGTGCGGCTTGCCGGTCGCGGCGAGAAAGCCCAGCCCCGCGTTCAGCGTATCGATGGTAATGGCCAGGCTCGACGCCATCACGCCGTCCAGGGCCAGGATCAGAATGGTTTTCATTTGTCTATTTTGGCATGAAACAAGTCGTTTCTAACAATGGCCGGCTGATTCGCCCGGATGCACACTGAAGGCTCTTGAAACGGGTTGCCCGGCACCGTCGCGGCAATCAATCCATTGAAAGGAATGGCGATGCTGAAGCGAAATATGAACGAGGACGACCCTCTTGATGATTTCAATGCGCGGGAAATGACCCTCGACGGCGTGATGAAGATCGTCCATGTGAGCGGCACCGGGCCGGCGGTGATCGTCATGACCGAGATGCCGGGCATCAGTCCGCATGTGGCCCGCTTCGCACGCTGGGTGCGCGACGCGGGATTCACCGTCTACATGCCCTCGCTGTTCGGCTACGATGGCGCGGTGCCTGGCGCGGAGGAAGGCAAGGCCGTCTTCCAGCGTGCCTGCGTCAGTGCCGAATTCCGTGCCTTCGCCGGCAAGGGATCAAGCCCCGTTACCAAATGGTTGCGATCGCTGGCGAGGCTGGCGCATGGCGAATGCGGCGGCCCGGGGGTCGGTGCGATCGGCATGTGTTTCACCGGCAATTTCGCCCTGACGATGATGCTCGACGCATCGGTGATCGCCCCGGTACTGTCGCAGCCGACACTGCCGCTGGATGATCCCGCCGGCATCGAGATGGCGCCGGAGGAACTCGCCGCGGTACGCCAGCGCCTGGAGCGCGACGACCTGACCGTGATGGCCTATCGCTTCGAAGGCGACAAGTTCTGCCGGGCGCAACGCTTTGCTGCCTACCGCGAGGCGCTCGGCGACCGCTTCGTCGGCCGCGTACTTCCCGACAGTGCCGCCAACCGTGATTCGCTCGCACCGTTTTTCGAACACGTCGTGGCCAGCCCGCATAGCGTCGTGACCGCGCACCTGATCGATGAAGCCGGCCAGCCGACGATCGCCGCCCGCGACGAGATCCTGTCCTTTTTCGCCCGGCGGCTCTACGCTTGATGCGAAGGATGGCACTGCGGGGGATGTCGAAACTTCTATCTACACTTCGCCGGCCAGGGGAGCGCCGCATGGACACGGCCGTCCCCGAAGCACGGCGGCAGCCGATGGGACGCTGTCAAAGCCGCTGCACATCGACAGCGGCTTTCTCTTTCCGCTCGCTGTACCGGTCCGTCAGGTAGTCCGTCCTGCCCCGCAGCAGCAGCGTGAATTTGAACAGTTCCTCCATTACGTCCACCAGGCGGTCATAGTAGGGCGATGCCTTCATCCGGCCGGCATCGTCGAACTCCTGATAGGCCTTCGCGACCGACGACTGGTTCGGTATCGTAAACATGCGCATCCAGCGGCCGAGCAGGCGCAGGGTATTGACCGTGTTGAATGACTGGGAACCGCCGCATACCTGCATCACCGCCAGCGTGCGTCCCTGGGTCGGACGCATTGCGCCCATTTCCAGCGGTATCCAGTCGATCTGGTTCTTGAATACGGCGGTGATTGCGCCGTGGCGTTCGGGACTACACCATACCTGTCCTTCTGACCACATCGACAGCTCCCTGAGCTCGGCAACCTTCGGATGGCTGTCCGGCACGCTGCCGGCCATCGGCAGGCCGGCCGGATCGTAGATCCGGGTTTCGGCGCCGAAATGGTTCAGGATGCGTGCCGCTTCGTAAGTGAGCAAGCGGCTGAACGAGCGCTCGCGCAGGGAGCCGTACAGCAGCAGAATCCGCGGCGGATGATCGAACGGTGCCAGTGGCGAAAGCTTGTCCATCGTCGGTGTATCCAACAGTTGCGGTACGGCCGCGGGCAGGCTTGAATCGGTGAGTAGATGCATGATTGGAACAGGTTTAAGAATGTTTGCGGCCTGCGAATTCGCTTGGCGACACGGTGCCGCCGACGGTCGCATCTTTCGGCGGCGCGGGATAAAGCCAGCAGAACACCCCGGTTGCCGCTGCGGCGCCCAGCAACTGCGCGGCGATGAAGCCGGGCGCGTCGATCGGTCGGATGCCGGCGAAGGTATCGCTTGCCGCACGCGCAAGTGTCACGGCGGGATTGGCGAAGGAGGTCGAGGAGGTGAACCAGTAGGCGGCAGTGATATAGGCGGCAACCGCGAACGGCGTTACCGCCGGCCGGCTGCGAGAGCAGCCGATGATGACGGCGAGCAGCCCGAAGGTGGCGACAACTTCGCTCCACCATTGCGCCGCGCCGGTGCGGACATGATCCGAGGCGAAGAACAGCGGTTCGCCGAACATCAGATGCGCTGCCGCCACGCCGGCGAACGCGCCACCGATCTGCACGGCGATATACGGAATGACGTCCGAGGCCGGGATGTTTCTCTGCCAGGCTTCGGACAGCGTCACCGCCGGATTGAAGTGCGCGCCAGAGATGGTGCCGAACATCAGGATCAGCGCCACCAGTCCGCATCCGGTGGCGATGGCGTTGGCGAGCAGAGCGATTGCCGTATTGCCGTCCGCCAGCCGTTCGCCCATGATGCCCGACCCGATCACCACCGCCAGCAGGAAGGCGGTGCCGAGTCCTTCCGCCACCAGGCGCCTTGCTCGCGTCATATCTTTGTCTCGCCGATCTGCCTGATTTCCTGCTGGATCGCATTTTTCTCCAGCATGTGCAGCGGCAGGTTGACGAAGATATTCATCCGCGTCCTGATTTGGCGATATACCTTGTCGAACAGGGCGCGCTTCTCCTCGTCGGTGCCGGTGGCGGCGGCCGGGTCCTCGAAGCCCCAATGCGCCGACATCGGCCGGCCAGGCCAGTACGGGCATTCCTCGCCCGCCGCGTTGTCGCAGACAGTGATGATGAAATCCATCTGCGGCGCATCCGGCGCGGCAAATTCGTCCCAGCTTTTGCTGCGCAGCCTGTCGAGCGGATAACCGGTCTGCCGGATCTGTTCGATGGCGAAGGGATTCACTGTCCCGCCCGGTTTGCTGCCGGCGGAAAAGCCGCGGAAGCGGCCGTTGCCCATGGTGGTGATGAGTGCCTCGGCCATGATGCTGCGGGCGGAATTGCCCGTGCATAGAAAAAGCACGTTATAGACTTTGTCGGACATCTGTTTTTCCTTGTAATGTGGCGTTGTGAAGGACATCAGCAGCAGTTGCCGGTGGCGCTTTTCCCGCTTGCCGCCGGAGCGCAGCTTTGCCGCCCGCTGTCGCGTTGCATCGGAATAAGAGGTGCGGCAGCCGTGGGTGCGCAGCAAGCTGCCTCGTCCGCCTGCTTACTGCCCGTCCGGCTTTGGCCCCAGACCGGAATGCCGTCGAGCGTATGGAATGTTTCCCATGCAATGCCCTGGGGATCGGTGACCCAGTATTTGTCAGATTTGGCATAGCAGCAGGAGACGCCTTCTTCCTTCTCCACCTCCGGTTGCAAGGCCTGCAGGCGTGCCTGCATCTGCGTCAGTTCGGTTCCCGAATCCACCTGGATGCCGAGGTGATCCAGCCCGGGCTTTGCACCGCGCTGCGAGATGGCGAAATTCACCTGCGGATCGTCCAGCATCCACTTGGCGTAATCGTCCTTCAGCACCGTCGGCGTGGCGGCGAACATGGATGAGTAAAAGCGGATGCTGTCGTCGAGGTTGTCGACGGATACATGGACATGCAGGCGTTTCATCGAAGTTCTCCTTCGGGTTGGGATGAAAATGGACAAGATTGGTCGGATGGAGGCCAAGGTTCGACAGTGGCGTAGTCATCTAATGTTCGATAATTCTACGTTTATAGAAATATAAAAGCAACTGGCGTTTTCAATAAAAAAGCGGGCCGATGGACTCTCATCCACCGGCCCGCCTAGGACCCACCCCTGGGTGTTACTGCTTAGCTGCCGATACGGCCGCCGTCATTCTTGGTAATGACGATGGTCGCCGAACGTGGCCGCGCCGTTGTCGCGCCGCCCGGACCATAGCCGGCGGTCGCGGGCCAGTGGCTCAGGTACTTGGTCGGATCAGCGACGTTGGCGGCAGTGATCGACTCGCCCGGATGCTGGATGTTGACGAACATCGCCTTGCCATCCGGTGTTTCGGTGATGCCGGTGATTTCGCTGTCGACCGGGCCGACAAGGAAGCGCTTGAGCGTGTCGGGGGTTGCCGGCTTGCCGACCGGAGTATTGACCGTCACCGTGCTGCCGTCTGCCCTGGTGTAGCTCAGGCTCTTCGTCGCGCCGTCGCCGACCCTCCCCGGAATCGCCGCCAGCATCATGCAGTTGGTGACGTCGGTATAGGCGCCGTCGTCAGTCTGGAACCAGCACAGACCGGTAGCCGGGCTGAACCACAGGCCGTCCGGGCTGGAAAAATCCTGGTCGCCCGTGAGCGACGACAAGTTGACTTTTGCCAGGTCCGCGCCGGCTTCCGCGCCAAACAGGTAGACGTCCCACCGGAAGGTGGTCGCGGCGCCTTCGCCGCCGGTCTCGGCGATACGGATAATGTGGCCGTTCACGTTGCCGTTGCTGGTGGTCGAACCCCGCTGGTCGGTGTAAGCACGCGGGTTGGCGGCGTCGAGTCCGGTCTGGGTGCCGGTCGGGTCCACGCGGCGATTGCTGTTGTTTGTCAGCGTGTAGTAGATCTCGCCGGTCGTCGGATGCACCGAGCACCATTCCGGACGGTCCATCCGGGTCGCACCGACGGCGTCGGCTGCCAGGCGGGTATTGATGATCACATCGGCCTGGTCGGCGAAGCGGTAGTTTGCGTAGCTGGAAATCGCCGGATTGGCGATGTTCAGTTCGATCCACTGGCCGCTGCCGTCGGCGTTGAATTTGGCGACATACAGCTTGCCCTGGTCCAGGTACTTGTCGCCGGTGGCGATGCGGTTCGGTGCGCTGGCATCGGCGGCGTTCCAGACGGCGTTGGACACGAACTTGTACATGTACTCGCCCTGGGAGTCGTCGCCCATGTAGACAGCCAGTGGCTTGCCCGCGGTGAGCTTGCCGAAGGCCGCGCTTTCATGCGAGAAGCGGCCGAGGCTGGTGCGTTTCTTGATCGGCGCGTTCTTGTCGTACGGGTCGATTTCCACGATGTAGCCGAAGGTGTTGATCTCGTTTCGGTAGTCGTCGCTGCCATTGGTGGACGTGCCCGACTTGCTGATGTCCCAGCGGGCATACTTGTCGTCGGTGCCGGTGGTTTCCCAGCCGTGGCGGCTGCTCGAATTTTCCGCGCGGCCGTAGCGGTTGAGGGCGACGACGCTCTTGTCGCCGCGTGCGGCGTTGTCACCGGCTGCGCGCCTGAAGTAGCCCGCCCAGTTTTCTTCGCCGGTGGCCAGCGTGCCCCATGGGGTGGTGCCGGTGCCGCAGTTATTGATCGTGCCGCGCGTGTCGGTACCGGCGGTCGAGTACTTCGTCACCAGCAGGCCGTTGCCGCGTGCGACGCCCGACATCTGGATCGGGGTCAACGGCGTCACGCGACGGTTGAAGGTCGATTCCCTGACGTAGGAAAACGCGCCGTTGGTGCCCCTGCGCACTTCCACGACCGACACGCCATGCGCCGGGATTTCCTTGTCGCTTTGCGCAGCCGGACGCGGATTGGCGCTGGCGCCGGTGGGATGCAGGAAGTGCTGAGTCAGCGCTTCGTGGTTCATCGCCAGCAGGCCGCGGGCCGAGCTGGTCGGGTCGGGCGTGCCGGTGGCGGACAGGCCGAAATATTCGATGCCGTCATGATGGTCGCCGGCGCGGTTGTCAAAATCGGTATCGGTGCCATCGTTCTTGTATGCCGGCGTGGAAGCGGTCAGCGGATCGCCCAGCGCATACAGGATCGTTGCGGTGTAGCCCGCGGGTACCACGACGACATCGGCCAGGCTTTTCGGCACGGCCTGGAATGCCAGCAGCTTTTCAGTCGGTGTTGGCGGTACCGGTGCCGCCGTGGCCGTATCGTCGCTGCCGCCGCATGCTGAAAGGCCGAGGGAGCCGAGCAACGCACCCGCCGCGGACGCCACGCCGCCGCGCAGCAAGCTGCGGCGGCTGAGGCGTGCATCGAGCACGGCGCTGAAATGGTCGTTTTGCGAGTTGTTGGAGCCAATGTCATCGTCATCGAGCATGACGCGGGACAGATCGGTGGGCTTGTTCATCAATGAGTTTCCTATGACGTTGGGAGGGAATGGAACGGGGGCGATTCTAGACATCCGCCGTTACACCAACGTGACAGGTTCATGACCGTATCGTGACAAGCTCCCGAAATGCAGACCGAAAAGGCAGACCGAAAATGCAGACTGAGAAGCGGCGGCCTTCCGCTGCGGTCGTTGTTTACTGCGTCGCCTTGGAGGACAGGACTTGCCCGGCCCTGCCGAACGCTTCCCGCGTGGCGCCGCTCATGTGTCCGCGCAGCCATGTATGCGCCGGATTGCGCGTATCGCGTTCATGCCACAGCATGTCCACGTGCACATTCGGCAGGTTGAACGGCAGCTCCTTGGCAATGAGTTCGCCGGTTATGCCGGTCGATGCGATGAGATGGCGCGGCAATGTCGTGATCAGGTCGGAACTCGCCACGACCCTGCCGCCGGTGAAGAACTGGTTGACGGTCAGCAGGATGCGCCGTTCGCGGTTCAATTGCGCCAAGGCCTCGTCGACCAGCCCATGCGCGCGGCCCGAAAAGCTCACCAGCAGATGATTGGCGGAGCAATAGGCGTCGAGCGTCAGCTCGCCGTTCGCCAACGGATGATTCTTGCGCATTACGCAGACATAGCGGCCGGAATACAACTGCTGATGGCGAATTGGCGACACGGACGCTCCGCCGCTGGCGATTTGCGACACCACGCCCGGGAAAAAGCCGATCGCCAGGTCGATATCGCCGCGCAGCAGCATCGGCCGAGGCTCACGCGTCGTCAGTGGCACCATCCGCACTAGGATGCCGGGCGCCTCGGTTTCGATCTTGCGTACCAGCGATGGCAGCCAGAGCGCGGCTGTTGCATCGGCCATTGCCATGCGAAACGTGTTTTGGGCCCGGGACGGATCAAAGCTTTGATCAGGAGCGATCGCCTCTTCCAGCTCGCCCAGCGCCCGGCGTACTGCGGGCCACAGGGTTTCGGCGCGCGGCGTCGGCTTGACGCCATGCGCGGTGCGGATCAGCAATTCATCGCCCAGAGCATCGCGCAGCCGGCGCAGGGCATTGGAGACCGCTGGCTGCGTCATCGCAAGCCGGCTGGCAGCCCGGGTCAGGTTCTGTTCCGTCATTACCGCATCGAATACGCGCAGCAGGTTCAAATCCAGCGTCAAAAAACTCATGTCTCTTCCATCCAATAGTTGCAACTGTGCATTCTGGCGTCTTACCGTCAGTTATTCACGAGAATTATAGTAGATATCGAAAAACGAAATTGGATTAATAACTGATGTAGTTCTACACTGCAATACAAACAAAGAACACATCATTCAAGAGAGGTTGTTATGTCCATGCTTACGATTGCTTTTCCAGTCCAGGCCGCTCTACCTGCAGTCCAGGCGATGGCCGGTGCTGCGGCTCCCCTTGCCCGGCCGATGCTCGCTCTTGGCGCGTTGATTGCAGTGTTCATGCTTTTTAAGCCACTGCTGGTCGGCCTGCTGCGTGCGGCGCTGCTGGTGGTCAATCCCCGCTTGCCGCTCGAAGAACGTCGCTCGCGCCGCACCTTGCGCAGCGTGCTGCTGGTAAATCGCCTCGCACGGGACGTTGAGTCGAGCCAGCCAAGCCTTGCTGCCGAGTTGCGCCATTTGGCCGCCCAGGATTGAGGCGACAGCATAATCGAATACGCACCATTGCCATGAACCACGCTCTGTCCACCGATACCTCCGCCAGCCTGACTCATCGCGTTACGCAAGCGTTGCGCCGCTCGCGCAGCCTGGCATCCATGCTGCCGTCGCTTTTATTTACCGGCGCCCTCACCTTCGTCATGACCGCCGTCATGCAGCTGGTGTGGGAAGGACCGACGGCGAATTTTTTCAGCGTCTGGATGACCACCTGGCTAACGGCCTGGCCGATCGCCTTTCCGGTCGCTTACCTGATCGGACCCGTGACCAGCCGCTTCGCGGCGCGTATTTCCGCGCCGGCCCGCACAAGAACACCGCAGGTAAGGCGACCGGTCGGCTTATGGTTCGACGATATTGCCGACGTCTCTTCACGCGCCACGGCGAAAAACGGATTGCGTGCGAATCACCGCTTGCGCGACCCGTTCAACTAGCCGGAGTTTTCAAACCTTTGTCTCCTCCCTCCTCCTAAAGGATGGATTTACGCCCCGCAGGCTCAGGCCTCGCGGGGCTTTTTTCTACGGCGCTTAGGATAGAATCAATCCACCTATCCGCGCTTCGCATGTTGCAACGCCCTATTGCGCGCGATGCCATCAAGAAACCATTTTCATGAACGAATACCCTGAAATAAAACCAGGCCAGTCGATCGAGCTGCTCAAGGCGCTGCACATCCTGACGCGCGACGGCAAGATGAACCAGGACAGCCGCCGCAAGCTCAAGCAGGTGTACCACCTGTATCAATTCATCGAGCCGCTGCTGCAGGACATCCAGGCTGCCGGCAATGACATACGGCTGGTCGACCATGGCGCCGGCAAATCCTATTTGGGTTTCATCCTGTACGACCTGTTCTTCAAGCCGCTGAACGATCAATCGCATATCTATGGCATTGAAACCCGTGATGAACTGGTGCGCAAATCGCAGGAGCTGGCGAAGCAGCTGGCATTCCCCGGCATGTCCTTCCTCAACCTGTCGGTTGCGGAATCGATCGAGTCCGATCGGCTTCCGCAGAAAATCGATATCGTCACGGCCCTGCATGCCTGCAATACCGCAACGGACGATGCGATTCGCTTCGCCCTTGCCAAGGAAGCGAAATACATCGTTCTCGTGCCTTGTTGCCAGGCGGAAGTGGCGACGGTGCTGAAGAAAAACAAAGGCAAGGCGATCGGCCGCGATGCGCTGACCGAGATCTGGCGCCATCCGCTGCATACCCGCGAATTCGGCAGCCAGGTCACCAACGTACTGCGGTGCCTGCAACTGGAGGCACACGGTTACCAGGTCAGCGTCACCGAACTGGTAGGCTGGGAACATTCAATGAAAAATGAATTGATCATTGCCAGCTACAAGAATCTTCCGCGCAATCGTCCAAGCGAACGCCTGCGTGAGGTTCTGCAGACGCTGGGACTCGAAGAGATGGAACAGCGGTTTTTCGCCCCGGCTGCCTAGGAACGGCCTCCGGCGTCGTCCGCCAGGCCGTTGTGGCATGATGCGGAAACAGTCCTGCATTTCAGCACTCCAAGCAGAGTGGTGATCAACATGTTGTGCCCAACGCACGTCATCGTCCCGGAGCAGTTGCCGGTCCGCCTTTATCGAACTTCACCAGGAGCCCCTATGGCAAAACCGAATTACGCGTTCGAAAAGCGTCAGAAAGAAATCGCCAAGAAGCAGAAGAAGCAGGAAAAACAATTGCAGAAGGCGGCAAAGACCGAGCAATCAGAGCCGGAATCGGTAGCAGCGGACGGAATCCGCTCCGCGCCGCAGCCGGATTCACAGACTTAAAAGGAGTCAGCATCATGGGCAAGAATCAGGACGCAAAGAAAGCAGTCAAGAAGGAACCGGTGAAAACGGTCAAGGAAAAGAAAGCCGCGAAGAAAGTGAAGAAGGAAGAAAAGAAGCGGCAACAATAAGCTTCAATCGCCGGGGCTTACAAGCCCTGCAGCAGAAGCTGTGTATCGACCACTCGGGCCGGGCCTCGCACCGGCTTGCCTTTTTCAATAAACCAGCGCTGCACCACGAACGGTGCGAACAGGGTTTCTTCGCGGATTGCGAACTGGAAAATGGCGTCCCAATCGCTGTCCTGCGGCATGACCCATGCCACCTGCCTGCCAAAATCGCCCCGGATACCGGCATGGCGCAGGTTTTTGCGGATCCGCTCCGCCCGCTGTTCACGGTCTTTCGCATACAACCCATTGGCATCCGGCGCCGGCAGCACGGCGGGCACCCGGCGCTGGATCAGCGATGCCGCCCCGGTCTTGAATCGGGCGAACGGCCCAATCAGGGTTTGCGTGACGAACTGCAGCTCGGCGCCGTTCAGCGGTTCATCGAGGTAATAGCAGGATAGAGAGAAAGTCATCGTTCGGGTAGGCCGGTAGGGATGGTGCTTTCCACGTCGGGACAGGCTACTGCAGCAGCAGCCCGGCGGCCTCGGCGGCGATGTCCGCTCCCAGTGCGACACCCATGCCGTTGCAGCCGAAACCGAGAACCATTCGTTGCCCGATGCGGCGCACGATCGGTTGCTTGCCTGTACTAAATCCCATGATGCCTGCCCAGCGGTGGGTAATGCAAGCATTGCGGCCCGGCAGTATGACTTCATGCAACAACCGTTCAAGCGCGGACTGGATCGCCGCCGTCGTCACAAGCTCGCCGGTGGCCTCGCCGGCAAAGTCGAGATGGCGACCGCCTCCAAGCAATACGCGGTCACCGACATTACGGAAATAATAGAAGCCCTGGTCGACATGATGGGCGCCGCGCCATGGCAGCCCGGGCACTGGTTCCGTCAGCAATACCTGGCCGCGGCCGGGCGCGATGCCGCTGTCCGGCAACAAATCGGCGGCCAGTGCATTGGTGCATATCGCCACCTGCGTCGCTTCGAATACCATGCCGGAACGGGTTCGCACGTGTACGGTGCCATGGCCCGGCTCCAGGCCGCTGACATCGATCCCGGTATGAATCTCGATGCCCTGTTCACCGGCGAGTTTTGCCAATGCACGCATCATCTTGCCAGCATGCAATTGACCTTCGAACGGATTTCGGATCAGTACCCTTGCCTCCGGACCGAAGCCGCTTGCCCTCAGGCCGGCGTCATCGACCGAAAACACATCTGCATCGAACAAGGGATGTAAGGCGCGATTGACTTCATCCAACCGCTCCAGCGCGGCCAGACCGGCGTCTGTCAGCAGTTCAAAACCGCCGGCATGTTCATACCCGATCGGGTCATCGCCAAGCCGCCGGCGCATCCGGTCAAGGCCCTCGCGCCGGCGCTGGACGAGGGACAGCGTCGCATCCAGCCCGATGACGTCCATATCATGGATGATTTCTGTCAGGCTGCCGAAACACGCAAAGCCGGCGTTGCGGCTTGATGCGCCGGAAGGCAACAGCCCGCGTTCCAGCACCTTGATACTCTCGTGCGGGCGGCGGGCGCGGTATTCAAGCGCGGTTTGCAAACCGATCAAGCCGCCGCCGACGACGATCAGGTCGGCGGCAAGCATGGCATCCTGTTCCCAAAAACTCAGCATTGCGCCTCATTCTCATGACAGCGCCGCTCTGTTGCGGCTGCCTGGTCGCTACGGATTATTTCTTGCGGGGCCTGTTCTTATCCCAGATGGCAAACAGGATCATTGCGTAGGACAGCAAACGTACCAGATAATATTCCGGCGCATCCTCGGAAGACATTGCTTTCGGAACGAGAAATGCCCGGTTCAGGCCTTCGATGAAGAAGGAAAGCGCAAAGAAGAGAAAAAAGCGGTCGCGTGTGCTTCGCCAGAAACGCAGGAAGAACAGCGCGGCCACCATCGAGGCCATCGCGATTGCGCCAAGGAGAATGTCGTTCATAGCTTACTCTTCTTCCCAGATCAGTCCGTACAGCAATGGCAGCAGCGCGATCAGCGCCGACAGCAGGCGCCAGGTGGTCAGATCCACCGAAGTAGAAAATACGATCCTGTCGAATATCAGGAGAATGTTGTTGATGGACAAGCCGGCGAAACACAAGCCACTCCAGAATAGCAATCGGTAGCCGGTCTTCTTGTACGTGCTCAGCAGCAGCCACGTGCACGTCATTGCAGTCAATGCACACAATCCGTAGATGATGGAGGCCATGTCAGGAATCCTTTCGCAATTTGAATGCATCGGCGAATTGCTGCGCCTTCTTGCTGGTTTTCGAATGGATAAGATGGGTGACTTCGACCAGATGCCTGGCGTAGGTATCGGCGAGCTCGTCGATGATCTGCCGCAACTCGTCGGTAGTTGGGCTGTAGCGATAGGACCGGGACCCATCATCGGCGACCGCGAGAATGCCCGCGGCATGCAGCTCGTCAAGCAGCGCTTCGGCTGCCTTCTCCGGCATATACAGGCGCTGTGCGACTTTCTTCCCATCCCACCATTGGTCAGGCGCACTACGCAGCAGCAACATGGCTTCCAGGTAGGGCACGCTGTTGATGCTGGTCAGGATGAAGCGCCTTATCGTGTCGGGAATGAGGTCCCGATACATACATTTCCCCTGAACAAATATAAATGAACAGGGCATCTTACTGAGCGACTTCCCCGCTGTCCAGTCGGTAATCTTTCTAGGCACATTTTCCGATAGGAATCTTAATCTGCATCATGTGTTGTGCGTGTCATGTACAGGACAGCGGCGAATCATGTATTGCGAATAAAACCAAAGTCGGGCACGGGGGTCCAATTTCCACTTAAAACCAGAAGAGATCCGATTGTGGACAAGCATAACCCCGCCGGGCGGTCGCCCAGGCCATCGTCACGCCCATCCCGTTTCAAGCGCTACTTCCTGTTTTCCTTCGCCGGCATGCTGTTGCTGACGATCGCCGCGATGACCGCAATCGGCTTTTATATTGCATCTGTCATTCCGAAAACGCCCAGCATCGAAGATCTTCTTAACGCCCGCATTGCAGAGCCCAGCGTGCTGTTCTCAGCGAATGGAACGCAATTGGCGGTATTCAGCCAGGGATATCAGGAAAGGGTGGCGCTGTCGCAAGTGTCGCCGCATGTCGTAGACGCATTGGTTGCCACCGAAGATCATCGCTTCTACGAACACCAGGGCATCGATCTGCAACGCATCGTTTCCGCGGTCTTCCATACGCTGGGTGGTGACGCCCAAGGTGGCTCCACCATCACCCAGCAACTGGTGCGCAACATGTTTCCGGAGGAGATCGGACGCTCGCGCACGATCGAACGCAAGCTCAAGGAAATCATTACTGCGCTCAAGATCGAGCGTACGTACACCAAGGATGAAATCCTCGAGACCTATCTCAATACCGTCCCGTTCCTGTACAGCGTGCTCGGTATCGAAATGGCGGCGCGCACCTATTACGACAAGTCCGCCGCCGAACTCGATGTGCTGGAAAGTGCGACCCTGATCGGCATGCTCAAGGGCACCAGCTATTACAACCCGATCCTCAATCCCGAACGTGCGCAGAAGCGGCGCAACGTGGTGCTGGCACAGATGGTGAAACGCGGTGTGCTGGAACAGGAGGAGTTCGAGACGCTGCGCGACGAACCGCTGCAGGTGCAACTGCACCGCCAGCCTGATCCGCTCGGATCGGCGCCGCACTTCGCCGCCCACGTGCGCAAGTGGCTGATCGAATGGGCCGACAAGAATGACTACAACATCTACGCAGATGGCTTGATCGTTCACAGCACGCTGGATGATCAATTGCAGCAGGCTGCCACCGAAGCGGTCGATCGCCAGGCCGAGGTGCTGCAGCAGATTGCCGATGTGGAGTGGGGGCGGAGTTCGCCACGGGTCGCCTCTCATTCGGCAAAGGCCTATGCCGCGTTGCGCAAGAAGGTGGAGCCGTTCAGCCATTTCTGGACCGAGCGTCCCGACCTGCTTGATGCCTTCATCCGCGAAAGCGCCGAGTATCGCAAAGCGGTCGCGGGTGGCCAGGCGGAGAAGGCGGTGCTGGCGAAGCTGAAGGACAACAAGGATTTCATGGACCGACTGCGCGTGGTCAAGACCCGCCTGGAAGCCGGTTTCGTCGCCATGGACCCGGGTAGCGGTGAAGTCAAGGCATGGGTCGGCAGCCGCGATTTTACGACCGACCAGTTCGACCATGTGGCGCAGGCGGCGCGTCAACCGGGATCCACGTTCAAGCCGTTCGTGTATGGCGCCGCGCTCGAAGCGGGCATGGTCCCAGAGCGCATGTATTTCGACGGCAAGGTGGAGATCCGCTCGGTGGACGGCACCGTGTGGCGACCGACCGATATGTCCGGTCCGAGCGGACGCATGATGACGATCCGCGAAGGCCTGATCCTGTCGAAGAACACCATCACCGCCCAACTGATGCAGGACGTCGGGCTGGACAACATCGCGGCACTCGCGCGTGCATCCGGCGTCAATCGCAGCCCGCTGCACAAGGTGCCGTCCCTGGCGCTCGGCACCAGCCCGGTGACCCTGCTCGAAATGGTATCGGCGTATTCGACGATTGCGCAGGTGGGGCAACACCATGAGCCATTGTTTATCCGGCGCATCACTGACCGTTCCGGCCGCGTGCTGGCGGAGTTCGTACCGGAAGGGAAACCGGCCATGTCCGAGGAAACCGCGATCGAACTGATCGACATGATGCGCGGCGTGGTCAGGCAGGGCACCGGACAGGCGGTGAAAACGAACTTCGGCGTCGTCGGTGATCTCGCCGGCAAGACCGGTACGACACAGAACAATACCGACGGCTGGTTCATCCTGATGCATCCCAACCTGGTAGCCGGCGCCTGGGTCGGCTTCAACGATTCCCGCGTGACGATGCGCAGCGATCACTGGGGACAGGGCGGACACAACGCGATCCTGCTGGTCGGTGATTTTTTCCGCGGCATGATGAAGTCGAAACTGATCAACGCCAAGGCAAAATTCCCCAGCCCGAACCGGCCGCCGCCACTGATGGTGCAGACACCGTCGGATGAATGGCTGAATCAGATCACGCAGGGCGAGCAAGTCCCGTCCGGTTACGGTGTGATCAACCGCAACGGTGAAACCGTGGTGATCGGGCCGGATGGCGTGGTGCAGGGAAGCGTGCAACCTGAACGGCAGGCCGGCGCATTGCCGCCGCTGATTACCGTTGACGAATCTGGCCGCATGACGGGCAACCTGAACCGTGAGCCCGTAACGGACGCATCCGGCGCTATCAGCAGCGGCGGCAGCAGCGGCAGCGGAACAGGCAATGGCAACGCCGGTGGCCCTGACAACAACGGAACATCGTCCGGGAGAATGCCGAGCCAGGCCGATATCAATGTGTGGTGACGTCCATCGTCCCGTGGCTACTACAGTGGCGATTGCAATCATCCGACTCGGCACCGAGCGCCATGACGGCGAAGGATTGCGCCTCGGTACGGTCCGGCGTCCGCCGCGCGGTGTGCCCAAGCGCGAATACGCGACAAGAAATTATTATGATGTCTGGCTTCCCACCCTGGCGCCGAGCCAGGCACTGCTGCAAGAGTGGAAAGTGATGCAGGACGAGCGGCAGTGGAAAGCCTTTACCAGAAAGTTTCGCGCGGAAATGCGGCAGCCGCATGCAGCAAAATTGCTCGATCTGCTGGCGGCCCTGTCACACCAGACCAACCTGGCGATCGGATGCTATTGCAAGGATGAATCCCGCTGCCACCGATCGCTGTTGCGCGAACTCCTGGCTGCACGCGGCGCATCCCTGGCCTGAGATATTGCTGCATTTCATCGCGATCTTCGTTACGGGAGCAAAAAAATGGCAGATGCAAACCCGAGTATCATTTCCCACGTATCGATCGGCACCAACGATTTCGATCGGGCGGTGGCGTTCTACGACAAGGTCATGGCGACGCTCGGCTGCAAGCGCGTGATGGAGTATCCCGGAGCGGCGGCTTACGGCAAGGCGTTTCCGGAATTCTGGGTAGGCACACCGATCGACGGCTATCCTGCATCAGCCGGCAACGGCACGCATGTCGGCTTCATTGCTGCGTCAAAGGAAGCGGTGCATGCCTTCTATGACGCCGCGATGGCGGCCGGAGCGCAAGACAACGGCGCCCCCGGACCCAGGCCGCATTACGGCGAACCTTATTACGGCTGTTTCGTTCGCGACCCCGAAGGGCACAAGATCGAGGCGGCGTTTTGGGATGAGTCTGCAGCGCCAGGCGCATGAGCGATGCGCGGCATCATCAGGGCAGTTCAACACAAGTTCGCATTTCAACCCGTTTTGACTTTTTGGAGGCAATAACTATGGAAATTGATATCGGCATTTCCGAGCAGGACCGGCTCGGCATCGTTGACGGTTTGTCGCGCTTGCTGGCGGATACCTACACGCTGTACCTGAAGACGCACAACTTTCACTGGAACGTCACCGGACCCATGTTCCAGACCCTGCATTTGATGTTTGAAACCCAGTACACCGAACTGGCGATGGCGGTCGACCTGATTGCCGAGCGGATTCGTGCATTGGGCAGCCCGGCACCCGGCACCTACTCGCAGTTCGCCAGCCTGAGCAGCGTCAAGGAACCGGACGGCGTGCCAAACGCGCAGGAAATGATCCGGCAGCTGGTGCAGGACCAGGAAGCAGTGGTGCGCACCGCGCGTTCGATCTTCAAGGTGGTGGACCAGGCCGGCGATGAACCGACCGCCGACCTGCTGACCCAGCGGATGCAGGTCCATGAAAAAACGGCATGGATGCTGCGGTCCCTGCTGGAAAAGTAATTTACGACAGAACAGCCGGCCTGAATCTCAGGCCGGCTGGGCGGCATCGGTTCCCCCGAGGCGCGGCCGGACCGATGCCCCGGTTGCCTTTTTTGCCTCGATGCGGGCACGGATCCTTTCCCACAATTTTTCATGCAGCGGCATGATGGCCACGTTGCAGACCGGCTCAATCAGCGCTGCCATTCCCCCGAACGCAACCGACCCAGTGAACGCATACATGACGGCAAATGCCACTCCCATGTGTACGACAATCTGGCTTGTTGTTTTCGCTGCAGTAACCATTGTTTTCTCCTTATTCGTTTTTGCCGGACCGGGATGACGGATCCATGCAGTGAATAGTAATTATTCTCATTTGATAGTTCAAATTAATTTATGCAAGATAATTTATAGAGAATCACTATTGAGCTAGACTGGATCCCCGTTTGCCTCCGAAGGATTTGCCATGGCGAAAAGCCATCTACATCCTGCCGACCTGCATGCCCTCGCCAAGCTGGCGACCGACGCAACCTTGGGCATTGCCGACATTGCCGAAGCTACCCATTACGCCATCCTGCATCCCGGCACCCGGCCAGTTGAACGCACGTCCCGCCTCAACGGCATCAGCGGTTTTGTATATCGCAGCGTGCGTGGCGTCACACGGCTTACTGCCCGCGGCATTGATGCCGCCTTCAAACCGTTACATCCGCTGTTCCGCGAAAGAGCATCGTCGCCCGAACGGGAAGCGGTGCTGGCTGCGCTGAACGGCGTAGTCGGCGACCATATGTCGGCTTCCGGTAACGCGCTGGCCATCCCGATGCGGTTGCGCCATGCCGGCCTGCCGCTCATCCTCGACAAGCCTGCGCTGCAAGCCGCCCTTCCCGCTGCGAACGGCAGGCTGCTCGTCATGGCGCATGGGCTGTGCATGAACGACCTGCAATGGCAGCGGCGAGGCCACGACCATGGCGCCGCCCTCGCACGCGACCTCGGCTACACCCCGGTTTACCTGCACTACAACACGGGCATGCACATCTCGGAAAATGGCCGGGCATTCGCCGCCCTGCTCGACCGGCTGGTCGCGCACTGGCCGCAACCCATTGAGGAACTGGTGATCGTCTGCCACAGCATGGGCGGACTGGTGACGCGCAGCGCATGCCACACTGCGGCGGCAGAAGGCCATGCGTGGCTGGATCGTTTGAAGAAGCTGGTCTTTCTCGGCACGCCGCATCACGGTGCGCCGCTGGAACGCATCGGCAGCTGGGCCGACATCCTCCTGCAGGCAAACCGCTATACCGCGCCCTTCGCCCGGCTGGGCAAACTGCGCAGTGCCGGCATCACCGATCTGCGCCATGCCAGCCTGCTTGACGAAGACTGGCAAGGACAGGACCGCTTTGCCGCGAAGGCCCCTGCGCCGCGGGCGGTGCCGCTGCCTGCGGCGGTGGACAGTTATGCGATTGGCGCGACACTGGGGCGCGCGAGCGGCGACATCGGCGACCGGATACTGGGGGATGGACTGTTGCCGCTCGACAGCGCCCTCGGCATCGATACGCAAGGGGAGCGTTCGCTGTCGCTGCCGTCAACCCACCAATGGGTGGCATACCGGACCGGGCATATGGATTTGCTGAGCCGGCCGGAGGTGTATGCGCAATTACGAAGCTGGCTTGCGTAATGACGTGGTCAGCGGAACCCGCTCACCACCTGCAGCGCCCGTTCCACATCCTTTCGATCGACGTCGAGGTGCATCACCCAGCGTACCCGCTTGACTAGGCGCTGCTGCACCCGCAGGTCGCCCGCCGTGACCTTCACATCGTTGGCCGTGAGATGCGCCAGGAATGCCTGCCCCAGCTCGGCATCGACATCCGTGAACACGATGTTGGTCCTGTCCGCATGCACCGCCATGCGGCCCGACAACACGGGATGCGCCGGAAGGATCTCCGCCAGCCCCTCGCTCAACAAACGAGCATTCGCATGATCGTCGGCCAGCCTGTGGACATGATGCTCCAATGCATGAATGCCTGCCGCCGCCAGCATGCCCGATTGCCGCATGCCGCCGCCCAGCATCTTGCGCAACCGGCGCGCCTGTGCGATGAAGGATGCCGAACCGAGCAGCAGCGAGCCGATCGGCGCACCCAGGCCCTTGGACAGGCATAGCGACACCGAATCGTAACCCTGGCACATGTCTTTCGCCGTGGCCAGCGGATCGCCGCTGGCATCCTGCGCCAGCGCCACCGCCGCGTTGAACAGGCGCGCGCCGTCGATATGACTGCGCAAACCGCGCCGCTGCGCAAGCTGCTGGACCTCGCGCATGTAATGCATCGGCAGCGGCTTGCCGCCGGTGGTGTTTTCAAGCACCACCAGCCTTGTACGGGCAAAATGCGGGTCATCGGGCTTGATGGCGTTTTCAATATCGCCCAGCGCGATCGTCCCGTCAGGCTGGTGCTCCAGCGGCTGCGGCTGGATCGATCCCAGCACCGCCATGCCGCCGGCTTCCCAGCGGTAGGTATGCCACTGCTGGCCGACGATCGCCTCATCGCCGCGCTGGCAATGCGTCATCAAGGCAATCAGGTTGGTCTGGGTGCCGCTTGGAGCGAACAATGCGGCTTCGTAACCGAGCATGGCGGCCGCCATTTCCTGCAGGCGGTGGACGGTCGGGTCATCGTTGAAGACATCATCGCCGAGCGGCGCTTCCATCATTGCCCGCTTCATCGCCGCGGTGGGTTGCGTGACGGTATCACTGCGAAAATCACTCATTGCCGGATCCTGGTTTACATTCGAAACCGGAATTATCGACGCTTTGCGGGAAATGCGTCGCCGCTGGCGGCAATGACCAATCCGCTATGCGCGCGGCACGATGACCGGCACGCCGAACAGGTAGGGATGAAGGAACAGGAATGCGGCATAGGCCACGAGACCGGCAGCCATTACGGCAATCGTGCGGCTGGCCGGATAGGTCTTCGACGTCGGCGCGGCGCCGCGCCGGTTGGCGGACCACATGTCAAACAGGGCGTAGGCTCCGAGCGACCCGAACAGCAACAGTGAGGCGAGATCGCCATTGGCGGAAAGATGCGCCGCCGCCCAGAGCGTGACGCCCCACAGCATCGGATGGGCGGTCAGCCGCTTGATGTTCGACGGCAGGTAGGCTGCAATCAGCAGGATGAAGGCGAACGGCATCAGGGTAAGCGCGAGGTGGCGTGTCCATGCGGGCGGCGTCCATACCGGGACGAAGCCGGCGTAGGCTTTGCCGAAGATGATGAGGGCCAGGCCGAGCGCCGAGACGATGGAAAACAGGCCCTTGTAGCCGCCTTCGCCTATCCGGCCGATCAGCGCGTGACGCGAGGGGGCGAACGTAGGTAACAGATGAATGCCGATGAAAACCGCGATGCCGAGGATAAGCAGAGTCATGGTGGGCTCCTTGCTGGATTGGACGGGGCTTGGCGACGTGTCGCCAATAGTATCAGCCAATGCCGGGGAGGCACCGATCCGCTCTGATTGCCGCAGGCGCGGCGCGCATCACCGACGGCGTTTTTTCCAGTTGTAGTCGGTGGCCGGATCAGCCACGCCGGGGTGGCCGACGGACTGCGGATTTTCGGAGGACATCGTCACGAAGCTGATTGCTTCGCCGCCGCGCTGGCGGGCGCGCAGCTCTTCCATGAAGCGCAGCGCGCCGGACATCTCCTCCGACGGAAAGCACCGGCTGAAGGCCGGCGCCTCGCCCTCGCCGATGCTGCCCTCGGTCCAGTACACCATGAACATGTCGCCTCCCGCTACGTTAGCCTAGAGCGCTTTCAGCCTAACTGTACCGCCGATCCCGGATGATTTGCCAGCGGCACGGCGTTGTGGCTCCTTGCCATGGCCGGCCATGTCGCGTCACCACGCCTTGTTCCACGGGCAAATCATCTCGGCCTCGTCTGGCACAGTCAGACCGAAAGCGCTCTAGCCGCGCCATGCCTGCGCAACGATCTCGTAGGAACGCAGCCGGGCGGCATGATCGTAGATCATGCTGTTGATGATGAGTTCATCGGCCTGGGTGGACGCGGCGAAGGCCTCCAGCTGTTCCTTCACCATTTGCGGATCGCCAATGATCGAGGCCCGCAGCGTCGACTCCACGCCCGCCTTCTCGTGCGGCAGCCACAGGCCTTCCATGCTGCGCACGGGCGGCGGCATCTGTCCCGGAATGCCGCGCTGCAGGTTCAGATGCATCTGCTGCTGCGAGGTGGACAGGTAATGCGCCTCGTCCGCGGTATCGGCGGCGAACACATTGACGCCGACCATTGCATACGGCTTCGCCAGCACCGGCGACGGCTGGAAGCCTCCCCGGTACAGGTTCAGCGCGGTCTGCATATACGCTGGCGAGAACTGGCCGGCAAAGGCGAACGGCAGGCCGAGCCGGGCAGCGAGGCGGGCGCTGAAATCGCTGGAGCCGAGCAGCCAGATCGGGATGTCGAGGCCTTCGCCCGGAATTGCCCGCACCATCCGCCCTTCCTGCAGCGGCGCAAGGAAGGCCCGCAATTCCGCGAGTTGTTCGGGAAACTCCTCGCCGTCGCTCTCCATGCGGCGGCGCATCGCGCGCATCACCGCCTGGTTCGAGCCGGGCGCGCGTCCCAGCCCGAGATCGATGCGTCCCGGATACAGCGATTCCAGCGTGCCGAACTGCTCGGCGATGATCAGCGGCGCATGGTTGGACAGCATGATGCCGCCGGAACCGACACGGATGCGTTCGGTGCCGCCGGCCACGTAGCCGATGACGACCGAGGTGGCGGCGCTGGCGATACCGGGCATGCCATGGTGCTCGGCAAGCCAGTAACGGTGATAATGCCAGCGCTCGGCGTGGCGGGCGAGGTCGAGCGTGCGGTGAAGCGCGTCGGCCGGCGTGCCGCCGGTCTGGATCGGTGACAGGTCGAGTACCGACAGCGGAATGTCTTTGCGTGAACTCATGGTGGAATGGATTGCCGAAGAAACCTGCATCCGGCGTGCAAGGGCGATGCCAGCCTGCGCCGGGCCTACCGAAGCATAGCCCGAATCCGGAAAGTCATCTGGACGCTCAGAACGGCAGCAAGCCCTTCTGCCAGAGATAGCGTCCCAGCATCACCACGCAGACGGTAACGATCATCGGCCGGATCAGCTTGGTGCCGCCACGCACCATTGCATGCGAGCCGCCCCAGGCGCCGACAATCTGGCCGGCAATCATGACCGACCCGGCAATCCACAACACCTTGCCGCCGGAAATGAATACCAGCAGGGAACCGAGGTTGCTGGCGAAGTTGAGCGCCTTGGCATTGGCAGTGGCGGTCACCAGGTTCTGGCCGCGCAGTGCCACGCCGGCCATCGAGAAAAAGGAACCGGTTCCGGGCCCGAACATGCCGTCGTAGAACCCGATCGCCGGCACCACCGTGCCGCGGTAGGCGCCGTCGGTCATGCGGGGCCGGCTGTCGAGCGCGCCGGCATTGGGCGCCAGCAGGAAATAGAGCGCGATGGCGATCAGCACCCCCGGGATCACGACGTCCAGGGTTTTCGTGCTGACGAACTGCACCGCGAAGGCCCCGAGTGCCGCGCCGATCAGCGAACAGACGAATAACACCCTCACGTTGGCAAACTGGATCAATCCCTTGCGCAGCATCATCAGCGTCGCGGTGAGCGAACCGAAGCTGCCCTGCAGCTTGTTGGTCGCCAGCGTATGCAAGGGCGGCACCTGTGCCAGCAGCAGCACCGGGATGGTGATCAGGCCGCCACCGCCGGCGATGGCATCGACGAAACCGGCCAAGGTGGCGGCGATGAACAGGACGGCAAGTATTTCCGGGGACAGCACGAATTCCATGGTGATTCCAAATGTGGTTTTGAAGAAGCAGGGCGGCAGCCATCGTATCAAATGCAGCGGAGTAACTTATGCCGTATGTGCATAACGGACCTGCGTGGACATGCGCCACCCGCCGCGCGGCATGCGGTTTGCTTCGATGCGGCGGAGCGATGCCGCAACGGGCGGCGTCATGCATGTTTTTTGGAGACGATATGGCAAAGATTCTGGTTTTGTATTACTCATCCTACGGTCACGTGGAAGTCATGGCGAATGCCATCGCCGACGGGGCCCGCTCGGTCGCGGGCACGGACGTCGTGATCAAGCGCGTACCCGAAACCGTTCCCGAAGATGTCGCCAGGCAGTCCGGCATGAAGCTCGACCAGCAGGCGCCGATCGCGACGGTGGAAGAGCTGCCCGAATACGACGCGATCATCTTCGGCACGCCGACCCGCTACGGCAGTATGGCGGCGCAGATGCGCAACTTTATCGACCGCACCGGCGGCCTGTGGGCAAAAGGTGCATTGGTCGGTAAGGTTTGCAGTGTCTTCACCTCGACCGCGACCCAGCATGGCGGACAGGAAACCACCATCACCTCGGTGCATACGACGCTGCTGCATCACGGCATGATCGTCGTCGGCGTCCCCTATTCCTGCCAGGCACTGTCGAACATGGATGAAATCTCTGGTGGCTCGCCCTATGGCGCCGGCACCATCGCCGGACCGGACGGCAAGCGCATGCCGTCGCAGAATGAACTGGAGATTGCGCGCTTCCAGGGAAGCCATGTCGGCGCCATCACGATTGCCCTGCTCGCGGGCCGCGCATCCGGCAGCGCATCCCGCTTGTAGCCCCCTTGTCTGAAGGCATCAGCCGCCGAAATTGCGGCGGTGAAAGGCGATGTGGTCTTCGATGAAGGACGCGATGAAGTAGTAGCCATGGTCATAGCCCTCATGCCGGCGCAGTGTGAGCGGCTGGCTGGCATGAGCGCAGGCCGTTTCGAATTCCTGTGGCAGCAATTGCTCCTGCAGGAATTTGTCGCTCAAGCCCTGGTCGACGAGGATCCCTTGCGGAAACGGCGCGTGCAGCCGCTTCATCAGCTCGCTGGCATCATGTGACGACCACAGGTCCCTGTCGTCGCCAAGGTAGCGCGACAGTGCCTTCTGCCCCCAGGGACACTGGGTGGGTGCGGCGATCGGTGCAAACGCCGATACCGAGCGGAACAGGTCCGGATGCCGCAATGCCAGCACGAGTGCACCATGACCGCCCATCGAATGACCGAAGATGCCGATCCGTTCGGCGTCGGCATTGAATTCGTTGAGGATCAGCGGCACCAGCTCCCGCACGATGTAGGACTCCATCCGGAAACGTTTGTCCCAGGGTGGCTGCGTCGCATCCAGGTAGAAGCCGGCACCGTTGCCGAAATCCCACTCCGCATCCACGCCGGCAATCCCGGTATCGCGCGGACTCGTATCGGGCGCCACGAGCATCATGCCGTGCTGGGCGGCGAAGCGTTGCGCGCCGGCCTTGATCATGAAGGTCTCTTCGGTGCAGGTGAGCCCGGCAAGGAACAACAGTACCGGCACCAGTTGCTGGCGTTCGCGCGGCGGATGATAGACCGAGAACCGCATCGGCAAGCCGATCTCGTCCGAATCATGCCGGTAGAACGCCTGGACGCCGCCGAAGCAGCCGTGTTCGCTGATGATCTCGAGCATGATCAGTACAGTACGACGGAACGGATTGACTCGCCGCTCTTCATCAGGTCGAAGCCCTCGTTGATACGGTCGAGCGGCAGCGTATGGGTGATGAGGTCGTCGATGTTGAGCTTGCCCTCCATGTACCAGTCGACGATCTTCGGCACATCGGTGCGCCCGCGTGCGCCGCCGAAGGCCGAGCCTTTCCATACCCGCCCGGTCACGAGCTGGAACGGCCGCGTGCTGATTTCCTGCCCGGCCGCCGCCACGCCGATGATTACCGATTGGCCCCAGCCCTTGTGGCAGCACTCCAGCGCCTGGCGCATGGTGGTGGTGTTGCCGATGCATTCGAAGCTGTAATCGGCGCCGCCGTCGGTCAGCTGGATGATCGCATCGACGACGTTGTCGACATCCTTCGGATTGATGAAATGCGTCATGCCGAACTTGCGCGCCATCGACTCCCGCTGCGGATTGATGTCGATGCCGATGATCTTGTCGGCGCCGACCATCTTCGCCGCCTGGATCACGTTCAGGCCGATGCCGCCGAGGCCGAACACCACCACGTTGGCGCCCGCCTCCACTTTCGCCGTGAACAGCACCGCGCCGACGCCGGTGGTCACGCCGCAACCGATGTAGCAAACCTTGTCGAAGGGCGCATCGGAACGGATTTTCGCTACCGCGATCTCCGGCACCACGATATGGTTGGCGAAGGTCGACGTGCCCATGTAATGGAAGATCGGCTTGCCATCGATCGAGAAGCGGCTGGTCGCATCCGGCATCAGGCCCCGGCCCTGGGTCGAGCGGATCGCCTGGCACAGGTTGGTCTTCTGCGACAGGCAGAACTTGCATTGCCGGCATTCCGGCGTATAGAGTGGGATGACATGGTCGCCCTTTTGCAGCGATTTGACGTCCGGCCCGACATCGACCACTACGCCGGCACCCTCATGGCCGAGAATCGACGGAAAGATGCCTTCCGGATCGGCACCCGACAGCGTGTAGTAATCGGTATGGCAGATGCCGGTCGCCTTCACCTCGATCAGGACCTCGCCGGCCTTAGGGCCCTGCAGGTCGACTTCCTCGACGGTCAGTGGCGCGCCTGCCTTCCAGGCAATCGCTGCTTTGGTTTTCATGGATCAATTCTCCTTGGCGGGATGCGATGAATCGTTTGGAGGCGGGTTTTGCCGATAGATTCCGGCACGACCTGCGGATCTACGATTCTATCGTGGGCGCCGGATCGGAGTTTTTGCCGGGCCCTTTCTGGCGTCTCCGGTCGAGCCACCATGCCAGCACGGGCAAGGCGAGAAAGCCGCCGGGAGAGACGAATAACACCAGGTAGGGACTGAGGGATGCAAGGTTACGCAGATGCCGGCGGATTTCACGCCGGTCGGCGTCGCTCCAGCGGTAGCCGTCGCGCTGCTTCATCAGCAGCGGCATCAGATCCTGCATAGCCTGCATCTCGGCCCAAAGCCGCCTGCGTTCACGGTGCTGGAGTTTCCAGAGCGAATGGATGCCATGGCGTGCCGACGCTACAGGTTTCACCATCGATGTGCCGATACGTCGCAGCAAAATCTACTTCCAAGGGGGCAATGCAGTTGAGGAGCGCAAGCTTGAATCGGAAAATAAGCCTGATCCGGATCGATTTTACCGTGTGGCAAGCGACTATTTTTGCACTGGCGCAAAACACGAACCGCCGCCGCAACAGTTATCGGTCAAAAAGGACAGCAAATCATTCATCGTCCCGAAATTCGCGGCATAAATCACGAAACGCCCTTCCTGGTGCGGCGTGATCAAATCGGCATGCGTCAATTCTTTCAGGTGAAAGGACAACGAGGATGACGGAATGCCAAGTTGTTCAGCGATCTTGCTGGCCGCCAGGCCATCGGGTCCTGCCTGCACAAGAAGGCGGAAGACCGCAAGGCGGGAATCCTGCGCCAAAGCGGCAAGTGCGGATAATGCGTTTTTAGTTTCCAAGACAATTCCAATGCGCTTGCTGAGTATCGCAGACGAGTGCTGCTGAATTGTTTCGATAATAGTGGAAATGTCGCGAAGGTGTAAAGAAACACGCTTATAATTTTCAGCACGAAGGCCCGCCTGAACGACGAAAGCGCACATGGTCAAACCCGGTTCACCATCGAAGATTCTAGGCATTCTGGCCGTAACGCAAATCGTGTCCTGGGGCTCGCTCTACTACGCATTTGCCATCCTGGCCCCGGACATGCAGCGCGAATTCGGCTGGCGTGCCGAAATCATCTTCGGGGCATTTTCCTGGAGCCTCCTGGTCAGCGGCCTGCTGTCGACGCCGATCGGCATCCTGATCGACCGTTTCGGCGGGCGCGCCGTGATGGGTTCCGGCTCGCTGCTCTGCGGCGCCGGCTTTGTCGCGCTGGGCTTTGCGCAAAGCGTAGCGCATTACTTTATCGTCTGGACCATGCTCGGTGCAGGCATGGGAATGGTGCTGTACGAAGCGGCATTCGCCACCATCAACCGTGAAGTGCTGCACCAGACGCGCCAGGGAATCTCGACCGTCACGCTGGTCGGCGGCCTGGCCAGCACCGTCTTCTGGCCCTTGACGCTCAAGCTCAATGGCGTCCTCGGATGGCGCGATACCTGGCTGGTCTACGGCGCGATCCAGCTGCTGCTCTGTGCACCGCTGCATGCACTGATCCCGACCTCGCGACATCCAACGGCGTCTTCCCGGCCAGCGGCATCCGTCGATAGTCATACGCTCAACCAGGCGATCCGCAGTCCGGTGTTCTGGAAACTCGCGTTCGCCTTCTCGGCCAACAGCTTCGTGTTTTCCGCCCTGTCGGTGCACCTGATTCCGATGCTGCAGCAATTCGGCCATTCTGCCGTGGTCACCGTGTTTCTCGCAGCATTGATTGGCCCGTTGCAGGTCATCGGGCGTATCGGCGAGATGGTGTTCGCGCATCGCACGCTGCCGCACACCGTCGGCAAGTTCACCTTCGCCGCATTGCCTGCGGCGCTGCTTGCCTTGCTGCTGTTGGGGCAGCATGCTTGGGCGGTTGCATTGTTCTGCATGCTCTATGGGTTGAGCAACGGCATCCTGACCATCGTGCGCGGCACGGTGCCGCAAGCTTTGTTCGGACGTGAAAACTACGGCGCGATCGCCGGCGCGATGGCTGGCCCTTCGCTGATTTCGAAAGCCGCCGGTCCCTTGGCGGTGGCAGCATTGATCCAGTTCGATCCATCGCCGAACTCGCTGCTCGGCGTGCTGCTGGCGATGTCGGTCATTTCCTTGTGGTTTTATCTGACTGCCGTCAAAGCCGCGCCCGCGAACGTCCGCGTCGCCCCTCTCTAACGCACGGTTCGGGTAGCCTGTTTTTCCAGTCTCTGAAAATAATCGTTTTCGAGGCTGCGCAAGGACAGTGATTGCAAGGATTTGTTGAAGGCCTTTTGCAATGCACTTCCTTCCGGTGTGCGCTGAAAACAGATGTGCAATTTCAGTTCCGCCAACGGCCGTTCATGAAACACGATCAGCTCACGTTCCCTAGCAAGGCTGGATTCGGTCAACAACAGATACCGGAGGATCAGCTTGTCGATAACGACCGCCTGAATGCGTCCCGCCAGCAATTTGCGCAGGTTGTAAAGTTCGCTCGGCGACGCGTCGAGATTCAGCTTCCCCTGCTTCGCCAGCGCATCAAATTCCGCGCCGTTCGAAAACCCTGCCACCACGCCGATCTTCATGCTGCCTAGGTCGTTGAATGTGCTCCATTCCAGCGGCGCGCTTTTAAGATGGGCAAGTCCGATGGTACTGCTTCCGATCGGCGCGGAAAAATGACATTCCCGCGCACGTTCTTCAGTGTAATAGGCCGGGAAATAGCCCGCGTAGCGCGGATCCCTGCCACCGGTCTGCATCGCCCGTGTCCAGGGAAAATAATCAACATTGACCTGATATCCGATCCGTTGAGCCGCCGCTTCCGCAACAAAGGTCGACAAGCCTTGCCGCTCCAGGCCGGCGCCCACGTAGGGAAGCCATTCCAGGCTGGCGAGCAGCATGGTTCTCGGCGTATCCGACGCAATGGCCGGCACGCTTGCAAACAACCCCAACAGCAGGCTCGCCGTGCGGCCCATTCTCATGGTGCGCTCCTTGTGTGCCGGTATCCTGAATGGAGATGACGCATCAGCCGGACGGCTCAGTATGGTGCAGCTACCCGGTTTTGTTCAAGCAATGCCGGTCAAACAGTAGGGTGATTGTTGCGCCGATGATGGAGATGGTGCTGTCAGCGCACGGCATCGAGGCGGAACTGGGCGTTTTCCGCATGCGACAGGATACGCTGGACCATGCCGATGGTATCGGCCGGCAGTTCAAGCTGCAATGCAGACTGCGCTGCTTGTGCGATGGCCTGCTCGGCTGCATGGCGCTCATCGATGAGCGGTATGCGCTCGTCATTCGAGAAAAAGGCCTTGATGCTGGACACGAGCGAATCGACCGCTTCCCGGTCCGGGTCGGGAGACTGTGGCAGGTCGTCCAGGGCGCGGATATGCACTGCCAGTTCCTTCGCCAGCCGGTCGTAATGCTGTCCCTGGTCCTGGAATAACGCCGATAACGAGACGTCCGTGGTTTTGCCGGCCGCGGCGGCGTACTGGTCTGCGGCTTCCATGCACAGGCTTTCAAGTTCGTTAAGCGCGAGCTGCTGTTCGCTTCGGAGCAACATTTCGGGTCTCCTCGTATTTATGCAGGTAGCCGGGCGGAACAAACACCTGCACTGCGCTGCCGTGCATGGTGAAGCGTGCCGGCGTACGGGTGACAATTTCGCCGTCGGCGGTGACGACCATCGGCTTGCGCGTAACGATCTCGATGGTGCGGCCTTGCTCAAGGTGCACCGGATGATGTTCCTCGAAGGTCCCGCTGCGTACCGCCGGTGCCAGCCTGAGCATGTTCCAGAAATCAAGCGGTTCGATGCTATACAAAAAAAAGCGATGGTCGTCGATGCTGGCCTCGTCGTCGACCGTCATGCCGCCGCCGTAATAACGGCCATTCCCGACAGCGATCTGGATCGACCGCACGCGATGGTGGCGGCCATCGCACACGATTTCGGCATGAAAGGGGTCAAATGACTTGAATGCGCTTGCAAGGCTACGCGCATAGCAAATGACACCCCAGCGCTGCTTGAGATCCGGCGACAACTGATGGGTGACCTGCACACCCAGTCCGATATTGGCCACATTGAAAAAGTAATGGCCATTGACGCTGCCGACGTCGATATGGTGCTTGACGCCGGACACGATAATCTGTGCTGCTGCTTCGATATCCGTCGGGATGGCAAGTGTGCGGGCAAGATCGTTGGCGGTGCCGAGCGGAAGAATGCCGAGCGGCACGCCGGTTTCCACCAGGGCGGGAGCCGCCGCGTTCAGCGAACCGTCACCACCACCGACGATAATGCAATCGACATGATCGGCATGCCGGCGTATCGCTTCCGGGATCTGGTCCGGCTTCTCCAGACCGGCATCAATAACCTCCATGCCGGCTTGCCTGAAGCACGCCAGTCCTGCGTCCACATCCGTATCGCCATTGCGGCTCTTGCGATTGATGAGCAGTAATGCACTTCCGGCCAAGGCATCCTCCAGAACGAGGCAAATTCCACCGCTTGCAATTTGACAAGCCGTGTCAAATCGGGTTCCGGTTACCTGACGAACACTTTCTCGTGGACTTCAGACAGAATGGCTTCCACGGCGGGATGCTTGATCTTGCGTTCATTGGAGATCGCATAGAACTGTTCATTGACCTTCATTGCTCCAACCGTCACCGCGCCGAACTGCTCCTTGACTTCCTTCGCCAGCGCTGATGGTCCGGGAAAAAGCCCTGTGCCGATGCGGCCAAATATATTCAGCAATGCGTTGTCGTCGAATTCTCCGACGACTTCCGGCCGCACATCGTTAACTTCAAACCAGTGATCGAGCCGTCCGCGAATCGCATGATTGCGTGTAGGCAGCAAAAGCGGCGCACCCTGCAGACTGGCAGGAAAGTTCGAGCGATATTTTTCTGCAAGTTTGGGAACGCCGAACAATGCTATTTCGCTTTCGCCCAGCAAGTGGCTGAAAACCCGCAAGGTCGTGCCGGAGGGAACCGGTCGGTCGGTCAACACCACATCCAGCTTGTGCACTGACAAATCGCCCAGCAGTGATTCGAAATCGTCCTCGTAGCACACCAGCTTTACCCGCTGGGGCAAATGCAAAGCCGCTTCCAGGAGGCGTGATGCAATGACTTTCGGTAAGGAATCGGACAAGCCGACGGTTAGCCGCATCGTGCGCCCGATATCGCTATCGGAAAGGACTTCCTGCATTTGCTCGCCAAGAAGAAAAATCTGGTCGGCATATGCCAGCGCTACCCTGCCGGCCTCGGTGAGGACCAGCCGGCGGCCCTGTGGTGCCAGCAAGGCTTTTCCAACTGATTGTTCCAGCAAGGCAAGTTGAGCACTGATAGTCTGTATCGCAACATCCAGCCGTTCGGCGGCCCGGGTGATGCTTCCTTCCTTGGCGACCATCCAGAAGTAATACAGATGCCGATAGTTCAGGTTATTTGTCTTCATGATCTGTTTTTTGCGAAGGAATATTTCTATTATCTTCGCTTTTTAAATAAGCGTGGCATAACTATCATGTCAGTTGCATTTAATTCTGGAGATACCGGTGTACTTTTCCCCTTTTTACAATGCTTCACAACGACCTTTCCGGCGTCTCGCCGGTGTTGTTTCATTTAGAGGATAAAGCTATGAACGATCGTTATACCCAGATTCGACCCGACGCACTCCGGGCGGGTGCTGCATCCACCGTCATCGACGGTGCCGCCCACCGGGTATTGCGCAATACCTACATGCTGTTATCGCTGACACTGGCATTCAGCGCTCTGACGGCCGGTGTATCCGCCGCGATGAGATTGCCGCATCCCGGCATCCTGATCACCCTTGTTGGTTACTTCGGCCTGCTGTTACTGGTCAATAAATTCCGCGACCGCGGCCTGGGCGTTGCGCTGGTATTCGCCTTGACCGGTTTCATGGGATACACCCTTGGCCCGATCATCAGCCACTATCTCAACATGCCCAACGGCGGGCAGATCGTGATGACGGCATTCGGCGGCACAGCGGCGATCTTCCTGGGTTTGTCGGCGTATGTGCTGGTGACCAAACGTGATTTTTCCTTCATGGGCGGTTTCCTGATGGTCGGCATCCTGGTGGCGTTTCTGGCCGGGCTTGGTGCGATCTTCTTCAGCGTACCGGCGTTGTCGCTGACCGTCTCGGCCGTGTTCGTGTTGCTGATGTCCGGCATGATTCTGTACGAAACCAGCAACATCATCCGTGGCGGCGAGACCAACTACGTGATGGCGACATTGTCGCTGTTCGTGTCGATCTTCAACCTGTTCACCAGCCTGCTGCACCTGCTGGGTTTTGCCAGCAACGACTAATGCAGTAACAGCCTGCTTGCCACCGGCAAGCAGGTTTTTTTTGGCTTCGCGCCGATCATCAACTTACGGGCGTCACGACTGACCACGTGGCGCCCGTTTCTTTGGCCGGAATAACATTTGCTTGCGAATCGTTCCGAGACCATTCAAACAATAAGGAAAATCTCATGATGGAAATGCTTTCGGACCCGCAGATATGGTTGGCGTTCGCCACGTTGACGGCACTTGAATTGGTGCTCGGCATCGACAATATTATTTTCATCTCCATTCTTGTCGACAAATTGCCGCCGGAACGCCGTGAATTCACGCGCAGACTGGGCCTGTTCATGGCCATGTTCATGCGTATCGGCCTTCTGTTCATCCTGTCGTTGATTGTCGGCATGACCGAGCCACTGATTTCTGCTTTCGGGTTCGACTTTTCCGGGCGTGATTTGGTGCTGATCGCAGGCGGCTTGTTCCTGTTGTGGAAGAGCGTCGGCGAAATCCACGAGTCGTTCGAGGGTGCGGAAGGAAAAACTTCCAGCGCGGTGAAGGCAACTTTTACCGGTGTCGTCATCCAGATCATGCTGATTGACCTGGTCTTCTCCCTCGATTCCATCATCACCGCAGTCGGCATGGTCGACGAGCTTGCCGTCATGATCGCCGCCGTGATCGCGTCAGTGGGCATGATGATGTTTTTTGCAGGTCCGATCGGTCGTTTCGTGTCAGCGCATCCGACCATCAAGATGTTGGCGTTGTCCTTCCTGGTAGTGGTTGCGGTGGTATTGATCGCCGAAGGTTTCGGTCATCATGTGCCCAAAGGATACGTCTACAGCGCGATGGCATTCTCGGTAGTGGTGGAAATGCTCAACATCCGGTTGCGCAAGCGGTCTCCCAATCCGGTGCATCTGCATTCACCTTATGCGCGGGACCAGGAATCTGAAAAGCAGCATTAAGGTCGTCGCCGGGGCAGCTGCGGATGCATCAGCAGCAGCCCCGTTACAGGGGAAAACAGGAACCAAAGGGTGGCCATCTAGTCAGAAAAGTATCATCCCATGCAGTTCGATGGGCTCACAGCCGTGCTGCCGTATAAAGCGCGGTTTCCTTCAAGGCATTTTTTCTATCTGGAGCACATCATGAGGAAAATGATTTTTCTAGCCGTTGCAGGCTTTGTCTGGCGCAAGTTCCAGTCCCGCTATGCCTCCCGCATGGTTCGTGGCCGTCGCAGTTATTGATCAACCCTTCAACGCCTTTCGGCTCCCTTCCTGCCGCCGGCACGTAACCGGCGACAACACACATCCAGAATACGAGGCATCGAATTTCAAGAATCCGATGCCTCGTCCAACTCCGGTACATGCCTTGTTTCGGTGCGTCCAGGTGTCTGATGCGCCACGCTGTCACGCCACTTCCAACTTTTTACCCGTCTTCAGCACACGACGCTGCTCGCAGCGTGGTACTGTTATTGCTTATTAGAAATTCTTTAATCGCCGTTCAGATGTGGCTGCCAGGCGTACTGGCAAGCCATGACGGCAGGAGTGGAGCAAAACATGGAAACCGTGATCCATGGTGCTTCATCAACGCTGACCAGTTCAGCAGATGAGGCCGGCATGCTGGTAAATCTGCTCGCAAATCTGGATGGCGTCGTGTATCGCTGCCGTATTGATGACTCATGGACCATGGAGTTCCTCAGCGAAGGCTGCCATGCGCTGACCGGCTATGCGGTCGAGGACTTGCTGCATAACCGCCGGGTCTCGTACGAAAACATCACCGTGCCGGAAGACCGCGCCTATGTGCATGCGGTGATCCGCGACGCGCTCGATGCCGGCGAACGCTTCAGCCTGGAATACCGGATCCTGCGCCAGGATGGCGGCGTCCGGTGGGTATGGGAACGCGGCACTGGCATCCGCGATGCTGCCGGCGAACATGTGGCGATCGAGGGCATCATTCAGGACATTACCCAGCGCAAGGAGGCAGAGCATGCGCTGCATGAAGCCGAGAGGCGGTTCCGCAATATCTTCGAAAATGCAGTAGAAGGCATCTTCCAGTCCACGCCGGGAAAAGGGTATCTTGCGGTCAATCCCGCTCTGGCGCATATGTACGGTTACGACGGCCCGGCCGAGATGATCAGTCATCTGCAGGATATCCAGCACCAGCTGTACGTCGATCCGCAACGCCGGACCGAATTCCTGCGACTCATGGATGAACAGGAAAGCGTGACGAATTTCGAATCCCAGGTTTACCACCGCAGCGGCAAGGTAATCTGGATATCCGAAAACGCACGTACTGTGCGAAACAACCATCAGGACATCCTGTTTTTCGAAGGTACGGTAGTCGACATCACCGATCGAAAAATCAATGAAGATCGGATACAGCACCAGGCCACGCACGATGCATTGACCGGCCTGCCCAACCGCAACCTGCTGGTCGACCGCCTGGAGCAGGCGATGCTTCTGGCAACGCGCCACCGCGAACAGGCGGCGGTCGTTCTTATCGATCTCGACCAGTTCAAGTTCGTCAACGACAGTCTCGGGCATCAGGCAGGCGACGAATTGCTGAAGGTTATTGCACGTCGCCTCGCCTCCTCCATCCGCGCGACCGATACCGTCGCCCGGCACGGGGGCGATGAATTCGTGATCGTTCTCAGCAGTCTCAAGGAGACCGATGCGCTTGCGGATACCCTCCATCGCATCGTCGCCGCGATTGCCGAACCCCTGACCATCAGCGGATTCGAAATGCAGGTAACCTGCAGTGTCGGTGTCAGCCTGTATCCGCAGGATGGCGCGAATGCGCAAGCGCTGCTGCGCAATGCCGATGCAGCGATGTACAAGGCAAAGGATCTTGGGCGGGATACTGTCGAATACTTCTCGGCTGAAATGAATTCGCATGCAACGCTGCGCCTTGAATTGCTCAACAGCCTGCGTGCCGCGGTCGTGAATAACGAATTCCTGTTGCACTATCAACCGAAGATCAGTCTCGCAAGCGGCGAACTGGTCGGCGCTGAAGCACTGGTGCGCTGGCTCCATCCGGTGCGCGGCATGGTGTCGCCGGCGGAGTTCATTCCGATCGCGGAAGACAGCGGTCTCATCATCGGCATCGGCGAATGGGTGCTGCGTTCCGCCTGTGCGCAGAATGTGGCATGGCAGCGGGACGGATTCCCGCCGGTGCCTGTGTCGGTCAATCTCTCTGCGCGCCAGCTGGCAAAGGGAAATATCGTCAGCGTGGTTGAGAAGGTGCTTGCAGACACCAAACTCGCGCCGCATTATCTCGAACTGGAAATTACCGAGACCATGGTGATGCGCGACGTCGACAAGTCGCTCAAAACGCTGATCGACCTGAAGCAGCTCGGCGTGTCGATTTCCATCGACGATTTCGGTACCGGCTATTCCAGTCTGAATTACCTGAAGCGCTTTCCCGTCGATACCTTGAAGATTGACCGTTCCTTCGTCAACGATATCGCCACCGATCAGGATGATGCCGCGATCGTGAAAGCGGTGATTTCGCTGGCCCATATCCTGAACTTGAAGGTAGTGGCCGAAGGCGTCGAAACGAAGGAACAAGTCGCATTCCTCACCGGGAACGGCTGCCATGCCGGTCAGGGCTATCTGTTCGGCAAACCCATGCCGCATGATCTCTTCCAGGCAAAATTTCTGGCGGCCCCGCAAACTCCAACCGTCATTTAACTTCTGGAGATTTGCTCCTCCGGCAGAAAACGCAGGATCGGTTTACAGTAGCCGACAAAAAACCGATTCTGCCATTCCACAGAGGAGACTTCATGCTTGATCAAGACGCAAAGGCGCTGCTTGACGTCATCGCCAGCCGCAATATTCCCTCTTACCACACACTGTCGCCAGCGGAGGCCCGCACTTTTTATAAGGAGCGGCGCTTCTTCACCCAGCCCGATCCCGAGCCGGTCGCCCGCGTGGAGAACTTTTCAGTGCCGTCGTCCGGCGCCGGCATCGGCGTTCGCTGGTATCGGCCTCAGACTTCCGCCCCCGGCGCCGTATTGCCGGCGCTGGTGTATTACCACGGCGGCGGGCATACCATCGGCGACCTGGATACGCATGACAGCCTGTGCCGCCAGTTGTGCAACTTGTCCGGATGGGCCGTGTTTTCGGTCGATTACCGTCTCGGCCCCGAGCATCGCTTCCCGGCCGCGGTCGACGACAGCTACGCGGCGTTGAAATGGATCGCCGATCATGCGACAACGTTGATGATCGACACAACGAGAATCGCGGTTGGCGGCGACAGCGCGGGTGGCAACCTCGCGACGGTAATGGCATTGATGTCGCGGGACCGCAATGGGCCGCCACTGGCATATCAACTGCTGATCTATCCCGTCACCGACTTCCGCTTTCAGACCAAGTCGCACCAAACGCTTGGTGAAAATTATTTGCTGACGCGGGAAGTCATCGATTACTTCACCGACTGCTATCTCGGCCCGGATGCCGACCGGCTCGACTGGCGAATATCGCCGTCCTTGGCGGCAAACCACGGCAATCTGCCACCTGCCCTGGTCATCACCGCCGGCTACGATCCCCTGTGCGACGAAGGTCGTGCGTATGCCGAATTGCTTCAGAAAGCAGGCAATCATGCCGAACTGCTGGACTACTCGGGGCAGATCCATGGCTTTATCACCATGGGACGCGTGATAGGCGCTGCAAATGACGCGGTTGCACAATGTGCGGCCCGTTTGAAGTCGCTTTAACGACGCCGCGACAAGGCATGCACACCGCATGGACACTCGGCAGGTGAAAAATTTTCACCTGTCCACAAACCAATTGCTGCACTGCGGCTTGACTATGTAAATAGCAGGAGCATGCTAGTGCGGTTGTTCCGATTGCGATTTGTCAAAAGCAAACGATTGTTGACGGATAACAATTTGCCGTACTGAAACCTACAAGGAGACACATCATGAAGAGAAGCGTCAAGACATTCGACAAAGCAGCCGCCAAGGCCTCCCCGAACAACAAGTCGACCGCCTCCCGGCGCGGCTTCCTCGGCAAGGCGGCAGCCGGTACAGCGACAGCCGTTGCATTCCCGATGGTCGCTACTGCGCAGACGGCGACACAGATGCGCTTCCAGAGCACCTGGCCGAGCAAGGACATCTTCCACGAATACGCGCTCGACTTCGCGAAGAAGGTCAACGACATGACCGGCGGCGAACTGAAGATCGAAGTGCTGCCCGCCGGCGCGGTGGTGCCTGCATTCGGCCTGCTCGACGCGGTATCAAAGGGCACGCTGGACGGCGGCCACGGCGTGATGGGCTACAACTACGGCAAGCAAAGCGCGATTGCTCTGTGGACCTCCGGTCCGGTGTTCGGCATGGACGCCAACATGGTGCTCGCATGGCACAAATACGGCGGCGGCAAGGAGTTGCTGGAAAAGCTTTATTCATCCATTGGCGCCAACGTAGTGTCGTTCCTTACCGGCCCAATGCCAGTGCAACCGCTCGGCTGGTTCAAGAAGCCGATCACCAAGCCGGAAGACTTCAAGGGCCTGAAATTCCGTACCAATGGCCTGGCGATCGACCTGTTCACTGCCATGGGCGCTGCCGTGAACGCGCTGCCGGGCGGCGAGATTGTGCCGGCGATGGACCGCGGCCTGCTGGACGGCGCGGAGTTCAATAATGCATCGTCGGATCGCATCCTCGGTTTCCCGGACGTCTCCAAGGTCTGCATGCTGCAAAGCTTCCACCAAGCTTCCGAGCAGTTCGAGATCAGCTTCAACAAGACCAAGTACGACGCATTGCCACCGAAGATGAAGGCGATCATCGCCAACGCAGTCGAAGCATCGTCGGCGGACATGTCCTGGAAAGCAATCGATCGCTATTCGAAGGATTACATCGAGCTGCAGACCAAGAACAACGTCAAGTTCTACAAGACACCCGATGCCCTGCTCCAGCAGCAACTGACCATCTGGGATGAGGTGGTGGCCAAGAAGGGTGCCGACAATCCGCTGTTCAAGGAAGTCGAGGCATCGCAACGCGCCTTTGCCGAGCGCGCGATGAAATGGGACATGGATACCAACAACAACCGCCGCATGGCCTACAACCATTACTTCCAGAAGAAACCTGGCGGAAAGAAAGCCTAACGGCTTCATGTATGAACCAGGAAAACACCATCCGGACCAATCGGATGGTGTTTTTTTTGGCGCGCTCCGTTGCCATGGTTAGCGGCAAGGCTTCCCTTCCTTCGGCACTCAAGGATTTTCAAGCATGAACAAGCTTTTGTTTTTCGTAGACAAGGTAAGCACCTGGATCGGCCATGCGTTCGCCTGGCTCATCCTGGCACTTACTCTGCAAATTACGTGGGAAGTGTTTTCCCGTTATGTGCTGAATGCGCCGAATCAATGGGCATTCGATCTCATGATCATGATGTACGGTACCGTGTTCATGATGGCGGGAGCCTACACGCTGGCCAAGAACGGCCACGTCCGCGGCGACGTGCTGTACGGCTTTTTTCCGCCGCGCCTGCAGGCTGGGCTCGATCTCGCGTTGTACTTCCTGTTCTTCATCCCCGGCGTGGTGGCGCTCGTATGGGCAGGCTATACCTATGCGCAGGAATCGTGGGCAATCAATGAAACATCCAACATCACCGCCAATGGCCCGCCGCTCTATCCGTTCAAGACGGTCATCCCGATCGCCGGCATTTTCCTTCTGGCGCAGGGGCTGGTTGAAATCGTTCGCTGCGTGATCTGCCTGCGCAACGGCGAATGGCCGAAACGCGAGGAGGACGTGGAAGAAGTCGATGTCGACAAGCTCAAGCAGATGGTCAATGTGACGGATCAGGATATCGCCCGATCCGATGAATACATCGTGGCCAACAACAGGGGACAGAAATGAGGAAGGAAGTCTATTTTGGCCTATCGATCATGGCGATGGTCGTGATCGGCCTGATTGTCCTGATGCCGTCGCCATCGGAGATGACCAACGGGCATCTCGGTTTGCTGATGCTGGGCCTGATCGTCATCGCGATCATGCTCGGTTTTCCCACGGCGTTCACACTGATGGGCATGGGCGTGCTGTTTACCTGGTTTGCCTACCGCAGCGTCAATCCTGATCTTGCCGTCGGCCAGACGCTGGACCTGATGGTGCAGCGAGCCTACGCGGTGATGGCGAACGACGTGCTGATTTCAGTGCCGCTGTTCGTGTTCATGGGTTACCTGGTCGAGCGCGCCAACCTGATCGACAAGCTGTTCAGGAGCCTGCATCTGGCGATGGCAAGGCTGCCAGGTTCGCTTGCCGTGGCAACCATCGTGACCTGCGCGATCTTCGCCACCGCGACCGGTATCGTGGGCGCCGTCGTTACCCTCATGGGCCTGCTTGCGATGCCTGCCATGATCAAGGCAGGCTACAACGTCAAGCTCGCTGCCGGTTCGATCACTGCTGGCGGCTGCCTCGGCATCCTGATTCCGCCATCGGTGCTCCTGATCGTGTATGGCGCTACCGCCGGCGTATCGGTGGTCAAGCTGTATGCCGGCGCGTTCTTCCCCGGCATCATGCTGGCGCTTCTGTATGTCGCTTACGTGATCATCATCGCGAAGATCAAGCCGTCATGGGCGCCGCCCCTGGCAGCGGAAGACCGGATGGTGCCGTTGCCGCCCTATACCCACGCGCTGGCCAAGACTGGTAACAGCAATGCGCTGACTGCGCTGGTCGGCGCGATCAAGGGCAAGCGCAACGCCGATGTGCCGATGAAGACACTGCTGTCCCAGTTGTTCATTGCACTTCTGCCGGCACTGGCATTCGTGCTTCTCATGGGTCTGGTTTATCAAGCGGCGACCAAGGCCGCGCCGGAAGAACCCACATTGACCGAGATGGGTATGGGCTTCGACAGCGGCCCTTCCCTGTCCAGCCAGGGCGGACTCGCGGAACCTCCGTCGGGGGGCGCCGGCGGTCTGGCTGAACCGCCGGCCGAAGGTGCAGGCGGTTTAGGAGAGCCTCCGGCGGAAGGCGGCGGTAGCCTTGCCGAGCCACCTGGGGCCGAATCCAGCAAAGCACCTGCAGGCACAGTCGCTCCTGCCCCCGGCCAGACTGGCGATGCGACTGCCAAGGCTGCCGAGACTGAAAGCAAGGGATTGCCCAAGAGCTTCTGGATCACCTTTGCCGTCGGGCTTGCCATACTCGCATTGTTTTACGTCATGCTCAGCTTCGCCCGGCTTGAAATCTTCAAGATGTTGCTCGGGTCGTTCTTCCCGCTCGCATTCCTGATCCTGGCAGTGCTCGGGGCCATCGTTTTCGGTCTGGCGACACCGACCGAGGCAGCGGCGATGGGATCCTTCGGCGGCCTGATCCTGGCGGCGGCCTACCGCCGGCTTAATATGTCGATGCTGAAGGAGTCGGTATTCCTGACCGCCAAGACAAGCGCGATGGTCTGCTGGCTGTTCGTCGGGTCGAGTATTTTCTCGGCGGCGTTTGCACTGCTCGGCGGGCAGGAAATCATCAACAACTGGGTGCTGTCGATGAACCTGACGACGCTGCAGTTCATGATCCTCTCGCAGGTCATCATCTTCCTGCTCGGCTGGCCGCTGGAATGGACGGAGATCATCGTCATCTTCATGCCGATCTTCATCCCGCTGCTGGGGCATTTCAACGTGGACCCGCTGTTCTTCGGCCTGCTGGTGGCGCTCAATCTGCAGACCGCCTTCCTGTCGCCGCCGGTGGCGATGTCGGCGTTCTACCTGAAGGGCGTGTCGCCGCCGCATGTCACGCTGAACCAGATCTTCATGGGCATGCTGCCATTCATGGCGATTCAGGTTCTGGCGCTGATCCTGCTGTACACCTTCCCGGCCATCGGTTTGTGGCTTCCGGAAGTCTTGTACAAGTAAGATGATCGATGCCGACCGCATGACCGCCCACGGGGGTCATGCGGATCCGGCAGCCCGGCCTGGCGTCTCTTCCGGCGGCAACGGGCAAAAATAGCCAAGGCCGAGAAACAGCAGGCCGACCGCCAGGAATACCCCCACCTTGGCTACCAGCGTGAACGCGGACAGGTCCACCAGCAGCATTTTCCCTACCAGCACCGCCAGCGCGATGCCGCCGCCCACCCACATCGGCCGCAGCAGGCGCCTTGATGCAACCACCACGACTGCCACACCTGCCGCCGCCCACAGCAGCGACACCCACGGCTGCATGGCTTTGGTCAATGCCAATTCCATCGCGCCCTCATTCACCAGTCCGTAGCCGGCACCGATTGCGCGCAGCAACGAGCCGGTCAGCGCTGCGCCGGCCAGGGCCCATACGACGCGCATCGGGAGCTGCTTGCCCGCCTGGCGCCGGATCGTCCAGGCCAGCAACGCCAGCGAGCACCACTGCGACAGCTCGGTGATCAGCGATAGCGGTGCGACCGCCACGCCGACGAAGATCAACAGCGCCGCCACGACCGAAGCGAGCGCTGACTGTCCGTCGAAGTGCCTGCTGGCCGCCTCAGCCAGCGCGCTCCATGCCGACCAGAGCAGCATGCTGGCCGCGATCAGCGCATGTTCCGAAAATCCCATCATGGAAAAGCCGCGCGCCAGTTCGACCTGGCATAGCACCGGCACGGCGATCGCCGCCACGCGCAGCAAACCGGGACGCGGGAACGTTCGTGCGTTCCCATCCCTGCTGGTCAGCCATACGACTAGAACGCAGCAGGCCAGCCATGTACCAAGCAGGAGTTCCCTTGCCGCCCATCCGGTGGCAGACAAGTCGTTCGGCGTGGAAAGGTAGAGCGGCAGGCCGGCGGGCAGCAGCCATATGGCGCTGAGCCGCAGCCCGCTCCACTTAAGCCGGTAACCGATCGCCTGCGCCGCCAGCGCCCATCCGAGGAACCAGATCAGGAGCAGTTGCGGCTCGTCGATACGCTCCTGCAGCAGTGCCAGTGCAAAGACAAGCGGGGCCGCCAACGGGTAAGCCAGTCCCCATGTCATGCGCTGCGCCACGAAACCGGCCCCCAGCGCTACCGCACCCGAGACGAACAAGGGCGTGGTGCCCATGTCGCCTGCTTTCCAGCCCAGCCATCCGGCGAGCACCGACAGGAACCAGTACAACAGCGCACCGAGATTGGCCCAGGGCTTTTGCATTGCCTGCGCCAGCAGGATCAGCCCCATCGCTGACGCCGCCAACGCAATGGCGCGCGCGGCCCCTTCCAGTCCAACCCCGATGGCCACCAGCGCCAGCCCGGCGCCGATCGACAGCAGCCAGCCCTTCCATGCCGGTTGGGTCCGGCGCATTTCGAGCAGGTACGCGGCTGCCATCGCGGCCAGAAGGACTGCGCACCAGCCGGCGGAGACATCCGCCTTGATATTGAGGAAGCCCGCCATGACCAGCGGCGCGCCGATCAGCACGGATACGATCGCCGCCCGTTGGGAAGCAGTCCATCCGGCGGCGTCGCGCGCCCACCGGCAGGCTGCCGCGCCGTAGGCCGCCGTCATGCCGGCCAGCGTGACCGCCGACAGCGCGGTCGAACCGACGTTAATATCGAGCGCCGCGCCGAGCAGAAGGGAACTGCCGGCGAGCGCGGTACTGGCAAGCGAGGGTGCGCGCAGTCGCAGGCCGACGGCGATGCCTTGCAGGCCGACCCAGGCACTGTAAAGCGCCAGCGATGAGAACGTACCGTCGTCAGTGCCGGCAATCACTGGCGTGAGCAGCGCGCCGGCGAGGCCAATGAAAGCGAACAGGCTGCGCTCGGATCGCATGCTCCACGCCAGGGCGAGGGTCGACAATCCTCCCAGCCAGACGAAAGCCGCCGACGCCGAAATCAAGCCGTATCCCTGGTAAGCCCACAGCGCGCACAGGTATTCGAGCGCCAATGCACCGCCCTGCAGATTCAGGCCGAGGACCGGCCGCACCTTCTCCTGCCGCAGGCCGATGCCGAACATCGCCACACCAAGCAGCGCCACCAGTGCCACCCGGACGATCGGCGGCAGGATATTGTTGGCGGCGAGCAGGGAAAACAGGAACCCGAAGCCGATCAGCAGCATCAGCACGCCGGCACTGGCGAACGGGTTTTTTCTGACCAGCCCGAAGACGGATTCGGCCACGCGGGACAACGGGTTGGGTTCCGGTGGCGGCAATGGCGTGGTGGTTGAGGATGAATAGGCAGATGCCACGATTTCCGGAGCAATCGCAGGCGATGGCGTAACCACCCGTTCAGTAATCGGGGCTGGTTGCGATTCGACAGCGGTCTCCGGCTTGGGAGAGATATTTTCCGCAGCAGGAAACGTGGAAGGCGTCGCTGGCTGCTTCTCCAGCATCGCGATGCGCGACTCCAGGCGCTTTATTTTGCCGCTTAGGAATGCGAATCCAATGATGCCCGATACGATCAGCACGACTGTCAGCATGGCGTCTCCGGAAGGGGGGAAGAGAGTGGCGCACGCAAGTCTACCGCAGGCGCCGGCGCGCCTGCGGGAAAGGCCGGCTCTTCTATTGTTTGGCGGCGCGCAAGCCGCGTTTGGCGACCGTGACGACGGCGAGGATGATGGCGCCGGCCGCGATGCCGGCAAGCGCGTTGAGCAGGGTCGGAACGAGCGCGCCGATCACGCTGCCGACGCCGGGGATGGCCCCCGTATCGTGTGCGACATGCTCGATGAACTCATGGGCGACGGAGATGCCGTGCGTCAGGATACCGCCGCCGACCATGAACATTGCCGCAGTGCCGAGGATCGACAGGCTCTTCATCAGGTAAGGTGCCGCCACGAGGATGCCCCTGCCGATGCGGCGTTGCAGCGCGGCCCAACCGCCATCCCCTTTCTTCATGGCCAGGTACAGGCCGCCGTCATCCAGCTTGACGATACCTGCCACAAGGCCGTAGACGCCGACCGTCATGATGAGCGCGATTCCCGCCAGCACGGTGACCTGCTGGCCGATCGTCGCCGCCGCCACCGTGCCGAGCGAGATGACGATGATTTCTGCCGACAAAATGAAGTCCGTTCGAACGGCGCCCTTGATCTTGTCGCTTTCCAATGCCAGCAAATCCTCCTTGGGCAAGCTGAGCGCCTTGACCTCTTGCGCATGGTGGGCCTCGTCTTCTTCCTTGCTGTGCAAGAACTTGTGCGCCAGCTTTTCAAACCCTTCGTAACACAGGAAGGCGCCACCCAGCATCAGCAGAGGAGTCACCGCCCATGGCGCAAAGATGCTGATCGCCAGCGCCGCCGGTACCAAAATCAGCTTGTTCTTGAACGATCCCTTGGCCACCGCCCAGACGACCGGCAGTTCGCGTTCTGCGCGTACGCCTGAAACCTGTTGCGCGTTCAGGGCAAGGTCATCGCCGAGCACACCCGCGGTTTTTTTCATCGCGACCTTGGTCATTACGGACACGTCATCGAGAATGGTGGCAATGTCATCAAGCAGTGTCAGCAGGCTGGCTCCGGCCATGTCGGTTTTCCTTGTACAAAAAGCGTAAAACGGATTGAAGAGAATGCGGCGATCGTTGGACCACGATGCGGGGTCCAACGATCGCCGCGCGTGCTTGATTTACTTCACTTGTATCAGTGGCGTTGCGCCGCCCTGCATCACGATTGTGTGGGTACCGGACTTCGCGAACGCTTGCTGCGCTTCAATGCGCTTGAGTTCGATCAAGCGACTGTCGAGCGACTCGGCAATGATCTTGTTAGCGCGGGCTTCGCCTTCCGCCTCCACCCGCTTGCGCTCCGCCTCCTGTTTGGCAAGCTCAATCTCCTTTTGTTTCTGATCGATCTTGTTTTGTGTCTCGACATTGGCCTTGATCGATGCCTCCAGCGCGGGATCGGTCACCAGCGAGCGGATATTGACGTCGGTCACGCTGAATGTTTCGGGATCGACACGGTTCAGCTCCGCCTGCATGTACTGCTGCACCCGGTTGGCCAGGTCGGTACGGCTTCGGTTCATGTCGAGCGCGTTGTATTCGCTGGCTGCCTTGTACGCTGCCTCGCGCGCCGAGCGGAACACCCGGCCATGCGCAGCGATCCCGTCGCCGTTCTTGTCCTCGACCACGTCGCCGTTGTACTTCACGAACAGGTCGGCAATTTTGCCCGGGTTGATGCGGTAATACACATCCACGTCGAAGTCGGCCATGGTCAGATGATCTTTGGTCTTCGGCTTCATGTCGTTCAGCGCCATCGACATTTCCTTGGCCGTCATTTCATGGACCTTCTTGAACAGCGTGAAATACAGTCCTGGCGTCAGCTCTTCCAGCTTCACCTGCCCCACGGTTTGTTCGACGCCGACATTGCCGGTATCGATGCGTGTACAGGCGGAAAGCGTCGTTACGGCAATGGCTGCAAGAAGAAGCTTCATACGATCCTCAGCGTGGTATTGAACAACAAATAGAACAGGCCGCCAGCGATGACAGCCGCGATTCCTGCGGCAATCACGAATTCCCTCAAACCGAAACGGATCACCTGCCGCTCTTTCTGCCTGACGAAGACCGTCCGCCAAAGCAGCACACTGACGAACAGCAGGGCGAAAAGCAGGATGAATGTGGTCACAGAATCCCTATCTGGTGGAACCGGCGACCGCCGCCGGCTTGCGACAGGGCGTAGTGTGCCTTGCAAGATTGCAAAATGGCAAGTGCGAGCGAAGAATTTGTTGCAGTTACCGCTCTGGTCGGCATTGACCGAAAATTGCCAGCAAACAAGGTGCAGCCTGACAAGCGGTGCAACCAAAGATGCAGCGGACAAATAAAAAGCGCGGTCAGGTTGCCCTGCCGCGCTTCGATTTTATGTGTCTCCTCCATCCCCCATATACATGGGAGAAGGCTTACCGCACCATCATGCTGCCAACCGCTTCTCCAACTCTGCCTTCGTTTCTTCCAGGGCCTTCGGCAAGTGATACTTCAGCTTGTCGAACAGCTCGGCATGGAGCGCCAGCTCCGCTTCCCAAGCCGCCTTGTCGATCGAAGTAATGCGATCGAACTGCTCCTGCGAAAAATCGATGCCGTCCCACTTCAGGTCTTCGTAACGTGGCGTCACGCCGAAGATGTGCTCGACACCACCGGACTTGCCTTCGATCCGGTCGAGCATCCATTTCAGGACACGCATGTTGTCGCCAAATCCCGGCCAGACGAACTTGCCGTTCTCGTCGGTGCGGAACCAGTTCACGCAATAAATCTTCGGCAGTTCCGCCGACGAGGCAGCGATCTTCTTGCCCATGTCGAGCCAGTGCTGGAAGTAGTCGCTCATGTTGTAGCCCATGAACGGCAGCATGGCGAACGGATCACGGCGTACCACGCCTTGCTGTCCTGCCGCCGCAGCGGTGGTTTCCGAACCCATGGTCGCGGCCATGTAGACGCCTTCCACCCAGTTGCGGGCTTCAGTCACCAGCGGCACGGTGGTCGAACGGCGACCGCCGAAGATGAATGCCGAAATCGGCACGCCGGCCGGATTGTCCCAGGCCGGATCGATCACCGGGTTCTGGGTCGCGGCGACGGTGAAGCGGGCGTTGGGATGGGCTGCCTTGGCGCCGGTCTGCTTGGCGATTTCCGGCGTCCAGTCATTGCCCTGCCAGTCGATCAGGTGTGCCGGCGGTTCCTTTGTCATGCCTTCCCACCATACGTCGCCGTCGTCGGTCAATGCGACGTTGGTGAAGATGGTGTTGGCCTGCAGCGATGCCATGCAATTGGCATTGGAGCTGCTGTTGGTGCCCGGTGCCACGCCGAAATAGCCGGCTTCCGGATTGATCGCATACAGGCGGCCATCGGCGCCCGGCTTGATCCACGCGATGTCGTCGCCGATGGTGGTGACTTTCCAGCCTTCGAACGACTTCGGCGGAATGAGCATCGCGAAATTGGTTTTTCCGCAGGCGGACGGGAATGCGGCTGCGACGTAATGCTTCTTCCCTTCCGGCGATTCGACGCCAAGAATCAGCATATGCTCTGCCAGCCAGCCCTGGTCGCGGCCCATGGTGGATGCGATGCGCAATGCGAAGCACTTCTTGCCAAGCAGCGCATTTCCACCGTAGCCCGAGCCGTAGGACCAGATCTCGCGTGTCTCGGGATAGTGGACGATGTACTTGGTCTTGTTGCATGGCCAGGCCACATCCTTCTGTCCCGGACGCAGCGGCGCGCCGACGGTATGCACGCAGGGCACGAAATCGCCATCCTCGCCGAGGACTTCGTAGACCGCCTTGCCCATGCGCGTCATGGTGCGCATGTTGACGGCGACGTACGGCGAGTCCGACAGTTCGATGCCAATATGGGCGATTGGCGAACCGAGCGGGCCCATCGAGAACGGCACGACGTACATCGTGCGGCCGCGCATGCAGCCGTCGAACAGGCCGTTGAGCGTGCTGCGCATTTCGGCGGGCGCCATCCAGTTGTTGGTCGGGCCTGCGTCTTCTTCCTTGGCGGAGCAGATGAAAGTGCGGTCTTCGACACGGGCGACATCGCTCGGATCGGAGACAGCGAGATAGCTGTTCGGGCGTTTTGCCTCGTTCAGCTTCTTCATTGTGCCGGCAGCGACCATTTCGGCGCACAGGCGGTCATACTCCTGCTTCGATCCGTCGCACCAGTAGATATTGTCCGGCTTGGTGAGAGCGGCGATTTCTGCTACCCAATTGATGAGTTTTTGCTGCTTGACGTACGATGGGGCGGTGATGGTGGTAACACCACCCATGACGGGTTGATTCACGATAAAACCTCCAATGCCTAATAAAAAACCGGGTGTAGCGGCACGGCAGGATCGTCGTTTGGGGTTTCCAGAGCTGGTTCGGATCGATCTGCTAAGTCGATCCGCAGCGGAACGGCGGTCTGTCGGATAATGGAGCTCGCTAAAGCGTCACTCCAGTGGCCAGCTTTGGACTCCGCAGGGGTGGCGCGGAGGCTGGCAATTAACAAGCTACGAAACATATGATTTTACACTTTTGCACTTTTTGTGACTAATTTTCTAAGCAAAATTACTTAGGAAACAATACGCTTATGAAGATCGCCATTCTTGACGACTATCAAGACCGCGTGCGCCATTTGAATTGCTTCGTGTTGCTGAAAGAACATGATGTCAAAGTATTCACCAATACGGCGCGCGGTGTTGGTCAACTGGCAATCCGGTTGGCAGGGTTCGACGCGCTGGTTTTGATACGCGAGCGGACCGCTTTCCCGCGCATGTTGCTGCAGAAGCTGCCGAACCTGAAGTTGATATCGCAGACGAGCAAGGTCAGCGGCCATATCGATGTCGATGCCGCTACCGCCCTCGGCATTGCGATCGCCGAAGGAACCGGCGATCCGACGGCGCCGGCGGAGCTTGCCTGGGCGCTCATCATGGCGGCCTCGCGCCGGATTCTTCCGTATAGCGAATTGTTGCGTGAAGGCCTTTGGCAGACTTCGTCGATCACGCCGCAACACAATCAGCTTGGCAGGGTCCTGAAAGGCAGGACGCTCGGCATCTGGGGTTACGGTCGGATCGGCAGGCTGGTGGCAGGCTATGGAAAAGCATTTGGCATGCGTGTGATGATCTGGGGACGCGAACCAAGCCGTGACCGCGCGCTGGAGGACGGCTTTCTCGCAGCCGCGTCGAAAGAGGCGTTCTTTGCCGAGGCCGATGTGCTGTCACTGCATCTGCGCATGAACGAGGCGACACGCGGATGCGTCACTGCGGCGGATCTGGCCCGCATGAAACCGGATGCGCTGTTCGTCAATACCAGCCGCGCGGAGCTGGTGGAGGAAGGTGCCCTGGAGACAGCGCTGCAGGCAGGGCGTCCGGGATATGCCGCGCTCGATGTCTTCGAGACCGAGCCGCTGCCGGTGCAGTCGCCCTTGCTACGGATGACGAACGTACTGGCGACGCCGCATCTCGGGTATGTGGAGCAGGATAGTTACGAGCTGTACTTCAGGGCGGCATTTCAGAATGTAGTGGATTTTGCAAACGGCAGGGCGGTGAATATCCTGAATCCGGAGGCGCTGGGCAACGGGAACAAGTGACCGGGCCTCCTTTGGCAGGCGTCTCAGATAGGGCAAGCAGGTCAACAAGCAAATTTGTCGCGTATGTAACGGCACTCGACATCAACATTGATGTGCTTGATTGACCACTTGCGCATAACCGCCTTCAATATGTTTTATAAGGCAAGAACTTCCCCGATAACACCACATTCACCCGGTCGCCCTTCGGGTCCGGCTCGCGCTGGATGTCCATCGAAAAGTCGATCGCGCTCATGATGCCGTCGCCAAACTCTTCGTGGATCAGTTCCTTGATGGTCATGCCGTACACGTTCACGATTTCATACCAGCGATAGATCAGCGGATCGGTCGGCACGGCGGTCGCCAGCGATCCCTTGTATGGCACGATCTGCAGCCACGCCGCTTCTTCATCGCTCAAGTCGAACAGACTTTGCGCGACTTCGGCCTGCGCCTTGGTGAAGGTCATCTGCCCGAGGCAGGCTGCGGTCGTCCATTCCTTGCTATGGCCGATTTTTTCCGCGATGTCGCTCCACTTCAAACCTTTCCTGACTTTGGCGCCGATGATTTTTTGCGTGACGGTGTGACGATCCATTGATGATCTCCCTGTTGATGATGGAATGACGGTGCAGTTACGCAAGACGTGTGCCGTATCGAGGTAGTGCGGAATCCCGCCATCATTGACGGATTTGCACCTTTGCGATCCGAATGCGCACTGTTTGCGCACCAACGCGCACAAAATCCGGGAGATCGCCCGGCGATTGCCAACACCGCTTTACATCGGGCGACGGAATGCCGTCAGCGCGGTCGAGCGCCATTGGCTACACTTGGCCGATGAAATCTAAATTGTGGTCCCTTACTCTTGGCAATTTTGCCATCGGCACCGGCGTAATGATTGTGCCCGGCATGCTCAACGAGCTCAGCGCCGACCTGTCGGCGTCGCCGGCCGCGATCGGCATGATCATTTCCGCATTCGCGATGACGATTTGTATCGGCGGTCCATTCATGGCGAGCTGGACCAGTGCCATCGAGCGGCGGAAGCTGTTAACGGCATCGCTGGTCCTGTATGCAGTGATGCATCTGCTGGCCGCATTGGCGCCCGGTTACAACGCCCTGCTGCTGGCACGCATGGTGACCGCCATCGGCGCGGCATTATTTACCGCGCAGGCTGCGGCAACCGCCGGCCTGATGGTGCCGCCGGAAGAGCGCGGCAAGGCCATCGGGCTGGTATTTCTGGGCTGGTCCATTGCGGCGGTGGTCGGTTCGCCGATCGGTGCCTACCTCGGCGCGCATATCGGCTGGCGGCCGACCATGGGACTGGTCGGCGTGGTAGCGGCGGTATTCGCGGTGGGGGTTTGGATACAGATTCCGTCCCGCCTCTTCATTCCGGCAATGGACCGGGCAGCCTGGAAAAGCCTGTTTGGCAATGCACCGCTGCTGCTGGCGATTTCCGTCACCGCGTTGCAGGCAGTCGGCATGTTCGTCATCTTTTCCTACATGGCGCTGGTGCTGAAGGATTTCATCAACGCCACGCCCAACGTCATCAGTGCAATGTTTCTCTGCTTCGGCGCCGCCGGCGTCATCGGCAACATCATCGGCGCCCGCATGATGGACCGCGTCGGACCGGTCCGCATCGGCATGTTCGCGATGGGATGCATGCTGACCGCCACCCTGTTGTGGCCGTTGTCGCACGGCTCGCTCACGATTACCGGGATACTGACCTTCGTATGGGGGCTGGGCTGTTTTGCCGTCAACAGCGCGCAGCAGGTAAGACTGGTGGCAATGGCGCCGCAGCTTGCGTCGGCATCGGTGTCACTGAACTCGTCGGCGATCTACCTCGGGCAGGCCGCAGGCGCGTTTATTGGCGGTTTGATTATTGCGGTGGACGGCACCGGTCATCTATCATTCGTGGCGGCGGTGTTCTTCATCATCGCGATGCTGGTATCGCGCGCTGCGGCCGCAAAGTCGGCCCGTGCCGTGGCGACCGCCTGAATTCCATTTACCTCTTCCCGCACCATCGCTTCGTCCATGTCCAAACGTGTCCTCAGTATCAACATCGGCAGCATCGGCAACCTGTTCATTCAACAGTCAAGCCAAGTCCGTCGTATCGCCACAGGCATCCACAAACAGCCGGTGCAAGGTTCGGTGGCCATTCAAAAACTGGGGCTGAGTGGCGACGAGCAGGCCGATCCGACCGTGCATGGTGGCCTCAACAAGGCGGTGTATGCGTATCCTTCGGAACACTATGCGTTCTGGGCGATACAGCGGCAGGCGGCATTGAAGCGGGAGGAGCCGCTGCCGCCCGGTTCGATGGGTGAAAACCTGACGCTGCAGGGCATCCTGGAGAACGATGTATGGGTCGGTGACCGCCTGCAGATCGGCGGGGTGCTGCTGGAAGTCACCGAGCCGCGCCAGCCCTGCTTCAAGTTCAACGCGAAAATGGGTTTTTCGCACGCGTCGAAGATGATGGTGCAGGCAGGCAACAGCGGCTTCTACCTGCGCGTGGTGGAGCCCGGAAGCTTAAGCGCCGGCGATGCGGTCACGCTACTCGCCGGCCCGCGCGAAACGTCGATCACTCAAATTAACGAACGGCGTCGGAAGGGGCGCCAGCGGGATTTGTTTTAAAGCTGGTTCGCACCAGCGCGCGGCCCCCGGTCCACAGGCGTGCCCAGCCCGGAGGCCAGGGCAGTGCAGGTCCGGCATAGTCCGGCACACCGCGCCGCACCGGGATCACCGGCAGGTTTTCCGGGGTCGGTCCGTCGCGGTAATCCCACCCGAGCGTATAGGCATAATTCGGCAGCAATGCTTCGCAGACGGTGTCGAACCAGGCGGTGTGGTCTTCATCGCGCCGCAATGCCTGCGACAGTCCGTGCGGGTCGAAGCGCGCCAGTGCCGTCACCAGTTCTTGGGCGGTCGCCCCGGGCGCATCGCCCCATCCCATGATCGGATTGAAGTTGTAGTCGGCGCCGGAGCCGTACCAGCCCTCGCGCCATGAGCGCTCCATCCAGTTGCGCTGACCGGTGAAGAGATGCCATCGCCAGTGCAACCCTGACGGCTTCGGCCAGCTGTACAGGTACAGGCTCTGATAACCCGCGCGATGCAGTTCGCGCATCATGGCCATCAGCCGCGCCTGCGGCATGCGGTCTGGCGGCGCGCGCCGGAAACGGATCGGCTCGCCGTCGGCATGCTGGAGTTCATCGGTCGACAGATTGAGATCGAGGGTACGCACCTCGCTGCCGAAACGCGCCGATACCCAACCGGTCAACAGGTTGACGGAGGTAATGACGCCATAACCGCGATGGCGGTGAAAAATAACGGTGCCGGGTGCAACAGCTTTCATGAGCAGAATAAATCTCGGTAAGAACCTGACAAGGAAACACACAGTTCTCCGCTTCCCGTCGCTAAAAAGCGGGCTCTCGATCAGACGCTATAACCCAGACGCTATGACGACTTTCCTGCAAGCGTATTGATATGCGTTGACGGAAACGCCATTCGATGTAGCCGGAATGACATGCTTGGACGGGGAGGCAGATTGATCAGGACAAATTATTTCGCCCTGCCATCAGACTAAGACCAGCGCAATGAGTTCAAGTGTAGCGGTATTTCTATCGCGTTTGGTAAGGGAATATTTTTGCCAAAGACGCGCATGAGCCTTGTTGAATATCAGCGTGCCGTATTGGCATTCGCATAGGTGCGCCGGGTGAGAGTTATGCACATAGAGCATAACAAAATGCATACATTGCATTGGATTCAAAACGATAGTCAGCCTACGATGCGGTTCCAACTTGCAGTACGGGAAATCTCTCTCCCCGACTGTCTCCTGGGGTTTCGGAGTGAGGCATGCGAATGCCTCACTCCTTTTTTTTCGGCACCGGCCGCCCCGTCGCGCGCCGTTGTTTCGCCAGCCGTGCGAAGCGGAATATCGGTCCGATCGTGAGGACCAGCGCCGCCATCCGCATGACGTGAAAGGCGGTCACGATCGGCACGCCCAGTTCCAGGTTTTTCGCCGTCAGGCTCATCTCCGCAATGCCGCCCGGCGAAGTCGCGAGGATCGCTGTCGCCATATGCATGCCGCTGATTGCCGACAGGCTGATGCCGAAACCTGCTGCGAGCACCAGGGCCACCAATGTGCATAGCGCGACGCTTGCAAGATAGCGCGGCGCCGTATGCAGAAACGCCGGTGTAAAACGTGTCCCCAGCGAAATGCCGATAAAGAGCTGACCGAGATGGACCATCCATTCCGGCAGCGCAGATAAATTCCATCCGGTCGCGGTCAGTCCGATTGCAACCGCCAACGGACCGATGACCCAGGCATTCGGCAGGTTCAGGTATTTCAATGCAAGTGCCCCAAGGCTGGTCAGCGCGATCAATGCCGCCAGTCCCGGGTAATCCACCCCGCTTGCGCCGGGAACGTATGGATCGAGTCCATGCACGCCCCAGAACTCGAAGCCGAAGGGAATGATCGCCACCACCATCATGATGCGCAGGCTATGTGCCGCCGCCACCCGGTCAACCGCCGCGCCATGGCGCTCACCTTGTGTCGCCATTTCCGACGCGCCGCCGACGGCCATTGCGAAAAACGCGGTGGTGCGGTCGATGCCGGACAGCTTATGCAACAGCCACGCGCACACGACGCCCAGAACGAGCGCGAAGCCGATGCCCAGCAGGATAAGTCCGGCATAGGATGCGAGCACCTTCACGACGACCGGTGTGAAATACAATCCGAGCGCCGTGCCAATGACCCATTGGCCAGCTTCGCGTATCTGCACCGGGGCGTGCAAATCCATGCCGGCCATGCGCATCGCGGCGGTACCGAACAGCGGGCCGATCATCCACGGCAATGGCGTTGTCAGCCATTCGCACAACAGTGCGGCGGTCAGGCCGATCACCATGGCGGAAATGAATGTGCGTAAATCGGAAAACATACGTCCTTGATGTGGCGCTTGCCGTGGCAAGCCGGTGCAATAAAGCGGAGAGGGGCAGCAAGGCGGAAAGCAAGTCAATGTGTCGCCGTCCTAACGCAGGAGGCCGAATTCTTTCGCCTGTTTGCCGTAGGCTTCCACCGTGCGGCGGACATAGTCGGTAAGCAGGTCGCCCGTCATTGCGAAAGGATGCAGGCCATGGGCCGCGCGCAGGCGATCAAACTCCGGCATTCCCATCATGCGGTCGAAGGTTTTCACCCACCGCCGATAATCGGCTTCGGGCACATCCGGTCCCATATACACGCCGCGGATGATCGGCCAGGTTACATCGAATCCTTGCTCCCTCGCTGTCGGCACATGCGCCAGCGGGCCGGCCAGCCGCGCATCCGACAATACCGCCAGGACCCTGATCCTGCCTGCGGCAGCATGTTCTGTCGCTTCCGATGTGTCGCCGGATACGACCTGTACATGCCCGGCCAGCAGGGCGGTGAACGCTTCGCCGCCACCTTCGAAAGCAACGAGCCGCAAGGTTTTCGGATCGATGCCGCGCTGTTTCGACAGGATGCGCATCTTCAGCCAGTCCTGGCTGCCGACGGTGCCGCCAGCGCCTATGGTGATCTTCGCCGGCTGGGTTTGCAGTGCATCGAGCAGCTCGCGCAAGGTCTTGTAGGGTGAGTCTGCGCGCACCGCCACCATCCCATAATCGGTTCCAACCGCGGCCACCCATCGCACATCGGCGGGCGACGCCTTGCCGAACTTGCCCTGCGCCAGGTTCAGCAGCGATCCGCCGGAATACACCACCAGCGCATCCGGCGCCGATCGGCGCTGCGACACAATGGAACTCCACGCAACCGCGCCGATACCGCCGGGAAGATAACTGATGCGCAGTTGCGGCGCGTCGTCCTTTTTCGCCATGCCTGTCTGCAATCCCTGTTGCATCAGCTTGCAGGTGAGGTCCATGCCGCCGCCGGGTTTGGCCGGGACGATGCATTCCGGAATCCTGTCCGCCGCGGATGACGGGTTCGCAAGCAGCAAAATCGCTGTAGCAAGCGGGATCAGTACCGAGGTAATCCGCATGATCCTTACCTTTCGAATTTTGCAAACGGGGAAATATGAGTATGATGCAAAACCGTGCCGGGCTATGGTCCCGGCCCATTTCCGTAATGCCGGCATCAAGCTTACCGGCTGCGGGCTTTCAAAACGCTTTCGATCCGACTTGTTGAAATGCGCATCCTCCTGGTAGAAGACCACGCCGAATTGTCCCGCTGGATCAGCAAGGCGCTCCAGGATGCGCGCCTGCCTGTGGAATGCGCGATGAACGGCGCCGATGCAGATGCGTTACTGCATACCCAGGAGTATGCGCTCGTCATCCTCGACCTCACGCTCCCGAAGATGGACGGACTCGAGGTCCTCAAGCGCCTGCGCGCCCGCGGCAGCAAAATTCCGGTTCTGGTGCTGACGGCGCGTGGCGGGCTGAACGACAAGGTGCAGGGGCTGAACCTCGGTGCCGACGATTATCTCGCCAAGCCGTTCGAACTGGCTGAACTGGAAGCGCGGGTCAAAGCATTATTGCGGCGCAGCCGCGGCAGCGAGGCGGTCACGCTCTCCTGCGGCGCGCTGTCATTCGATACCGTGTCGCGCATGTTTCGCTACGCCGACGAAAACCTGGCACTCACGCCGCGCGAGCACGCGGTACTGGAAGTACTGATCCATCGCGCCGGCAAGGCCGTGTCAAAAGAAAAGCTGTTCGACGAAGTGTTTTCGCTGGATGACCAGGCCAATATCGATGCCATCGAAATTTACGTCCACCGTCTGCGCAAGAAGCTCGATCGCGCCGACGCAGGCCGGGTCGTCATCACTACCCTGCGCGGGCTGGGATATCTGCTGGAAGCACCGGACCCGCGATGACGGCAGGAACGGGTCCGGTGCCGGTCAGGAAGCGGCTCGGAAGCTTGCGTGGCCAGCTTCTGCGCTGGTTGCTGATACCGCTGGGCATACTGGTCGCCATCGATGCAGTATCGGTTTACCGCAACGCGCTGGACGCCGCCGACGTCGCTTATGACCGTTCGCTGCTGGCTTCCACCCGCGCACTGGCGGAGCGCGTCACCATGGTCAACGGCAAGGTGGTGGCGGACGTGCCGTATGTGGCGCTCGACAGTTTCGAAACCGATACCTTGGGGCGCATCTATTACAAGGTAACCGGCATCAACGGCGATTTCATATCCGGCTATGACGATCTGCCGCCGTTGCCGCCGCATGTGGCGCGTTCCGAAGCCTATCCCGCGCTGGTCTATTTTTACCACGCCCGCTACCGGGATGAGCCGGTACGCATCGCCGCGCTCTATCAGCCGGTGTATGACAATTCGATGCGCGGCATCGCCCTCATACAGGTGGGCGAATCACACGATGCGAGGCGTGACCTGTCGCGCAAGATCCTGTTCGATACCCTGTGGCGCCAGGCAGTGCTGGTGCTGGCCGCAGCGCTGCTGGCGTGGTTCGCGGTGCGCTTCGTATTGCGGCCGCTGATGCGCCTGAAAGCGGACGTTGAAGCCCGGTCGTCGACGGACCTGTCCGACTTCGATGCGTCGATGGTGCACAAGGAAGTGCGGCCGCTGGTCGCCGCGATGAACGGTTACATGGCGCGGCTGCAATCCCTCATCGCCGGGCAGCGCCGCTTCATTGCCGATGCGTCGCACCAGTTGCGCACGCCGCTGACCGTACTGAAGACCCAGGCCGAACTGGCATTGCGCGAGAACGATCCGCAGGCCATGCGTGCCATCGTCGAGAGCATCGCCCACACCACCGATGCTACCGTTCATTTGGCCAATCGCCTGCTGACGCTTGCACGCGCCGGCCATGGCGCTGGCGAAGCCGATATGCTTGAAGTCTCGCTTACCGACATCGCACAGCAGGCCGGACTTGAACTGGCGGCGCAGGCGGTGAAAAAAAACATCGACCTGTCGCTCGATGCAGCCGCCGAAGTCATGGTGCGTGGAACGCCGTGGATGCTGCATGAAATGGCAATCAATCTGATCGACAATGCAATCCGGTACACGCCATCTGGCGGCTCGGTAACCCTGCGTGTATTCAACGATGGCCAGCCTGTTCTCGACGTTGAGGATAGCGGACCGGGCATTCCGGAGGCTGAACGGGAACGCGTATTCGCGCCGTTCTATCGCGTGCCGTCCGCCCAGGAGCTCAATGCAGGCGGGAGCGGATTGGGGCTGGCAATTGTCCGCGATCTCGCCACCATGCACCATGCAACGATCAGCCTTTCCGATCCAGCGAACAGCGGCAGTAGTGTCAGGAGCGGCCCGGGATTGAAGATTACCGTGCGTTTTCCGGCTGACAAGAGATGAGAAATCTCAAGCGTTAATCGTTGATGCTACGGTTTAATAAATAAGCCAACATAGGCAGGGCGCTTGCCTTGCCGCTCTGAACTATTTTCGGTCACGGTGCAACCAACACTACGTCACGCCATCTAAGAGCCGGCCGGACTTTTGGCCAGGCCAGTCTGCTTTGCGTGTATCGTGCAATTTCAGCCGCCAAATCTTTTCATTTCAGGAACATATTCATGGTGCGACCACTTCGCCAACTCAAATGGATGCCCGCCTTGCTGGCAGCGCTGCTACTTTCCGCCTGTGGCGGCGAAGGCGATGGTGCCCCCGCGCTGGTGACGACCAGTGCGCCGCTGCAGGAAACTGGCGGACCGACGGCAACTGGCAATACCGCGACCGATGGCATTAACTGGTTCAACTTCCGGCGCCAGCAGATCGGTTTGCCGGCTACAACCCGCAATGCCCAGATCGATGCCGCCGCGCTGGGGCATTCCAATTACCAAAGACAGAACGGCATTACCCACGACCAGATTCAGGGCCGGCCCGGCTTCACCGGCGTCAGCTTGTTCGACCGCCTCACTGCTGCCGGCTACCGCTTCCCGCAAGGCGGCTATACCGGGGAAGTCATCGTCCGCACCGGCGACGACTCCGGCTTCAACGCCGCCGAGGACCTGGTTGCCGCGATCTATCACCGGTTTGTCATTTTCGAGCCGGTATTCAAGGAAATCGGCGCAGCCGCCGCCACTGCCTCTACGGGCAGCATCTACATCACTACCAACTTTGCGGTCAATGGCTTGCGGCCGGTGCTTGGCACGGGCAATTTCGTGACCTATCCATTCAACGGGCAACAGAGGGTACCCACGAATTTCTTCAGTGACAGTGAAGAGCCGGATCCAGTGCCGGACCGCAATGAAGTCGGTTACCCGATCAGTATCCATGCCGACATTACGTCGACCGTGAATGTGCAGACCTTTACCGTACGTCCGAGCGGCGGCAATGCCTTGCCGGTCAGGTTGCTCGACCGCACTTCCGATCCACATATGATCGAGTCGGCTACCACATCGGCCGCATCCATCGTTCCGCTTGCGCCGCTGGCGCCCAACACGCTTTATGAAGTGCGATTTGCAGGCAACGTGGATGGTGTAAGCGTCGACCGTTCGTGGTCGTTCAGGACGCAATAAGCGGCAATATTGTGCCGGGATGCAGCAACCAGGCATCCCGGCGTTGAATGTAATCGGGATGGAACAATCGTGCCGGCTGATTCTCCAAGCGCTTTTGGAGACTGATATGGCGGCAGAAAAATACACCAAGGCTGACTGGATCGTCGAGGCGGATATTCAGCGGCTTGAAGGCGGCAAATACCAGGGCGTTGTACTGGTCACCCGTGGCAATGGCACAGAACAGGCAGATGGCGCGCAGCATGTCGTCAATGCCGTGTCGATCACACCGGAGGAAGCGCTTGATGAAGCGAAAGCGCTTGCCCATCGCATCCTGTCCGACTTGAGGACAGATTCCTAATTCCTCTTAATACTTCAAATACCAAGAAAAAACCCGCTCGTGGCGGGTTTATGAAAATCCCAGGTAAGGGTTGGGGATGGCATTAATCGTTACGCTCGATGGCAGACTCACGGTGCACGCAGTATCTCTTGGTGCCGGCATGCGCATATACCTTCGGCAATTGGATTTATTCTTATGACGTCGCAGGTATATGTCTGAGTCTTTGAGCGAATTGGCGTCAAAGTGTAACAATATTCCAGCATTTGTAAATAGAAAAACGAAAAACCAGTCATTTCTTAGCAATTGACTGCAGTTTCCTCAAACAGCGGCGATCACCCCACCCCCTGCTCTCCGTTTATCTGGTACCCCATCTGGTTCTCCCATCGGCGCATCCTCTCTACCCGACATGTTGGTACAACGAAACCGGGCGTACGAACCACTACCGACGTAAATGTTATTTTCGGTAACAATTTCATCAATAAAACATTGAACTTGTGCAAAATCATCAAGTCATTTACATACACGAAACACTGTGAATGGCGAGTTCATTTAGCACCTACTTTGTTCAAGCTCATGCATTGTGCCATTCGGTAAAGCAAGCGCTGTTAGGGGTCATATGGAACAGATGAAAGTTATGCTTAATTGGATACCGTCGGCTTAAATCGCAAAGAGCGCCTTAACAGTCGGCAATATGCAGTATCGCAATTTAATTTTGCATTTCCCATATCTATGGCTGGCGATGTAAGGCCATACAGGATGTAATCAAAGCATTCACTCGCGCAAAGGCGGTTGCGAGGGTAACGGAAGGGAAGCAAGTTGAACCATCTTATCGTGCAGGCGATTCATCAAAAGCGCTTTTTGAAGCTGCGGTATTACGGCTACTTTCGTATCGTTGAACCCCACGCCTATGGTTTGGATAGTGTCGGTGACGCAGTGCTGGTGTGTTATCAAGTCTCAGGAGAGGGATTGTCAGGCTCCGCCATCGGCTGGAAACGATTGAAGCTGTATGAGGCAGTGTCGGTAACTGAAACCGATGAGACTTTTTCCGGCCCCCGCTCAGATTATGTTGCCGAAGACCTCGCGTTTCATGCGGTGTTCGCGCAGTTATAGACTGCTGCCACATTCCTGCTTTTTCATCTCGGGCAAAGCCAAGCCTGCCGAATATCCCTGTTGCAGGCGATCGATCTGATTCGTTCGCCGTCGTGCGCAAGAAAAGCGGCAGCCAGGGAGATGTCCGCACACCTCCAAGGCTGCCTAACCGCCGCCCATTCACCGTTCCAGGCTGGACAGCGGCTGGCCCAATTCTGCCTAAAGATTAAGCATTTGGATTGATTTTTTACAACTTTTTGAAAGCGGACGATATCCATGTCGTTCAATAACATCAGGCGTTCCCGCTAAAAAATCTTCGCGGAACATACATTGGTGCGATTGTTTCTTTTATCGGAATAATGTATTTCGAAAACCGCTATTTATCGCCTCAAACGAAATGGTTAGACTGCCTTCCATCGATGAGCACACAACAGAGTGCGACTCACCGAGGCAGGACCCGACGGGCAGCAATTTTGCCTTGCCGCCGAGCCCCGAGTCATCAACTTAACCATGTGAGAAAAATATGAATGCTAAAAAATTGATCGCCGCTGTTGCCGTATTCGCTGTTGCTGGTTCCGCTTTTGCTGTCGGCAGTGATGACACCGCCCACTACAATCTCGGCAAATCCTCCAAGACACGCGCCGAAGTGATGGCCGAGCTGCGACAGGCGCAGGCCAACGGTACTTACATCGTTGGCGGTCAGGAATTCGATGGCCAGATCCCGGCAACCCAGACGCAATATGCACGTACTGCTCCGAAAGGAACAGAAACCGCCCAGAGCGACAAAGCATCCAATGCAGTAAAAACCAATTAAGCAACACACTCGACGTCGGTTTGACGTAGTCCCAATCGGGGCAAGCAATAATGAAAAAGCCGCCCGCTTGCATGGCGGCTTTTTCCTATCGTTCGCAGTCCTAGCCCTGTTTTCTTTCCTCGTTGAATTGCAGCACGACGTTGACGTGCGCAACCGATCTGATGTCGTCGCTCAACACCACACTGGTATTTGCTTCCCATAGCCGGTTTGCAACGCGACGCACTTCTCTTGCTTCATGAGCCAGATCCTTCTCGAGTCGTATTCCGAGCGTGTTCGCTCGTATCGACTCCGCTTCCAGCAAACTTGCCAGAGTCGATAAATGCTCTGCTATGCAACGGGTATCAATATTTTCCGCCATCATCATTTCCTTTGTCGCCGAACGAGGGTGCCCGCAAAGAGTGCAATTGGTGCAATGAGCGCACAGCTGAAAGGCGTCTCACCCGCGACATTGCCAGAAATCTCTGCATTCGCGCTTCACAGGTGCGTTCCTCCTGCCTGTAGTCGATTACGCAAGCTGCGTGCCGTGATGCCACGTTGTGATGCTAGTCGGGGATAGACGCTAGCAAGGGAAAGGGATTGATCGCGCCGGTGCGCATGTAGATACCGTAATGCAAATGCGGTGGCGTATTGATGGCATTGCCCGTATTGCCTACGTAGCCGAGGACTGTACCTTGCCTTATCCGTTCACCGGGAAACAGGAGCGCAAAGCCATCCAGATGGGCATAGTAATGCCTCTGCCCGCCCGGTCCCAGTACCCAGACGACATTGCCGCCAAGCCTGTTTTGGCCACGGCGAATCAGGATTCCTTCGGTGCTCGCCTGTACGGGCGTACCGCGCCTAGAAAAAATATCGATGCCCTCATGGCGCCGGCCTCCTCCACGGGAGGCATGCCAGGTATCGCGGATTGCATCCGGTTTGATACCCGCGACAGGCATGCCGACCTTCACTGGCACCGGCATGGATGCCAGCCGCGATGCGTAGAGAGCGGCATCGAGCATGGGAAGCGCGATGCCAAGAACCGCCATCCAAAGCATGGCGAAAGTAATGACCTGGAACGCTCTGCCCATGTGTGTGGTGGCGAGTCAGTGTGCTTCGCGCACCGCTGCGATTGCAGTCAGCATGTCGTCATCGGACAACTGCTCGTTCCACTGAAGGGGCAGATCGACATGCACCGACTTTTCTCCGCCACTCGGCGTACACACCACCGACACCTTGCCGTTGTCGTCCTGCAGACGCTCTTCCGCTTTCCGCGCAATGTCGGCGCTGGCGCCTGTCATGGCTTGCACGCAGGTCCATGCGACGCCGTCCCCGCCCTGGATTTCTCGTTGTTTCATCATGGCCTTTCAATTCGATCATCTCAATCGGATAGATCGCATGGCGCCGCGCCGGTTCGCCGGCGGATGCATGCGCCACTCGTGTTTCGAGCGATGATCCGGCGCCGATTAGAAGGATTAAAACCAGATTAAGCAGGTAGGAAAATGTATGTAACAGATTGATTTGGCAGAGAATTTCGAGATGGTCCGCACGCTCGGGAAACGTCTTCATCTCGCTTCGGATACGCGTCCCGCACGCTTCGCGAACGTGCCCTTCTCGCTGCACCTACGTGTTTGATCGCTTCATTCACGATAGGTCTCAACGCTCGAAATACGATAATTTTCAGCCTTTTGGGGCTAAGGAGCAGTTCCTGAGGTGCTGATAGTCAAAAAACGCCGGGCAAATCATGCGATTGGACGGAAATTCGGCAACTTCGGTGCCGAACCATCGCTTGAAATACGAGTGTCTTCTCTCGAAACGATGACAAGCCACGCTCAACATACGATAACCGCACTGCCAAAGAGCGTCTGCCACGCTCGAAATACGTGTCAAAAACGCGGTAGACCTGCCCACACTCTTTTCCACGCTTTACAGACGATAAATGTTGCTGACTACAGCGTGTTTCCCGCCCACGGGATCACGAACCATGCAGGAAATGGTTCTTCGGTCCGCTCGAATACCTCGCTCGAAAAACGACATCCACGCTCCCCTAGCGCCAACCGCTTTGTACCCACGCTCGAAAAACGAGGAACACTGCAGTATTGCACCGCAAAAGTTCAGTCAGCCTCGCTCGAAAAACGTGTTTCAACGGTACAACTACGCGGGTCCACGCTTAAAAAACGAGAGTCTGCATGTTACCTTTGCCGCTCGACAACAAAACTATGGAAACGGGACATGCCGCCTTCAGGGATCATGCATAAGCCGCTGAGCGATGCCTTGCAAAAGATCGAGCAAACTTTGGCGTCGAAGCGAAAAGCGCGTTCGCGGCAAACCCAGATGGCCTTTGATGAGAACGGGCAGATGGTGGACGACGCCGTTCAAAGCGACGTCGAACAGGTCCTGAAAATCATCCAGCTCCCCCTGTGGGAAAACCAGGTACGCGGACTGCCCAATCCGCTGGCTCGATCGGCGCTTTTTAGCGTTGCACGCCAGAACGAGCCGCGCCAGCACTTGAAGGAGCGGCCAATTACTTCCGTCAAAGGCGTCGAAATTTTCTATACCGGTGAGGAATTGCGACAGGACGATGAAGACGTGTTCCTGAACCTGGTGCACCTGGCGCGCAGCCAGCCTCTCGGACATGAGGTTTCCTTTACTGCCTACTCGATGCTCAAGTCGATGGGATGGCCGACGTCGTCGCCTTCCTATGAACGCTTGCGCCTGTGTATCCTGCGCCTGACCGCTAACGCGGTCGAAATTCGATTTGATGCGGGCTCCGGCAAGCGCGGCTATGGCGGCACGCTGGTCCAGGAGTTTACCTTCAAGGACGAAACAGACCGTCAGTGGAAAGTCAGGCTCAATCCGAAGCTCATCACCCTGTTCGGCGCCGATGCATACACCCAGCTCGATTGGCGTCAGCGCCTCAAGCTGCGTTCGCCGCTGGCCAAGTGGCTGCACGGGTTTTACTTCACCCACCGCGAACCCTTCGGATACAAGGTCGAAACGCTCAAGGGCTTATGCGGTTCGTCCGCGCAGCAGCTCTATCACTTTCGCAATGGGTTGAAAAAAGCGCTTGATTTACTCGTGGAGCAGGGCTTCCTCAAGTCATGGAAGATCGATCCGATGACCGACGTCGTTACGGTTGTGCGCGCCACACGGGCTTCGTCGCTATCACAGCTTGGTGCATAGCCTGCATCGATGGAGCCATGCGCTGTGTGAATGGGAAGAACGCAGGATGACAACAACGGGAGGCAGGGATGACACCGCAAAAACTACTTGCACTGATGGAAAGCAGCATCATCAAGACCGGACTGCTGAAAAACACCTCGGTTTACGGACGACCGGAGAAGTTGACACTTACTGAGGAAAAGTTTTTCAAGGGCGTTGATGCCAAAGGAAAATCGATCCCGATCTATAACCTGAAACAGGCAACCGGGTCCGGGGACGAATTTCTGTCATATATTTGCGATTACAAACGTGGTGAACTGCACTATCAAATACTCGGCCGCGAAGCGAATTTCTGCTTCACCATCACCATGAACGGATGCACCTTCGGTGTCGGCGCTGCGGCATCCGATGGCACGGTCATGGTCACGCACGGGAATCAGGCGGACGTAAAAGATGGCGCCGACGTACCCAGTGGCGACATGTTTGCGAAACAGCGTACCCTGGCGACGCAGTTTCATGGACCCGATGTCATGTTGCTCGAACCTTCCCAGTATCGTCCGACCAATAAGGAAAATATTTCGACCTTTGGTATATGGATGAATGGCGCCTGGAATTTCTTTTATCAGTCGTATCAGGTGGTCGGTAACGGCCAGATGCAGTTGAACGGACTGTTTCCATTCAAGACCAATATGCTTACCGGATAATGGAAATGAAGAATCATGCGCTGTCTCACTTTTGCCGAAAGGGCAAGTCACTCCCAAATCCGCGACAAAAACGATTCATCCCGGTATTTTTTTGAAAAAGGGCGAAATTAGGGTGTAATATGCGACCGCTGTACAAAAAATCCGTTTACAGGATAGACGAGTGAGACCCGAAGCCCGCAAGGCATGAGCCACGCGGGCTTTTGTGTTTCAGTGATATATGTTTTGTGAATACTTCATATCACGAGAATAAAGCAGACAATTATGCTGCGCCGCATTAAAGTTGCATCTGTCTCCTCCAACTCTCCGTGAATTGGATTTAGCCCGCTCCTGTAGCGGGCTTTTTTTCGTCTTGTGCAAGTGTAACCAGTGACACCACCAGTATTAACTGGTGACCAATCTTCTAGCATTCCTTTTCAAAGGCACAATGCAAAAAGGCGGGATAAACCCGCCTTTCATGCGCCTTGAAGTACTCAGGCAAGCTATTTCCCGAAGCTATCCTTAATATTGCCCACAATCTTCTGGGTTTTGCCGTCCACTTGCTTGTCTGTCCCTTTTAACTGCTGATCCTTATCGCCTAGCACCTCGCCTGCCTTTCTTTGCATCTTGCCAGCGACATCCTTGATACTGCCTTTCACCTGATCTTTATTCATGTCATTCTCCTATCGAGGGCGATCATGCAAATTAGATAACATTGCAAAATGATGGTTCCTGCCATATTTGCTTTATGAAGGTGCCCAGCTAAAGGTACGCAGATTCATCTCGATACCGTGCTCTAATTTCAATGCAGGTTCTGCAAAAACATATTGAATACGCGCCAGCCGTTTCTAAAAATTTCCGTACGTAAATGCTAATTGATAGATATCAAGGATGCAGCAATGAACAAATATCAAATTTGGTTATTTTCATTGTAGTATTTGGCCGCTGCACCAAAAAAATCCATTCCCAAGGATAGTCGAGAGAGAGACAAAGAGCCCGTGAAGCCACAAGCTGAGCGGGCTTTCTTTTTGGATATATAACGGATGAATATATTGATATCACGATAATAAATAGGACAAATATGATGCGACGCATTATATTGGTACCTGTCTCCTCCAACTCCCTGTGAATTGGATTTAGCCCGCTCTTGCAGCGGGCTTTTTTTTGCCTGCAGCAGCTCGCTCAGGCAATGGAGAACGATTTGCGTCTGGAGTCGTACTTACTTGCCGATGCAGAACCGGCTGAAGATAACACCTAATAAATCATCGGAAGTAAATTCGCCGGTGATACTGTTGAGGCGTTCCTGGGCTAGTCGCAAATCCTCCGCCAGCAAGTCGAGTGCCTGATCATTGATCCGATGCGTGCTGGCTGCATGCTCTCCAGCGATATCAAGATGATGGCGCGCTGCCTTGAGTGCCAGCAGATGCCGCTCGCGCGCCAAAAACCGGGATTCTCCAGTTTGCTGCCATCCGGCGACACGAAGCAGTTCTGCGCGCAGTAATTCCATGCCGGTACGATCGGTCGCGGAGACATAAATATGTGTTGCATCCGGCATGCGATCGACGGCAGGCCGATGACCGGAAAGATCGATCTTGTTCCAGATGCGCAGCACCGGCACATTGCTCGGCAGGCGGCTGACGATGTCTTCATCGGCGCGCGTCGGCCCGCGGCTGGCATCCAGCAAATGCAGGATCACATCCGCCTTCTGCACCTCGCCCCAGGTACGCTCGATACCGATCCGCTCCACCTCATCGCCTGCATCCCGGATGCCGGCGGTATCGATGATGTTGAGCGGGATACCCTCCATTTGAATCGTTTCCGTCACCTTGTCGCGCGTCGTGCCGGCGATCGGCGTAACGATGGCAACATCAGCGCCGGCCAACGCATTCAGCAGCGACGACTTGCCAACATTGGGCTGTCCGGCGAGCACCACATTAAGGCCATCGCGCAGAAGGGCGCCTTGGGCGGCTTGGTTGAAAATGGCATCGAGGTTTTGCCGGATACGGTCCAGTTGGCCACGTGCATCGGATTTTTCCAGAAAATCGATTTCCTCCTCCGGAAAGTCCAGTGTCGCTTCCACCAGCATGCGCAAATGCACCACCTTGTCGACGAGTTCGTGAATCGTCTTGGAAAACATGCCCGACAGCGACTGGGACGCCGACTTGGCCGCTGCCTCGGTCGATGCTTCGATCAGATCGGCGACGGCTTCAGCCTGCGCAAGATCCAGTTTGTCATTGAGGAAGGCGCGATGGGTGAATTCTCCTGGCTGCGCGAGCCGCAATCCGATGCCTTCGCCGGCCGCAATGCAGCGCGTCAACAGCATTTGCAGCACCACCGGCCCGCCGTGCCCCTGCAACTCCAGCACGTCTTCGCCGGTATAGGAATGCGGTGCCTTGAAATACAGGGCGAGACCCTGGTCGATCACGCTGCCGTCGGCATGCCGAAATGGCAGATAGGTGGCGTGGCGCGGCTGTAACTGCCCGACGCCGCAAACCGCCTGTATGACGCTGTCCAGGTTCTTGCCCGAAATGCGCACCACGCCGATGCCGCCGCGTCCAGGTGCGGTGGCAATCGCGGCAATGGGAGAAGAGTCGTAGTTCATGAATTGATTGTACTGAGGGTGTTCGTGCGGCAAAGCGGAGAAAAGAGCAAAAGTGGAGCAAGTGTTGGAAATTTGTCCTTGGTGCAGGAAAACAAGCCGGTTCGCAGCCGTTCAACGCAGGTCAGCGTACAAAACAAAAAGCCCGTGACACGCACGGGCTTTCTTGTGAAACGCTGGCGTCAAGCCGCCTGTCCTTTTTCGATTTTCCGGGTAATTACCCATTGCTGCGCAATCGACAGGATGTTGTTTACTACCCAGTACAGCACCAGGCCGGCAGGGAAGAAAAAGAACATCACCGAGAAAATGATCGGCATGAACATCATTACCTTCGCCTGGATCGGGTCCGGGGGCGTCGGGTTCAGCTTGGTCTGGATAAACATCGAAATTGCCATGACCACCGGCAGGATAAACCAGGGATCGGGGGATGCCAGATCCTGAATCCAGCCGAGCCAGGGCGCATTGCGCATTTCCACGCTGGCCAGCAGCACCCAGTACAACGCGATGAACACCGGGATCTGGACCACGATCGGCAGGCAGCCGCCGAGCGGGTTGATCTTCTCGGTTTTATACAGCTCCATCATCGCCTGGTTCATCTTTTGCGGATCGGACTTGTGACGCTCGCGGATCGCCTGCATTTTCGGCGTTACGGTCTTCATCTTCGCCATGCTGCGATAGCTGGCTGCCGACAGCGGGAAGAAGGCCAGCTTGATCAGGATAGTCAGGACGATAATAGTCCAGCCCCAATTGCCGAGCACCTTGTGGATCTGGTCCATCAGCCAGAAGATCGGTTTGGCAACGATGGTTAGCCAGCCATAATCCTTGACGAGGTCAAGTCCCGGGGCCAGCTTTTCGAGCGTCGCCGATTCCTGCGGGCCGGAATACAAGCGCGTGTCCATGCTTGCAGTCGCGCCCGGCGCAACGGTGCCGACAGGAAGGATATTGCCGACGGCAAACAAGTTGTTATCAACTTTCTTGGTATAGATTTCCCGCGCTACGCCATCCTTCGGCAGAAATGCGGACACGAAATAATGCTGCACGATCGCGATCCAGCCGCTGTCGGCCTTGGTGACGTGCTTGGCCTTGCCTTCATCGATATCATCGAAGTCCAGTTTCTGGAATTTCTCTGCTTCGGTGTAGATTGCCGGCCCCGTGAAGGTACTGTAGAACTGCGACTCGCCCGGCGGCGAGCTGCCATCGCGAACCAGTTGCAAATACAGCGACGGATTGATCGGCGCACCGCTGTTGTTCACGATCTGGTGCTGGATGCCGATTGTGTACTCGCCGCGGCGGAAGGTGTAAGTCTTGATCAGCTTGACACCGCTTTGCTCCGATTCCATTACAAGCTGCAGTTCATTGGCGCCATCAAGCGCGCGCGGGCCGGGACGGACCGCGAAGCTGGACTTGTGATTCGGGAACGGACCGCCGATCAGGCCGGTCTGGCCGAGATAGGTATGGCCATTACCGGATTCGAACAGCACCATATTCTTCGATTGATCGACCGTGTCCTTATGCTTGAGCAATTCAATGCGCTGCAGTTGAGCGCCGGAAGTATCGATCTCGGCCTTGATCACATCGGTGGTGATGGTGACCACCTCGCTCCTGGCGGTCGCCGGTCCGCCGGGCACGACCGCAGCGGTGGGTGCGCCTGCCTGTTGGGTCGCTTGCGGCACATCGGCCCGTCCCGCAGTGGCGGGAGGAGTGCCGGTCGAGCCCGGCTTGGCAGTTTGGGTCGCCGTCGGAAAGAACATCGACGGTTTGCCGTTGTAGCGCATCCAGTTGTCCCAAAGGATCAGCAGCGACAACGAGAACACAACCCACAGGACGGTACGTCGGATATCCATATGCATAGTTAACAATTAATGTGAGAAATTCAGGAATGAGTACATCCGCAGCCATGCGATGGCCCGGAGGATTTCTGCGGCACCGGATCGACGCCGCCGGAATGCCACGGATGACACTTGCACAAGCGTTTCGCCGTCAGCCAGGAGCCTTTTACCGTGCCGTGCACGCCGATCGCCTCGATCGCGTAGTTCGAGCAGGTCGGATAAAACCGGCAGGTTTGCCCGAGAAAAGGGCTGATGCCCAGCTGATAGCCGCGCAATAGTAACAGCAGTAACGCTTTCATCGATCGCTCCGCAGATTTTGCGGCGACATCAGCCGGGTAAGCTCATTGCGCAGCATGCGTTTCAAATGGGCTGATGTGGCCGGGCCATTCTTGGAATTGACAGGTTTGGACAGGCGCACGATGCAGTCGAATGGCGGCAATGACGTCTGGCGGAACAACTCGCGGGTGACGCGTTTGATGGTATTGCGCGTTACGGCGCGCGGCGCAAAGCGCTTGGCGGCGACAATGCCGAGGCGGGCATGGGACAGTTGATTGCTTCGGGTGTACAGCACGAAGTGCGCTGTCCGCTGCACGGGCCGCAAACGAAAAACGGATGAAAAATCATCCGTTTTAACGATTCGCCGATCGCGTGAATAATCTCCGGTCACGCCAGCAGCTTGGGCGGTGCAGCGCTTGGCTTAAGCAGCCAGGCGCTTGCGGCCTTTGGCGCGGCGTGCGTTCAGCACAGCGCGACCGCCGCGGGTTGCCATGCGAGCGCGGAAGCCATGGGTGCGCTTGCGGCGGACGACGGAAGGTTGGTAGGTACGTTTCATGTTGGTTCTCGCAAATCAGCAAAGGTGGGTTGGATATCACGCCGGCCTGTGTTTTGCACGGTAGCTACAAAACTCAACAAGCGATAGACAGTGAACCCGCAATTAGACATCAGTTTCTGCTTCTGTGTCAATCACTTAGCCGGATTATGGCCAAGCCGGAAACGTCGCTTTTGTTTCCAAAATCAAGCTCTCCCTGTGGATAACTTTCCTCGACGGAGGTAGAATAGAACCCATCGTGTGGTGCCTCCCTTCCTCTGAAGCGACGCTTTAAAAATCTGCCGCGCAGTTCCTTCCAGACCTGCGCGGCACATTTTTAGGGGCGTCCGGCATGTCGATGGAAGATGCGAGGGTCCGCTTTCCGCACCCAATTACAAGACAATTCATGGAAAATTTCTGGCAGACCTGCTCCGCCTTGCTGGAGCAAGAGCTGACGCCGCAACAATTCAGCGCATGGATCAAGCCGCTGGCGCCGCTTGATTATGAAGATGGAAAGTTGCGCATTGCGGCGCCGAACCGGTTCAAGCTCGATTGGGTAAAAACCCAGTTTGCCAATCGCATCACCACCCTGGCATCCCAATACTGGGATGCACCGATCGACGTGCAATTCGTCCTTGATCCGCGGCTCAATGCAGCGAAAAAGACGGTTGCGCCAGCACCGGCTGCCGTCAGCGGAAACGGCAATGCCAATGGCAGCAATCATCCGATGATGAGCGGCATGCCGGACCCGATCGAGATCAACGAACGCAACGAAGCGCCGGTCGACCATACCCCTCGCCGCGACCAGAGTCGCATCAACAACGCGCTGACCTTCGAAAGTTTCGTCACCGGTAAGGCCAACCAGCTGGCGCGCGCCGCCGCTATCCAGGTAGCCAATAACCCGGGTGTTTCTTACAACCCGCTGTTCCTGTACGGCGGTGTCGGCCTTGGAAAAACCCACCTGATCCATGCCATCGGCAATCAGGTTCTTGCCGACAATCCGAACACCCGCATCCGGTACATTCACGCTGAACAGTATGTTCGCGACGTAGTGACCGCTTACCAACGCAAGGGTTTCGACGACTTCAAGCGGTATTACCATTCGCTCGATCTCCTGCTGATCGACGATATTCAGTTCTTCGCTGGCAAGAGCCGGACGCAGGAAGAATTCTTCTATGCGTTCGAAGCATTGATTGCAGCGAAGAAACAAATCATCATCACCAGTGATACGTATCCGAAGGAAATCAGCGGCATGGATGACCGCCTGATTTCCCGTTTCGATTCCGGTCTGACTGTGGCGGTCGAACCGCCCGAATTGGAAATGCGGGTAGCTATTTTGCTGAAAAAGGCGACGCAGGAAGGTGCTGTATTGTCGGACGATGTAGCGTTTTTTGTTGCCAAACATCTACGTTCGAACGTCCGTGAACTGGAAGGGGCGTTACGAAAAATTCTGGCGTACTCCCGGTTCCACGGTAAAGACATTACGATCGATGTTGTCAAAGATGCATTGAAAGATTTGCTTTCGGTCCAAAATAGACAGATATCGGTTGAGAATATCCAAAAGACCGTGGCGGACTTTTTCAACATTAAAGTCGCGGACATGTATTCGAAAAAGCGGCCTGCAAATATTGCCCGTCCACGCCAGATTGCAATGTACCTTGCAAAAGAGTTAACGCAGAAAAGCCTGCCGGAAATCGGGGAATTGTTCGGCGGCCGTGACCACACCACGGTGTTGCACGCGGTACGGAAAATTGCCGCCGACCGCAGCAAAAACCCGGAGGTCAATCACGAGCTGCATGTTCTGGAACAGACATTGAAAGGTTAATACACCTGCTTCATGACTTGTGGATAACTTTTGCCGGCACATCCATGCCGGCAGGAACGAATGAGTTGAAAGGCCTTATTTTAGTTTTCGAGAAGCAGTACCTTTTCTGTCAAAATAGAGCTGCTTTTTTGGCATTTAATTAACAGCCAACCTAACCGTGCCGCGCGATGGATCGTCTGAAATATTGATCGCAAGGGAGGAACGGCGAAGGCGGCTACCGGATAGTAGTGCCGGCAATAATGCGGCCCTGCAACAGCGGCAAACACTATCAAGCACCACCGCGCAGCAAGCGCGCAAGCAGTCATCAGTAGATTCACAATCAGGAAACTGTCTCAACCAATAAGGATAAAAGCATGCAATTGGTTAAAACCACCAGAGACACGCTTCTCCGGCCACTGCAGATCGTGAGCGGTATTGTCGAGCGTCGGCACACATTGCCGATTCTGGCCAATATCCTCATCCGCAAGGAAGGTGAAAAAGTGTCTTTCCTGTCGACCGACATTGAAGTGCAAATCACCACGCACGCCGACGTCGGTAGTGGCGGCGAGGTCGCTGCCACGACTGTCGCGGCGCGCAAGCTGCTCGACATCCTGCGCGCACTGCCCGACTCCGGCGACGTATCGCTGTCGCTGGCAAACAAGCGCATGACCGTCCAGTCCGGAAAATCACGTTTCGCGCTGCAGACATTGGCCGCCGAGGAATTCCCCACCGTGGCCCAGGCAGAGCAGTACAACGCCACCGTCACCTTGCCGCAGAAGACATTGAAGCACCTGTTCAACATGGTGCACTTTGCAATGGCGCAGCAGGATATCCGCTATTACCTGAACGGCCTGCTTCTGGTTGTCGACGGCAAGAACGTGATCGCGGTTGCCACCGATGGCCATCGGCTGGCGTTCTGCCAGGTCGAGACGGATCAGAATTTCCCGCGCCAGGATGTGATCATTCCGCGCAAGACCATTCTCGAATTGCAGCGCCTGCTGGAAGAAATCGACCAGCCGGTGCAACTGGACATCGCGAACAACCAGGTCAAGCTGACCTTCGCCGACATCGAACTGATTTCGAAGCTGGTTGAAGGGAAGTTTCCGGATTACACCCGTGTGATTCCGAAGGGATACAAGAACGATTTCACGATCAACCGGGACCAGTTGCTGCGTTCCCTGCAGCGCGCGGCGATCATGACCAGCGACAAGTTCAAGGGCGTACGCTGCATCATCAGCCCGGGCAGCATGAAGATCAGCTCGACCAATGCAGACCAGGAAGAGGCCGTCGAGGAAATCGAAATTGATTACGGCGGTGACAGCGTCGATATCGGTTTTAACGTCACCTACCTTCTCGACGTCCTGAACAACCTCAAGAGCGAAAGCGTCAACATCGCCCTTGGTGACGCCAATTCATCGGCGTTGATCACCGTGCCGGATAACGCCGACTTTAAATACGTCGTGATGCCGATGCGGATTTGATCGAAGTAACAACGAATGTGACAGGGGCCGCGAAGTAGTGCGAGCCCCTTTGCCACTTTTATGAAATGTTGAAAACATTGATGCCGGGCTCCTTTCCTTACAAAAGGAAGGAAACAATCAGCCCTCTCGCTCTTTAGCCGTAACGTACTATCCAGAAAGCAGCCATGTCAGCGATTCCTCAAGAAGCCATCCCCCAGCCGCAGCCGCAGAACCAGTACGGCGCATCCTCCATCCAGATTCTCGAAGGACTGGAGGCGGTGCGAAAGCGCCCTGGCATGTACATCGGTGATACGTCAGATGGCACCGGCCTGCACCACTGTGTATTCGAAGTGCTCGACAACTCCATCGATGAAGCGCTGGCCGGCCACTGTACCGAAATTCACGTCACTATCCATTCCGACAACTCGATTTCCGTCACCGACAACGGCCGCGGCATTCCGACCGGAATCAAGTGGGACGACAAGCATGATCCGAAGCGCAGTGCGGCGGAAATCGTCATGACCGAGCTGCACGCCGGCGGCAAGTTCGACCAGAATTCCTACAAGGTATCAGGTGGTCTGCACGGCGTCGGCGTGTCGTGCGTCAACGGCTTGTCGAAGCTGCTTAAGCTGACCATTCGCCGTGACGGCAAAGTGCACTACATGGAATTCGCCAAGGGCGTTCCGCAGAACCGCGAAATCGAAACCCAGGACGGCGTCGTGGTATCGCCGATCAAGGTCATTGGCGACACTGACAAGCGCGGCACCGAAGTGCATTTCTGGGCCGACGAGGAAATCTTCAACAATGTCGAATTCCACTACGACATCCTCGCCAAGCGCATCCGCGAACTGTCCTTCCTGAACAACGGCGTGCACATCAAGCTCACCGACCAACGCACCGGCAAGGAAGAAGTGTTCGCATTCGAAGGCGGCACGCGCGGCTTCGTTGAATACATCAACAAGAGCAAGTCGGTGCTGCATCCGACCATCTTCCAGGCAACCGGCGAGAAACTGTCCGAGTACGGCACCAATATCACCGTGGACGTCTCCATGCAGTGGAACGACGCCTACAACGAGCAGGTACTCTGCTTCACCAACAACATCCCGCAGCGCGATGGCGGCACTCACCTTACCGGTCTGCGCGCGGCGATGACGCGGGTGATCAACAAGTACATCGAAGAACACGAATTTGCCAAGAAAGCCAAGGTGGAAGTCGCCGGCGACGACATGCGCGAAGGCCTTACCTGCGTGCTGTCGGTGAAGGTGCCGGAGCCGAAGTTCAGTTCGCAGACCAAGGACAAGCTGGTATCGAGTGAAGTGCGCGGTCCGGTCGAGGAAATCGTCGCCAAGACGCTCACCGACTACCTCGCGGAAAAGCCGAACGACGCCAAGATCATCTGCGGCAAGATCGTCGAAGCCGCCCGCGCACGTGAAGCCGCGCGCAAGGCACGCGAGCTGACCCGCCGCAAGGGCGTGATGGACGGCCTCGGCCTCTCCGCCAAGCTGGCTGACTGCCAGGAAAAAGACCCGGCGCTGTGCGAACTGTACATCGTCGAGGGTGACTCCGCGGGCGGCTCCGCCAAGCAAGGCCGCGACCGGAAATTCCAGGCCATCCTGCCGCTGCGCGGCAAGGTGCTTAACGTCGAAAAAGCCCGCTTTGAAAAAATGCTGTCCAGCGAGCAGATCACCACGCTGATTGCCACACTCGGCACCAGCATCGGACCGGATGAATTCAACGTCGAGAAGCTGCGCTACCACCGCCTGATCATCATGACCGATGCGGACGTCGATGGCGCCCACATCCGTACATTGCTGTTGACCCTGCTGTATCGCCAGATGCCGCAGCTCGTTGAGCGCGGGCACGTCTACATCGCCCAACCGCCGCTGTACAAGGTCAAGCATGGCCGCGACGAGCGTTACCTGAAGGACGATGTCGAGGAAGCCAGCTACATGATGCAGGTCGCACTCAACGACGCCGCCCTGATTCCGACCGCCACTGCCGAGCCGATCATCGGCGATGCACTGGCCGAGCTGGTCCGCCAGTACAACACTGCCAACGCGATCATCATGCGCCTCGCCCGCGTGGTTGATGATGCGGCGTTGTCGGCGATCATGACCGGCGTCACGCTGAACCTCAGCAGCCCGGATGAATCGCGCCAGTCAGCGGAAGCGCTCGCGAAGGCAATCAACGACCCGAGCGTCGAGGTCGCCGTTACCTCCGCCGACGAACTGTCGGACAAATGCGCACTGAAAATCCAGCGACGCCTGCACGGCAACCTGAAGCTCAGCGTCATTGACGCCGACTTCGTCGCCGGGCCCGATTACCAGGTGCTGGCAAATGCCGCTGCCACATTCAAAGGTCTGATCGGCGAAGGCGCGATGGTACGCCGCGGGCAGGGCGAAAAAGCCAAGGAAATTGCGATCAAGGACTTCCATGAAGCAATGGCATGGCTGCGCGAAGAAGCCGAGCGCGGCGTCTCGAAGCAGCGCTACAAGGGATTGGGCGAGATGAATCCCGAGCAGCTGTGGGAAACCACGATGGACCCTGCGGTGCGGCGTTTGCTGCGGGTGCAGATTGAGGATGCGATCGCGGCGGACCAGATCTTCACGACGCTGATGGGAGATGACGTGGAGCCGCGCAGGGCATTCATTGAATCGAATGCGCTGCAGGCGGGGAATATTGACGTGTAAATTCGCTCCTATTCCCGAATGAAATGGGACTCGATTTCGAGTCCCATTTTTTTGCATATCGATCTTACTTACGCTGAAGGAAGCCTCTGATACGCATGAGAAAACATAGAACTTATAGGTTCTAAATGCGATAAACATCTTCAACAGAGAAGAGCCCGTGTATAAAACTGATCCGGTAGTGACTATCCAACGCCCGAGTAAGTCAAACAAGAGCGTGTTATCGACTTCGCAGTGAAACGACATTCATCGCCAAACAAAAGGCGCCCGGTAAAATTGCAGATGCCGGACACGGGATGAACGGCATGCAAAACCTGGTTTTCCCGACTGTATCGCTTCCTGCCACAACGCCATATGCAAATCGAAACCATCCGCCAACGCCTGCGCGCATTCGGTGCCATGCCGCTCCATGAGCAACGCGTGCTGCGCGACTGGCTGCAAGCCCGGCCGCACGATCATGGGCGGCGGCGTCCCAACGATTTTCTGCCGAAACCCCTGCGCGAAGCGTTGCCGCAGATCGATGCCGAACTGCATGGCCTCGCCCGACTGCTGTCGTCTCATCCGACCGACGACGGAGCGGCCCGCCTGCTGGTTGGTCTAAACGATGGGCAGACCGTGGAAAGCGTCCTGCTGCCGCGTGACGGCGTGTGCGTATCCAGCCAGGTCGGTTGCGCAGTCGGCTGCCAGTTTTGCATGACCGGCCGCAGCGGCTTGATCCGACAGGTAACGAGCGGCGAGATCGTTGCGCAGGTGGCGCTGGCGCGCACGCAGCGTGTGGTGAAAAAGGTTGTTTTCATGGGCATGGGCGAGCCGGCCCACAACCTCGCCAACGTAATGGAGGCGATCGCACTGCTCGGCACCGAAGGCAATATCGGACATAAAAACCTGGTGTTCTCGACAGTCGGCGACCCGCGTGTCTTCGAGTGCCTGCCGCAAGGCGTGGTGAAACCGGCGCTGGCCTTGTCACTGCACACCACCAAGCCAGCGCTGCGCGAGACTCTCTTGCCGCGTGCGCCGCGCATGAAGCCGCAAGAGTTAGTGGCCCTGGGCGAGCAATACGCACGCCTCACGCATTACCCGGTCCAATACCAGTGGACGCTGCTCGAAGGTGTCAATGACGGTGAGGACGAGCTGGATGGCATCGTTGAATTGTTGAAAGGGAAGTACGCGGTATTGAACATGATCCCTTACAACACCATTCCGGATCTGGAATTCAAACGGCCGTCCTGGGAGCGCGCGCGGGCGATTGCCCGTTCCCTGCATCAGCGCGGCGTGCTGACGAAATTGCGCGATTCAGCGGGGCAGGAGGTCGACGGCGGGTGTGGACAATTACGGGCACGTGCGACCGCGACGGATGCACGGACAATCCCCATTCACGCTTCCCTCTGATCACTCTCCCGTCACCTGCTTTGCACAGTAGACTGGCAACCATGAAAAAGCCTACGCCTCTGCTATGCAAGCAGAAGACGGGCGAGCTCCTCGGGCTGGCTGACCATCGGATCATGACCCGTTTTAAGCTCGACCACCTGCCATCCCGGTTCGGTGCGGACACGTTGTCGCATTACGGCAATGGTTTGCAGCGCAGGCGAGGTGCAGTCCACGAAAGTGCGCTTGACGCTCGCCACGCGCTGCGCATCGAACATCAGCGGGTCCTGATACACGCCGAACGGATGCGGGGTCTGGCGGCGATTGACCCAGTCACGGTCAGGTCCGTCGAGGCCAAACGCCGATGCATCAGCCTGAGGCATTGAAACACCGCCGGATTCTGCTGCCGCTTTCACTCGGGCTGCGACGGTTTGCGCGGACTGCCGGCTGGACCAGCTTTCGCCGGGATGCGGCGTGACCGCATCGACATAGATCAGATGTTGAAGCCGCGTCGCATCGCGTTGCAGCAGAAGGTCGGCAACACCGGTAATGACCATGCCGCCGTAGCTGTGTCCGACGAGAACGATGTTGTCCAATTCCTCATTCTCGATCAGGCCGAGCACATCTTGGATGTGCGTGTTCAAGCGAATATCGGCGGAGATGAGATGGGATCGCTCGCCAACTCCGGTCAGGGTGACGGCATAAGTCTCATGACCGGCTGCGCGCAGGTAGGGCAGGACGCGTTTCCAGCACCAGCCCCCGTGCCATGCGCCGTGAACAAGGACGAAGTTTTTCATTGTAAGGCTCAATCTGAAAGGAGTGGTTACGCTTGCTTTCTACGTTATACGTGCTGCACGCTATTTGCAAAAGCGACTGCTTGAAGCATTTCTTTACTGCCTATCCTGATTCTAGCTATTGATGCATGTAGACCTTACACCAGCCATGATCTGCCAACTTTGGTTATTGCTTGCCCCAATTTGCAACAAAGGATGGCAAGTTAAATTTTTTGTCTAGCCGAAGTTTTTCTTCTGCTTCTATATCGCCAGCTTCATCGTTGATTGGAGGATGTGTTTTTACCTTCCATGTGCCTCCCGCCGTTTTTTGTACTGAAAAATTTCGAACTACTGGGTTGATGACCTCGCCGTCAGCGGTCTTGACATGCCATCGCATTCGATAAATCCCATTACGGAAAATAACTGAAGGCCTTTTCTCGTAGATCACTTCATTCGAATATAGCCAGTACAAGTTGCGACTCTCATAGTCAAACAAATACAAAGTATGGCCTGCACGACTATTTCGATAACAGATTTCCCTAAACAGGACAAAGGTAGATGCAACTTGGTCAGCAGAGAGAGCAGCGCTATCGCAATAAACACTGCCAGATAAAAAACGATCCGTTAGTTTATCTTTCCTGTGAAGTCGAATCTCTAAACGTCTTGTATTCGTTTCTTCATTAATCGATTCATAAATGCCAAACCGTTCTCCCGTTGCGGTGCGTAATAGGATGGACTCGTTGAGCATGCCGTACAGCAGGCGGTGCTCGTCGTCATATTCGTCGAGTGTTTCTTTGGTTCTATTGCGCCAATCTAGACTTTCCTCAATTTTCTTTTGAATACGAATCTCTTCAGCGCGCTTTTCCTTATTACTAAAGACCTTTCGCTCCGGTGGAGTAACCGTGGCTGCGCTTGCTGTGTAAATCGTCAAATTGGCTATTGCGACGAGTAGCATTACCTTGATTTTCAATAGCATTATCTAGAAATGAAAACATCAGTTGCAGTTATTCAAAAATGGTTTGGGATCGAACCATTTACCTTGACCTTTTTTTAAACTCGGGCTCCGGCGAACTTCGAAATGCAAATGGGCGCCGTATTTCTCGAGCCGAAATGGACCGATTTCCGTCATGCCTTTGGCATTGCCTGTGTCCCCGGTTTTTCCAATTGTTTGTCCGGCACATACTGGCTTAAAGCCAGTTGGAGTCTTCGTTATGTCGATCCTGCTTAAGTGCGCATACATAAAATATATTGCCCCGTTCACTATTCCAGAAATACTTTCAGCGTATCGTTTCTGCAATAGAGGAAGGTCATTGATATCAACTTTTAACAAAATGATGTTCCCATAGTTGCCACCCATACCAGCATAGAGAACCTCACCGTTAGCGACGGCAAAAATGTCTGTGCCAGGCACTGCGGCAAGGTCTAATCCGGTGTGCTTGTTGGCCCGCCCGCCACCCTCAAATAATGACTTTTGTCTTGCATTCTTGGGATTGCTTTCGCTATCACGGTAGCCTCCGATCCTGATTGAGCAATGCGTCAACGGGTCGCACCATCCTGATGTTCCGCCAACAATCTTGTTGGGTTCAACTTCCTGCGACCGATTAACCGCGGACGCTTTTGGAGATGAACTTGCCTTTGCAACAAACGGCTTTTCTATTGCAATACCAGAAAGCGACTGGATAACTTCATATGCGGATCGTTCTTGAAAACCATTTGATTGGAGCATGAAATTTTTAACCCGCACCATTGTGTCGGTATGGTTTGCGAGGAAGTAATAGTAGGCTTTTATATAGTCACCTTCAAAACGGTCCGCGAGTGCCTTTGCCTTTTCAAGGCCGTCATCTGATCTTGTTTTATATTGTTTAGCTAGCTTTGCTTTCGCTTGATCATGGGTTAGTCCGTTAGTCCCGCCTAGTTTTCCACGAAGGTACAAGACGCCGCCTCTTGGTCCCTCGTGGTGCATGATGTAAGCTATTTTTACTTTTTCATCTGGTGAAAGTGCCTTTGCGTTTAGCCCATTCTTACTCAGATAGTTCAAATTATCTTCCGCATAAGAAGCAATAGCATCAATCGAGTACGCACCGTTATCACGCCAGTCAAGAATGGTTGTTTTGGTCGAGCCATCTATTTCAACTCGCTTTGTTCCTTCTTCCTTATAGAGCGTTTTGTTGGCTGCAAATAATTTCGTTGCTCCGGTTTTTTTCAATGCTTCTTTATTCCCGAGCGTCCCATCTTTTGCGATGTATTCGCACCAAGCCGCAGGCAAAAATTGCCCCAGCCCCCTGGCCGATGACCCAGCGGCCGCCGACGTCTCAATCCACGTTCCATCCTTCGTCTTCGCAGCCTCGGCATTGATGATTGCTGCTAACGCATGCGGTGTGAACCCATAGCGCTTGGCTGACTCAATCAATGCTTGCCTAAACTTTTCATTCCCCTTTTTCAGATACAGATTCTCGCTGGCGAAGAGCGGCGCATTGATCGTTGCGGGGAGCCCGTCGCTCGTCCGGGTCTGCAGCACGACCGGTTGGGCCGGTACGGAGGGCAGGCTCTTGTCGGGACGTGTGGGCGTCCCTGGTTGCGGAGTGTCTTTCCTGATTTCGCCGCCGACGCTCCGGTCGGGCATCAAGGGCGGGCCTTCTTTTCTCAAGGTCCGGCCTTTGATCAGATCGGTGAGAATATTGATTTGCAGGATTTTTTCACCGAGTGGCAGGATCTTTTCATTCAGTATGTTTTCCCATTTTGATTCGTAGTTCAGGAACTCGATTTTCAAACCTCTGAGGTGGTCCTGGATATGGATACCGTGCAGCCATCCGAGCCCATCGGCTTCCATCTCGCGTTCCTTGCCATCGTGGGTTATCCGCAGCTTTGCTTTCTTTACCGGTTTGCTGCTGAGTCCGACCACCTTCACGCTGAGTTTCAAGTCCGGGCTTGAGACATCGTCCGGGAAATAGATGCGTTGGCCGATGGCGATCAGACTTTTCTTCCTCCCGGTCAGGCCGTTGTAGGCGGCGAGCTTCTCGATGTCGTATTTGAAGTGTCGTGCGATTCCCCACAGCGAATCGCCTTTCTTGACGACGTAGTACCGGCCTTCCCGATGGGTTACTCCCATTTACTCCGCTCCTCGGCCTGGATGTTCGTCTTCAAAGATGTCATCCTCTTCATCCTCTTGCGGGTTCTGGTCAGTATCGTAGAAATGAAAGATGCTGCCTTTGAGACCTATGACGGCTGTGTAGGTATCCGAATTCGGCTGTTCCGGTACGGCATTGGAAAAGCCCGTAGCAGCGATGGGACTTGACCAGATTTTTGTTTTCGTTTCTGGATCGAACAGGCTTACTTCCGCGTCGTCGATGAGTTTTCCTTCCAGGCTTGCCAAAGAAAATTTTCTCGTGTGCGGCATGTCATGGGAGGGGAGTTCCGGCAGCTGTGGTGTGACCCTGACGGGCCCGGTGAAGTTTTTTACGCTGCCGTGGATATTCACCTTGCCCGGCGCCTTAAATGAAATCTGACCATTGGCGATTTCGATCTGGCAGCCGGCGCCTGCAGTGATCTTGATACTCTTGGCGGCGGCGAAGTCGATGTCACCGGCAATAGACGCAATGTTGACCTCCTTGCGCGCCATCGCTTCGATGTTGTCATCCTGTGCCTGGATCTGTACCTTGCCACGGCCGGCAAAGAGCTTGATGCCGGATGTCGCCACGAACACGCTCCACGACTCCTTGATCGCCATCGCCAGCCGCCTGCCGATCGCCACATTGGTGTCCTTCTGGCTCGACAGGTGGATGTTCTCCCCCGCCGTGATCTGCTGCGTCTTCGGCGTCGCACTGACAATCCCCGCAGGACTGGAAAACGCCATGAGCGGCTCGTCATACCCCGCCACCTCCGCCTTCTGCCCGGTGCCGCCGCTTTGCGTGTAGGTCTTTTCCGCCACCTTCAGCAGCCGCTGTGCTTCTTCATTGACTTCCAGCAGGTCGGCATGGTGGTCCTTCGCCGCCTGCGACAACACTGTCGACAGCTCCAGCGCGCCCTTCAATTGCGTGGTCAGCTCCCTGCTGTCCAGGTGCATGCTGCGGGCGTTTTCCCGCACATCGGTGCTCACCAGCAAGCCCTTGCCGGCCCGTATCGCGCCATGGTCATCGCTGCGCAGCTCGAAGCCTTCGCCTCTCGGTTCGCCCTTGCCGCCCACCCGCGGATGCACCAGGTAGCCGGCATTAAGGGCGGTGTTGCCATGGTCGGTGGCAACACGGATGCGCTGCTCGGCGGTGGAGTCGTCCCAGACGATCTCGTTGTTGCCGCTGCCCTTGTACATTTTTGACTTGATGCCGGACAGGGTCTTGTTGCCCGGCAGGTTGCCGGCATCGCTGAAGGTGGCGGGGCGGTGGGTACCGTTGTAGACACAGGCGGTGACGATGGGGCGGTCGATGTCGCCGTTGATGTACTGGATCAGGACTTCGTCACCGACACGTGGTATCCATAGCTGGCCGTATTCGGTGCCGCTCCATGACTGCGCCACCCGTATCCACTGGGAATCACGGTCGGAGTCGGTGGCACCGGCGCCTTCGGCGTGCTGGTGGTCGTGCAGGCGGGTGAAGCCCATGCGCACCCTGATGCGGCCTAAGGCGTCGGTGTGGATTTCCTCGCCCGGCGGGCCGACGACGATGGCGGTCATGAGCGACGGGGCGACTGGCCTGGCGTGCTCGGTATGGCTGTAGGCGGGGATGATGGGGATGCCCTTGCGCACGGCGTCGAAGCGGGTGCGGTAGACCGGCTCGGTCAAGGGCTTGGCTGAAGCGCCGGCCCAGGCTGTGCCGTCGTTGGCGGCAGTGCGGCTTGCTGGCTGCAGCAGCGTGCTGGCCGTTTCGGTCAGATCGGCCGGCAAGTTGTTGCGTGCATACAGGCTGTGCCGGACGACTGCGAACTGCCGCTGCTCCGGCCCATCCTGGTCGTGCACCGGATGGTCGACGAGTTCGAAATGGCGGCCCACGGCGATTTCACGATGGCTGCCGGTACCGGTGAAATGCTTGGCCGCGTATTCATGCGCTCCGATGCGCAGCTTGCCGTAGCGGGCATGGTCGTCGCTGTCGTTGGCGGCATGATGGGTGTCGAAGCGGTAGTCTTCCAGCGTGCCGGCCAGTTGCCTGCCGTGGTCGCCCTGGTCGATGCGGTTGTCGTCCTGGCGGACGTTGACGGTGACCGCCTTGTATTCATAGCTGGAACGCTGCACCGCACCGGGCTGCACGCTGCGCCGGCCATGCCAGCCGGTGATGGCGTCTTCATTCTCGGTGCCGTCGTCGCGGTGGAAGCGCACCTTCGCCGCCGATGCCGGCTGCAGCAGCGATGGATCGTCGAACAGTACCAGCGTCAGTTTCGGATGCTCGCCGGGCGTGCCGGCATCGCCGTGTTCGAAATACCAGGAGATGCCTTCGTGGGCGAGCCAGCGTGTGACGAAGGCGGTGTCGGATTCGTTGTACTGGGTGACCCAGGATTGCTTCGGGTAAGTGCCGATGCAGCGGTCGTCGATGTCGAAGCAGGCGCTCAGCACGCTGTTGTGCTGGCGGTGCTCGTTGAGGACGATGGCGACGAATTCGCGCACCGACAGGTCCTGGAAGACACGGCTGTTGATGCGCAGCGCGAGCGCGGCAAACGGATCCTGCAGGGTCAATACGTAGCGGCTGAAACCACCATCGCTGCCGGCGTGTCCGGCGTGGGTAACGATGCCGCAGATGGCGCGACGGTCGCCGGTGTCGGTCAGGACGGCAAGCTGGACCGGGATACCGATGAACGATTTCAATTCAAGGAATGCGTCGCTGGACAAGCAGGTGAGTGTGAAGCTGAAACCTGCGCTGATGGCGTCATTGCCGGTCAATTCATGCGGCAGCAGGGTGTTGTCGTCAATCCCGGAGCCAGGCATGAAGCAAAGCGTCAGCAGCCTGTTCGCCTGATCGAATGCGAAAGCGGATGAGAGAAGTTCGGCAAGCGGGGTTCCGGTAGGGAAAACAATCATTTGCTTTTTATGCAACAAATCGAAGCGCAAGACGATAAAATATAATTGCTAAAAATGCAACCAAATATCGTCGGCTTTTACATCCATGCACCTCACCATGAAACCTGCCCAGCTTCTTCCGGTACGCCGCCTGCTCATTCTGATGTTGTTAAGCGGCGCCCTGCAGGCGCCGGTGCAGGCATCTGCCGCCAGCGTGACCGCAACGCCGCTTCTCCTGGCGGAGCACTATGCAGAAAACCACGATCCTGCCGAATACCTCGTCAGCGAAAAGCTCGATGGTGTGCGCGCCTACTGGGACGGCACCTGCCTGCGTTTTCGCAGCGGCCGAATAATTCCTGCCCCTGTCTGGTTCACCGCTGCCTTGCCTGCACTGGCACTCGACGGCGAACTCTGGATGGGCCGCCGCAGCTTCGAGCGCCTGTCGGCCGCCGTTCGCCGGCAGGAGCCGGTAGAGGCAGAATGGAAAGACATCGTTTATCACCTCTACGAATTGCCGGGTGGCGAAGGCAGCTTCAGCGACCGACTCGCCCGCCTGCAAGCCATCGCTGCACAAGCCGCGGTGCCGTGGCTGCAAGTCCTGCCGCAGGTGCGCGTGAGTGATCAGGCGACACTGAAGCGCAAACTTGCGCAGGTAGTGCGCGACGGTGGCGAAGGCCTGATGCTGCATCGCGCCGACGCGCCGTGGCAGACCGGCCGCTCCGACGTCCTGCTGAAAATGAAGCCGCAACACGATGCTGAAGCCGTCGTCATTGCATACGAGGAAGGGCGGGGAAAATACCACGGCATGCTCGGCGCTCTGGTTGTCGCCACCCCGGAAGGCCGCCGCTTCCGCCTCGGCACGGGCTTTACCGATGCCCAGCGCCGCGCACCGCCGTCGATCGGCAGCACGATTACCTATCGTTACCGGGAGTTGACGGGGACAGGCTTGCCGAGGTTTGCGAGTTTTCTGCGGGTGCGGGAAACAGAATAAAAATTTCTCATTGCTATCTTCAAGCTACTTCAAAGCCGATGAACTACAGGTACTTTCCTTCGTTAACTTGAGGAGGGGTAATGGGGCGAGTCATAAGGACGGATTTTTACCCCTGAACAAAACTATTTTCTCTACTTCTCTTTATCTCCGCGCCGCCCATCCCGCAACTACAATATTCCCCATCCCAATTCCACCATCGCACCCCATGACCCCCAACCTCGATGAAGCCCGCAAGCACTTCTTCCAAGGCATCGAACACTTTGAAGCCGGTCGCCTCGAACCCGCCCGCGCCGCATTCGAAGCTTCGCTTACTTACGCGCCCGGGCGCCCCTCCGTCCTCGGCAACCTCGGCATCACCCTCTTCCACCTCCGCCGCCTCGACGAAGCGGTCCCGCTGCTGCAGCAAGCCACCGCCGCCGACCCCGCCTATGCCGACGCCTGGGCCTGTCTCGGCCTCGCCCATGCATCCCTCGCCCGCTGGCAAGCCGCAGTCGATGCCCTCGACAAAGCAAGCACCTTGTCACCGCAAAAAGCCGACCTGCTGGTCCACAGGGGCCAGTGCCTGCTGCGGCTGGGACGCGCATCCGAGGCATTGCAGGCCTTCGACCGCGCCGTCGCCGCCGACCCGCAACATGCCGACGCCTGGAGCGCGCGGGGCAGCCTGCTGCGCGAATTGCACCAGCTCGACGAAGCCGCCCGGTGTTTCGAAAAAGCGCTTGCCCTCGGCGCCGACCCCGAACTGACCGGCTATTACCTCGCATCGGTGAAAGGAACGGGCACGCCACCGCCGCCGCCGCGCCGGTATGTCGAATCACTCTTCGACGATTACGCCGTGGAGTTCCAGGACCATGTCGTCAGCAAGCTGCGCTACCAGGGATACGAGCGCCTGCTGCGCCCGCTGGTCGACGAAGGCCGCCGGTTTCGCAGGGCCGTGGACCTCGGATGCGGCACCGGCCTGTGCGGCCCGCTCATTCGCCCTCTTGTAGATGTGCTCGAAGGCGTCGACATCTCGCAGGCGATGCTGGGGCAGACGCGGCAGCTCGGCATCTATCGCGAGTTGATCCATGCCGATATCGGCGGCTATCTGCACACGGAAAAAGGGGAGATCGATCTCGTGGTGGCCGCGGATGTGTTCATCTACGTGGGCGAGCTGGCGAATGTCTTCCGCGATGTACGCCGGCTGCTGACCTCAGGCGGTCGCTTCGTGTTTACGGTGGAAGCACCGCAGAACGACGAGGATCTGCAATTGCTGCCTAGCCTGCGCTATGCCCATTCGGAGCGGTATGTCCGGCGGCTGGCGGAAGTGACCGGCTTCAGGGTGGACGATATTTCCCGCGCGCCGATTCGGTACGATCAGGCTCAGCCGGTAGAAGGGTTATACGTATATTTGAGTTAGGACGTCCTTTCACCATCTCCCCCTGGTTTGACGGCATAAAAGGGATCTTTAACAAAAACACACAAATGCTTTGATAAAACCATGCATTTATAGCCTTTTATATTGCCTATACTCCCGAGCAATCCTGGCAATCCCTGCTCGCCCATGCCCTCCCAAGCCATCATCTTCGACGCCTATGGCACGCTGTTCGATGTGTATTCGATCGGCGTCCAGGCTGAACGCCTGTTTCCCGGCAAGGGAACGGCGCTTGCGGAGCTGTGGCGCGACAAGCAGATCGAGTACACCCGCCTGCGTACTCTTTGCAGCACCTACAAGCCGTTCTGGGAGGTGACGCAGGATGCGCTGGTCTTCAGCTGCCGCAAGCTGAAGCTCGACCTCACCGTCGATGCCCAGAACATGCTGATGGGCCAGTACGCCCGGTTGCAGGCCTTCCCGGAAAACCTTGCCGTGCTGCAGGCATTGAAATCAATGAACCTGCGGCTGGCGATCCTCTCCAACGGCAACCCCGGCATGCTGGACGCCGCCGTGCAGGCCGCCGGCATGGGCGAGGTGTTCAACCATGTGCTGTCGGTCGATGCCGTGAAGAAGTTCAAGACCGCGCCGGAGGCGTACCAGCTCGGCGTCGACGTACTCGGCCTGTCGGCGCGCGACATCCTGTTTGTCTCCAGCAATTGCTGGGACGTCTGCGGCGCGGGCTGGTTCGGCTACAAGACATTCTGGGTCAACCGCGCCGGCGCGCCGGTCGAGGAACTGGGCGTAACGCCGCACGGGGAAGGACGCTCGCTGAACGATGTGCTGGCCTTCGTCGAGCAGGGCCAACGCGGATGACGGGCCCTGTCATCGCCGATCCGGTTTTCCAATGATATTTCCAACTCAAATAACCTACCAAGAGGACACATACCATGACTGAACGCACCGCCTGTAACGGACTCCAGGTCGCTACCTCGCTGTACCGCTTCATCGAAGACAAGGTCCTGCCGGGCACCGGCATCGACAGCGCCGGCTTCTGGAAGGGTTTTGACGCCATCGTGCACGACCTGGCGCCGAAGAATGCCGCCCTGCTGGCCGAGCGTGACCGTCTGCAGGTCGAGCTGGACAACTGGCATCGCGCCAATCCGGGGCCGATCAAGGATGTGCCTGCCTACCGCGCATTTCTGCAAAAGATCGGCTACCTCGTGCCGCGCCAGAAGGACGTCAAGGTCACGACGACGAATGTCGATGCGGAACTCGCGCTGCAGGCCGGCCCGCAGCTCGTGGTGCCGATCCTCAATGCCCGCTATGCACTGAACGCGGCGAACGCCCGCTGGGGTTCGCTGTATGACGCGCTGTACGGCACCGACGCCATCCCCGAGACCGACGGCGCAACGAAAGCCGGCGCGAACGGCGAGGGTTACAACCCGGTGCGCGGCGCGAAAGTGATCGCCTTCGCGCGCAACTTCCTCGACCAGGCGGCCCCGCTGGCGAAAGGCTCGCACCGCGACGCCACCGCCTACAAGGTCGCCGGCAACAAGCTCGCGGTCACGCTGCAGGACGGCAGCACCACCGGCCTCGCCGAGGAAAGCAAGTTCGTTGGCTACCAGGGCGGGGCGGATGCGCCGTCGTCGGTACTGCTGAAGAACAACGGCCTGCATATCGACATCCAGATCGACCGCAGCACCCGCATCGGCAAGGATGACGCCGCCGGCGTCGCCGACCTGGTGATCGAGTCCGCGCTGTCGACGATCCTCGACCTGGAAGATTCGGTCGCCGTCGTCGATGCGGCCGACAAGGTCATCGCCTACAGCAACTGGCTCGGCATCCTGAAGGGCACGCTCAACGAAAGCGTGACGAAGGGCGGCAAGACCTTCACCCGCGCGCTCAACAGCGACCGCAAGTACACCGCCGGCATCGGCGCCACCGATGCGAAGGATGGCGTGGTCACGCTGCACGGCCGCTCGCTGCTGTTCCTGCGCAACGTCGGCCATCTGATGACCAACCCGGCTATCCTGATGAAGGACGGCAAGGAGATCCCGGAAGGCATTCTCGATGCAGTCGTCACCGTGGCAATTGCGCTGCACGACCTCAAGCGTGGCAAGGACCAGGAAATCGGCAACTCGCGCACCGGCTCGGTGTACATCGTCAAGCCGAAGATGCACGGCCCGGCGGAAGTCGCATTCGCCAATGAATTGTTCGGCCGCGTGGAATCGATGTACGGCCTGGCGCCCAATACCGTCAAGCTCGGCATCATGGATGAAGAGCGCCGCACCAGCGTGAACCTGAAGGAATGCCTGAAGGAAGCCGCCGCCCGCGTGGCCTTCATCAACACCGGCTTCCTCGACCGTACCGGCGACGAGATGCATACCGCGATGCAGGCCGGCCCGATGATGCGCAAGGGCGACATGAAGACCAGCACCTGGCTGACTTCCTACGAGCGCAGCAATGTGCTGGTGGGCCTGTCGTCCGGCCTGCGCGGACGCGCCCAGATCGGCAAGGGCATGTGGGCGATGCCGGACCTGATGGGCGCGATGATGGAACAGAAGATCGCTCATCCAAAGGCCGGCGCGAATACCGCCTGGGTGCCGTCGCCGACTGCCGCGACACTGCACGCGCTGCACTACCACCAGGTCAGCGTTGCCGACATCCAGAAGGAACTGGAGAAAATCGACGCGAACACCGAGATCGAGCGCCTGCTCGACGGCCTGCTGCAGATTCCGGTCGCTGCCGAACGGAAGTGGTCCGCCGCCGACATTCAGCAGGAACTCGACAACAACGCGCAGGGCATCTTGGGTTATGTGGTGCGCTGGATCGACCAGGGCGTCGGTTGCTCGAAGGTGCCGGACATCCACAACGTCGGCTTGATGGAAGACCGCGCTACGTTGCGCATCTCCAGCCAGCACATCGCCAACTGGCTGCTGCACGGCATCGTGACCGAAGCACAGGTCACCGAGACCCTGCAGCGCATGGCGAAAGTCGTGGATGCGCAGAACGACGACGATCCGTTCTACAAGCCGATGGCACCGGATTTCGAAGCGTCGTATGCGTTCCGCGCCGCACGCGATCTGGTGATGAAGGGACTGGAGCAGCCGAGCGGATATACCGAGCCGCTGCTGCATGCATGGCGCCTGAAGGTGAAAGCCGCCAACCGGTAAGCATGCCTGCAGGCAGTTCGTAATAGCAGGTCAAAAAAAAGCGCCCGGCATGACCGGGCGCTTTTTCGTGCTGCGCATGCGCTGTTCGCCTGCGGATTTCCTCAGTACCCCAGCGACTGCGGCAGCCACAGGGCCAGCTGCGGAAACACGGCCACCAGCACCAGCGCCAGCAGCATCGACGCCACCATCCAAAGCGCCCAGCCCACCGTCGATTCCATCGTGATGCCGGCGATCCGCGTCGTCACCATCAGGTTCACCGCCATCGGCGGCGTGAACTGGCCGATCGCCAGGTTCATCGTCATGATGATGCCGAACCAGACCGGGTCCCATTTGTAGATCGCCATGATCGGCAGCAGGATCGGCAGGAAGACGAGGTAGATCGATACCGCGTCCAGCAACATGCCGGCGATCAGCAGCATGATCATGATCATCGCCAGCATCAGCATCTCGTTGCTCGTCAGGCCGAGCAGCAGATTGGCGAACGCATCGAATGCACCGAGCGTGGCGCCCGCATGGGCAAACACGCCCGCAAGCGAAATGATCAGCAGCACCACGGCGGAAATTTCCGCCGATTCGACCAGTACCTGATAGAGCGCGCGCAGGCTCAGCGTGCGATAGACGAACATGCCGACGATCAGGCCGTAAAACGCGGCGACGACCGCCGCCTCGGTCGGGGTGAAGAGGCCGGTACGCAGGCCGCCGAGGATGATGACCGGCGCGAGCAAGCCCCAGATCGCTTCCTTGAAGCTGTTCCAGAATGTCGGCGTGGGCTCGTCTGATGCGAGGCCCCAACCGTTTTTCCACGAGAACCAAAGTGTCGGCAGAACCAGCGAGAGTCCGGCGAGAATGCCGGGAATAACACCGCCGGCGAACAGGGCGGGCACCGAAGCCGCTGGAACAAGCACGCTGTAGACGATGAGGGCGATCGAGGGGGGAATCAGGATCGCGGTGGAGCCGGCGGCGGCGATCAGCGTCGCGGAAAACTCTTTCGGATACCCCTGCCGGAACATCGCCGGAATCATCACCATCGCGACCGCCGCCGCATCGGCGGGACCCGAACCCGAGATCCCGCCGAGGAACATGCAGACGAGAATGGCGACGATGCCCTGCGCGCCGCGGCGCTGGCCGACGATCGCCGAAGCGAAGCGGACGATGCGCACCGCGACGCCGGCACGCTCGAAGATCATGCCGGCCAGCACGAACACCGGCAGCGCCAGCAGCGGATACTTTGCAATGCCGTTGTAGGCATTGGTCGGCACCGACATGATGCCGAGTCCTTCCACCAGGATCACCGCCGTGCCGGCCACGCCCAGTGCGATGGCAAGCGGTGCGCCAATGGCCAGCAGCAACGCGAAGCCGAGAAAGAGGATAAGGCTACCTTCGGCGATCATCGCGCACCTCCATCGAGCGGCTGGCGGTTGACGCGAACCACGCGGATCAGGCGGCCAAGGATGCGCAGCACGATCACGACCGAGAGCAGCGGCAGCCAGATGGTATAGATCCATTGCGGGATGCCGATGCCGGGCGACGTGGTTTCGTAGGTCCAGTCATCCCAGAACAGGAAACTGCCATACCATGCCATCACGCCGAACATCACAATGCCCAGCAGCAGAACGAAATACTCGACCTTGCGGGCGAGCGGCTTCGGCAGGCGGTCAGTGATGAAGGTCATGCGGATATGGCGGTCGCGGGCAAAGGCGGCCGATGCGCCGAACAGGGTCAGCACCACCATCAGGAACACCGAAAATTCTTCGGTGAACGCAAACGACACGTCGGTCAGATAGCGCACCACCACGTTGGCGAAGGTGATGCAGCACAGCAGCGCCATCGCCATCGCGGCGAAGAATTCTTCGATTTTCACGGGCACGCGCGGCGGCGTCTCTCCGCGGGTCGAAGCGTCATCAGGCAAATCACTCATACAGATATTCCGGTTGCATAAAGAAAGCGCCGCCCGGAGCAGGGGGCGGCGCGGATTGAGTCAACGACAATGAGCAACGATCAGCGGGTCACTTGCGCGCGGCGATATCCGCTTCCGCTTTCTTGACAAGGCCGGTGCCGACGGTCTTTGCCCACTTGTCATAGACCGGCTGGGTCAGCTTCTTGAACTCGCCGACTTCGGCCGGCGTCAGGCGCGTTACCTTCACGCCGAGGCCCTCGACCTCCTTGTACAGGCTGCTGTCGGATTCGGTCAGGCCCTTGCGTGCGAGAGCGATCTCTTCCTTGCCGGCCTGGACGGCGGCGGCGCGCACCGCCTCCTGGTCAGCCTTGCTCCAGCTCTCCCACACCTTGCGGTTGACGACGAAGATCAGCGGATCGGCGGTATAGCCCCAGACGGTCAGGTACTTCTGCCCGAGGCTGTGGATCTTCGCGCCGAGGAATACGGATACCGGATTCTCCTGGCCGTCGACTGCGCCGGATGCCAGCGCCGGCTGTGCGTCGGCGAAGCTCATCTGCGTCGGGTTGGCGCCCAATGCGGTGAAGGTGTCATTGAACAGCGGCGAACCGACCACACGGAACTTCATGCCCTTCATGTCGGCTGGCGTGCGGATCTCGCGCTTGGAATTGCTGACCTCGCGATAACCGTTCTCGCCCCATGCGAGCGGCACGACGCCGTTCTTCTCGATCACTTTGAACAACTCCTTGCCGACCTCGCCCTGCGTGAGCGCATCGAGCGCGCGGTAGTCGGGCATCAGGAACGGCAGGGAGAACAGGTTCAGTTCCTTTACCTGCGGCGACCAGTTGATCGACGAACCGATCGCCAGATCGATTACGCCCTGGCGGATGGCGGTGAATTCACGCGTCTGGTCGCCGGCGACCAGTGACGTGCCCGGATACATCTTGATGTTGATGCGGCCCTCGGTTTTTTCCTTGACTAGCTGCGCCCAGCGCTCGCCGCCCTTTCCCCAGGGAAATGCGGTGCCGAGCACGGTCGACAGCCGGTATTCGGGTTGATATTTCTGCTGTGCATGGGACGGTGCGGAAAGGACAAGCGCGGCGGCGGCCGCGAGAGCGAACAGGGGGCGGTACATGAAGTCTCCTTGATGAATTATGTGGCGCTGATGCATTGCGCAGCGTGGCCTCGTGACGGGCCGCGTGGCGTGATACAGCAGACTTTTTACAGCAATCTTGCGTATGCGGCAACTGGCCTCGCAGGCAGAGCAGGTGCTGCATGGAACCGGATGGTGCAACATGGTGTACCCAGTGGCGCCGGGCAACAGGATCGTCGGCAGCGCCGTCGACGTCCCATGCCAGCCGCTACAAGTGGAGGGACATCGCTGGCGTCGGTTGCATGGTGAATTTCTACGGCGAGCACGGCATCGTCCCGAATATTGAAATGATCCGGTCCAGCGATCAAAGCCGCCTATGAACGCATGCTGAAAAGCGATCTACGCTTCCGCTTCGTGATCGACATGGCGTCGCTGCGCAATGAAGTGTGACCAGTGGCCTGAACCGTTACAGCAGCAGCGCCAGAACAGTCAGCAACACGCTGGCGAGCAATGCATTGCACAGCGCGAACGCCCAGTTCCTGCCGATGCTGATCTGGTACAGGCCCACACCCGCATAGCGGCTCGCCGTCAGCGACAGCACCGAATACGGCGTCAGGCAGGCTGATAGTCCCCATCCGGTGAGGATGGCGGAAATGTGGACCAGCGGCGGCAGGTTGAGCACCTGCGGCGTCATGGTCGATGCCATGAACACTGCGGTAAGCACCGGGTGGATGCCGGCAAGCGCGATACCCATGATGCTGGCCATCAGGAAGGCGATGCCGAAGAACGGCCAGCCTCCCAGCAACGATCCGACCTGTTCCACCCATGGCTGCGGGAAGGCATCGGCCATGATGCTGCCGGCGCACCCGGCGGCGGTGAACAGGATCGCTTCACTCGCCAGGCGCGGGAACTGGAGCTTCGCGCCCTCGCTCATGCGCACAAGCGCATCGGGGATGCGGCGCCCGGGATCGGCCAGGACGATATTGAGCAGCAGCGCCACGACCGGCCCGACGAGGACGATCGAGGCGGTGATGCCGATCTTCAGCAGGCTGCTGGTGACCAGCACCGTGCCGAGGAAGCCGAACATGATCAGCAGTACCGGGATGGCCGCGCCTGCCAGCGGTGGAGGAATTTCAGGAACTGCGTCGGACGGCGGTTGCGGCTCGCTGGGCGGCAGCGTTTTTCTGCTGAAGCGGTTGACCAGCACGCCGACCACGATAGTGATTTGGGCCAGTCCGGCGCCGACCGGAAACACCTCGATCCAATGCAGGCTTGGATACAGCGCCAGCAGGATCGCCATGTTGCCGAAGACCGGACTCCAGAAGCCGGCAGCGGCGAAGCCACGGGTCACGGCAATCACGGTGGCGGTGCGGGTCGGGCTTTTTCCCTCGTCGGGTGGCGCCGCCATTACCAGCATGATGTTTGCGCCAGCCAGGCCGAGCATTCCCGAAAACACCTGTCCCGCGATATTGAAACTGAGGTAACGCTGGCCCGAAGGCTGGCCGCGCAGATTGGTGCCGACAATCTGCACATGGCGGCTTCGCAACGCGCAGCGCGCCAGCAGCATGACGCTTGCCATCAGCGCCAGCAACAGGCCCGAAACGAAGATGCCGCGCTGCACCGCCGCCAGTGGAGACTGGGTGAAGGGCAGCAGCGCCACGCTGGTGGCAAGCAGCAGCAGCGATGTCGTGCGCAGGCGCGGCGGGATATTGCGATACTCCACCGCGATCAGTACCGCCGCCGCGGCAAACAGCACGGCGGATAAAGCTGCCGGTCCGCCGAAGGCACGCCACAAGGTGGTGATCATCATGACCACGATGGCGCCGACAGCGGCGGCAAGAGGAAGGCCGCCGGAGGCGGGTTTGGTTTCCATCGGATGCGTGGGTTCGCTAGCGTGCCGGCGTTGCGGCGGGGCAGGGTCGGGGATGCCGTATCAATCGGGCGGTGAACTGCTGGGGCATGGCTTCTCGATGTGGGTCACTCAGGGGGCGATGCGGAGGCTGAGGGGTGTCGGTGTGGAATTGCTGCCGATTGTATGCCAGGCGAGCAAATCGAACTGTAAAAAACTTTCCAAAGCGAACCCGATTTTGCATCGGGTCCCTTGGGCGGCGAACGGGGCCGTCCGCCGGTTTCACTTATTTCAACCGGGCTTTGTTGCTGAAATGTCAGTCCCGCCGGGCTGCAGTCAAAACTCTTCCCAATCGTCTTCTGCCGTTTTCTGCGGCAACGCGACCTTGCGTGCCTGTGGCGCCGGTGCCGCTATGCTGCTGCGGCTGCGTGCCAATGGCTTGGCAGATGCCTTTGGCGTCGCACCGCGCACTTTTGCGGTCGATGTTGGCGCTGTGCGCTGGTTGCCGTCGAGTTTGAAGACACTGACAAGTTGTGCGAGATTGCCGGCCTGCCCCTGCATCGCCTCCGATGCGGCCGCGGCTTCCTCCACCAGCGACGCGTTCTGCTGCGTGACTTCATCCATCTGGCTGATGGCCTGGTTGATCTGCTCGATACCGCTGGTCTGCTCGTGGCTGGCGGCGGCGATTTCGCTGATGATATCGGTGACGCGCCGCACGCTGGCCACCACTTCATCCATCGTCGCACCGGCCTGATCGACCAGCTTGGTACCGACCTCGACCTTCTCCACCGAATCGCCGATCAATGCCTTGATTTCCTTGGCCGCTGCCGCCGAGCGCTGCGCAAGGTTGCGCACTTCGGTTGCCACCACTGCGAAACCCCTGCCCTGTTCGCCCGCGCGTGCCGCTTCAACAGCCGCGTTCAGCGCAAGAATGTTGGTCTGGAAGGCGATGCCGTCGATGACGCCGATGATGTCGACGATCTTTTTCGCCGACTCGTTGATCGAACCCATCGTATCGACGACCTGCGACACTACCGCGCCGCCTTTCGTTGCCACTTCGGACGCCGATGTGGCGAGGCTATTGGCCTGTCGCGCATTTTCCGCATTCTGCTTGACCGTTGATGTCAGTTCCTCCATCGACGACGCGGTTTCTTCGAGCGAACTGGCCTGCTCTTCGGTCCGGGACGACAGATCGTGATTGCCGGCGGCAATCTGACTCGATGCGGTGGCAATAGTCTCGGTGCCGGTACGCACCTGGCCGACGATGCTGGCGAGGCTGTCCCTCATCGCCTTCATCGCATACAGCATGCTGGACTTGTCGCCGGCTTTCGTCTCGACCGCCACGGTCAGGTCGCCGGTGGCGATCTGCGTCGCGATGGCTGCGGCGTAATCCGGTTCGCCGCCGAGCTGTTTCACCAATGAACGGGCGATGAACAGGGCCAGGCAGACGCCGATCACTACTGCACCGAGCAGCAGCGTGATGATCCAGAAGCGCGAACTGTCGTACAGCATATCGCCGAGCCGGCTCGCTTCCTTGCCACCCTCGATATTGATGTCGAGGATTTTTCGCAGGCTGGCTTGCGAACCATCGAACAGCTTTTGCGATTGGCCGCGGATCAATGCCTTGGCTTCATCGTTGCGGCCGGCGCGAGACAGGGAAATCACCTGGGTGTGCTGTGCCAGATAGAGTTCCCAGTTCTTCTTGAAGTCGTCGTACAGCGCCCGCTCTTCAGGTGAGGATATACGTTTTGCGTACTCATCCCGGCTTTTTTCGAAGTGCGCCAGTACGTCTTTCAAGTCCTTTTCATATTTGACGAATTCAGCTTCCTCCGTCGACAGGATGTGCTGCAATTCCTTGACCCGGAAGGTCGCCATGTCGGTATTGATTTCGCCGGCGAAGCGGGTACTCGGCAACCAGTTCTCTTCCATCTCCGTGGACGTCTGGTTAACCATGTCCAGCTGTACGATGGAAAAAATGCCTAACACTGTGGTCAGTGCCAGTACGGCAAAAAACGCCACCAGCAATCTGGTGGCAAGCTTAAGTTGATTGAACCATTGCATATCGTGCCTCCCTTTATTTTCTATTGTGTATGGCTGGAGTCATGCGGGCACGCTATGTCGCCATGGTTCATTGGACCAAGGGCATGAAGCGTAATCAAATACATGAAACCAGCGTGTTGGTTGGTGCGACGGTGGGCAACACCGCATAACGCGGAGACCGCGGTTTCGCTGCTCCTTTCAAAGTCGTGCGGAATAAAAGAGCATGATGAAAGCACTGTTCAATCCCAGGCGAAAACACGTGGACATGTTGTGAAAATGGGAGAGTCAAAGAATCGCATGGCTTCTCTATCCAGGCATCATCAATGCCGGCCTTTCAATCCGGAGATCAGATGTTGAATCCAATCTATCACTCACCAAAAAGGTGCGCGACAGAAGAATTCGCGGCAAGAAGCGCGCGAGTCAGGTGGGATGTTTGGTGTGCTGGACAATTCCAGCAAAGTATTGTCTCAGGCCGGCAAAGCGTCATGCCGCGTCTATGACAGTCGCGGCGATGTCAGACAAAATCTGTATGGAAATACATCCTGAAGGAAGAGAACGGCGTGCAACATTCTGACGGCGTTCAGGAACGTCCAGCTTTCGGCAACGTGCGCACCGAAGCATGCTTTTTGCGCCATTGCACAACCAGTTGCTCCAGGCCGGTCAGGGAATCAATGGCCTGAACGCCCTCAGGTAAATCCTTCAAATAATTGATGCCGCTGCCGCCTACCCATAGGGTCACCTGCGGCGGCAAGGCGGCGCGCAGGTCTGTGATGGTTTCGGTCATTCCCTGCGCCGAACACGCTTGGGTGAACGACAAGGCGACCACATCGGCAGCGCCGTCGCGCGTCGCTTCAACCACTTCCGTGGCAGGCGTGTTGGCGCCAAGCTGCAGGCACTTGACCTGATGAGCGCTTAGCACCGCCTCGACCATGAGCGCGCCGAGGTAATGTGGCTCGCCGGTCAGCGTGGCAACAACCACCTTCGGATGCTGTGGGGCAAAACGCAATGCCGCCAGCGCGCCGTACATGACCAGATTGACTTGATGGGTGAAGAGATGCTCGCCTGCCACCGACAGTTCGCCCCTCTGCCATGCATCGCCGACTGCCTGGGTGAGCGGTGCCAGTACTTCCTTGACGAAGCGCGGTAATCCAAGACTATGGATGCGATGCTGCAGTATGTCGCGGAATTCATCGACCCGTTGCCGGCGCAACAGATTCAACATCGACTCGTAACGGCTCAGCCGCACCAGGACACCGTCGTCGGATGGTTGATGGAGTTGCAGCTGCGGATTTCCACCACTGAATATCTTGCCTGGACGCATGCCGGCGTCCAGCATTTCCCTTACGATGCGCAGTTTTTCCACCTGGTGAAGCGGATAGATCCGGTCACCATGTTGATCGCGCAACGGGCGTGGAAAGCCATAACGCTTTTCCCATACACGCAGTGTTTCCTTGAGAATGCCGGTTTCCTGTTCCACGACGCTGATCGGTACCAGCTTGTCGTCCTGCGATGCCATATCGGCATTCCGGTTTAAATCGGACATAGTGTTCCTCAAATCTGTCATGTCAGAGTGATATGTTTTGTAATTATGATGGTAATTCATCACACCGGTTCTGACAGAGTGCCATAAAACGCAGGATAAAAAAACGCCCGTGACGAGCACGGGCGCATGAAACGCAGACTTGATGGTGGGCCGGCTAATGCCGGCGTTTACATCAGGAAACTTGTTGAATGCCTGCCAGCAACCAACCGCCGGAACCGGACTGCGGCTTCGACAGATTCCATACTTCGACAAACTGCTCTGCCGGCGCACCTTCGGCTTCACGGATGATGCCGCTGAACCTGACGCTGGCAAGATACTCGTCGCTGGTGGTTTCGATGCCTAGCAGTTCGGCTTCCAGCGATACCACATCAGTGTGGTTGGCCGATGCACCGCGTTCCTGCAACTGCAATCTCATCTCGGCGAACATCTCCGGCGAAGTGAATCCGCGCAGGTCATTGACATCGGCTTTGTCCCAAGCCGCCTGCAGGCGAATGAAGTACGTCTTCGCATGACGCAGGAAACCTGCGGTATCAAAATCCGCCGGCACGCCGAACGGCACTGCAGCGGCTCCAGAAGCGTACGACGTCGATTCCAGGGCTGACGGCTGGGAGAACGATCCCGATCCAGCCGGCGCGACTGGTGCCGCGGGCGTCATCGGCTCAAGGCGCGAACCGATTTCCGGCGTGCGTGCCGCAGGGCCGGCGAAGGCCGGTTCCATGCCACGGTGACTCATGCCGGCATCACCGTTCTTGCGCCGCATGATCATCCGGTAGATGAAGAACGCCGCTCCTGCGAGCAGCGCCACCATCAAAATGGTGCTGATCATGCTAGCCAGCGCGCCGCCGATACCAAGGTGGGACAGCAACGCCCCAAGGCCGAGGCCGAGCAGTGCGCCGCCGAGGATGCCTTTCCATGGGCTGGACGGTTTCGCGGCCGGTGCGGCAGCCGGCGCCTGCTTGGCGGCGGGCGCTGCAGCCTGGTTCTGCTGCATCGGTGCCTGTGGCTGGCGGCTCACGCTCTGCGACTGCTTGCCGAACGATCCGCCGCCGCCGACACGCTTGGCTTCGGCCTGCGGCACGGCGATGACCGAAAGGGCACTGACTGCGATCATCAAAGTGACCAACATCTTTTTCATATTTCCTCCAGTGGTGGGTATGCGTGTGGCCGGGACCGGACCACGGAGGTCCGGCCGAATCACAACTCCGCCATCATACGCGCGCGTGTCAATCTGAAAAAGCGAAAATGTACGCTGATTTACTTCGTAAAAAACGAAGTTGAAAAATTCTTATAACCCCGGCGTACAGTCGGCGCAATGTTCAATGTCCGGAAGCCCGTGGAGCAGTTTCTCCTGCAAGTCGCGCAGGGCGGTACGCACACCTTCCTCGATCACCGGATGATAAAACGGCATGTCGAGCATGGCGGCGACCGTCATCCGGTTCTGTGCCGACCATGCCAGAAGGTGGGCGATATGCTCCGCACGCGGACCAACCATTTCCGCGCCGAGAAAGCGGTCGGTTCCGTATTCGCCGTACACCCGCAGCAAACCCCGGTTCTGGCGCATGACCCGGCTGCGCCCCTGCGACGCGAACCGCACTTCGCCGATGGCAAAGCTGCCCGGCTTCAGGGTGTTGAATGCGCTTCCCGCAATCGCGATCTGCGGGTCAGTGAAGCCGATGCCCAGCGGTGTGCGGCGCAAGCCGGGAAGCACCTCGGGATAGCGGCCCGCGTTGTCGCCTGCGATGCGGCCCTGGTCGGTAGCTTCATGCAGCACCGGCCGTTCATTGTTGACATCCCCGGCGATGAAGACGGCGCTATCGCCGCAACGCATGGTGAGCGGATCGAAGAGCGGCATGCCGCGGGTGTCGAGTTGCAGGCCGCTATGTTGCAGATTGAGCTGGTGGAGGTTGGGCGTGCGGCCGGTTGCCGCCAGCACGAAATCGAAACGTTCGACGCGTTCCACGCCATCGGCACCAAGGCTGGTAATTGACACCGTATTGCCGTCGGTACGGGACGAGACCACCCGGGTCTGCACACGCAGGTCAAGTTCGTCCTTCAGGCATTCCACCGACTCGCGGACAACCGCCGGATCGGACATATGCGCAATGCCGCTGCCACGACCGAAGACCGTCACGCGCACGCCCAGCCGGTGCAGTGCCTGCCCGAGTTCCAGCCCGATCACGCCGCTGCCGACGACTGCTACCGACGCCGGCAAATCATGCCAGTCGAAGACCTCGTCGCTCGTCACAAGGCGCGATCCGAGTCGACTCAGTTCCGGCGGTACATTCGGTGTCGATCCGGTAGCGACGACAATGCTGGCCGCATTTACCAGGGTATGGTCGTCAACCTGCAGCCGGCCCGCTGCCACGAACCGAGCATAGCCGTGCAACCGGTGTTCATCGGGAATGCGGTGGACGTTGTCGACGACGAACCCGACGAAGCGGTCGCGTTCCGCCTGCACCCGCGCCATCACCGCCTTGCCATCAATGCGCAGCGCGCCGGCGTGGACGCCGAAGCCGGGCGCTTCGGCCACCGCATGGGCGGCTTCGGCCGCGGCGATCAGCAGCTTGCTCGGCATGCAGCCGACCCGGGCACAGGTCGTGCCATATGGCCCGCCCTCGATCAGTACCACGTGTTTGCCGTGCGACTGCGCGGCGCGGAAGGCGGTCATGCCGGCACTGCCGGCACCGATGACCGCGACGTCAACGTTGATGGACTTCATGGTTGCTCCAAAGCGGCTAAGATGTGCACGGGGCGCTCGCGGTTGTTGGACCGGCTTCCATGGTAGACCAATCCGCGATAACGCATTTGCCTGTTGACTTCATGAAAGCCAAAACAACATGAGCGACATCCTTCCCGACGGCGCATTGTCGACCGTCATCGTTCCTCCGACCCGCGATCTGGGCGACAACTTTACCGTGCGCCGCGCATTGCCGTCGGCACAGCGCCGCATGGTGGGGCCGTTTATTTTCTTCGACCAGATGGGCCCGACAGTGCTTGAAGCCGGACATGGGCTCGATGTGAGGCCGCATCCGCATATCGGCCTGGCGACCGTCACCTACCTGTTCGAAGGCGAAATCATGCATCGTGACAGCCTCGGCAGCCTGCAGCCGATCCGTCCCGGCGAAGTCAACTGGATGACGGCCGGACGCGGCATCGTGCATTCGGAACGCACCGCACCCGAACTGCGTCGGGAAGAAGTGCGCATTTCCGGTCTGCAATGCTGGGTGGCCTTGCCACGCGCGCATGAAGAAACCGAGCCGGCATTTGCGCATATCGGCGCCGGCGAATTGCCGGTTGAACAGGGCGAGGGCGTCGAGGCGCGGATTATCGCCGGCAGTTTTTTCGGCAAAACATCGCCGGTGCAAACCTTGTCGCCGCTGTTCTATGTCGATGTGCAATTACAACCCGGTGCTAGCTTGCCGGTATCCGTCGAGTACAGCGAACGCGCAATCTATCTTGTCAGCGGACAGGTCGATCTCGGCCGTGACGGCGTGTTCGAGCCCGGAAGGATGATGGTGCTGAAAGAAGGGGCGCACCTTGTCGTGAAGAACACCGGCAGTATGCCTGCGCGGCTGATGCTGCTCGGCGGCGAACCGATGTCGGAGGCGCGCTATATCACCTGGAATTTCGTCTCCAGTTCGGTGGAACGGATCGAGCAGGCCAAAGAGGATTGGCGCAACCGGAAGTTTCCCGGCGTGCCCGACGAAACCGAATTCATTCCGCTGCCTGACATCCAGGGAAAGCCGGTGCACTATCCCTGAATCGGCTTTATCCCTGTTTAGCGCTTGTGATCCATTGTTTTCTCGCCGGGGTCTTTTCCTTCCGTTGAATTGTGCTCGATGACGGCATTGACTTCGGCACCGAACAGCAGCACCGCCGCCGATATGAAGAAGTAGGTAAGCAGCACGATGATGGTGCCGATGCTGCCATAGGTGGCGTTGTAGTCGGCGAAGCTGGATACATAATAGTTGAACGCCAGCGAGGCAATGATCCAGACGATGACGCACAAGGTCGCGCCCGGACTGATGAAGCGAAAATCCTGTTCGACATCGGGCGCGACGTAATACACCACCGCCACTGCCAGCGTCAGCAGGAGCAGCACGACCGGCCAGCGAAGCCAGGTCCACAATGTCACGAACAGTTGTTCCAGTCCAACCTGGTGTGCCAGCCACTGGATTGCCTGCGGGCCAATCAGAAGGAACGCGGCTGCCGCGATCAGCATGGCGGCAATCCCGAGGGTATACAGGATGGAAAGCGGATAGAGTTTCCAGGCGGGACGTCCTTCCTTCACGTCGTAAGCAACATTGAGTGCGTTCATGACGGCGCGTATGCCGGCGGATGCTGTCCACAGCGCCACAATGACACCGATCGACATCAGGCCGCCCTGCGGCTGCTGTAATGTATTGATCACGTCATTGACCGACCCCATTGCCTGTTCCGGCACCACAGCCTGTGCCTGCTGCCTCAGCCATTCGAAAAAGTCCGGCAGATGAAGGAAGCCCAGCAATGCGACCAGGAAAATAATGAAGGGAAAGATTGAAAAAAATACCTGGTACGACAATGCAGCAGCATAGGTCGTCATATCGTCATCAAGGAAATCCTTGACCGCCTGTTTGAGGATCGTCAGCACACCCATCCCTCGCAAACCGGGAATATTCATCGTTATCTCCTTCTTGTTGGACCTAGCAAGCCTGCAAGAAGAATGCCTAATTTAATGGCAACCTTTTTTCGTTGTACACAATCTCCGGGCCGAGATGGCGCAAGGCAGTATCGGCGGAATGGGTTTACCATTTTCCGATTGTCCTGCAGGCATTCCCCGGCAGGACCGGATATTTTCAGGAGGAAATGCATGAAGCAAAATCAATGGCGTCGTCCTCTATTGTCGGCAGCCGTTTTCGCGATGTTGTCCGCGCTGCTGGCGCCGTCCGTTGCGCAGACGACCAAGCTGCGAACCGAAGTCGTGGCCGACGGACTTGAGAATCCCTGGGCGGTCGCTTTCATCGGCGATGGACGCATGATCATCACCGAACGTGCGGGACGCATGCGTATCGTGGAGGCCGACGGCAAACTCGGTCCGCCTCTTGCTGGCTTGCCAAAGGTGGATGTGGGCGGACAGGGCGGCTTGCTTGATGTCATCATCGATAGTGGATTCGCGCGTAACCGCATTGTTTATTTCTGTTATTCCGAGCCATCTGCGGTCGATGGCCAGCCAGGCAATTCCACTGCGCTCGCAGCGGCGCGCCTGTCACGTGACGCAAAAAAGCTGGAGGAGGTCAAAGTAATCTTCAGCCAGAAACCGAAATTCAGCAGCAACGCACACTTCGGCTGCCGCATTGTCGAGCACACCGACGGCACGCTGTTCCTGACACTGGGTGACCGCTATCAACGCATGCAGGATGCGCAGACGCTGGACAATCACCACGGCAAGGTGGTGCGTATCAACAAGGATGGCACGGTGCCGGCAGACAATCCGTTTGCCCGCAAAAGCCTGGCCCATCGCGGCGCGCTGCCGGAAATCTGGAGTTACGGCCACCGGAATTTACAAGGTGCGACGCTCGGCCCGGACGGCAAGCTGTGGACGCATGAACACGGTGCACAAGGCGGTGACGAAGTAAACCGCCCGGAAGCAGGGAAAAATTACGGCTGGCCGGTGATCTCGCACGGTCAGGATTATGGTGGCGGCAAGATCGGTGAAGGACTCACCGCCAAGCAGGGCATGGAGCAGCCGGTGCATTTCTGGACACCGTCGATCGCACCGTCCGGCATGGCGTTCCTGAACAGCGACCGTTACGGCAAGGACTGGCAGGGGGGGCTGTTCGTCGGCGCACTCAAGTTCCGCTATCTCGCGCGGCTTGAAATGAAGGATGGCAAGGTGGTGCGGGAAGAAAAGCTGCTGCAGGATGTCGACCAGCGCATTCGCGATGTGCGTGAAGGACCGGACGGCTTGCTGTACGTATTGACCGACAGCCGCAAGGGGCAACTGCTGAAGCTGTTGCCGAAGTGACGAAGGGGCTCGTCACAATGAATTGGTATGACGGGATATTACGCACGAGACGCGTTGGACGCATGGTCTTTCCGTAATGTGAACGATAGGACGGAAAGGCATTTTACTCACCAAGCTCATGAATCTTCACCGCTCTCCTTACGACTCTTCAAAGGCCGCCATGACAGGAAAATCGATATAAACGCTGCAGCTGCAGGGATGACAACAGTGACGATGACGAATTCTGTTGTCATCCCTGCAGGCAATCCTACAGAAGTCCGCATACCTGAAAATGGACCTAGCGAGAACAGATGAATCGCACTCACGATCAAGCTTGCGATTACATAGTTCGCTCCTATAAAAGGTGTTAGCAGGCTAATCGCCATAAGGGAAGACGCGGCAATCAACCATCCGACACCGGGCATTGCCAAGCTGACCAACAAGGAAATAAGCGATATAAAAAGAAAGAATACGCCGACGCATGCCAGCAACCGACGTATTTTCCTACTGCGCAATTTTGTCGCGATTGTATTCAACGTAATTCTTGTGCCAGCGAGTATGCGCTGACATGATTCGCCACTTTATTTCTAGTGCTTGGTAAAAGGTCGGGACCAAACGTCAAGACATAAAATTTGCTCCCATTTACCCAAACCATTTCTGCTCGGCTAAAACAAGTAGTGCCGGCCTGCAAAGGTGCGGCATACAGAACTGAGCCACCGAGTAGTACGCACCCTATTAAATTTTTTAGTCTTTCAAACATTGATTAACCTCACCTTATATAAACAATCTAACAACTTTTTCAGCACCCAGCTATCAGCCAAGTAACGATAAATAAATGTCAACTTTATGAGGTTATAAGAAACTTCCTCATCATTAAGCTGTTAGGTTTTGGGGTGGCGGGTAACCGGGAGCCGTGATAATGGCTGTTGATAGATCACAGAACATCCGTCGAGAGAAAGCGGTGCACTTATCTGTTCAACCTAGGAAATCCGAAACGAACAACCGGGTAGTGGATGTGACGATTACCCATCCGGAGCGCGTCATTGACGCGGCAGGCGGCTCGACCAAGCTGGACCTGGCGCGGTATTACGCATGCGCGGCGCCACACATTCTGCCTTTCCTGCGCAACCGGCCTGTCTATCTGCTGCGCGCGCCGGAGGGCATCGAGGGCGAACGGTTTTTTCAGAAGCATCGCGGGCGCATGTCCATTCCGGGCATGCGCCTGTTCGATCGTTCGTTAGATCCCGAACACGCACCGTTGATGGCAGTGGAAACCGCCCGTGCGCTGGCAGGTGTCGCACAGATGGGCTGCATCGAACTGCATGTCTGCAGCGCAACCGCTGACCGCATCGACCGGCCCGACTGCATGGTGTTTGACCTCGATCCGGACCCCGAACTGCCGTGGAGCGCGATCGTGAAGGGCGCGCGGCAAACGAGGGCGCTGCTGGACGAACTTGGCCTGCGGAGCTTCCTGAAGACCAGCGGTGGCAAGGGCTTGCATCTGGTGGTGCCGCTGGCGCGCCGGCATGACTGGGATGCGGTGGCCGATTTTTCCAGGGCGGTCGCCCGGCATCTTGCTGACACGCAGCCGCAACACTTCACCGCGATCATGGGCAATGAAAACCGGGGCGGGAAAATCTATATCGACTATCTGCGCAACCAGCGCCATGCCAGCACCGTCGCGCCGTACTCGGTGCGTGCACGACCGGGACTGCCCGTTGCGACGCCACTCGCCTGGGACGAGCTGGACCATGTTACGAGCGCAGCGATGTGGAATATCGGCACCCTGCCGGATCGGCTCGCCGGCCTGGCGCGGGACCCGTGGGAGGATTACTTCAACACGCGGCAGCAATTGACCGTGTCGATGAAGAAGCGGCTCGGCATGTAGGGAACCTCGTGCGCCACGCGGCAGGCGATGCGCGCCAATGCGGTTGACCGACGTGCATCGTCTGGACGGTAACTGCTCTTTGCGGTGAAAGCCTTTTGCGCGAATTCAACGTGATCGCAGGGTAGTGCCGCAGCGGAGCATCCGGGCTGCTACCGGCGGCCACGGCCCTACGCCGCCCGCTGCGGATCGGCCGCCACCAGCAGACTGCAGCGTACCTTTTCCACCAGCAGCGCATCGGTTGATCCGCGCCACCAGCGCAGCGAGAAGGGCTTATGACGGGAGTGGCCGAGGATCACGAGATCGATGCCGGCCCGATTGACCATGTTGGCGATCACGGTAATCGGCTCGCCTACTTCCAGATGGGTGGTGACTTTCAGGCCTGCTTCCATCAGCAGTTCCCTTCCGGTCGCCAGCACCGATTCCATCGCCTTGCGTTCGGCCTGCTCCTCCTCGACATTGAGCACCGCCGCAGCCACGAACTCGCCCGCCAGCAATACCGGCTGCGGCATTACAACCGCAAGCAGATGAATTTCGGCCGACGGGCCGGGCGACAGGCGGATGCACTCTTGCAAGGCATAGCGGCTTTCGGGCGTGCCGTTATATGCAACCAGGATTTTGCGGTACATGGTTTCCTCCTTATCAGCGATGGAACAGCGACAACACCTTCAAATGTGCGTCCTACCTGGCCAACACTTTTTCGATATCGGCACCCAGGCCTTTATCGTCCGGCGTTACACGGCTGGCGTAATGACCGGCAACCTTGCCGTTGCGGTCGATCAGGTATTTGTGAAAATTCCATTTCGGCGCCGTGCCGGTTTCTTTCGCCAGGGCGGCGTGCAGGGGGTTGGCGGCTGGACCGGTGACGGATGTCTTGGAGAACATCGGGAACTTGACGCCGTAAGTATTGAAGCAGAGGTTCGCGATATCCTTGCTGTTGCCGGGTTCCTGGTTGCCGAAATCATTGGAGGGGAAACCCAGCACCACCAGCCCTTTCGGGCCGTACTTCGCATGCAGTTTTTCCAGTCCTTCGTACTGGCTGGTGAAGCCGCAATAGCTCGCGGTATTGACCACCAGCAGCACCTTGCCCGCGTACTGGCACAGATGCTGCGGCGCTTCGTCCTGCAGCCGGTTGAAGCGCTGGTCCAGCAGTGCCGGGCAGGCGGCCTGCGCATGCGCCGCGCCGGTGAGGCCGGCAGACAGCGCGAGCAGGAGAACATGCTTTTTCATGATCAGTTCCATCGTCCCGATACGCCACCGATGCTGTACCGGCCGGCGCCGAGCAATGCCACCGCGATGGCGGAAGCGAGGTAGAAACCTTGCAGTTCGAGTGCCCAGCCGCCGGTCTTGGTCATGCTCATCAGCTCACCGCGATGCACCAGCAGGATGGCGACCACCATGTTGATCGCAACGACCAGCGCTGCCGGCCTGGTCCACACGCCAAACAGGATAAGGAGCGGCGCGATGACTTCACCGATGTACACAAGGTAGCCGAGTTCCGCCGGCAGGCCCGCCTTGGCGACCATCCCGGTGATGAAGCCTACGCCGCCGAAAATCTTGGAAACGCCGTGGAACAGCAGCAATACTGCCAGCACTACCCGCAAAATCAACTTGCCCAGATCGTCCGAAGCGCCAGAACTGCCGAATGTCCTTGCCACCATGAGAGACTCCTGTATAGGGTTGGATTGCCGTGTTGGTCGGGTCAGTCGCTATCTTAGAATGTGTGTTGATAGTTCTGCAAGCCGCACCGCCGCATACGGACATAGATCAAGCCGGCGCCGAGTTTCTGGTCATCCCCTGCCGATGAACGGCATTTTCGTCGCCATGACCGTCATAAACTGCACATTGGCGTCCAGCGGCAGGCTGGCCATGTACAGCACCGCGCGGGAGACATGGTCGACGTGCATCGTCGGTTCCGGCTCGATGCTGCCGTTGGCTTGCAAAATGCCGCGTCCCATTCTGGCTGTCATGTCGGTCGATGCATTGCCGATGTCGATTTGCCCGCAGGCGATGTCGTATTTGCGCCCGTCGAGGGAGGTCGCTTTTGTAAGGCCGGTGACCGCGTGCTTGGTTGCAGTATAGGCCGAGGAATGCGGACGTGGCGCATGGGCGGAGATCGACCCGTTGTTGATGATGCGCCCGCCGCGCGGCTGCTGGTCCTTCATCAGCCGGAACGCCTCCTGGGTACACAGGAAGACGCCGGAAAGGTTGATGTCGACGGCCGCCTTCCACTGCTCGTAGGGCAGTTCCTCCAGCGATACCGGCGCGGCAAAGACGCCGGCATTGTTGAACAGCAGATCAAGCCGGCCATAGGTATCCCGGGTGGCGGCGAACAGCGCTTTCACCGATGCCGGGTCGCTGACATCGGTGGGGACGACCAGGGTGCGGTCGCCCGACGGATCGCCCTGCTGTGCGGTTTGTTCCAGCGCGTCCCTGCGTCTGCCGGCCAGCACGACTGCATAACCTTCCTTCAGCAAGGCAAGCGCCACATGCCTGCCGATGCCCGAACCGGCGCCGGTAACCAGCGCGATATTGCTCGAAGCCATTCACGTCTCCTTGAAGAATTATGTGCGACGAATGTTGACCAGGACCACGCCAGTCATCACCAGCGCTGCGCCAGCCGCGAAACGGGCGTCAATCGGATCGTTGAGCAGCAGCACGCCGAAGCCGACACCGAACAGCGGCGTCATGAACGAAAAGACGGTCAGGCGCGATGCCAGGTAACGGCGCAGCATCCAGAACCATAGCAGGAAGCTGAGAAACGCGATGATCACTGACTGGAAAAACAGGCTGGCCCAGACCACGCCGGTCATCGAGATGGAGGCACCCTGGCCGAGCGCTAGCGCCACGCCTGTCATCACGATGCCGCAGACGCCAAGCTGGTAAAGCAGGGTGGTCGTGGGCGGCGCTTCCGACAGTGCGGAGCGTCGAATCCATACGGTGGTGGCGCCCCAGAATGCGCCGCCCATGACGCCGAGGGCGTCGCCAATCAGCATGTGCGCCCAGTCCCGTCCCTGTTCGGCAAAGCCGCCGGAAAACGCCACTGCAATGCCGGCGAATGCCGCCAGCACGCCGGTCCATTGCACTGGTCCCAGACGTTCGCCCGGCACCAGCCAATGCAATCCCAGCACGGTGAAGACCGGCGCGGTGTACAGGAATACAGACATGTGCGAGGCGGTAGTGAATTCCAGGCCTGCGGCAACACAAAGAAACTCGATGGCGAACAGCGTGCCGGCGGTCATGCCGGCGCGCAAGGTTCCGGCTGTCAATGAAGCGCCGCCATGCCACCAGATCACGATGCAGACGAGTATTGCCGCAATGGCCGAGCGAAGGCCAATCTGCATGATCGCGCCCATGTGCGGCAAGGCAAGCTTGACAGCGACCTGCTGCAATCCCCAGAACACGCACAGGCCCAACATCAAGGCAATCGCGGATGCATCAAGCGGCTTGCGTTCCATCATCTGTATTCTTCCATGTAGAGGCGAGCGGCTATTGTAAGCGGTGGCGGCGATTTGCATTTCCCGGAAGATACAGGCGGGCAGAAAGCCGATTTAGTTCTGAACCAGTGGACATGCCCGGTCTCTAACCTTGGTATTTCGACATATCTATCCGGAGAAAAAGTGATGACTGAAAAAAGTATTGATGCCGTCGAATTGCTCGTGTCCCAGCACCGTGCCATGGAGGCGCTGCTGAAGAGGGTCGCGGAAAGCGACAACCACGAGGAAAAAAAGACCTTGTTCGCCGAAGCCGGCGATCATCTGGCGACGCACATCAAATCAGAGGAGGAACTGTTCTACCCGGCAGTCAAGGCTGCCCGTAACGAAGACCGCCTGCTGGAATCGCTGGAGGAACATCTGTCGCTGAAGCGTCTGCTGGCCGACCTGGTGGACATGGACCCGGAAGATAAAACCTTCGAAGCCAAGCTCCAGGTACTGACGGAGCAGGCGGAACATCATCACAAGGAAGAAGAAGAGCACCTGTTTCCGGAAGTGCCGAAGCTGATGAGCCAGGAGCAGCGCGAAGCGCTTGGCCGTGAAATGCTTGCCCTGCAAAACAATCTCGATCGCCGCGGCGATCCGCGGGAAGCGGTGGCCAATGAGACCGGCTCCGCGGCGCCGCTCGACTAGGATGCGGGTGCGCATGCGCCTGATGCATCGAAAGGAGTAATGATGAAACCCTTAGTGATCAGCGTGATGGCGGCATGCTTTGCCGTCGCAGCCCATGCGCAGACCGGCATGCCCTCCAAACCCGGCTCCTCGCTGCCGACTCCATCCGAACCCGGAATGCGCGGCACGCCGGATTCGTCGATGTCGTCGGGAGGCAAGTCCGGGATGGTGGTGGAGCCGCCGGCCACCGGCACCGCCAGCGAGATGATCAAGACGCCGACGGCGCGGATTGATCCGGAGATCAACGAAGCCACCGGGGATATCGACCGGAAACGGCGCGAGGACCTGCAGGAAAAGAGCAGGCAGGATAAATCGAAGAAGCCGGCGCAGTAAGGCTGCGGCAATCAAATCATGCACCGCGCATTCTTCTGCCTGTTGATGGCGTTCTCGGCGGCTGCCAATGCCTGGCCGCCGCACCAGGCGCTTTCCACCACCGCGCCCAGCATGCGGCCGGTGAATGACATGGCGCTCGAGGCCGAGCCGCCTGCGTCCGCTGGCACGCCGGTCAGCCCGGAAACTGAAAGGAAGGTGCGGGCATTTCTCGATCGATTTGTCGATTCCGACAAGACGCCCGCCGAGCAGGCCGCTTTGTTCACCGAGGAAGCGGAATATTACGAGCAGGGCGTGGTCGGCAAGAATGCGATCCGCCGCGATGTCGAACGTTATGTGAAGCACTGGCCGCACCGCAGCTACCGGGTGTCGGAAATCTCGTACATCAACCCCGACCCGATGTCGAAGGACCGGGTATTCGTCGCCTACACCATCGATTTCGAAGTCGCCAACCGTGCGCGCACCATCCGCGGAAAGGCGAACTACGGCGCGGTGATCAACAACCTGAGCGACGAACCAAAAGTGGAAGCGATCAAGGAGCGGGTGACCCGGCGAAAATCAGGCGCTGCCGAATAACAGAACCTCTTGCCGCGCCCGATTGAGCGGGCTCCTCACTGCGCCACCCGCTGCGAAATATACGCCAGCGCTTCATCGATCTGGTCGATCAGCACCAGGCACAAGTCACCCGGCGCCAGGCCGGCCAGCGCCGTGTCGATGGCCTTGAATTCACCCTGGATCTCCTTGATCGACGTGGTGCGCGATGCATGGCTGAGTCCTTCGCGCAGCAGGCCGATCACTTCGCCGTCCGCGCGGCCGCGCTGGCATTGGTCCTCATACAGAATCACTTCATCGAACGCATCGCCGAGGATCTCGGTCTGCCGGGTCAGGTCGATGTCACGCCTGTCGCCGGCGCCGCTGATGACGACCGAGCGGCGGTGGGCCGGTACGCTGTCGATGGCCCGCACCAGCGCTTCGATCGCATCCGGGTTGTGGCCGTAATCGGCGATGACGGTGGCGCCGCGATAGGAGAAGAGGTTGAACCTGCCTGGCGCACTGCGCACGTCGCTGACGAACGTCGCCAGCCCTGCGCGTATGGTTTCCCAGGAAATGCCGAGCGCCCAAACGGCACCGATGGCTGCCATCACGTTCTCGACCTGGAAGCCGATTGCGCCGTTATGGGTGATGGGTATTTCGGACAACGCGACGCGATGCTCGCGCCGGCCGACCGATGCAACGATCACGTTACCGTCGACGTACAACACGCGGCGGCCTTGCGCCTGTTGGGTGGAAATGACGGGGTGATGACGGTCGCGGGCGAAGAAGGTGATGGAGCCGGGACAGGACGCCGCCATGTCGACCACCATCGGATCGGCCGCATTCAGCACAGCCATGCCTTTCGGCGCGACGTTGTGCACCACCACCCGCTTGAGCACTGCAAGGTCTTCGACGGTGTTGATGTAATTCAGTCCGAGATGATCGCCCACGCCGATGTTGGTCACGACCGCGACATCGCAGCGGTCGAATCCGAGGCCTTCACGCAGGATGCCGCCGCGCGCGGTTTCGAAGACCGCCGCGTCGACGTCCGGGTGCAGCAGCACGTTGCGCGCACTGCGCGGTCCGCTGCAATCTCCGGTATCGATGCGCTGGTGATTAACATAGACGCCGTCGGTGCTGGTCAGGCCGACACGGTACCTGTTCTTTTCGAGGATATGGGCGATCAGCCTTGCGGTGGTCGTCTTGCCGTTGGTGCCGGTAACCGCCACCACGGGGATGCGGCCATCGTCGCCGTTGGCAAACATGTTGGCAATGATGGCCTCGCCGACCGGACGTCCCTTGCCGTAGGACGGCTGCAGGTGCATGCGCAGGCCGGGTGCGGCATTGACTTCGACGATGCCGCCGCCCTGCTCTTCCAGCGGCAGGATGACGGTTTCGCATACCAGGTCGACGCCACAGATATCGAGTCCGACGGTCTGCGCCGCTTCCACCGCGCGCGCCGCCATCTCCGGATGCACGTCGTCGGTGACATCGGTCGCCGTGCCGCCGGTGGACAGGTTGGCATTGTTGCGCAATGCCACCAGCGTGCCTTTGGCCGGGATGCTGTCCACGGTGTAGCCATGCTTGGCCAGTGTGGCGAGCGCGATATCGTCGAGACGGATTTTGGTCAGCGACGTGGCATGGCCTTCGCCGCGGCGCGGGTCGCGGTTAACCTGTTCGATCAGCTCGCCGATGGTGTGCTGACCGTCGCCGACAACCTGCGGCGGCGCGCGGCGGGCGGCGGCGACCAGCTGGTCGCCGACCACCAGCAGGCGGAAATCATGGCCGCTGATGAAGCGTTCGACGATGACATCGGAACAGATGGCGGATGCGACCGCGAACGCGGCTTCCACTTCGTCACGGGTTCTGATGTTGACTGCCACGCCCTTGCCCTGGTTGCCGTCGCGCGGCTTCACCACCACCGGGCCGCCGATTGCCTGCGCGGCCTCCCAGGCTTCCTCCGGCGTCGTCACCGATTTGCCTTGCGGCACCGGCACGCCGGCCGCGTGCAGCAATTCCTTGGTCAGGTCCTTGTCCTGCGCAATCGATTCCGCGATGGCGCTCGTGCTGCAAGTCTCAGCCGCCTGGATGCGGCGCTGCTTGCTGCCCCAGCCGAACTGCACCATGCTGCCTTCGGTCAGCCGCCGGTAGGGAATGCCGCGCGCAACCGCCGCCTGAACGATGGAGCCGGTACTTGGGCCAAGCCGCACATCCTCGTCCAGCGACTGCAGCTGGTGCAATGCCTGGTCCAGTTCAAATGGCGAGTTTTCCAGCGCGTTGCGGATCAGCGCTTCTGCGAACTCGAACGCCAGGCGGCCGACCGCTTCTTCGGTGTATTCGACAACAACCTGGTAGGTGCCGCGATCGACCGTTTCCACCACGCGGCTGAATGTCACCGGGCATCCGGCCTGCGCCTGCAGCCCGAGCGCCGCCGATTCAAGCACATGGGCCAGCGAGAATGGATGGTCGGGACTGGAGGGTTCCAGGAAGCGGATCTCCGGAAAACGGGCCCGCAGCCGCGTTTCAAAATCCCGCAGGCGCGTGATGTCCCGTTCGTCGTCGGTGCAGGTCACGATTGCCTCGATCGACGTGTGCCGGCTCCAGAGATTGGGTCCGCGAAGGGCCCGGATACGTGTGATTTCCATGAATTTGTGTCCTCTGTTGCGCGCCTGAACTGGAAGCTTTTAATGTTCCGTCGCTTGGGCGTCTTCTTTTGCTTTGTTAGTTTGGTTTGAGCGGCGGCGGGCGCGCTGTGCATCCTCTGCCCTTTGCAGGCTGCCCGGCTGAGGGAGGTCAGGGAGATCGGGCAATCCGCATGCAGATAGCATTTCGCTATCCTGCACGCCGCCTTTTTCCAAACTTCCCCAGCTTTCCCCCGGAGAGGGGAAGAATTCTCCCTATGTCGGTTTCTTTTTCTGCCTGCTGGATTTATTCCAGAATCAAGCCGTCGCGACCGCCTCCGCATGGACGCCGACAAATTCCATGCTCTTCACTCCTGCCCGAATCAGTTCCGCTGCAATCCCCAGCGCCCACGCCGCGCCGATCGCGGCCAGCATGTTCTCCGTCATCTGCGCTCTGCGCGCCGGCTCCGCGGCGGCAATGGCGCCGATTTCCGCCAGGTCGATCAACGACACTTCCGCCACACCGGCCGCAAGAATGATTCCGCCGTGCCGCACGAACACCGCGCGGCCTCCTTCGGCCCTGTGGCGCGCGACCGCCGGAATTTCGGGCGACAAGCTGAAGTAGATCACGTCGCCGTCGCAAAGGGAGGCCAGTTCCGCCACCCGCGCGTCCGCCGCGTTCAGCACCGCCACGCCGTCGGGAAGCACCACGTCGACCTGGGTACGGCCAACCTTGCCGGCCATCTGGTCGGCATCGTCGATATGCCAGTCCGGCAGGCTTGCTGTCGGATCGATATTGGTGACTACCCCGACCTGGCAGCGGTCGTAGCCGAGACCTTCGGCGAGAATGGCGCGGAACCCGGTCTCAACGACCGCGGCATCGATCGCGCGGTTCATCATGATGCGGCGTGCCGTCTGCCAGTTGGCGCCGTCGCTGCGCTCGACCTGCCTGCCGCGCAGGAAGAAGCCGTCGCTGCAGCCAAGACCGACATGTGCGCCGTGCAGATGCAGCAGGCGGGCCACCAGGTGCGCGACCATGGTCTTGCCGCGGCTGCCGGTGATGCCGACAACCGGAATGCGGCCGTTGTCTTCGCCAGGAAACAAATGATTGACGATCGCCTCGCCAACCGGGCGCGGCTCGCCGTCGGCCGGTTTCAGGTGCATCAGCAGACCTGGACCGGCATTGACTTCAACGATAGCGCCACCCTGTTCATCCAGCGGGCGAGAGATATCCTCGGCCACCAGGTCGACGCCGGCAATGTCCAGTCCGACGATGCGGGCCGCCAGTGCGGCGGCAGCGGCCACGCTGGGATGAACGAGGGGTGTGACGTCAAAAGCAACATTTCCGTTGCGCTGCACAAGCACCTGCTTGCCGGCTTCCAGCACGGTATCCGGTGTCAATCCCTGGCGTGTCAGCTCCAGCAACACTGCCGGGTCCTCATCGATCAACACGAGATTCAGCGGGAATTCCTCGGTCGTGCCGCGGCGCGGATCGGTATTGATCTGGGTGTCGATCAACTGAAGAATGGTCGACACGCCATCGCCCGTTACCGTGGCGATTTCGCCGCGCGCCGCCGCTACCATCTTGCCGCCCACCACCAGCAGCCGGTGTTCGTTGCCGGGAATAAAGCGCTCGACGATGACTTCGCTGCCTTCTTCCTCGGCCAACCGGTAGGCCGCCTCGATCTCTTCCCGCGTCGTCAGATTGGTCGACACGCCGCGGCCATGGTTGCCGTCGGATGGTTTCACCACTACCGGCACACCGATATCCTGCGCCGCTTCCCAGGCATCGGCAATATCCGACACGATGCGGCCTTCCGGTACCGGCACGCCGCAGGAGCGCAACAGGTTTTTGGTCAAGTCCTTGTCGCTGGAAATGCTTTCGGCGATGGCGCTGGTCTGGTCGGTCTCGGCGGTCCAGATGCGGTGCTGGCGGGCGCCGTAACCGAGTTGTACAAGGTTGCCGCTGTTGAGGCGCAGGGCGGGAATGCCGCGGGCGGCGGCGGCATCGACGATGCAGGCGGTGCTCGGTCCGAGGCTGACGGACTCGGCGATATCGCGCAACCGGCTGACCGTGGCCTCCACATCAAATGGCCGGTCCTCGATGCCTGCCATCACCATGTCTCGCGCCGCTGTAAGGGCGGCGCGGCTGACTTCCTCGTACCGCGCCCGCACCGCCACCTTGTAGACGCCGGAGGTGGAGGTTTCGCGTGCCTTGCCGAACCCGGTCTGGACGCCGGCCAGGTTCTGCAATTCGATCATCAGGTGTTCCATGATGTGCGCCGGCCAGGTGCCTTCGCGCAGGCGCTGCAGGAAACCGCCGCGCTCGCCGACGCCGCACCGGTGCTCCACCAGTGAGGGCAGCCAGGCGGTCAGGCGTTCGTAGAATCCGGGAATCGTGTTGGACGGCGACGCTTCGAGCTCGCCGATGTCGACCCAGGCTTCGAGGACCGGACGGTAAGTCCAGATGTTCGGCCCGCGCAGCGAGACCACATTGACGATCTCAATGGATTTTTTATTCATTTGACTTGTGAAGCTGAGGATTGGACTTGTGGAGGACGAGTCGCTTTGAATTTGAAGTTAGGTCTGTCTTTAACGCGCCAACGGCGGGATGGTTTACTGATCGGCTGCAAAAATTATCTTACGGAATCAAAATCTGGCAAACAACAACATCGTAAGTGCTTGTATCGGTTGTCCGGAGCGGTAATCGGTATACTTGCCGCCACAGCGAATCCTCCAACGGCGACGCGAAATTAACTTCTTGCAAACAGAATTGTTTGCCGTTTCGAAATCATCAGCCGTTTCAATGAAAACCGAATCTCCCGATGTACCGCCGCAAAGGCAAATCATACCTGCTTCATGGCAGACAGACGTGCAAGCGCATCTCCAGCCGGGGGAGCACGCGCTTGCCTGCCTGGAGCTCGACCTCGACCTGCAGTTGCGTTTTGCCGCCGGTATTGTCGTTGTAACAAGTTCCAGGCTGCTGGCAAAAACCGCCGACACACCTGGCTGGCAGGACTGGCAGTATCGTCCGCACCTGTCGCTGGTGCACCACGATCATGCCGGCGTCGGCACGCTCGAACTGCATGATGAAACCCGCCGCCTCGTCACCTGGCGCTACACGCTCGGGCACAATCCCGACGCGCTGCGTCTGATCGGCCAGTTCGAGCAGCACTGCGCGGCAGCTGTCGCCGGCCGTCCGGTCGTGCCGCCTGCGGATGCAACCTGTCCCAGCTGCCATGCGCCGCTGCCGCCGGATCAGGAGGAATGCCAGATCTGCGTACGCGAACTGCACACGCCGCCGTCGACCTGGACGCTATTCCGGTTGTGGCGTTTTGCCAAACCTTACAAGGGGCAGCTGATTCTCGGCTTCCTGCTGACGCTGGCATCAACCGCTGCCACGCTGGTGCCGCCTTATCTCACCATGCCGTTGATGGACAACGTGCTCATCCCGTACCAGAACGGGCAATCGATCGACGTCAAACTGGTCGTGCTCTACCTGAGCGGCCTGTTCGGCGCGGCCTTGCTGGCATGGATACTCGGCTGGGCGCGCACCTACATCCTGGCTCTGGTGAGCGAACGCATTGGCGCCGACCTGCGCACCACGACCTATGAACACTTGCTGAAGCTGTCGCTCGAATATTTCGGCGGCCGGCGCACTGGCGACCTGATGACGCGCATCGGCTCGGAAACCGACCGCATCTGCGTGTTCCTGTCGCTGCACCTGCTGGATTTCGCCACCGACGTGCTGATGATCGGCATGACGGCGGTGATCCTCATCTCGATCAATCCCTGGCTGGCGCTGGTGACGCTGCTGCCGCTGCCGTTCATCGCCTGGATGATCCACGTGGTGCGCGACAAGCTGCGTCACGGCTTCGAAAAAATCGATCGCGTCTGGGCGGAAGTCACCAACGTGCTGGCCGATACCATTCCGGGCATCCGTGTGGTGAAGGCATTCGCACAGGAAAAGCGTGAAGCCGCCCGCTTCCGCGAAGCCAATGCGCACAACCTGCTCATCAACGACCGGGTCAACAAGGTCTGGTCGCTGTTCTCGCCCACCGTCACCTTCCTCACCGAGATCGGCCTTCTGGTCGTCTGGGCGGTCGGTATCTGGCAGATCTCGCAGGGCCTGATTACGGTCGGCGTGCTGACCGCCTTCCTTGCCTACATCGGGCGTTTCTACACGCGCCTCGACTCGATGAGCCGCATCGTATCGGTCACGCAGAAAGCCGCCGCCGGCGCCAAACGCATCTTCGACATCCTCGATCATGTCTCCAGCGTGCCTGAACCGGCGAACCCGGTCCGGATGGAGCGCGTGCAGGGACACATCCGCTTGCGCGACATCGGTTTCCGGTACGGCAACCGGGCGGTGCTGCGTGGTGTCGACCTGACCATCCAGCCCGGTGAAATGATCGGACTGGTCGGCCACAGCGGCTCGGGCAAGAGCACGCTGGTCAACCTGATCTGCCGCTTCTACGACGTGTCGGAAGGCGCGATCCTGGTCGATGGTGTCGATATCCGTTCGCTGCGCGTCGCCGATTACCGCCGCCATATCGGCCTGGTGCTGCAGGAGCCCTTCCTGTTTTTCGGCACCATCGCCGACAACATCGCCTATGGCAAGCCGGGCGCGACGCGCGAGGAAATCATCGCCGCCGCGCGGGCGGCCAACGCGCATGAATTCATCCTGCGCCTGCCGCACGGCTACGACTCGATGGTGGGCGAACGCGGGCAGACCCTGTCCGGCGGCGAGCGCCAGCGCATCTCGATCGCCCGCGCGCTGCTGATCGATCCGCAACTCCTGATCCTGGATGAAGCGACCTCGTCGGTCGACACCACGACCGAGAAGGAAATCCAGAAGGCGCTCGACAACCTGGTGCGCGGCCGCACCACGATTGCGATTGCGCACCGACTGTCCACGCTGCGCCGCGCAGACCGGCTGGTCGTGCTTGACAAGGGGCAAATCGTCGAAGTCGGGCAGCATGATGAGCTGATGGAGCGTCAGGGCGCGTATTACCGGCTCTACCAGGCGCAGGCACGCCAGGCGGAAGATGAGGCGGCCGGGTTGGTTGAAGGCCAGCCGGAATGGACAGAGAGCGTCGCATGAATGATTTCCGATTGAGCCGCAATACGTTCGGCAAACTGGTGTTCACCTCGGCCGATGGCAGCCGGACGCACGAGGGCGTGGTGCCGGTGCGTGCATTCCCGATCGCCGCGCCCGACCAGGGTATATCCCTGGTGACCGTGGATGGCCATGAGCTGGCATGGATCGACCGTCTGGCCGATCTGCGCAGCGACCTGCGCGCCCTGCTGGAAGAGGAACTGGCGAACCGGGAATTCCTGCCGCAGATCAGCCGCATCGTCAGCGTCTCCACGTTTGCCGTGCCGAGCCGCTGGCAGGTGGAGACCGATCGCGGAGATGCCGCCTTCATCCTGAAGGGCGAGGAGGATATACGGCGGGTGGCGCACTCGACGCTGCTGATCGCAGACAGTCATGGCGTGCAGTACCTGATCCGCGACCTGGAAAAACTGGACAAGGCCAGCCGCAAGCTGCTGGACCGATTTCTTTGAAAAGAACGTGTGACGTATGTGGCGCCGTGGACCGGTGCCGCACACGTCATGCGGTCAGGCGCTCCTGATGTTGCGAGCGCATGCGCGAGGACATTGCGCCGTGTGAAAGAGCGGAGTCCAACAGGCGGAGTCCGGGTCGATCAGGACCGGGCGTAGACCAACACCAGCCGCTTCGACCTTTCCACTGAAGTCCGTGCTGCCTCAACCGGACGCGGCACGCTTTCATCTCTGGGCATATTCAATGCTGTTTGCAATATGTCGAGCATGATTGCCCGTGCCTCGTCGTGCTCTTCCTTCAGCGCGCGACGCGGAAACAATCCGGCTTCAACTGCCTTCGCCGTAGCGGCGTCAATCATTTCAGTACTGATGTCCATGCAAGCTCCATCGATATAACAATGTAATGCAGTGCGGCGCACTGTCTTTGTCATGGTCGAATAATGTCGCGGAGGCACTGCTTTTTTGCCGGCTTTTACATCTTTTTACACGGCCATGAAATGCAGGTTCCATCGCCGATGTTTGACCAAACAGAAAACGGCTGCGAAATCCATCTGCTATTTGTTAAGGGTGCTTAACAAAATAAGTCCGGCGCGGTTGCAATGCCTTGCCATGAAGAACGAACCACAGTCGGAAATGCGTCTTCATGAAAAATGCTTCGTTCATTTTGTCAGGTATGCGGAACACGGTCGGCGACGAGTTGACGGGAGTAATGGATGAATGAAGTCCGAGCCGTGGTATGGGCTACGATACAGCAGGAATTTTCCGATTTAAATGATGTTGAACAGGTCACTCAGGTATGCGTGCGCCTGGCGGTTGCCATCATCCTGGGCGCGGTGCTCGGCTATGAGCGCGAATTGCGCGGTACCGCGGCGGGCTTGCGCACGCATATGCTGGTGGCGCTCGGGTCGGCCCTCTTCGTGCTCGTGCCGCTGCAATCGGGGATGGAAATATCCGACCTGAGCCGGGTGCTGCAAGGCGTGGTGGCAGGCATCGGATTTCTCGGCGCCGGTGCCATCATCAAGTTATCTGAGGACAGGGAAGTGAAGGGGTTGACCACTGCGGCCAGCGTCTGGCTGACGGCCGCCATCGGCATTTCGGCCGGCGTGGGGCGCGAAGCGACGGCGGTGCTCAGCACATGCCTCGCGCTATGTATTCTTTTGCTATCGCATCATGGATCGAGAAAGATCAAGTCGATGAATGAGCAGGTCGACGAGCGCTAGTTGCGCTAGTTGCGCTAGTTCGGATTTTTCATCGCCGCGTCGATGGCCGCATCCAGCAGGTGCGGCGGCAGTCCGATGTTGCGGGCGACCCAGGCAGGGTCGGCGACATCGCGCAAGTAGCGATAGCGCGCCGCTTCCACGAGCGCCGCCGGGTCCGCCGTCGATGCCGGAGGCCGCTCCCGCAGTTCCTGCAGCATGGCAGCGATTTCTGCTTGAAGGCGCTCGATCACGTCGGCGGCGCTTTCCACCAGCGGCACGATATCGTCCAAGGCAAAACGTTTGCTGCGCAATTGCGCCAGGATCTGTTTATCCATCGCTTCTCCCCATTGGATGGGCCATTCTATCGATACAAAACTGGCCAGATATTGAGATTTCTCGCATTGTTTCGCTGCGGATAAGATTACAGGCGCGCCAGCAGCAACTGTGTCAGTTCACTGTCGTCGAGGACGATGGGATTGGTGCGCATGCTGCCCCCACGGCTGTTGGTGACCACCTTCTGCAAATGATCATGGTGCATACCGAACTCGCCAAGGCGGGGCAGACGAAGCTGTTCCGTCCAGGTGCGCAGCAGGTCGATCAGCGCATCGCAGGCGGCATGATCATCGTGTTCGACGCTCCCGCTCAACAGCCTGGCGATACCGGCATACTTTTTCAGCGCCGGTGATTGCGGGTCGCGCGCGCGCAATGCATGAATGTTGGTGGCGGTCGCTTCCGCCACCAGCGTGCCGCACACGACGCCATGCGGCATCGGAAAATACGCGCCCAGCGGCGATGCCAGGCCGTGAACCGAGCCGAGCCCGGCCTGGGCAAGGGTGATGCCGGACATAAGCGACGCATACGCAATGCGGCCGAGCCCTTCCTGCCGCTGCGGATGTTTCTCTTCCCAGGCCGGCCAGAAACCATCCCGGAATGCCTGCAGCCCCGAGAAGGCGAGGGCGTCGGTGAACGGGCTCGCATTGGTGGATACATACGACTCCAGCAACTGGGTAAATGCATCCATGCCGTTAGCCGCGATCAGCGATGGCGGACAGGACGCCAGCAGGGCGGGATCTACGATCGCCACCTGCGCCACCAGCGCATCATGGCGGAAGGATTTCTTGAAGCCGTCATTGCCCTGAACGCTGAGCACGGCATTCTTGGTTGCTTCGCTGCCGGTGCCGGCTGTCGTCGGCACTGCGATGAAAGGCAGCGACGGTCCTTCGTAGGTTTTGCCGCGCCCGACGCCTTCGAGGTAATCCATCACCGAATCGCCGCCGGGCAGCAGTCCGGCGATCGCCTTGGCTGCATCCAGCACGCTGCCGCCGCCGATGCCGACGACGACGCGGATACCGCTGTCGCGGAAACGACCCACCGCCTGGTCGACCATATCGGGTGACGGCTCGCCATCGACCTGCATCTGCTCCCAGACAACGCCACGCTTCCTCATGCCTTCCTGCAGGGCGGGCCAGTGCGGCGTCGACAGGAAGGAACGGCCGCCGGTCACCAGCAGCGCCCTGGTGCCGAAACGGGCGGCGGTATCGGGAATGTCGGCCGCGCGGCCGGCGCCGAAGCGTATTTCCGGCAGCCGGGCGACGGAGAAGGTGCCAATGTCGGTCATGATGCGTATCGAGGATGGTGAAAGCAGCCCACTTTATACATCGGATGCCCGAAACGTGTTGCCATGCCGGCAGGTGTCAAAAAATCCGATCGACCGCCGGCTATCGACTTATGCATAATGTGTCTATCTTTCCGGCAACCGAAAAGGATCCGTCCCGATGCTCAGAGCCGCCGTTCTCGACAACAATGCGATTTCACGCGATTTGCTGAAAAGCGTGCTGGTCACTGGCGGATACGACATCGTCGGCGATTCCAACACCAGTGCCGCGTCGATTGCCGGCATGATCCGGTTGCAACCGCAGATTGCCTGCATTGATATCGGCAATGCGGACGCAGAGGGATTCCAGAAGCTGGATGCACTGCGGGATGCATTGCCGAAAGCCCTGGTATTCGTGGTTTCCGGGAAGCTTGATTCCGATGCGGTGCAGGGCGCATTGCAGCGTGGCGTCCACGGCTTTATCGTCAAGCCATTCAATGCGGGGACGGTCCTGTCCACCATTCGGAATGCCGTGATCAAACTTGCAAGGCAACATCGTGTTAACAGCGGCGATGCTGGAACTGTTTAATCGGGGAAAGTGGCTCGCAAATTGCTAGCTCTACGAATGTCTCCTCCAGTTGCGTAAGCGACTCTTGCCCCGTGCCATAGCCGGGGCATTTTTTCGTTCTTTTCCCATCTTGCGAAATATTGGTGCGGCGGCTGCACAGGCATGACGCTTCCAACCGGATTGCCTCATGGTACGGAGAAGTAACGTGGGTCCGGCGACACGTAGGCCATCACAGGACGGTCGAGCAGACCGACCGGCGCTACTTCCTTCAGGTCGAAGGCCGATACCGTGCGAGCGACGTTGAAGCGCCAGGTAAATGACTGGCCATTGACGATAAATTGCACAATATCGCCGCCCACTACATTGACATGACGGGTATCCGGTCGAATCTCGATGGTTTTTTCAGCGACTGTTGCCGGTGCGGGATCGCCGTAAAGGTGAATGTAGCTGCGCTCCGCCGCGAAAATTGGTGCCGCGGAAAGGCTCATTCCGGAAAAGACAAGTGTAAGAAAACCGCGTTGTAGCAGTATTTTCATGGTCGTCTCCATTATCTGCACAAATTTTGCGCATAGTTTCAACTTTGACAGCGAAATCAGGGAGTTGACAGTGTAATATTCGCCGGCATGTAAAAAAATCCATTCCCTAGGATGATGGAGAGAGACAGGAACCCGCCGAACGAAAACTCGGCGGGTTTTTATTTTGGAGCGAAATTTACTGCGCCCGGCATAAGATATATAAAAATGGAATATCTGATATCACTACAATAAACGTGATAAATATGCTGCGCTGCGATATATTTGCACCTGTCTCCTCCAACTCCCTGTGAATTGGATTAGCCCGCAAGCCGAAAGGTCTGCGGGCTTTTTTTTGCTCGATTGGTTTGGGTGCCGAATCCGCTTGCTGTCACCCCGCCGACGTCTGCGCCCTGTCCGCCTTCCAGAACCAGTTCTGCCCGATCGCATATTCCATCCCGGTGGCTGCCGCAAGCATCAGCGATCCCGCCACCAGTAGTTGGGTCGACGACAACATGCCGGCCAGGCCCCAGAACAGCAGAAGAGACGTCATGCGCAACATCCAGAGCACGCACTCACGGGCGACGATGCGATCGGACAGTTTTCCGGCGATATCCAGCGTGCGCTGGTTGAGCACCTGTTCGCTCGCCATCAGGAACGGGCCACCAGCCGCTTTCAGCACCGAATAGGCGACATATAGCGCCGGCAACCAGGCACTGGCGCCGAGCAGAAGAAACGCACTGCCGACCACCAGGCAGGAAGCGCCGAGCCAGTGTGCCCGGTTGCCGACATCCCGGTTCTTGCGGGTGAAATAGAGCGCAACGCCGCCGACAAGGCTTGCCGCCGTCGCTACCCAGCCGAACTGGCTGGCCGAACCCAGCGCCTTGACAGCACCGGCCGAGGACAGTGCCTGACCGACACCAAACAAGCCGGATTCGAGGAAAAACAGCGGCAGGCAGGCGATGAACTGTGGCTGCCGCATCACTGCCAGCGGCCGGTCGATGGACACCGGCTCCGTATCCGGTATGCGTTTGCAAAGCAATAGCCCGCCGATCACGGATAGCGCCCCGTACAGGTCGTACACGCGGTTGCCATCATCGGCGCCGCCGGCCAATAACAGTGTCGCCGCCAGCGTGGCGCCGATGCCGAATACCACCGTGAGTGCGCCGGAATGCGCTGCGTAGCTGTCGCGCTGCGCGTCGCTGAAGAGCGACATCTCCAGCCAGTGACGCGCGCTCCACGTCAGGCCGATGAAGGCGCCAAAGGTGGCAGCCATCATGTCCGGCGAGCGGTCCGATAGCAGGATCAGCAGGCCGGGGACGATAAAGCCGATGCTGAACAGGCGCTTGCCCGTGAGTTGCAATCGTGGGCCCAGCGAATAGGCCAGCAGCGTCGCCACCAGCGCGGCGGTCATCATGCCGGCCGTAAAACGGAGCATCGCATCAACGTCATGCGCGCGCATGATGAAAAACCCGATGAAGCCGCCCAGCGTGGAAATTGCGCCTTGCAGGGCGATAGACGGAAGCAGTGCGCGTTCGTTGGCAGGAATGGTCATACGGTGTCCGCCGCGGAAAGCGGCATGTTGAAAATGCATTCAAAAAACCCGGTTCCGGGGTACGAGGCCGTGCGGAACCGGCTTGCGGCGGTTATGACATGCCGACAGGAAAAATGGTTCCTTGCGGAAATTAGTGAGGCGGTCGATGGGGACCAATGAATGCCGTGGAGGGGCAAACAGAATGACGGCATCGGAATGCCGGTTCCGCGAGAAGGTGGGTAGCGAACGACCCGGCCGACTCGGAGGAGAAGAAAACGGAAAGATTGAAAGGGAGGCGCCCGCCGCACAGCGGCAGCGCATCCCTTGAAAGAAAACTTAATTGATGGCAGTTGCGGCGGTATGGGCGACCGGAGCGCCGAAGCGGTTGGTGTCAGTGCCAGGCTGTACCAGGAAATAGATGATGGCAATCCAGCCGAGAATCGGGATCAGGCCAATGAGCTGGAGCCAGCCGCTGCGGTCGGTGTCATGCAGGCGGCGCGCTGCGGCGGCAATCGATGGCACCAGGGTCGCAAGGTAGAACACCATACCCAGCATGTCGCTGATCATCGAAATACCGAAGCCTGCGAGAACGATGAACAACGCAAACCACCAATATTCCGATCGCGAGGCCCTGCCATTGAAGTTGGCGTAATTGGCAAAGCATGCCTTGATCGATTCCACAAATGTCATGTAAAGCTCCCAGAATTAGTTTTTATTCAATAAATGTTGACGCCACGCAAGCCCTCCTCGGCAGCGTCCCCGGAACATTACCCTTACTCAATACGGAAATCCAGCATTCCCGCATATTCGCTGTCTCAGGACGATGTGGAAGTGCCACCGGTAGCAACATGCGCTACGCATCCACTGATGGAACGCTTTTTGCGCTTATTCGACTGTTCCTCCCGTGCTGCAGCCGGTGATAACGCCGGCTGCAGCCATTCACAGGCCGAATCTGTCGTGCGACATAGAGAAATTACATAAAGCCATGAACCAGAGTGAAGCTTTTACAAAAAACTACGATCCCGATCAGCTGCTTGACGCGTTGATCGAGGCGATGCAACTCACCAATGATCGTGCACTGGCGCGCAGACTCAACGTCGCCGAAGCCGTCGTACGCAATATTCGCCGACGCAAATTGCCGGTGAGCGGGTCGATGCTGATGTGGATGCATGAAGCAACCGGGATCAGCATCGCTGAATTGCGCCGCCTGATGGGTGATCGCCGCACCAAATTCCGTCTGAGCAACGTTCGACCCGTCATCCATTCCTGATCTCCGCAGATCAGCCGGACCGGTAACAATTGACGGTAGTCGACCAATGGAACCGTTACCGGCCAGCGTTGCCAAAATGAACATGCTTGCCATTCCAGGCGCTCTTGATCGCCTCCCGCCATGCTGAAGCCCGGAACGCCTGTCGATCTTCCCAAGCCGCAGGAAAATGCAGCGGCGGTTCCTCTCGCGGAGGCGCAAAACCAGGTGCCCGGCCTGAGCGCTGTCACGGCGGCGATCATCCTGCTGACGATCGCCGCACTCTACTTCGGCCGTGACATCTTCCTGCCCTTCGCGCTTGCCGTACTGCTCAGCTTCATGCTCGCGCCACCCGTTGCATGGCTGCGGCGCCTGCATTTGCCGCGTGCGCCTGCGGTACTGATCGTCGTCACGACGGCATTTGCGCTGATCTGCGGCCTGTCGGTACTGGTTGCCAGCCAGGCGGTGAATATTGCCGAGAACCTGCCGACATACCAGCAAACGATGCAGAAGAAAATCCGCTCGATCCGCGCCACCGCGCCGGGCGGCGGCGCAATCGATCGCACTACCGAGGTCATCGAGGCGCTGGGTGAGGAACTGTCGAAGGACTCGACGCCGGAACCCTCCAGCAAGCCGCGCAAGGCGCCGGCGAAGGAGCCGATCCCGGTGCGGGTCGAACCGCAGGAGCGGAACCCGCTCGACACCGTTCGGGAAATGGTGGCGCCAATGCTGGGACCGATCGGCACCGCCGGCCTGGTGATCATTTTCATTTTCTTCGTGCTGCTTGAACCGAGCGATCTGCGCGACCGCTTCATCCGCCTCGCCGGCAGCGACCTGCACCGCACCACCGAAGCACTGAGCGAGGCGGCGCGGCGCGTCAGCCGCTACCTGCTGATGCAGCTCATTATTAACGCCAGCTACGGCGTGCCGATCGGCATCGGCCTCTACCTGATCGGCGTACCCGGCGCCTTCCTGTGGGCGCTGCTGGCCACGCTCCTGCGCTTCGTGCCCTATCTCGGCCCGGTGATCGCCGCCCTGTTCCCCGTCACGCTTGCCTTCGCCGTCGATCCCGGCTGGGACATGCTGTTATGGACACTGGCGCTGGTCGTCACCATGGAGCTGATCAGCAACAACATCATCGAACCCTGGCTGTACGGAGCCAGCACCGGCCTGTCGCCGGTGGCGGTCATCCTGGCGGCAATCTTCTGGACCCTGCTCTGGGGACCGATTGGACTGATCCTTGCCACACCCCTGACCGTTTGCCTGGTGGTGATGGGACGCTACGTGCCTCAACTGGCCTTCCTCGATGTGCTGCTCGGCAGCGACCCGGTGCTGCTGCCCGAGCAGCGGCTATACCAGCGCTTCCTGGCCGGCAATATCGAAGAGGCGATCGAAATCGCCGAAGCGCAGGTGGCCGAGGAATCGCTGCTGACGTTTTACGACCAGGTCGGATTGTCGGCATTGCGGCTGGCGGAAGATGACGGCGAGCGCGGCGTATCGCTGAAGGACCGCATCAAGGTTGCCGACGGCGTGAGAGCGGTGGTGCACGACCTGCGCGACCAGCTTGAAAGGCAGGAGCCCGCGGACGATGCGCCGCCGGCACCGGGCTGGTTCGACAAGCCGGTGCTGTGCATCGCCGGCCGAAGCGATCTCGATATCGCCGCCGTGGCGATGCTTGCGCACGGTCTTGAAACCCGCGGCATCGGCGCACGCTGCGCACCGCCGTCGGCGGTCACGCTGGAAGCCATCGGCGAACTCGATCTGAGCAACACGGAGGTGGTCTGCCTTTCCTACGTGATCGGCAAGCCGCATGCGTATGCACGCTTTGTCTGCCGTCGCCTCAAGCGCCGCATGCCACATCTCAAGATCCTCCTGTGTGCATGGAACCTGGCGCCGGACAACGGTACGCCTGAAGAACTGATGACCAACGCCGGTGCGGATGCAGTTGCCGCCAGCCTCTCCGATGCGGTGCAGATCGTCGCCGACATGGTGACGCAGAATGCCCCCGCCATGATGCCGCCGCCGCTGCCGGCGGAAGAGAAGGCGCGCCTCGATGCGCTGCAGCGAAGCGGCGCGCTCGATGCACGCAAGGGGGCCCATCTCGACCGGATCGCGCGCAAGGTGGCGGATGCGTTCGATACGCCGATCGGGCTGGTGTCGCTGATCGATGAAAGCTGCCAGCTCTGGAAAGGCGCGGTTGGATTGCCGCCGGAGCTCGACAAATCCCGGCAGGGTTCGCGCGACACATCGATCTGCGGCCATGTGGTTGCGGCCAATGCGCCGCTGGTCGTCGAAGACACTGCCCGCGATCCGCGCTTCGCCGACAATGCCTTCCTGCGTGAGCAGCACATTCGTTTCTATGCCGGCGTGCCGCTGCGTGCGGCGTCAGGTCATGTGATCGGCTCGCTGTGCGTGATCGACCGGAAACCACGGACCCTCAATCCGCGGGACGTCAAGCTGCTGCAGGTGATCGCCGATGAATTGATGGCCGAACTGGAAGCGAAGGCGGATGCGGCATCGACCGTTCCCGCCGATGGCAGCGGCACGGTCTATCCGGATGTACCTCCCGGGCGCATTTCACCTGCCGGCGCCTGACCGCAAACACATTCTATTGGCTGGCAGGATGCATTCAACGCTGCGCCCAGAATGCCGCCATTTTCTTGCGCATCGCCGCGTCCGGCAACACACCCATGCCGGCACGGCAGTTATCGATCATGTGCTTCGGACGGGATGTGCCGGGAATGGCGCAGGTCACGGCAGGATTGCCGAGCACGTACTTGAGCAGGATCTGCGCCCAGGTTTCGCATTCGATGTCTTTCGCCCATGGCGGCAGGGGCGTGCTTGCGAGGTCGCGCAGCAGGCGGCCGCCGCCGAACGGCTGGTTCACCAGCACCGCGATGCCGCGGTCGGCGGCCAGCGGCAGCAGGCGTGCTTCTGCTTCCCGTTCGGCAAGCGAATAATTCAGCTGGACGAAATCCAGCGGCTCGGCGCGCATGATCGCCTCCAGCTCCTCATAGGCGCTGGCAGTGTAGTGGGTGATGCCGAGATGGCGGATGCGCCCTTCCTGCTTCCACCCGCGCAACGTCTTCAGGTGCGTGCGCCAGTCGACCAGGTTATGGATCTGCATTAGCTCGATGCGTTCATCCTGCAGCAGCTTCATTGACTCGCGCATTTGCCGGATGCCGGCGTCCCGCCCCCGGGTCCAGACCTTGGTGGCGACGAAAGCCTTGTCATGCATGCCTGCCTGTTTCAGCAGCTCACCGACGACAGCTTCGGAGCGGCCATACATCGGCGAACTGTCGATCACCGACCCGCCCGCATCGAACAGGATGCGCAGCACCTCGACCAGCGGCGCCCGTTCGTCGCTGCCTGCGCCGACATCGAAGGTTTGCCATGTACCACAGCCGATCACCGGCAGCGCCTCGCCGCTGGAAGGGATGGGGCGGGTATGCATGCGTTGCGGGTTCATCGCGGCTCCCTGGGTTGCGGACAGCGCTCTGCCACCGATGCCGGCGCCAAGCGCGAATGTGCCGGCCATGGCGAGTCGGAGAAATGTGGCGCGCGTCATCGGTGCGCGCAGCAATACATCGTTCATCTGTTGCTCCTCATTCGGTTCCCTCATCCATCTTGCGCTCTTCCATGCCCGCCGCCAGCCGCTTCGACAGCAGCACCCACAACGCGGTCAGCGGCAGGAACAGCAGCGCGATGCCGGTGAAGCCGACACCCATCCCGGTCAATGCGGCGGAAATCCAGCCACTGACGGCATCGCCGCCGCGATAGACAACGGTCTCGATGACGCTCTTGGCCTTGTATTTTGCTTCCCTGCTGACAACCGTAAACAGCACTTCCCGTCCCGGACGCACGATGGCGTAATCCACCGACCGGCGCAGCGTCTGCACCGCAACCAGCATGGCCAGGGTCGGCCACAGCGCGATGCCGGCAAATGCCAGCATGCCGGCCAGCGGCAGTAATGCCAATGCCGCCGCCACGCCCGCATATTTCAGGAAGCGGCCAGTGATCAGCAGCTGCAGCAGGATGGTCAGGCAGGACACGCTGAAGTCCACGATGGCAAAGAGCCGGGTACGCGCAGCCGTATCGGCCAGGGCCGCCGCCACGATGCGAGCCTGCTCGAAATACAGCAGCGTCGACGCCAAGGTGTGCAACAGCAGGAACAACACGATGCCCAGCAAATAGCGATCGCGCACGATCAGTTTCACGCCGCCGAATATGCCTCCGCCGAGGCGGTCGTCGGCAGTCGTCGAACCTGGTGCGCCGCGTTGAACGTCCGGCCCCGGGCTGGACCGCCAGTCAGCGGTGGCGGACAGCAGGCCGCGAAAACACTGCACTGCGCATTCGAGCAGCACCGCGGCGATCAGCGTCAGTACCGCGACGCCGAACTGTACCGCGAGCAGCGCGGCGATTGCCGGTCCGGCGAGGGCGCCCGCGGTACCGCCGGCCGCAATGAAGCCGAACAGGCGCCGGCCTTGTTCATTGCTGAAATTGTCCGCCAGCACGCTCCAGAAGATACTGACCACGAACAGGTTGAACACGCTGATCCAGACGAAGAACACGCGCGATACCGCCACTTCCTGCACACCGGTCGCGAACAGCAATCCGAAGATCAGAATATTCAGCGCAAAAAAACGATATACGACCGGCACAAAACGGCGCGGCGGCCAGCGTGCCGCAATCGCGCCGAACACCGGCACCAGCAGCAGCATTACCACAAAGGTGGCGGTGAACAGCCATTGCAGGCGATTCGCGCCGCCCACCAATCCCATCGCATCTCGCAGCGGCCGCAACAGGTAATAGCCGCCGAGCAGGCAAAAGAAATAGGCGAATCCCCACAGCATCGCAGCGACCTCGTGCCGGCCGGCGCCGGTTGCACGCACCAATAGCTGGTGCAGCCAGGACAGGGGGCGATCCGCAGGTTCGGAATGGGAGGATGGATGCATGGGTGGCAACGTGGAGATTGCGTTTATGACCTCGTGCGGATGCGGGAAATCCTGATCTCGTGATTTTCCTGTCTAGCCTTTCCTGCAAGTCTTGCCGCAAAGGCTAGACGACCCATTAATTCGAGGCAAAAAAATGGCTTGAATCACGACAATAATGTTCTCGGGCAAGCGTCCATAAAATATAATGCCGCACGGTCACAACAGCGCATCCTGCATGCTGCAAAACCAGAATGACGATATTGCACCTTGCCGTCAAAGCGTTGTCGCTGGGCACACTGCTACTCGGTTTCGGCGCGTGCCACGCCACCCAGGCATGGCAGCCGCTCTATCAACCATCCGAGCATCTTCCGGATCTGTCGGCCAATCACGGCGCACCGCGGCACATTCACGTCGACAAGCATAGCGCCGGCATTGGTTATACCGAGCGTGACAATAAGTGGGACGCCAAGCTCGACGCGAACCACCAGGCAAACCCCTCCCTCAATGTCGATTACAGCACGCTGCTGACCGGCAGGCTCGGCGCAGGCATGGCGCTCTCCCACCGCAATAATCAGACGGAAGTGCTGGTCAACGGCGTGTATGCCTATAAGCACAACGTGCATCTGCATCTGTCCGGCGGACAGCTATGGGCGTCCGGCGACGAATCCGGTGGCGCGGTCAAGCAGAGCAACCTGCTGCTCGGTGCGCGCAAGGTATGGCACAGGGACCGCCTGTTCTCCGACGTCGGGCTTGCCACGTTCAGCGTCGAAGCAGGCGGCGGCACAGCCTTGCCGGACCTCGGCATGGCATCCGGCGGCGGCAATGTGGAGACGGGCGGCGGACGGCTGGACGGCTACAGCCTGCAGCTCGGTCTGCGTCCGGAGCCCAGGTCGCGCATCGAACTGCAACGCGACTTTGGTCACTTCACCCATCAGGTCAACCGCGCCATGCGCAACGAGGCGACGACGGCGTCCAACCGGATCAGCTATTCGCGCCAGCTCAACAATTGCGCCCGCCTGCATACCGGCCTGCAAAACAATGTGGACAGCGAACGCGTCGATGTGGGTGTGGCGATGCGCAACTGGCACCTCAACGTGTCGCATGCGCAAACCGATGCCGGCAATGCCGACACCACCTTTCACATCGGTTACTCGATTCCGCTCGCCGGCAAGCAGCAACAGCCTGTCGGATGCAAGCGGCCGCCGGAAGGACCGACTGCAATGGAACCCATCGTCAGCGCCGCCGTCCGGCGGCCGGCGCAACTACCGCAGGCGCCGCTGGTCCGGCCTGCGCCGGAAACCGCCGCGCCTTAGAGCGCTTTCGGCCTGACTGTACCGCCGATCCCGGACGCTTTGCCAGCGGCACGGCGTTGTGGGGGGGCCGCCGAGGCCTCCTTGCCATGGCCGGCCATGTCGCGTCAGTACGCTTGCAGGGCGCGCATCCCCATGCAGGCGGATGCCGTTTCGCGGGCGGGCAGCATGCTGCCCGAGTGCCCCGCTCCACCCTTGTTCCGCAGGCAAATCATCTCGGCCTCGTCTGGCACAGTCAGACCGAAAGCGCTCTAGCTTCCTCCATCCCCGGCATCAGGCCCTCTGTCGCGCAGCTGCCGGATTTTTTGCGGTTTCCGTGATCATTTTCCGATTCCGCGTTATATTTGCCTTAATTGCCATGAGGAAAGAAAAAAACGGTTAGGGCAATTCATTCGCCATCGATGCGAATGCACAAGATCCTGGAAAAGGGCGATAGAGGCTTCAAGCCGGCATCGGCTGAAGATAATCAACGCTTAGGGCGTGTCATCAATTGGGCAGGAGCGCATCTCCCAGCCCAATTGATGACACGCCCCTCGACCAAGGAACAATCATGAGACACTTTTTTCATTCGGTTGCAGTAGGCGTTTCCGCCCTGGCAGTATGCGGTGCCGCGATTGCGTCAGGCGAGCGCGGCTCGGCGGACGAAGCAGTGGCGATGGTCAAGAAGGCCGTCAGCTACATGAAGGCAAACGGCAAGGACAAGGCATTCGCCGAGTTCGCCAATCCCGCCAATACCGAGTTCCATGACCGTGACCTGTATGTGTTCGTGTACGACATGAACGGCAACAACGTCTCCCACGGCAACAACCCCAAGATGGTCGGCAAGAATCTCCTGGAGATGAAAGACCACGAAGGCAAGTACATCATCAAGGGTTTCATCGATGTCGCCAATGCCAAGGGCAAGGGCTGGGTCGACTACAAGTGGCCCAATCCGGTGACAAAGGCAGTCGAATCGAAATCCGGCTATATCGAGAAGGTCGACAACCTGATCATCGGGTCCGGCATCTACAAGCAGTAAGCATCCCTATCAACGCATGGCGGGCGGACGATATTGCCCGCCCGCCGCCCCGTTTCCATCACCCCCGATCAGGTCGCATGGCAGCCAGCAGGCCGCCTTGTCCGATTGCCCGGGAATTTTCATATTCATTTACTGGGAAATACACATGCTGGTCAGATTGATTTACGCAAGCAGGGTAGAGAGAAATACGTCGCAGTCCGACGTGCGTGAAATACTCGAGAAATCGGTCGTCAATAATGGCCGTGCCGGCGTGACCGGCGCGCTGTGCTTCACCGGCGGCATCTTCCTGCAATGCCTGGAAGGTGACCGGCGGGAAGTCAGCAAGGTCTATCACCGCATCCTCAACGACCCCCGTCATGCCGACGCGGAGCTGTTGATGTTCGAGGAAGTCGCGTCGCGCAATTTCACGGACTGGAACATGGGTTACCTCGGCTACACGCAGGAAAACCGTTCGCTGTTTCTGAAATACTCATCCAAAGCGGAGTTCGATCCGTACTCGATGAACGCGATGTCGCTGCGCGCTTTTTTTGACGAAGTGGTGGGCTCGGCGAAATGGCTGGGTTCGCAGAAGTAATCGCTCGCATGCCTCTTAGCGGCGCTCCCCGCAATCCAGTTCGACCTGGGTTTTCAGGTGGAATGCCTGCGACGGTGGATGATAGTCCCAGCGCTCGACGGTGCAATGGCGCGGCATGACCGTGCCGGCGTAGCGGATCAGGTTGACCGAATTGCCGGCGTCATGGCGGATGCGGGAAGACAGCGCGGTACCGGCCTGCACCGCCCAGACGTGTCCTGGAAAATCCGGAAAGCGTTCGTGCAATGCGCTGACGAAGGGCCGGTGGATATGGCCGCCGAGAATCAGGTCGGCGCCCGCGAGCGCCCAGCGCCGAATCGCTTCATCGCGGCCATGCAGCAGATTTTCCTTGTCTTCGGCATGGGTCACGAACACCGGCTGGTGCGTCACCACGATACGAAGCTGACCGGGATTGGCCTGTTCCAGCCGTTGCGCGACCCGGTCGATCTGCGCCGACGATACCTCGCCGTCGATATGCCGGTAGCGGCGCGTGGTCTTCACGCCGATCACCAGCAACGCGGGATCATCGAACACCGGCTCGAGATCGTCGCCGAACGCGCGCCGGTAGCGGCCATAGGGCGTAAACAGCCGGGCTCCGAGCTGGAACAGCGGGATATCGTGATTGCCGGGAATGACCAGCCGGGCCGGCGCGTCCAGCCGTTCCAGGAACCGGCGTGCCGCGTCGAACTCGACTTGCTGTGCGCGCTGGGTGATATCGCCCGACAGGATCACCAGTCCGGGCCGGTGCTCCTGTGCCAGCTGCGCCAGCGCCTCGACCACCGGCGCCACCTCGGTGCCGAAATGCGGATCGGAGATATGAAGGACGACCGTCATGAGGCGGCCTCGTTGTTGTCGTCCGCGGGCGGATCGGGTTTCAGCAGGTAGAGCGGCTCCGGCCCGACACGGAATTCAAGCGGGGCGTCGAGCCAGCCGATCTCGCCATCGGTTGCAATCTTGACGCGGCGGATGCGGTACAGCCTCGATGGCCGCACCGTCAGCCGCCGCACGCCGAAGCTGACGACATTCTCCGCTTCGCCGAGTTGACCCAGCGCACCGCGCACCAGGAGCCATAGCATGGCCAGCGTGCCGACCGGCTTCAGCACCACGGCGGCAAGCTGGCCTTCCTCCAGCGCTTCGGCCAGCGGAATGCCGGTCTGTTCCATCTGCAGGCGATTGTTGCCGACAAACACGGTAGGCGTGCGCATCTGCATCACCTTTCCATGCCGCTCCAGCGTCAGGCGCAGTTGCCGGTGCTGTCTCAGGATCGTCACCAGGCCCGACAACAGGGCCACGAAACGGCTGCGCCCGTACTGCCGCTTGTAGGCCTCACGGTCTTCCAGCAGTTTCGGATACAGACCCAGGCTGGCATTGACGAGGAACAGATGCTGGTTCACCAGGCCGACCTGAACGGGATGAGGACGCGCGGTCAACAGCAGGCGTACGGCCTCTTCGGTCTCTTCCGGGATGCCGTGGGTACGGGCGAAGTAATTGAAGGTGCCCAGCGGCAGCACACCAAACGCGCAACCGCTGCCAAGCACCGCGTTGGCAACGGCATTGATCGTGCCGTCGCCGCCACCCACCACCACCACACCGCCGCAGGCCTTCGCTTCCTGCACAGTGCGGCGGGCAATCTCCACGATCTGCTTCGGATTTTCCACCAGTATCAGGCGGTGCTCGCGCCCCGCTTCCGTCAGCACCCGGGTAATCGTTTCCCGTGTTTCCGCCCTGTCCCTGCGGCCGGAACCGGCATTCATTACGATCAGCAGGGGAGCATCGGATACGTCCGGTATGACTGACATCGTTACCTCTGGGAGACTTTCGTGAAGAGCGGGTGCGGTACTGCCGGGCATCGGCAATACGGCGGTCAAGTATAGCGTGGGGGTTTCGTCGCCATTTTGACCAAAGCCGAGGAGCGGTCAATGCTGCAATAAAAACGGGGCCCATCCATCGCCCCGTTTTTATTGCAGCATGGCGGGAGGGCAACTTAGCGCAACGCCACCCCGCCTGCCGCGGCCGACTTGCTCCCCTCCACCGGCGCATTGCTCGCCCCGTGATACGCATAGACCACCGAGGTCTTCACCGATGCGCCGGTGTTCCTGCCGGCCGCATGAAAGAGTCCGCTATGGAACAGCACCACGTCGCCCTTGTCGAGATTCAGCGGGATGCCGTGATCGAACAGCGGCTGGTTTTCCGCGACATCCGGGCGCAGGAAGTCGAGGTCGTCGAGCTGGCTGCGACCGATGTCCAGCCGGTGCGAGCCGGGAATCACCTTCAGGCCGCCGTTGGATTCGTGTTCCGGTCCGAGCGCCAGCCAGACGGAAATCAGGTCAGGTTTGATGAACGACCAGTAGCGGATGTCGCGATGCCAGCCGGTGGCGGTGCCGAAATCCGGATGTTTGGTCATCACGCAGTTGTGATGGGCGAGCGCCAGCGTGACAGGTTCGCCGAAAAGTTGCCGCAGCATCGCCACCAGCCGCTTGTCCTCCGCCCATAGCTTGAAGCATTCATGCCGGTGGTAGGCATCGCGCAGCCGGCGCGCGGTCCTGCCGCCGGGCGCATCCAGCGACGCGGGCGCGCCCGCATAGCCGACCTCGGCTTCGTATTCCAGCGGCGGCACGGCGGCACGCAGGTGTTCCCTTGCGACGGACAGCATCAGGTCGCAGGCGACCGGCGTCACCAGGCCTTTCAGGATCAGGTAGCCGTCGGTGGCAAATTGTTCAATCTGGGTGTCTGAAAGTGCGTTATCCATGTTTTGAATGCGTCATCGTCATGTGCCGCCATGAAGCGGGCGGTATGCGTTGTGAAAATCATAAGGTAATGCAAAACAGGGTAATGCATATTCCGCTGAATTGTCTTATTGCCCGAATAATTTCTTCACCACGCCACCCAGTCCTTCAGCCGCGCCGCCAATGCCGCGCGCCACGCCTTCCAGGCTGATGCCGAGTCCGCCGGCGACCGCCGTGCCGATACGCTTGGACAGGCTCTCGTTGAGCGAAAAACGCGGGTCGCTCAGATTGCCGTCGAGGACGAAATCGATCGAAATCCGGCCGTTGCGGTCCTTCAGCGCCGCCACCACGAGCTGGCGCGGTGCGCCCATGAAGGTGCCCATCGAGCCGCCGCCATCCGCGAGTTCCAGGCCGATGAGCGTTACGGTGCCGGGCGCATGCAGGCGGTTGCTGCGCACCGTCGACTTGATGGTCAGGTCGAGCGCGCCGCGCCGCACGCCTGTTTCGGATGCCTTGATGAGGTAAGGCTGGAAGGCCACGAGGTCCACGCCCTGCAGCCTGGTCTTGATTTCGGAATTGAGCGATGCCAGTTCCGCCCAGCCGTCGATCGCCAGCGTGCCGTTGCGCTGCACGCCCTTGACGGTGCCATCGAGGCGGATGCGGGTGCGCCCATCGAGGGTCGGGACACGCAGGTCGTCCACCTTGGCTTCGAGACGCTCCAGCCTGATCCGGTGCGCCGGCTGCCGCACCGTCGCATCGTAGAAATCCAGCGCACCGTCATGCAGCTCGATCTTGCCGATGGTGACCGTCGGGCTGGCCGCGCTCTGCGTGTCCTTCGTGTCCTTAGTGCCGGCCTGCCTGTCCAGCAGGCTGGGCAGCAGCTTGAGCTTGCCGTCGCGTGACCGCAATACCGACAGGTAAGCCTGGTCGATGGTGATGGACGGAATATGGATGCGGGCGGAAAACAGGCCGAGCAGGTCCGGCCTGATCACGATCCGGCTCGCCCGCAGCGCATCCTGCGCGGGCCAGCCCTTGGGGCCGCGGATACGCACGTCAAGGACTTCGATCGCCGACCAGCCGACGACGATCTCGCCGATCTCGCTGTCGCCGCCGAGCGCCTGTTCCACCTGGCTCTTGAGTTCCTTTGTGGCGAAGTGCAGTCCGGCGAACAGGGTTGCCGCCATGATGGCGAAGATGGCAAGAAGGATGAAGGCGATGCGTCGAATGCGCCTGGAACGGGTACTCATCGGGAAACGGTCACAAGATTGCGTTGGGGTAACAACTGTATGCGAAAGCCTTCAGTGCCGCAATCCGAACCGCAGCCGGTATTCGCGGGGCGTGGCCTGTACCCATCGCTTGAAAACCTTGCTGAAGGTGGCCGGATCTTCATAGCCGCAGCGCTGGGTGATGTCTTCCAGCGACAGCCGGGTGGATTCCAGCAAGGCCTTGGCGCGCTCGACGCTGAGCTGCTGCGCGTAGCGCACCGGGCTCATGCCCGTCACCTCCTGAAAACGCCGCAGCAGCGTGCGCGGGCTGGTGTGACAATGATCCGCCAGCTGCGCCATGGTCCATGGCTGCCCGAGTTGTTTATTCAGCCAGCGGCGGGCACGCTCGACCACCGCATGGCCCTGGTCCTGCATCATCGCCGCGGCAACATAGGGCGCCTGGCTGGAACGATTGCCGTCCACCACGAGCACCTTGGCGGCGGTCTGCCGCAATGCTTCGCCGCCGAAGTGGCCTACCAGCCACAGCGCCAGGTCGAGGAAGGAAGTGACGCCGCCGGAGGAGAGGAACTGGTCATCCCGCACCACCAGTTCTTCCGCGTCGAGCCGCACCTGCGGAAACTGCTTGCGAAAATAATTGCCGAGCCACCAGCTTGTCGTCGCGCGCCGCCCATCGAGGAGACCGGCATGTGCGACCAGGCAGGTGCTGGAACAGCTCGACGCCAGCATCCGGCCACTCCTTGCGAAGCCACGGATTGCTTGCTGCTCCGGCGCGAGCTGATCGATCAAGCCGGCCAGTTCCTGTGTATCGCGGTGGTCGATGCCGGGCAGGATGAGCGCGTCGAGGCGGGCACCTTGCAAGGGGCGGGTGGCAAAGCGCAAGCCGCCAATTTCGATCGCCTCCTCGCGCGCGCTGAACCAGTCCGCCTGGAAGTGCAGGCGCTGCCCGGCGGGGCGATACTGCATCAGCGTATTCGTGATCTGGAATACGTCCAGTGGCCCGACTGCGCTGCTGCGCAGGCAGCCGGGAAAGACGAGTACGCCGATGCGGATGATTTTGGGAGCGACGGTCATTGTGTTCCTGGGTGTGCAGTGTCTTTCACTCCTGGCAGGAGCAAGCCTTTTTTCACATCACATCTGTTTGAATAAATCTAATGTGCGCCGTAGTCGCTGCAATGTTCCGTACACCTCTATTCCTCTTTCTGACGGACGGAGCTTCAAAGTAAAGCCAAGTCTGCCACCGGGCGTTTCGCCTGACTGTACGGCCCTTTGCTCCGTGTTACCGCTGCTGCGCTTGGCGAATTACACCATGAACATGGCGTTTTAGCCAATGGGCATTGTTGCCGCCGTTCCTCATACTTCCTGCTGCCGATCTTAAACAAGGAAGAAAATCATGGACAGCATGCCCGGTCTCGCCCCATTCGCTCTCACTCTCATCGCCCTGTTCGCCAAGACTACGCTCACCAGCATGATCCAGGTCGTCAGCCGCCTGCGCTCGGGCCAATTCACAGTACCGGAAGACGCGGCGCTGATGGGCCGAAAGCCGGCACAGGCGGAAGCGGCTCTACCCCAGCGCTGCGCGAATGTGTGGCGCAACGACGTCGAAAACCTGCCGCTGTTTCTGGCATTGGCGCTCGCTTATGTGCTGCTTGGCGCATCCCGCGAATCGGCGCAGCTTCTCTTCGGCTTGTATGTGGGAGCACGCTATGCGCACACGGTGGCCTACCTGGTGGGGAAGCAGCCATGGCGAGCAATGTTTTATCTCGCCGGGCTGGTGGTGTGCTGGGTGATCGCCATTCGCATCATCGGTCTCGTTGGCCTTGCCTGACTCGTTCCCCTAGGAGAAGAACACGATGCGAACCACAGTTGGCACCATGCACTGGGCTGCAGCCACGAACGGCCTGTTGACCAACCGCGACCGCCAGCGCCTGCTGGCACAAGCAATGCTGACCCGCGCTGCCGTGCTGCCGGACAAGCTGAAAAGCCGCCTCCGCATTTCGTTGAACGAACTGGCGCGCGTCGACCTGGCATCGCTCCGGATTCCCGACTCGGTTACGGCTCAACAAGCCGAAAGGCTGATGCGTGGATTAAGCCCGCTGTGGCTGGCCAATCACTGCATGCGTACCTATCTGTGGGGCGCGATCAGCGCGCAGGCGCGCGGCATCCGGTTCGATGAAGAATTGCTGTTCGTCGCCAGTGCGCTGCATGACCTCGGACTGACGCCCCGCCATGCATGCCATGAAGACGATGCACGCTGCGCTGCCTGCTTTGCTGTGGAAGGGGCACGGGCGGCAGCACAATTTGCACATGATGCGGGATGGACGGACGAGCGCCGGCACCGATTATCGGAAGCGATTTCACTGCACCTGAATGTGCGGGTCGGGTTGCGGCATGGCGCCGAAGCGCACCTGCTGCACGCCGGAGCGGGGATGGATGTGGTCGGCGCCGGGCTCCGCCGCCTGCATCCGGACACCATCGGACAGGTCGTTCAGGCTTATCCTCGCCTGGGCTTCAAGGAAAGCATGGTGGCGACGATGAAGGCGCAGGCAAAGAGAAGTTCCCGGTCTCGCGCCGGTTTTTTGATGGGAGTCGGCTTTGCCGGCATGATCCGCGCCGTGCCGCTGGCGGATGGATGATGACGGCGTGCCGCGACATCGGATCTGGCAGCGATGCCGCGGCCCATGCGCTGCGATCCCTGAAGCCGCCGTTATCGTCCAGCCGCTTACCGGCGCAGCATGTCCTGGATTTCGGTCGCCATGATCTTGTGCACCCGCGTGGTCTTGTGCGCACCGTCCCAGTTGACATAGGTATTCGCAATTGCTTGTCCCGAGCCGTAGGCGTCGGACGCGCATGCCGGCACGCTGACGCACAGGGTCTTCGGATCGGTGAAACCGTACTTCGACGGATTGGTCATCATGTCGGAGATCCTCGCATAGGCGTCGTAGACGACGATATCGAGACCGGTCTTCGCCCGTACGCGCCTGATGGTGTCGAGTAGCGCGGCGTTCAGGTCGACGCCGTTCAGGTCATTGTCGTTACCGATCACGTCGCGCGGGGTACGCGTGGAAAATACCACCCGCTTCGCGCCTAGCGCATGCAGCCGAAGCAATGCCCTTTCCACATTGCTGCTGGCGGTGTCGATGCGCCGGGTCAGGTCGGCCTTGTCCTGCCGCTTCGCGCCGAAAATATCGTTGGAGCCCGCCCAGAGCACCACGACGTCGGATGGACCAAGCTTGCCGCCGGCCTTGGTGAATTCCGCCAGCTGCCAGATCACGCCGGTCGTAGTCACATTGCCGTACTTGGGTACGATCTGCGGAACGATATTCGACTCGCCGGTGGTTGCGCCGCTCACGGCATAGTTCTCCAGCGTCGCGTTCAAGCTTTCGGACAAATACTCCACGACGACCGGTCCATTGGAGTCGCGGCCCTTCCACCTGGGCGCGGCTGGAAACTCGCTGGAGGTCATGCGATACAGATTGCCGTTGTCGACGTTGCTGTCGCCGAATACGACGATGCGCTTGACGCCGGTCTGGGCGGTTTGCTGCGGCGATGTGGAACACCCGGCGAACAAGGCAAGCGCCGCTGCCGCGCTGGTGAATTTGATTGCAAGGCGCCGGTTTTTCCGGTTCATGATGTCTCCCTTTGGTTTGTTGATGTGGTTGTACTTCCTGATGCCAGCGATTCAATATTGCATTGCCGCCGTTCTGAGATTCCCGGGCGACAGCGAGGCGACCCATTGCTGGAAAGACTGGTTGTCCTGCTGCTGCCACAAGCGCGCCAGATGCGTTGCGGCGATCGTCTGCATGTCCGGATCGCCGATGGTCGGCAGAATCTTTGCCACCTCCTGCGGCTTGGCGTAGGACCATCGGTAGACCAGGTTCATCGCCGCGTCGGGATACAGCGGGTCGTTGGTGTACTGGTTCAGCCAGTTCCATGCCGTCGCCAGGTCATCCTGGCTTTTCGTGATGGCGATTTCACTCATCAGGCTCCTCTTGATTTCAGGATCGGAAGCGCGGTTCATATAGTCGATGGCTTTGCTCATGTCCTGGGCGGCGAGGGTACTGCTGACTTCATTGAGCACCTGGGCCGGCGAGGCGTCCGGCTTGTCCTTGATGATCTCGGCGACCCAGCGGTAAGCCTGGTCGGGATCCTGTTTGCCGTAGGTGGCCGCCACCTGCTGGATCAGCGCGACCGGCGTCTCGCCCTTCATCGACGCCACAACCCTGGCGGCGAGTCCGACATCGGCGCGCAGCAGTTCGGGCACGACAGCGGCGGTCAGTTCGCCGTTCTCATCGAAGGCGGGATTCTGCCGGATCCAGTCGAGCGCTTCGGCGGGACGCTTCTCCGCCAGCGCGCCCAGGCTGGCGGCAAGGACCGCACTGGTGTCTTTTCCCAGCAGGGTTGCAAAACGCTGGAACTTGTCAGGCTGCTGTTCCGCCAGGGCGGCAATTGCGGTTGCCGTCAGATGCTGGCGATCTTCCGATGGAATCTGGTCGATGTGGGCAAGTGCCTCTTCCGGCGCCTGGAGCACCCATTGGATGAAAGCGTTGCGCATTGCTGCCTGGCGGGGCTCGCCCGGTTCCCGATCCATCGCGGCGCGGAATGCCGCCTGTAGTGCCGGCGCGGATACGACGGCGCCGGGCTTGCGCATGATGGACATCAGTTCGTTGAACGCCAGATGCCGCCCTGCCCCGGCGTGCGCTTCCGGCTGCTGTACGTTCGCGGACGCGCGCGCCGGGTTTTTTCCGGCCGGTTCATCCTCGCCCTCCACATGCTGATAGAGCTGGATGCCAATGCCGATCCCCAGCACCGGCGCGAGCAGGAAGGGAAGCAGTATGCCGAGTTTCATGAGGCAATCTCCGGGGCATTGCTATTGCATGCCCGTCCTAAACGACTGTGCGGGCTGCCTTTCGGCAGCCCGCTGAAGTGTGAAACCAGGCGGAGCGCGGCTCGTGCACTACCGATACCACCTGCACTGCACTCCGCGAGGCGCGTCATCAATACGGGCAGGTTTCGCGATACTCGGAAATTGCCGTGTTGGACAGGTCAGCCTGATGCGGTGTTCCGCACAGGTAAGGACTGTAGCGGGTGTCGTTGTCGATGAAACGCTTCATCCACGACACGCCATACTTGCCGATCAGGCCGGCATTGCTGTTGCCGCTGTTGGCGCAGCTGTGGCTGCCGTTGTTGATTTCCAGGTAGGCCTTGTCGGTCGTGCTGGAGATCGAGTTGTAGAACGGCGAGGCGTGCGACGACACCGGCGCGGTCGAATCGCTTTCACAGGCGATGATCATCGTCGGCACCGTGACCGTGGAGAAGTTGGTCGAACTGTTCCATGGCGCAAACGGGATCGCCGCTTTCAGGGTCGGGTTGTCGCGCGCCGCAATGAGCGAGCCGCCACCGCCCATTGACCAACCCATGACGCCCATGCGGTTCGGATCGACCTTGCGGTAGATCGGATGGCTGCTGGTGTTGTTGAAGGTCTTCAGTTGCTCCAGCGCGGCCATGAGCTGGGCGGCGCGGCTGGCGGGCTGGTCGCCGCTGGCATTGGTGTCGATGGTGATGACCACGAAGCCGTGCGAGGCCAGGCGCGGACCCCACCAGCTGATGCTGGACTGGGAGGCGAGATAGCCCGGCACCACGGCGATGGCGCCGAACGGGCCGGTGACGTTGGTGGGATGGTAGATGGTGCCCTGGCGGTAGCCGTTGGCCTGGGTCGACGATACCGTCGTGGTGGCATAGGTGAACGGCCCGGTGCCCGATTCCAGCAAGGTCCTGGTCGGGTCCGGTCCGCGCTGAAACGGGTTGGTGGTGCCGCCGCCAGTGCCGCTGGTGCCTTCCAGGCGGATGTTGTCCACCGTATAGGATTCGGAGCTGGTGCTGGCATTGATGCGGAAGCGCAGGCGCAGGGTGGACACGCCTTCGGCCGCTACCGGCAGGTTGAAGGTGACGCGTCCGGAGGCGGTGCGGATCGATTCGACGGCGGTGTAGGTGCTGCCGTTGGTGGAGAATTCCGCCACGCCGACCTCGCCGGTATCGAGCCCGGAGGTGGTGCGGTCAAAGCTCAGTCGCAGGCCGGTGAAGCCGACCGTGCTGATGGCCGTGGAGGTGATGGCGCCATCGGTGCAGCCATAGCAGCCGGCCAGCGCAGCCGCGCCGGTGCTGGTGCTGACGCTGCCGGTGGCGGTGAACTTGCCCAAGCCGGCACTGAAGGTTTCGTCAAAGATGGCCACTTGCGCCTGTGCGACGCCGGAACACAGCAAGCCTGCGGCGATCAGCCCGATGCCTGCCATGCTTCTCGCAGGGCTTGAAGTGGTGAAAGAGGTCGCGCCCGCGCCTCCAATAATGTTGGATAATTTCAAAATCGTCTCCGTCCAGTCAATGAGTTATGTCGAATCACCGCATCGCCCGGGGCGAAACGGTTTGAATGCGTATTGTTATGGGACAGCTTTGCGGCAAGGTATGCCGCTTGAGGCAAGGGCGGATGGGCCCGGGAAGCTTGATGAAACGCATGCTTAATGCGTGATGAGACATTAAACTCCATCTGTCTCATTGTCAACGTGAGGCAATTGATTTACATCAAACAGGCACGACGGTCGGTATCGGTATTTGGTGTGCGGCGCACCAAACTCAAGAATGCAAAGCAGGCGGCTGCGCCTGTAAACGAAGGAAACACATGGCCGACACGCACGGTGCCGAAACACGGCAAGGTAAATCATCCGACACAGGCAAGCCGACGCGGGACGATCTGATCGCGCTCGTGAAGACCACCCTGATCGAAGGGCGAAGGCTGGACATGGTGGCTCTGGCGGCGGAGCTGGGCATCGGCCGCGCGACGCTGTACCGCTGGGCCGGCGACAGGGAACAACTGCTCAACGAGGTATTCGGTCACTTCCTGCGCGATACCTTCCAGTGGATCGAATCCAGGCTGGAAGCGCAGCAATTGCAAGGCGCGGACCTGATTCTCGGCTGGGTCGACTACATGACGCGCGCATTGAGCAAATCACCGCCGGTCCGAAGCCTGCTGCGCAACGAGCAGGACCTCGCCCTGCGCATCATGATGGCGAAAGGCAAGGACGCCACGTCGATGCAGGCCATGGTGCTGCAGAAGCTCGACAGCGTCATACGGCAGGAAGTAGCGGCGGGCCGCTACACGCCGCGCCTGGACCCGACCATGCTGGCGCAGATCGTCATCCGGCTGACGGACAGCATGTACAGCGACATGATCAGTGGTGTCGAAGTCGAGCATGAGGAAGTGCTTCGCATCGTCCGCGGACTGCTTGACGGCACGAGCGTACCTTAGGTGCTGCCGCGTCACCGGTATGCACAGCCCGGTTGTGACGCAGCGGCATGCGCAAGCCGCCGGACAATTACCACGATGTCGCCAACGGCTTTTCGCATCGCGATGTGCGGATCACAGCAGCAGGAAACCCGCCGCCACCGCGGTCGGCAATAGCGCGCCCGCCAGCAGTCCGCCGATGCCGATTGCTCCATCATTGAAGCCTTCCTTCAGCAAGGCGACCCCGGCGGGGTTCGGCGCATTCGCGATCACCGTGAGTCCGCCGCCCGCTACCGCGCCGGCCACCAGCATGTACTTGGCTTCGTCGGAGATTCCTTCGATCAGCGATCCGAGGTATGTCAGCGCGGCATTGTCCGTGATCGCGGTCAGCCCGAGTGCGCCGAAGAACAATGCCGTCGGCTCAAGGCTGGAGACGATCGGTTGCAGCCACCACTGCTGCATGCCGCCAAGGACCACAAGGCCTGCCAGGAAGAAACCGACCAGCAGCCCTTCTTTCAGGATCAACGGATTCTGGTACTGCGCGTAGGCATGGGTGAACCCGAGGAAGAAAAGAAAGACGCCGAGAAAAATCACCGGGTGATGCGCGAACACGACGATCGCTGCGAGGAACAGCAAGTGAATCGCGCTGACCGTCGCGGGCACCTTCACCTGCTCGTCGCCGCCGCCCGGCGCCGCATCCAGCAAATGCGGACGAAGCATGAACGTAATGACCGTGGCATTGATCACGACCGCGATCGCCGATTTCCAGCCGAAATTCGCGGCCATGAAAGCGGTGTCCCAGTTCCAAGTCGCGGCAACCATCAGGACCGGCGGGGCGGCGAAGGACGTCAGCGTTCCGCCGATGGACACGTTCACGAACAGCACGCCGAGCGCGCCGTACTTCAGCCATTCCGGGATGCCGGGACGGAACACCGATGGGGCCAGCATCAAGGCGGCAAGCGTCATCGCGGCAGGTTCGGTGATGAACGAGCCAATCAGCGGCACCAGCGCAAGGCATAGCCACGCCTGCGCAACGGCGGTTCTGACCGGTGCGGCCCGTGCCAGGGACGCGATCAACGCCTTCACAGCTTCCAGCACCGGCCTCGATGCGGCAACGACCATGATGACGAATACAAACAGCGGCTCCGTGTACTGGCGGGACTCGGCGTAATCGATCGCCGCCTTGCCGCCGCCGAGTACCGCCATGAAGACGATCAGGACGGCCGCCCACAATCCGAAAACAATCTCGATCTCGCCCAGTAGGTGGAATAGCCCGGCATGCTTGGTGCTCCGGTCCGCAATACGCTCGAATGTTTTTGCCGCAAAGGTATGTACAAGCGCCAGCGCGAAAATAACTGCCGCGATAAGGTTGATGGTGTCCATATTGGGTGATGTTTTTGGAATGAGTTGATCGTTGGTGAAAGCCGATGGCCAACATCGGCATGCCGCTGAAAAGCGATGAGACGCCGGCATGCAGTTCGGTACATGGAGGGGGAGCGCGGGCGGATGCCCGATAGGCCGGACTGGCAGGTCGAAGGAAAAGCCGCGTGGAACACGTGGCGCCAGCAGACGGAATTGGCGTGGGTGTGTGCATTGGTCGTCAGGAAGCCGCGTGGCGGCCCGACCATCGCTTAACCTGCCACACACAACGTGTGAGCACCCGACGCAGAGTATAACCCGTAGAACATGATGATCCGGTGCCGACCCTGCAGGAGCAATCCTCACGGAAACATTCGGTTTTTCCGGTTGAACTTCACCAGTCAGCGACCTCCAAGCATTTGCCTTACCATTTGCGGGGTTGTCGACTCATGCTTTCCTGCGAATCGGAGAAGCGGGGAGAAGCATAGGGGATATCGACATCCGTGTCGTATTTAAAAATTGATGGAGACAAAATGGCTCATTACGGCGACTACCAGAATGAAATTTACCTGGCCGGATTGCATGGTGTGATACCGCGCGTACCGGTGGACTTTGCGACGCTGGAAGCGCGCGCCACCGCGGCCATGCCGCCTTCGGTGCTCAACTATGTCCAGGGTGGATGCGGCGACGAAACAACGCAGGATCGCAATGCCGAAGCGTTCGGCCACTGGGGCATGACGCCGCGCATGATGGTCGACTGCACGAAGCGTGATCTATCGATCGAGCTGTTCGGGTTGACCTTTCCCAGCCCGCTTTTCATGGCGCCGATCGGTGTGACGGGCATCTGCACCCAGGATGGCCACGGCGATCTGGCCGCAGCCAGGGCATCGGTTCTCACCCAGGTGCCGTTGGTCGCATCGACATTGTCGAATGATCCGCTGGAAACGGTCGCGGAAACGCTGGGCGATATGCCGGGCTTCTTCCAGCTCTATACGCCGAGGGACAAGGCACTGGCTGAAAGCCTCGTGCACCGGGCGGAGGCGGCGGGGTACAAGGGCATCATCGTGACGTTGGATACCTGGGTAACCGGTTGGCGTCCACGCGATCTCAACACCGGAAACTTTCCGCAACTGCGCGGCCATGTGCTCACCAACTACACTTCGGACCCAGTTTTCAAGGCCATGCTGGGAGAGGCAATCAACGATCGCGCCGCGGTCGTGCAGCGATGGGGCGCCACCTTCGGCAAGGTGCTGACCTGGGAAGACATGGCCTGGCTCCGGTCCCTCACGAAGCTACCCCTCATCCTGAAAGGCATCTGCCACCCGGAGGACACGCGACGCGCAATCGATACCGGCGCCGACGCTATCTATTGTTCCAATCACGGCGGACGGCAGGCGAATGGCGGCATTGCCGCGATCGACATGCTGCCGGCAGTCGTGGAGGCAGCGGGTAATACGCCGGTGCTGTTCGACTCAGGCATACGCAGTGGCTCCGACGTGGTGAAGGCACTTGCGATGGGTGCGCGGGCAGTCGGCGTCGGCCGCCCCTACATCTATGGGCTTGCACTCGACGGTGCAGCGGGCGCTGCGCATGTACTCAAATGCCTGCTGGCGGAAGCGGATCTGATGATGGCCGTCAACGGCTATCCCACCATCGCCGATGTCAGAAAGGCGGGCGTCACCCGCCTGTAATGCATTGTGCGGCGGCATGCCCGCCGCGCGTTACGGCAGATCGGCGACGTAGGTTCGCAATTTTGCGAACGCGGCTTCATCCCCCAGCTCCTTGCGCCACTTGGAAAATTCGATGAAGCCGTGCGTGCCCGTTGCGTTCGCTGCCACTTCGACGACGCGGATGACCGCGTCGGACAGCACCGTGTTCAGGGCGTTGATGCAGACAAAAGGAATGTCTTTCGTGCTTTGACGTGTCTTGGCCGCGTTCAGCAGGTCGAACATTCTGCCCTCGTCGAAATGCAGGCCGCAAAGAATGGCATCGAAGCGCTTGATATCGAGCTGATGCAGGGCATCGGTAAACGAGGTGCTGACCGTGACATCGAATGCGTCACCCAGTGCAAGGCGCAGCGCCGGAATGCCTTGCGATTCGTCTGCGATCAATATCGTTTTCGGTCTCATATCCATGTCCACTCAATCGATGCTATGAATGGCCTTTGCAAAAAGACATAGTAGCATTTTGGCAATTGCGTCTTTTCGCAAATATCAAAGGCGTATGGCCAAATGCCATCCGGCAATATCTGCAGCAGGTGCCGCCCTGTTCATTGCTTTCGGTTGCGGCAGGACTGCGTTGCGCCCCAGCCCGTCATGCCTTCGCATTGATCGATCCGATTCAGGCCACACTCTTGATCGAAGCGTTGCTGCCTGAACTCAGCCACCAGTTGGCAAAATCGGCCAGATCGACATGCTGCGAATCTACATTCTCCAGGTCCGGTCCGACATTGGGACTGCCGTTGGGCTCCCGCACGATGAGGGCTGCATGCACCTCTGCGGGGATGCCCGCGAAGTAGGGCAGATAGTCGTCGACGAAAGCGACCGGTTGAAGCTCCGACAAGGCCTTCACCTTCGGGCTGCTGCCGTACAGCGAGCTCGGCGTGGCGATGATGCGTTCGATCGGGAAGCCGGCGTCGCGAAGATTCCTGAGGCGGGCATCCTCGAATTCCTTCTGGATCGCCGTCACGCAGACGAGCTCATAGCCTCCATCGACCAGCCCATGGCATGCTTCCACCGCGCCGGGCAAGGCGGGCAACGACGACCAGTGGACATGGTCGAAGCATGCACGGAAGCGGTCCAGATCATCGCCGGTCAGGCGACGCACGGCGTAGCGATCCAGCGCCCAATAGGCCTGCGGATCGACGATGTCCGGCAACACGCCGAAAGCACGCTGCCATGCGAAACGATAAGCGGTATGGTAGTCAAGCAGGACGCCATCGCCATCCAATGCAATAATTTTCTTTGCCGGCATAAATCAGTTTCCTTGTAGATGTATCTCGATTTTCTTGTGAGGACGCATATGTTACGCATAAGTTGGCAACCAAGTGATCGCTACTGTTTCTACATTGTTTGACAGGGACCGTCAGTCACACTATTACAGGAGTAAAACAAATCTTTCCCATACTTCTCAAAATGATATTCCGCGCGCCGAAAATTGCAGGCGCGGTTCTGCTGCTGGCACTGGTGGCATTGGCTTCCACCATGAGCTATGTCGGCTTCCTTGTCGTGGGCGTGCTGTCCGATTACCTGGGCACGGGCCGTATCGTGACCGGCCTTCTTCTCGGCATCCTATTCGCCCGCCTGCCGCTTATACGCCAGGGAAAATTGCGCACCGTCGGCTTGCTGCCGCGGCCTGCCAGGCGGCCGGTGATTGTCGTGCTGCTCGCGTTCTGCCTGCTGATCCATTTTCAGCGGGGTGCGCTGGTGCCGATGCTGGCTCTCGGTTTTGCCATCTTCTTCCTTCTGGCCTATCCACGAATAAGGAAGATGGTCGTGGATCGGGCGTTTGCATCGGTCTTCGGATCGCTGTTCAAGCCAGGCCAGCCGAAGTCCAACGATGCGTCGGTCATCGATGTCGATTTTCGCGAAAAGAAAGACTGATAATCTTGCATTCGCCGTTTGCATAAAACCCGAAGAAGCGCACGGACGCCTCTCGCATTTACCCCTGGACGACACGATGCATACTCGCCGCATGGCACTGACCCCTGAACTGGTCGCACTGGTGCACCAGGCAATCGACGATCCCGGTCCCCGCCCCGGCGTCACCTACCAGTCGGACGACGATTACGATGCCATGGTGGACGGTCTTCTGCGTAACTGCCCGGAGGGTGGCGATGCCTGGCTGTTCGCATTCGGCTCCCTCATCTGGAAGCCGGAATGCGCGTACCTGGAAGAGCGGTGCGGCACGGCGTACGGCTGGCACCGTTCATTCTGTTTCCGGATCCTGAGCCATCGCGGCACGCCGGAATGCCCGGGGCTCATGATGTCCCTTGACCGGGGCGGCCAGTGCCGGGGCATGCTGTTCCGCCTGTCCGGCGCGACGCTGCGGGAGCAACTGAACAAGATATGCCGGCGCGAGATCACCATCAAACCGGCGAACACGGTGCCGCGCTGGATCACCGTCGTCAGCGACGGTGTCCCGGTGCAAGCGATTGCCTTTGTGATGAACCGCAAATCGCAGGCGTATGTCGGCAAACTCGCGCCCGAACAGATCGCACAGACCCTCGCCAAGGCCTGCGGGCACTGGGGCTCCGGGGCGGAATACCTTTTCAACACGGTATCCCGTCTTGAGGAGCGTGGCATCCACGACCGTTATTTATGGCGGCTGCAGCAACTGGTGGCGGAGCGGATCGGGTCGCCATGAGGCCCTTCCGCGCCGTTGCAGTGCATACACCTTCTTGGGAGATTGAATGGATAGTCATATTGCCCCGGTTGATTTGAAAAAAGCCTACCGGCTGCTCAACCATGGCCCCACGGTGCTTGTGTCCGCGCACCATGACGGCGTGGACAACGTCATGGCGGCGGCCTGGGCGTGTGCGCTGGATTACGCTCCGCCCAAGCTGACCGTGGTACTGGACAAGACCGCCAGGACGCGCGAGCTTGTCGAAAGGAGTGGCTCGTTCGTCATCCAGGTGCCGACGGCGGCACAACTCGGGCTGACCCATACGCTGGGCACCGTGAGCCTGTCCGACCAACCGGACAAGCTGGAAAAGTCAGGCGTGGAATTGTTCCGCATGGAGGGATCCGGGCAGCCGTTCGTTGCGGGATGCTCAGGCTGGCTCCAGTGCAAGCTCATACCAGAGCCGCACAATCAGCAGACCTATGATCTGTTTATCGGCGAGGTCGTGGCTGCATGGTCCGACACGCGCGTCTTCAAGGATGGGCACTGGCATTTCGATCAGGCCGACCCGGCATGGCGGAGCCTGCATTACATCGCGGGCGGACAGTTCTATGCCATCGGCGATTCGCTTTCCGTTCACGACAGGAAGCAGTAAGCCGGCGATAGCAGGTGGGACGATCAGTCTGGTTGGACAAGCGCCTCCATGCCTGGATACAGCGGGAGACTTATTGGTCAACCGGCAGCTCCACCCAGAGGCGCGATCCTGCACCAAGCTCCGATTCCACCCCGCATTGCCCTCCCATGCGCCGCACCGCCTTGTCGACGACCGCAAGCCCGATGCCGCTGCCGGGATATTCGGTCACGCCATGCAGGCGCTCGAACGGCTTGAATATCCGCTGCAACTGGTCCGGTGGGATGCCGATGCCGTTGTCCTCGATCCATATACGGACGAGCTCTGTTTCGTCGTGGCCGGCTGGCCGGATCTCCGGCCATACCCTGATCTGGGGTTGTATGCCCGGCTTGGCGAACTTGATGGCATTCGACAGTAGATTCTGAAAAATCTGCGTGCATGCCGCCTTGTTTGCCCGTACAAAAGGCAGTGTGGGCGCAACTTCCACGGTGGCGCCGGTTTCCCGCAGCTGCGCACCGAGGTTGGCCATCACTTCGCCCACGACGCGGTCCAGGCTCACCGTGGAAAGCGGCAGTTCCATCCGTGCCAGGCGGCTGTAGGACAGCAAATCATCAATGAGCAGTTCAAGGCGTGAAGACGCTTTCGTGATGCGCTGCAGATAATTTTGCGCAGTGTCTTCCAGGCTGTCCCCGTAGTCTTCCAGCAGCGCATCGGAGAAGCCCTGGATGCTGCGCAGCGGCGCACGCAGGTCGTGTGCCACCGAATAGCTGAATGCCTCGAGCTGCTCATTCGCTTCCTGCAGTTCGCGATTCACATTCAACAATTGCTCATTCGCCCGATTGAGCTCTTCGGTGCGTTGTTCAACACGCTTCTCCAGCGTTTCCACCAGCACGCGAATCTTGGCTTCCGCGACTTTCAGGGACGTGATGTCGACCGCCACCGCGCAGACGCCGATGACGGCTCCTTCCTGGTTGCGCAGCGCCGCCTGATGAACGGCGTAGTGCCTCACGCCTTCGCTGGTATTCATCGCCTCTTCGGACTCAATGATTTTTCCGGCGGACAGATCGTGCAGGTCGGCCGTTGAAAAACGTTTGGCCAAAGAGGAAGGCTGGGTTTGCTGATCTCCCGCTTGGGCGTTCTCGGAGCCGATGAGCCGCTCATACGTCTTGTTCACCAGCAGCAGGTTTCCTTCCAGGTCATTGAGGTAGATGAGCGCAGGCGAACTGTCGATCACCTCCCGCAGCAGGGTATGGGCCAGGGCCAGTTCGTTTTTCCCGGCTTCGAGCGCATCGGAACGTTCCTGCAGCAGCTGCGCAGCACGTTGGATTGCAGAGCCGACTTCAGACGCCTCTCTAAGATGAACGCGGGGAATCAGCACCGAACCGCCGCTTCCCAATGCCATGGCGGGCGCGGTAAGCGCCCTGATCGATTGGGCAATCCTGTTTCCCATGAACCATGCGAGCACCAGGCCAATGCCGAACAGGCCGGCGATGCTCAAGGCGAGCACCGACAAGGGAACGATCAACTCATCCGCGAGGGATTTTTTGGGGATGCCGATGGCGACACTCCAGCCAGTGGCGGAAGAGCGGCTATAGGCGGTCAGCACCGGTGTGCCTTCCAGGGTCGTGGTGCTGACCGTCCCTTCGCGCGTGCTCAGCAAGGCCTCACGCAAGGCAGGCGTTGCCTTGTTGCCGAGGAATTTCTCGGGCGTGCGACTGCGTCCTACAATCGTGCCGCTGCTGTCCAGAACGGCGGCTACCCAGCCGGAAGGAAGTTCCTGCGCCTTGAGGATGGCGTCGAACTCTTTCGGCAGCAGGCCGACGCCAACTACATAGTCCACCTGGCCATTGATGGTGACCGGCACATTGACGCTCATGATCGGGCGCTTGAGCGGAAGGCCGATGAAGAGATCCGAAATAACCGGTGCCCCGGTGGCAAAGACACGCTGGACTGAAGCGGGTATATCGGTGACAGGCAGAGCATCGCCGAACCGTACCGCGGTATTGATCAATTGGCGACCGCTTCGATCCCTTACGACGACATTCGATCCCATTTCCGGCAGCACCAGGAGTTCACGTGCCCTGGCGTCGAAGCGGGCGAAATCCCGGGAGGGCAGCGAGTCATGCGTCGCGAGCACCTGCCCCAGTGATATGCTTTTGCGCAGCCTGCTGTCCACCGCCTGGCTCAAGGCACGGGCGGTCTGGACCGTAACATTCTCCTGCTGAGCGCGACCATGCTTGTACTGGTACATGAAAAGCACCGTTGCGCCGATCATTCCAGGAAGCAAGCAAACAAGGACAAGGCAGGTTAAGAATTTTCGTACGGACCAATGGGATGTCGAGATCGTTTGGCTCGTCAATCTCGATCTCGGACGTGCGATGGTTGAACAGGCGCCATGTTGATGAAAATTTCTGAATGTCAAAAAATTTTTGACACTATTTCATCGTTAAAAATTCTTGAATGAACAGAAATTAAAGCGTGAGCGCATATGGCCTTGCGCTTTCTTGCATCGACGCCCGCGGTCTTGCCTCAGTCCAGCAAGGTTCTTGCCATTTCGAACCGTTGAGCCCAATAACGATTGGTCAGCTTGTCGACGCGCACCTGGCCGCGCGAATTAGGCGCGTGGATGAACTCCCCCTTGCCAAGATAGATGCCCACGTGGGAGAACGGCCGGCCAAGAGTGTTGAACAACACCAGGTCGCCAGTGCGTAGCTGGTCGATCGCCACCTCGCGGCCTTCTCGTGCCAGCGAGGCTGCATTTCCGGTCAGGGGCATCCCGACGGCTTCGCGGTAAACATAGGTCACCATGCCCGAGCAATCCAGCCCGGCCTCCGGGTTCTTGCCGCCGAACCGGTATCCGGTCTTCAGCAGCATCAGGGCATACATGGCCACTTCCTGTGCCGCAGGCGATGCTTCGCGTTCATTCTGGAAGACATCGGCGCTGATCCGATTGGCGGGTGCGGGCGGGACGCTACTGCATCCGGCAAGAGCGAATAGGAAAATGGCAACTGGAAGGAATCGTTTCATGCAGGTCAATATGGTTTGGCGGCAATTGTATAGGATGTCTGCATTCCATACGGTAAGGTGTTGCCTGCATTTGCGGATTTTTTATCGAACTATTTAACTAATGGTTAGTCAGCAGGCTATGCATATCGAATGCATCCGAATGTCTCCTCCCTGAAGTCTCCTCGGGGATTGCCCGTAGCCAAAAGCCGATCGGGCTTTTTTATGGCCGCAGTATGCAGCGCAAGCGGGACGAATCGTTGTGTTTGCGATGAAAGGCGACGTTCCGATGTCGAACGCTAAAGTTTCGACGCAGCCGGCCGTAAACAGACAGGTAACACCCAAAGGCTTAATTCAGCCCGCAGCCGGAAACGGTGTGCGGGCTTTTTTCTTTCTCCGGCCATATGCCTTCATGTGCCGTGCATCAGCCGGACTGGGCAGTGCGCCGTTGTTTCCTGGAAGCGAGGTAATGCCACAGCCATCCGCCGCGCCGGTCCTCGCCGGTGAGCACATAGTGGCAGGCATTGGCATTCTTCAGGGTCAGTGCCAGGATGGAGCGTACCGAATGCTGGCTTGCGATCAGGATGGCATCGCCGGGTTTTAGCAGGAAGGCATCGTCCGGCAACAGCACGGTCTGGCCTTCCCGCTCGATCATGAGGACGATGGCGGGCAACGACTCTTCGCGCTCCGCATTGTCGCGCAGCAGCAGGCCGACATTGAACGCGTGATTGCCGGAGAGGACTTCATGCGCAGCCGGCGCCGCATGTTCGTTGATGGCGATATCCCATACATCCGGCATGAGGCCGTGCCAGAGATTTTCCAGGCGGGTTGCGAGCCCCTTGCACCAGTCTTCGTCGACACCGCGCACTGCCGAGAGAAAGCGCGACAGCAGAGGGGTGGTGATGATCGATATGCACTCCTGCGCAACGATGCGCGTGTGCACCATGCTGAAATCTGCCCGGAAGGTGTCGAAGAGCATGTCGTTGGCATCCTGATTCTGCCGCGCCACGACGAAGATATCCGGATTGAGCTTCCTGGCCATCATGGCGATGGACAGGTTGTTGATGTCGTTCGGGCTGCCGGCCACGATGCCTGCGGCGTCCATGATGCCGGCTTGTTCCAGTACATGCGCTTCGGTGCCGATGCCGGCGACGACCCGGCAACCGTCGGGGCCGTCGCCCTCGGGATCGATGATCGTCAACTCGATGCCTGGGAGGGACAGGTAGCGAGCGATCGATTGTCCGAAGTGCCCGTAGCCGCAGATGATCCAGCGCCCGCGGGGAGGACGATGCACATCCGGCAGCGCCGTGCCCGGCAGACCGGTCAGGATCTCGATCAGCCGGTAGCGTTCCGGCGAGGACATGGCAAGCGCGAGATACTCGGCGAACCGTTCATAGGCATTGACGATATGGTGGGTGCCGAACGACGCCATGCTGGCGGCGACCGTCGGCGTGCGTACCCGCGCCAGCACCGGGATGGCCGGGTTCAGCAAGCGCGCGTTGACGGCGATGGCGAGATTGGCGTCCTCGTCATCCGTCACCGCCAGCACACCCTGGCATTGCGGATGGCGAAAGCCAGCCATCAACAGATTGCTGGAGACGCTGGCGTCCGCGGCCAGCGCCGGGTCATTGGTCTTGAACTCTTCCAGGTTCAGTTCCTCGACTCGCTGCGCATCCTTTTCGAGGATCACGAAATCGTATCCGAGGAAGTCCAGCGCGCGGCAGATCAGGGTGCCGGTTTCGCCGCATCCGCAGACGAGATAGAAAGGCGCTTTGATGTGCTTGACGCGGCGGGCGAAACGGGATGCCACCAGCGCATGCTGGAATGCCTTGTCCTGGAAAAGCGTCAGCAGGGTCAGGATGGTATAGGTCCATGCGACCACGGTCAGGTAGATGGATACCGTGACCCATAACCGCTGCGCATCCGAAAAGGCTTTTGGTATTTCGCCGAAGCCGATCGTGGTGGCGGTATAGCTGATGAAATAGAAGGCATGAAAAAAACTCAGCGGCGGCGACGGCGTGCCATCCTCGTTGATCCCGGGCGCAATGACCAGGCCGAGCATTGCAATTGCGTACACCGCGATGAGCACGATCAGCGGTGCGCGCATCCGGCGCAGAACCAGGAAAATGACGCTGTTCTTGTTCATCCGCTTCAGCGCCGCATCATGACTGTTTCAACGATCAGCATCGTGACTGAAATCAGATTGGCCAGCAGCGCTCCACCGGCCAGCGACACGATGCTGACAGTCGTACCTGGTGTCAGGCCCTCGCCGGTGACATGCACCGCCACCGTCCAGGTCACTGCGGCAGCAATCAGCTGGAAGTCTGCCACCAGGCTGGTGGAGAGATGCACGGCACCGATCTGGGTGCGGTCGCCGAACTTCAATACGGTGGCGATCATGTTCACGACGATGGCGGCGAACAATTCGTAAATATTGTGATGCTCCGGGTTGTCGATATCGCCGACGAAGAAGCCGAAATTGAGTGTCGCTGCAAATACGATGAAAAACGCGAAAACGACTTTTTCCAGATTCATTGCACATCCTTGGTGGGTGTTGAGCCGCTTGCGACGGCAAGGCAGTTGTGCCAGCGCAGGTGTTGCGCATTTTGCATGCGTTGCGAATTTTAGCTTAGCGCCGGATTTCCCTATGCATATGGCGCAGCCGCAAAACCGGGATGGGTTGTAAGGCGGGATCTAGTGAGAAAGCGGAAGAACGAGGTCCCCGGTGCCTGGGCGCACCCAGCGCAGATATTCCCGGGTGGTATCGATGCAGCCGCCGTCGCGATACACGCCACTCGGTTCCCGGTACCGCAGCATCAGGCCAAGGATGCGCTGCACTTCGTCCGGGTCGCAGGCGGATGCCTGAACGCGCTGTTCGACCAGGCGTTCATCAATCTGCAGCCCGCCCGCCGCATCGCGGCAGGCGGCGTGACGCCAGTGAAAGATTTCCAGGCATTTCGAGGTCAGCGTATAGGGTTCGGCCCGTTTCCAGAAATTGGTGAACATCCCACTGCCGAGATACATCACCCATGACCCTTCATAACCGGTGACATCGGACGAACGGCTATCCGGATTGCGGAACCAGATGCGGTCGCCGGGAACGTAATACTTCAACGGCAGCGGGTGGTCCATCGAGCCATGCTCATGCAGAAATACATCATGGAATTGGCCCGACATGATGGGCTGCGATTCCCAATAACACTGGAGCCGCGCAAGCAGGCCGGGATTGCACACCGCCAGTTCCTGGGCGACGGCGAGCAGGATGACATATTCCGTTGCGCGATAACAGGAAAAGGAATACACGCTGCCGTCATCGCCAGGCTGAGTAGCCTTTTGCAATGCAGCAATCAGTGATTTGCCCGGCAGCAGGACAAAGCCGGTGCCCGGTTTGTACGTCCAGTATTCGCCCGGCCGTTCGGCTTCGGTCGTATGGAAGGCAAGCGCGGTCTTGCGGGCGGCCCCGACGATGTTCTTGCGGATGCGCACCGCGGACAGCAGTTCGTCGTAGGAAGGAAACTCGAACGGTACCGGGCCGAGCAGCATCGCCAGCAGGATTTCCCGCTCGAGATCAGCATCGCTGCAGCGCGTATCGAGGCCGAGCGTGCTGCATAGCAGGGTCGTATCGCAAGCAGGTGCCCAGTTGCCGGCACTTGCATCATCAAGGCGGAAGCGGACCGACTTCGCCGCATCGACGATCAGGACATGGCGGTCGAGGCCAAGCCGTTGAAGGTGGAGCAGCAATCGGGAGCGCGACACATCGACATCGTCGGCAAGAGAACCCCGGATCAGGACGCCGCCGGCATGGTTGATGGATGCGGTGAAGCACAGCTCATGTTCCGGTTTCATGTCCATGTCTCCCGGCTGCTTTTATGATCCGGCGCGGATTGCCGGCAGGAATGTGTGGATCAATATAGCCGCCGTGCGCACGGACCGTCAAATACTGCGTGCTTGCCTATCGCAAAGTTGAAACATCCATCACGACCTTGTGTCGAATTGACATTGCAGAACAAGGCGCCAGCCTTTTTTCGCAACAATAGCCAGTCCGAACCCGATTCACGACCCAGCCAGCGACCGCCATGGATATCAAGGATGCAGAAGCCGATTCTTCCGACAGTGCCGTCACCGAGGCGATAGTTGCCGCTTCCGAAACCATGCCGGCAACCGCCAAGATGGTCGGCCTGCGCTATGTCGGCGACCATCAGCCCGGCATCGCGCGCATTCCGGCGAAGGATGGTTTCAACTATGTGGATGCCGACGGCAAGACGATACGGGATGAGAAGGTGCTTGCGCGCATCAAGTCGCTGGTGGTGCCCCCTGCATGGACCGACGTGTGGATCTGTCGATGGGAAAACGGCCACATTCAGGCCACCGGCCGCGATGCGAAGAAGCGCAAGCAGTACCGCTACCATCCGCGCTGGCGCAGCGTGCGCGACGAGGCCAAGTATGGGCGCATGATCCAGTTCGGCCAGGCATTGCCGCTGATCCGCCGGAAAGTGGACGAAGCGCTGAAACTGCCCGGCATGCCACGCGAAAAAGTGCTGGCGACGGTGGTGTTCCTGCTGCAGGCGACGATGATGCGCGTGGGCAACGAGGAATATGCGCGCACCAACAAGTCGTTCGGCCTCACCACCTTGCGGGACCGGCATGTGCGCATCGACGGCAGCGAAGTGGAGTTCCGCTTTCGCGGCAAGAGCGGTGTCCACCATTCAATCAAGCTGCATGATCCGCGCCTCGCACGCATCATCCGGCGCAGCCGTGACCTGCCGGGACAGGAGTTGTTTCAGTACATCGATGACGACGGCGTGCAGCGCAGTGTCGATTCTGCCGACGTCAACGAATATCTGCGCACTTTGACCGGTGAGGACTATACGGCCAAGGATTTCCGCACCTGGTCAGGCACCTTGCTCGCCGCGATCGCATTGCAGGAATACCAGAAATTCGATTCCGAAGCGCAGGCCAAGAAAAATATCGTGCGCGCGATCGAAGCCGTGGCGGAAAAGCTGGGCAATACCCCCAGCATCTGCCGTAAATGCTATGTCCATCCTGGCGTGATCGAGGCCTACCTTGACGGCACCATGCTTGCTGCGTTGCAGCAGCGGGCGCGCGAAGAACTCACGCAGGATATCCATGCGCTGAAGCCGGAAGAAGCGGCCGTTCTCGCTTTGCTGCAGCAACGCTTGCAGGTGCAGCAGCCGGCAACGACGAAGGCGGCCGCAACAACGAAGTCGAAGACGCGCCGGTCCCGCAAGGGAAAGCGCGCAGCGGCCGTGCCGATGCCAGCCTGACAACCTGGAGCGGTTTGCGCTATGGCGCACGGTGCCGCGGGCTGCTTTGGGACGCATGGCGGTGTTGCTCGTCGCTTGTGTGGCTCGCCGCGCGGCACTCTTCTTGCCTTGCCCCACACACCATTGCGCAAACCGCTCTAAAGTTGGTGTCTCCCCGTCCGTTACCAATACACGGCGGGCGTCATCGCATTCCTGTGCCTATGCCTGCGACCGGCGCCTCTCGGTGAATGAAGGACATCCAGCATGCTTTTCCCAAACGATGTGTTGACCGTATCCCTGCTCCTGATCATTGTGGCCGGCGGTACCGGCGTTGCGGCGGCCATGTTTCGCGCAAAGGCGCGCGCCGATCATGAGCGGCGCAATATCACCGCCATCAAAACCACGATCGTCGAATACTTCGGCAAGACCGGCGTGGGCGTCAATGTGGACAGCGCCTGCCTGGGAAGCAACGGCCGGTACACCGCGGTCATCGAATCCGAACCGATGAAACGTTTCCGCCTGTCGCACATCATTGAAATGACCTTGCGCGACCATGTCCGCAAGAGCTGCGGCCTGGAACTGGACAAGGTGTACTGGCGCTTCCCGGTGATCGCCGAACCGCCGCAGGCAGGCGGCATGGCAGCGGCCGAAAGCGGTGCAGCGCCGGCAAAAGATGCCGACGAGTACATCAGCGAAGGCCTTGAACACTACAAAGACATTCCGAAGGTGGAAGCAACCGAGCTGCCGTGGGAACAATTCGAAAAAGTAACAACTGTCGCACGTGAAGAAAAGGTTGTCGAAACAGCCTTGCAGCAAAGCTAGCCAACATGCGCCCCGGCGCCGTCATCCTCTCCGCGACGGCGCCTTTCCTGTTTCTTGCCTTCCCAAAATAGCTGGGAAATAGCGGGGAACTACCGTCCCATATATTTTGACTAACTTTTTTTATTGACCGCCTGCAGCGTCTGGCCGGTCGGATCAGCGTAAGCATTCGTTAGCCCGAACGCATGCAACAGGGCAGGCTAGCGTAACGGAGGAAAACCATGCAAAGGCAACAATCAGGCACGGGATTGCCGGAGGTCTCGCGCCATCTTCATCCCCTTTCCCAGTTCAACGATTCCCGACCCATCCCGCACTATGGCACGCCGCAGCAATTCAGGACGGTCGGCGCAGACCGCAGCCAGCAGCTGGCGAAGGCGCTTGGCTGGCTGAGTATCGGGTTGGGCACGGTACATTTGCTTGCGCCGCGGACGCTGTCGCGCGCCATCGGCGTGGCTGACCGGCCAATGCTGTTCCGTGCCCTCGGCCTGCGCGAGATCGCCAGTGGCGTCGGCATCCTGACCCAGCGGCAACCGACCAACTGGCTCTGGAGCCGGGTGGCCGGCGATGCGATAGACCTGACCCTGCTGGGCATGGCGGTACGCCGTTCGGGCGCCGACGAACGCAGCAAGGTCGCACTCGCATGCGCTGCCGTGGCGGGGGTCGCGGTGCTGGACATCCTGTCGAGCGTGCAGCAGACGCAAATCTATAGCGCACCGACGAGCGCACTGCAGAATACCCGCAACACCGTGCATGTGCAGAAGTCGATTACCGTCAACAAGTCAGCCGACGAGTGTTATCGCTTCTGGCGTGAATTCGACAATTTCCCGCGCTTCATGAAGCATTTGGAAGAAGTGCGCGTGCTGGAAGGGAATCGTTCGCACTGGAAAGCCAAGGCGCCGCTCGGTGCCAGCGTCGAATGGGATGCCGAAGTGACGATCGACCAGCCGGGCCGATTGCTGGCCTGGCGTTCGGTTGCGGATGCCGATGTCGACAACGCCGGCACCGTCAGTTTCGAGCGTGCGCCAGGCGACCGCGGCACCGTCGTCCATGTGGACCTGCAATACAGCCCGCCCGCCGGAAGAATGGGGGCGCTGGTGGCGAAGGTGCTGGGCGAGGAGCCGGCACAGCAGATCGATGACGACTTGCGCCGCTTCAAGTGGCTCATCGAAACCGGTGAAATCCCGACCAGCATTGGCCAGCCATCCGGACCGCGCAGCATGATGAGCCGCCTGGTGTTCAGAAAAGGTGAGCCGGGATGAAAGCGAATTGCTGGATGGGCAAGAACGACGTACGGATTCAGAACGTCCCCGACCCCGAAATCCTCAATCCGCGTGATGCCATCGTGAAGATCACGTCGACCGCGATCTGCGGCTCGGACCTGCATCTCGTGGACGGCTTCGTGCCGACGATGGAAAAAGGCGACATCCTCGGGCATGAATTCATGGGGGAAATCGTCGCCCTTGGTGACGAGGTCAAGAATCTGAAGATCGGCGACCGCGTGGTCGTGCCCTTCCCGATCGCTTGCGGCAACTGCTATTTCTGTTCCGAGAAGCTGTACTCGGTATGTGAAAACTCCAACCCGAACGCATGGATGGCGGAAAAAATGTGGGGCCATTCGACGGCCGGCATTTTCGGTTACTCGCACCTCACGGGCGGCTATGCCGGGGGGCAGGCAGAGTATGCGCGCGTGCCGTATGCCGATGTCGGCCCGATCAAGGTCCCCGACGGCATGACGGACGAGCAGGTGCTGTTCCTGTCCGGCATCCTGCCGACCGGATGGATGGCGGCGGAAAACTGCAACATCAGGCAGGGCGACGTGGTGGCGATCTGGGGCTGCGGGCCGGTTGGCCTGTTCGCCATCCAGAGCGCCTTCCTGCTGGGCGCCGAACGGGTGATTGCCATCGACCGGTTTCCGGAGCGCCTGCGGCTGGCGCGCCAGCTCAAGGCTGAAACGCTCGATTACGAAGAAGTCAGCGTGCTGGAGGCGCTGAAACAGATGACCGGCGGACGCGGCCCGGATGCCTGCATCGATGCCGTCGGCATGGAGGCGCACGGCCTCGGCCCGGTGGCGGCCTACGACCGCATGAAACAGGCGGTGCGCCTGGAATCGGACCGCCCGATCGTGTTACGCGAGGCGCTGATGGCCTGCCGCAACGGCGGCCATGTATCGATCCCCGGCGTGTACGGCGGTTTTATCGACAAGTTCCCGATCGGTTCGGTGATGAACCGGTCGCTGACCATCAAGACCGGGCAGACGCACGTGCAGCGCTACCTGCATCCGCTGCTGGAGCGCATCCGCAACGGCGACTTCGACACGACCTGCATCATCACGCACACGCTGCCGCTGGACGAGGCGCCGCACGGCTACGATCTTTTCAAGAACAAGCAGGATGAGTGCATCAAGGTGGTGCTGAAACCCTGACGACCGGGGCGCCGCTGCCCCTCAAGTCGGGCGGAAATATGCCGTTGAACGTGGATGTGCCGGATTCGCCGGTCTCCAGGAGTTCCATGCTTTCCGCCCCCATTCCCGACAACGACGAAGAGCGGCTGGCAGCGCTGCATGCGCTGCTGATCCTCGATACGCCGCCTGACCAGCGCTTCGACCGCATCGTCGAATTTGCCGCCCATGAATTCGAAGTGCCGATTGCGCTCATTTCCCTTGTTGACCGCGACCGGCAATGGTTCAAGTCACGGTTCGGCCTGACCGCCTGCGAACTGCCCCGCAGCACGTCCTTCTGCGGCCATGCGATCCTGCAACCCGGTTTGCTGATCGTGCCGGATGCGCGCGTCGACGAACGCTTTGTCGATAACCCGCTCGTCACGGGCGAGCCCTTCATCCGCTTTTATGCCGGCATGCCGCTCATCCTGCCATCCGGTCACGCGGTCGGCACCCTTTGCCTGCTCGACCGCCGCATGCGCAGGTTCGACCATATCGATCAGGCGATATTGACGACCCTGACCGAACTGGTCATCAAGGAACTGACCGAGCCGGACGGCATGCATCAGGAACGACAGCCATGACCGGCAGCGGATTGCAGCTTCCTGCCGCGCAGGGAGGCGTCGTCCGGCGCAAGCCGATGCTGTTGCTGGAGCAGGATGCCTTGTTGCGGCGCACCGTCATGCTGACCGCCCGCAACCTCGGCATGACCGATATCCATGAAGCCGCCAGCCAGGGGCTGGCCGCGCGCATGTTGCGGGAACGTCCTTTCCACGGCGTGCTGATCGCGCTGGATTTCGGCGACCGGCGCTATGACCAGGTTGACCTGACGATGATCGACCGCATCCGTGATGGCGGTACGGCCAGCGCCGCCGACATCCCGATTGCCGTCCTGCTTGGCTATTGCGATGCATTGCTGCTGCGGGAATTGCACCAGCGGCAGGTGTTGCGGGTAATACTCAAACCGTTTCGCGCGCGGGCCCTGCTGGAGACCTTGTCCGAAATGCAGTCGGTGCGATCGGTGCCGGTCGCTTAGCCAGGCGGTTCCGGCCAGCTTCCCTCCGGCCTGTGTTTGTCATGCAGGGACTCGGCAACAACGCTTGCGCCAAAAAGAGTATCCTCGCAGCAACGTTGAACACCGATCTGAAAATCAAGGAAGAGAGAAAAATGCCTGTCCAGTCTGTTTTGTCATACACCGCGGCGCTGTTCGCCGGGATCGCGGTATCCATGGCCGCTACGGCCGCCGAACCGGTGAAGGCGCCGCCCGCGCCACCTGCCAAGGCAGCCGTGCCGTCGAAATCGCTGGAAACCACCGTCAATACCGAATCCGTCATCAGCGGCATCAGCGCGGTGGAACGCACCCGACCTTTCCCGGTCGCGGAGAAAGTGGCGTACTTCGTGAACATCAAGGATGGCGACAAGGTCCGCTCGCCGTTCCGGGTGGCGTTTTCGGTTACCGGGATGGGCGTTGCGCCGGTTGCGGCGGGCAAGATCGAAGGCACCGGCCACCACCATATCCTGATCGACATGCCAATGCCGGTCGATATCAAGAAGCCGATTCCCTTCGATAAGCCGGAGGAATACCTGAACCAGCGCTACAAGCACTTCGGCAAGGGGGAAACCGAAGCCGTTCTCGATCTGCCCCCGGGCAAGCACACGCTGCGCCTGCTATTTGCGGATCATAACCACGTGCCGTATTACATCGCCAGCAAGGAAATCACGATCGAGGTAGTGCCGAAGTAGTTCCGGTCCGCGCGGCATCGCGGTCGATCTTGAATGTATTGACCGCCTGCGCCAGGCCGCCGGCTTGATCTCGCATCGCCTCCGCGGCCGCCGCAGCCTGTTCCACCAGCGCGGCATTCTGCTGGGTCACCTGGTCCATCAGTCCGATCGCCTGGTTCACCTGCTGGATGCCGCTGCTTTGTTCCTGGCTTGCCGCGGTGATCTCCTCCATGATGTCCGCCACCCGGCGCACACTCTCGACGATCTCATCCATCGTGCTGCCGGCGCGTTCCACCAGCACGCTGCCGGCATCGACTTTTTCCACCGATTCGCCGATCAATGCCTTGATTTCCTTTGCTGCCGCCGCGCTGCGTTGCGCAAGGTTGCGCACCTCGGTGGCGACCACCGCAAAGCCGCGTCCCTGCTCTCCGGCACGGGCCGCTTCGACGGCGGCGTTCAGCGCCAGGATATTGGTCTGGAAGGCAATGCCGTCGATCACGCCGATGATGTCGACGATTTTCTTTGCCGATTCGCTGATGGAAGCCATGGTATCGACCACCTGGCCGACCGCCTCGCCGCCACGCTGGGCGACCGAGGACGCCGATGCCGCAAGCTGGTTTGCCTGCCGGGCATTGTCCGCATTCTGCTGCACCGTCGACGTCAATTGCTCCATGGAGGATGCCGTTTCCTGCAGCATGCTCGCCTGCTGCTCGGTGCGTTCGGAAAGATCGTGGTTGCCGCTACTGATCTCGCTGGATGCCGTGGCGATCATCTCCGTCCCGCTGCGCACGCGCTCCACCAGTGCCGCCAGCTGGTCCTGCATGGCTTTCATCGCATGCATCAGGCTTTTGCTGCCGGCCGCCTTGAGTTCGATACGGCTGGTGAGGTCGCCATGCGCAATCCTGTTGGCAACGTTGGCCGCATAGGCGGGTTCGCCGCCCAATTGCCTGCGGATGCTGGTCGAAATCGCAATCGATATGGCTGCGCCGAGCAGAATGCCGAGACCGCCGAGGACCCCTACCAGCCATTGGGTGTTGCGCGCCAGTGCCGTGGTTTTGGCTGTCAGGTTTGCAATCATTGATGCCTGATAATTACTGAGTTTGCTGATCGTGACGATATAGTCTTCCAGAGCCGGCTCAAGCTTGGAGACGACCAGTGCGCGGGCATTTCCTTCGTTGGCGGTTTTTTCCTTGAAGACCTCGTCGCGGGCCTGGATATAGATTTTCCGCTTGGCACCGACCTGGTCGAGAAGCTGTTTTTCTTCCCCATCCTTTTCCACCGCATCGAGCTTCTTCTGGATTTCCGAAATGCGTGCGCTGGTCTGCTTGATCCTCTCCTGCAACTGCTTCTGCCGTTGCGGATCGTTCGACTCCGCCACCGAGATCGTGCGGGCGCCGTTGAGATTGGTATTTGCCGCCCATTCTGAAAACAGGCGCTCCTTCATCATTGCCTGCTCGACGATCGCGGTGATGTTCCGGTCCAGCGATTGCACCCTCAGCAGCGCCACGCCGACGATGGCGGTCAAGGTAACGAGAACGGCGGTAAAACCCACGGCAAGGCGTGTTCCGACTTTGATTTCAGAGATATTCATACGGTCTTTAGTTGTAAAAGGTGCGGCCAGGCGGCACCCTTGGAGAAACGAAGGGGGAGATTTGTGCGGACGCCGGGGGACGGCTCGCGATGTTGTTGCATCCGGCCGTCCGCAGTTCGTTGGACGTCGCCGGAAATTCCTCTTTGCTCCATTGTATGAAGCCGGATGGCTTCAGAAAGCGATGAACAGAGCGGTAAAACCTTGAGTGATTAAAAAACGTGCAGTCATTTCGTGGCAACGCTGGCAACACGGGATGCGGATTTACATGAATCGATCACACCAGTTCAAGAATCACGCCGTTATGCGCGACCTTGCTCAGGTTGGTTGCCGGCATGACCTTGCTGGTGCCGCAGCGTCCGGTCATGAAGACCCAGCCATCGGCAATGGCGGTGACGGTGGCGCGAAAATCGCTCACGCCTGGGGATGCGCATTTGCGCGCAAGGTCGCGGCGAAAGGCAACGGTATCACCAACTCGGATTCTGCTCATGAATATTGCTCCAGGGATTGACCGGCGAGTAGACCGGTTCCCTGTCGCAATGTTCCTGTAAATAAATAATATTCGGATGGTGATGCTTTTTCGGCCTGCAGCGGGACGCTGGTACACTGCCGCAGTTGGCAAAAACGCCACGTTCAATCATCAACAAGGGAGCAGCGATGAAACAATACAAGGTCGTGATTTATCAGGAAGGCATGCTTGGTTCACTGGTGTTGGGCGCATCGAAGGTCGATCCGGTACGCTTCAGTGAATTCCTGAACAAGAATGCCCGCGAAGGCTGGCGTGTCGTCACGATGGAAAAGGATATCCGTCGGATGCTGTTGCTCTGGAAGCGCGAAGCCTACCTTGTCGTCATGGAAAGGGATGCATGAAGGTCGGCGTCATCCTCTGCTGCCTGATTGCCGTTGCATGGGTCGTCCTTGCATTGGTTCAGCTCTGGTTCGTGCCGCTTGACGCCGCCGTTTTCATCAAGATATCAATCACCGCCGGCCTGCTGTTCGTCGTCGTACTGGTGTTGTCGCTGGTGCTGCGCGAGTACCTCACCGACAAGAAACTGAAAGACAGCGGCCACCTCGACGGGTGAGGCGCCGCTGCCGTTATCGATCCTGGATGTGCTCCGGTGCTGCTTGCATCGCCGCTCAGGCAGCCAGCGCCGGATAGTCGATATAGCCTTCCTGACTCGGATGATAGAAGGTCTCGGGATTGGGTTCATTCAACGGCGCATCCATCGCAAAGCGCTTCGGCAGATCCGGATTCGCGATGAACAGTTTTCCGTAGGCTATTGCATCGGCTTCGCCGGCCGCCAGCAATTGCTCGCCGGTGGCCTTCGTCATCTTTTCGTTGGCGATATAGATGCCGCCGAATGCTTTCTTCAGTTCCGGACCAAGACGGTTTTCGCCGAGCGACTCGCGCGCGCAGATAAAGGCAATACCGCGCTTGCCGAGTTCGCGCGCGACGTAGCCGAAGGTCGCCGCCGGATTTGAATCACCCATGGTGTGGGCGTCGCCGCGCGGAGCCAGGTGCATGCCGACGCGGGATGCACCCCATACCGAGATGCAGGCATCGGTGACTTCCAGCATCAGGCGCGCCCGGTTCTCGATCGATCCGCCATAGGCATCGGTGCGCTTGTTGGTGCTGTCCTGCAGGAACTGGTCAAGCAAATAACCGTTCGCGCCATGGATTTCCACACCGTCGAAACCTGCTGCCTTCGCATTTTCGGCGCCCTTGCGGTAAGCCTCGACGATGCCCGCGATTTCTTCCAGTTCCAGCGCCCGCGGCGTCGCGTAGCCGCGTTTCGGGCGGACCAGGCTGACATGCCCGCCGGCTGCGATCGCGCTCGGCGCGACCGGCAACTGGCCGTCGAGGAATACCGGATCGGAAATACGGCCAACATGCCAGAGTTGCAGGAAAATGTGGCCGCCGGCAGCATGTACCGCATCGGTGATGTCCTTCCAGCCCGCCACCTGCGCATCGGACCAGATGCCCGGTGTATCGGCATAGCCCACGCCGAGCGGGGTCACTGCGGTTGCTTCGCTGAGGATGAGACCGGCGGAGGCACGCTGCACATAGTATTCACGCATCAGGGTATTCGGTACGCGGCCGCCGCCGACGGCGCGCGAGCGGGTCAATGGCGCCATGAAGATGCGATTGGGAAGTTCGAGGTCGCCGATCTTGATCGGGTCAAATAAGCTTGTCATGGTGATGTTTGTTGTCGGGCAAGAGAAATGAATTGCAACTGCAACCGGCATATTGCGGTATTTGAACAAAACCTGCAGAGCGGGTCCCCGAAGCCGCCATCGGCAAATTTGGCAATCGATGAAATTTTGATCTGGGTTCGGTTTTCCAAAATGCAATATCGATAGACTGTGCCGCATCTTTTGCGTGAGGTGCGTGCTATGGCAATCGAACTTTTCAATAACGGCGACCATGTTTGCCTGATGTTTCCCGATCTCGTCGAGGATGGCGACGGTAATTCGGTACAGTCCAACCAATTCCTCATCATCAACGGCGGCAACGGCATCCTGCTCGATCCGGGCGGCGTCATGACCTACAACGAACTTTTCCTGGCGATGAGCCGCTACTTTCCACCAAAGCAGCTCGAGTATGTGTTCGCTTCGCACGCCGATCCGGACATCATCGCGTCGCTGCCGCGCTGGCTCAGCGGCTCGGATACGAAGCTGCTGATTTCCCGGATCTGGGCGCGCTTCGTGCCACATTTTTGTCCGATGGGGAAAACCGAGGGCCGCATCATTGCCATTCCCGATGAAGGCACGCTGTTGCCTGTCGGCGGCACCAGCTTTCAGATCATCCCGGCGCATTTCCTCCACTCCGAAGGTAACCACCAGTTCTACGATCCGGTCAGCCGCATCCTGTTCTCGGGCGACATGGGCGCGTCGCTCCTGCCGGGGCATCTCGCCGCGCTGCCGGTAAGCGACTTCGACCAGCACCTGCGGTTCATGCGCGGATTCCACACCCGCTACATGGTGTCGAACAAAGTGTGCCGTTACTGGGTGCGGATGGTGCGGGAACTGGACCCCGAATGGATCGTGCCGCAGCACGGTGCGCCGCTGAAAGGGAAAGCCGTCATCGGCCGGTTCCTCGACTGGATCGAGACGCTGCAGTGCGGCGTCGATCTGATGACGCAGGAGGCTTACGTGGCGCCGACCGGGGTGAACGTCGCGCTGGCATGAGCGCGACGGGCGGGAAGATGACGGACACTGCTGGTCTTCGCAGGCTGCCTGATGCTTCCCTGCACTAACCAGTGCAACACAAAATAAGCTTGTCCTCAGCCTTGCAATTGACGCCGCCGCTGCCGGTCCGCTTCGACATCTGCCTGGGTGATCGAACCCATCTTCAGCAATACGTTGTTCATGTATTCATTGCGCTGCCCGGGCGTGTGCTGAATTGCCATCACATAGCCGTCCGACATCCCCTTGAGATGTTGCACCCGCGACGTGAGTGTGGTTCCCTTTTCAAGTCCGTGCCGATAGCCGTGCAGGCGTCCGGTCTGGTACGCGAGCCAGTAGATGATCGTTCCTGCCACGCCAATACCGAACAAAATTACAAACAGATTTTCGTAGCTCATCGAAACATTCTCCCCGGAAAAACGCGCATGGTACACCTTGGCCATGCCTGAAGTCATCGATATTTAGGCAAGAAAAAGTCATATTTCGCCTATGACAGAGAGGTCAATTGATCGAACTGCAAGAAAGCCCTGATCCTGATGATGCAAAGTCAACGGGGAGCGGATCCGTCGCCCGTTGATCGCGCATGACGCGGTGGCACATTGATTGCATGTTCACACTTGGCGACATCGAATCGTTCCCAACATTTCAATATGCCATTCTGATTTCGTGCTCGCTTTCGTTCTGGCTTATGTGCTCTCCCGGTGTTACGGGACCCTCTTGTGGTGCTCATCTGCCTATAAAAACGTCACATAGTCGGTCTTCATCAAGCAATGCGGTAATCATGCGAACTAATTAACGATTTGCATTTCAAACAACTATCAATACCGTGGAAACGTTCTTCGCAGAACAGACCTTCATTACCAACAATTTCAAGGAGTGATGACGATGGCAGATCAAGAAACCGGACGCACGAACTCGACAACAGGGTTCGGAGCCACTTCGGATAATGCAGGCACGACTTCCCAAAGCACCGGTCAGCAATCATCGACAACCGATGCGCTGAAGGAAAAGACCGGCCGTGTGGCCAGCGAAGCCAAGGACTATGCCAAGGACCTCGCCGGACGCGCCAAGGAGCAGGGCCGTACTTTGTTCGACCAGCAGAAGACCACCGCAGTGACGCAAGTCGAATCGGTTGCGCAGGCAATCCGCAGCACGGCAGATCGACTACAGGAAGAAGGGCGGCCGGAAGCGGGCCGTTACGTCAGCATGGCGGCCGACCGCATCGAATCGCTCAGCGCGGGTTTGCGCAACAAGGATCTCGATACGCTGCTGCACGATGCCGAAGACCTCGGTCGCCGTTCACCGGGCGTGTTCTTCGCCGGATCGGTTATCGCCGGTCTGCTGCTCGCGCGTTTCCTGAAAAGCTCGGCCCAGAATCGCTACGAGTCCAGCTATCAGTCCACCGGGTATGACGCTACAGGCTACGACAGCACCACCGCCGACACGGACTACAACACGCAGTCGTATGACGATATCCTTTCCGCGACCGAACTCTCCGCAACCGGCGTCGGCAGCGATCCTGTCACCGGCATGACCGGCGATGGCACGCCAGGCACGGCGACCTCCGCCGCCGGAACGGCACCAAGCGCGACAGGCGCCGGCAACACCAGCGTCACCGGTACCACCGGCAGTTCCACGGGTTCCACGAAAGGCGCAAGCGGCACCGGCACAACGCCATCGTCCACAAGTGGATCCAAATCCGGAGGAAACACGTATGGAAACCGATAAGAACGGCAAATCGCTGCCGGCGCTTTTTTCGGACCTGACGCATGAAATGGTCGACCTGGTTCGCCAGGAGATTGCGCTGGCACGCGCGGAAATGTCGCAAAAAGTCTCGACCGCGACAACGGCGATCACCGCGGTCGCCATCGGCGCCGCGGTGGCTCTTGCAGGCTTGTTCATCATCCTGCAAGCCGTGGTGAAGGGGGTCGAGATGCTGCTTCCGCCGGAAGTGGCGCCATGGCTTGCGCCACTGCTTGTGGGCCTCGTCTTCGCCGTCATCGGGTACCTGATGCTCAGGGGCGGCACCGCCAAGCTGAAACCGGACAACCTGATGCCGCACCGGACCATGGACTCGCTCCGCAGGGATAAGGGCTTAGTCAAGGAGAAAGCGCAATGAAAGAAAACATCGAAGATACTCGCCGCCCGGAGGAAATCGAGAACGACATCGAGCGCACGCGCGCCGAGGTCAGCTCCACCATCGACGCAATCCAGAACAAGCTGGCCCCGACACAGGTAATGGACCGCGCAGTGCATTATGCGCGGACCAACCTGCCGGACAACTTCGGCACGTTTCTCGGCGACACCGTTCGCAAAAATCCGATCCCGATCATCCTGTTCGGGCTGAGCATCGCATCGATCATGGTGCAGGGACGGAAGACGGACGGCGTGGCACGTGTGCGCCGGCAGGCCCGGGACCGCCAGGACCTGGAGTTCGACCCGACTGTCTACGATGTGGACTATGTATCCAGTACGGCTGTCGTCGGTTCTCCGGAAGGCAAGACGAGCGGAGCGATGGACAAGGTCGGGGAAAAAGGCCGCGGTCTGATGAACAAGGTCAGCGAGCTCGGGCATCGCGTCAGCGACAGCACATCGTCGATGGCGAGTCGCGCGCGCAGCAAGCTGTCCGGATCGACCAGCAGCAACAGCACCGGCTCCCGTAGCGGCCAGCTCACCCAGAAGTCCCGGCAGCAGTATTACCGCGCCCGGGACGGTTTCGACCGCATGATCGACGAACAGCCGCTCATGCTCGGCATCCTGGGTGTGGCGATCGGCACGCTGCTCGGCGCATCACTGCCGAACACGCGCCGTGAAGACCAGCTGCTGGGCACCAAGCGGGACCAGCTGCTGGACACCGTCAAGGAAACCGTGCGCACGAAGGCCGACAGCTTGAAGGATTCGGCCCAGCGTGTCGCGCAGGCTGCGCAGCGTGAAGTGAAGAGTGTCACCAGCGAAGCATCGCGCAACCGCACCACCGGAAGCACGACGGCAACGACGGGTACCAGGACCACTACGGTCATCTCCGACACGACGATCATCACGCCGCCGCCGGGGCAGCAGAACCTGCATTGATGTTGCGCTGACAAGGCAGTAACGGAAAGAAAAAGGCCGCTCATCCGAGCGGCCTTTTTTATATGCAGCAGCTTATCGCGTGATCGGCTTGTACCGGATACGCTTCGGCTTCGCGCCTTCCTCGCCGAGGCGCTTCTTCTTGTCCGCCTCGTATTCCTGGTAATTGCCATCGAAGAACACCACCTGCGAATCCCCTTCGAAGGAAAGGATGTGGGTGGCGATCCGGTCAAGGAACCAGCGATCATGGGAGATCACGAGCACGCTGCCGGCAAATTCCAGCAATGCATCTTCCAGTGCCCGCAATGTTTCCACGTCAAGGTCGTTGGACGGTTCGTCCAGCAGCAGGACGTTGCCGCCCATCAGCAGCGTCTTGGCCAGATGCAGGCGTCCGCGTTCGCCGCCGGACAGGTTGCCGACGATTTTCTGCTGGTCGCTGCCTTTGAAGTTGAAGCGTCCGAGATATGCCCGCGACGGCATTTCGAAACGGCCTACCGTCAGCACATCGGCGCCGTTCGACACATCCTCGAAGACCGTCTTGTTGCTGGACAGCGTATCGCGCGACTGGTCGACCATCGACACCGTGGCCGTCTTGCCGATGATGACTTCGCCGCTGTCAGGCTTTTCCTTGCCAGTGATCATCTTGAACAGCGTTGATTTACCGGCGCCGTTCGGACCGATGATGCCGACGATCGCGCCGGGCGGCACGGTGAAGCTCAGGTTGTCGATCAGCAGGCGGTCACCGAAGGCCTTCGACACATTCTTGAATTCAATGACGTCATTGCCGAGGCGTTCGGCGACCGGGATGAAGATCTCCTGCGTCTCGTTGCGCTTCTGGTACTCGTGTTCGCTCAATTCATTGAAGCGGGCCAGGCGCGCCTTGCTCTTTGCCTGGCGGCCCTTCGGATTCTGGCGTACCCACTCCAGTTCCTTCGCGATGGTTTTCTGCCGCGACGATTCGCTCGCTTCTTCCTGCTTCAGGCGGTTGCTCTTCTGCTCCAGCCAGGAACTGTAGTTGCCTTTCCAGGGAATGCCGTGACCCCGGTCGAGTTCGAGGATCCATTCGGCGGCATTGTCGAGAAAGTAGCGGTCGTGCGTGATGCCGACGACGGTGCCGGGGAAGCGCTGCAGGAATTGCTCCAGCCAGTCGACCGATTCCGCGTCGAGGTGGTTAGTCGGTTCGTCGAGCAGCAGCATGTCGGGTTTCGACAGCAGCAGGCGGCACAGCGCGACGCGGCGCTTCTCGCCGCCGGACAGCACGCCGATCTTGGCGTCCCATGGCGGCAGGCGCAATGCATCGGCGGCCATTTCCAGTTGCTGTTCGGGATTGTCGCCGGCGGCGGTGGAGATGATGGCTTCCAGTCGTGCCTGCTCGGCGGCCAGCGCGTCGAAGTCGGCATCGGGTTCCGCATAGGCGGCATAGACCGCGTCGAGCTTGGCTTTCGCTTCGAAGACTTCGCCGAGGCCGCCTTCCACCGCCTGGCGCACGGACTGCTCCGGATCGAGTTCCGGTTCCTGCGGCAGGTAGCCGATGTTCAGGTTCGGCATCGGCACGGCTTCGCCCTGGATGTCCTTGTCGATGCCAGCCATGATCTTGAGCAGGGTGGACTTGCCCGAGCCGTTCAGGCCGAGCACGCCGATCTTGGCGCCGGGGAAGAACGACAGGGAAATGTCCTTGAGAATCTGGCGCTTCGGCGGCACGATCTTGCCGACGCGGTTCATTGTGTAGACGTATTGAGCCATGGGATTTTCCGGATTACGTGAAAAGAGATGAGTAGGATACGACAGTTATGGGCGCTGGAACCTCGATCGAGCGCTACTCAGGTGCCGGTCAGGTGCCGATCATGCGGCGCTGGCCTTGGTGGACCAGGCCCGCCAGAGACCTTCCGCCGAATAGACCAGCAACGCCGTCCAGATCATTGCGAAGCCGATCAGGCGTGCGCCGTCGAAGGCTTCGTTGTAGAGCCATACGCCGAGCATGAGCTGCAGCGTGGGCCCGATATATTGCAGCAGGCCAAGTACCGACATCGGGATGCGGCGCGCGCCGGCGGCGAAGCATAGCAGGGGCACGGCGGTGATCGGTCCGGCGAGGGCCAGCAGCCAGCGAGTGGCGGAACTGCCGGTCGTGAAGCTGTTCTGTCCGTCGAGCGACAGCATGACGAGGTAACCGAGGGCAAGCGGGAACAGCAGCAAGGTCTCCAGCGCCAATCCTTCGAGCGCGCCGAGCGACGCCGTCTTGCGCAACAGGCCGTACAGGCCGAAGGTTGCTGCCAGCGCCAGTGCGATCCACGGCAGGTGACCGACCTGCCAGGTCAGCCAGAGCACGCCGCAGGCGGCGATGGCGATCGCAGCCCACTGGCCGGGGCGCATCCGCTCGCCCAGCACGATGAAGCCGAGCAGGACATTGAAAAGCGGATTGATGAAGTATCCGAGACTGGATTCGACGACCCGGTCATGATTGACGGCCCAGATGTAGATAAACCAATTGCTTGCCAGCAGGATCGCGCTCGCCGTGAACCCTGCCAGCACTTTCGGCTTGCGCATCACATCCACCAGCCATGCCCACTGTTTGCGCAACGACAGCAGCACCACGACCAGCAGCAACGACCACACCATGCGGTGAATCAGGATCTCGCTGGCAGGCACATGCTGCAGCGCCTTGAAGTACACCGGAAAAAGGCCCCACATCGCATACGCGGCGGCGGCATAAAGCATTCCTACATGCATGGTAAATAAATGAAAAGTGAAACGATCTGAAAGACGTGGGGCCGTGCGGCGTTCGTTGGTTGTGGTTGCCGAGGGTGTGCAATTATCGCAGCAATTGGTATAACGGATGATTGCTCGCGCATAGCCGCCCTGGTGTTCGGTACGATGATGTTCTTGGCACAGGGCAACGTGGCGTATATGATGCTTCCCATCTGTGCCGTCCGCCCGCAGCAAGCTTCTCCAGAATCGCCACCATGACTTCCTCCGAACTTTCCCTGATCGATATGTTGCGCCAGGCTGCCTGGGCGCAATCACTGAGCGCCGAGCAAATGGCGCGGGTGGAGGCGGAAACCATCGAACGTTTCGTGCCCGCCGGCGGCTACGCATGCCGCAAGGGAGAGTCAGCTGATTACTGGATCGGCGCCATCGACGGACTGGTGAAGATGAGCAGCGAATCGCCGGAAGGCAAGACCATCACCTTCACCGGCCTGCTGAGCGGCGGCTGGTTCGGCGAAGGCTCGCTGCTCAAAACCGGACCGCGCCAATATGATGTCATCGCCATACGCGACACGCGCCTTGCCCTGATGCCGCGCAGCCTGTTCCTCTATCTCCTGGATAACAGCATCGCCTTCAACCGCTTCGTCATGACCTTGCTGAACGAACGGCTCGGCATGTTCATATCGCTGGTCGAATTTGACCGCATGCTCGACACCAATGCGCGCCTGGCGCGCTGCCTTGCGGCATTGTTCAATCCCCACCTGAACCCGGGCATCAGTCCCGAAATCAAGATTTCGCAGGAAGAAATCGGCTATCTCGCAGGCGCATCACGCCAGCGCATCAACGGCGGGCTGAAAGTGCTGGAGGAAGCGGGACTGGTGAAACTGGAGTACGGGCGCATCACCGTGCTCGACCTCGACGGGCTGCGCCGTTATCCGTATTGACCCTGCGGCTTGTCCGACGAAACCGGACCGCGCCGATCAGTTCAGGCCGTGACCAGCCTCTGGAAAAAGTAGGTGGCCGGTGTCAGCGGCGCGGGCGATTCATAGCGCTGCTTCTCGCCGCGGCGAAATGCGACCGGCTTCGCAAATGCCGGCCCGTCGTAGACGAAGGTATGGAATTCGCCGTTCTCCCCGCAGGCGTCCACGCCTTCCGGCAAGTCATCGATGAATGACTGGTCGAACTCGCGTCCGCAAAAGTCTTCGGACAGATAGTTGCCATTGATGCATACCACGACCGCCTTGAAACCAAGCGACAGGAATTCCTGCACCAGCGTCAGGCGCGGTTCGTCCCATAGCGGCAGGGAGGGGGCGATGCCGGCTTCGGCGCACACCTTTTCCTCCCATTCACGATGCGGCACCAAATCGATGTCGCCGAAGATCGCGTGGCTGATGCCATCCGCGCGCGCGTCGCGCAATGTGGCGATGAAGCGTTCCTGATAGGTTTCCCACGAGGTCCGGTAGAAGCGCATCTCGGCGCCGAATGCATCCGCCTGCGCTGTCAGCAGTTCCGGCGGCACGCCGTGCGAGCGAGCGCTTTCCCCGGTTTCATCCATGGCCGTGATCAGGCGGCGTATCGTCATGCCCGACTGACGGGCGCGCCACATCGCGAGGCAGGAATCCTTGCCGCCGCTCCATGAGACGAGCGCGGAGTGTCCGGTTGCGGCATTGCGCATGAATGGTCCTGGAGAAGTGAAGAAAGGCGCAATACTACTGCTGTTTGCCGCATTCCGGGCAGAATCGGGTGCCCGGTGCGATCTCCGTCGAGCAGCCGCTGCAGTTCGATTTGACGGCCATCTTGTGTCCGCATTCGGGGCAGAATTTTGCACCGCGCGTCTCCGCATTGCATCCCGGGCAGACCAGCTGCACGTCGCGCTTGACGTTCCGCTTCTTGCCGCGTTTCAGTCCCTCCTCGACAGCCGCTTCCATCGCACCCTGGCTTTCGGCCTGGGCGCGCGCCGCCGCGATGTGCACTTCGACGTCGGGCGCGCAATTCAGGCAGAAACCGCTGGCCTTGTCCGAGCAGGGCGCACACACGTACTGGAAACACTTGGCGCAACGATGGAAATGGCCCTTCGCATCCGTAACCGCTTCCTGGAACGCCTCGTCCCGGGCGGAATTCCAGCCGGCCTGGGCAAGGCCGTCGAGCGCACTGCTGGCGCCGCCGAGCACGCCGCCAAAGAGTCCGGCCGCCTTGGAGACCCATCCTGACGCCTGTCCGCTGCGGTAGGGTTTGTACTTGGTGCGCCATGCATCGTTGCAACGCTCGCAATGAAACTGGAACTGGAAGCCGGCATCGACGCCGTCCTGCTGACTAAGATCCTGGTAGTTGTCGGCAAACTTGAACTGGGACATTCGCACTCCGGAAACGGATTTCTTGAAGGCATTATTTTAGCCCGCAAGGAATCCGATTCCGCCGGATTTTTATAGAGTGACAACCCTACATGTTGCGTCGGTACTGCCCGCCCACCTCGAACAGCGCATCGGTGATCTGGCCGAGCGAACACACCCGCACCGCCTCCATCAGTTTGGCGAACACATTGCCGTCGTCGATCACCACCTGCTGCAATTCAGCCAGCACGGCAGGCGCCCGCGCCGCATTGCGGGCATGGAATTCGGCCAGCCGCTTGAGCTGCGACTGCTTTTCATCGTCGGTCGAGCGCGCCAGTTCGAGTGCCTGCGGCGTCGCGTCGCCTTTCGGGTTGCGGAAGGTGTTGACGCCGATGATGGGGAGCGTGCCGTCGTGCTTCAGGTGCTCGTAATGCATCGACTCTTCCTGGATCTTGCCGCGCTGGTAGCCGGTTTCCATCGCGCCCAGCACGCCGCCGCGCTCGGCGATGCGCTCGAACTCCTGCAGCACCGCTTCCTCCACGAGGTCGGTCAGTTCCTCGATGATGAAGCTGCCCTGGTTCGGGTTTTCGTTCTTCGCCAGTCCCCACTCGCGGTTGATGATGAGCTGGATTGCCAGCGCGCGGCGCACCGACTCGTCGGTCGGCGTGGTGATCGCCTCGTCGTAGGCGTTGGTGTGCAGCGAATTGCAGTTGTCGTAGATGGCGATCAGCGCCTGCAACGTGGTGCGGATATCGTTGAAATCGATTTCCTGCGCATGCAGCGAGCGGCCGGAGGTCTGGATGTGGTACTTCAGTTTCTGCGCACGCTCATTGGCGCCGTACTTGTCGTGCATCGCCACCGCCCAGATGCGGCGCGCGACCCGTCCGAGCACCGTGTATTCCGGGTCCATGCCGTTGGAGAAGAAGAACGACAGGTTGGGGGCGAAATCGTCGATGTGCATGCCGCGTGCGAGGTAGGCTTCGACGAAGGTGAAGCCGTTCGACAGGGTGAAGGCGAGCTGCGAGATCGGGTTGGCGCCGGCTTCGGCGATGTGATAGCCGGAGATCGACACCGAATAGAAATTGCGCACCTGGTGCTGCACAAAATATTCCTGGATATCGCCCATCACCTTCAGCGAAAACTCGGTCGAGAAGATGCAGGTATTCTGACCCTGGTCTTCCTTCAGGATGTCCGCCTGTACCGTGCCGCGCACGTTCTGCAGCACCCATGCGCGGATCTTCGCCGCTTCGTCGGCACTCGGCTCGCGCCCGTTGTCGGCACGGAACTTGTCGAGCTGCTGGTCGATTGCGGTGTTCATGAACATCGCCAGAATGCTCGGTGCCGGACCGTTGATGGTCATCGATACCGAGGTCGACGGGCTGCACAGGTCGAAACCGTCGTACAGCACCTTCATGTCGTCCAGCGTCGCGATCGACACGCCGGAGTTACCGATCTTGCCGTAGATGTCCGGGCGCAGTGCTGGGTCGGCGCCGTACAGCGTCACCGAATCGAAGGCGGTCGACAGGCGCTTGGCATCCATGCCCTCGGACACCAGCTTGAAACGGCGGTTGGTGCGGAAGGCATCGCCTTCACCGGCGAACATGCGGGTCGGGTCTTCGCCTTCGCGCTTGAACGGAAACACGCCGGCGGTGTAGGGGAAGGCGCCGGGCAGGTTCTCCAGCATCAGCCAGCGCAGGATCTCGCCGTGGTCCTCGAACTTCGGCAGCGACACCTTGCGGATGGTGGTGCCGGACAGCGTTTTTTGCACGAGGCGGGTGCGAATTTCCTTGTCGCGGATTTTAGTGACGTAATCATCGCCGGCATAGGCTGCCTGCGTGGCAGGCCAGGTGGCGAGGAGCTGCTTGGCGTTGGCGTCGAGCTGGTTGTCGCGTTCGGTGATCAAGACGTCGATATCGGAAAGGCTGTCATTCCCGCCCCCGACTACCCCATTCGAGGGCAGGCTCCAGCGGGAATCCACGGATGCCCCGCCGTCTTCCGATGCATCTCTGGGTCCCCGACTTCTCGGGGACGACATTTCTTCGAGCATGCGCTTGCTCTCTGCAAGCTGCTGCCGCTCACGTGCCAGCTTCACCTGTTTCTGCGCGTTGCGGTGATAGCCGCGCACCGTATCCGCAATCTCCGCCAGATAGCGCGACCGTGCCGGCGGCACGATCGCATTTTTTCCCGACGAGAATCGCACCGACACCGGCGCCAGCTTGCCGGGTTGCGTCTTCAATCCCCGTTCCGTCAGCTTCGGCAGCAACCCGTGGTACAGGGCCGTCACGCCGTCATCATTGAAGCGCGACGCCTGTGTGCCGTACACCGGCATCTCGTCCGGCGACTTGCTCCACAATTCACGGTTGCGCTGGTATTGCTTCGCCACGTCGCGCAACGCATCCTGCGCGCCCTTGCGGTCGAATTTGTTGATCGCGACGAAGTCGGCGAAATCCAGCATGTCGATTTTTTCCAGTTGCGATGCTGCGCCGAATTCCGGCGTCATCACATACATGCTCAGGTCCACGTGCGGCACGATCGCCGCATCGCCCTGGCCGATGCCGGAGGTTTCGACGATCACCAGGTCGAAACCGGTCGCCTTGCAGGCGGCGATCACATCCGGCAGCGCCTGCGAAATCTCCGAGCCGGCTTCACGCGTTGCCAGCGAACGCATGAAGATGCGTGCCGGACCGCCCCACGGGTTGATCGCGTTCATGCGGATGCGGTCGCCCAGCAGCGCACCGCCGGATTTGCGCCGCGACGGGTCGATCGAAATCAGCGCGATATTCAATGCATCCTGCTGGTCGAGCCGGATGCGCCGGATCAGTTCGTCGGTCAGCGACGACTTGCCGGCACCGCCGGTACCGGTGATGCCGAGCACCGGCGCAGCGGCGGCTTTCGCTGCCGCATGCAGTTCCTGCTTGAAGCCAGCGGACACCGTGCCGCTCTCCAGTGCGGTGATCAGCTGCGCGAGCGGCCGCTGGCGCCGGCTGAAGTCGCCATCGGTAAGTTGTGCCAGGCTGGTCGGCGCCGTTGCCGAGAGATCCATATCGCAGGCCTGGATCATCGACAGGATCATGCCCACCAGTCCCATCCGCTGGCCGTCTTCCGGGCTGAAAATGCGCGAGACGCCGTAGGCATGCAGCTCGGCGATCTCGGACGGCACGATCACGCCGCCGCCGCCGCCGAACACCTTGATGTGTTCGCCGCCGCGCTGCTTCAGCAGGTCGATCATGTACTTGAAGTATTCGACGTGCCCGCCCTGGTAACTGGAAATCGCAATGCCGTGCGCATCTTCCTGCAGTGCCGCCGTCACGATCTCGTCGACCGAGCGGTTGTGGCCAAGGTGGATCACTTCGGCGCCATTGGCCATCAGAATGCGCCGCATGATGTTGATGGAGGCATCGTGGCCGTCGAACAGCGAGGCGGCGGTAACGAAACGGACCTTGTTGACAGGCTTGTACTCGGTCAGTTTTTGCGCAATGGAAAGGTCGGTCATGGCGGGATCCGGGAAGGAGGGACGGTCGTTACGGTAGCTTACGTTAACGTTAACGTCAAGCGACCGCCGCAGTCCGCCGGTTTGCGCCGCGTCAGCCCGCCGGCTTGATGGCCTTGCGCTCGATAAACGATGACAGGATCAGCGATGTCGACGTGACGCCGCAGCGGGTCAGCGCCACGATGACCTTTTCCAGTTCCGCCACTGACGGCGCGATCACCTTGACGATGCTGCAGTCATCGCCGGTGATCGAATGGCATTCGACGATTTCCGGCAATTCCGCCGCCACCACTTCCACCGGCGTCTGGTGGCTGCGCTTGGACACCCGGATAAAGGCGGTAATGCCGTAGCCGAGCGCCGCCGGATTCACCTGTGCGTGGTAGCCGGCGATCACGCCGGCGGCTTCCATCCGCCGGACGCGTTCGGCGACCGCCGGCTGGCTCATGTGCACCCGCCGGCCGATCTCCGCCATCGTGGTGCGGGCGTCGGACTGCAGAATGTCGAGGATTCGGGCATCCATCGCATCGAGTTCGATTTTCATGGTGAAACCGTCCAATTTCGATAAAAACAAAGGTGGAAAGGCAATATTGCCTTTCATTAGCCATTCAGTCCAGCGGCCGCGCCGCATAAGCTACTACTCAGTGAAACAGGCAAATCTTTAAGGAATAGCGGCGGATGGATATCGGCATCAGTCTTGATGACAGCGTGGAAGAAAGTGAAGTGCTGGCGCTTTACCGGGCGCATCGCTGGTCGTCCGCCGGGAAGCCGGCCCAATTGATGGCGGCGTTATCGAATTCGCATTCGCTGGTCACAGCGCGCAGTGCCGGACGGCTGATTGGCCTGGGAAACGCCATTTCGGACGGCCACCTGGTCGTTTATTACCCGCACCTGCTGGTGCATCCCGAGTTCCAGCGGCGGGGAATAGGCAGGCGGATGATGGAGGCCTTGCACATCAAGTATGCCGGCTTTCATCAGCAAATCCTGGTGGCGGACGGCGAAGCTATCGAATTCTATCGATCCATAGGCTTTCAGCCTGCGGGCCGGACTCGGGCGATGTGGATCTATGCTGGTACCGAGCATTGAACAATGTAAATCAAGGGGAAAACAATGAGCTGGGAAACCTATCTGCTTTTCGTCGTCACCACCGGCGTGGTCTGCCTGACGCCCGGACCGGCGGCACTGCTGGTGGTTGCGCAGGCCATGTCCAACGGGCTGCGCCGTTCCTACTGGGCGATTGCCGGCATTGCGGTGGGCAACGCAATCTACTTCGCGCTGTCCGCCACCGGCATCGCGGCGCTGGTCGTCGCCAGCAATACCCTGTTCTCGGTCGTGAAATGGGTGGGCGTCGCTTATCTGTTCTACCTCGGTATCTCCGCCATCCGCAACAAGGCGAGCGCCCTGACCGTCAGCGCCGATCCGGGGCAGGCGGTTGGCGGGTTGCGTGCCTTCTGGCAGGCGGTGGTGGTGGAATTGTCGAATCCGAAAGCGCTGCTGTACTTCGTCGCGTTGCTGCCGCAGTTCATCGATCCGACCCGGCCGGTCGGCATGCAATTACTGGTGTTTGGCGCCACTTGCATTGCGCTCGACACGGCCGCCTACACGCTGTACGCATGGCTGGGCAGCAAGTCGCGGCGCTTCACGGCGAATGAACGATTCGTCACCGTGAGCAACCGGGCCGCGGGAGGATTATTGATGATTGCCGGCGCGCTGATGGCCGGCGTCAAGCGCGCTTTGTAGAAGCGTAAGCGCAACGCAAGGATGAACGGCCTCAGAAGAATTCGACGGTGTCGTTCGACACTTCGGAGCGCAGCAGGCCGCTGCTGACCAGTTCGTCGTAGTGGCAGACGCGGTTGCGGCCGTTTTCTTTCGCGTAATAGAGTGCCTGGTCGGCATGACCGAGAATCACCACCGGCGATTCCTGGGTGATGGCGGCAAAGCCCAGGCTGGCAGTCACCTGCCCGACCTGCGGGAATTCATGTTTCTCGACGTTGCGGCGGAAGCGTTCAAAGATCCTGTGCGCTTCTTCCAGTGTGGTGGAGCGCAGCAGCACGACGAATTCTTCGCCGCCGAAGCGGAACACCCGGTCCTGCGAGCGGAAGGACGCACGCAGCAGGTTGGCGACCAGTATCAGCACCTCGTCGCCATACAAGTGGCCGAACTGGTCGTTCACCCGCTTGAAGTGATCGATATCCACCACCGCCAGCCACTGTCCCTTTTCCGCTCCGCTCTGTCGCCGCTCTTCCTGGTTCTGCGGCGACACATCGGCGATGCTCGCCGCCAGCATGCGGGAAAATTTCTCGTCGAAGGTCTTCCGGTTCAGCAAGCCGGTGAGGGAATCGCGTTCGCTGTAATCGAGGATGTTCTGGTAATTGCGGTAGACGCTCAGGATGCCTTCCATCACATGCATGGTGCTTTCCGAGTACGGCGTCGGATTGACGATTTCAATGCAGGTATTGACCTTGTCCTGGAGCCAGATCGGCATCCAGAGCGTATGGCCGACGCCGGGCGTCACATGATTGACGCATTCCTGTTGTTTCTGGATGGCATCAAGGAGAGCCGGATAGTTGCTGATCGGTTCGCCCTTGTACTGGTCGGCCGTCATGCAGTCTTCCGCAGCAACGGCCTTGCCATTCTCAATCCAGGTCTTCGGGCGGATGAACATCTGGTCCCGGAACCGGAACAGTTCGTGCACCCGGACCTGATCCGCTCCCACCAGTTCATGAAGCGCCGAAACGACGGAACTGTCGAGCAGCGTGTGATCGCGCTGACAGGTGATGTCGATCAAATGTTTGAGAAGCGCTTCCATCATCGGCATCCCGAATGCGGCGTCAGTGAACCAGAGGTCTGCAGGCAGATAGGCAGTGCCGGATAGACATGGCGTGACGTCAATAAGATGGTTGGAATTCGGGTAACGATCATCACTTTGCTGCATCGCAGCGAAGTGGATCTCCTTTTTACGACTACTGATAACCAATGGCAATCATTCTATCCTGAATGAATCGGCAATTTGCACGCTGTCGCTTTTTTGCCATTGGCGTGTCAGACTGGACTGCAAGTAGATGAAAGGCATTCTTTGTGGATGGACAGCATCCCGAACCACATCCAACTTGTGCTGTCAGACCGTCATGTACTTTTCGGCATCAAACCAATCCAACATGAGCCAACTTCGGCCGGACGAATCGGATCAGCTTTATCGCCTCATCATCGACAATGCACTGGATTCGTTTATTGCCATCGACGAAGAAAGCCGGATCGTAGAATGGAGCCTGCAGGCGGAAAGAACCTTCGGCTGGACGCGGCAGGAGGCGTGCGGCATGCGCCTGACCGACACCATCATTCCGGAGCGCTACCACGCCGCCCATTTGACCGGCATGGCGCATTTTCTCAACACAGGCGAGACGACCATGCTCGGCAAGCGGGCCGAGTTGTCCGCCCGCCGCAAGGATGGCAGTGAAATTCCGGTCGAGTTGAGCATCACGCCGATTCCCTCGGCCGGCCGCATGATCTTTTCCGCATCGCTGCGCGATATATCGAATCGCAAACAGCTGGAAAACGAAGTCCGCGCGCAAGAACACATTACGCAGTCGATTCTCGACAGCATGGCCGACGCAGTGGTGGTGGCTGATGTGACGGGACGCATCATCGTGATGAACGCCGCCGGACAGCGCCTGCTGCACACCGGGCCGGTCGATGATGAATCAAAGGAAACCTATCTTTCCTATACGCTGTGCCAGGCCGACGGCAAGACGCCATATGTGCCGGCCGACCGGCCTCTGGCCCGCGCCCTCCGGGGCGAGCATGTCAACGGCCTGATTGCCTACAGCTGTCATCCGGAAGGCGAAGGCCGCTGGATCAGCGCCAATGCGCGGCCGATGGTGGACGGCAGCGGCACGCTGATCGGCGCCGTGGTCGTATTTCACGATATAACCGAATTGAGGCAGCGCGAAGAAGCGCTTGCGCAGCAGGCGCGCCTGCTGCAGGAACAGGCCAGCCTGCTCGATCTGTCGCATGATGCGATCCTGGTCCGTTCACCCGACCACATCATCACCTACTGGAACCGCAGCGCCGAACGGCTCTACAAGTTCACCAGGGAAGAGGCGATCGGCCGCGTCAGCCACGATCTGCTGCAGACCCGGTATCCGCAGCCGCTGGAAGACATCGAAAACGCAATGCAGGAGACGCAGTACTGGGAGGGCGAGCTTGTGCATGTCGCCAAGGATGGACGCGAACTGGTGGTGTTCAGCCAGTGGTCGCTGGAATTGCAGGACGGTCGCCCGTTGCGCTACCTGGAAACCAATGCCGACATCACCCAGCGCATCCAGACGGAAAAGGCCTTGCGCCAGGCGCAGGAAAATTATCAATTGCTGGTCGAGGCATCGACCGAGTACGCCATCATGATGATGGACCCGCACGGCACCATCATCAGCTGGAATTCCGGCGCCGAAAAAATGCTCGGCCTGTCGACGGAGGAGGCGGTCGGCAAGCCGGTCTCGGACCTGTTCACGCCGGAGGACCGCGGCATGGGCGAGCCGTTGCGGGAACTCGTCGAGGCCGAGACGGTGGGTCGTTCCGAGGATGACCGCTGGCATCTGCGCCGGGACGGCACCCGCTTCTGGGCGGTCGGCGTCGTGACGCCGATGCGCAACGAGGATGGCAGCCTGCGCGGTTTCGTCAAGATCATGCGCGACCAGACCGCCCACCGGCTGGCCGAAGAACAGACGCAGTTCCTCGCCAATCATGATGTGCTGACCGGGCTTCCCAACCGCGTCAGCTTCAGCAGCCGTCTGCACCAGGCCATCGCCATGTCGGAGCGGACCAAGGCGCCGCTGTCGGTACTGCTGCTGGACCTCGACCGCTTCAAGCATGTCAACGATACGTTCGGCCACCATGTCGGCGATCTGCTGCTCAAAGAGGTGGCCATGCGCATCCTGTCGTCGCTGCGCGAGACGGATTTCGTCGCGCGTCTGGGCGGCGATGAATTCGTCCTGATCCAGACCGACGTGTCGCAGCCGGAGGCGGCGGAGACACTTGCGCGCAAGATCATCATCGAACTCGGCCGACCGTATTACCTCGACGGCAATGAGGTCATCGGCGGCACCAGCGTCGGCATCAGCACCTATCCGACCGATGCGAAAAGCTCGGTCGAACTACTGAAGAAATCCGATCTGGCGCTGTACCGGGCAAAAAGCGCTGGCCGCGGCACCTACCAGATTTATACCGCCGATATCCACATGGAGCGCAACTGGAAGAAGGATCGGGAACTGGCGTTGCGCAATGCATTGAAAAACAAGGAATTCGAGCTGTACTATCAGCCGCAGATCGATTTGACGAACTGGACCATCTCGACGGTGGAAGCCCTGTTGCGCTGGCAGGCAACCGAACTCGACCTCGTGCTGCCGAACGATTTCCTGGCAATCGCGGAAGAAACCGGCCTGATCGTGGACATCGGCGACTGGGCGCTGCGCGAGGCCTGCAGCCAGGTGAAGCAATGGCAGGATCAGGGTATGCCGGACCTCCGGATATCGGTCAATTGTTCGGCGCGGCAGTTCAGCAATCCGCAGTTCGTCAGGATGATCCGCCCGATCCTGGAAGAGACCGGATTGGCATCGCACTACCTGGAAATCGAAGTGACCGAATCGATGCTGACCAAGCATCCCGAAGTCAAGCGTCAGTTGACCGAATTGCGCGCTCTCGGTGTGCGCATCACCATCGACAACTACGGCACCGGCAGCAATGCGTTGATCGACCTGAAGGAGTTCGAGGTCGACGGCCTGAAAATCGACAAGGCATTCGTGCAGCATTTGCCGCACCGGCGAAAGGATTCGGCAATTACTTCTGCCATCATCAGCTTGGCGCACAACCTGGGTATTGGCGTGTCTGCCGGCGGCGTGGAGACTGCCGAACAGCTTGCCTACCTGAAGGCGCGCGACTGCACCAGTGCGCAGGGATTTATTTTCAGTCCGCCGGTGCCGGCGGAGAAGTTTGAGGAGATCATGTTGAGCGGGCATTGGTCGCGAATTAACCGGCCGCCGTCATTGGGGGAGGGAGTGGTGTTTAAGGATTTGCATTAAGGGGAATCCAGAGCTGCGGAGTGTCTCCGGCAATACTCACCTCCGTCATTCCCGCGAAGGGTTTTGCAGGGGTTTCGGACAGCATGCTGTCCGCCTGCGAAACGGTACCGGCTTGCAAGCCGGTGCGCGCCCTGCAAGGGGGAATCCAGAGCGACGGAGTGTCTCCGGTAATGCATCACCTTCGTCATTCCCGCGCAGGCGGGAATCCAGAGCTACGGAGTATCTCTGGTAGTACAACGGCTGCAGTTCTTCGAAGAGACTAGCCGGGACTGGCCCCGGCGGGCCACCTTCTTTTTTGCTTCGCCAAAAAAGAAGGCAAAAAAGGCGACCGCAAAGTCGCTGCCCTTCGGGTTCCCGAGAAAGTGGCGTGCCAAGCGGGAAGCGAAATAAACTCGCCTTCGGCTCAGACAAATTTCGCTTCTTTATCCGCTTGGCACGCCACTTTCTCGGCAGCGCCAAAGCGGAATTCAACAACCACAGCCTTTACGCATTCACTTGGTCGGGTTTGAGGGACTAGGTTTAACTGCTCTTGCAGCGACAAATTTTCGGGTGCGCTTAAACCTGGGTTTGAGCTAAAGTCACGTACCGTGACAACTCACGCAAGCTCACGGCATCTCAAGCCGCCAGCAACTTCGGATTCTCGATCAGCGCCGGAATCGCTGCCGCCGGCACCGGGCGCGATACATAGAATCCCTGGATTTCGTCGCAGAGCAGCCGTTTCAGAATGTCTACCTGCTGGCGTGTTTCAACGCCTTCCGCAACGACCCGCATGCCGAGGGCGTGCGCCATGGTAACGATCGCGGTGAAGAAGACTTCGCCTTCATCCGAACGCCCCAGCTCGGAGGTGAAGGCGCGGTCGATTTTCAGGCCGTCCATGTCCAGGCGCTGCAGTTGCGACAGCGATGAATAGCCGGTGCCGAAATCGTCCACCAGCAGCTTCACGCCCAATGTTTGCAGCGCCTCCATTTCGATCGATATCTCGGCGTCCTCGCCCATCATCGAGCTTTCGGTTACTTCGATTTCCACCAGCCCAGGCGCGACATTGTGGCGTGCGAGGCACGCAGCCAGGATGGTTTTGAGGTTGCCTTCCTGAAACTGGCGCGGCGAGACGTTGATCGATACCGGTACGCATTGATGATCGGCGGACGACCATTGCGCGATCTGTGCGCAGACTTTTTCCATCGCCTGCCTGCCGAGGTTGAGAATGAGGCCGCTTTCTTCCGCGATCGTGATGAAGCGCATCGGCTCCATCAAACCGTCCTCGGGATGATTCCAGCGGATCAGGGCTTCCAGTCCGCATACCCGTCCGGTGCGCATGTCGAGGCGTGGCTGGTAGAACATGACGAACTGGTCGAGATCGAGCGCGTCGCGCAGTTTGCGTTCGGTTTCCAGGCGCAGGCGCAGCTTGTCGTAGAACACCGGATCGTAGAAACGCGACTGGCCCTTGCCGCTTTCCTTGGCCGAGTACATCGCGATATCGGCGTTCTGCAACAGGGTTTTCGCATCCCGGCCGTCATTCGGGAAGAGACTGATGCCGACCGACACGCCTACCGTATGCATGCCCATCTTCAGCTTGAATTTCTCACCGAATACTTCCAGCACCCGGCGCGCGATGTGGGATGCGTCGGCCTGCTGCTCGACGTCTTCCAGCACGATCAGGAATTCATCGCCACCTAGGCGCACAACCTTGTCCTGCGGACGGAGGACGGATTGCAGCCGTGATGCGGCAATGCGAAGCAGCTCGTCGCCGGCGGCATGTCCCATCGAATCATTGACCGCCTTGAAGCCATCGATGTCGATAAACAGCAGGGCCACCATCTTGTCCTGCTTTGCCGCCCGTTCGAGCGTTTCGGGGAGAAATGCGTGCAGCCAGTGACGATTGTGCAGCGACGTCAGCGCATCCTCGTTGCCCCGGCGTTCGAGTTCTTCGAGGTGGCGTTTCGCATCGCTGATATCCCGAATGGTGATCGCCAGGCTGTCGCCCGAGCGGACCAGCTTTTTATATGCCCATTTCGCGTTGATCAGGCTGCCTTGCGGGACCTGGTACTCGCCTTCACAGACGCCGCGTTCCATGGCATTGCGGAAGATCGCCAGCACGTCGGTGAAAAACGGCTGCGTGTACAAGCGGGACAGCCGCAGCCCGATGATGCTGTCCCTGTCGCGCCGGATCAACTCTGCGCCGCGGCGATTGCAGTCCATGATCTTGAAGTCGACGATGGTGCCGTTGTCGTCGTGGAGTGCCTTGCAGATGAAGAATCCGTCGTTTCCCGACTCGGTCGCCATACGATAGGCATCGCGCAATTGCTTTGAGTGCGCTCGTGCGAGCACCAGGCGTGCCGAGGCAATGGTCGCCAATGCCGCAATGATCAATGCGGCGAGCGTGGCGAGCATGGCGAGTGCTATCGATGTTTCCCGTTCCTTACGGTAGGGGACCATCATGTCCTGTGCATCGATGCCTGCAATCGCAATGAAAGGATATGCCTTCAGACCTTGCCAGCTCAGGAAGCGGCTGCGGCCATCTTCGAACCAGTCGGCCGCCGCCAGCAGGCTGCCCTCCGGCGACTGCATCGCCGGTAATCCGATCAACGGCGGATGCTGATGCGATGGGACGATCTTGCCGACCCGCGACACCCGCACGGTGGCGTCGTCGCCAACGGCGGCCAGCAGGCCGTTCTGTCCGAGGCTGCTGAATTCAAACGACAATGCAAGAAATGCAGGCTCGACCGACACCACCACCACACCATCGAAACTGCCGTCCGGTCTGGTCAACTTGCGGGAAAACTGGATCACCGGGCGGCCGGACAGGCGTCCTATCAGTACCTTGCTGATATACAAAACGTCCTGGCGGTCATGCATATGCGCCTTGAAGTGCTCACGGTCGGCAATGTTGACCGGCCTGTCAATGGGCGCGGTGCTGGTTAGCGTGTCGCCCTTGCTGTCGGCGATCGATACCAGGACCAGCTCCGAAGAGGGGAACAGGCCGCGGGCGCGGGCAGTGTCCAGCTTCAGCGTGCCTTTCGACAATTCCCATTCATATTTGACATGCAATGCAATCTGGTCAATCGCTTCGAAATTGCGCGTCAGATGATCCGCGTAGGCCTGCGCGAGGGTGGTGCTTTGCTGTAACGAAAACTGCTGGATTGCCTTTTTGTCGGTGTCCAGCTTCATCAGCAGCATGGACCATCCAAGAAGTGTTAGTGCAAGGATGAGCAAAGGCCAGACGAGCACCTTGTCGAAGTGGCCTTTGAGCTCATCCAGATTTTTGCGTAGTTTTCCCAGACCGTGCGAGGGTTTATGGTGGATGGCTGAAAATGATTGGCGTGCCAAAAGCTTCTCCGGTATCGATTAAACAAGACATCCAGCGGAGATGTGGTGAACGGCCCGGTGATCGGGTGCAATGCCGCTGCCGGCGAACGAGAAAATTTCCTGTTCGCCATGTCAGGCAGTCTGATATGACAAGTGGTAAGGAGAATGGTTTAGCGTTTATGTGCGCGGAGCGCAGCGCGATGAAGAAACACTCTAAATTTGCATGTTCGCCAATATTGCAGATAGGGCACCGGTTGCACTGCGTGCGAGTGCAACCGTGTCCCGCGTTCAGGCTTTAGCGTTCAGGCTTTAAGCCATTCGATATACCGGCTGACGCCGGTGGCAACATCGGCGAACGGCTTGTCGTAGCCGGCATGGCGCAACTGCGCAATATCGGCCTGGGTGAAGCTCTGGTATTTGCCTTTGAGCTTGTCCGGAAAAGGAATGTACTCGAGAAGACCCTGCGTGACGATCTGCTCCAGCGCCAGCGGTGCGCCGGCAGGTTTCAGTGCATTGACCACCGCAACCGAAATATCGTTGAATTGCTGCGCGCGTCCGGTGCCGAGATTGAAGATGCCGCTTTTTTCCGGATGCTCAAGGAAGAACAGGTTGACATCGACGACATCATCCACGTACACGAAGTCCCGCATCTGCGCGCCGGCTTCATAGCCGTCGTAGCCGCCGAACAGTTTCACTTTTCCGTTGGCGAGAAACTCATGGTATTGGTGGAATGCAACCGATGCCATCGTGCCCTTGTGGTTTTCGCGCGGTCCATACACATTGAAGTAACGCAGCCCCACAACGGGAGCGGCGGACTGCCTGCCGCGCGTGTCCCAGAATTTTTTCACGTACTGGTCGAACAGGAATTTCGAGTAGCCATAAACATTCAGCGGCCGTTCATACTGCCGTTCTTCCTTGAAGACCTTGCTGCTGCCGTACACCGCTGCGGACGATGCGTAGATGAACGGAATCTTCTCCCGCTGGCAAAACTCGAACAACACGATGCTGTATTGGTAGTTGTTGCGCATCATGTAGCGCCCATCCTGTTCCATCGTGTTGGAACAGGCGCCCTGATGCAGCACGGCGGAAAACTTGCCGTTGAAATCACCACGCTCGAGCCGGACAAGAAAATCTTCCTTGTCGAGATAGTCGGCGATTTCGGTGTCGACGATATTGATGAACTTGTCAGGCTGCGACAGGTTGTCCACCGCGAACACGTTGTAGGGCTCGCGCCGTGTCAGCGCGTGGACGAGATTGCTGCCGATGAAGCCTGCGGCGCCGGTGATCAGAATCATGGGTATCCTTTGTGTGTCGCTATGCGGGGGTGACGGTGCTGCGTTCGCCGTTCAGCATCGGCTTGAGCGGTTTCCACACCATCTCCGTCGAGATGTCCTTCATGCAGCGATGATGCCCGAGCGGGCATTCGCGCTGCTGGCAAGGCGCGCATTCAATGTGCAGCCAGAGAATCGTCGCCAGTTCCGACAAGGGGGGCGTATGGCGAGGGTCGGTCGGCCCGAATACCGCGACGAGAGGGCGTTGCAAGGCGGCGGCGATATGCATCAGCCCGGAGTCGTTGCAGACGACCGCGCTCGCCCTGGCGATCAGCGCGATCGCCTCGCTCAGCGACGTTGCGCCGGCGAGGTTGCGCACGCCCGGTGCGGCGGCAACGATGTCATCGCACACTGGCTTGTCCTTGCCTGAACCCAGCAGCAGGATTTCCGCATGAGGATGCGACTGACGCAGCGTGTTCGCCAGTTCGGCATACCGGTCGGATGGCCAGCGCTTCGCCGATCCGAATTCCGCCCCCGGCGCGAACACCACGAGCGGCACGCCGGCGGGCACGCCGATGCGCTGCATGACGGCGGCCGACGCATCATCTGCAACGGCCAGCGACGGCTGCGGCAACGGCACGTCCTGTGGCAGATGCGCGATCGGCGCATCTGCCAGCGCTGCATAAAACGCCGCCATGCGGCGCGGCGCGGAGCGCTCGTCGTGATGGACCACATTCAGAAGCCCGTAACGCATCTCGCCCTTGTAACCAACCCGCTTCGGGATGCCAGCCAGCCAGGGGATCAGTGCAAACTTCATGGTATTGGGCAATACATACGCTTCCGCATAGCCGCGCGGCCTCAGCATCGCAGCGAACCTGCGGCGCTCGCCGAGTTGCAGCTTGCCATGCTTGAACGGCGTCTCCATCACGGTATCGACTTCCCGCATCGCCCGCCATACCGGCGCCACCCACGCAGGCGCAAGCACGTCGATCGGCCATTGCGGATGCAGCGCGCGCAGGCGCTGAAGCAGCGGCTGAGCCATCACGGCATCACCGATCCAGTTCGGCGAAATGACAAGTATGCGCGGAGAGGAAGTGTCTGTTTTGTTCATGATGATGGATAGCATGCGCCGGCGATGTAATCGTCCATGCCAGAATCGTGCAAGTCGAAAGCGTGCGGTAGTTTACCCGCTTGCCTGCCAGGAAGCCACAAAGGGAGGAATTTCCATGGCTGCGCATGGATGGTTCACCTGTGCAATATGCAGCCGGGCCCGTTTCTCCAAAGCACCGTACCGGCTGATGCGCGGTTATTGCATCGATTCAAGCGCTGCCCATTCGTGATTGCCTGACGTCGTCTAACTCGGGCGGAAGGGCTACGAAAACCATGATAAGTCAGCCGCGATGTAGCAACTTTGACAGCGTCGCGGACTCCAAATCCTTTCCCGTAAATCTGGAGCAATACTGTCATGAATCCCAATCCGTCAACAAGCGGCTTCAAGCCGGGCGGTGTCAATCCGCCTCCGATGAACAGCAATGACGCGACGGACGAATCCCTGCAGAACGCAAACGCCGAGGCGAGCAACAGTGTGCCTACCAACAACCCGGTTCCCGTGACGGAAACCGGGTCTGCGAGGGCCAGGCAGGACAATGACGATGGCACATCCCCTGCCGACCGCGTGCATCACGGCGGCAGCGCCGCCGTCATTGGTGCCGCCGGCGGGACGGATGCCGCCGCCGGCGCAAAGCTGTCCGGCAGCAAGGGTGGTCCCGGCGGCGCGAGCGCCCGGGAAACGACGGACGCGGCCGGTGTTCCTGGCACGCCGGGTAAAATGCTTCAAGGTGATGGCATCAGCCCTGCCGCAGGTGCCGATGCCGCCGGCGGCACGGGCCTGGGTGCGGCAGCATCCGCGGACGATACACGCACCGGGACCGGAACCTCGTCCGGGTCAGGCACATCATTGACCGGAGGCGGCGCAAGCGGCGGACGCGATGCCGGCATTGCCGGCAGTGGCGGATAGCAACTTGCTTCGAGCGAAGACGGCAGGAATGCAGTGCCGGTCTGCTGCATAAATGCCCGCCTTCGCCGCCTTTTCAGCGCTGTCGATTTCATCATTTTTATGGGGCAAACCGCTGGATTTTCCGGTCGATGCCCCCATATTTTCTTCATAGCAGCCTCTCCTCCGGACGGCATTCCATTTACCTTCCGCGTTTGATGTCGAGGCTTTCCGTTCACCGGCCCGGATTGCATTTCCCTGATGCGCGATGCTCCGGCACAGCATGGCCGCCATGCTGCCTTGGTGCTTCTTTCCCCTAACGGCCTTGCGGCCGGTAAAGCAAATAGCGATGACACTTTCCAACTCCACCGACTCGCCGAAAGCCGTCGACCTGTACAGGCTGACCACGCAGGTTCACCGGCATATCGGCTTTCAAAAAATACGCATGGGAGCGATGCTGTGCGTGCTCGAGGACGCCGGGGAATGGCGCGGCCGGACCGCGGCCCGCAGCTTCCGCGGCTTCCTGGTCGAAGAAGGCATTCACCCGCAGGCTGCACGCCAATACATGAAGGTTGCGCGGAAGTTCGTGCTGGAACTCGATATATCGAGCCAGGATCTGCTTGCGATGTCGCGGGCCAGCATGCGGGTGCTGTGCGCGGCCGCCGATGTCGCCACACCGGACAATCTCGCCGAACTGGTCAGCATCGTTGCGACGCTGCCGCGGCCGGAAGCACTCGAAGAAATCCGGACCCGCTTCGCAGCCGTGCCTGCGCAGGATGCAGCGGAAAAGCTGGTCAGCAGGCCGGTCGGCAGGATATTGTCCGAGGTGGGCGAGTTGACACAGATGCAGCGTGCCGAACTCTTTTCCAGACTGGGTATCCAGTCGATTTCCTCATCGGGCTCCAATGTCTCCTCCTGAAATCACACGTTCCTCCGACCGGCGGCGGCAACAGCCCGATTCGCTTCGCGGCAAGAAGGAAAAGCCGGCCCGGTCGAGCAAGTCCTATGCGATCTGGCACTTGAGCCGGCGGGAACTGAGTGCCGCCGAACTGCGGAAAAAAATCATCCAGCGCGGCTACTCGGAAGAGGAAGCCGATGAAGCGATGGCCTTCGTCCAGGCCAACAACTACCAGTCCGACGAACGCTATGCGGGCATGAAAGCCCGCTCCACCGCGCACCGCGCGGGAAACCGGAAAATCCAGATGGACTTGCGGACAAAGGGCGTTGAAGACACCGTGGTGCGGGCGCAGCTGGATACGCTTGCCCCGGAAGCGGAGCGTGCCATCGAAGCAGTAGAGAAATTCCGCAAGCTCGCCGCCGGCGGCGTCTCGCGCGAGCTCAGCACCAAGGTCTGGCGATATCTCGGCTATCGCGGATTTTCCGGCGATGCGATCAAGCGGGCGCTGCAGGCATTGGCGCACCCTGAGCAGGATGATGACACGCCTTAGGCATTCCGCTGCAGTTGTGCCGTCATCGCGAGCTTGCTCATGGCTGCAATCCCGATGCCGACCGCCAGCCACAACGTGAGGCCGCGGCTGATCAGCGATGCGGTGATGGCATCGCCCTGGCTCATGCCGACCGCACTCAGCAGCAAGGCGATCGCTGCTTCGGTGGCGCCCAGTCCGCCGGGAATCATCGACGCCACCCCGGCAAGAATACTGAGGCAGTAGATCGACATCACATCGGTCGCCGGAAGGTCGTAGCCAAGCGCCTGCACCACCAGATAAAGCGAGAAGCCCTGCGCTGACCACGCCAGCAGGCTCAATGGCAATGCACCGGCAAGCCGCCTGCCGGACAGCACGAAGCGCACGGTATCGATCCCGTTGGCGGTATGTCTGCCGATGGCATGCCGCTCCAGGCGCGTGGTGAGAAAGGCCGTGATCCGCGAGCGCAGGAGCACCGCCATCAACAGGAAGAACGCGACCGCGCCCAGCGCCCATGCCCGATGCTCGGGAAAGATGAACACCGCAAGGCCGGCAAGCAGGCCGACGATGATCAGGTCCAGCAACCGTTCGGCGATAAACACACCGATGCTTTCGGCATAGCGCACGCCATAGGGCTGGAGATAGATGGAGCGAACGGTCTCGCCCGCCTTGCCGGGGGTGAGTGTCAGGGCGAACCCGGAAAGGTAGATTTCCAGGTTGCGCATGACCGGAATTGGATGGCCGAGAGCGAGGAGAAACCGGTGCCAGCGTATGAACCTGGCGAGGTAACTCACCAGCGACAGGGCAATGACCTGGAACCACATGATCACCGGCGTCGCCCTTACGGCATCGCCGAAGGCCGACCAGTCCGCCATGGTCGCCATGCCCATATACACCAGGACGGCAAGCGCCACCGCCAGCGACAGGCTTCTTATCGGTATTTGAGGAGGCATAAGCACATAAGAATGCACCGGCAAGGGGAAACATCGCCTTGACCGAATGACGTGAACTTTCCATGAATGAATGACGTTTCGCTGCCCTGACCAGCAAGGGAAGGCGCGTTGTTTCCCGCACCCCGGGGAACGAATGGCGACAGCAACCGGTTTCGCGATACGCGAGCCATGGCAACGTACCATGAATGCAATGCAGGCTCGTCAAGATACCTCAAGGGCCGGCAATTCGGGTTTCCGAGACCGAAGCATGCAGCGCAACACGGCCTGCCGAACAGGATGCAGGATCTGGAATGCGATTTTGCAAATTTTGACTCAAGTCAATTTTTTTGAAAATCCTGTTTGCTACATTCGGTACTTTCCAGCAGGAGACCAGCGTGCAGCACACCGAACTCCCCTCCCGTCCAGCCTTCGACATTCCCTTGTTGCAGATCAGGGAGAAATCCGTGCTGCCCATCGTGCAGGGCGGCATGGGCGTCGGCATCTCGGCGCATCGATTGGCAGGCAGCGTGGCGAAGATCGGCGCGGTCGGCACCATATCGAGCGTCGACCTGCGCCGCCATCATCCGGACCTGATGGCGCAAACCGGGAAGTCGCGTGACAAGGCGCTGATCGATGCCGCCAATCTCGTCGCGCTCGATCGCGAAATCCGCGCCGCCAGGGAAATTGCGGACGGAAACGGCATCATCGCCGTCAATGTCATGCGGGCGGTGGCGGAGTATGCGTCCTACGTGCGGCAGGCTTGCGACAGCGGCGCGGACGCCGTCGTCGTCGGCGCCGGCCTGCCGCTCGACCTTCCCGAGCTGACCGCCGATTACCCGTCAGTGGCGCTGATACCCATCCTCTCCGATGTGCGCGGCATTGCGCTGCTGCTGAAGAAGTGGATGCGCAGGAATCGACTGCCGGACGCCATCGTCATCGAGAATCCGCGCTATGCGGCGGGACACCTCGGCGCCGCCCGCGCGGACGATGTCGATGATCCGCACTTCGCCTTTCCCGCGGTACTGGAAGGATGTGCCGAACTGTTCCGGCAGCTCGGCATCGAGCGCGAACAGATTCCCCTGATCGCCGCCGGCGGCATCCACAGCCACCAGCAGATGCGGGCGCTGTTCGACATGGGAGCAAGCGCCGTCCAGCTCGGCACCGCGTTCGCCGTGACGCAGGAAGGCGATGCGCATGCCGCGTTCAAGAAAGTGCTCGTGGAAGCCACGCCCGATGACATCGTCACGTTCATGAGCGTGGCCGGGCTGCCTGCCCGCGCGGTGCGCACTCCCTGGCTGGCAAACTACCTCGACAAGGAAGCGCGGTTGCAGAAGGCGGCGAAGCCGCAGCAATGCACCGTCGGCTTCGACTGCCTGCATCAATGCGGATTGCGTGACGGTATTGGGAAATCGGGGCAGTTCTGCATCGATACCCGGCTCGGTTTTGCGTTGAAGGGGGACGTGCAGCGCGGCCTGTTCTTTCGCGGATCGGAACCGCTTCCGTTCGGCAGTGCGATCCGCACGGTACGTGAGTTGATTGAATACCTTCTGACCGGAACCGAGCCGGTGAATCATGCGCTCAAGGCGGGCTGACACGCCGGCGTAAGCAAGTCCCAACACCTGACGGCGCCACCCAAAGCGCAGGCGCTTGCGTTGCTAGCGAACGATCAATACCGGCAAGGTGGTCACCGCCAGCGTCCTGGTCGCCGCGGAGCCAAGCAGCACATTGGCCAGGGCGCCATGGCCGTGCGAGCCCATCACGATAAGATCGATGTCGTTTTTCTCCGCATACGCCTTGATGGCTTGTGCAATCTCGCCGACTTCGTAGCGTGACTGAAACGGAATACCTTTTTCACGCAGTATCGTTTCCGCTGGCAGCAGCGCCGCTTCCGCCGCTTCCCGGTAGTAGCCGGTCACGGATTCGTCACCCAGCATGCGTCTTGCCTGTTCAACGGCAAGACCGGGGGGAATCGGCAGCTTGACATGCAACAGGTGTAATCGCTGCTCGCCCCGGAACGATTGCAGGTGTGACGCAATGTAGCTCACGGCCTTGCAGGAAAACGCGGATCCATCTACTGCCAGCAAGATGTTCATCTCCAACTCCATCAAGCGAAACAACAATCCGGGAACGACAGCAGGTCAGTGCGACATCAATACCGGCACCGTCATCGTTTCCAGTACCGTCCTGGTGACGCCGCCGAGCAGCACTTCATGGAAGGCCGTATGTCCATACCCACCCATGACGATGAGGTCCGCATCGGTATCGGCCGCCAGCGACAGCAGGGCATTGCCGACATCGCTCGATGTGACCTGGTGCCTGACTTCCACCTTTACACCGTGCCGCGCGAGGAACAGCGCGATGTCCGCACCGGGCATCTCGCCGTGCCGTTCGCTGTCCACCGGGCCGGCCGGCGGATCGAACAGTGCCAGCACCACGTTGCCGGCGCGACGCAGCAGCGGAATCGCGGCATTGACGGCACGTGTCGCTTCCGTGCTGCCATCCCATGCAACGAGGATACGATCGCCGACGCGCTTGAATTCATCAGCGTGCGGAATGATGAGTACCGGATGACCGCTATTGAGCACCACATATTCAGGCAGGTCGGAAATGATGCGTCCCTGTGTTTCGTCCCGATCGGTCTGTCCCAGCACCACGAGGTCGCAATACCGTGCCTGCAGGCACAGGCCGCCGTGATAGTCGTCGTTGAGCAACCTGCGCTCGTAGGAACGTACTTCGGATTCGCGGGCGAGCCGCTCGAATTGCGACAGCGCATCTTCGGCACGCTGGTACAGGAAATCGACCTGATCGGCCACGATGGTGGCGGTGATCTCACCATGCGCCTGCCGGTACAGGTAACGGGACACGCCGGTCATCGCCGCACCGATCAGGTGGGCATTTTCCACTGCAGCCAGTTGCGCGGCGATGCGGATGCGGGCAGGAGCGTGCCGTGACTGGTCGACATGGACGAGGATGGTTTTATACGACATGGCGGATTACCTTTTCTGAAGAACGGACGCTGCATGCACCGGCTGTTGCTGCAATGGCGATATGCAGTGATGGGGCCACTGTCATTTCAGCGTAAGGCTGTGTTCGGACACAGTCCAGAAACAAGTGCAGCAGTCGCCCGATTGTTTCGGCGATTTTGACTTGCATCAATTTTTTGCCGGACTTGCTTATTACCATCGCATTCAGCCGCAACGGGAACCATGTGCGCGTGTTCTTGCCTGATTCAGCAAACGTGCCGCGGCGGCCGCATGGCAAACGGCAATGGCGGTTGGAATCAACTTCAGTCGGGAAGGCATCATGAGCATAAGAAATCTCCAGCCGCTGTTTCATCCGAAGTCGGTCGCCGTCATCGGTGCATCGGAAAGACCGCACAGCGTGGGCGCAACAGTGCTGCGCAATCTCATCGAAGCGCGGTTTCACGGAGAAATATTTCCCGTCAATCCGAAATACGACCGCCTGGAGGGATACGAGGTTTATCGTGATGCATCGCAACTGCCGGTCGCACCCGACCTGGCGGTGATATGTACGCCGCCCGACACCATCCCGGCGATCATCCGGCAACTCGGCGAGCGCGGCACCAGGGCGGCCGTGGTGCTCACCGCCGGCCTGGGCGTGAAGGACAAGCAGGGCGTGACCATCAAACAGGCCATGCTGGATGCGGCCAAGCCGCACCTGCTGCGCATACTCGGCCCCAATTGCGTCGGCCTGCTGGTACCCGGCATCGGCCTCAATGCCAGCTTCGCGCACACCGGCGCGCTCCCCGGAAAGATCACGTTCGTCTCGCAATCGGGCGCGCTCGTCACCGGCGTGCTTGATTGGGCCAAGACCCGCGGCATCGGCTTCTCCAAGTTTATTTCCCTCGGCGACAGCGCCGATATCGATTTCGGCGATCTGCTCGATTACCTGGCCAGCGACGTCGATACGCATTCCATCCTGCTCTACATCGAGGATGTGCGCGAGGCGCGCAAATTCATGTCGGCGGCCCGCGCGGCGGCGCGCAGCAAACCGGTCATCGTGGTGAAGTCGGGGCGTGTGGCAGAAGGCGCGAAGGCGGCGAGTTCCCATACCGGTGCGATGGCGGGCAGCGACGATGTGTACGATGCCGCCATTCGGCGCGCCGGCATGCTGCGCGTGCTGGGTACGGAGGATCTGTTCGATGCGGTCGAAACCCTTGCCCGCGCCAAGCCCCTGTTCGGCGAACGCCTGACCATCGTTACCAACGGCGGCGGACCCGGCGTGCTTGCGACCGATGCGCTCATCGCCGAAGGCGGCAAGCTGGCCGAACTGTCGGATGCCACCCTGCGCAAGCTCAACGAAATCCTGCCACCGACCTGGTCGCATGCCAACCCGGTCGACATCATCGGCGATGCCACCGGCGAACGCTACCGGCAGACCATGGAGGTGCTGCTGAAGGAACCGCAGTCGGACGCCATCCTGTTCATCCATGCGCCGACGGCGATCGTACCCAGCGCCGACATCGCAAAAACCGTCGCGCCGCTGGCGCAGGATGCGTCGCGCAATATCATTTCCTGCTGGCTGGGCGGCGACAGCGTCGCGCATGCGCGGCGGCTGTTTTCGGAGTCCGGCATTCCCACCTTCGATACACCGGAAGAAGCCGTCGGCGGCTTCATGCAGATGGTGCAGTACCGCCGCAACCAGGATCTGCTGATGCAGGTGCCGCCAGCGGCTTGCGCAGCGGAGCCCGGATTCGTGCCCGACAGGGAGGCCGCGCGCGCGGTCGTGCAACGCGCGCTCGAACTGAACCGCCCCGAACTGTCCGAACCGGATGCGAAGAAAATACTGACCGCCTACGGCATCCCGGTGGTGCGGACCGAGATCGCCGATCGTGTCGAGGCGGCGGTGATGCTGGCGCAGCAGATCGGCTTTCCGGTGGCATTGAAGGTGCTTTCACCCGAGATATCGCACAAGACGGAAGTCGGCGGCGTGGTGCTCGATCTCGAATCGCCGGAAGCGGTCCGCTCTGCGGCGATCGCGATGCAAAAGCGGCTGCATGAAATCCGGCCTGATGCCACCCTTCACGGCTTTTCGGTGCAGTCGATGGAGCGCCGTCCGCGTGCGCATGAACTCATTGTCGGCGTCAGCACCGATCCGGTATTCGGCCCGGTCATCCTGTTCGGACAGGGCGGCATCGCAGTCGAAGTCACCGCCGATCATGCGCTGGCGCTGCCGCCGTTGAACATGGTGCTGGCGCGGGACGTCATCTCGCGTACCCGGATCGCGAAGCTGCTGGCTGGATACCGTAACCGGCCACCGGCCGACATCGATGGCATCTGCCGCACGCTGATCAACGTCGCCACCCTGATCGCCGACATTCCCGAGATCGTCGAACTCGATATCAATCCGCTGCTGACCGACGAAAATGGCGTGATCGCACTTGACGCCCGCATGCGGGTGGCGCCGGCACAGGGCAGCGGCGCGGACCACTTCGCCATCCGTCCCTATCCGGAGGCGCTGGAGGAAACCGTTTCCTGGCAGGGATCGGAATTGCTCATGCGGCCGATCATGCCGGAGGATGCGCCGCAGCACCTGGCCTTCTTCAATGCCCTCGATCCCGACGATGTGCGCTATCGCATCTTCACCCGCCTGCGCGAGCTGCGGCCTTCGCAGCTCTCCCGCCTGACGCAGATCGACTACGACCGCGAGATGGCCTTCATCGCCATCAGGCAGCGTGACGACGGCACATCCGAAACGGTGGGGGTGGCGCGCGCCATCGCCGACCCGGACAACATCACGGCGGAATTTGCCGTCATCGTCCGCTCGGACGTGAAGGGGCAGGGGCTTGGACGCATCCTCATGGAAAAGCTGATTCGCTATTGCCGCTCACGCGGCACGCAGGAGCTGATCGGTGAAGCGCTGCCAAACAACAAGCGGGTGCTGAACATGGCGACTGCGCTCGGGTTCTCGCTCAGCCGGACACCGCATGACGAGACGATGCTGATGAAGCTGAGGTTGCAGTAGGCGGGTGTCTTGTTTTGTTGGTCCGATAAAGAACAGATGATGATCGCGCAGGTATCGCATCAAAATCATCGCTGTCCGGCTCCTTCCCCCTCGTAGGGGATGAAGCCGGGGTTTCGCAATGCATGCATTGCGCCGGCTGAATCGGAGCCGCTTGCAAGCGGCGACGTGGAAAGGTTGTAAGCAAACCGGCTCCTTCCCCCTCGTAGGGGGAAGGTTGGGATGGGGGTGTGAAGGTTGATCAACCGCATGCAGCAGCTCGACCTCGCTACCCCTGCGCGGGTCGCCCCATCCCAACCTTCCCCCTGACAGGGGGAAGGAGCCGTGCAGCGGTGGCTCGGAACGCAGTAGTACTCGTGCCCGTTATGGAATTGCCATCTCTAAGCAAATAGACATCAAGCATCCCCGATCACCTCCCATCAGCGCCCCTGCAGCCTGCGTCGACACCCTTCTACCGGTCCGGCCATTTTTGACCTGGATCAATGATTTTGCACTACCCGGTTCGTACACTGCACTCGCCTGAACCAACGCCGAATCGTCGGCGCAGCAGGCAGCAGGAGTGCAATAAGATGGTGGTTTCAACAATGCCGGCATTGTCGCAATCAGTCGAATTCGACGTGCCGCTGATTCGCAAGCTGGATCGCCCCGGCCCCCGGTACACGTCGTATCCGACTGCGGACCGGTTTTCCGATGCGTTCGATTACGCCGATTATCTGCAGGCGGTGGCCGGATTGCAGGCGCGCAAGGGCAGACGGCCGTTGTCGCTGTATGTGCATGTCCCGTTCTGCGACACGGTCTGCTATTACTGCGGTTGCAACAAGGTCGTCACGCGCGACCGCAGCAAGGCCGTCACCTACCTCAGCTACCTCAAGCGCGAGATCGATATGCAGGGCAAGCTGTTCGCCGGCATGAACCAGGTCGAACAGCTCCACTTCGGCGGCGGCACGCCGACCTTCCTGTCGGACCAGCAAATGGACGATCTGCTGGCGCACCTGCGCCGCTGGTTCCGGTTCGCGTCCGACGCCCTCGGCGAGTATTCGATAGAGGTCGATCCGCGCACCGTATCGCCGGAACGCATCCATACCCTGCGCAGGCAGGGATTCAACCGCCTCAGCCTCGGCGTGCAGGACTTCGATCCGGAAGTGCAGAAGGCGGTCAATCGCATCCAGCCCGAAGAGCAGACGCTGGCCATCATCAAGGCGGCACGCGAGGCATCCTTCCGCTCCGTCAGCATCGACCTCATCTACGGACTGCCGAAGCAGAATGTCATCACCATGCAGCAGACGCTGACCAAGGTGATCGCCGCCAATCCGGATCGCATTGCGATCTACAACTATGCGCATCTGCCGCACCTGTTCAAGCCGCAGCGCCGCATCAGCGAGGACGATCTGCCGGGCAAGGAAGCCAAGCTCGACATGCTGTACCTGTGCATCAAGCGGCTTACCGATGCGGGCTATGTGTATATCGGCATGGACCACTTCGCCAAGCCGGATGACGACCTCGCGATCGCGCAGCGGCAGGGCCGGCTGCATCGCAACTTCCAGGGTTACTCCACCCATGCCGATGCGGACCTGGTGTCCTGCGGCGTGTCGGCCATCAGTGCCGTCGGCGCGACATATAGCCAGAACGCCAAGACGCTCGATGAATACTATGACCGCATCGAGCGCAACGAGCTGCCGATCACGCGCGGCGTGAAGCTGACCATGGACGATCTGGCAAGGCGCATCATCATCCAGATGCTGATGTGCAATTTCGAGCTGTCCATGACCTCGATCGAGCTGGCCTATCCGATCACCTTCAGCCACCACTTCGCAGCGGAGCTGGAAAAGCTGCGCGAACTGGAGCGCGACGGCTTGCTGGTCATTGACGGCGAGTGGATCACCGTGACGATGAAAGGGCGGCTCCTGATCCGCAACATCTGCATGGTGTTCGACCGCTACCTCGATGCACCGAGGCCGCAAAGCGCTACGACAACCGGCGCATCGCAGCCGCTCAGGTTCTCCCGGACCATATGACCGGATTGAATCTCCTGCCGTTCTTCGTCGTCGGCCTGCTGGGCGCGGTGCATTGCATCGGCATGTGCGGCGGCATCGTCGGCGCGCTGTCGGTGGCCGGCAGCGCACGGCGGCCTTTTCCCGTGGCTGTCGTCACGGCAGATGCACGGCATGCCGACTCTGCCGGTCCCGCCAGTCCTGTCCTTCGGCTGGCTGCCTATAACGCCGGCCGCATCGGCAGTTACATGACCGCCGGTGCGATCGCCGGCGGCATGGCCGGCAATGCGCAGGCATTGGCCGATGTGTCGTCGCTGCAGATCGCCGGCTACTGGATGGCGAACCTGATGCTGGTGGCGCTCGGCCTCACCCTGATGGGCGCATGGTACGGACTGGCGCGGCTGGAGCAGGCCGGCGCCGTGGTCTGGCGCAGGGTGCAGCCGCTGATGCGGCCACTGCTGCCGATGGACACGCCGCGCAAGGCGCTGGCGCTGGGCGCACTGTGGGGATGGGTTCCCTGCGGCATGGTGTACAGCGTGTTGCTGGCGGCGATGCTCACCGGGTCGGCCTTGTCAGGCGCGGCGGTCATGCTCGCCTTCGGCCTCGGTACCCTGCCGGCGCTGCTGGCGATGGGCCTGGCCGGTGCCCGTGCAACACGCTGGATCAGGGAGCGCCGGGTGCGCATTGCCGCTGGCGTCATCGTGCTTGCCTTCGGTTTGCTCGGACTGGTCCGCGCCGGCAGCGGCATGTCGCCGGCATGGCTGGATGTATTTTGCGTCGCGCCGCCGGCGGGAGTACTTCAATGAACGCCCGTCTTCCGCAGATGCACCTCATCCAGGCAACGGATGACCCGATGTCGCCTGCGCCGGCTGATGCCGGCTGCTTTCATTGCGGCGCGCCGCTGCCGTCCGAACAGGACTGGCCGGTTGTGTTCGACGATGCACAACGATCGACCTGCTGTCCCGGCTGCCACGCGGTGGCACAGACCATCATCGACAGCGGATTGGCGGATTACTACCGGACGCGCACGGCGCTGCCCGGCAGCGTGGACGACGCACGGGCGATGGCATTGCCGGAGTTGCGCCTGTATGACAAGGATGACAGTTCCGACGACCGGGAAGCGGCAACGAACGATGCCACCTTGTCGATTGAGGGTATCCGCTGCGCTGCCTGTGTCTGGCTGATCGAAGGACGCCTGATGCGCCTGCCCGGTGTACAGGCATGCAACATGAACGTCGGCACCGGTCGCCTGCATGTGCGCTGGAACAGCGATCGCTGCAAGTTGAGCGACCTCCTGCAGGCGGTGCGCGATGTCGGTTACGCCGCGTTTCCGTTCGATGCGGCCCGCCAGGAAGGGCAGTTGCAGCAGGCCGGCAAGAAATTGTTCCGGCAGATGTTCGTGGCGCTGCTGTCGATGATGCAGGTCATGATGTACGCGATCCCCGTCTACATGGCGGAAGAGGGCAGTATCGATCCCGACATGGACAGCCTGATGCGCTGGGCCAGCCTGTTCCTGACGCTGCCGGCGGTCTGCTATTCGGCGTCGCCGTTCTTCCAGGGCGCATGGTCCGGCATCCGGCATCGTGCGCTCGGCATGGACGTGCCGGTGGCGCTCGGCATCATCGCGGCGTTCGCCGGCAGCACGGTGGCCACCTTCCGCGGCCCCGCCGGCGGCGCGGTCTATTTCGACTCGGTCACGATGTTCATCTTCCTGCTGCTGTGCAGCCGCTACCTGGAACTGGCGGCGCGGCGCAAGGCGGCATCGTCGTTGCAGCGCCTGAGTCATGCTTTGCCGTCGTCGGCGTCGCGCATTCCCGGCTATCCCGACAGCCGCGAGGTCGAGACGGTGGCGGCGGAGACGCTGTCGGCAGGCGATGTGCTGCTAGTGAAGCCGGGTGAAGCGATCCCGGCGGACGGCATCCTGATCGACGGCAGCACCTCGATCGATGTGTCGCTGCTGACCGGGGAAAGCCGTCCGCAAGGCAAGGCGGCAGGCGATGTTCTGCCGGGCGGCGCGGTCAATGTGTCGCAGCCGATGCTGCTGCGTGTCACGCGGCCGGTGGCCGACAGTACCCTGTCGGCGCTGGTCAGGCTGGTCGAGCGGGCCGGCCAGGCCAAGCCGCAGATCGCCTGCTGGGCGGACAAGGTGGCCGCCTGGTTTGTCGCGTCGCTGCTGCTGTTTGCGCTTGCGGTGTTTGCCTACTGGCAGGCGGCTGACCCGCAGCGCGCATGGCCGATCGCCATCGCGGTGCTGGTGGTGTCCTGTCCGTGCGCACTGTCGCTGGCAACACCTACTGCACTGGCGGCCGCCACCGATTTCCTGGTGCGCCAGGGTGTGCTGATCGTGCAGTCGCATGTGCTGGAGACGCTGCACCGCTCGACGCATATCGTGTTCGACAAGACCGGCACGCTCACGGTCGGCAAGCCGGCGGTGCAGCATGTGGCGATGTTTGCAACCGGACAGGAGGCGCGGCTATGGCGCGCGGTGGCGGCGCTGGAAGCGTCCAGCGCCCACCCGCTCGGCGTGGCGCTGGCCCATGCAGCCGCATTGCATGGCGTGACGCCGGCCGATGCGCCGGCCGACGCGTTGCATCATAGCGCCGGACAGGGACTGGAAGGCATGGTGGACGGCGTGCGTTACCGGCTGGGCAGCGCCGCCTTTGTGGCGGAATTGTGCGGCAGCCCTAGTCCGGGCGTCGGCAGCGGGCATGACGAATATACATCCGTCTATCTTGGGACCGCCGGCACCTGGCTGGCGCGCTTCGACCTGGCGGACGCGGTGCGCGAAGATGCGCAGGCGACGATCGCCTACTTCCGCTCTATTGGCAAAACCATCATTTTGCTCAGTGGCGACGATCATGCGATCACGCAGCGGGTAGCGAGCAGACTCGGCATCTACGCCGCGCACGGCGCCTGCCTGCCGGAGCAGAAGCTGGCGTTCGTGCAGCAATTGCAGCAGGGCGGCGCAGTGGTTGCGATGGTCGGTGACGGCATCAACGATGCGGCGGTACTGCGTGCGGCAGATGTGTCGTTCGCGATGGGGTCGGGCGCGGCGCTGGCGCAAACCCATGCGGATGCGGTGTTGCTGTCGGGGCGGCTGGCGTCGATGCGGGAGGCTGCTTCGACGGCGTCGCGGACCATGGCGGTGATCCGGCAGAACCTGGGATGGGCGACCTTGTACAACGTGATTGCCATTCCGGCGGCGGCATTGGGGTTGTTGAATCCGTGGTTGTCGGGGGTGGGGATGTCGGTGAGTTCGGCGGCGGTGGTGGTGAATGCGCTGCGGTTGCGAAGGCGATCACGTCGGCTTTCGGTAATCGACGATGTCAATCCAATCCTTGTCATTCCCGCGAAGGCGGGAATCTAGGGTTACGGAGGGTCTCCGTTGATTCCACGCTGCTGGCTCTTCGAAGAGACAAGCCGGGACTGGCCCCGGCGGGCCACTTCCTTTCTTTGCTTCGCCAAAGAAAGGAAGCAAAGAAAGGCGACCGCAAGCCGCTGCCCCTTCGGGGTACCCGCAAAAGTACAAGCCAAGTCGGGAAGCGAAATAAACTCGCCTGCGGCTCAGACAAATTTCGCTTCTTTATCCGACTTGGCTTGTACTTTTGCGGCAGCGTCAAGCGGAATTCAACGGCCACAGCCTTTATGCATGGCCTTGGCCACGTTGTAACAACACACTGAGCCCGATAAAAATGGAATCCCTCTACCTCCTCATTCCCCTCAGCGTCGCTATCGTCTTTCTTGCGATCTGGGTGTTCTTCCGGATGTCCGACAGCGGGCAGTTCGATGACATGGTCGGGCCTGCGTTGCGCGTTTTGCAGGATGACGATTCGGCTGCCAACGAGCCGAAATAACAAGCTTCCTTGCGTCTTTTTCATTCTCATCCGTCTCAATTTCGCCCCATTTTTCACGTTCCGGACGATTTTGATTCAGATCAATGATTTTCGAAGTCCCGAATTCTATTCTGCCTGCACGTTAATCAATGTCGCACTCGGGAGAAGTCGTGGATACAGCACTCAACTACAACTACAAGGTCGTCAGGCAGTTCGCCATCGCGACGGTAGTGTGGGGCGTGGTCGGCATGCTGGTGGGGGTGTTCATCGCCGCCCAGCTTGCCTGGCCTGCGCTCAATTTCGATGTCGCATGGCTCAGCTACGGCAGGCTGCGCCCGCTGCATACCAATGCGGTGATCTTTGCCTTCGGCGGCTGCGCCTTGTTTGCGACGTCCTACTACGTCGTGCAGCGTACCTGCCAGGTCCGGCTGTTTTCCGACCAGCTCGCCGCGTTCACTTTCTGGGGATGGCAGATCGTCATCGTCGCCGCCGCGATCACGCTGCCGCTCGGCATGACTTCCGGCAAGGAATACGCCGAACTGGAATGGCCGATCGATATCCTGATTGCACTGGTGTGGGTCAGTTATGCGGTGGTGTTCTTCGGCACGCTGATCAAGCGCAAGGTATCGCATATCTATGTCGCCAACTGGTTCTTCGGCGCGTTCATCCTCACCGTCGCCATCCTGCATATCGTCAACAGCGCCGCGATGCCGGTCTCGGCAGGCAAGTCCTACTCCGCCTACACCGGCGTGCAGGACGCGATGATCCAGTGGTGGTACGGCCACAATGCGGTCGGCTTTTTCCTCACCGCCGGCTTCCTCGGCATGATGTACTACTTCATCCCGAAGCAGGCGGAGCGCCCGGTGTATTCGTACCGCCTGTCGATCGTGCACTTCTGGGCACTGATCTTCACCTACATGTGGGCGGGTCCGCACCACCTGCATTACACCGCGCTGCCTGACTGGACCCAGTCGATCGGCATGGTGTTTTCGCTGATCCTGCTGGCGCCATCCTGGGGCGGCATGATCAACGGCGTCATGACCCTGTCGGGCGCCTGGCACAAGCTGCGCTCCGACCCGATCCTGAAATTCCTCATCGTGTCGCTGTCGTTCTACGGCATGGCCACCTTCGAAGGCCCGATGATGTCGATCAAGACCATCAACGCGCTGTCGCACTACACCGACTGGACCGTCGGCCATGTGCACGCCGGCGCGCTCGGCTGGGTCGGTTTCATCACCATGGGTTCGATCTACTACCTGATCCCGCGGCTGTTCGGCAAGAAGGAGATGTGGAGCGTCGGCCTGATCGATGCGCACTTCTGGATGGCGACCATCGGCATCGTGCTGTACATCGCCGCGATGTGGATCGCCGGCGTGATGCAGGGCCTGATGTGGCGTGCGGTGAACGCGGACGGCACGCTGACCTACACCTTCGTGGAGTCGGTCAAGGCGACGTATCCGTACTACGTGATTCGTTTTGGCGGCGGCTTGCTGTACCTCGGCGGCATGCTGCTGATGGCGTGGAATGTGTTCATGACGACGCGTGATGCAAAACAGGTGAGTGCGCGGATTCCGATGGTGGGGGCGGTGGCTGCTTGATGAAGAACGTAGCAACGGACGAACCACCCTCCGTAAGGTCCCCTCCCCCTTCCAGGGGGAGGGCTAGGGTGGGGGTAGTGAGGTCGAGCCATCGTATGCAGTTAATCGACCTCACCACCCCTGCGCGGGCCGCCCCATCCCAACCTTCCCCTGGAAGGGGGAAGGAGCCCGACGGAGGGATAAACGCCGTAGCCGAATGTTTGCCAAGACCCAACCTCACCTCCACAGAAACAACTAGGAGCAGTAAATGAAGTTTTCCCATGAATGGATTGAAAAGAACCCCTGGCTGCTGATCGCGCTCGTGATCCTCGTGGTCAGCATCGGCGGTCTCGCCGAGATCGTGCCGCTGTTTTTCCAGAAGTCGACCACCGAGCCAGTCGCCGGGCTGAAGCCGTATTCGGCGCTGCGCCTGGCGGGCCGCGACGTGTATGTACGCGAGGGCTGCTACAACTGCCACTCGCAGATGATCCGTCCCTTCCGCGCCGAGACCGAGCGCTACGGACACTACTCCGTGGCAGGCGAGTTCGTGTACGACCGCCCATTCCAGTGGGGATCGAAGCGTACCGGCCCCGACCTGGCGCGCGTCGGCGGCCGTTACAGCGACGAATGGCATCGCATCCACCTGAACAATCCGCGCGACGTGGTGCCCGAGTCGAACATGCCCGGCTACCCGTGGCTGGAAACCGCCAAGGTCAATCCGGACGTGGTCGTGTCCAGCATGCGCGCGCTCAAGCGTCTCGGCGACCCGTACACCGACGCCGACATCGCCGCGGCGCCGAAGGAGCTGGCAGGCAAGACGGAGCAGGACGCACTCATCGCCTATCTGCAGGAGATGGGCACATTGATCAAGGCAAAGAGGTAATCATGGCAATCGAATTGCTCGACATCCGCAGCCTGGTGACGGTGATGAGTTTCATCACCTTCCTCGGCATCATCTGGTGGTCTTACAGCGCGCGGCGTAAGCCGGCCTTCGAGCAGGCTGCGTACCTGCCGTTTGCCGACGAGCAGGAAGATGCAGGCGCTTCTCCGGAGAACAGCCATGTCTGACTTTAATGACGGATTCTGGAACATCTACATCACCGTGCTGACGCTGGTCAGCGTCTTCGGCTGCGGCGTGCTGCTCTGGGTGCAATCCAAGGGCAAGGTCACCGTCACCCGGGATGCCGACGGCAAGGTGCAAACCACCGGCCATAGCTGGGACGAAGGCCTGAGCGAACTGAACAACCCGATGCCGCGCTGGTGGATGTGGCTGTTCTACATCACCATCGTGTTTGGCCTGGCGTATCTGTATCTCTATCCCGGCCTCGGCACCTTCGAAGGCAAGCTCGGCTGGCAATCGACCGGCCAGTACCAGAAGGAGATGGCGAAGGCGGATACCGAATACGGCCCGCTGTTCAACAAGTACCTGCAGCAGGATATGAAAATGGTCGCGGCGGACCCGCAGGCGCGGGTAATCGGCGAACGCCTGTTCATGACCTATTGCGCGCAGTGCCACGGCTCCGATGCCGGCGGCAGCAAGGGCTTCCCGAACCTGGCCGACAAGGACTGGCTGTACGGCGGCACGCCGGAGGCGATCAAGGCATCGATCCTTGACGGCCGCCGCGGCCACATGCCGCCGATGGGCGCCGCGCTCGGAACGGAAAAGGATATCGAGAACGTTGCCAATTATGTGCGCAGCCTCTCCGGCATGACGACCGATCCGGTCAAGTCGGTGCTGGGACGGCCTAAGTACATGGCTGCCTGCGCGTCCTGCCACAGCGGCACCGGCACAGGCAACCAGGCCCTCGGCGCGCCCAACCTGTCCGACAAGATCTGGCTGCATGGCGGCAATGCCCATACCGTCATGGAAACCATCCGCAAGGGCCGCACCAGCACCATGCCTGCATTCCGGGACTTCCTCGGCGAAGCGAAGGTGCATGTGCTCGGCGCGTATGTCTGGGGATTGTCGGCCGACAAGACGGAACTGACCGTTGACCCGGTGAAAGTAGCGCAGCAAAAATGAACCAGCCATCCACGCCGGAAGTTGCGGTCATCAAGATGTATGCCGCTCGCGAGGAAATCTATCCCCGCGAGACGAAGGGACGTTATGCAACCCTGCGCTGGGTGTGCGTCTGGCTGACGCAGCTGGTGTTCTACGGCTTGCCGTGGATGACATGGAATGACCGCCAGGCCGTGCTGTTCGACCTGGCGGCGAGGAAGTTCTATATCTTCGGCATCGTGCTCTGGCCGCAGGATTTCATCTATCTCGCGGTGCTGCTAATCATCTGCGCCTACCTGCTCTTCCTGGCCACCGCCGTCGCGGGGCGGGTATGGTGCGGCTTCGCCTGCCCGCAGACGGTCTACACCGAAATCTTCATGTGGATCGAGCGGCAGATCGAAGGCAGCCGCAGCGCCCGCATGCGTCTCGACCGGCAGCCGGCATCGGTATCCAAGTTCGCGCGCAAGGCCGCCAAGCACACCGCGTGGGGCGCCGTCGCGTTGTGGACCGGCTTCACCTTCGTCGGCTATTTCACGCCCATCCATGTGCTGCAGCGCGAAGTCGCGACTTTCGGCCTCGGTCCATGGGAAATGTTCTGGATTCTGTTTTATGCCTTCGCCACCTACGGCAATGCCGGCTGGCTGCGCGAGCAGGTATGCAAGTACATGTGCCCGTATGCCCGCTTCCAGAGCTCGATGTTCGATAGCGATACGCTGATCGTCAGCTATGACGCCGGACGCGGCGAGCCGCGCGGCGCACTGCGGAAGAAGGACATGGCCCAAGGCAAGGGCGACTGCATCGACTGCACGATGTGCGTGCAGGTCTGCCCGACCGGCATCGACATCCGCAATGGGCTGCAGTACGAGTGCATCGGTTGCGCCGCCTGCGTGGATGCCTGCAACAGCGTCATGCGCAAGACCGGGCAACCGGAGGGACTGATCCGCTACACCACGGAAAACGCCCTGAAGGAAAACCTGTCGGACCGCGCTGTCCGGATGCGCACGCTGCGCCCGCGCATCCTGATCTATACCGGCATCCTGGGTGTCGTCGCCGCAGTCTTTCTCGGCAGCCTGCTGACGCGCACGCCGCTGAAGGTGGATGTGATCCGCGACCGGGGTGCGATGGCGCGGGAGGTGGAGAACGGACTGATCGAAAACGTTTATCGACTGCAGATCATGAATACCGATGAAGCGACGCGCCGCTACCGGATAAGCGTTTCCGGCATCGACGGCATCAAGCTGGCGACGCCCGACGAAGTGGTGCTCGGCCCCACCGCGTCGCGCGGCCTGCCGGTGAAGGTACGCATCGAACCGGGCAACGGCACGCCGGGATCGAACAAGATCGCGTTTACGCTGACATCGATGGAAGGACCCGATGTGGAGGTGACGGAGAAGGCGGTGTTTTATGTGCCGAGGGATTGAATACGTTTGCAAACAACCCTCGGGTTCCCTCTCCCTTGCAGGGGGAGGGCTAGGGTGGGGGTAGTGAGGTTAAATCGTCCCAGACAATTGCTCAACCTTCACACCCCTGCGCGGGCCGCCCCATCCCAACCTTCCCCCTAAGAGGGGGAAGGGGCTATTCAGTTATGTGAATTCGTTTCATTCCGACTCAAAGGACAACAGGATGTACGCCCCATCAAACACACTACCCCGCCCCACCCCCTGGTACACCCACCGCTGGCCCTGGTTCCTGATGATCGGCCCGGTCGCTGTCGTCCTGGCCGGCATCTTCACCGGATGGATCGCCTTCGCGCAGCAGGATGCGCTCGTGGTAGATGACTATTACAAGCAGGGCAAGGCGATCAACCAGGATCTGCGGCGGGATCGTGCCGCCGCAGCGCTGGAATTGTCGTTCGCGCTGCGCTATGAGCCCGCCACCGGCAAGCTGGCCGGCAGCCTGCTCGCCAAGGGCCAGCCGCTCACCGGCGCGGCGCAATTGCGCCTGGTCCACTCAACCCGTCCCGAACTCGATATGCGCATTGTCATCGAGCCGGACAGCAAGGGTAATTTCGCGATCGACCTGCCGATGCTGGAGCGGGCGCGCTGGCGGGTGCAGGTGGAAGACATGCAGCGGAACTGGCGTTTGCACGGCGGCTGGAAATGGCCGCAGGAACAAGCCGTTCAACTCACGGCCGACCCGGTCCAGTAGGAGAAACCATGTTACGCCTTGCATTGGTCGTGTTATGGCCATCATTCCTGGTTGCATCGATGGCGGTCGGCTTCTTCTTCTCGATGTTCGACCCGCATGATCTGTCGATCAGCGGTGTTCATCCCGACTTGCCGCCGATTGCCATCTATAGCGCCGGATTTTTCTTTTTCTGGGTATTCTGCTCGCTGGCCAGCATGCTGACCTGCTACCTGGTGTTGCCAGGGCCGCGCCGCCCGCCGATGTAACATCAGGTTTTCCGTCACCAGCCGCGAGACCCGGATTGCAAGAACACCATCCCCTTCCTTTCCTCGGAGAAGCTCTTCTGTTCCTTGCCCTGGCGGGCATCCTGATTCCCCTTCTGCAAGGCTTGCGCATCAACCAGGTCATCGGCTTTCTCGCGGCGGGCATCCTGGTCGGGCCATTTGGTCTCGGCCTCTGGACGGACGCTGTCCCGGCATTGCGCTATTTCACCGTCGAGCGGGGTGCCGGCGTCGATGCGCTGGCAGAACTCGGCGTGCTGTTCCTGATGTTTACGATCGGCCTGGAACTGTCGGCCGCGCGGTTATGGGCATTGCGGCGCTGGGTATTCGCCGGGGGCATGTCGCAGATCGCGTTGACCGCGATCCTCATCGGCGGCATGGCGTATGTATTTGGCAACCGCACCGAGACCGCGGTGGTGCTCGGCCTCGTGCTCGCGCTGTCATCCACCGCGGCGGTAATGCAACTCATGACCGAACGGCGCACGCTCGGCACGCCGCTCGGGCAGGCCGGCTTTGCCATCCTGATGATGCAGGACCTTGCCGTTGTTCCCCTGTTCCTGCTGCTGGGCGTGATGGCGACCGGTGAAAGCGACAACCTGCTGCCTCTGCTCGGCGGCGCACTCGCCAAATCGGCGTTGGCCGTGATGGTGATCTACGTGGTCGGACGGCGATTGGTGCAGCCGGTGTTCCGGCATTTTTCCCGGCGTGGCCAGCCTGATGTATTCATGGCGCTCACCCTGCTGTGCGCGCTCGGCATCGCCGCGCTGACCGCTTCGGCGGGACTGTCGCTGGCGCTCGGCGCATTCCTTGCCGGACTGCTGCTTGCAGAAACGGAATTCCGGCATGAGGTCGAAGTGACGATCGAGCCGTTCAAAGGATTGCTGATGGGCCTGTTCTTCATGTCGGTGGGCATGCAGATGGACCTGCGACAGATCGCCGCGTCACCGGTATGGATGCCGCTGTCGGTGATCGGCCTGTTCCTGATCAAGATGACCGTGCTCGCGCTGGTCTTCCGTGCCGGTGGTTTTTCGTGGGGGCGGGCGGTCGAGGGCGGATTGCTGATGGGGCAGGGCGGCGAGTTCGCCTTCATCATCGTCGGCTTTGCGCTCACCGCCGGCCTGATCGATCCTGCAGTTGCACAGTTCATGATGCTGGTGGTCGGGTTCAGCCTGTTCGCGACGCCGGCGGCGGCAAGGCTGGGACGTGCCATCGGCGACTGGCGGGAGGCGCGCGGCGGCACCGGCGCCGCGGATTTGCAAAAGGCCGGGCCGGAACTGATGGAAGGCCATGTGCTGATCGCCGGCTTCGGCCGTGTCGGTCAGTTGCTGGCGCGCATTCTTGCCGATAACGGTATCCGGTATATTGCACTGGAAAGCGATGGCCGCCTCGCCGGCCAATTGCATGCACAAGGGCTCCCGGTCTATTTCGGCGATGCGACGCGGGTCGAACTGTTGCGCAAGCTGCATGCCGACCGGGCCGCCGCGGTCGTGCTCACCATGGATCATGCGGCATCGGCCTTGCACGCGGTCGCCGCGATCCGCCGCGAATGTCCCCTTACGCCGCTCTTCGCGCGCTCGCGCGATGAAAAACATGCATTGGCGCTGAAGCAGGCCGGGGCGACGATGGTGTTTCCCGAAACGCTCGAATCGAGCCTGCAACTGTCGTCGCTTGTCCTGCAAACCCTGGGAGAATCCGAGGCGGCCGCCACGCATATCGTGCAGGCGGAACGCGAGCGGCGAATTGCAATGCTGCAAGGAGTGGAGCTGCCAGTGCCGCCGCTATAGAATACGGAGATACCATCTTCATTCACAGCGCAAAACTATCGCCGCTGCATCACAGGGAACCCGCATACCGCATGCTCAAAGGACAAAGCATCGACTGGATATTGCAGTCGGCCATTGACGCCATGCTGATCGCCGACCCGCAAGGCACCATCGTCCTTGCCAATCCGCCGGCGGAAAGCATGTTCGATTACGCGCCGGGCGAGCTGGTCGGCAAGCCGATCGAAGTACTCTTGCCGGAACGCTACCAGGCTGCGCATGTGGCATTGCGCATGAACTATACGGAAACGCCGCATGCCCGCGCGATGGGCACCGGCAGGGAACTCTTTGGCAGGCGCCGTTCCGGTACGGAATTTCCGGTGGAAGTCAGCCTGTCGCCGATGAAAACCGATTCCGGCGTCTCGCTGGTCATGGCGACCATTCACGACATCACCCGTCGCAAGCAGGCCGAGGCCGCGCTGCAGGAAAGCGAAGTGCGCATGCGCGCCATCTTCGATACCGCGGTCGACGCCATCGTGACCATCGATGCGCGCGGCATGATCGACCGTTTCAACCATGCGGCCGAGCGCCTGTTCGGCTACACCGAAGCGGAAGTGGCTGGCAGGAATGTCTCGATCCTCATGCCCTCGCCCTACCGGGAAATGCATGACGGTTATCTTGCCCATTACGCAAAAACCGGCGAGAAACGCATCATCGGCATTGGCCGCGAAGTCACCGGCCAGCGCAAGGACGGCAGCACCTTCCCGATGGATCTGGCGGTGGCCGAGATGTTCATCGGCGAGCGGCGCATGTACACCGGCATGGTGCGCGATATCAGCGAACGCAAGCAGGCGGAGGAGGCGCTGCGACAATCGCAATCGGAACTGCGCCGTTTATCCGCCCACCAGGAGCAAGTGAAGGAACAGGAGCGCAAGCGCATCGCGCAGGAAATCCATGATGAGCTTGGTGCGCAGCTGACCGGCATCAAGGCCTATGTGTCGGTATCGATCGACCGCGCGGTCCGCGCCGGCTTGCCGGCCGATCCACTGCTGGTGGAAACCGCCGGCCTCGCCGACAATGCCATCAAGACGGTGCGCAAGGTCATCACCGACCTGCGGCCCAGCGTGCTCGACCAGCTCGGGGTATGGGCGGCGCTGGAGTGGTATGCCGAACAGATCGAGGAACGGTCGGGACTGCCATGCCGGTGCGATGTCGATCCCGCCACCGCCGACATCGAACTCGATCACGAGCGCAGCACCATGGTGTTTCGCGTGGTGCAGGAGGCACTGACCAACGTGGTGCGCCACGCCGAGGCATCGAAAGCCGTGGTGAAGGCAGCTTGCAACGACGGCATCGTCGTCGTCACGGTGGAGGACGACGGCAAGGGTATCGAACCCGAGCGCCTGCTCAACCGTGAATCATGGGGTCTGCTCGGCATGTATGAACGCAGCCGGCATTTCGGCGGCGACCTGCGCATCACCGGCGCGCCCGGACAAGGCACCCGGGTGGTCCTGCGCCTGCCTTTGGAGAATGCTTATGGCGAATAATCCGATCCGCATCATGCTGGTGGACGACCACACGGTGGTCCGCAACGGCGTGCGGCTGATGCTCAGTTCCGAATCCGACATCGTCGTCGAGGGCGAAGCCGCCAATGCGCAGGATGCGCTGGCGCTGGTGCAAGAACGGCAGTTCGATGTCGCGCTGGTCGACATCGCCATGCCCGGCAAGAACGGCCTCGACCTGCTGCGCCTGCTACGGGCGGAACAGCCGAAGCTCGCGGTGCTTATCCTCAGCACCTATTCGGAGGAAGTCTATGCGGTGCGTGCCCTCAAGCTCGGCGCCGCCGGTTACCTGACGAAGGACAGTCCCGCCGCCACACTGATCGCCGCCGTGCGCAAGGCGGCCGCCGGCGGCAAGTACGTCAGCGCAGCGCTGACTGAAAAAATCGCCGGCATGCTTGGCGGCGGCGGTGCGGCGTCCCATGAAGAGCTGTCGAACCGTGAACTGGAAGTGCTGAAAATGATCGCCGCCGGCGAAAGCCTGGTGAAGATTGCCGAAACCCTGCATCTCAGCCCCAACACGGTCACCACCTATCGCACTCGCATCCTCGAAAAGATGGGAATGACGAGCAATGCCGAATTGACACGGTATGCCATTGAGAACGGCCTGCTGGTTTAACTGCCACCCATGTGCAGGGTGCGCGGACAACCATATCGACGCGCTCCCTGCAGTGTCCATGCATTGGGTTCGTATTTTCCCGTATGACAAAACCTTGGCGGCAATGGCTCCGTAGGTTTTCCCCTACATCCCGCAATCAAAAATTCACTACATAACATCACTGCCATCCACGATGGCGGCACGGCCCGCGCTCGCCGATACTTCAACCATAGTCGACCCGCCGGAACCGCCATCATGATGACAGCCCTGCAATTCACACCGCCCCAGCACATGCACCAGGCAGCAATGCCGCCGGCGTCAGAGCCGAATCATTGCGCGTCCTGCAGCCTGCACAAGCTCTGCCTGCCGACCGGCCTGCAGGAAGCGGACATGCAGCGGCTCGACAAGATCATCGGCCGCCGCCGCAAGGTGCAGCGCGACGGCAATCTTTACCGGATGGGTGATCCGTTCACCAAGCTGTATGCCATCCGCGTCGGCCATTTCAAGACGTATCAGATCAATTCCGCCGGCGAACAGCAGATCACCGGTTTTCAAATGCCCGGCGAATTGCTCGGCATGGATGCCATCGGCGCGGGCCGCCATCACTGCGGCGCGGTGGCGCTGGAGGACAGCGAGGTTTGCGAGATTCCCTTTGCCAAGCTGGAAGAGTTGTTCGCCGACATTCCGACCCTGCTGCGTCATTTCCATCGCCTGATGAGCCAGGAAATCACCCGCGAACAAAATGCGATGCTGCTGCTGGGCGGTATGCGCGCCGAACAGCGGCTGGCGGTGTTCCTGGTGAATATCGGTGCGCGTTACGCTGCGCGCGGCTACTCGTCGAGCAAATTTCAGTTGCGCATGATGCGCGAGGATGTCGGCAACTACCTCGGACTGACGATTGAAAGCATCAGCCGCATGCTGTCCCGGTTCAAGAAGGAAGGTTTCCTGAAAGTGTCGAATCGTGAGATCGAAGTGCTGGACCCGGTGCGCCTGAAGGAAGTGGCGGCGGGAACGGCGCATGTCAACTAACACCAGAACCGCAAGGTCAACATTCTCTCCCAGGCTTGCAAGAGGTCATCATGCTGGTATCGCTCTGGTCACCCGATCTGTCCCTCGGCAACCCGTCGATGGATGAATCGCACGGCGAACTGCTCGACAAGCTTGCGCAGTTGCTCGATGTGCCGGATGCGGACTTTCCATCCCACTACGCGGCAACGGTCGCTCGCATCGAAAGCGATTTCAGGGAGGAAGAAGAGTTGATGGAAAAAATCGATTTTCCCGGCATGCGTCATCACCGCGAGCAGCATTGCGTATTGCTTGTAAATCTCCACCGCGCCGCAGGCGCAATCATGCAAGGCGATGTTGATCTGGGCCGCCGGACGATCGCCACTCTGCCGCAATGGCTAATGGCGCATATCTCGACATGGGATGCCGGCCTGGCTTTCGCGCTGCAATTCCGGCACGAAGAAATCACTTAAGCCTGTCTTCTCAAGACGGCAGCCAAAGATCCTTGGCCATGCACAGCGCATCCTCGATGCCCTGGTAATACCGTTTCCGCTGATGCATCTCCCGGAATCCGTTCTGCCGGTAGAACCTGATCGCCCCGGCATTGCCAGCCCTGACTTCAAGCCGTATCAGATCGATGCCGGCAACCCGCGCCGTGGCTTCCAGCCATGCAAGCAGGGCCGACCCGACACCCTTGCGGCGCTGGCCGGGATGCACCGCGAGCAACAGGATATGCGCTTCGCTTTCCGCATACTTCATGATGGCAAAACCGGCCAGGCGGTTGTCATGCCGCACCACCACCACATTGGTTGACCTGTCGGCAATGCTGTTGGCAACGCGCCGCGGCGTCCAACTCCACGACAGGCCCTGCTCGATCACATTCCGGGACAGCAGGGAAATGCGGATGGCGTCACCCGGCACGGCAAGCCCGACTTCATGATTCACAATCATTGCGTATCCACGCTCGTGGCTGCGGCACGGGCCAGCATGTTCCGGAGCCGGTCCGGAAACGTGGTGGACATGCCGGGTGAGGCGCCGGTGTGAAACAGGCTCTCAGATGTTGTACTGGTCCAGCACGATTTTTGCCGATTCGGCAATGTCCGCCCCGATCAGGCTGATGGGCTTGTCATCCGTGTCGGTTTCGGCATCCTCGGCATCGGCCCTCTTTGCCAGCGCCATCAGGTGCTTGCGCACATGCCGCGCCAGCGAAACACGCTTGGTCGACTTGTTCAGCAGGTAATGTCCCTGATAACGGAAGCCGTCCTCGAACACGATCTGGAAGTCGCATTGATCGTATCCGGTGTCAGGCGCGCAATCCGACCAGTCGTCGAGCACCTTGTTGGCGGCTTCGAGGGACGACACCCTTGCTTTCGACGGCAGTCCGTCGACACGTTGTATCAGTATGCGGGCGATATCGACCTTTTCAGTTACGTCCGATTCCATTTTGTCATCCAGTTTTGCGGTATTCATTGAAGTAACAGTGACGCCGCTTTGACGAATTTCAAGGTGTTTCGGCTGAAGGAAAACACTGAATGAAGCGCCGGTGTTGGCAAATCGGTTGTTACTTTGTCCCAGACAGGGATGAGAAATGCAGCCCGCTTGGACCGCTCCTCATTCTGCACGTATCTCCCTACCTGACATGGACAATGCATGTTAGTTCGCCATCATGGGCACCGAAAAACAAAACTTGCGTTTCATTTCGACAATGATCTATGCAATACTCGCGCATGCAACCGCGGGTTATCAAGTCGTTAATTTCAACGCGCCAATTCAATGGATTCCCTTTTCCTGCTGTGTAATAGAGTCGCATTTGCATCCCGGGCAGCCATCGGATATGCAGCCGGATTCTCCATTCGGCTGTTGTGCCTCTGGTTGCTGTCCGTGCTGCTTGCGTTGCCGGCAGCAAATGCGGAGCAGGTGATCGTCGACATTCCCGCCGGTTTTCAGGCACGCAGCCTGGCTTCGGAAGTCGATGTCCTCGAGGACCCTGCGCAGGCATTGACGATTGCGCAGGTCGCCGGGCGCGACTACGAAAAAGCATTTCTTCCGCAGCGCGGATCGGCCAACCTCGGCTACACGGGCTCCGCATACTGGCTGCGGATCAAGCTGCGGCAACCGGTTGCGGTCGACCGCACCGTGTTGCTGGAAGTCGAGTATCCGCATCTGGATCATGTGTCCGTGTTTCTTCCCGCGCCGGGCGCTGCCGGTTTCGTCGAGAAACGCACCGGCGATGCAACGAACTACGCCACTCGCGACATCAACCATCGCCATTTCGTCTTCAAGGTCCCGCTCGACGGCACCGATGTCCGTACCATCTATGTGCGTGTCGCATCCGGCGGCACGGTCACCTACCCGGTCAGGCTCTGGTCGCCTGAAGCATTCCACGACGCGCACAGCCTGGAGCTGCTCATCCTCGGCATTTTCTACGGCATGCTGGTGGCGATGGCGTTCTACAACCTGTTCCTGTACCTGACGGTCCGGGACCGCGTGTACCTGTATTACGTTGCTTTCATCGCCTCGGTCGGCATGCTGATGTTTTCCCTCGACGGCCTGGGCTATCAGTTCATCTGGACCGGCCTACCGGCCATCGTCAACTGGACCAACGCCACGTTGACGTGCCTGACCCTGATTTCCGTGCAAATCTTCGCGCACGAATTCCTGTCGCTGCCGAAAACAGCGCCCCGCATGGGCCGCCTGTTGCGGGGACTGACCTATCTTGCGCCGGTATCGTTCGCGCTTGCCGCATTTGGCGGATACAGCATGGCGATGCGCATCATGCTCCAGTTCGGGCTGATCGCCCTGGTCATCATCGTCACATGTGCAATCATGTCGTGGCGCTCCGGATACCGGCCGGCGCGGTTTTTCTTCATCGCCTTCGGCATCGAGATTCCCGCCGCCGGCATGCTGATGCTCAGCAGTATCGGCATGCTGCCCACCAACTTCCTGACGGTGCATGGCCTGCAGATCGGCGTCGGTATCGATGTGCTGCTGCTGTCGATCGCGCTGGCCGACCGCATCAACGCCCTGAAACGCGACAAGGAGCGGGCCCAGGCGGAAGCGCTGGCGAGCCAGCAGCGTGCGCTCGCCGACCTGAAGAAGCACGAGGAGGCGCTGGAGAAGCGTGTCGAGGAACGGACCAACGAGCTGCATTTCCTGGCAAATACGCTGCGCGACGAGATCCGCAAGAAGGAAGCGATCGAGGTCCAGTTGCGCGAGAACGAACAGCAGATGCGGCATCTCGCCCACCATGACGCCCTCACCGGGCTGCCGAACCGCATGTCGCTGCAGGAGCGTTTGACGATGGCGATTCAGCAGGCCCAGCGCAACAGCAGCAGTGTCGCGCTGCTGATGATTGATCTCGACAACTTCAAGCAGATTAACGACAACTGGGGCCACAGCGCCGGTGACGCGGTTCTCTGCACCGTGGCCCGCCGGCTCCAGGCCATGGTGCGCAACGTCGACACGGTGGCCCGGATAGGTGGTGACGAATTCGTTGTCGTCCTGTCCGACATCGAATCGGATGCCGACGCGCTGCTCGTCGCCGAAAAGTTCCTGACCGCATTGTCCGAACCGGTAGCGGCTTTCGGCGCCACCTACCAGACTTCGCCAAGCATCGGCATCAGCCTTTTTCCACGCGACGGAACGAACCTCGACGAGCTGCTCAAGCGGGCGGATACCGCCGCCTACCAGGCGAAAAAGGCAGGCAAGAATACCTTCCGCCTCGCCATGTCCTGAGCGGGAGACGTACGCCAAAAAACGGCGGCGCCAGCCATGCCGGCGCCGCCGCGACAGGAAGGTCCCCGCTTGCGGATCAGGCGTTCATCACCGCTACCGAACGCACATTGAGATAGGCTTCCACCGCCTCCGGCCCACCCTCGGAGCCGTAACCGGAATCCTTGACGCCGCCAAACGGCATTTCGGCGGACGGCAGGGCAGGCATGTTAATCCACAACATGCCGACCTCGACGCGACGCGCCAGCAAGTCGGCATTCTTCAGCGAGCGGGTAAATGCATAGCCGGCCAGGCCATAGGGCAGGCGATTGGACTCGGCAATTGCTTCCTCGAGCGTGTTGAAACTGCGGATTGCCGCCATCGGCCCGAAGGGCTCGTCATTGAACACTTTTGCTTCGAGCGGCACATCGGCCAGGATGGTGGGTTGCCAGAAATTGCCCGCATCGCCGAGGCGCTCGCCGCCGGCAAGCACCTTCGCGCCACGCTCGACCGCATCCTTGGTGAATTCCGCCATGGCGGTCAGCCGGCGCGGGTTCGCCAGCGGCCCCATCTGCGTGCCTTCCGCCAGGCCGTCGCCAACCTTCAATCCCTGCGCATGCTTGACCAGCGCCTGCTCGAAATCATTACGGATGCTTTCATGCACGAGGAAGCGGGTGGGCGAAATGCAGACCTGTCCGGCATTGCGGAACTTGGCAGCGCCGGCGGCCTTCACCGCCAGCGCGATATCGGCATCTTCCGCAACGATCACGGGCGCATGGCCGCCGAGCTCCATCGTTACCCGCTTCATGTGCTGGCCGGCCATCGCAGCGAGCTGCTTGCCCACCGGCGTGGAGCCGGTAAACGTGATCTTGCGAATGACGGGATGCGGAATCAGATAGCTGGAAATCTCGGCGGGGTTGCCGTAGACCAGGCCGAGTACGCCAGGCGGGATGCCGGCATCGGCAAATGCCTGGATCAGCGCCGCCGGGCCGGCCGGGGTTTCTTCCGGCGCTTTCACCAGCATCGAACAGCCTGCGGACAACGCCGCACCGACCTTGCGCACCACCTGGTTGATCGGGAAATTCCACGGCGTGAACGCCGCCACCGGTCCGACCGGGTCCTTCAGCACCATCTGGCGCACTGCCAGATTGTTGCGGGACGGCACGATGCGGCCATACACCCGGAAGCCTTCTTCGGCGAACCATTCGATGATGTCGGCCGCAGCCAGCGCTTCGCCCTTGGCTTCGACCAGCGGCTTGCCCTGCTCCTGCGTCAGCACACGCCCGATGTCCTCGGCGCGCTCGCGCATGAAGCCGGCAGCCTTGCGCATGATCTTGCTGCGCTCGGCCGGCGTCATGTCGCGCCAGGTCTCGAAACCCTTCTGCGCGGCTTCCAGCGCTTTGTCGAGGTCGGCCCGGCCGGCGTGGGCGACGCGCCCGATTTCCTTGCCGGTGGCGGGATTGTGGATCGCCAGCGTGCGGCCGTCAGCAGCGTCCTGCCACTGGCCGTTGATAAACAATTGCGTATTCGGATAGGTCATGATGTGCTCGCTTTGCCCAATGCAGGAAAAAATGGATCAAGCCGCCGCGCGCCACCTGGCAGCCCTGCGTGAACTGCCGGAGGCGATGATGCGAACGGATGGTGCGGTCTATCGGAGTATTGGCGGCGATGATGGTTGCCGTCGTCAACGCCTGGATTGTCAGGATACCGCCGCGGCGGTTATCTTCCGGTAGTCTAGCAGGGACGCTCCTTGCGGGTGCGGGCCCACCGGTGCCACCACGCGGAACCGGCAAGCAGGGGCAAGGCGCTGCCTGACACGGCATGCCATGCACCGGTCTCCTCTATAATCCAATCCAATGGTATCGCTACCAAATTTTACGTTAACTTTTCCTGATGGTTGAAAAACTGAACAAAGCGGTCGCTGACGACACTGCGGAAGTCAAACGACGGGGCCGCCGCGGCACCGGCAGTGTCACGCTCAGGGATGTGGCCAAGCTGGCCGGCGTCGCACCCATCACCGCATCCCGCGCGCTGAACTCCCCCAGTGCCGTCTCGCCGCTGGTGCTGGAGCGCGTGCAGGACGCGGTCCGCCGTACCGGATACGTTCCCAACATGCTGGCCGGCGGACTGGCTTCCAGCAAGAGCCGGCTGGTCGCCGCGGTCGTACCGACGATTGCCGGACCGGTATTCCAGGAAAGTGTGCATTCGCTTACCGAAGCCCTGGCCGAACACGGCTACCAGCTGATGCTCGGGCAGAGCGGGTACCGGAACTCCCGCGAGGATGCGCTGCTCGATGCCATCATCGGCCGTCGCCCCGACGGCGTGGTCCTCACCGGCATCATGCGTTCGGCGGACGGCCGCCGCCGCCTGCTGGCGAGCGGCATCCCGGTGGTGGAGACCTGGGACCTGACCGCCACGCCCATCGACATGCTGGTCGGCTTCTCCCATGAAAACATCGGCATTGCCGTTGCCGAATACCTGCACGAGCGCGGTTGCAAGCAGGTTGCCAGCATCAACGGCAACGACGACAGGGCGGTGCGGCGCCACAATGCCTTCTCCCAGGCCGCGCTGCGGCTCGGCATGGCAGTACCGGACGCGGCTGGCATTCCATCCCACGTGGTCCAGGCGCCTACTACCCTGGCGAGCGGACGGGAGGGGCTAAGCCGCCTGCTGAAGGACAGTCCGGACATCGACGCCGTGTTTTGCAGCTCGGACATGCTGGCGCTCGGCGTACTAACCGAGGCACAGGCCCTTGGTATCCCGGTGCCGCAGCAGCTTGCGGTATGCGGCTTCGGCGACCTGAGTTTCGCCCGCGATCTCCATCCGGCGCTTACCACCGTGCGCATCGACGGCACCGCGATCGGCCAGCTTGCCGCCCGGTTCATCATGGATCGGGCCGAGGGGCGGTCGGTCGAGCAGCCGATACGCGACATCGGCTTTTCAATCGTCCGGCGCGACAGCGCCTGACCCTTTTCAGCACGCCGGAAGTTTCCTAAAAAACACGTTGACACCGAAATTTGGTACCGCTACCATTCACTCACCATGAATTTGGTAGCGGTACCATTTGCGGTCATTTTGATGTCCATCGCCGTTGCGGGAGCGCACGGCAAGCCATTCGGCGGACAGGCCGGCAACAACTTTTTCTTAGGTGAACCATGAACCCAATCGAGTTAAAAAGCATCCTTCAAAGCGGCCTGCTGTCTTTTCCGCTAACGGATTTCGACAAGGAGCTGAACTTCAATCCCGGTCCGTATGCCGAGCGGCTTGAATGGCTGATGCCTTACGGCGCTTCCGCGCTGTTCGCCGCCGGTGGGACGGGTGAATTTTTCTCGCTGGAACCGAAAGAGTTTTCGCAGGTAATCCATACCGCCATCGAGACCTGCAAGGGCCGCATGCCGATCATCGCCGGTGCCGGCGGCGGCACGACCCTGGCCATCAAGTACGCGCAGGAAGCCGAACGCCAGGGTGCGCAGGGCGTGCTGCTGCTGCCGCATTACCTGACCGAGGCGAGCCAGGAAGGCCTGGTTGCGCATGTGCAGGCGGTCTGCCGCAGCGTGAAGTTCGGCGTGATCGTGTACAACCGCGGCGCCTGCCGCCTGACGCCGGAGTCGCTGCTGAAACTGGCTGACACCTGCCCGAACCTGGTCGGCTTCAAGGACGGCATCGGCGACATCGAATCCATGGTCGCCATCCGCCAGACGCTCGGCGACCGCTACGCCTACCTCGGCGGCCTGCCGACGGCGGAAGTGTTTGCCGGCGCCTACAAGGCGATGGGCGTTCCGGTCTATTCCTCGGCCGTATTCAACTTCATCCCGCGCACCGCTATCGAGTTCTACAACGCCCATGCGAAGGGCGACACCGCCACCACCAATCGCCTGATCCGCGACTTCTTCCTGCCATACATCGAGCTGCGCAATCGCGGCCACGGGTATGCCGTCAGCATCGTCAAGGCAGGCGCAACCATCGTCGGCCACGGCGCGGGCCCGGTGCGTCCGCCGCTGTCGGACCTGAAAGCGGCGGAAGTGGAGCAGCTTGCCGCAATCATTAAGCCATTGGGACCCCAGTAACGCAGGACCACGACAGCCCGGACGGGCACAGGAGAAGAGACATGAAGCAACTGATTTCCGCAGCAGCCATCACGATCGCTACACTCACCACCATCACCGCCGTCACTAGCGCGCATGCCGCCGGTTATCCGGAAAAGCCGGTCACGGCGGTCGTGCCGTTCCCGCCGGGCGGCTCGACCGATGCGATCGCCCGTGCCATCGCGCCGAAGATGCAGGCCACCCTCGGCCAGCCCATCGTGGTGGAGAACAAGCCAGGCGCCACCGGTGCGATCGGCGCCGGCTTCGTCAAGAATGCACCGGCCGACGGCTATACCTTCATGGTGGCGTCGATCGGCGTGTACTCGGTCAACCCGGTATTGCAGAAAAAACTGACCTACGATCCCTCGAAGGATTTCGACCTGCTGACCGTCGCCGTGCGTGCCCCCAACGTCCTGGTGGCCACACCGAACTTCCCGGCGAGTTCGCTGCAGGACCTGGTCGGCTACCTGAAAAAGAATCCCGACAAGGTGAGCTTCGCTTCGTCCGGCGCGGGGTCGTCTGATCACCTGACCGCCGCCCTGTTCTGGCAGAAGACCGGCACCCGAGGCGTGCATGTTCCTTACAAAGGCGGCGCACCGGCGATCACCGACCTGATCGGCGGCCATGCCGATGTCTCGTTCCAGAACATCAATGTCGTCGTCGGCCATATCAAGACCGGCAAGCTGAAGGCGCTGGCGATCACCGGCGACAAGCGTTCGACGCTGCTGCCCGACGTGCCGACACTGAACGAGGCAGGCATCAAGGAAGTCGATGTCTATTCCTGGCAGGGCGTCGCCGCGCCGAAGGGCTTGCCAAAGGATGTGAAGGCGAAGCTGCATGGCGCCGTCACCGGCGCATTGAACGACCCGGAACTCAAGAAAAGGCTGACCGAGCAGGGCTTTGAAATCGTCGCCAACTCGCCGGAGGAATTCACGAAGTTCCAGGCCCAGGAACTGGCGCGCTGGAAGAACGTCATCGAAGCCGGCAAGATCGAAATCGACTGATCGTCAATATCACCCGGGCCGCGCCACCCGCGGCCCCACCTGAATCGAATAGCAACTTTCCCTGGAATTCACCATGTCTGCATTGAACACAGCGCAAGCAGCACCTGCGAGCACCGCCGACCGCACCGTCCGGAGCGCACCGGTCATCACGGAAATGCGCGTCATCCCGGTCGCCGGACGCGACGCCATGCTGCTCAACCTCAGCGGCGCGCACGGACCTTATTTCACCCGCAACATCGTCATCCTGAAAGACAATGCCGGCCATGTCGGCGTCGGCGAAGTGCCCGGCGGCGAACGCATCCGCCAGACCCTGGAGGATGCAAGGCAATTGGTGCTGGGCCAGTCGATCGGCGCCTACCACGCGATCCTTAATGCGATGCGCAGCACCTTCGCCGAACGCGATGCCGGTGGGCGCGGATTGCAAACCTTCGACCTGCGCGTGACCATCCATGCCGTCACCGCGGTGGAGTCCGCCCTGCTGGACCTGCTGGGGAAATTCCTCGGCGTGCCAGTGGCGGCATTGCTCGGCGAAGGGCAGCAGCGCAGCAAGGTGGAAATGCTGGGCTACCTATTCTACGTCGGCGACCGCACGATCACCGGTCTTCCCTATCCGGGCGAACCCGATGCGGAAGACGATTGGTGCCGCCTGCGCCATGAAAAAGCAATGACGCCCGAGGCGATCGTGCGGCTGGCGGAAGCCGCCTATGCCCGCTACGGCTTCAATGACTTCAAGCTCAAGGGCGGCGTGCTGCGCGGCGAGGACGAGATGGAAGCCGTCACCGCGCTGGCGGAACGGTTCCCGAACGCCCGCATCACGCTCGACCCGAACGGCGGGTGGCTGCTCAAGGATGCGATCCGCCTGTGCCGGGACAAGCACGACGTGCTGGCGTATGCGGAAGACCCCTGCGGCGCCGAAAACGGATTCTCGGGACGCGAGGTCATGGCCGAATTCCGCCGGGCCACCGGCTTGCCGACCGCGACAAACATGATCGCAACCGACTGGCGCGAGATGGGCCACGCGATTCAATTGCAGTCCGTCGACATCCCCCTGGCCGATCCGCATTTCTGGACCATGCAGGGATCGGTGCGTGTGGCGCAGATGTGCAACGAATGGGGCCTGACCTGGGGCTCCCACTCCAATAATCACTTCGATATCTCGCTGGCGATGTTTACGCAGGTCGCTGCCGCAGCGCCCGGCAAGATCACCGCGATTGATACTCACTGGATTTGGCAGGATGGACAGCGGCTCACGAAGCAACCGCTGAAGATCGAGGGCGGCATGGTCGAGGTGCCGGCTGCGCCGGGCCTGGGCGTGGAGATCGACATGCAGCAGGTCGAGGCCGCGCACCGGCTTTATCTGGGCATGGGCCTGGGTGCGCGCGACGACGCGATGGCGATGCAATACCTGATACCGGGCTGGAAATTCGACAACAAGCGTCCCTGCCTGGTGCGATGACAGCGCACCGGCCTGCTTCGGCACACCATTGCCCAAACCGCTTTAGGAACATGAACCATGTCAGCACAAGCAATGCCGTCCCCGGCACATCCGTCGCCGCGTGAAATGCCGTTCGAGGAAATTGATCGCATCGTCCATGCCGCACAGGCCGCAGCCGAACCATGGGCATCCAGTGACGCGAGTTCGCGCAGCCGACTGTTGCGCGAACTCGCCGCGGCGCTGGAAAACGGCCGCGAACAACTCGTCGCGCTGGCAAATGAAGAAACCTTTCTCGGTGCCCCGCGCCTGAACGGCGAGCTGGATCGCACCGCGTTCCAGCTGCGTGCCTTCGCCGATGCGGTCGATGCCGGAGAGCCGTACGCGTTCATCGATGACCCAGCCGTGCCCGGTGCACCGCCCGCAGGGCATCCACGCCTGGTGCGCGTCACTCTGCCGCTGGGTCCGGTCGCCATGTTTTCAGCGAGTAATTTCCCGTTCGCCTTCTCGGTACTGGGCGGCGATACTGCTTCCGCGCTTGCCGCCGGCTGCCCGGTGGTGGTAAAGGCGCACCCGGCGCATCCACGCCTGTCCGCCGCCGTACTCAAGCTCGCCCTTTCCGCAGTGCGCGAGGCCGGTGCGCCGGATGGCGTGATCGGCATGGTGGAGGGCGCGAGCCGCGACGTCGGCGTGTATCTGGTCCGCCATCCGGGCATCGCGGCGGTCGCGTTCACCGGTTCCTTCGCCGGCGGCGCCGCGCTGCAGCGGGAAGCCAATGCCCGTCCCGTACCCATTCCATTTTTCGGCGAGCTCGGCTCGACCAACCCCATCGTCGCCTTGCCGTCAGCGATCAGCGCGCAGGGTCCGGCGCTGGCGAAGATGCTGGGCGCGTCGATTGCGCAGGGCACCGGCCAGTTCTGCACCAGTCCCGGTGTACTGCTGATGCTGGACGGCGACGCCACCGATACATTCATCCGCGAGCTGGCGAGGGAAATGGATGCACAGTCGACACACGCCATGCTGTCGCCCGCCATCCGTTCCGCCTTCGACCATGGCGTCGACAAGCTGGTCCGGCATGCGGCGACGACGCGCATCACGACGGGCGAATCCTCCGCCGAAAAACACCCGGTCCCCAACCTGGTAGCGCTCGACATGGATGCTTTCCTTGCCCATCCCGAACTGCGCGAGGAAGTGTTCGGTCCGTCTTGCGTCGTGCTGAAGGCGAGATCGATCGATGAAATGCTGGCCGCACTGCGGGCGATCGGCGGAAGCCTCACGGTCACCGTCTGGGGAGCGGAGCAGGACGATGCCGACAGCCGCCGTATCGTCCGGCAGGCCGCCGCGATCGCCGGACGGGTACTTTTCGCCGGCGTGCCGACCGGCGTTGCCGTCACCCGGGCGCAGCATCATGGCGGACCCTGGCCCGCATCGACGCAGCCGCACACCACCTCCGTCGGGTTGATGGCGATGCAGCGTTTCCTGCGTCCGGTCGCGCTGCAGGACCCGCCGGACTGGTTGACGGCGCGGGCGGGTGTGCCGGTGTGAAAGCGGCGGACGTGTAGGGTTTTTACGGGCGCGCGAACTCGTAGCGGATGTCCGCGATACGTCCGCGCCAGTAGGGTTTTTCGCCTTCCGGCAGCAGCCACGCCACTTCGCCGTCGAGCGGCACGACCATGCCTCCGCGTTCCTGGTAATTCCAGAAACGGCCATGCCATGGTGTCGGAACGATGCGGTCGCCGACGGTTCGTCCGCGTGCTTCGGCGCGAACGCTCTCGATCAGGTCCTCGTCGTTGAAGGTGAAGAGCATCGCAAGGGTGAGAGGGCCATCGACGAGCGTACCGCGCGCACGACGGTCGTCGACCGCATCCCATCGCACACCCTGGCCGGGAAGCAACGCGGTCGGATACCACGCTGCCTCGGCGAAAAACCGCATCAGCTCGCCTTCGGCCACCGCACGCGTGCCGCGCATGTCGGCTACCGGAAACAATCCAAGCACGGCGGCATGCAGGATTCCCTCGCCGCCGACATAGGCGTCATGCACCCGGACAGTCAGTCCGGGCATCATCGACACCCGTCCATCCCAGTCAAAGCCGGGACGACGGGTAATTACCTGCTGATCGGACGTGAACGGTTTCCATTGGTCGGCGGTTTCCCCCATGTTGAACGTGCCCTGGTGGCGCATCCGCACACCCGATACCATCGGCTGCCCGTCCTTGAGCACGGTACGAAAATAGCGCCGCACCGGCGCGGGCAAACCCTCCAGTTCGGCGAAGCTGACGGATGCCGGGACCACAGGTGCGCGTGCCGCATCGAGTCGTGCGCGCAAATCATGGGTTATGCCGTTCCATCGGAATGCGCCGGCGGCGGCCGATATGGCAGCCACCGCGGCCACGGCGGCGATGGAAAGTGCAACGATCGGGACGATTTTCAACATGGCGGGTGCATAGGACCGAAATGTTTCGATTGCCGGTGACTATCGTGCAATCGACGTCTTGAGTTTCTTTTCCTCGTACATCGCCTTGTCGGCATGTCCAAGGAGCTGGTCGATATCGTCGCCATGGTCGGGATAGAGCGCGATGCCGATACTCGGCAGCGTCCGCACGTCATTGCCATGGATCGTCATTGCCTGTCCCAGCGCGGAACGGATCTTGTCGGCGATCGACAATGCCTGCTCCGGCAACTGGAGCGGTTCCACCAGCACCACGAATTCATCACCGCCCAGGCGGGCGACGGTATCGTTTTCACGCATGCACAGTTTCAATCGGCGCGCGGCTTCCTGCAGCAGCAGGTCGCCGCCCGCATGGCCGAGCATGTCGTTGACCTGCTTGAAATTGTCCAGGTCGATATAGAGAACAGCCATCCGACCATGGTCCCTGCGGGCTGTGGCAAGGGCGTCCGCCATCCGGCCGTAGAACAGGCGCCGGTTCGGCAGCCCGGTCAATGCATCGAACTGCGCCATCGCCAGAAGCGCCATGTGCAATTGCTTGCGCTCGATCGCGGCCGCAACCTGCTTCGAAACGAACTGCAAAAGCGCCTTGTCCTTGTCGGTGTAGATTGCGGCAGGAGGGCTTTTCACCACCATGGCACCCAGGGTTTTCGACTGCGACAGCAGGGGGACGGCCAGCCAGGATCCGGCTGCCGCCGCAGCCTGAGGATCGCCCGGACCGGCGGACAGCGATTGCGGCCATAGCGTCGGCTCGCCGCTGGCGATGACGTCGGCGCATAACCGGCGCGCGGCGGGCTCCTCGCCGAGCGGATTTTCGCCATGGCTGTCGAGCCGATACGGAAAATCGAGCATGCCGTCATCGCTCACGAGCGCAACCGCACAACTGCTGACCGGTACCAGCGTTGCGATGATCTGGTGCACCTTCTGCAGCAGCGTCTCGAGATCGGAGGCGGCGTGTGCCGCTTCGGAAACGGCATAGGTCGCCGCCTGCAGCGATTTTGCCTGTTCCCGCTCCGTCACATCGCGGGCCACGCCGATTCTCAACTGGTCGGCCTCGGACCAGCGGGCGGACCACATGATGCAGGCGAGGCGGCCGTCCTTGCGCAGGTAGCGGTTCTCGAAACCGATCCGGTGCTGGCCGGCCATGACCTTCGCCGCCTCTTCGCGGGTCCGTTCGCGGTCTTCCGGGGCAATGAAATCGATCATCATCCTGCCGATCATTTCATCGGGCTGGTAACCAAAAATCCTTTCGGATGCCGCATTTACGTACAGGATGCGGCCGTGTACATCGACCATGAATACCGCGTCCAGCAGGAGATCCGCGAAGTCTGGCAAGTCGTCGTACTTTTTCGGGTTCATAGCGACGAATACTAGCAAGATACTGGCTTGGCCAGGTAAGCATGTTCTCTCCAGCGTGAGTTGACGAACCTGCAATGTCCACGCCCGATTGCAGCTCGCCTGACGCCCTGTCTTGCGCCGCATACGGCCCTTTCCTTCAATGGCGTCGTAGCAGTCAGAGGTTGAATTTCGATAGTCGGCTTGAACGCCGGCGCCGTCACCATCGCTATCGCCACGACACCGGGCTCAGCGCATCAGCACGTAGGTGCCGGGCGCGTCGCACCGTGGCTTGCCCATCGCGGGCGGTGCGATCATCTTGCCGGAACGTCCGGCCAGCCAGCGCTCCCATGCCGGCCACCACGATCCCTGCTGCTGCGGCACGCTTGCCTCCCATACTTCCGGATCGACGTGCGGGTCGTCATGCGCATGGGTCGCCATCTGGTAGTGCCGCTTCGGATGCCCCGGCGGCGACACCACGCCAGCGTTATGTCCGCCGGTGGTCAGCAGGAAGGTCACCTCGGTATCGGTCAGCAGCCGGATCTTGAAGGCAGACCGCCACGGGGCGACATGGTCGGTGAGCGTGCCGACGGCGAAGATGGGCGCCCGTATGTCGGACAGCGCGACCGGCTTGCCGTCGGCCCGGTAACGGCCTTGCGCCAGCTGGTTTTCGAGGAAAAGCTTGCGCAGATATTCGGAATGCATGCGGTAAGGCATGCGGGTGGTATCGGCATTCCATGCCATCAGGTCGCTCCGGGGTTCCGGGCGGCCGAGCAGATAGTGGTTCAGCTGGCGCGACCAGATCAGGTCGTTGGAGCGCAGCAGCTGGAATGCACCGGCCATCTGCTTGGTGTCGAGATAGCCCTTCTCCCACATGATCGCTTCCAGGAACGCGACCTGGCTCTCGTCGATGAACAGCGACAGCTCGCCCGGTTCCTTGAAGTCGACCTGTGCCGTGAACAGCGAGATGCCGGCCAGCCGCTGGTCGCCGTCGCGCGCCATGGCGGCAGCGGCAATCGCCAGCAGCGTGCCGCCGAGGCAGTAGCCGACCGCATTGACCTGCGGCGCGCCGGTGATCGAGGTGATCGCTTGCAATGCATCCATCACGCCGAGCGTCCGATAGTCTTCCAGCGACAGGTCGCGATCGTCCGCATCCGGGTTTTTCCAGGAAATCATGAACACGGTGTACCCCTGTCCGACAAGGTAGCGGACCAGCGAGTTCTCCGGCGACAGGTCGAGGATGTAGTACTTCATGATCCACGCCGGCACGAACAGCACCGGAACCGCATGCACCTTCGGCGTGGCCGGGCTGTACTGGATCAGCTCGATCAGCCGGTTGCGAAACACCACCTTGCCGGGCGTGACCGCCACCGTGCTGCCGACGGCGAAGTCGGCATCGGCATGCGCTTTCCGTTGTGCTTCCCGCTCCATGTCACGCTGGGCATTGACGGCACCCTGCAGCAGGTTGCGCCCGCCGGTGCGCAGTGTTTCATCCTGCACGACCGGATTAGTCAGCAGGAAATTCGACGGCGAGAACATGTCCAGCCATTGGCGCGCGATGAAGGTCACCACATCCTGATGATGTGGCGCTACGCCGCTCACACCGCTCGTCGTCCGATGCCACCATTGTTGCGACAGCAGGAAGCCCTGGTACAGGCCGTGGTAGGGCCAGCGCTGCCATGCCGGATCGGCGAAACGCTTGTCCTGCGGCAGGGGCGTCACGCAATCGCTGTCCGGCTCCGGCGCATCCGCGCCGTGCCTGGCGCAGTAATCGCACCAGCGGAAAAACTTGTCCCATGCATCGGTGACCAATTCCTGGTGCTTGGATGGCGACAGTTGCAAATGCATGAGCCAGTCCAGATACGCCAGCATCAGCGCGGCCGGCGAGATGTCCGCAGTGAAACGGCCGAGCGTGGCCTTGAATGCACGATCGAGGTCGGCTGGCGCTTCCTGTTCCCGGTTGTAATGACCGGTCACGCCCAGCCACGCGCTCGCCATGCGCTCCGAATTGAACGGCGGAAGGATGGGTGTGTTCATGATGCGCGGGTCCGTTATCGATGGTCACCCCAGATTAACAACCGGTTTGTGGACATTTTTGATCCAGATCAACCGGGTCCGGATGGCCGGTCTTAATCTTGGCGACGATTGTTTGCGCGGATTGGCTGCAGGTGGTGACGAAGCCGGCGACCAGGCAAACAGTTATTTCATCCAGACATGCGACAAGGACTCTGATATGCCGGCCATGGTGACACCGACGAACAAGGTTTTCGATTTATCCGGCCGGCGCGGCCTGGTGATCGGCATCGCCAACGAACAATCGATCGCCTATGGCTGCGCCCGGGCGCTTTGCCAGGCGGGTGCGACCGTTGCGGTCACCTATCTCAACGACAAGGCCGAACCGCATGTGCGCCCGCTTGCCGAAAGCCTCGGCAGCCCGCTGATCGCAGCCTGCGATGTGCGTATCCCGGGCCAGCTGGAAGCGGTGTTCGAGCGTATCGAACAGGAATGGGGTTCGCTGGACTTCGTGCTGCATTCGATTGCCTACGCGCCGAAGGAGGATTTGCACGGGCGCGTCGTGGACTGCTCGGCCGCCGGCTTCGCGATGGCGATGGATGTGTCCTGCCATTCCTTCATCCGCGCGGCGCGCCTGGCCGAACCACTAATGAAACAGGGCGGTTGCCTGATGACGGTCACCTTCTACGGTTCGGAGCGGGTGGTGGAACATTACAACCTGATGGGACCGGTGAAAGCGGCGCTGGAAAGCACCTGCCGCTACCTCGCCGCCGAACTCGGGCCGAAGGATATCCGCGTCCATGCGATCTCGCCGGGACCGGTGAAGACGCGCGCGGCAAGCGGGATCGACCGTTTCGACGCGCTGCTGGAGCGGGCCGCCGCCGAAGCACCGCAGCGGCAGCTGGTCGGCATCGACGACATCGGCGCGCTCGCCGCCTTCCTCGCCGGCGGCGGCGCAAAACTCATCACCGGGACTGTCATCCCGGTAGATGGCGGCCAGCATGTAATGGCCTGAATTACGGCGACCCGGCGCACGGATCCGCATCGATCATTCATCATCACAACGACCACGGAGGACTCCATGTTCAACACCATTCTCGTACCGACCGACGGCTCTGCCCTGTCCGAAAAGGCGGTCCGGGGCGCGATCGAATTCGTCAAACTGACGGGTGGGCGGATCGTGGCGGTCTCGGTCGCCGAAGCCTATCCTTTCGCGTCGTTATCGCAGGACGGCGCCGCTCCCGACCAGAACGTTTATGAAAAGCAGACCCGCATGTATGCGCAATTGCATGCCGACCAGGTCGCGGAAATAGCCGCGCAGGCAGGCGTTCGCTGCGAGAAACACGTGACGATGTCAGCCAGTCCCTATGAAGGCATCCTGGCAGCTGCCAAAGAGCATGGCTGCGACGCGATCTTCATGGCGTCGCATGGCCGCAAGGGATTGAGCCGGTTGTTCGTCGGCAGCGAAACGCAGAAAGTGCTCGCGCAAACCACTATCCCGGTCATGGTGTTTCGCTAGGCAAGGGATAGCGGACAACGATCGCACGGACGGTGGAACGTTCGCAGCGCCACCCTTGTCCAATCCTTTCCCATTGTTTCAAAGGAGCATTTTCGTGTTCAACTTTCCCGTTACCGCAGCATCCGATTTTGTCCGTAGCAACCTTGAAGTCCAGCTATCCCTCGCAAACAAGATGATCGGAAGCATGATGGATACGTCGATGCAGTTTGGAATGCTGAACGTCCAGGCCTCACGCAAACTGATGGAAGAATCCGCCTCCGCGGCGGAAAAAGCGATCGGGCTAAGGTCCTTCGCCGATACCCAGGCGTTCCTTCTGGAACAGTCGCAATTGGCCTATCAGCGCCTCAGCGGCTATAGCCAGAATGCGCAGAAAATCGCCGCCGGCAGCATCGGAAATCTGAATGCTGTTGCCGCTGCTACAAACGCGACTGCCCAGCAGGAAACAACCGCAGTCGACACACAAGCGCAGGAAAAGCATTTGCAGGAAAAGCACCCGGCATCGCATGGGCAGCAGCATGAAGTCGATCCGCAACCATCGACACTGGTCGAAAAACTGATCTCCAACGTCGCCAACGACACCGGCAATCTGCACTGACGCACACTTGGTGCCCCGGCTGCGCCTTCGCATCGTCCCGATGCAGGGCGCAGCTGATCTGTTCTCTCCTCCCCCGAAACATCGTCCCTTCCTAGACATTGACGACAAGACGCTCGATAGCAGCAATATGCGGCATGACAGATCAACGATAACTTTTTGACATGGGAAGCGGAACCGCTTTCGTTATCTCTACTCAAGATCTATAAACGCATTCGTACAAGCCGCTTCTACAGACTGCAAAACCGTACGTATTGCCGGTGCATGCCAGGGGGAAATCGCTCGCGCCTGCATGGATGCACAAGTCATCGCTGCACAAAACCTTGAGCACCGACATTCGCCTATGACAACGAGCCGAACAGTTGTGCTGACAGGAGCCTCCGCCGGCATCGGCCGGGCGGCCGCGATCCTCTTCGCCCGGCGAGGCTATCGCGTCGCCTTGCTCGCCCGCAGTCCGGAGGGACTGGAAGGCGCATGCAACGACGTGCGGGCGGCGGGAGGAACGGCATTGCCGATCGTGACCGACGTGGCCGACCATGCGCAAGTCGAAGCGGCGGCGGCGCGGGTGGAGCAGGAATTCGGCGCGATCGACGTTTGGGTAAACAACGCGATGGCGACCATTTTCTGTCCGCTGAAGGACATCTCGCCGGAGGACTTCGAACGCGCGACCCGGGTCACGTATCTCGGCGCGGTTTGGGGAACGATGGCGGCGCTCCGGCGCATGACGCCGCGCAATCGAGGCATCATCGTGCAGGTCGGCTCGGCACTGGCATACCGGTCGATTCCGTTGCAGGCACCATACTGCGGCGCAAAGAGCGCCTTGCGCGGATTCACCGATTCGGTCCGCTCGGAACTGATCCACGATCAAAGCCAGGTGCGCATCACCATGGTCCAGTTGTCGGCGTTCAACACGCCGCAATTCGACTGGGGACGCACCTGCTCCGACAAGCAGCCGCAGCCGGTGCCGCCGATATTCCAGCCGGAGCTGGCGGCGGAAGTCATCCTGCTGGCGGCCGAACATCCGCGGCGAGAGCTGTGGGTCGGCTTCCCGGCGGTCAAAGCGATTCTGGGAACCCGGCTCGTGCCGGGACTGCTGGATCATCTTTTGGCGAAGATGGCCTATTCGGGCCAGTTCACCGACCAGCCGCTACCGCCAGGCAGGAAGGACAATCTTTACCATCCCGCGCCGGGCGACCGCGGCGCGCATGGCCGCTTCGACGACCGCGCAAAACCGTCCAGCCTGCAGTTCCGGCTGACGGCGCACCGCAATGCGGTCATCACGGCCGTCCTCCTCATGCTGTTCCTGATTCTGGCAGTCGTGATCGCGGACTGAGCGGTCCGTTTTCGGCCAGCGCAAGCCAGGCCATGATCTGCGACACATGGGTGAGCCCTTGCGGAAAATTGCCGAGCATCTGCTTCGATGCCGTGTCGTACTCTTCCGAGAACAAGCCGAGTTCATTGCTGCAGGCGAGCGCCCTGTCGTAATAGATGCGTGCTTCCGCGATCCTGCCCTGGTTGGCAAGGCAGGACACCAGCCAGAACGTGCAGGGCAGGAACATGCCTTCCGGGCCTTTCAGGCCGTCCGGTCCGCGGTACCGCAGCAGCAAGCCGTCACGGTCGAGGTCGCTGCAGATGGCATCGACGGTGCGCAGCATGCGCGGATCGTCGTATGCCACGAAGCCGACACGCGGCAGCATCAGAAGCGCGGCGTCCAGCTCGCTGCTGTCGAACGCCTGCAGGAACACGCCGCGTTCCTGGTCATAACCGCGGCTTTCGATGGCGGCGCGAATGTCGTCCCGGACCACGGCCCATTCATCGACGGGCGCATCGATGCCGGTAGCATTGGCAAGCTGTATGCCGCGATTGATCGCCGCCCAGCACATCGCCTTCGAGTGCACATAGTGGACAGGATCGCCGCGCACTTCCCAGATGCCGTAGTCCGGCTCGCTCCAGCGGCGGCACACGGTACCGATGACGCTTACCAGGAAATTCAGGTAGTCGGGGTCGGTTTCATGGCCGTTGCGGTGCCATTCCCACGCCATTTCCAGCAGCTCGCCATAGATGTCGAGCTGGGTCTGTTTCGCCGCGCCGTTACCAATGCGGACCGGGCGCGATTGCCTGTAGCCTTCCAGCCAATCCAGTTCGACTTCCGTCAGCCGGCGGTTGCCGTCGACGCCGTACATGATCTGCAACTGGTCGGCGCTGCCGGCCGAGCAGCGCTGGATGAAGCGGTGGAATTTGTCCGCTTCGGTCGCATAGCCCAATTCCTGCAATGCCCGGATGGTGAAGACCGAATCGCGCACCCAGCTGAAGCGGTAGTCCCAGTTGCGCTCGCCGCCGATCCATTCGGGCAGGGATGTGGTCGAGGCGGCGACGATGGCGCCGGTCGGCTCATAGGTGAGCGCTTTCAGTACGATGGTGGAGCGGACGGTATGCTCGTCGAGGGTGACGGCAGAGTGCATGCGCGAAGACCAGTTGGTCCACCATCGGCGCGTGCTTTCCAGGTGGCGGTCGAGGTCGCCGGGATTGATGGCCTGCGCGGTGATCTCGGACGTGATTTTCTCCGGAAACTCGAACTGGACCGCAAGCCGCACGCGTTCGCCGGCGCGGATGCGGAATGTGCCGCACAGGTCGCGGTGCGAAACGACGTTGAGCGGGGTGTCGGAATGAATGATCAGTCCCTGGTTGCTGCCGATCGCCGTGAACATGCCGGACGGATGGCGCATCATGCGCGGGATGATCTCGCCGTAGTCGAAGCGCGGCGCCACGTCGATACGCACCTCGACGTCGCCGGAGATGCCGTCGATCAGGCGGACGAGATCCAGCGGCGGATTCTCCGGCCCCTTGTCATTCATGGCGAAGAAATCGGTCAGCCGGATGTCGCCTTCGGAAGTGGAAAACACGGTTTCGAGGATCATCGACCCATCAACATAACGCCGGGCCATCGTCACGTCCGTCGCAGTAGGCGCCACGAGGCAATAGCCGCCCTTGTCCCAGTCGAGCAACCTGCCGAAACAGGCGTCGTCGTCGACGCGCGGCATGCAACACCAGTCGACCGACCCGTAGCGCGATACCAGTGCACTGCAATGGCAATCGGTGAGCAGGGCGTAGTCGCCGATAGGCGGGTATCTCATTGCCGTCATGCGCGAAGACAGGCACGTCGGATGACCGGTTCCGCCGGGGAATTCCTATAGAGCCAGACTGACGCGTGACGCGCATTTCCTGACGCCATGCTGTTCTCCTTCCAATGGTCTTGCCCATGCGCAATGCATTGCCGTTTCAGGCGGGCATGCACCGATTGTATGCAGCAGCACATGCGCATGCCGTGCATCGCAACCGGTTCTTGCTGATGCGTATCAAGAACCTCCCACGTTGGTGAAAGTCCGACAATAAAATAGTTGCCGAATATGTCATGGGCGTCACATCATTGTCGCTTCGAACGAACCCAGCCAATGAAATGCAATTGAACGGCGATGACACTCACCGACTTTGCGCCTCTCGTGGTCTCCTTCTTCCATATCGTGGCCGCGCTCGCGGTGACGGTCGATGCCGTGTTCCGCAAGCGGCATGTGCAGTCGGTGATCGGCTGGACCGGCCTTGCCTGGATGGTGCCGTTGGGCGGCGCCATCCTTTACCTGTGTTTCGGCATCAATCGCATCCATCGAGCCGGTATCGCCATCGGCCTGGAAAAAAGCTGGAGCAAGGATGGCCTTAGGGATATCCAGCCGGTGCCGGCCGATGCCGAGATCGCGACCTGTCACGCCACGTTCGCCGGACTGATCCGGCTGTCGGCGCAGATCACCCGCAACCCGCTGGTCAAGGGTAACCGCATCGGGCCCCTGGTGGACGGCGATGAGGCATTTCCGGCAATGCTTGCGGCGATCGACGGCGCGCAGCGCTCGGTCACGCTCCTGAGCTATATATTCGACAACGACGATGTCGGCCGGATGTTTCTGCATGCGTTGCAACGGGCGATGCTGCGGGGCGTCCCGGTGCGCGTCCTGATCGATGGTGTCGGTGCGCGCTATACGCGGCCGGACATGGTGCGCGAGTTGCGCAAGGCCGGTGTCCGGGCGGAAGCCTTCCTGCCGACCCGGGTGCCGAGGCTGTTCCGGTACGCGAACCTGCGCAACCACCGGAAAATTCTTGTCGTCGATGGGCAAGTCGGCTTCACCGGCGGCATGAATATCCGCGCCGGTCATCTGCTGGGCCTGCGGCCCGCCTATCCGTTAAGCTGCCTGCATTTCAGGGTTGAAGGACCCGTCGTAGCCGACATGCAGCGTGCGTTCGCCATTGACTGGGCATTTGCCACCGGCGAACAACTGAATGGCGAAGCCTGGTTTCCGCTGCTGGCCGAACGCGGAATGATTGCCGCCCGCGGCATTCCCGACGGCCCGGACGGCGACCTCGACAACATGCTGCAGATCCTGCTCGGCGCACTGTCGGTGGCGCAGCACCGCGTGCGCATCGTCACGCCTTACTTCGTGCCGGACGATGTGCTGCTCAGCGCATTGAAGGTGACGGCGTTGCGCGGTGTCGTCGTCGACATCATCCTGCCGCTGCGCAGCAACATTCCCGTCGTGGACTGGGCGACCCGGCCCCTGCTGGCCGACCTGATCGACAAGGGTTGTCGCATCTATTTCAGCAGCCCGCTGTTCGACCACAGCAAAGTGTTCCTGGTCGACGGGGTATGGTCCCTGATTGGCTCCACCAACTGGGACGCGCGCAGCCTGCGGCTCAACTTCGAATACAACCTGGAATGCTACGACCGGACCCTGGCGGCAAAGCTGGATGCGCTCATCGATGCAAGGCTCGCGTCGGCGCAGCGGATTTCGGCGGAAGAACTGCGTCGCCGGCCGTTCTTCGTACGCCTGCGGGACGGACTGGCACGCCTGCTTTCGCCGTACTTGTGATGCGGCCAGTACGGCGAGCCGGCATGCCGGCACGAACGCTGTGCGCACTTTTCCGACATGCCAGAAAAAATCGTGCGGTGAGAGACGCGATCAACATTAAAGAAAATGGTTGTTGAAAATGATTCTCATTTATCTTATCATGCGTTCATTGACCGACTATGCCAGCCAAAAAAGTGACTTTTGGTTTATGCAGGTCGATCAGTAAGCCGTTCAGCCAGCCAAACTCCCTCCGCGGAAAACAGCCAGTCAGCAGTCAATGATGTTTGCAGGGAAACGCCATCTGCGCGTTTCATTGTCGACTGGCGCACGTTTCTTCTATTCGCCTCCGATTGCCGCCGAATTCGCCTGTAGTGAAGCGATGCCGGGTGCCTTCTTGTCGACGTCTTCCTGCATGCACGATGTTCGCTGGGCCCGCAGGAAACACGACGATTAATTTAACAAGAAGACTTTGCCCATCATGCCCACACTAGTTCATGCTGCTATCGCGCCCCTGTCGGCACCTTTTCTCAAGCCTTTGCCTTATGCCGTCCGCATCGCTTTCGCCGGGGTGCTGTTAACCGGCACTGTCGCGCACGTCCATGCGCAAACCGCGCACGCGGGGGAGCAGGCGGCCAATACGAGCGCGCTGCCGGAGGTGCGAATCACCGCCGAGCAGTCCGAGGGACTTCCAAAGCCCTATGCCGGTGGCCAGGCGGCGCGCGGAGGGCGGCTGGGCCTGCTTGGTAATACGGACATCATGAAGGCGCCGTTCAGCATCAGCAGCTATACATCGCAAATGATCCGCGACCAGCAGGCGGCGACGGCGGCCGACGTGCTCGCCAAAGACCCGTCGGTGCGTTCCAGTGGCCAGACCGGTGGCATCCTTGATTCCTTTTTCATCCGCGGCTTCCCGATCGGCGAAGGCAACACCGGTGAAGTTGCCTTCGACGGCCAGTACGGCGTCGCGCCGAACTACCGCATCCTGTCGGAATATGTCGAGCGCATCGAGGTGATCAAGGGACCGGCCGCCCTGCTGTACGGCCTTTCCCCGAACAGCGGCATCGGCGGTGTCATCAATATCGTTCCAAAGCGCGCCTTTGGCCCCGACCTGACCCGTTTCACCGCCGACTTCGCGTCAAGCACCCAGGTCGGTGGCCATCTCGACCTGAGCCGCCGTTTCGGTGCGGAAGGCCAGTTCGGCGTGCGCGTCAACGGCAGCCATCACCGGGGCGACACGCCGCTGGACAATCAGTCGCGCAGGGCGAATGTCGGCGCGCTGGCGCTCGATTACCAGGGCAAACAGTTCAGGGCAACGCTCGATCTGATCGACCAGCGCGAGCGCTTTGACGCGCCCTCGCGGCCCTTCCTGATTGCGCCGGGCATCGCGGTGCCATCCGCGCCGGACGGCCGCCGAAATGTCACGCAGGCATGGGAATGGGCGAAGATCGATGACCAATCGGCCTTGCTGCGCGCCGAATACGATGTGAACGACCGGCTGACGCTGTTCGCCAATGTCGGTGGCGCGCGGACGGATGTTGCACGCCTCTTCGGCGCGCCGACGATCCTCAACTCCGCCGGCGCAACCAGTTCGACACCGGGCTACTTCAAGTTCGATATCGACCGGTCGACCGCCGATGCGGGGCTACGCACCCGCTTCGACACCGGTGCCGTGCGCCATACACTCACGCTCCAGGCGAGCGCCTATCGCGACACGCTGGGCCGGGGTTCCAGCAACGGTACCGCCGTGGCATCGAACATCTACGCGCCGATTGGCCGTCCCGCCCAGAACGTGGCCGCGCCCGCCTCGGTGCCGAAGATCGCGGAAACCAGGTTGTCCGGCGTCGCCCTGGCCGATACCCTGTCCATGCTGGATGACCGGGTACAGCTCATGTTCGGCGCGCGCCACCAACAGGTCGAGTCGGATAACTTCAACCCCGCCAACGGCGCCGTCACTTCCACCTATGACAAGAGCGCAGTCACGCCGCTCGTCGGAGTGGTCTTCAAGCCATGGCAGAACGTATCGCTCTATGCCAACTACATCGAGGGACTGAGCAAAGGCGATACCGCGCCGTCGACGGCTTCCAATGCCGGCGAAGTCTTCGCGCCGTACAAATCGAAACAGAACGAGATCGGCATCAAGTTCGATCACGGCAGCCTCATCACCACGCTGAGCGCCTTTCAAATCAAAAAGCCTAGCGCACAACTCACCGGCTTGGTGTATGCCCCCGACGGCGAGCAACGCAATCGCGGCGTCGAGCTCAACCTGCTCGGCGAGGTGCGGCCGGGGGTGCGGCTGCTTGGCGGCGTAACCCTGTTCGACGCCGAACTCAGCAGGGCCAGCAACAGTGCGGTGCTCGGCAACACGCCGATCGGTGTACCGACGGCGCAGGCCAACCTGGGTGCCGAATGGGATACGCCGTGGGTTCAGGGTCTGACCCTGACCGGCAGCGCAGTCTATACGGGCAAGCAGTACATCAACCAGGCGAACACCCAAAGCATCCCGGCATGGACCAAGGTCGACCTCGGCGCGCGCTACAGCACCAGGGTTGGCGGCAAACCGACCACCTTCCGCGCCAGCCTCCTCAACGCGTTCGATCGCGACTACTGGTCCGGCGTGGCGACCTGGGGCGGCTTCACGCAGGGCGCTCCCCGCACTTTGCTGGTGTCCGCTTCGGTCGATTTTTGAGATTACGGAGCATTCATGCCGACCATGCCACTATCCATGAAGAGCAAAGCTTCATCGACCAACCCCGGTCTCATGCAAATGGAGGCTTGCACGCCGATGACGCTCAGCCCAATCCTTCATCAGTCGATCAGCGACCTCGTCTACGCGTCGCCGCAAACGCTGCAGGAACTGGTCGGCCGGTACGGCTCGCCGCTGAATATCGTCTGGCCGCATATCCTGGCTCAGAACGTGGACGCGTTTCGCGCGGTACTGCATGCGCACCAAGTGCGATATGAAATCTTTTACGGCGCCAAGGTGAACAAATCGCAGGCGCTCGTCCGCGCCGCGGTGGAAACTGGCATCGGCGTGGACGTATCCAGCATCCATGAGTTCAGGGATGCGCTGCACGCCGGCGCGGACCCGGCGCGGCTCTGCGCCACAGGTCCGGCGAAGACGGCGGCATTCCATGCCGAACTGATAAAACGCGCCGCCCTCATCTCCGTGGATTCCGTGGAAGAACTCGCCGAACTGGAGAAAGCGGTCTGCGGGACGCCGGACCGAAGGGCGCGCGTGCTTCTCCGCTATCGTCCCGCCGCATCCCATGCCAGCCGCTTCGGGATGGGCGAGGCGGATCTGATGCGATGCCTGCAACGCCTCGCGCAGCGGAAGGACCGGTTCGCCTTCGAAGGATTCCATTTCCATCTCGCCGGCTATGCGCATGAGACGCGTGCGCAAGCCCTGCGCGAACTGACCTGCTACATCGACGCCGCGCGCGGTCTGGGCCTGCAGCCGGCGATGATCGATATCGGCGGCGGCATGCCGATCCGCTACGTCGACAGCCAGGAGTACGAATCCTTCCTGCAATACCAGTGCAAGGATCATTACCGTAACGGCAGGGTGCCGGCGTCGTTCTATCCGTATGGCAGTCCGATCGATGCCGGCGTCTGGCTGCACCGGCTGCTGGCATCGCCCTGCGCTGGCGGCCTGTCGGTCGCAGCGTATCTGAATGCGATGAATCTCATCCTCGCCCTCGAGCCCGGGCGCAGCCTTGCCGACCAGACCGCGATTTCGGTGTTCAGGATCAATTGCGTCAAGCGGCTCGCCGCGGGCCAGCACGTCGTGTTCGTCGAAGGCAGCAGTTTCAGCGCATGCGAAACCTGGTTCGCCTCCGAATTCCTCGTCGACCCGATCCTCGTGTCGACGAAGCCGGCTGACGAACGCTGCAATGGGCCGGTACAAGCGTACATCGCCGGGCACAGCTGCCTCGATGACGACGTGCTCACCAACCGGCTGATCGGTTTCGACAGGATGCCGCAAGCCGGCGACCTGTTGGTCTATGCGAACACCGCCGGCTACCAGATGGACTTACTTGAAAATGAGTTTCACCGCCATCCGATGCCGCGCCGGGTCGCCGCCGCTTACAACGCCGCGGGCGGGATGGAAATTTCACCTGATGACAAAACGGAGGATTGAAATGATTTTGAACAAGGTCACTGATCTGATCGGCAACACACCCATCCTGTGCCTTCCCATCCCGGCGAAGAATTCCCGGCTGCTGCTCAAGATCGAGAAGAACAATCCCGGCGGAAGCATCAAGGACAGGATGGCCCGCAACATGGTCGTCGCCGCCCTCAAGTCAGGACGGCTCAAGCCCGGTGGCGTGATCGTCGAATCTTCCTCCGGCAATACCGGCATCGGACTGGCGATTACCGCAATCGAATTCGGGCTGCGCTTCATCGCCGTGGTCGATCATCATGCGGCGCAGGACAAGATCGCCGTGATGCGGGCTCTCGGCGCCGACATCCGTTTCGTCGAGGGCAACTACCGCGAGGACGAAGTCGCCGTCATCGAACGCCAGCGGCTGGCGGCGGAACTGGCCAGCCAGATTCCCGGTGCGGTGTTCATGAACCAGTCGGACAACGTGGCCAACGCGGGCGGCTATTTCGACTTCGTACGGGAAGTCATCGATCAGATCGGCGGGCCGGTGGATGCGTATGTCGGCTGCGTGGGCACGGGCGGATCGATGACCGGTATCGCGCGCGGACTGAAGCTGCATAACCCGAATACCAAGACCATCGCCGTCGAGCCGGACGGATCGATCGTGTTCGGCCAGCCCGGCCATCCCTATTACCAGTCCGGCACCGGCACGCCGCAGGGCGATACCGTCGGCCTGGTACTGGACTACAGCTGCATCGACATGGGGGTGCAGGTCACCGACTCGCAGGCATTCGAAACCGCGCGCTATATGGCCAAGCACACCGGGCTGCTCGTCGGCGGCTCCACCGGTGGCGTCATCTACAAGGCATTGCAGTTCGTCCATGGCGGCCTGATCAGCGGCAACATCGTCGCGGCTGTAGCCGACGGCGGCGAGAAGTACCTGCATACCGTGTTCAATGAACACTGGCTGAAGGAACGCAAGCTGCTCGATCCGGAAATCTGGGACCGGCTCGACGGCTGGCTCGGTCAGGACGGCGATGCGGAGGTGTCCCGGCCGATCCCGCGCCTGAGCGTTGCATGATGTTGCCGGCACTGAACGTCGCCGTCTGCGGCGGCGGCAGGACAGGGCACCTGAATGCCGTGCTCTTCAAGCAGCTTCCCGGCGTGCGCGTGTCCATGCTGACCGGTTGCCGGGACGTCATTGACAGGCACCGCAACGGCGAGGGCATGATCACGGCTTTCCTGCCGGACGGGACGACACGGTCCGCCCGGCCGGATGCCGTCGGCAGCCGGCCGGAGCGCATCCTGCATGACGCCGATGTCGTCGTCATCACCGTTCCCGCGCAGGCCAGGCCGGCACTGCTGCGCTCCATCGCTTCCAGCCTGCCGACGGATAAACCGGTGTATGTCGGCGCGATACCCGGTTTCTGCGGCTTCGACTGGCTGGCGGAAAAGATGCTGGCGGCGCGGCCGAATGCCGTCATCTGGGGCATGAAGGATGTACCGCACACCGCCTGCGACCTCGTCCCCGGCGTATCGGTCAGGATGGGCGGCGCCAAAGGCGCGCTTTACATCGGCACGCACAGGCGGGAAAGCGAGGCTGCGCGTCATGCCCTGCTGGCGCACCTGCGGCGCCTGTATGCATCCCCGGTTGCGCTGCTCGACAGCTACTTGGAAATCACCCTCACGCCCGGCAATCCGATCATGCATCCGTCGGTGGTGTACGGGCTGATCGGGCCATACGGCCAATGGCATGACAAGCCGCTTCCGTCGCCCGTCTGCTGGTGGACAGACTGCACCGAACTCGGTGCGTATTTCCTCGAGCGCAGCGATGAGGAAAGCCAGCGACTGTGCAGGGCGGTCGAGCAATGCCTGGATGCGGACCTGTCCTCCATCAAGCCCTTGAAGCAGGAAATCATCGATGCCTATGCCGACCAGATAAGCGACCACCGCACGATGCTGTCGGTACTGCGGACCAACCGTGCCTACGACGCCATCGAGGCGCCCCTCGTTCCGGCGAAGGACGGGAGCGGATACCTCATGGACAAGGAGAGTCGTGCGTTCCAGGAGGATGTTGCATATGGCCTGGCCCTGCTTACAGGGATGGCACAGCGGCTGCGCATTCCCGTGCCGCACATCGACGAAATATTCCACTGGAACGTCTCCTACATGAGTGGCCTGCGCGGTTCCGCGCTGGACTACTTCCCCGAAACCTGGCCTGCCTGAGGCACACATTCATGAAAACCAACCCGACACTACCGCAACCGGACAGCGCTTGTAATGCCGATCAACGGGACGACATGCTGGACCATGCGCGCAGCAACGCCTTGCGGCGCATTGTCCGCTGCCTGTTCGCCGAGAAAATCATCGATGACAGCCTGCTGGTATTTACGCCGCACGACGACGGCGCATGGCTTCCACTGTGGCACAGGCGGGCCGTCCTCTATTTCGATGACCTGTGGGCGGCGCCCGCGGATACCATCATCAACCGCGGATCCATCACCCTGGTAGAAGCCGACGGCAAGCGGACCGTCATCGACACGGCTGAACGATTGATCGACTTGCTGCGCGACCGCTTCGACTTTTCGCCGAGCGACGAAGGCATCGAAAACCTGAAGGCCGATATCGCCAACAGCGTGGCGAATGATGCGCTGGCGCGGGTGTACCGGAATGCCTGGGATGCCGAGCTGGCGAAAGCCATCGACGCGGCCGGCGCCACCGGACTGGTGGACTACCTGCGCAGGCACTCGAGTACCAGGGATGCGGCCGTGCTGCTCGACCAATGGGGGTCGCTCGAAGGCCATCCGTTCTACCCGACCTGGAAATCCAAGCCGGACCTGGGGCCGGACGAGGTGGCCGCACTGTCGCCGGAATTCAACAGCAGGGTCGGTGTGCGCATCGCCGCATTGCGCGCCGACATGGCATACATCGAACGCATGCCGCACGTGGAGAATTACCACCAATGGTTCGCAGACCGCTTTCCATCGTTATGGGCAAGCTGGAAGGAAAATCTCAACAGCAAGCAGTTGAGCGAGACGGACTGGCTGCCGTTGCCCATCCATTCATGGCATTTGGAACACTACGTCAGACGGGAGTATGCGGCGGAAATCGACGACGGCATATTGATCCTCGAAGGCCCCGACATCGAAACAATGCCGACCATGTCCTTCCGCACCATGGCGCCTGTGTCGCCGGATGCCGCACCGTTCATCAAGCTGCCGATAGCATTGTGGCTGACGAGCGAGCAGCGCAGCCTGCAGGCCAAATCCATTCACATGGGACCGCGCATCAGCACGCTCATCCAGCGCATCCTGGCCGATGAAAACGGCTTCGGCCAGACCATGGAAATCTTACCGGAAGAGGTGGCCTTCCATTACCGGCATGCAGTCAGGCAGGAGGACCGGCCGGGGCGCCACCTGTCGGTCGCCTACCGAGCCTGCCGGCAGGCCTTCGACCGTACAGACGGGCTGCTGCCGGTCACCGTTGCAGCTTTGTTCACCCGGTCGCCGTCGGGCAGCAGGCCGCTGGTCACGGAACTGATCGAATGCGGCGGCGACCGCGCTTCAGCGGCGCAGGTCGAGTCCTGGTTCAGGCACTATGCGCGGGTGGTCACCCGCCCCGTGCTGGGCATCTACCTGCTGTACGGCGTCGGCCTGGAAGCGCACCAGCAGAATGCCGCCGTGCTGTTCTCGAAAGACGGGACGGCCACGAGCCTGCTGATCCGCGACTTCGGCGACGGCCGCACCTATGCGCCCCTGCTGCGCCAGCGGGGGTACGACCTCGAGCCGTATGTCCATCCGGGAATCCTGCCCACCGTCTTCACCGACGATATCGAACCGGTGCGCACCTTCGTACTGAGCGCCTGCTTCGTCTGCCACCTGCATGAGCTCGCGCTGCTGCTGACCCGGGAATATGCAATCCCGTCACCCCGGCTATGGGAGGTCCTGCGCGAGGAAACGGCGCGCACCTTCGACTGGCTTGCGCCCCGAGTACCCGGCGCGCTCTGGGAGGCGGAACGCACGGCTTTCCTTGAACAGCCATGGCCGACCCGCTCGCTGCTGCGCATGCACCTGCTCCTGTATGCCGATTACCGGCTGCAGCATGCGCTGGCCAACCCGCTGGCATCGGCGCAGGACGGAAACTGACATATGGCGCACGCCACTGTCGCGCCGCAGCCGGCGCCGCACCTGATTCACGTCCTGTTCGTGATCCAGCTCGTTTCCATGGGCGCGATGGAAATGAGCGGGCCTTTCTGGCCGGTGCACCTGAAGGCGTTCAGTTCGTCCGAGTTCCAGTTCGGCATCGCCGGCGTGGCGGTCTATATCGGGCCGATGCTGGGCATCGTGCTGACGAGCGCATTCTGGGGCCGGATCGGTGACCGGTTCGGGCACAAGCTGATGATGATTCGGGCCTTGCTGGGCTTGTCGCTCACGCAGCTTGCGCTCGCCTACACCACCGATGTCTGGGTAATCCTCGTGCTGCGCTTCCTGCAGGGCGCCTGCGCCGGCTACATCGCGCCTGCACAGGCCTATGGCGTCAGCATCGCGTCGCCGTCGCGCCGTGCGCGTCTGTTTGCCTATTTGCAGGTGTCGACCAATGTCGGCTCGCTGGCGGGGGCGGTCACCGGCGGTCTCATCCTCGACCATGCTTCCTTCTTCCGGATCAATGTCGTCGCGGCCATCCTTTGCGCACTCTGCGCCGCCGCCGTCGCAGTGATCCTGCCTGCCGTACGCCCGGCCGCGCATGCATCGTCCGTGGTCCGGTCTTCCGATGCAGCCGCCACGCCGCTGTGGCGCACATCGCCGGTTCTCGGATTGCTGGGCATCATCGGCATCCTGCTGATGAGCCGCATGATCACCCAGACACCGTTCTCGCTGTATGTCGGTTCGATCTTCCAGGTCAGCAATTGGGTCGTCGGCTTCTGCTACGGCCTGCTCGCATTGGGGTTCGTCGTGTCCGCCTCGCTCTGGGCCCGGCATTTCGAGACAAGGGACCTGCCGGATGCCCTGCGCCGCATGGCGTGCATCGCCGCCGCCTGCGCAGTGCTGACGGCATTGGCGGGCGTCACCCGCAACGTCGGGGTGTTCATTGCGATTCATTTCGCCTGGGGCGTAATGCTCGGCGCGACAACGCCGGTACTGATGTCGCTCATCTCGCGGGCGGTCGACGGCCATCAGCAAGGCTACGTCCTCGGCATCGCGCAAGGCACCTCGCATTTTTCCTCGATTGCGGGCATCGCGCTCGGTGGCTGGTTCCTCCATGCCGCCGGACTGGAATACACCTATTTCTTCGTCGCAGTGTTCTACGCCCTGGCAGTCGTCGCCGTCCTTGCAACCATGCGGCGCGGACAGGTGGCCGCCCGCCGGGCCGGCATGTCGCCGGAACCATAGCGACGATCGCACATTCAACTGAAAGCGTATTTCCATGGCAACTCAACGTCGAATCGCAGCCTTACTATCCCTCCTTGCACTGGCGCTTGCAGGCATGCTGGCCTATTCCCTTTTCACGCCGGCCCGGCACGGCGATACCGCTGTCGCGCCAGCCGCACCGCCCGGTACGATCAAGGTGACCGACCTGCTCGGGCGCCAGGTTACGGTCCGCGCCCCGGTACAGCGTGTCATCCTCGGGGAAGGGCGGCAGCTGTACCTCGTCGCGGCGCTCGATACGGACAATCCCTTGCAGCGTATCGTCGGATGGCGCAAGGACCTGATGCAGGCAGACCCCGATACCTATGCCCTGTACCTGCGCAAGTTCCCGCAGATCGCGGAAATTCCTACCTTTGGGGGCTTCGGCGACGGCACCTTCAATATCGAGCAGGTGATCGCACACAAGCCGGACGTGATCTTCCTAAACATCGAAGCGCAACGCGCCGCCGATGATGCGCGCGCCATCGAGAAACTCGGCGCGCTCGGCATCCCCGTCGTCTATATTGACTTCCGCCACCATCCGGTCGAAAACACCGAACCGACCATGCGGCTGTTCGGCAAGCTCTTCGGCAAGGAGGCGCGCGCCGAGGAATTCATCGCCTTCCACGCCCGGCAAATCCGGCGCGTGACGGAGGTCATCGCCAGGCATGAACCGGTGCGCCCGAAAGTATTTATCGAACGGATCGGCGGCTACACCGAGGACTGCTGCCTGAGCTTCGGCAATGAAAATTTCGGCCGGTTCGTCGAGATGGCGGGAGGCATCAACATCGCCAGGGAGATCATCCCGGGCACGTTTGGCCAGTTGAATCCCGAGCAGGTGGTCGCCGCCAATCCCGACCAGGTGGTTGTCACCAGCGCCAACTGGGAAGCCTTCGCGCCGGGAGGAAGCTGGGTCGGCGTAGGGCCGGGCGCCGATCAGGCCGAAGCCGCCCGCAAACTGGAAGCCTACACGGCGCGACCGGCCTATGCCGGCATCAAGGCGAACCGGCACCGGCAGTTTCATGCGATCTGGCACCAGTTCTATAACAGCCCTTACCAGTTCGTCGCCATTCAGCAGCTTGCGAAGTGGTTCCACCCGACGCTGTTCGCCGATCTTGACCCGGATGCGGCCTTCCGCGAACTGCACGAGCGTTTCCTGCCGGTCCCGCACGTGCCCGGCTACTTTGTCAGCCTGGATGTCAACAAGGAGGGCAGACAATGAGTGCAGCAACCTTGCCGGAGAGTAGCCAGCGCGTTTTGTACCGGGCGCTGGTACTACGCAAGCAGGTGCTGCTGGTGCTGCTGGCCGTCCTGCTGCTGCTGAGCCTCCTGCTCGATTTGACACTCGGTCCGGCGCGCTACGGTTTCGGCGATGTCATGCAGGCGCTGGTGTCGCCGGACAGCGCGCCGCTGCAGGTACGGGTGGTGATGTGGGAAATCCGCTTGCCGGTGGCATTGATGGCCCTTGCGGTCGGCGCGGCGCTGTCGGTGGCCGGCGCGCAGATGCAGACGATACTCAACAATCCGCTCGCAAGCCCGTTTACGCTCGGCATATCCGCCGCAGCCAGCTTTGGCGCTTCCCTGGGGCTTGCGTTCGGTGTCAAGCTCGTTCCCGTCGCGGCCGAATACCTCGTCCCCCTCAATGCCTTTGCAATGGCCATGCTGTCGGCGATGCTGATACACCTGCTTTCCATGCGGCGCGGCGTCACCGCCGAGACCATCGTGCTTCTGGGCATTGCGCTGGTCTTCACTTTCAACGCCCTGATTGCGCTCGTCCAGTATTTCGCCACAGAACAGGCGGTGGCCGCCGTCGTATTCTGGACCATGGGCAGCCTGACCAAGGCCACATGGCCGAAACTGGCCGTGACCTGCGTTGTCATCGCGGTCACGCTGCCAGTCTTTGCACGCCGCGCATGGGCCATGACCGCGCTGCGTCTCGGCGACGACAAGGCGGCCAGTTTCGGCGTGAATGTCGCGCGGCTGCGGTTCCAGACCCTGGTCATGGTCAGCCTGCTCGCCGCGATCCCGGTATCCTTTGTCGGGACGATCGGCTTTGTCGGCATCGTCGCGCCGCATATCGCCCGCATGCTGATTGGCGAAGACCAGCGCTTTTTCCTGCCGGCATCCGTGCTGACCGGTGCGCTCGTGCTGTCGCTCAGTTCCGTTGTGAGCAAGACGCTGATCCCGGGGGCGATCTTTCCCATCGGGGTGGTGACATCGCTCATCGGCATCCCGTTTTTCATTTTCCTTATTCTCGGCAACAAGAGGAACGCATGGTGACACTACGGCTGAATGATGTCGGCGCCCGCTATGGCCGGCACCTGGTCATCTCGGGCATCAGCACGCCGGCCTTTCACGCCGGCGAGGTGGTAGCGGTCATCGGCCCCAACGCGGCGGGAAAATCGACGCTGTTCAAACGGATCGCCGGCCTGCTTGGCGGACCGGGTCGTGTTGAACTGGAGGGCGCCCGCAAGGGATTCGACGGCATCTGCTACATGCCCCAGGACATTTCCGCAAATGCCCGGCTGACTGTCTACGAATCGATCCTGCTGGCGCGTAAACAGCACACCACACCCTGGGTGGCGCACGACGCCGACCTGGCGATGATCGACGATGTCATGGCATCGCTGGGCATTGCCGATCTCGCGTTCCGCAATCTTGCCGAACTGAGCGGCGGGCAGCGCCAGCTCGTTTCCATTGCGCAGACGCTCGCCCGCGACCCGGAAATCCTGCTCATGGATGAACCCACCAGCGCGCTCGACCTGCACAGGCAGGTGCAGGTGCTCGGCTTCATGCGGTCCCTTGCAAGAAACCGGGGCATGATCGTGTTCATCGCCATCCATGATCTCAACCAGGCGTTGCGATTTTCCGACCAGTCACTGGTGATCGCCGATGGCAAGGCACAGGGAAGCGGCCCCTCGGACGAAGTCATCACCGTCGGCATGCTGCGCAAGGTGTACCGGATTGCGGCGCGCATCGAACGTTGCTCGATGGGCGTCGGCCATGTCATCGTCGATGACGTCGTCTGAAGAGTCTCAATAGCGCGCCCGGACAGGAAACGATCGCCGCGGAAAACCATCTTCGAGTCGCCGGTCTCGGCGTCAGCAGAAAACACTTGAGCTAACCGATGTCGGAATCCAGATCGTCGCGCCGGGTGAATCATTCCGGCGCGACGATCTGTCTCGCCATCTCCGGGCTTTCTGCAATCAGGCAGTGCTATCAGGATCACGCTTTTCGGTTGGCCAATGATTTTCGTTCAGGCCAGGTCATTCGGAAGTCGTTGCTTATACCGAGAGGGATTGGACATCTCCCGGCGCCTTGACGACAGCATGCAGTGAACCGCTCGTCTCAGCCTCAAGCGACTCTACCCAAAATCCCGCGGCGCTCAATTGCCTTATTGCTTTGACGTAATCCTCGGCGCTTTCGACACCAATGACCCGGTACACCTCCCCGGAATCATTCTCGATGCCAAACCACATCGTTGAATTTTCGTTGTCCTCCACATCTTTGGTGAGTCCGAGCAGCCTCGACAATGCATCGTCCGTTGCGGGCCGCTTGTTGTTCTGAATTACGATCGTTTTGAGTTTCATCTTCATCTCCGATAATGGGCAAGGAAATCGTTACAACAGTGTGCGCCATCTCGACGAAGAAGTCCGCCAGTCCGACGGTTTAAATCGTTGATCTGCTTCCTGCAGCGACGTCGAAACAGAAGCAGCCAGTAAGTAATGTCCAAGAAATCCATTCTGGTCAGCGGCCGTCTTGCATCCATGCATGACAAAGGAATTTTTCAGTAAATACCGCTTGCTATATCGTCATATGGAGCGCATTGTAATTTTGTTCGATGCATCTTACTGCCCGTCTTCGCATCGGCAATTCACAACCTGTTCCAGACGGTCGGCTCATTTGAGAGGACGGCCATGGTAACGCCTGCCACCGAGTACCGGGGTCACGTGCTGCGTGCATACTCCGAGAAAGTTTTTCCTACACATCACGATCCCTATGCCAGCGGCCGGAAGAAATTTTCATCGGTCGTGCTTATCGATACCATCCCTTCAGACGGCGCGCACTCTCGCCGCTTTGCAACACCTTTCTCCGACAACTGGCCAGAACGAAGCGGCGATGCAATAGACCTTGCGATCCAGTACGGAAAGAGGATTGTCGACGGCGAGGTTCAGGCAACGCAGTTATAGCGGCGCGCCGAGTAATTGAGGCACTGCTTGCACCATGCCTGCATGTCATCTGCGCGATGCTGCAATGCCATGGCCGTGAAGCAGAGCCGTGTGTCACAGGCGAGGCTGCCGGCTGGCTGGACCGAGCGGCAATGGCTGCTCATGGAATAACAGCATCGTCATCCCTCTATCAGAACTTTGATGAAAAGGCCGTCGTTGATGATGGAGTGAAGGATGATTGCAGGACGAAGCGGCGGTGATATCCGCGACGCGGGGCTGGGAAAAGTCCGAGATTTCCGACTACTGCAATCCAATTTTTCTCGGCATGTACACCTATAAAAGGGGGAGCTGTCATGCGCGATTCTCAAAATGCCGTGGATGTAAAACGAGGCCGCCTGCTCGACGCGATCAGAAGGCGCGTGAAAAACGGTTCGGTTCCGCTGAATTCCGTGTGTTCCGATGTGGGTAGGACGACTGGCATCAAAAGGGATGACGAGCAAATCAGGCTGGATATCATCTCCGAGCTGCGTTTGGAGCCTTCAATCGATGCTGACGCGATCGACGTGGAGGTCGAAAACGGAATTGTTTCTTTGACGGGTTGCGTAGACAGCAATGGCGGAGAATGGCTGATCGAATCAGCCGCCCGACGAATTGCAGGTGTTGCGAGTGTAGCGGTACACCTGAGAATTATCCTGCCTGAGCCGGGTGTGTGCACCGACGACGACATACGGCGAGATTGCGAACATGCGCTAGCGACGACAGTGACCGGGGAAAACCACGCCATCAAAGTGAGGGTGAATTCCGGATGGGTTACGTTGTCAGGTAGTGTGGCCTGCGGCTACGAGCGATGGACCGCGGAAGAAATTGTAAGCTCCCTGAGCGGGGTGAACGGAGTCAACGGCCAGATTACGGTCAATTCATGGATGATGAAGAAGGCATCGTCTCCAATCAAAAGAACAGATTAGGCGCGTAAAACATTTCATATTGAGTTCCGGATCGTTGGCGCGTCCCTGTTGCAATCTTTTCCGATTTCCCATCCTGACAGGAATTGTCATCAACTTGCCGCATGCACATTCTGTTGCGGTGCGCGAAGACGTAAAGAGTGAAGTGCGCGATAGCCATTTACAATGATGCGACGCACAAAAAACAGGGAACGTTATCGTCCGAGTCCTGCTCTTATCTGCAGTAGTGATCATTCTGCAATTATTCAATTCAGGATAACGAAACCCAAGGAAAACAATGTTTAATTTTACGCAGCAGTCCATGTCCCCAGCGGTAAAAGCGCAAGTGAATGCCCAATTCTCTTTTTTCTCGGATATGGCGAAAAACATGTTTGAAAGTGTCCAGAAAGTGAACGAACTGAATATCCAGGTCGCCGCTACCGTCATGGATGAATCGCTGAGCAGCGCGCGTCAGTTGCTGAGTGCAACGGACCGCAACGACGCACTATCGATTGTGGCTGGCCAGTCGCAGCCTGCAGCAGACAAAGTCAGGGCCTATCAACAGCACCTTCAGAACATCTTTGCCGAAGCCCGCGTCGGCATGGCAAAGACTGTCGAAGCGCACGTGCCGGAATCCACGCGTACGGCGGAAGCGGTCGTTAGAGAACTTGCCCAACGCGCTTCGGAAGAAACATCGAAAGTGACCCAGCGGCAGAAGGAAAATTTTGAAAAGCTCACGGCCTCGGTCAAGGATGGTAGTGACCGCATTGTGCAAGGGAACATCGTGAAAGCAACGCATTAAACATGGCAACACGTTAAACGCGGCAACGCATTAAACGAAGTTTGATGGAAAGTTAGGCGGGGCCGCAGTGCTTGCATGCTGCGGCTTTTTTATTCCTTGAAAAGACGCAGGTTGTTTCCGGCAAATGAAAATGTTGACCATGGCGCCAGAAGCGGCCGGTGAATCAAGCCTCCGGAGCTGTCCGCATCGACTGCCTTTGCCGGCTTTCTTTGGAACGGCCCTTGCGCCATTGCCTGGGTATGGCAACATGGATTACTCGGATCCGCCTGCAGCAATTCAAGGACATCAAGGATCACAATGATTACTCTGAACGCAATCTCTTCGTCGCCATTTTTGCTGGCACTGGAACCCTATCATGCAATGTGCAATTACATTGCCGGCCATATGCAACCGACCGATTTTTCTGAAAACGGAGACGGGCACCCTGTACTGGTTATTCCCGGGCTGGGGTCGAGTGGTGCGGCTACGGCGGACCTTCGCATACGGCTACAGCAATTGGGCTATGTCACCTACGATTGGAAACAGGGCGTTAACACGGGACATGGTTTCGATCTCGAGCGTTGGCTGCTATTGCTGACCGATCAAGTCGAAGCAATCACCGATCAACACACTGCAACGGTTTCGGTGATCGGATGGAGCCTGGGCGGGATTTATGCGCGTGAACTTGCAAGGCGGTGTCCTGATCTGATTCGCCAGGTCATTACGCTGGCAACGCCGTTCAGCGTCGCGGATCTTTCGCACTATCAGGGAGGAAGCCGCTTTGTACGCTCTACATCGATCTATTCTCAGACCGACGGTATCGTAAATTGGGAAATGTGCAAGGCACCAGAGTCTGGCGAGCACCGCAATATTGAAGTGCAAGGCGTCAGTCATTTTGGTATGGTCCATCACCCGGCAATTTTAAACATTCTTGCGCAATTGCTTAAAGAACCGGCGACGACATTTAACGCCGACGTGCAGGTATGAATCTACTGGACCAGGCATACGGTAGTTCACTCGCGATGTGCGCGGAAATGTTCTGATGCACCGGAAGAGGGAAAGCCGCTGCTGATGGTTGCGGCTTATCCCGCCCGGTCAGATGCCGACAGTAAAGCGGCGGATCTGCATGCGGTGAATCACTGCAGTTCTCGCTGCCCTTGAATGCGTGATTGCCGTTGCAGTTCTTTCATGCCTGCGTACTGTTGTCTTCCACCTTTCGTGGAAGCCTTACCGTGAATACGGTGCCCATGCCTTCGCTCGATTCCGCACTGATCGATCCACCGTGCGCAACTGTGATTTCGCGCGCGATAAACAGTCCCAGTCCAAGGCTCGTTCTTGGCCGGCCGTCCGTGTTTTCCTCTGCCGCAAGCTGAACCAGCGGATCGAAAATTGCCTGAAGCGAATCCGCAGGGATAACCGGCCCATGATTCTGCACTTGAATGGCAATCTCATCGTGCTTGCCCTCTGCAAAAAGCATGACCGGATGCGCTTTCCCGCGATACTGCGCAGCGTTGCCCAATAAGTTCGTCAATACCTGCTGAAGCCGCCCCGAATCGAAAAAGCCGACCAGGTCTCCCGACATGTCAAACTCGAATGAACATTCCGGATGGGCAGCACTGACATCGTGGAGTGCCGCCCTGCATACGTCTTGCAGGTTCACCTGCCGGCGAACGATCGGCATGCTTTCACCAAGCTGTGTCCGGGAATATTCGAGCAGGTCATGAACCATGGACGTCATGGCGGCGGCACTTGTTTTGATGAGGCCGCCGATTGTCCGCATTCTTTCCATGCTGGTCTCCGGCCTTGCGAGTAACTCGCCAGCCATTGTCATGGCAGCGAGCGGAGTTCGCAAATCATGTCCCAGAATCGCCAGGAATGTATCGCGCGTCCGGGCGTTCCGGTCCGAATAGGTAACTGCGGACTCTGCCAGCGACTGGTCGATTGCCTCGTTGAAGCGGAGCATGTCGGTGGACGTCGCTTCGGTAAAGTGCGTAATGTGCGGCAGCCACATGCGCAGGACCGTCGCGCGGAGCGCTCTGAATTCTGCAAGGAGCTGGGGGAGCGAAAACCCGCTGTTTTCACGGAGTGTGCCATGTGTGGCTGCCGCGGTTGCGTCATCGGAAACATCAGGGTCAAGACCCTTTGATTTTTCATACTGCTGCTTCGGGCTTTGCTCTGTCTCGATGTCCAGCGCGATGGCTTCAAGCATCTGCTTTGCGTGATCACGCAGTGCAAGATTCGACATGCCTGTTGCAGCAGGGAGTTGAGTCTTGGCAAACGACTCCCATTCCGCGAGAATTTTCTCCATATTGGCGGTAATAAATCGAGATATTCTCATGGGACCCCCGGGATAAGGTTAGGGAAAAACGTTCACCATTCGTCGTTGATGTTGCTGATACTGGTTATACAGGGCAATGCAGATCAGGTGTCACAGTTTTTCCTATGGCTGAACGCTCCTGGCACATAGCAATTGAGCCGAGGAGCCGATATGCTATCCCTTCTTTACAGGCATTGATACAGTCTGTGAGACTCGCTGCGCCGGGATATCGCGGCCGGTCGAAAGCGGCAGACATTGGGGCCTCGGGACCTACATGACGCCGTATGCATATACTTTCCGCAGCATGCGGGCAGCGGTGAAGGCCGTCCGATGGGTGTGGCTTCGAATCGTAGAACGGCGTGCTTCGCTGTGACCATCTGCGCCCGGCATAGTGGTCAATGTCGCGAAAGCACGCGGGTTACCGTTGCTCAGTACATTTATGCCGGACATTTCTTGTCGTCCCGGATGTCCGGATGATGGCGCGGAAGCTGTACCCGGAATCTGCTGCCTTTGTCCTTGCCGTCACTGAAAACGTCGATCGTTCCCTGGTGCAAATCGACGATGCTTTTGACAAGCGTGAGCCCAAGACCGAGTCCGCCCGTCCTTGCATCAGTCGAGACTTCCGCCTGTACATATAAATCGAACAGGCGAGACATGAGATCCGGACCGATCCCGATGCCATTGTCCGAGACCTGCACCACGACGCAATCCTGGTCCACCGAAAGGTCGATGGCAATGTGTCCGCCATCGGGCGTGTATCTGGCGGCGTTGGTCAGCAGGTTACTCACCACCTGGACAAGACGCGTCATGTCGCCCAATACATGGCAGCCGTCATCCGCCAACGATGGTAAAAGGGAATGTGTCTTCGACTTGACCAGCGGACTGGTCTGTTCCAGCGATGCGAGCACCACGGTGCGCATATCCACCGCTTCGTTCTCGATTGCGACCAGTCCTCGCGTGACACGCGATACATCGAGAAGGTCTTCCACCAGCCTGCTCATATGGCCCACCTGGCGGGAGATCGTCTTTCCCATTTCGATTACCCGTGCCTGTGGCACGGGGACGTTCTCCAGTATATCGGCCGTCATCGCAGCGGCGGCAAGCGGATTGCGCAGTTCATGCGCGAGAATTGCGAGAAATTCATCCTTGCGCACATCGGCACGCTGCAATTGGTCGGCTTTCACGGCAAGCTCGGCGTTCAGTTCGGCCATCTTCCCGTTTGTGGCCTGCAATTGCTGCGTCAGTTGCAACAGTTCGTCCTGGTGTGCCTTCAGCGCCGCGAAGCTTTCAAGCAAATCCTTGTTCTGCTGCTGAATCTCGGATAACGCCACATTCACCTGGAGGGTGCCAATCTGCGCCCCGATATCGCCGATCATGGCCGGTGTCAGAAATGTAGCGTCGGCGGGCAACAGCTTTTTCAGGACAATCGTCGTGCCTTTATCCGGCACAGTCGTGATATCGAATTCGTCCATCATCCTGCGAGCACCAAGAATGCCCAGTCCCATGCCGGTTTCGGAATGGTACTGGCCGGCCAGGATCAGGTGAAGGTTGGCAATGCCGGGTCCCTGGTCCTCGATCCGGATAATCAGGCTTTGTTTCAGGCTTTGTTCGACGGATTCCTGGGAAATGGCGAAGTCGATGCGGCCCGAATCCGCATAGTTGTAGATATTCCGCGCAAGCTCGGATACCACGGTCGAAATTCGCACCTGGTCGTGGTTCGTAAAGCCGCATAGTGCGGTAATCTGCCGAGAACGCTGGCGCGCCGCGAGCACGTCAAGCTCGGTTTTGACCGAGACGGTGAGAATGCGGCGCATCACGGGTCTAGTCTGCGGAACGGTGCGATCATCATGGCGCGCCCTTGCTGTCATCGGACTGGTGTTTCACCGCTTGCCTAAGCACCAGGACCGCGACGTCATCCCGAGGGCGTGCAAAGTCACGATACAGAACGGCGGCGACAAGGGCGGGGTGTCGTGCGGAAAGGCCCGGATAGTTGGCCAGGTTCCAGCGTGTGCCGAGTCCGTCCGAATGCATGATGAGCATGGATTCCCGCAGCCAGGGGCAACTAAATTCCTGGACCTTTCGCAGGTTGCTGCCGACAATGCCGTTATGCGAAACCATATGCCTGCCTGCGTCGCCTTCCAGTATGCGGGACTCGATGTTGCCGACGCCCGCGAAATGCATTTGCCCCGTCCGGACGCTGATGCTGGCAACCGCGACCGCCGCGCCCCGCGTACCGTTCAATGCGGCATGTGCGTCGTGGAGAATCTTTGCCGGCGATGACGGACCGGACCGGAACATGACGTCGACGGCGCCGCGCGATGCCCGTGCGGCTTCAGGGCCATGCCCCAGTCCGTCAGCGACCATGACCGACAGGGCGCCTGACCCATGGTGAACGACTTCCCAGTCATCTCCGCATACGTCTTCGCTTGCCAGGGGCAGGCATATGACGCCGATGTCCCACTCGTCCTGCTCGTCCCGTTCGCCTGATGGCTGGCGCGCTTTGCCATCTGCATCACGCCAAAGCTGCATCCATACGATAGTACCGCGGCCGGGGCCGGTATAAATATCAAAGTCATCCGACAGCCGGCGGATTGCGCCCAGGCCAACGCCATAGGTGCCTGCAGTCGATATGCCGTCGCGCATGCTCGATGCCAGATTGGTGATGCCGGGGCCAGAATCCAGGGCGAGCACTTCAATGCCGTCGCGTGATTGCTGCGAGATCGCCCTGAGAATGACCTGGCCCCGGGAAGCATGTTTGACAATGTTGGTCGCGCTTTCGGTAATGAGCAGGGCGAGTCTGCCTGCCATCGTCTCGTCAAAGCCGAGCCGGCGCGCAAGGTTCACCCCCGCCCGCCGTGCAGCGGATACTTCGCCTAATTCGCCTATCGGAAATACCGCCTGTCGGCTTGAGATGTTCAGAAGGCTTTCCATTTGACGATGCGAACCATGGTTCCCTGGCCGGGAGCGGTTTCAAGTTCGAATTCGTCTGCGAGCCGTTTTGCGCCGCTCAGGCCAAGTCCCATGCCGCCGCCTGTCGTATAACCGTCCGTCAGTGCCAGGGGGACATCGGCAATGCCGGGACCCTCGTCATGAAAACTCATGCTGACCCCGCGACGGGTACCGTCAGACAATTTTGCCAGCTGCGCTTCGCCACCGCCGCCATAACGCAATGTATTACGCGCAAGTTCACTGGCTGCCGTGATCATCTTTGTCTGATCGAGCATGCCGAAGCCGGTTGCAACCATATATTCGCGGGCGGTTTTACGAAGCCGCACCACGTCTTCATCAGTCCGGAGCGGCATCGTGACGATGTCGGTGCCGGCGTGATGGGCTGTGGTATGCATTGAGGTCAGGGTCATGCGCTCTGCAACAAGCGCACGCCTTGCTCGACGTTGAGTGCGGTCTTTACGCCGGTCAGGGTCATGCCGAGTTCGACCAGCGTGATCGCGACGGCGGGCTGCATGCCCACCAGCACGGTGCGCGCATCAAGCACGCGCGCCATCGCCGCCGTGTTGCTGATCATGCGGCCGATGAATGAATCGACGATGTCCAGTGCCGAAATGTCAATCAGGACGCCCTGGGCGCGATCTTTCACGATGCGCTCCGTAAGATCGTCCTGCAAGGACATGGCCAGCTGATCGTGCATGTCGACCTGGATTGTCACGAGCAGCAGCTTGCCCAGCTTCAGGATAGGGATGCGTTCCATGCAATTTCACTTTCCGTGGCTGGCGTAGCTGATGGATGAGCCGGTACGTTGAAGGGCGACAACGAAGGCATCGGCTAGCGTTGCCTTGGTAGTGACTTCTTCGAGATTGACGCCCAGATGCACGATGGTTTGAGCGATCTGCGGACGGATGCCGCTGATGATGCAGTCGGCTCCCATCAGGCGTGCCGCGGCGACTGTTTTGAGCAGATGCTGCGCAACCAGCGTGTCGACCGTCGGTACACCGGTAATATCAATGATGGCGATCGAAGCACCGGTATCGACAATCTTCTGCAACAGGCTTTCCATCACGACCTGCGTGCGGGCGCTGTCGAGCGTACCGATCAACGGCAATGCCAGGACATCCCGCCACAACTGGACCACCGGGGTCGACAGTTCAAGCAATTCCTGCTGCTGGCGCTGGATGACCTGCTCGCGGGTCTTCTGATAGACCTCGATGGTATAGAGGCCCAGCTTATCGAACAGCGCGCTGGTTGCCATCGTTTGCTCCGCCAGCGCCTTGCCGTCAGAACCCAGCGCGGTACGCAGGTGAGCGAAAAGAGGTTCCTTGAGCGAAAAGACGAAATTGGCGGTTTCGATGGAACCGAATCCCTGGCGTGCGCGTGCTTGCGAGATTTCCGCCAGCAACTGAAGCGTTTCGCTCCAGTTTGGCGCGTTGATATCCTGCGCCTGTCCATTCTTGGTCGTCCTGGCCAGAAGTGGAAGAAAACGGGCCGCCTGCTCTCGGATTGCGCCTTCGGCAACTTTGTCGCGCCGTACCAGAAGCGACAGCATCCCTGCTATCCAGCCCTCCAGCAATGCATCATGATGCTCGGTGAGGATTTGTGCCAGCTGGCCGTTGGTTTCGTTGTTCATATGGTCGCTCCTAAAGTCCATGCGGTCCTGCAGGCCAGGAGGCAGGTAAAAGAAATGAAGGGGGGAAGAGGATGGCCTGCCAAGGGAACCGCTGACTGGATTCCAGGGATAGGGGCGTGGGGTGCAGCGCATTGTAACAGGGTAAGGACAGCGGATTACTTTTAAAAATGCCGCTGGCTCGCAGGGAAAATTATTGATTGCAATATAGGTAACCGACGCAAGACTCGATCATTTTTTGCGTCGGCGAGCCGGTCAATTACAATCGAACCCTTTCAGCTCGCGAATTCCGGAACCGGTTGTGATCGAGCGGGAGTGAGCCTTCCCGCAGGAAACAATCCTTGTTTCTGTATTGGTTATTAGAGGCCAGCTCTTTCAGGCTATTTATGGCGGAGTATCGCTGCCATCTCCCATGCCGGTTTCAGCCGCGTCCTGCGCAATGACGCTCATGTGCTAATGATCCTACGCGGCGGCTATTGTGAAACGCATCGACATATGGCGAGGCATGGCGTAGTGGCGAATAGCAATCTTCACGTCATTTTGAATACCATTTTTGGAAATGTCTCATGGAAATTAAGGTCAACTTTCTCGATAAGCTTCGCCTTGAAGCCAAGTTCGACGACTTCACGGTAGTGGCCGACCAGCCTATCCGCTATAAGGGCGATGGCTCGGCGCCTGGCCCTTTCGATTACTTTCTGGCCTCATCGGCCTTGTGTGCGGCTTACTTCGTGAAGTTGTACTGCGTCACCCGCAACATCCCGACCGAGAATATTCGCCTGTCGCAGAATAATATTGTCGACCCGGAAAACCGTTACCAGCAGATCTTCAAGATCCAGGTCGAGTTGCCGGCGGATATCTCCGCTTACGACCGCCAGGGTATCTTGCGGTCCATCGAGCGTTGTACGGTGAAGAAGGTAGTGCAGGCCGGACCCGAGTTCGTGATTGAGGAAGTCGAGAACCTCGATGCCGATGCCCAGGCGTTGCTGACCCTGATGCCGGCTTCCGACGCGAATACCTATATCCCGGGCAAGGATCTGCCACTGGAGCAAACCATCGCCAACATGTCGGGCGTGCTGGCGGGCCTCGGCATCAAGATTGAAATCGCTTCGTGGCGCAATATCATTCCCAATGTGTGGTCGCTGCATATCCGCGATGCGCACTCGCCAATGTGTTTTACCAATGGCAAGGGCGCGACCAAGGAAAGCGCACTCGCGTCGGCGTTGGGCGAGTATATCGAGCGGCTCAATAACAACCATTTCTACGCTGGTTCGTTTTGGGGAGAAGACATTGCCAATGCGGCGTTTGTACATTACCCGGACGAGCGCTGGTTCCAGCCCGGGCCTGACGATGCGCTGCCGGCCGGGATTCTCGATGAGTACTGCCTGCCCATTTACGATCCCGATGGCGAGTTGCGTGCCTCGCACTTGGTCGATACCAACTCCGGAAACGTCCAGCGCGGTATCTGTTCGCTGCCGTATGTGCGGCAGTCGGACGGCGAAGTGGTGTATTTCCCATCCAACCTGATTGAAAACCTCTACGTCAGCAATGGCATGAGTGCCGGCAATACGCTGGCTGAAGCACAGGTGCAATGCCTGTCGGAGATTTTCGAACGCGCGGTAAAGCGCGAAATCCTGGAAGGCGAAATGGCGTTGCCTGATGTCCCGCCCGAAGTACTGGCGAAATATCCCGGCATCCTGGCCGGCATTCAGGGATTGGAAGAGCAGGGCTTTCCGGTGCTGGTGAAGGATGCGTCGCTGGGTGGGCTTTACCCGGTGATGTGCGTCACCTTGATGAACCCGCGGACCGGCGGTGTCTTTGCTTCGTTCGGCGCGCACCCAAGCTTTGAGGTGGCGCTGGAACGGAGTCTGACGGAATTGCTGCAGGGTCGCAGTTTTGAAGGTCTGAACGATCTGCCGCAGCCTACCTTTGAAAGCAATGCGGTCACCGAGCCGTACAACTTTGTTGAACACTTCATCGATTCCAGCGGCGTGGTGTCGTGGCGCTTTTTCAGCGCCAAAGCGAATTTCGATTTTGTCGAGTGGGATTTTTCCGGGCATGGTGAAAATTCCAATGCCGAAGAAGCCGCAACCTTGCTTGGCGTTCTTGAAGACATGGGGAAGGAGGTGTACATGGCAGTGTATGACCAGCTCGGCGCCGTTGCTTGCCGGATCCTAGTACCCGGCTATTCGGAAATTTATCCTGTCGAGGATCTGATCTGGGATAACACCAACAAGGCGCTGTTGTTCCGTGCCGATATCCTGAACCTGCACCGCCTGGACGACCCAAGCCTGGAAGCGCTTCTTGATCGTCTGGAGAACAACGAGCTCGACGAACACTCCGACATCGCCACCCTGATTGGTATCGAATTTGACGAGAACACGGAGTGGGGGCAGCTGACCATCCTCGAGCTGAAGCTGCTCATTCATCTCGCCTTGCAGCATTTCGAAGAGGCGCACGAGCTGGTGGGCGCCTTTCTGCAGTACAACGACAACACGGTCGAGCGAAAACTGTTTTATCAAGCCTTGAACGTGGTGCTGGAAGTGCTGCTCGATGACGACCTGGAGCTGGACGATTACGTGGCCAATTTCCGCCGGATGTTTGGCAATCCGCGGATGGACGCGGTGCTGGGCTCAGTGGACGGCAGCGTGCGCTTTTACGGCTTGACGCCAACCAGCATGAAACTGGAAGGCCTCGACAGGCACCACCGCCTCATCGACAGCTACAAGAAAATGCATGCGGCGCGGGCAAAGGCGGCTGCAGCCGGCTAGGGTGAGCGTCATGGCCGGGTGCGTGACGTCGTTTATCCCCGGCATAAATGGATGGTCGATAGCGGAGCGACCATCCGTGTAGTTTCTTCATCGAAGCAGATCTCAGCGATCATCCGGCAGCGGATGCATTGCCATCACGGTCTTGATTTCCCGAGCGGTTGTCGAGAGAGGCAAGACAGTGGTGGTCATGCGAAAATCATCTACATGAAAAATTTGTCGCACACATTTCCTTTGGTTAATGTCGATGGCTGGGTGCCGTCTCTCATGCGTCAGTTGGATTGGTCGGCATGCGCGATCGGCCATCCCGACACTTGGCCGCAACAACTCCATACGGTGGTTGGCCTGGTCCTGCAATCCCGCTCCCCGGCGGCTGTCATATGGGGAGATGAGCTGGCCACCTTGTACAACGATGCCTATGCAGTGCAACTGGGTGACAAGCACCCTGCTTCGCTGGGGAAAAGTTTCAGCTCGCTATGGTCCGAGATATGGCCCGAGATTAAACCCATCATCGATGATGCCATGGCGGGCAAGTCCTCTTACTTCGAGGACGTTCCTTACACAGTCCTGCCGACCGGCATTCCTACGCAGCGTTGGTACACCTCCTCCTTTTCCCCAGTCACCGATAGCAATGGAACTGTCGTCGGGATATACATCACGGCGATCGAGACGACTCGCAGGATGCAGGCGGAACGCCGGTATGCGTTTCAATCCGCGCTTACGGAGCGTCTGCGCCATCTGATCGTGTCAGACGACATTACCGCTGCCGCAAGTGAAATGCTTGGCAAGTATCTCGGCGTGGCACGCGTCGTCTATGGCGCTGCAATTGAATCCGGCGAAACGCTCAGCATCGAACGTGGCTGGACCGATGGCAAGTTGCCCTCGATGGCTGGGACGGTATTGCGCCTGGATGACTTCGGTCCCTTGATCGCTGAAGCGGTCCGGGCGGGGGAAACGTTGGTGGTCGCTGATGTGACAATCGACCCACGCTCCGCTGCCTATGTGAATGCTTATGTCGCCAATGGTGTGCGGTCTTTCGTGGCCATTCCACTGATGAAAGCGGGACGGCTGCGCGCGATTCTCAGTCTGCATGATTCCCGCCCGCATTACTGGACCGAGCATGAAATCGCTTTGGCGCAAGACATGGTCGATCGCACCTGGTCTGCCGTGGAGAACGCGCGTACCCAAAATGAGCTGCGCCGCGAGCGGGATTAGAGTCAGTACATCTTCGACAGCATGAACGAAGGGTTTGCAGTGCTCGACCAGAACTGGACGGTAATGCGGATTAATGCCGAGGGAGTGCGCCTGACCCAGCGCGCAGCCGAAGACGTTGTGGGTAAAAATCACTGGGAGGTCTGGCCTGAATTAAGAAATTCCCCAATCGAAGAAATCTTTTGTCGGGTCATGGCGACCCGCAAGGCAGACGTCATCGAATTTCCTTACACCTTTCCTGACGGGCGGAAGGGATGGGTGGAAACGCGAGCGTATCCCGCGCTTGATGGGGGAATCGCATGCTTTTTCCGTGAAATATCGGAACGTAAGGCCGCACAGGAAAAGCTGCAGGATGCAGACCGACGCAAGGACGAGTTCCTGGCGATGCTGGCGCATGAATTGAGAAATCCCCTGGCACCCATCGGCGCGGCTGCCGAGTTGCTGCAGATGGCGAAGCTGGATGAAGAACGCGTGCGCCAGACCAGCCAGATCATCGGCCGGCAAGTGCAGCACATGACCAGTCTGGTGGACGATCTGCTCGATGTATCGCGGCTCACGAGGGGGCTGGTCGTACTGGACAATGCGCCACTCGACATCCGGCACATCGTGGCCGATGCGGTGGAACAGGTGACGTCGCTGATCCAGTCCCGCCGGCATCACTTTGCCTTGCACCTGCCGCCTGATACCAGCATGGTCATGGGCGACAAGAAGCGCCTGGTGCAGGTCATTGCCAATGTCCTCAATAACGCCGCCAAATACACGCAGGAGGGTGGCAATATTGTGTTGAAGGTTGAGGTGCATGCTGCGCATGTCGTCATCGAGGTCGGCGATAACGGCATCGGCATGTCCCCGGAACTGACAGCCCGCGTATTCGATTTGTTCGCGCAGGCCGAGCGCACCCCCGATCGATCGTCGGGTGGTTTGGGATTAGGACTGGCATTGGTCAAGAGCCTGGTGGAATTGCATCATGGCACTGTGACGTGCGAAAGCGCCGGCCTGGGCAAGGGAAGCAGATTTACCATTTATTTGCCCCGCCTGGTTCAGGGTTCAAGCCAAACCGACCAGCAACATGTCGACAGCCACATGCAGCAGGAAACCGATTCCCTGCGCATCCTGGTGGTGGACGATAATGTGGATGCGGCGTCGATGCTGGCCATGCTGCTGGAAACGTCAGGCCATCGCGTGATGGTCGAGCATGCGTCACGCAAGGCGCTGGAACGGGCCAGAGAAGAAAGGCCGCACGTGTGCCTGCTGGACATCGGCCTGCCGGAAATCGATGGCAACGAGCTGGCGAAGCAGCTTCGCGCCCAGCCGGAAACTGCCGACGCGGTGCTGATTGCGATTACCGGCTATGGCCAGGAAAACGATCGCAGGCAAACGCTCAGCGCAGGATTCAACCATCACCTCGTCAAGCCGGTCAACACGAAAACGCTCGCGGCGATCCTTGCTGAAATCGGTTCTTCTCGACCTCCGAGCAAGTGAGTTCATGCGTTCTTATCGTCTGCTCCGGAAACAAAACCTTTCATGAAGCAGGCCATGTTGTTTCCAGCCGCTGCACCTGGCGACTCGTATCACCTGTAGCGCCAATCGGAAAAAAAGCCTGCGCAAAGGCAGGCTTTGGGTTCTGTTTGCGCTGGTCAAGGCGCTGAAGAGATATTACGGCGCAGCAGGCTTCCAGTTGCCGTTCTGCACGGTGAGCATGACGCGCGCATTGTCTTCCAGGCCGAAATGATCCTTGGGTGTGAACCGGATCACGCCTTGCGTGATGGGGATGCCCTTGGTGGACTCGAGCGCTTCCTTCAATGCGGCGCGAAACTCGGGCGTACCGGGCTTGGCTTTCTTCAGTGCCTGGGGCACAACCTGGTTAAGCACAAGATAGGCGTCGTAGCCGTGCGACGCAAACTGATTACGGGTGCCCGCGCCAAACTGCTTCTCGTAGCGATCGACGAAATCGGTGGCAAGCTTCTTGGACGGATGCTCATTCGGCAAGCCTTCCGGCATGATGGCAAGCCCGGCAACAACGAAGGCACCTTCGACGTCCTTCCCACCGAGCCTGATCAGGTCGCGCGACGCGGCGCCATGTGTCTGGTAAATCTTTCCCTTGTACCCACGTTCAATCATCGCCTTGTGGGGCATGGCGGCGCCGCTGCCGGACGCGCCGAGAAGCACCGCATCCGGCTTGGCGGCCATGATCTTGAGCGCCTGGGCGGTTACGGTGGTATCGGCACGGGCAAATCGCTCGGTCGCGACCGATTGCAGGCCGGCCTGGCTGGCCGCGGCCGTCATTGCCTTGAACCAGGACTCGCCGTAGGCATCGGAGTAGCCGAGGTATGCGTAGGTTTTGATGCCGGTGCGCTTCATATGCTCCGCGACGGCATTGGCCATCAATTGGGTTGACTGCGCTACCCTGAATGTCCATTCGCCCTTCGCTTCCGGCAGCTCGACCGGGGAAGTCGAGATCTGCGGTGTTTTCAGTTCCGATGCGACCTCGGCCAGCGCGGCCGATGCCGGCGTGGCGGTCGAGCCGACAATGACGTCGACCGTCTCGTCGGTAATCAGGCGGCGCCCGTTCTTGCTGGATTGAGTGGAGTCCGATGCATCGTCAAGGATGATCAGTTTCACCTTTTCGCCGCCGATCGTGTCGGGCCACAGCGAGATGCCGTTCCTGGTCGGTATTCCCAGTCCCGATGCCGGTCCTGTCAACGGCAGGCTCACGCCTATCGTGATGTCCGCCAGAGCAGGAGCAGCGGCGGTAACGAACAGTATCCCGGTCGCCAGGATCCTTAATGTGGTTTTCATATTTGTCTCCTCGATGAATAAACAATCAAACAGCGGCGATTGCATGACGCTGCCTTGCGGGTATCGGGCAGCCGGCCTTTTCAGCCAATGACAGCAAGGCGGCGCGCATCCGGATGAACCGACAGAATCGCAGCGCCGTTGCGGTGACTGCCGCAGATCGACGATGCGAATAGTTGCAAAGCTTTGCTTTCAACCGATCAGTAGGTTATGCAATATTATTGTTATGGTATATAACAGTTATTTACTATAACTAGGTCGGGATGTATATGCAAGCCGTCGGGAGAGTTTTTATCCGGATGGGTTTTTTGTGTAACGAAACCAGGATTTGGCGCGTATTCTTCAAGAATGATTCGCAATCTTCAAAGATTCAAGGGACGCGGAAATCCGCGATGAATCCGCGACAGAAACCAGCAAGCAACGGAGGTGCATCGTTATGAATGCGAAGACAGGCAACCAAGCCTTGGAAGACATCGTGCAGGCGCCGGAACTGCGGTTTCTCTGCCGCATCACGGCGCGCGTCTCGTCCGTGGTTTCATTGGGAGCGGCGCCGTTCGGAGAGCGCCGGTTTGTCCCCATTATCGGCGGGCAGGTCGAGGGCGGCATGCTGTCCGGCGAGGTGCTTTCCGGCGGCGTCGACTGGCAGATCCAGCGTGGCGACGGGGTACTTGATATCAGTGCGCAGTATGTAATTCGTGCATCCGATGGCGCCCTCATCGAGGTGATCAGCCGCGGATATCGTCACGGCCCTGGGGAAGTCATGGCCCGGCTTGCCAGAGGAGAGCAAGTTTCTCCCGACGAATATTATTTTAGAACGGCAATGTTATTCCAGACAGGCGCGCCGGCATGGGCGCATCTGAATTCGGTGCTGGCAATCGGCAAGGCTGTCAGGAAACCTGATGCCGCCATGCTGGACGTGTTCCTGGTCGGATGACGCTTCGCAGGCACGGAGTGCGCGTTACTTCGGCGGAACGCCACAGAGCTTGCCAAGAAGCTCCCGCAGTTGCTGGCGCTCTTTTTCCGTCAATTGCTGCGAAATGCGGTCGTCGTGCTCTTTTACAGCATTTTTATATTTCTTCAGCTGCCGTTGTCCTTCCCTGGTCAGCTGCAGATTATAGGAACGGCGATCGCCGGAATCCTGGCGCTCCACGAGACCTGCCTGTTCGAAGGTGTCAATGATCGATACCACGCCGGAACGGGCGATGCCCATGACTTCGGCAAGCCTGGTCTGCGAAATACCGGGATTGCTGCCGATGATGACCAATGAGGAGAAGCGCTGCGGCGTCAATCCATCAACGCCAAGCGTCTCGGCGAAGTCTTCGTAGATTGAAAGCTGTGCGCGTCGAACGGCGTAGCCGACCAGTTCTTCCAGGATATCGTAATTGATTCCTTCGATCCTGGCGTTGAATGAAGTGGCATTTGATCTGTTTCTCAAGCGTTTTCCTTCTCCTGACCTGTGACGGTTCTCTGGTCTGAATATGTCACCGTGCGACATCAATGTTTTTTATGGTCTTTCGACCCGGAATGGCTGTCTTTCGGAATATTGTAACTGCTCGGGAAGCGGCGAAGGAAATTGCAACGCTTCGCGCAGGAAAGGAATTCCGCCGATGCCGGGGCGCGCTTTGCCAGTGGCAACTCAAGCTTTGAACATGCCTGCGGGAAGGCGTGAAATTACTTCGATTTTCTGCTTGTGGTTCAATACATAACTGTTATAGAGTAGAACAATGCAGCTGCATTACATTTTCTTGCTAGGACACGATCGTGCATGCGGGTCGCACTCCCTGACACCAACACTGTTGCATCGTTGCAGCCCGGCCCCGATCCATGCAGTCTTTACCGGGAAACCGGCGCGCCGGGCGATGCCATTTATGCCTTGGAGACAAACATGAAAGTTGCAATCGCCGGCGCCGGTATCGGTGGCCTGACCTTGGGTCTGATGCTGCATGAACGTGGCATCCAGGTCGATATCTACGAAGCGGTCAGCGAGATGAAGCCACTGGGCGTCGGCATCAACCTGCTGCCTCACGCGAGTCAGCAGCTTTCCCTGCTCGGCCTGGAAGAATGCCTTTCCGAAAAGGGCATCGAAACGTCGGCCCTCGCTTATTACAATAAATTCGGTCAGCAGATCTGGCATGAGCCACGCGGCCGGGCAGCTGGCTACAGCACGCCACAAATCTCCATACATCGCGGCGAACTGCAGATGACCTTGCTGGAAAAGGCAATCGAACGGCTTGGTGCGGATCGTGTTCATCAAGGACACACATTCAAATCCTTCGAGCAGAATGCCGACAAGGTGATCTCTACTTTCGTCCGGCACACGGACCAGGCGGAAGTCGAGGTCGAATCGGACATTCTGATCGGCGCCGATGGCATTCATTCCGCCGTCCGCCGGTTCCTGTATCCCACCGGTGACCAGCCACGGTTTTCCGGCCGCATGTTATGGCGTGCCGTGACGGAAGCCGAACCTTACCTTGATGGGCGCAGCATGTTCATGGCCGGCCACCAGGATCAGAAGTTCGTGTGCTACCCGATTTCCGAACCGCTGCGCCGGCAGGGACGCTCGCTGATCAACTGGATCGCCGAGCTTCGCGTTCCCGGCGGCGAGCTGCCGAAGACAGACTGGAACCGCAAGGTCGACAAGGCGGTGTTCAGCAAGCCGTTTGATAACTGGAAATGGGGATGGATCGATATTCCAGCCATTATCGAAGGCGCGGACGTGGTGTATGAATTCCCGCTGGTCGACCGCGACCCGCTGCCGCGCTGGACCTTCGAGCGCGTCACATTGCTTGGTGATGCAGCCCACCCGATGTACCCGATCGGTTCAAACGGCAGCGCGCAGGCAATCCTGGATGCGCGTTACCTGGCGGATTGCCTGACCGGTGAAGCGGACATCCGCTATGCGCTGCGCGAATACGAGGCTGAGCGACTGCCGCGGACGACCGGCATCGTGCTGCGCAATCGGATGAATGGTCCCGAACAGGTGATGCAGATGGCCGAAGAGCGGGCGCCGAACGGATTCAAGAATATCAACGACGTCATTCCCCAGGCGGAACTGGAGGCGATCTCCATGCGGTACAAGCAGCTGGCGGGATTCGACAAGAACTCGCTGGCCGCAAAGGCCGCCGTCTGACGCAACAACATGGGGAAGGGAGAGGCAGGCGGACCGCTGCGGCGGCCGCCGTTGATCAATTATCTATTTGAGGAACGTCATGTCCGATCTTTTTGACAATCCAATGGGACTCATGGGTTTTGAATTCGTCGAATTCGCCTCACCCACGCCGAATGTACTGGAGCCGATCTTCGAGAAAATGGGCTTCACCAAGGTTGCCCGTCACCGCTCGAAGGACGTCGTGCTGTACCGGCAGGGCGACATCAATTTCATCATCAATAACGAACCAAACAGCATCGCCGCCTATTTCGTCGCCGAGCACGGACCCTCCGCCTGCGGCATGGCTTTCCGGGTCAGGGATGCGCACAAGGCGTATGCGCGGGCACTTGAACTGGGCGCTCAGCCTGTCGATATACCGACCGGCCCGATGGAGCTGCGTCTGCCGGCCATCAAGGGCATCGGCGGCGCGCCGTTGTACCTGATCGACCGCTTCGACGAAGGCAAGTCGATCTACGACATCGATTTTGAGTTCCTGCCCGGGGTGGACCGCAAGCCCGAAGGGGCAGGCCTGAAACTCATCGATCACCTGACGCATAACGTCTATCGCGGCCGAATGGGTTATTGGGCCGGCTTCTATGAAAAGCTGTTCAACTTCCGGGAAATACGCTACTTCGACATCTCCGGCGAGTACACCGGCCTGACCTCCAAGGCCATGACGGCACCGGACGGCAAGATCCGTATCCCGCTTAACGAAGAATCGAAAAAGGGCGGCGGGCAGATCGAGGAATTCCTGATGCAGTTCAACGGCGAGGGTATCCAGCATATCGCGCTGCTAACGGATGACCTGATGTCCACGCTCGACAACCTGAAGATGGCGGGTGTGCCATTCACGCCGGCACCGCCGCAAACCTATTACGAAATGCTTGAGGAGCGCCTGCCGGGCCACGGTGAGCAGGTCGATGAATTGCAGATGCGAGGCATCCTGCTCGATGGTGCGACCACCGACGGACATAAACGGTTATTGCTGCAGATTTTCTCGGCACCGGTTTTCGGCCCGGTGTTCTTCGAGTTTATCCAGCGCAAGGGTGATGAAGGATTCGGCGAAGGCAATTTCAAGGCCCTGTTCGAGTCGCTGGAACGCGATCAGATTCAACGTGGCGTCCTGCATGCCGATTAATACATAAATTATTCAAGGAGACAGTCATGATCAATAAAAATCAAGCAAGCCTGCACCGGATCACCGGCCGCGTTTTCCGGGCCGCTGCAGCCTGCATGCTGCTTGCCGCGACGATGGGCAGCGCACTCGCACAATCGTATCCGGCGCGTCCCGTCCGGCTGGTAGTTGGCTTCCCTAGCGGAACAGGGCCCGATCTCGTTGCGCGACTGGTAGCGCAAAAGCTGCAGGAGTCAACCGGCCCGGGTTTTGTGGTCGACAACAAGACAGGTGCAGCGGGACTGATTGCAGCACGTGAAGCAGCGAAAGCACCGCCTGACGGCTATACGCTGTTTCTGGGAACCGTCGGGGAAATGGCTATCTCGCCGAGCTCCTATACCCGGCTGGGATTCGATCCGGTCAAGGATTTCGCCGCTGTCAGTCACCTCGTGACGTCGGACTTCGCGTTCGTTGTACCGGCCGCGACGCCCGCGAAAAACCTCAAGGAATACGTCGACTGGGGCAAGGCACAGAAAAACCTGTTCATGGGAACCTTCGGCGCCGGCACGCCCGGCCATTTTGGGGTCGCCATGCTCGCGGATGCCACCGGCCTCAAGGCTGAACCGGTTCATTACAAGAATACGGGCGATGCGATGAGCGGCATCATCGCAGGCGATACGCAGGGATTATTCGGAACCCTTGCCTTGGTCAGCTCCCACGTCAAGGGCGGCAAGCTGCGTGCGCTGGCCACTACCGGCGCAGAACGTTCGACCATGCTGCCCGATGTGCCGACAGCGAAAGAGCAGGGTTATCCGTCCGTGGAATTCGGCGCATGGTTTGGAATTTACGCACCTGCGAAGACGCCGAACGAGGTCCTGGATAAACTGAACGGGGAAATCGTCAAGGCAATGCAGGCGCCCGAGGTACGCGAGAAGCTGCAGGGCGTCGGGTTTCGTGTCGTCGGCAGCAGCAGGCAGGAATTCGACCGGTTGTTGAAGGATGACCTTCCTCGTTGGGAAAAGGTCGTGAAAGCGACCGGTTTCAAGGCACAGGAGTAAGGGGCGATGCAGGTGACGACCTGCTAATGGCAAATCAAAGGCGCCTTCGGGCGCTTTTGTCTACTTTGGATCAGGAAAGGCAGAAAGCGCGCATCGCGAATAGACAAAGCGGCTGAACGGATTGCCAGATGAATGACCGCTCGTCCAGAAGGGGCCTCCGGCGACGCCATCGCTTTGCACTGTTGAAGTTAAAATTGCGCCTTTCTTGACAGGATCCGACACGATGCGACTGAAGCCTTTTTCCCTGGCTTTTGCAGCTGCGGCGATAACAGCGCTCCTTTGCCCACCGCTCTTTGCTGCTGAAATAACTGGCGCAGGAGCAACATTTCCCTATCCCATTTATGCCCGGTGGGCGCAGGACTATCGCAGCATCACCGGCAATGGCCTGAACTATCAGTCGATCGGCTCCGGCGCCGGCATCAAGCAAATAAAATCCAGGACCGTCGACTTCGGCGCCTCCGACAAACCGTTAAAGGCGGACGAGTTGGAGAAGCATGGGCTTGTGCAATTTCCTGCCATCATGGGCGCGGTGACGCCGGTAGTGAACATCAGGGGCATCCGTCCGGGCGAATTGCAGATGTCAGGCCCGGTGCTGGCGGATATCTATCTTGGAAAAATCACAAAATGGAATGCGCCGGAGATTGCCGCCCTCAATCCGACCCTGAAGCTCCCCCAGCAAGATATCGTGGTGGTGCGGCGCTCGGACGGTTCCGGCACCACGTTTCTGTTCACCGATTACCTGGCGAAAGTAAGTGCTCCATTCAAAGCGCAGGTAGGCGCCAGCACCGCGGTCAAATGGCCGGTGGGTATCGGCGGCAAGGGCAATGAAGGCGTTGCAGCCTACGTCCAGCGCATTCCCAATTCCATCGGCTATCTCGAATACAACTACGTCAAGCAACTCAAGCTGAGTCACATGCAGTTGCGCAACCGGGATGGCCAGTTCGTCCATCCGGGCGATGAATCAGTGAAAGCCGCAGCCGCCAATGCGAACTGGACGCAGACCCCGGGTTTTGGCGTCGTCCTGACGGATCAGCCCGGCAAGAATACCTGGCCGATCACCGGGACGTCCTTCATCCTGATGCACAGGGAGCAGGCTGATTCGGCAAGAGGATCGGAAGTGCTGAAGTTTTTTGACTGGGCGTACCGGAACGGCAACGCAACGGCTGCCCGGCTCGGTTATGTCGCGCTGCCACCCACACTTGTCGACCAGGTGCAGGCAGTGTGGAAAGGGCAGCTCAAAGACAGCTCCGGCAAGGCGGTTTGGTAGACGACCGCATATTGTCCAGCCCAACCAGAAGCCGCGGAATGTCATGCAAATCCCGGTACTTGTTTCTTCCCGGACTCGGTATGGCAGACCCTCTGGAACAACAGCCTCGGCCACCTCACGGCTTTGCCAGTTGCAGTTCCCTGTCCGGGCAACCGGCCGAGTTATGCCTTACAGGGACGAGTTGCGCAATGCCGAAACCGAGCTCGGCAATGACAAATCCGATCAGGATAGGATGCGCTCCCAGCACCAGCGCATAGCTTTGCCAGGCGGCGAACAGCAATCGACCCGCGGCGTCATAACGTCCATAGCGCTGCTGCGTGTTCCGCAGACGCAGAATCGCCCAGATGGTGACGATGGACCCGAGCAGATTTGCCATCAGCATATGCTCGGGTGCAAACGGCGGCAGACTGCCCGGCAAACCAAGCAACCGTATCAGCGTATTCAATCCGCCATGAAATAACGTAAAAGTCCACGGCGTTGCGAAGCCGATGGTCACCACCAGGTCATACCATGCACTGGCGCGCACGATGTTCAGATAACTTGCTGGTCCGATCATTTCTCTTCCTTGTGAGGTATTGTTGACAGATGAAGCGAGCTTAAAGTCTGGAGTGCACTCCAGGGTCAAGCACATTTTTCGGAGAACATGAATATGAGGATCGGCGATCTGGCACAGGCAACCGGCGTCAGCTGCGATACCTTGCGATTCTACGAACAGCGCGGCCTTATCCGGGCTGTTCGGGAAAGTAACGGCTATCGCTGCTATGCGCCGGAGAGCGTACAACTGGTCATGTATATACGCACCGCGCAGAAGCTTGGCTTTAGCCTGGCGGAAATTGGCGAGAATTTGCCTTCCGTGTGGAATGCGGAAAATTCCGATCTTGCAGTGGCTGAGCTGCTAGCGCAGAAGGTAAAGACGATTGATGTGCGGATTGCGGAACTGAAGCAATTGAGGAAGGAATTGCTGCTGCGGGCCGCGCAGATATGCCCGCTGGCGCAGTCCTGACGTATTCGCAGTGTACTGGCATCGATGCAACGCGGCCGCAAGTTCATATCGCCCTACCTTGTTGCGGCGTGTCGACGAGCTGAAGACATCCATGGTGCCCGATTCTGCAGAACCACCCGGGAACCGGCTGCCGAGTGCACGTCATCAGGCCCGCTTGTGCATGGAGGCGCTGTCTTGCAGGGTGCGAATGCGATCCTCCCGATGTATTCGCCAGCCCCATGCTTCTTACGCAGCTCACAGTTAACGAAGGTCACGGAAGATCTGGTGCGTATTCGACATTGGAACCGACATGGCAGATGCTCTATAAATTTCGGCAGATTGTCGAAAGTCGGTCATGTCTGACCTCTCTACACTAGATGCTTTTGGTGAATGAAGCCCACCTTTACGCCATTCATCACTTTTGCATCCCGTGATAGACCTATGACAACCAAGACAGCAATCCTCGACAGCGCAACCGCCTCTTCCGTACCTCCAGCCGCCGGGGAAACCAAGGGCACCTTTTTTGCCGGCATCGTCGGGCTGGCTGCGTTCGCGCATTTGCTGAACGACTTGATTCAGGCGATGCTGCCTTCCATCTTCCCGATGCTGAAGACGCAGTTTTCGCTTAGCTTCAGTGAAATTGGCATGATTGCACTGACGTATCAGGTCACCGCGTCTCTATTGCAGCCATGGGTCGGTCTGTATACCGACAAACACCCCAAGCCTTACCTGCTGCCCTCCGGGATGATCGTGACTTTGCTGGGCATAGTGCTGCTGGCGACTGCCGGCAGTTACCCGATGCTGCTCGTCGCTGCTGCAGTCGTTGGTATCGGTTCCGCCACTTTCCATCCCGAAGCATCGCGGGTGGCCCGGATGGCCTCGGGCGGTCGCTTCGGTACTGCGCAATCCACATTCCAGGTAGGCGGCAACGCCGGCTCAGCGATTGGTCCATTGCTTACCGCAGCCATCGTCATTCCGCACGGACAGTCTGCGGTCGCATGGTTCGTGATTGCGGCAATCGCCGCCATCGCTGTTCTGTGCCGACTCACCGGCTGGACACTGACACATGGAAACGCCCAGTTGAAGGGGCTGGCGCGCAACCAGAAAGAAGGGCTCAGCCGCTCCGGTGTCATCCAAGCCATCGTCGTGATTTGCATCCTGATGTTCGCAAAGTTTGTTTACATCGCGTTGTTCACAAACTACTTCACCTTCTACCTGATGCAACGGTTCGGGCTTGGTGTGCAGCAAAGCCAGATGTTCCTGTTCATTTTCCTGGCTTCGGTAGCCATCGGTACCTTTGCTGGCGGGCCGGTGGGCGACCGCATCGGCCGCAAGGCCGTCATCTGGATTTCATTTCTGGGTGTTGCGCCGTTTGCCTTGGCCCTGCCGTACGCCAATCTGTTCTGGACCGCTGCTCTTGCCAGCGTGATTGGCCTCGTGATGTCGTCGGCATTCGCTGCACTCGTCGTCTATGCGCAAGAGGCAGTACCGGGCCGTGTCGGCTTGGTGTCCGGATTGATGTTTGGGCTGATGTTCGGCATCGGCGGCATTGGTGCTGCCAGTCTCGGACAACTGGCCGATGAGTACGGAATCATCTGGGTCTACGGTGTTGCTTCGTTCCTCCCGCTTCTTGGCCTGGCTACCGCTTTCCTCCCGAATACGCGCAAGTGAATAGCGATTTTGCCAAACCTCCGGGAATCGAAGAACGGCACCGGCACGCGACTATTGGCGCGGCTCAAGGTATTTCTCATCCGCTGCTAAACGACGTCCGGCCATGTTAGTTTGGTTCTTCGAGAGTAGTAAGGAACGAACATCCTGGACGGAGAAGCAGCATGTCAATCGATAACGCATTAGCAAGCCTGGCGGTCAGGAATCAAACGGCAGCGGTGGCATGGTACGAGGCGCTGTTCGGACGACCGGCTGATTCCATTCCCATGCCGGAGTTGGCGGAATGGAAGTTTGCCGGCGGCGGATGGTTACAGGTTTATCAGCTTCCGGAGCGAGCGGGTAAGGGGTCCTGCACGCTCGCCGTAGGCAATATCGAGGAAGTGGTGGCGCATGTTCAGAAACTGGGTATTGATGCGAGCCAAAGAACCTTAGGCGCCAAGGTGAAAACGCTGATGATTGCGGACCCCGACGGCAATCATATTGCATTTGCGGAGACTCTTGATAAGAGTATGGCGCGATAGGCACGCGAATGCCCCTGTAGTGTGATGGCCAATGCCACGTCATAGTGGTCGGCAGTACCAGTTTCGTGAAACCGAAGGCCGGCCCTGCTCTCGGAAGTTCGCAGGCCGGCTAATCGTTACACCGTCGCCATGCCGCCGTCGACCAGTAAATTTTCGCCGAGAATGTATGCCGACTCATCGCTGGCCAGGAACAACGCCGCCTTTGCAATCTCTTCACCGCTGCCAAATCTGCCTGCAGGAACTTTCTTGAGCAGCTCCCCTGCCCATGCCTGTACCTGTTCTGTGCTCATGCCAAGTTTGCCGTAAATGGGGGTGTCGATTAGCCCTGGACTGATGACATTGACCCGCACGCCGGCTTCCTTCAGTTCGGATGACAATGTTCTCGCCAGCGACCGGATTGCGGCCTTGGTTGCGGAATACACGCTCAGATTGTCGATTCCCTGATCGGCAAGCGTAGTGGAAGTAAAGATGATGCTTGCCGGATTATTGAGGAAAGGCAGCGCCTTCTGCACGGTATAGATCACTCCTTTCAGGTTGACGTCGATCTGCTCGCCGATATTTTCCTCGTCGGCGATTCGGAAGGGAGAGGGTTTGGCGATCCCGGCATTGGCGAAGACGATGTCAAGCTTGCCGAATGCGGCGTGGATGTCGGCGAGCGCCCGTGCCATGTCTGAAGGTGACGCAACATTGGCACGCAAGCAGAGGACGGAATCAGGCAATTGCAGCTTTGCCTCCCTGACCCGTTGCGCGTCCTGCCCGATAATCGCGACCCTAGCACCCTCTGCAATAAACAGTTTTGCAGTAGCGAGTCCTATGCCGGTTGTGCCACCGGTGATGAGCGCAGTCTTGCCGTTAAGTCGGTCCATGGTGTTCCCCTAAAGAAAGTTGAAAATCTACGTGACCCGGTATTTTGTACCGATCGGTACTTAATATACCGAGTGGTACAATAATCGTCAACATACTTTTGTAGGTCTTCTGAACATGACACAAGGAAGAGGCCGGCCCCGGAACTTCGATTCGGACGAAGTCCTTGATGCGGCACTAGCGGTTTTCTGGCGAAATGGCTTTGATGCCGCCTCGCTATCCGAACTCACCGGCGCAACAGGTTTGACAAAACCGAGTCTGTACGCCGCGTTTGGCGACAAGGAAGCGCTCTATCTCAAAACCCTGGAGCGTTATAAGGAATACTGGCTTGGACGCCACCTGGCCTTGATGGAAAGCGAGCCGCAGGGGAAGCGCGCGATCGAGCTTCTCCTGCAGTCTATCGCGGACATGCTTTCCCATCCCGCGCTGCCCGGCGGCTGTTTCGTCGTCAATGGGATATCCGACCTGGGGGGCGAACGAACCACGGAAGGAATCGAAGCGGCACTTCATCTGGCATTGCAGGCTTGCGAAAGTGCGCTTGAAGACAGACTCGCTCGCGCAAAGCGCGACGGCCATGTGGCCGACACGGCCGACATCACCGGACTGGCCAGCTTCTTTTACACCATCATCGCAGGGCTTGCCGTCAAAGCGAAGGCGGGGGCAAAAAGAGAGCAGCTCGACGTGAGTATCAAACTCGCGATGACGGCATGGCCGCACCCATTCAACTGAAGACGCTCCGGTGCGGACGAGTTGCAGGGCGTTACACCCTTGAACACGTTATGCGGGTCTCATGAGCAACTAAAGTGAAGAAATTTCCTGGCGCTGCTGTTTCTTGCTACCGGCAATGTCTGCTTGCGGACAAAGGTGGCAGGTCATGGCAACGTCCCTACTTTCCGGCCCGGCGCCCAGAAGGTCAATGCCTTCCCACTCAGGGGCGAGATGCCTCCACCGGCCCTGATACTTTTCCCATGTCGCCCCTTCGTCGTTACGACGAGCCCAAATCATTTTATTGAGCTTTATGGAGTCGGACTGGAAAGACACTCGAATCCATCACGCATGCAGCCTGATTTGCGACAGCCATAATGGGCGCGCCGGGTCTTTGTAATATCCCGGCTTCCGAGGATGCGGGCACAGGCAAGGATCCACATTTGCCGACAAGAACGCGGCAATCTGGAGCAGACAGCGAAGCCGAGGGGTCTGCCATTGCCGGCTAAAGTGATTATTTCTTCTATACTGAGCCACCATTCACCCAATTCAACGGAGTAGTTGCTTGGCCTTAACTTTCAATCCCAGCATCGCACCGGGTCACGACGCGATCTCCATCATTGAAAGCATCACTGACGGCTTTTTTGCGGTGAGTCGAGATTGGGATTTCTGTTATGCAAACCGACAGGCGGAAAAAATCCTCAGGATCCGGCGGGAAGAACTGCTGGGCAAGAATTTATGGAGCCTTTATCCCGGACTGGTCAGCAGTGAGTTTGAAGCGGCATATCGGCGCGCAGCTAACGAGAACGTTCCTGTCACCCTGACCGCCTACTATCCTGACCACGACATTTGGTACGAGGTCCATGTTTATCCGGGCACCAACGGGCTTTCGGTGTACTTTCGCGATGTGACAGACCGGATCCGTGCCGAAGAAAAACTACGTGAAAGCGAGCACCGCTTTCGTATGATGGCAGACTCGATTCCACAGATCGTTTGGATCATCGATGAAGCCGGCCGTGGCGTGTACTTCAACAAGCAGTGGTTTACCTACACCGGCGTAGCGCTGGATTCCATTTCCCCCGAGGAGCTGGCTGCAGACTTTGTGCATCCCGGTGATCGGGCAATCACCATGCAAGCATGGGCGCTTGCACAGCAAAGCGGTCAGATTTTCAGCGTGGAACACCGCATTCGCTCAGCGTCGGGAACGTATCGCTGGTTCCTTGTGCGGGCGGAACCGTATCGGGATCCGCAGTCAGGCAAAGTCACCCGATGGTTCGGCACATCCACCGACGTCCATGATCAAAAACTGGGTGAAGCCGCACTCAGAACAAGCGAAGAGCGATATCGCTCGCTGTTTGAATCGATCGACGAAGGCTTTTGCATCATCGACGTGCTGTTTGATGACGTAGGTCGTCCGTATGACTACCGATTCTGTGATGTCAATCCGAGTTTTCAACAACAATCCGGCCTGGTCGACGTCGCTGGAAAGACCATACGGGAATTGGTCCCGGATCATGAAGCGCATTGGTACGACATCTACGGCCGTGTCGCGATGACCGGCGAATCGGTCCGGTTCGAAAACGAAGCCAAGGCACTGAACCGCTGGTTCGATGTGTTTGCATCGCGAATCGAGGAGGAGGATGGTCCCAAGGTTGCGATTCTGTTCAAGGATATTACTGAAGAAAAGTACCTGGGTGATACGCTGCGGCGAAGCGAGCAGGCCGCAATCGAAGCCGCTCGGCAAGCCGAAGCTGAACGTCACCGGCTGGATGCGATGTTGCAGGCTGCTCCAGTGGGCATCGTGGTGAGCGATGGAAATGGCGCCATCCTGCTTACCAATGCAGCGCATAAACAGTTATGGGGACACTACCCGGACACCAGGAGCTCCGACGAATTCGGCGCATGGAAAGGCTGGTGGGCCGATCACTCGGAAAGACATGGTCAGCTCGTGGCGCCTGGCGAATGGACCACTGCCCGCATCCTGGGCGGCGAAGAAAGTCCCCGCGATATCGTTACCATCGAATCCTTCGACGTGCCGCCGGTACACCGTACCGTTTTGATTACCGGTGCGCCGGTAAGAAATGGCGAGGGCGAGATCGTGGGGGCGGTGGTGGCGCAAATGGATATCAGCGACCGGATCAGGGCGGAAGACGCCTTGCGGCAAGCGGACCGTCGCAAGGACGAGTTCCTGGCGATGCTGGCCCATGAGCTGCGCAATCCGCTGGCGCCGATTGCGGCTGCAGCGGACTTGCTCGCACTCGCCCGCCCGGACGAGGCGCGGATCAAGCAAACCAGCAGCATCATCACGCGCCAGGTAAAGCACATGACCGGACTGGTGGATGATTTGCTTGATGTTTCGCGTGTTACGCGAGGCCTGGTAAAGCTCGACAAGGTAACGCTGGATGTAAAGAAGATTGTGGCCGACGCAATCGAGCAGGTGCGGCCGTTGATTGAGGCGCGCCGACACCGATTGGCCGTTCATACGCCGCCGGAATCCGCTGTTGTATCGGGTGATGTGAAGCGGCTGGTGCAGGTCATCACCAACCTGCTGAACAATGCCGCGAAGTACACGCCGGAGGGTGGTGACATTATCCTGAGCATGGAGGTAGACGGCCGCCATATCAAGATTGCCGTTTCCGATAACGGCGTTGGGATGACGCCGGAGCTTCAGGCACGTGCCTTCGAACTCTTCACCCAGGCAGTACGCGCATCCGATCGCTCGCAGGGCGGCTTGGGTATCGGGCTGGCATTGGTGAAAAGCCTGGTGGAGCTTCATGGAGGCTACATCACTGTCCACAGCGGCGGTATCGGTAAGGGAAGCCGATTCGTGGTGTGCCTGCCCCATTTGAATGAACAAGAGGCATTACCGGCTTCTCCAGGTCATGCTGCCGGTATAAATGTGCAAAGCAAAACATTCAAGGTCATGGTGGTGGATGACAATGCCGATGCGGCACAGATGCTTGCCATGTTCATTGAAGCGCTGGGGCATCAAGTGCTTGTCGAACACCAATCCCGCAGGGCGCTCGAACGCGCCCGGATCGAAATGCCGGATATTTGCCTGCTCGATATTGGCTTGCCCGACATGGACGGCAATGAGCTGGCCCGGCGACTTCGCTTGCAGCCGGAAACGGCGAAGGCAATCCTGATTGCGGTGACCGGCTACGGGCAGGAGCAGGACCGTGATGCCGCGCTGAATGCGGGCTTTGATCATCATTTCGCCAAACCGATCGACAGCGCGAAACTCACCAGCCTGTTGGCTGAAAAGAATAGTCGATAACGAAAATCCCATTGCACGCGGTAATTGCCACAGCCGCGATGCACGGCTAGCGCCCGACACATGTCTTATCTGGCGCTGGCCGATTAGCCTGATTCTGGTGCGCGAACGCGTCGAGCGGGATTTCCGGTGGAAGATACGCGAGCGTCCGCTATCGGTCATCGTCTTAATGATTGATAGCGGACGCTCGCAATTACTATGCGAGAGAGTCCGGCAGGTTGTGCCGGTGGGTGACAGGACCGGTTTCCCGGTCTGTCCCTTACTCCACCGTTACCGACTTCGCCAGATTCCGCGGCTTGTCCACATCGGTGCCCCGTGCCAGCGCGGTGTGATACGCCAGCAACTGCAGCGGCACCACGTGCAGGATCGGTGACAGGTCGCCGTAGTGTTCCGGCAGGCGGATCACATGAATGCCATCGCTCGACGAGATGCGTGAATCGGAATCGGCGAACACGTATAGCTGGCCGCCGCGTGCACGCACTTCCTGCATGTTCGACTTCAGCTTCTCGATCAGCGTGTCGTTCGGCGCAACCGTCACCACCGGCATTTCCTGCGTAACGAGCGCCAGCGGGCCGTGCTTGAGTTCTCCTGCCGGATACGCCTCGGCGTGGATGTATGAAATCTCTTTCAGCTTCAATGCGCCTTCCAGCGCGATCGGGTAATGCAGGCCGCGGCCGAGGAAGAGGGCGTTTTCCTTGCGTGCAAAACTTTCCGCCCAGCCGATGATGTGCGGCTCGAGCGCCAGCACGCTTTGCAGCGCCGTCGGCAGGTGGCGCAGGTTTTTCATGTGGCTGCTTTCCTGCTCCGGCGTCAGGCGTCCGCGCATCTTTGCCAGCGTCAGGGTCAGGAGGAACAGCGCGGTCAGTTGGGTCGTGAAGGCCTTGGTCGATGCAACACCGATCTCCGCGCCCGCACGGGTCAGGTACGACAACTCGGTTTCGCGCACCATTGCCGACGTGCCGACGTTGCAGATGGCGAGCGAATGCTTGTGGCCGAGTTCCTTCGCATACTTCAGTGCGGCCAGCGTATCGGCGGTTTCGCCCGACTGCGATACCACAACGATCAGCGCATCCGGATTGACGGCCGGCTTGCGGTAGCGATATTCGCTGGCGATCTCGACATTGGTTGGAATGCCGGCGATCGATTCCAGCCAGTACTTGGCGGTCATCGCCGAGTAGTAGCTGGTGCCGCAGGCGAGCACCTGGATCGCGTTGATGCGCTCGAACACGGTGCTGGCCTTCTGGCCGAACAGGCCGGGAACGAAGCCTTCGATGCCTTCGAGCGTGTCGGTGATTGCGCGCGGCTGCTCGAAGATTTCCTTCTGCATGTAATGGCGGTACGGGCCAAGGTCGATTGCACCGGAATAGGCATTGACCGTATTGACGGCGCGCTCGACCGGCTGGTCGTTCTTGTCGGTGATGCGGATGCTGTCGCGCTGCACGTCGACCACATCGCCTTCCTCCAGGTAAATGATTTGGTCGGTGGTGCCGGCCAGCGCCATCGCGTCGGAGGCAAGGAAGTTCTCGCCCTTGCCGAGGCCGACCGTCAGCGGGCAGCCGAGGCGCGCGCCAACGACGCGGTTCGGCTCATCCTTGCAGAACACCGCAATGGCGAAGGCGCCATGCAGGCGCTTCACCGCTTTCTGTACGGTGCGGAACAGGTCGCCGTCGTACAGGTGATTGACGAGGTGAGCGATCGCTTCGGTGTCGGTCTGCGACTCGAAGCGGTAATCGAGCGCCTTCAGTTCATTACGGATTTCTTCGTAGTTTTCGATGATGCCGTTATGCACCAGGGCGATGCAGTGCTCACCCTTCTTGTTGGACGAGAAATGCGGGTGGGCATTGTCGGTGATGGGCGCGCCGTGGGTGGCCCAGCGGGTGTGGGAGATGCCGGTGAAGCCTTGGAAGCCGGTCTGCGAAATCTGCATGTCCAGTTCGGCCACGCGCGATACGCTGCGTGCTCGCTTGAGGCCGCCGTCATGCACGGCGACGCCGCAGGAGTCGTAGCCGCGATATTCAAGGCGCTTCAGGCCTTCGATGAGGACAGGGACGATATTACGTTGCGCAACTGCGCCGACTATGCCGCACATGATGGTTTCCTATTTCTTGAGTTTCACGGGCCGCTTCCAGCCTTCGATGGTGGTTTGCTTGCTGCGCGAAAGGGTGAGCTGCCCTTCCGGCGCATCCTTGGTCAGGGTGGTGCCGGCGCCGAGGGTTGCGCCCTTGCCCACCCGCACCGGCGCGACGAGTTGCGTGTCGCTGCCGATAAACACATCATCTTCGATCACGGTGCGGAATTTATTGACGCCGTCGTAGTTGCAGGTGATTGTGCCCGCGCCGATGTTAACGCGCGAGCCGACTGTGGTATCGCCGATATAGGCGAGGTGGTTCGCCTTGCTGCTGGCAGCAATCTGGCTGTTCTTGACTTCGACGAAATTGCCGATGTGTACGTCGTTGGCGAGTTCGGTCCCGGGGCGCAGCCTTGCATAGGGACCGATGATCGAACCAGCCCCGATGATTGCATCTTCAATATGGCAGAACGGCTTGATCTGCACGCCGGCGGCGATGCGCGCGTTCTTGATAACGCAATGCGCGCCGATGGTCGCGCCGTCTTCCACTTCCACCGTGCCTTCGAATACGCAATTCACATCGATCGCGACATCGCGTCCGCAGGTCAGTGTGCCGCGTATGTCGATACGTGCCGGATCGGCGAGGGTGACGCCTTGCTCGAGCAGTTTGTCGGCAATGTTGCGCTGGTGGATGCGTTCCAGTCCGGCCAGCTGCACCTTGCTGTTCACGCCGAGCGTTTCCCAAACGGCGCCCGGTTGGGCGGAGGTCACTTCAACGCCATCGGCGACGGCGCGGGCGATAATGTCGGTCAGGTAGTACTCGCCTTGTGCATTGTCGTTGGACAATGTTTCCAGCCACTTCTTCAGTTTTGCCGTCGGCGCGATCATGATGCCAGTGTTCACCTCGCGAATGGCGCGCTCTTCGTCGGAGGCATCCTTTTGCTCCACGATCCGGACAATTTTGCCGTTCTCGCGCACGATTCGCCCGTAACCGGTAGGATTTTCCAGTTTGACGGTGAGTATGGACAATTTGTCGGCCAACTTATTGCCGCCTGCGCTGTCCAACAATTGCTGCAATGAATGGGCGGTCGTCAACGGCACATCGCCGTACAGCACCAATGTCGGTACCTTATCGTCCAGGTGCGGCACCGCCTGCATCACTGCATGACCGGTGCCGAGTTGCGGTTCCTGCTTGGCAAAAGCGATATCGGGCGCCTTGACCGATTCAGGCACGGCATCGCCGCCATGCCCATAGATCACGCAAAGCCTGGAAGGCGAGAGTGCGCGTGCCGTATCGATGACATGCGAGAGAAGCGGCTTGCCGGCCAGCGGATGCAGCACTTTGGGAAGAGCCGATTGCATGCGCTTGCCCATGCCGGCAGCGAGAATGACAACGTTCATATGAGAGATATTGTGGGAATGCAAAATTTTATCATGCGGTATCCACGCGCCTTTGCCGAGAAGTTACGCTGGCTTGTGGTTGTCGGCCTGGTGCTTGGCATTGTCGGTTGCAGTGCGGTTCGTTTGGGCTATAGCAATGGCGAGAGTGTCGCTTATTGGTGGTTGAATGGCTACGTCGATATAGAAGGTGATCAACAGCCCCTGGTTAAACGACATCTTGAAAACTTTTTCGCATGGCACCGCAAGACGCAATTGAAGGATTATGCCCAGTTATTCGCCCTGGGACAGCAACGGATTCAACAACAGGTCACGCCGGCGGATCTGCAAGCGGACTATGACGCGATCAAAAAACGCACGCTTCTGGTGGTCGACAAGGCATTGCCGGATCTAACCGAACTGGCGCTGTCGCTGCAACCGGAACAACTGGCGAATCTTGAAAAGAAATTCGCATCGAATAACGAAACTTATCGTAAAGAGTATCTCCGCGGCGATCTTGAGCAGCGTCAACTTTTTCGGTTCAAGAAAGTCATGAAACAGGCGGAATTCTGGTTTGGGAGTTTCAGCGAGGAGCAGGAGGCGCAAATCCGTGCCGCATCCGATGCGCGTCCCTTGAACAATGAACTAGCGATGGCACAGCGCGTTCGCAGGCAGAAGGAAATGCTTGCGATGCTCAGGCAGATCCAGGCAGAAAAGCCGGGGCGGGAGGCGGCGCTGAAGATGGTAAGGCAGTACGCCACTGCAGCGATGGATTACTTTGGCGATGCGCAGCACAAGGCCTTCGCCGATGCTTCCAATGAAGCGAACATGCGGATGATGGCAGTCATCATCAATCTGACGACGCCGGAACAGAAGGCGCACGCCGACAAGCGCCTGCAGCAATTTATCAATGACTGCCACACGCTCTCAAACCGAGCTTAGAGCCGATTTCAGAAGCGTGTAAGGAGCGAATCCCGCCCTGCGATGTCCGTTCGCCGCACCAGTCGGCGTTATCAGTTCGTCAGGCCATCCGGGGTTGACCGTTGGACGCTGTGAGCCCGCCATCGACCGGGAGGTTGACGCCGTTCACGAAGCGCGCGTCATGGCTGGCGAGGAAAGCGATCACATCGGCGACTTCCTCCGGCTCGGCGCCGCGCGCCATCGGGATGCGCTGCCTGAACTTCTCCATCAGTTTTTCGTTGCCGTAGATGTCTTCGGTCATGTCGGTGCGCGTGAGGCTGGGGCAGACCGCATTAACCCGGATGCCGTCCCTGCCATGGTCCATCGCCAGCGCGCGGGTGAAGTTCGTCACCGCGCCCTTGGCTGCGTTGTAAAAGCTCAAGCCCCAGTCGCCACCAAGGCCGGAGACCGAGGATACGTTGACGATGGACCCGCCGGTCTTGATCAATTCCGGGATGGCTACCCGGCTGCAGTAGAAGACGCCATCAAGATTGATGGCCATGACTTGCCGCCAGTCTTCCACGCGCGCCTCGGTCACCTTGCCGACCGGCGCAACCGCTGCATTATTAATCAGCACATCAAGGCGGCCAAATGCCTTCAGCGTGTCCTGCACCAGCCCTTCGACTTCGGCAAGGATGGATACATCGGTCACGCGTACCAGTTTCCTGCCCTCCGGCAGTCCGGCCGCAACCTTGTCGAGCTTGGATCTGGTGCGTCCGGCGAGAACGACCAATGCGCCTTCGGCAGCGAAACGCCTGGCGGTTGCTTCACCGATGCCGGAACCGGCGCCGGTGACGATCACGACTTTGTCATTGAATCGATGCATATGTTTTTCCTGAGTGGTTGAAACCTTTGCTGTCATGGACGGCAAGATAGCCTTTCAGTTCACGAGCTGCATGCAGGAAAATGCCGGCGCCGTGTCTCTTCAATCATCCATGGCCGTAAAGCGCACGACATTCGCCGGCGTGGTAGCGCAGGGTTCTTCGTCAAATGCGATATCACCATCGGCGGATGCGGCACCGGTCGCCTTCAGGTCGGCAAAGCCGAACAGTTCTCGATCCATCAAATGCGATGGCGCAACGGTCGATAATGACGAAAAAATGTTCTCGACCCGTCCCGGAAACTTTTTCTCCCAATCGCGCAGCATCGCCTTGATCTGCTTGCGCTGCAGGTTTTCCTGGCTGCCGCACAGATCGCATGGAATGATCGGGAACTGCTTGACGGCCGCATAGCGTTCCATGTCCGCTTCCTTCACATAGGCCAGCGGACGAATCACGATGTTCTTGCCGTCGTCCGACTGCAGTTTCGGCGGCATGCCCTTGAGCTTGGCGCCGAAGAACATGTTCAGGAAAAAGGTTTCCAGGATATCGTCGCGATGATGGCCAAGCGCGATCTTGGTCGCGCCGAGTTCGCCCGCGACGCGATACAGAATGCCGCGCCGCAGCCGTGAACATAGCGCGCAGGTGGTCTTTCCTTCCGGGACGACGCGCTTGACGATGCTGTAGGTATCCTGGTTTTCAATATGGAAGGGCACGCCGAGCCTGGTCAGGTACTCCGGCAGGATATGCGCGGGGAAATTCGGCTGCTTCTGGTCGAGATTGACGGCGACGATGTCGAAATGGATGGGTGCGCGTTCCCGCAAGGTGAGCAGGATATCGAGCAGGCCGTAGCTGTCCTTGCCACCCGACAGGCAGACCATCACCTTGTCGCCGTCTTCGATCATGTTGAAATCGCCGATCGCCTGTCCGACGAGGCGGCACAGCCGCTTGTGCAGCTTGTTGTTTTCATAGGCGATTTTCTCGGCCTGCCGGGTAGGGGCGCCGCTGTCGGCAACAGGCGCCGTGTCGATGGATGAATGATTCATGGTTACTCCGGCTCAAGCCTTGATCTGGAAAACTTCAACGCCGACCGAGTCGCAATCCGGATACACGTCCGGCTTCTCGGTCGACACGCGCACCGCGCGCACCTTCGGATGCGCCAGCATGGCCTTGGCCACGTCGTCGCAGAGCGTTTCCTGCAGATGAATATGACCCTGCGCCATGCGTCTGGCGATGGTGTCGCGCATGAAGTCGTAGTCCACCACTTCTTCGAGATGGTCTTCCTTCGGCGTTGAGACCGCCAGCGGGATGAACAGGTCGACATTGATCAGCACGCGCTGCTCGCCCTTCTTTTCGAATTCATGGACGCCGATGTTGATCTGCACTTCATAGTTGCGCAGGAACAGGCGGCGGCAATTGGCAAGACCGGGATGGGACAGGGAAGAGAGCATGGTGTGGTGGGCGTGCGGGTAAAAGTATTAGGATTAAAAGTGCTGCTCTGTGTTGACTGAATTACTTGGCAATAAACATGACGTCGCGCTGCAGGGGTATCAGGTGCTGGCCGCCATCGACCAGCAGCGTTGTGCCGGTAATGGCAGGCGATTCTGCGACAAAACAGACTGTTGCCGCAACATCTTCCGGCGTGCTGGAGCGCCCCAGCGGCGTGACCGCATGCGCCTTTGCGAACCCGTCCTCGGTCTGCTCGCCGGACACCAGCGTGATGCCGGGCGCAACCCCGACGACGCGCAGCCGCGGCGCCAGTGCCTGCGCCAGCATGGTGGTGGCGGTGTGCAGCGCGGCTTTGGACAAGGTGTACGACAGAAAGTCCGGGTTCAGATTAAACAGTTTCTGGTCGAGCAGGTTGATGGCGACCGCCCGGCCGTCCGCCGGCGTGGCCTGGTAGAGCGCCTGGGTCAGCAGGAGCGGGGCTGCCAGGTTGGCACGCATATGGGCATCGAGCAATGCAACCGAAAAATCCTGTGCGCTGTCCTGCTGGAATAACGACGCATTATTTACCAGGCAGGAGACCGGCGCCTGCAGCGCCGCGGCGGCATGCGCCAGCAGGGTCCTTGCCTGTGCCTCGTCGGCGAGGTCGCATTGGACGGCCGCCGCGCGCCGGCCCATTGCTTCGATCTCGCTGACAGTGTCCAGCGCTTCCCGCTCCGAATTCCGGTAATGCACCGCCACGTCCCAACCGCGGCCGGCCAGCGCCAGCGCGATCGTGCGTCCGATGCGTTTGGCCGCGCCGGTGACAAGTGCAACTTTGCGAATTTCTGCGGTCATGTGCTCGTGGATGCTGATGTAAGAGAGGATGCCGGGATAGCTCGGCACTGCCGGCGGGCGGACACACATATTTACAATGTCCTGCGTCGATTTCACTACAATATCGGACATGCAACTGCAACTGCCCGAACCTTCCTTCGACGCGCTGACCGCGTCGCGCTCGCTGCAAACCCTGATTTCCAACGACATCCGCCGCAATTCCGGCTGGATTTCCTTCGCACGGTACATGGAGCTGGCGCTGTACGCGCCCAGCGTCGGATATTACAGCGGAGGCGCAGCGAAACTGGGCAAAGACGGTGATTTTACAACCGCGCCCGAAATCACGCCGCTATTCGGCCAAACGCTGGCGCATGTCGCCGCCGACCTGATGCGGCAGACCGCGCCGCAAATTATTGAATTCGGTGCCGGCACCGGCAAGCTGGCGCGTGACATCCTGACTGAGTTGTCCGCCATGGGCATCGCCATCCATCGCTACCTGATCGTCGAAGTGTCCGGGGAGTTGCGGGCGCGGCAACAGCATGTGCTCAAGGGATTTCCGCAGGTAACCTGGCTGGATCATTTTCCGCATTCGTTTGCCGGGGTGGTGATCGGTAACGAAGTCCTGGATGCGATGCCAGTGAATCTGGTGGTGAAGACCGATGGCGGCTGGAAAGAGCGCGGCATCGGTTTATCCGCAAAGGGCTTTGTGTACCGCGACCGGGCATGCGACGCTGCGCTGCTGTCCCAGATTCCGGATCCGGACAATCTGCCGATCGGTTACCTGACCGAAGTCCATCCGACTGCCGCCGGTTTCATGAATTCTCTGGCAGGCATGTTGAATGCCGGCCATCACGACACCGGGCATGGTGGCGCGGCCATCCTGATTGATTACGGCTTCCCGGCGCATGAATACTATCTGGGGCAACGCGATCAGGGCACGCTGATGTGCCATTACCGGCACCATTCCCACCCGGATCCGTTTTACTTGCCGGGGTTGCAGGACATTACCGCCCATGTCGATTTCACCGCCATGGCGCGCACGGCGGTCGATGCCGGCCTGGACATGCTCGGCTATACCAGCCAGGCCGCGTTCCTTCTCGATGGCGGCATCGGCGATTTGCTGCTACGCATCCCTCCAACCGACCAGTTGCGCTACCTACCGCAATCGAATGCGGTGCAGAAACTGATCTCGCCCGCCGAGATGGGTGAGCTGTTCAAGGTCTTGGTGGTAGGCAAGGCAGCCGGCCTGCCGGAGAAATTCAGCCGCAATGACCGTAGTCACAGGTTATGATGGTTGCAACGTCCGGCGCCAAACGGCAGGACTGAAGTCATTGAATCCACTAGCCCGGGAAAGCGCATGATCCGTTGGTTCCTGACCATTTTCGTTGCGCTGATCGTTTTTTCCGCGCTCCTGCCCTGGCTCGAAAAGCTTGGCGTCGGGCGCCTGCCCGGCGATGTGCGTTTCACCTTGTTCGGCAGAAAGTTCTTCCTGCCATTTGCGTCGACCATCCTGCTATCGCTGCTGGTGTTCGTGGTGGCGCGCCTCTTGCCGTGATGTGCCGGCCATGCGGCACTTGATTATCGAAGGAGCAGACCGATGATCCGCTGGGTCGCGGTGATTTTCGTCGCCTTGCTGGTGTTTTACCCGCTGTTGCCGCAATTACTGACCAGATTGCGCGTGGGACGACTCCCCGGCGACGTACGGTTCAAACTGGCAGGACAGATATTCTGCCTGCCGTTTGGCTCTACCGTACTGTGGTCGGCAGCGGCTTTCCTGATCGCCGAGGCGGTGCACTGGTTTTATTAGCCTAAACATTCACCCGCGCCGCCTGACCGGTCTATCAATCAGGATGCTTTGTAGAACACGTAGTCTGCCTGGTATTTCACCAGTTTCTTCGCACCGACATTGGTTGCGCCGCAGCTATCCGCCGGCGCAACGCCGCCTACAGTATTCAATCGCTGGATGTAAGTCACGCCCATCATTGCGCCGCTACCCATTGCAGGGTTTGCCTGTACCAGTTGCAGCGGGATCGCGCCGGCGTTGGGTGCGGGGGCAACGGCGAGCTGTTTGCCGGTGACCTTGCTGCCGTCATTGGATTCCCAGGTCGGGCCGCCGTAATACTTGCCGACGGCCTTCTTGTTCATGTCATACAGGACAGCATCCGGACCGGCGAACACCCATTCGAAGGTACCCGCTGTACCGGCCTTGGCACGGCATTCATAGGTCAGTTCGCCGATGCCGACGGTCTTCATTACCGGTTTGTTTCCCGCCGGGACAGCGACTGCTGCAGGCGCATCCGGGGCGCTCATCATGCCCGAAGGCGTCGAGCAGGCGGCAAGCATTGCAACCATTGCAATTCCGGTCATTACAGGGAGGGTATTTTTCATGTGGAGCTCCTAAGCAGGTAGTTGATAAAAAGCCTTGTTGCAAGGCTTTTACGCCGGGGCAATGCATTTGGATTCAATTACCGTTACTGTGGATGCTTTTTCTGCATTTATGGCCTCGACCCTCGAACAACTGCGCGAGCGATATGGAAGCCGACATAAATGGCTGGTGCTGCTGACGGTCATGATCGGCACCATGGCATCCATCCTGTCGTCGACCATTGTCAATGTGGCAGTGCCGGATCTTAGCCAGCACTTCAGCCTCGGACAGGAGCGCGCGCAATGGGTATCGGCCGGATTCATGCTGGCCATGACCCTGTCGATGCTGACGACACCCTGGTTGCTCCTGCGCTTCGGATTGCGGCAAACCTATAGTGGTGCGATCTTGCTGCTGCTGGCTGGCGGGGTGGTGGGTGGTTTCAGCTTGAATTACCCGATGCTGCTGGCCATGCGGGTGGCGGAAGGGCTGGCGGCGGGCGTATTGCAGCCAATTCCGGCCATCGTCATCCTGCGGGCGTTCGACGCCAAGGAACAGGGCAAGGCAATGGGCATCTTCGGCTTCGGCGTGGTGCTCGCACCCGCCCTCGGGCCCAGCGTCGGCGGTGTCCTGGTCGAGCATTTCGGCTGGCGCTCGATCTTTTTCGTCGTGGTGCCGTTTTGCCTCGCAGTGCTATGGCTGGTCAACCGCTTCCTGGCTGTCAATTCCCCGATGATGGGCGAGGCCAAGCGTCTTGACTGGAAAGGCCTGCTGTTGGCCGGCATCTGCACGACCTGCCTACTGAACGGAATGGTCCATTTGCATGACGACCGCCTGCAGGCAGCAGGCCTGTTGCTGGTCGGCGCGGCCAGCCTGATCGGATTCGTCCTGTACCAATTACGGGCGGATGCGCCGCTGATCAACATGACGCTGTTCAGCCACCGCCAGTTCGCGATGGGAGCGCTGGTTGCGTTTATCTACGGGGCCGGCCTGTTCGGCTCCACGTACCTGCTGCCGGTCTATATGCAGATGGCCCTGCATTACTCGCCATCGGACGCAGGACTCGTCCTTCTACCGGCCGGCGTGATACTGGGAGTGACAATTATTGCCGCCGGCAAGCTGGCAGATCGCTTCGCACCCAATATTCTCGTATCGGGCGGTCTGTGCCTGCTGGCCCTGTCCTTCGGCCTGATGGCAACGGGGTCTACCGCCACCAGTTACGTCACGTTGATGGCATGGACAATCATTGGCCGCGTCGGTCTCGGATTCGTATTGCCGTCCCTCAGCCTCGGCGCAATGCGTGGGGTTGAATACGATCTGATCGCCCAAGGCGCAAGCACGATCAATTTCCTCCGGCAGCTTGGCGGCGCCATCGGCGTGAGCTTGGTCGGTGTTGTGCTCGAATGGCGGCTTGAGGTCCGCCATACCGGCTTGGCAGCGGAAGGCGCCGACGAGAGCGCGCGTGTCGATGCATTTAATGAAACATTCCTGTTCGTCGCCTTGTTATGCGCTGCGGCCGTACTGGCCGCATGGCGAATGCGGCCATCCCCCGCAGAGCGCAATAAGTAATAAAACAAAAATCCTTTTGGTTTTCAAATTCCGGTGTAACTTGCGGTTAAAATATTGCCGCAAAGCAGTTTATGCCGGAATGACACCATGTCGTTCCTCCTGCATGTCTGATCAGCTTCCTGGTGCAAGGCGATGCAACCATCAAACCCGAACGAGGATCTTCCTGACACGGATGTATTTCCCAGCACCCAGGGATTGGTGGAGTTCGCCGAGAGGAAACCGCCCGCACCGCAGCTTCCAGTCGCTCTGCAATCGCCTCCAGCGTCACGCCGCAAGGATCATTCAGCTGATATGACTCGCCAGGCTAGCCGCATCCGCCGGCTGCTACTGGTTGCCGTTTTCGGGATGTGCTACCTCATCGGACTGACCTTGCTGCATCTTGAAGGTATGGTTGGTCGCGTGACAGTAACGGTCGCTGCAGCCGCCGTAATCCTGTTTATGGCCGGTTTCTTCAGCATATTCGCCGCTGGAATTAATCAAAAAGCCAAAGAAAAGAATCTGACTTCCCCGATTGCATGGTGTGCCATCGCGATCCTGCTCGGCGTCCTGTATGCGGCTCCCGAAAGCCGCATCCTGTTTGTGCCGTTCGCCTTTGTCCTGATGGCGCACGGCATGTACCGGCTGTCGCGAAATACGCTGCTCATGATGGCCGGCACGCTGCTTGCCGGCTATGCCGGTGTGATCGGTCTCCATTCGCTGCAGCAGACCGATGTACCGGACTGGAAACTGCCATGGCTGGAATGGCTCACGCTCGCGCTCACCCTGTCGACATTCGTCGTACTAACCACGCGTATCCGACGCCTCCACAGCGCCTTGCACAAGGCGGGACGAAAAATTCGGCATATCGAGGAACACGCCCGACGCGATCAGCTTCTCGGTTGTTACAATCGGCGGTACCTGATCGCCGCGCTCGACGAGCAGAAGCGGCTGGCAGACGAAACCGGTGCGCCGCTGTGCCTTGGTGTGATCGACCTCGACCACTTCAAAAGTATCAACGATGAAGTAGGGCACCTTGCCGGTGACGAAGTACTGCGCACATTTGCCCGGATTGCCGAGTCCAATGTGCGCTAGGGCGATGTGTTTGGTCGCTACGGCGGCGAAGAATTCGTGCTGATCCTGCCGCAAACGCCGCTGCTTGCCGCGCTCAATACCGCCGAGCGCATCCGCGAGCAGGTAGAGCAGCATGGCTGGCAGGGGAAATCCCTGCGTACCGTCACGGTCTCCATCGGGCTGACGCAATACATCCCGGGTGAATCGGTGCTCGACCTGTTTGCCCGTACCGACACCGCGATGTATCTGGCCAAGCGAGGCGGGCGCAACCAGGTCGTGGTTGAAGAGCCAGGCATCGAACTATGGCAGACGACCGGAACAGATATGCAATATTGAAAAATTTCCTGCAATTTTCGATTTCCGTGCCGTTAATAGTAGGTGTCCAACCAAGATCTGCCTTCAGTGCTGTCTCACGGCATGCTGAATAGATCGGATTGTTTATGACCGCACTGCACAATCTCACAGCACTTCTCGTCGATCCGCATACCGGCATGCGGGCCAACATGCACAATATGCTGAACCTGTGCGGCATCACCAGGATCGAGCACGCCGTCAGTTCAGGAGCGGCAATCAAGGTACTGAAGAACAAAACGTACGATCTCATCCTGTGCGAATACGACCTCGGCGATGGTCAGGATGGCCAGCAGTTGCTCGAAGACCTTCGCCATAACAACCTGATTCCGCTGCTAACTGTATTTATCATCGTCACCGCCGAACGTGCTTATGAACGCGTGATCAGTGCGGCGGAATTCACGCCTGACGACTATGTGCTCAAGCCGTTCACTCCGGATAAGCTTCTGGAGCGCCTCGCACGTACCCTGGAAAAGCGCACTGCGTTTCGCCCGGTGTATCGCCTGATCGACCAGGGCAACCTGCGGGAAGCAATCAGCATGTGCCAGGAAGCGGAGAGCAGTTCCCGCCGGTACGTCTCCGACTTCATGCGTCTGCGGGCCGAATTGCATATCACCCGGGTGGAGCCGGCCGAAGCCGAATCGATCTATCAACAGGTGCTGGCAGCCAAACCAGCTGCCTGGGCGCGTCTTGGATTGGCAAAGACGCTGTTCATGCAGCAGCGTTTCGACGAAGCGGAAGAGCTGCTCACCGCCTTGCTGGCCGAGAACGGCAAATACATGGATGCCTATGACTGGCTTGCCAGAACCCATGAGGCAAAAGGCCAGCTTGCTGCGGCGAAGCAGGTGCTGGCGGATGCCGTCGCCGTCTCGCCTCATGCGGTGCGGCGCCTGCGCAAGCTGGGAGAGGTCGCGCTCGAGGCCGGCGACGTGGATACCGCCGAGCGTTCGTTCCAGAAAGTGGTCAGCAAAGCAAAATACTCCGAATTCCGCGATCCGGAAGATCATGTACGGCTGGTGCAGACCCTCGTAACCAAAGGCGATGGAGAACAAGCGGCAAAGGTGGTGCGAGACATGGAAAAATCCATGTCGGGTTTAAGCAAAACGCAGGCATGCCGCGCGTTGTCAGCAGCCATGCTGCATACGCATAACGGTGACGCCGACAAGGCCGCCGCAGAATTGGAAGCTGCAGTCGCCGCCTGTCGCGACACCTTGGGTTTGTCCAACGATATGAAGATGGCACTGGCCAAAACCTGCCTGCAGCATGATCTGGAGGACAGCGCGTCGGAAGTCATGCGCGACGTCATGAGCAATGCATCCGAAGGAATCGCCATGACGAAGGCGATGCATGTTTTCGAGCAGGCCGGGCGCAAGGACCTCGCGGAAAGCGTGGCGCAGGAGAGCCGGCGGCATGTCATCGAGTTGGTGTCTTCCGGCGCCGAAAAGGCAAAGCAGGGCGATTATCAGGGCGCGGTCGAACTGATGACGACGGCGGTCCGCAAGCTGCCCGACAACCCACAGGTCGCATTCAATGCCGCTCTTGCCGTGCTCAAGTATCTGGAAAACCTTGGCTGGGAGCCAAGACTCGGAGAACAAGCGCGAAGTTATATTGATTCCGCCCGCCGGCTAGACCCCAGCAACCCGCGCCTGGTGCCGCTGGGCGAGCTGCATCAGAACATCCTGAAAAAATATGCGATTGCCAAGGTCAGGTGAGGCCTGAACCTCGCGTTTCCAGCGGATATTGAACCCGTCGTCTGACTGCCGGTCTGATGTGCGCCAGCCTCGCTTGAGGTTGCGGTAAACTGGAATCCCGCTAAATATGGGGCTTGAAAAACGCAGCGAGTGGTTTGTTTTTCGACCGAAGCAAGCCTGCGCAGTGGTTTTTCAACTCTTGCTAAGGATTGCAGGCCGACTGTTGCAGCGATATGCCTCCGAGTTATGTCCGACGAAAATAATCCTCAAATACCACCTGCCAAACCAACCGTCGTGGACGCGCCGTCCGCAGCGATGCCAACCGATACCAACGGCCCGATGATGCGCCGCCGGCTTGATCGTGCGGACTCTCCATGGGGGCAAACGCGCCGGGTCATTTCCGCGCGTTTTCGGGCGTTGTCCGACAACGTGTTGAAAAGCCTGACCCGCCGTACGCTGAAGATTGGCATTTCTGCGCGTATCTTTCACCCGGAACTTGGGTCAAAAGGCTTGCGCAGCAAGACCTTGCAATACCTCGAAGAGTCCATTGCGCAATGGGTCATGTCTCGAGACGTGTTGGTCTTCATGATTCCAACTGTCAATAACAGTGGATTGTTGCATCCAAGCAATATCCGTCTGCGCGATTATGCGAAACACCTGGACGGCCTTGTGCTTCAGGGCGGAGCCGATGTCTCGCCTCAAACATACTCGGAAGTGGCAACCCGGCCCGAGTGGGGCGGCGACCGTGCTCGTGACATGTATGAGCTGGAGTTATTGCATGAGTTCGTTGAAGCCGGAAAACCGGTTTTGGGCATCTGCCGAGGTTGTCAGTTAATCAACGTTGCATTTGGTGGCACCCTGTATCAGGACATAGCGTCCGACGTGCCGACCGCAATCGAGCACGTCAATGACCTATATGACAGTCATTACCATGAAATTCATTTCCCACAGGGCTCGTCGCTCGCTTCGCTGTTCCCTGCTAAATCCAAAGCATTAGTTAACTCTATCCACCATCAGGCGGTAAAGGATCTGGGGCGCGACCTGATTGTCGAAGCATTTTCGGGAACTGACAACATCGTTGAGGCAGTTCGCTATCGCAAGGCAAATTTCGTGATGGGACTGCAGTGGCATCCGGAGTTTCACCGTGCCGGAAGCGCAGAATTGCTTGACTGCACTCCTATTCTCGACGATTTTCTACGTGCCGCCCGTGAGACCCGCTTCTGAGCAGTGTCCCCCAATGGAATTGGCGAACTCGCAACGTCCGTAAAAATTACCGGGCAAACAGTATTTTGAGTTGACAAGCCAAGTACCTTCGCCTATAGTTTGGGGTTCCCCACGGAGAGGTGGCCGAGTGGTTAATGGCAGCAGACTGTAAATCTGCCCTCTAACGAGTACGCTGGTTCGAATCCAGCCCTCTCCACCAAGGTTTCGGTGCAAGTTGGTGCATTCGCGAGGCGTTCTGCACAATTCGGGTCGTGGCTTTGGGTGCGGAATGTGATGTGCGGTTGAGGTTGATGGTCCTTGCGGGTGTAGCTCAATGGTAGAGCTGAAGCCTTCCAAGCTTATGACGAGGGTTCGATTCCCTTCACCCGCTCCAGTTTTTTGGCTGGACGCGCCCAGTGCGGGCGGCGGACGGCAAGTTGCCCTTGTAGCTCAGTGGTAGAGCACTCCCTTGGTAAGGGAGAGGCCACGTGTTCAATCCACGTCAAGGGCACCAGGTTTGCATTGGTTTGACATCTCAAGATCAGTAAGCATTCGGGCGCGTGCCTGGACATTCTCATCAAATCGTTAGGAGTCTAAAATGGCAAAAGGCAAGTTTGAGCGGACCAAGCCGCACGTGAATGTAGGCACGATTGGTCACGTTGACCATGGCAAGACCACGCTGACGGCGGCGATTGCAACGGTGTTGTCGAAGAAGTTTGGAGGCGAAGCCAAGGCGTACGACCAGATCGACGCGGCGCCGGAAGAAAAGGCGCGCGGCATCACCATCAATACCGCCCACGTCGAATACGAAACCGCCAACCGCCACTACGCGCACGTTGACTGCCCGGGCCACGCCGACTATGTGAAAAACATGATCACCGGCGCCGCGCAGATGGACGGCGCTATCCTGGTATGCTCGGCCGCCGACGGCCCGATGCCGCAAACCCGCGAACACATTCTGCTGGCGCGCCAGGTCGGTGTGCCGTTCATCATCGTGTTCCTCAACAAGTGCGACATGGTCGACGACGCCGAACTGCTCGAGCTGGTCGAAATGGAAGTGCGCGAGCTGCTGTCGAAGTACGAGTTTCCGGGCGACGATCTGCCCATCGTGCGCGGTTCTGCCAAGCTGGCGCTGGAAGGCGACAGCGGCGAACTGGGCGAGCAAGCCATCATGAAGCTGGCCGAAGCGCTGGACACCTACATCCCGACACCGGAGCGCGCCATTGACGGCGCCTTCCTGATGCCGGTGGAAGACGTGTTCTCGATCTCTGGTCGCGGCACTGTGGTGACCGGTCGTGTCGAGCGCGGCATCATCAAGGTTGGCGAGTCGATCGAAATCGTCGGTATTCGCGATACCCAGACCACAACCTGCACCGGCGTGGAAATGTTCCGCAAGCTGCTCGATCAGGGCCAGGCGGGCGACAACGTTGGCGTGCTGCTGCGCGGTACCAAGCGTGAAGACGTCGAGCGTGGTCAGGTGCTGGCCAAGCCGGGTTCGATCAAGCCGCACAAGCATTTCACCGGCGAGATCTATGTACTGTCGAAGGATGAGGGTGGCCGTCATACCCCGTTCTTCAACAACTATCGTCCGCAGTTCTACTTCCGCACCACCGACGTGACTGGTGCGATTGAACTGCCGGAAGGCAAAGAGATGGTGATGCCAGGTGACAACGTGTCGATCACGGTCAAGCTGATCAACCCGATCGCCATGGAAGAAGGCCTGCGCTTTGCGATCCGTGAAGGCGGCCGTACCGTCGGCGCCGGCGTCGTCGCTAAAATCATCGAGTAATCTTGTTGCAACGCTGCAGAGTGCGGATTGATCGGCATTGCAGCGTTGCTCATTTAAGTAAATGTTTTCACGTAGGGGTATAGCTCAACTGGCAGAGCGTCGGTCTCCAAAACCGAAGGTTGGGGGTTCGATTCCCTCTGCCCCTGCCACCGATTCAGTCGGTGCAGTGGTCGTTAACTGCACTATGACGCCGAAAGTAACAACGTATGTCTAACCAGCCCGTCGAAACAGTCACCACATCGAGCGACAAGATCAAGGTCGCCCTGGCGATTTTTGCTGTTGTTGCGGGTATTGTCGGCTTTTATGTCTTGTCGGGCCAGCCGACTATCGTTCGTGCCGCCGCCTTGGTTGGTGGTCTGGTCGCAGCAATTGCATTGGCATGGACGTCGACTTCCGGTCGCGAATTTATTGGCTTTTCAAAAGAAGCTGTGCGCGAAACGAAGAAGGTAGTTTGGCCGACCCGAAAAGAAGCGCTTCAAATGACCGGAATTGTCTTTGCATTTGTAGTGGTGATGGCAATCTTCCTTTGGGGTACGGACAAGCTGCTGGAGTTCGTTCTCTATGACTTGATTCTAGGCTGGAAATAACCATGAGCGAGAACATGCAAGATAGCCCGCAAGGCGCCTCGGCAGTCACTCACTCTGGCGGCAGCAAGCGCTGGTATGTGGTTCACGCCTATTCGGGTATGGAAAAAAGTGTTCAGCGTGCACTAATGGAGCGCATCGATCGCGCTGGAATGCAGGACAAGTTTGGTCAAATCCTGGTGCCTACGGAAGAAGTCATCGAAGTCAAGAATGGCCAGAAATCTGTGACCGAGCGTCGTTTCTTTCCTGGCTACGTGCTGGTTGAGATGGAAATGACGGACGAGACGTGGCACCTGGTAAAAAACACTAGCAAGGTCACTGGATTCATCGGTGGCAAATCCAATAAGCCCACACCAATTCCGCCGCACGAAGTTGACAAGATCATGCAGCAGATGCAAGAAGGCGTCGAAAAGCCGCGTCCCAAAGTGCTGTACGAGGTGGGAGAGTTGGTTCGGATCAAGGATGGTCCCTTTACTGACTTCAACGGCAATGTTGAAGAAGTTAATTACGAAAAATCGCGGGTGCGTGTATCAGTCACAATTTTCGGTCGCGCCACACCGGTTGAATTGGAATTCGGGCAAGTCGAAAAAGTTTGATAGGCACTGCGGAAAACCGAAATCAATAAACGCAGTCGCACTCTCTTCATCCAAGAACAAAAATACTTATCAAGCGCCGGTTGGAGCGCCGCATGCACACCGCCTGCCAAATCTGATCAATGCAGCAAGAGGAGCCAAAGTAGCCAACGCGGCGAACCGGCGCTAATACTCATTTAACAGGAGCCACCATGGCAAAGAAAATCATCGGTTTTATCAAGCTGCAAGTGCCAGCTGGTAAGGCCAACCCGTCCCCACCTATCGGTCCTGCGCTGGGTCAGCGCGGTCTGAACATCATGGAATTCTGCAAAGCGTTCAATGCACAGACCCAAGGCGTCGAGCCGGGCCTGCCGATTCCAGTAGTGATCACCGCATTCGCCGACAAGTCCTTCACGTTCGTGATGAAGACTCCGCCGGCTACGATTCTGATCAAAAAAGCCGCTGGCATTCAAAAGGGCTCTCCCAAGCCGCATACGGACAAAGTGGGCAAGATCACTCGTAAGCAAGCAGAAGAAATCGCTACAACCAAGATGCCGGATCTCACGGCAGCTGACATGGATGCAGCCGTGCGTACAATCGCCGGTTCTGCTCGCTCTATGGGCATCACGGTGGAGGGTCTGTAATGGCTAAGTTATCGAAACGCGCGAAGGCGCTGAAAGCAAAAGTCGATCGTACCAAGCTGTACCCGTTCGACAACGCAATCGCACTCATCAAAGAGTGTGCAACTGCGAAGTTCAATGAGTCGATCGATGTCGCGGTGCAGTTAGGTGTCGATGCGAAGAAGTCCGATCAAGTGGTTCGCGGTTCGGTGGTTCTGCCGTCCGGCACAGGCAAGACGGTACGTGTCGCAGTATTCGCATCCGGCGACAAAGCCGAAGCGGCAAAAGCAGCAGGCGCCGACATCGTCGGTATGGAAGATCTGGCTGATCGTATCAAGGCTGGCGACATGCCTTTCGATATCGTGATCGCCTCGCCGGACACCATGCGTATCGTCGGTACGCTCGGTCAAATTCTCGGTCCGCGCGGCATGATGCCGAACCCGAAGGTCGGCACCGTGACTCCGGATGTTGCCACTGCTGTCAAGAACGCAAAGGCTGGTCAGGTTCAATACCGTACCGACAAGGCCGGTATTATCCACGCGACCATTGGTCGTAAATCCTTCAGCGACAATGAGCTCAAGTCCAATCTTTTGGCGTTGATCGAAGCATTGAACAAAGCAAAGCCTGCCACAAGCAAGGGCGTCTATCTGCGTAAGGTTGCAATTTCGTCCACGATGGGTGCAGGCGTGCGAGTTGATCAAGCGTCACTGACCGCTTGATGTTTTGAATAAAGTCCTCATGTATAAGAATTGCGTGAGGCGAATCTTTGGGCCGGATTGCTTTTGGCTGTATTGAGGGCAGTCCGGATTGTCAAAGACCGTTGGGCGGCGTGCATGCAGGTAATGCGCAAAGTTAAACCGCGATGAGAAGTCATTGCACCCAACGCAGATGGTGAACCCGAACAAGTTTCGTAGTCTCAACGCTGCGCAATTCACATGATTTGCCAGTACTGAACTCCTGAACTTCGGACGCCGTGTTCGAACCGATGTCCGGCATTCGCCAGACATCATTTTTGGAGGTTGATCTTGAGTCTCAATCTGAATGACAAAAAGGCCGTCGTTGCTGAAGTCTCTGCAAAGGTAGCAAACGCACAGACGATCGTCGTGGCCGAATACCGTGGCATCCAGGTTGGTCACTTGACGCAACTGCGCGCCAAAGCGCGTTCCCAAGGCGTGTATATGCGCGTGTTGAAAAACACACTCGCACGTCGTGCCGTCGAAGGAACGCAGTTTGCTGGCCTTGCCTCCGAAATGACCGGCCCGTTGATCTATTCGATCTCTGAGGACGCCGTTGCTGCTGCCAAAGTCGTTCACGACTTTGCCAAAGGCAATGACAAACTGGTCATTAAGGCAGGTAACTATGCAGGAAAGTCGCTTGATAAAGCGGGTGTTACTGCATTGGCCAGCATTCCGAGTCGTGAAGTCCTCATCTCCCAGTTGCTGGGTGTGATGCAGGCTCCGGTCTCCGGCTTTGCCCGTGCGTTGGCTGCACTCGCAGCGAAGAAGGAAGCCGAAGGCGCTTAATTCAAGTGCGCTTTCAGTTCTTCTGCGTCAGTACCGATTAGATGTAATTACCGAATCAATTTAGGAGTTTCAAATGGCAATTAGCAAAGACGATATCCTTGAAGCAGTAGGCCAAATGTCCGTTATGGACCTGAACGACCTGGTCAAGGCTTTTGAAGAAAAGTTCGGCGTGTCCGCAGCTGCAATGGCAGTTGCTGGTCCTGCCGGTGCAGGTGGTGGCGGTGCGGCTGCAGCTGAAGAGCAGACCGAGTTCACCGTTATCTTGTCCGAAATCGGCGCAAACAAGGTTGGCGTCATTAAGGCAGTTCGCGAAATCACCGGCCTGGGCCTGAAAGAAGCCAAGGACCTGGTTGACGGTGCACCGAAGCCAGTCAAGGAAGGCATCGCCAAGGCGGATGCAGAAGCTGCAAAGAAGAAGCTGGAAGAAGCTGGCGCGAAAGCCGAACTCAAGTAATTTCGGCTTTGCGATTGGATTGCGGAACAGAATCGAGCATCGCAATATTCTGTTCCCGGCTGATTAGTAAGGCGCCGGAGTCAAAGCGCGGAATCCTCTCCAAAAGAGCGGGTTCGGCTTTGGCTCCTTTGTCGTTTTCAAATTTTGTTGTGTCGGTGTTGAGTTGGAGCCCGGTCTTAGTCTTTGAGGGCAGGCAACAAAATTAGTTTAATCGAGCTTAGTTTAGTTGAGCTCAAGGACCGAGACTTGAGGTTTCGCAGGCCGCAAATCATGACCGTGCCGAGCAAAATCTGAATTCTCCATCCTTCCCTGTCACTCACGGAGTGTCCATGCACTACTCATTTACTGAGAAGAAGCGTATTCGCAAGTCATTCGCGAAGCGCGCCAACGTTCACAATGTTCCGTTTCTCCTGGCCACCCAGCTCGAGTCCTATTTGGGCTTCTTGCAGGCGGACAAACCGGCCTCGCAACGCAAGAATGAAGGTTTGCAATCCGCCTTCACCTCGATTTTCCCAATCGTATCGCACAATGGATTTGCTCGGCTAGAGTTTCTGTCTTACGTGTTGGGCGATCCTCCGTTCGACGTAAAAGAGTGCCAACAGCGCGGATTGACGTTCGCTTCCCCGCTGCGCGCCAAGGTTCGCCTGGTCATTCTGGACAAGGAATCACCCACCAAGCCGGTCGTGAAGGAAATGAAAGAGCAGGAAGTCTACATGGGCGAACTGCCCTTGATGACGACCACCGGCTCCTTCGTGATCAACGGTACCGAGCGGGTGATCGTATCGCAGCTGCACCGTTCGCCGGGCGTGTTCTTCGAACACGACCGTGGCAAAACACATTCTTCCGGAAAGCTGCTGTTTTCCGCGCGGATCATTCCTTACCGCGGGTCATGGCTCGACTTCGAATTCGATCCAAAGGACATCCTGTTCTTCCGTGTCGACCGTCGTCGCAAAATGCCAGTGACAATCCTGCTCAAGGCAATCGGCATGACACCGGAGCAGATTCTCGCCAACTTCTTTGTGTTCGATAACTTCACTCTGCGTTCTGAAGGCGCGGAGATGGAATTTGTTTCCGAACGCCTGCGTGGCGCAGTCGCTGGTTTTGACATCAGCGACAAGTCCGGAAAAGTCATCGTGTCGAAAGACAAGCGGATCAATGCGAAGCATGTTCGTGAAATCGAGGCCGCCGGCATCAAGCATATTTCGGTGCCAGAGGATTACCTGCTGGGCCGTATTCTGGCCAAGAACATCGTCGACGCCGACACCGGCGAAGTAATTGCCAGTGCCAATGACGAGCTCACCGATGAATTGCTCGGCCGTCTGCGCGAGGCGGGGGTGACAGATATCCAGACTCTGTACACCAACGATCTCGACCAAGGCGGCTATATTTCGCAAACATTGCGCATGGATGACACCGCGGACCAGATGGCCGCGCGCGTGGCGATCTACCGCATGATGCGTCCCGGCGAGCCGCCGACGGAAGATTCCGTTGAAGCATTGTTTAACGGATTGTTCTACAGCGAAGAACGTTACGACTTGTCGGCCGTGGGCCGCATGAAGTTCAACCGCCGTATCGGACGCGACGAACTGACCGGTGCGATGACCTTGTCAAACGAAGATATTCTCTCCGTCATCAAGATCCTGGTGGAATTGCGCAATGGTCGCGGCGAAGTGGACGACATCGATCACCTCGGAAACCGTCGCGTTCGTTGCGTTGGCGAACTGGCAGAAAACCAGTTCCGCGCTGGATTGGTGCGTGTAGAACGTGCTGTAAAGGAACGCCTCGGCCAAGCCGAAGCGGACAACTTGATGCCGCATGACCTGATCAACTCGAAGCCGATTTCCGCCGCAATTCGCGAATTCTTCGGTTCTTCGCAGTTATCACAATTCATGGACCAAACCAATCCGCTGTCGGAAATCACGCACAAGCGCCGCGTCTCAGCGCTTGGCCCAGGCGGCCTGACCCGCGAACGTGCCGGCTTCGAAGTCCGTGACGTGCACCCGACCCATTACGGCCGCGTGTGCCCAATCGAAACACCGGAAGGCCCGAACATCGGTCTGATCAACTCGCTGGCGCTGTATGCCCGCCTGAATGAATACGGCTTCCTCGAAACGCCCTACCGCAAGGTCGAAGGTAGCAAGATCACCAACCAGATCGATTACCTGTCCGCGATCGAAGAAGGCCGTTACATCATCGCCCAGGCGAATGCGACCGTCGCCAAGGACGGCACATTGTCGGACGAGCTGGTATCGGCCCGTCAGGCTGGCGAAACCATCCTGGTGTCGCCGGAGCGCGTGCAATATATGGACGTTGCGCCAGGCCAGGTTGTGTCCGTCGCTGCATCACTGATTCCGTTCCTTGAGCATGACGACGCGAACCGTGCATTGATGGGTGCCAACATGCAGCGCCAGGCCGTGCCTTGCCTGCGTCCGGAAAAAGCCTATGTTGGCACCGGCATCGAGCGCACTGTCGCGGTCGACTCCGGCACGACAGTGCAGGCATTGCGTGGCGGCGTGGTGGACTACATTGATGCGGGCCGCGTGGTTATCCGGGTCAACGACGATGAAGCTGCTGCCGGTGAAGTTGGTGTGGATATCTACAACCTCATCAAGTACACGCGTTCGAACCAGAATACGAACATCAACCAGCGTCCAATCGTGAAGGTGGGTGACCGCGTTGCAAAGCATGACGTTATTGCCGACGGCGCGTCGACCGATCTTGGCGAGTTGGCCCTCGGCCAGAACATGCTGGTCGCCTTCATGCCATGGAACGGTTACAACTTCGAGGATTCGATTCTGATTTCGGAAAAGGTCGTAGCCGATGATCGCTATACCTCGATTCACATCGAAGAACTGTCGGTCGTTGCACGTGATACCAAGCTGGGGGCCGAAGAAATCACCCGTGATATTTCCAATCTGGCAGAAAACCAGCTGGCACGTCTTGATGAATCCGGCATCGTCTACATCGGTGCGGAAGTTGAGGCAGGCGATACACTCGTCGGTAAGGTGACACCAAAAGGCGAAACCCAGCTGACACCTGAAGAGAAGCTGCTGCGCGCGATCTTCGGCGAAAAAGCATCCGACGTGAAGGACACATCCCTGCGGGTTCCGTCCGGCATGGTAGGCACCGTCATCGACGTCCAGGTCTTCACCCGTGAAGGTATTCCGCGCGACAAGCGAGCACAGCAGATTATCGACGACGAATTGAAGCGCTATCGTCTCGATCTGAACGACCAGCTGCGTATCGTGGAAGGCGATGCGTTCCAGCGTCTCGAGAAGATGTTGATCGGTAAAGTCGTCAACGGCGGCCCGAAGAAATTGGCAAAGGGCGCTGCCGTGACCAAGGAGTATCTTGCCGATCTGGACAGGTATCACTGGTTTGACATTCGCCCAGCAGACGACGATGTCGCAGGCGCCTTGGAAGCCATCAAGGAATCGATCGCCGAGAAGCGTCACCAGTTCGACCTTGCCTTTGAAGAGAAGCGCAAGAAACTGACCCAGGGTGACGAGTTGCCGCCGGGCGTACAGAAAATGGTCAAGGTGTACCTCGCGGTCAAGCGTCGCCTGCAGCCTGGCGACAAGATGGCGGGTCGTCACGGTAACAAGGGCGTGGTCTCTCGTATCGTGCCAGTCGAAGACATGCCGTACATGGCTGACGGTACGCCGGCCGACATCGTGCTGAACCCGCTGGGTGTGCCGTCGCGTATGAACGTTGGCCAGGTTCTCGAAGTGCACTTGGGATGGGCGTCCAAAGGCTTGGGCCTGCGTATCGGCGAAATGCTGCAACAGCAGGCGAAGGCCGCCGAACTGCGCACTTTCCTGACGACCATCTACAACGAATCCGGAAAGAGCGAAGATCTGGACAGCTTCTCCGATGACGAGATCCTGCAGCTGGCGGACAACCTGAAGTACGGTGTGCCATTTGCTACGCCGGTGTTCGATGGCGCGCATGAGGATGAAATCCGCCGCATGCTCGATCTCGCCTATCCGGATCCAATCGCCAAGCGGCTCGGTATGACACCGTCCAAGAACCAGGTCACGATGTACGACGGTCGCACCGGTGAGGCCTTCGAACGCCCGGTTACAGTGGGTTATATGCATGTACTGAAGCTGCACCACTTGGTCGACGACAAGATGCATGCGCGTTCTACCGGTCCATACTCGCTCGTTACCCAGCAGCCTCTGGGCGGCAAGGCGCAGTTCGGCGGCCAGCGTTTTGGCGAGATGGAGGTGTGGGCGCTGGAAGCCTATGGCGCGTCGTACGTGCTGCAGGAAATGCTCACCGTCAAGTCGGACGACGTCACCGGACGGACCAAGGTGTACGAGAACCTGGTCAAGGGCGATCACGTCATCGACGCCGGCATGCCGGAATCCTTCAACGTGTTGGTGAAGGAAATCCGCTCCCTCGGTATCGATATCGATCTGGAACGCGACTAAGCAAGTCGACAACGCAGGCGGCGCGAGTAACCCGCCGCCTGCGCAGCAGTACAAGCACAAGATATTTTTATTCACGCCACCCTGGAGTGATACATGAAAGCACTGCTCGATCTATTCAAGCAAGTTCAGCAAAACGAACAATTTGACGCGATTAAAATCGGCCTCGCGTCGCCGGAAAAAATCCGTTCCTGGTCCTACGGCGAAGTGAAGAAGCCGGAAACCATCAACTACCGTACTTTCAAGCCGGAGCGCGACGGCTTGTTCTGCGCCAAGATCTTTGGCCCGATCAAGGATTATGAGTGCCTTTGTGGCAAGTACAAGCGCCTAAAGCACCGCGGCGTCATCTGCGAAAAGTGCGGCGTCGAAGTGACGCTGGCCAAGGTGCGCCGTGAGCGCATGGGTCATATCGAACTGGCGTCCCCGACTGCGCACATCTGGTTCCTGAAATCGCTGCCGTCGCGTCTGGGCATGGTGCTCGACATGACGCTGCGCGATATTGAACGCGTGCTGTACTTCGAAGCCTACGTTGTTACCGACCCCGGCATGACACCGTTGAAGAAGTGCCAGATCATGTCGGAAGACGACTACGCCGCAAAGTATGAAGAATATGGCGACGACTTCACCGCATTCATGGGTGCAGAAGGCATCCGTGAGTTGTTACGTTCAATCGATATCGACCGTGACGTCGAGATGCTGCGCCAGGAATTGAAGGATTCGAAGTCCGAAGCCAAGATCAAGAAGTATGCAAAGCGCCTGAAAGTGCTTGAGGCATTCCAGCGTTCCGGCATCAAGCCGGACTGGATGATCATGGAAGTGCTGCCGGTCCTGCCGCCGGAACTGCGCCCATTGGTTCCGCTGGACGGCGGCCGTTTCGCGACCTCGGACCTGAACGATCTATATCGCCGCGTCATCAACCGTAACAACCGTTTGAAGCGGCTGATGGAATTGCGTGCGCCGGAAATCATCACCCGCAATGAAAAGCGGATGCTGCAGGAAGCGGTCGATTCGCTGCTTGATAACGGCCGCCGTGGCAAGGCAATGACCGGCGCGAACAAGCGACCTTTGAAATCGCTGGCTGAAATGATCAAGGGTAAGGGCGGTCGTTTCCGTCAGAACCTGCTGGGCAAGCGTGTCGACTATTCCGGCCGTTCGGTCATCGTGGTTGGTCCGCAGCTGAAATTGCACCAGTGCGGCCTGCCGAAATTGATGGCGCTGGAACTGTTCAAGCCATTTATTTTCAACAAGCTCGAATTGATGGGCCTGGCAACCACGATCAAAGCGGCAAAGAAGCTGGTCGAGATTCAGGAGCCGGTCGTTTGGGATATTCTCGAAGAAGTCATCCGCGAGCATCCAGTCATGCTGAACCGTGCGCCGACCCTGCACCGTCTCGGCATCCAGGCGTTTGAGCCGGTCCTCATCGAAGGCAAGGCGATCCAGCTGCATCCGCTCGTTTGCGCCGCGTTCAACGCCGACTTTGACGGCGACCAAATGGCTGTTCACGTTCCGCTGTCGATTGAAGCGCAGATGGAAGCCCGTACGCTGATGCTGGCATCCAACAACATCCTGTTCCCGTCGAATGGCGAACCGTCGATCGTTCCGTCGCAGGATATCGTGCTGGGTCTGTATTACGCTACCCGCGAGAAGATCAACGGCAAGAATGAAGGCATGATGTTTCCGGACGTGTCGGAAGTGATCCGCGCGTACGACAACAAGGAAGTGGAGCTGACCACTCGTATCACCGTACGGATTACCGAGTATCCGCGCAACGCTGAAACAGGCGAGTTCGTAAAGACAGTCAAGCGTTACGAAACTACTGTAGGCCGCGCGATTCTGTCCGAGATTCTGCCCAAGGGCCTGCCTTTCACCGTGCTCAATCGCGCGCTGAAGAAGAAGGAAATCTCGAAGCTGATCAACACATCGTTCCGCAAGTGCGGTCTGCGCGCCACCGTGGTGTTCGCCGACCAGTTGATGCAGTCAGGATTCCGTCTTGCAACACGTGCCGGCATCTCGATCTGTGTTGACGACATGCTCGTTCCGCCGCAAAAGGCAACGCTGATCGCGCAGGCCGAGCAGGAAGTGAAGCAGATCGAACAGCAGTATGCATCTGGCCTGGTGACTTCCGGCGAACGCTACAACAAGGTGGTCGACATCTGGGGCAAAGCGGGTGACGAAGTCGGCAAGGCCATGATGGAGCAGTTGAAGGTCGAGGAGGTTACCAAGCGCGACGGTACCAAAGGTACGCAGGAATCCTTCAATGCGATTTATATGATGGCGGACTCCGGCGCACGCGGTTCGGCCGCACAGATTCGTCAGCTGGCTGGTATGCGAGGCCTGATGGCGAAGCCGGACGGCTCCATCATCGAAACGCCGATTACCGCGAACTTCCGCGAAGGCCTGAACGTGTTGCAGTACTTCATCTCGACACACGGCGCGCGTAAAGGTTTGGCTGACACGGCGTTGAAGACGGCAAACTCCGGATACCTGACACGCCGCCTGGTCGACGTGACGCAGGATCTCGTTGTCACCGAAGACGATTGCGGCACGGCGAACGGTGCATCCATGAAGGCGTTGGTCGAGGGCGGTGAGGTCATTGAAGCGCTGCGTGACCGTATCCTTGGCCGTGTTGCTGCCAACGACGTCGTGAATCCGGAAGATCAATCGACGTTGTTCGAGGCCGGCACGCTGCTGGACGAAGACGGAGTGGAGGAAATCGAGCGTCTGGGCATCGACGAGGTGAAGGTGCGTACGCCGCTGACATGTGATACGCGTTACGGTCTGTGCGCCAAGTGCTACGGCCGTGATCTTGGCCGCGGAACGCTGGTCAATTCCGGTGAGGCAGTTGGCGTTATTGCCGCGCAGTCCATCGGTGAACCAGGCACGCAGCTGACTATGCGTACCTTCCACATCGGTGGTGCGGCGTCCCGTGCCGCAGTTGCGTCCAGTGTTGAAGCAAAGTCGAACGGTACAGTGCGCTTTACCGCGACCATGCGTTACGTCACCAATGGCAAGGCCGAACAGATCGTCATCTCCCGGTCAGGCGAAGTGCTGATCACCGACGACCACGGCCGCGAGCGCGAGCGTCACAAGGTGCCTTACGGCGCCACGCTGCTGGTCAAAGATGGCTTGGCGATTCGTGCTGGCACCGCATTGGCGACGTGGGACCCACTGACCCGTCCGATCATTACCGAATACACCGGTACGGTGAAGTTCGAGAACGTCGAAGAAGGCTCAACCGTGGCCAAGCAGATCGACGAAGTCACTGGTCTGTCCACCTTGGTGGTTATCGACGCAAAACGCCGCGGCTCGGCAACGAAAGTGCTACGTCCGCAGGTGAAGCTGCTGAACGAAAAAGGCGAGGAAGTGAAAATTGCCGGCACCGAACATGCAGTGACGATCGGCTTCCAGGTCGGCGCGCTGATCACGGTGAAAGACGGTCAGCAAGTCACCGTTGGCGAGGTGCTCGCACGTATCCCGACCGAGTCGCAAAAGACCCGTGACATCACTGGCGGTCTGCCGCGGGTGGCGGAACTGTTCGAAGCCCGGTCGCCGAAGGATGCCGGCATGCTGGCCGAAGTCACCGGTACGGTTGCGTTCGGCAAGGAGACCAAGGGCAAGCAGCGTCTCGAGATCACCGACATGGACGGCAACAAGCACGAGTTCCTGATCACCAAGGACAAGCAAGTGCTGGTGCATGACGGCCAAGTGGTGAATAAAGGCGAAATGATCGTGGACGGCCCAGCTGATCCACAAGATATCTTGCGACTGCTTGGCATCGAAGCGCTTGCGCGTTACATCGTTGATGAAGTCCAGGACGTCTACCGTCTGCAAGGCGTGAAGATTAATGACAAGCACATTGAAGTCATCGTGCGACAGATGCTGCGTCGCGTTCAGGTGGTCGATGCGGGCGATACTTCCTACATCCCGGGCGAGCAGGTTGAACGCTCCGAGTTGCTGGATGAAAACGACCGGGTCATTGCTGAAGACAAACGTCCGGCGACATACGAAAACGTGTTGCTGGGGATTACCAAAGCTTCCCTGTCGACCGATTCGTTTATCTCGGCAGCGTCTTTCCAAGAAACCACCCGTGTATTGACCGAGGCGGCAATCATGGGCAAAAAGGACGGCTTGCGTGGCTTGAAGGAAAACGTGATCGTCGGTCGACTGATTCCGGCAGGTACTGGTCTCGCATATCATCGAGCCCGGAAAGAGAAAGAGTCATGGGAAGTTGAAGAGCGCAATGCACTGTTGCAAGCTGAAGAGTCTGCTCGTGCGGCGGAAATGGAAGCTGCAACAACCGATGTGAACGGCGGCGGTGTGCAGGACGGTAGCGAAGCGTAAGCGGTAACGTTATTTCCACTGAAACGGCGCCAGGTAAATGCTTGGCGCCGTTTCTTTTTAACGAAGCTGGAAAACACGGTGCATCAAAGCGATTCATGCACAAAGAGTTGCATTAGGCGCAACATCGACCTTCGCCACAAGTCGCAATAGAAGTTCGTCGGGAAGCGCAACGGCGATTGACTAAGATCAGTATGCCGGATATACTCGCGAGTTCTCGATTTTAAGCTCCATCGGGCTTAAGCGTTCTTTGGTCTCAATTCGCTTTGGCGACGCTTCCCCCTATTGAAAAAATCGAACCGTGCAAGAAGTGCAGCACACATAGTATTCGTAAAACATGATCCACCCTCGGTCGCGAACAATCGTTTTCGTGACTGTATTTTTATTAACGTAGTATTTTTGTTGGATTAAAGACCGATGCCAACCATCAATCAACTGATTCGCAATCCACGGGTTTCCGCGGTTGTGAAGAGCAAATCGCCGGCGCTGGAAAACAGCCCGCAGAAACGCGGCGTTTGCACCCGCGTTTACACAACGACTCCAAAGAAGCCGAACTCCGCGTTGCGTAAAGTCGCCAAAGTGCGCCTCACCAACGGATTCGAAGTAATTTCGTATATCGGCGGCGAAGGCCATAACCTCCAGGAGCACAGCGTTGTGCTGATCCGTGGTGGTCGTGTAAAAGACTTGCCTGGCGTGCGTTACCACATGGTGCGCGGCGCTTTGGATACCCAGGGCGTGAAGGACCGTAAGCAGGCACGTTCGAAGTACGGTGCCAAGCGCGCGAAAGCAGCCAAGAAATAATTGAGGTTTCCGCCGGTGCTTGCACTGCGTGGAATAAAGGTCGTCCTGATTGGGGCGAGTAAGTGGATGCTTATGATGGGTGTCCGCGAGCAGTCGGCAAAACACTCTGTGCCGTCAGCTCAACTGAAGAGTGAAAGGAATCGAAATGCCACGTCGTCGTGAAGTCCCGAAACGGGAAATTCTGCCAGATCCAAAATTCGGCAATGTTGATGTTGCCAAATTCGTTAACGTGCTGATGCTGTCCGGTAAAAAATCGGTCGCCGAGAACATCATCTACGGTGCGTTCGAATATATTCAAACCAAGAGCGGCAAAGATCCGCTGGAAGTTTTCTCCGCTGCGATCGGCAACTGCAAGCCGATGGTCGAAGTGAAATCGCGTCGCGTCGGCGGTGCAAACTATCAAGTTCCAGTGGAAGTTCGTCCGGTGCGTCGTATGGCGCTGTCGATGCGCTGGTTGCGCGAAGCTGCAAACAAGCGCAGCGAAAAATCGATGCCCCAGCGCCTAGGCGGAGAGTTGATGGAGGCCGCTGAAGGCCGCGGCGGTGCGATGAAGAAGCGCGATGAAGTGCACCGTATGGCAGAGGCGAACAAGGCCTTCTCCCACTTCCGATTCTAAAGTGAGGCCGAGCAGAGTGCCATGCGCACATGACTCGGTCCGGCAGCATGTAGAAATCTGCCTTCGCACCGTTGAAGGCTTTGCAATGTAATTTGGTTAAAACCGGGCGCATCTCTTAAAAAGCGGCGCTCGGTTTTCTACCATATGGATTAATAACCTGAATCTCCGCCTGTGCGGGGACAAGCTTAGGATTAAATATGGCTCGCAAGACCCCCATCGAGCGCTACCGCAATATCGGTATCTCTGCTCACATCGATGCTGGCAAGACAACCACTACCGAGCGTATCCTGTATTACACCGGTGTCAATCACAAGATCGGTGAAGTGCACGACGGCGCTGCGACCATGGACTGGATGGAGCAGGAACAGGAGCGCGGCATCACGATCACGTCCGCCGCGACAACCTGCTTCTGGAAGGGCATGGCCAATAACTTCCCTGAGCATCACATTAACATCATCGATACGCCGGGTCACGTCGACTTCACGATCGAAGTTGAGCGCTCAATGCGCGTCCTCGATGGTGCGTGCATGGTCTACTGCGCAGTGGGCGGCGTGCAGCCTCAGTCGGAGACGGTCTGGCGTCAGGCTAACAAATACGGCGTGCCGCGTCTTGCGTTCGTGAACAAGATGGACCGCACCGGTGCAAACTTCTTCAAGGTGTACGAACAAATGCGTACCCGCCTGAAGGCGAATCCCATTCCCATGCAGGTACCTATCGGTGCCGAAGAAAATTTCGAAGGCGTGGTCGACCTCGTCAAGATGAAGGCAATCTACTGGGATGATGCGTCGCAGGGCATGAAGTTCGACTATCGCGACATCCCGGCTGAACTGAAGGCGACTTGCGACGAATGGCGCGAGAAGATGGTTGAAGCCGCCGCGGAAGCCAGCGAAGAGTTGATGAACAAATACCTCGAAGAGGGCGAGCTTACAGAAGCGGAAATCAAGCGCGCAATTCGTCAGCGCACGATCGCTGGTGAAATCGTTCCGATGATGTGCGGCACTGCGTTCAAGAACAAGGGCGTTCAGGCCATGTTGGATGGCGTGATTGAATACCTGCCGGCACCTACAGACATTCCGCCTGTCACCGGCATCGGCGAGAGCGAAGAGCCTGTGACACGCAAAGCCGAAGATTCGGAAAAGTTCTCAGCGCTGGCGTTCAAGATTATGACCGACCCATTTGTCGGACAGTTGATCTTCTTCCGCGTGTATTCCGGCGTTGTCAATTCAGGCGATACGGTGTTCAACCCTGTCAAGGGCAAGAAGGAACGTCTCGGCCGAATCCTGCAGATGCATGCCAACCAGCGTGAAGAGATTAAAGAGGTGCGTGCCGGTGACATCGCCGCTGCGGTTGGTCTAAAAGAAGCAACGACCGGCGATACGCTGTGCGATCCGGCGTCGATCATTACGCTCGAGCGCATGGTATTCCCTGAGCCGGTGATCTCGCAGGCGGTGGAGCCGAAGACAAAGCAAGACCAGGAAAAAATGGGCCTGGCATTGAACCGCCTTGCACAGGAAGATCCGTCGTTCCGCGTGAAGACTGACGAGGAATCCGGGCAGACAATTATTTCCGGTATGGGCGAATTGCACCTGGAAATTATTGTCGATCGTATGCGCCGCGAATTTAATGTCGAGGCAACTGTCGGCAAGCCACAGGTCGCTTACCGCGAAACGATCCGCAAGACTTGCGAAGAAATCGAAGGCAAGTTTGTCAAGCAGTCGGGTGGTCGTGGTCAGTATGGTCACGTCGTATTAAAGATTGAACCGCAGGAGCCGGGCAAAGGTTTTGAGTTCGTTGACGCTATCAAAGGCGGTACCGTACCTCGTGAATACATTCCTGCCGTTGAAAAAGGCGTACGGGAAACACTGTCTAGTGGCGTTCTCGCAGGCTATCCGGTCGTCGATGTCAAGGTGACATTGTTCTTCGGTTCGTATCACGATGTTGACTCAAATGAGAACGCATTCCGTATGGCTGCATCAATGGCATTCAAGGACGGCTGCCGCAAAGCAAGCCCGGTAATTCTTGAGCCGATGATGGCAGTTGAAGTTGAAATGCCAGAAGAAAAGATGGGCGACGTGATGGGTGACTTGTCGTCCCGCCGCGGCATGATCCAAGGTATGGACGACGTGGCTGGCGGTGGTGGCAAGGTAATCCGTGCCGAAGTGCCGCTGTCGGAAATGTTCGGCTATTCAACTACACTGCGTTCCTTGACTCAAGGTCGTGCGACATACACGATGGAGTTCAAGCACTACGCCGAAGCGCCGAAGAACATCACCGACGCAATCGTCACTGCAAAGAGTAAGTAAGCAAAATGCTGCTGCAGGGCTTTAGCGCTGCGGCAGCAAGATGAATATCACACCAAAATATTTAATTAATAACTCGTTCTTTTTGAAGGAATTTTAAAATGGCAAAAGGCAAGTTTGAGCGGACCAAGCCGCACGTGAATGTAGGCACGATTGGTCACGTTGACCATGGCAAGACCACGCTGACGGCGGCGATTGCAACGGTGTTGTCGAAGAAGTTTGGAGGCGAAGCCAAGGCGTACGACCAGATCGACGCGGCGCCGGAAGAAAAGGCGCGCGGCATCACCATCAATACCGCCCACGTCGAATACGAAACCGCCAACCGCCACTACGCGCACGTTGACTGCCCGGGCCACGCCGACTATGTGAAAAACATGATCACCGGCGCCGCGCAGATGGACGGCGCTATCCTGGTATGCTCGGCCGCCGACGGCCCGATGCCGCAAACCCGCGAACACATTCTGCTGGCGCGCCAGGTCGGTGTGCCGTTCATCATCGTGTTCCTCAACAAGTGCGACATGGTCGACGACGCCGAACTGCTCGAGCTGGTCGAAATGGAAGTGCGCGAGCTGCTGTCGAAGTACGAGTTTCCGGGCGACGATCTGCCCATCGTGCGCGGTTCTGCCAAGCTGGCGCTGGAAGGCGACAGCGGCGAACTGGGCGAGCAAGCCATCATGAAGCTGGCCGAAGCGCTGGACACCTACATCCCGACACCGGAGCGCGCCATTGACGGCGCCTTCCTGATGCCGGTGGAAGACGTGTTCTCGATCTCTGGTCGCGGCACTGTGGTGACCGGTCGTGTCGAGCGCGGCATCATCAAGGTTGGCGAGTCGATCGAAATCGTCGGTATTCGCGATACCCAGACCACAACCTGCACCGGCGTGGAAATGTTCCGCAAGCTGCTCGATCAGGGCCAGGCGGGCGACAACGTTGGCGTGCTGCTGCGCGGTACCAAGCGTGAAGACGTCGAGCGTGGTCAGGTGCTGGCCAAGCCGGGTTCGATCAAGCCGCACAAGCATTTCACCGGCGAGATCTATGTACTGTCGAAGGATGAGGGTGGCCGTCATACCCCGTTCTTCAACAACTATCGTCCGCAGTTCTACTTCCGCACCACCGACGTGACTGGTGCGATTGAACTGCCGGAAGGCAAAGAGATGGTGATGCCAGGTGACAACGTGTCGATCACGGTCAAGCTGATCAACCCGATCGCCATGGAAGAAGGCCTGCGCTTTGCGATCCGTGAAGGCGGCCGTACCGTCGGCGCCGGCGTCGTCGCTAAAATCATCGAGTAATCTTGTTGCAGAACTAATCGCTCTTTGACTACACACCGTTGCGGGCGCGTTCGCGCCCGTGACTTGCTCTTTAAGGAAAATCATGCAACAAAATCTCACAAAACAGAATCTTGTAAAGCAAAAAATCAGGATTCGCCTGAAGGCATTCGACTACCGGTTAATCGATCAGTCTGCACTCGAAATCGTCGAGACAGCCAAGCGCACAGGCGCAGTCGTCAAAGGCCCGGTACCGCTCCCGACGCGCATTCAGCGCTTTGACATCCTGCGTTCCCCACACGTCAATAAAACATCGCGCGACCAATTCGAGATTCGTACGCACCAGCGTTTGATGGACATCGTCGATCCGACAGACAAGACGGTTGACGCTCTCATGAAGCTCGACCTCCCAGCCGGCGTCGATGTTGAAATCAAGCTGCAATAAGCAAATCGCACCACAATCAGCGCATACCACATATTTCGCACCCGCGGGTTGTGGAATGAAAAAGCGCAGGTTATAATATTCGGCTTCGGTCTTGCTGCGGATGTTCCGCAGCAAGACGTTTTAGTAGTACAAACATCAGCCCCGCCCAATCGCAGGCGGGAATGGAGAAAACAATGAGCCAAAATCTTGTGGATAACAAGGTTGAGGGTAAGCGCTTGGGTCTTGTCGGCCGTAAGGTCGGCATGATGCGCATCTTTACGGAAGACGGCGACAGCATTCCTGTTACGGTCCTGGATGTGTCCAACAACCGCGTTACCCAGATCAAGACTCCCGAAACAGACGGTTATTACGCTGTTCAAGTCGCATATGGTCAACGTCGCGCTTCCCGCGTGAACAAGGCAGAAGCTGGTCACCTCGCCAAAGCAGGTGTTGAGGCAGGTACCGTTCTCAAAGAATTTCCCATCGATGCCGCTAAAGCGGCTGAACTCAAGACCGGCGACGTCATTGCCATTGGCATGTTCGAGGCTGGTCAAAAAGTTGACGTACAAGGCGTCTCGATCGGTAAAGGTTATGCCGGCACAATCAAGCGCTACAACTTCAGTTCCGGTCGTGCAACCCATGGTAACTCGCGTTCGCACAACGTACCGGGTTCGATAGGTATGGCACAGGATCCTGGACGCGTTTTTCCAGGCAAGCGTATGACCGGTCATATGGGTGACGTAACCTGCACCACGCAGAACTTGGAAATTGCTCGCGTCGATGCAGAGCGCCAATTGCTGATGGTGAAGGGAGCCGTGCCGGGCGCAAAGAACGGGCAAGTCATCGTACGCCCCGCAGTCAAAGTCAAAGCAAAGAAGGGGGGCTAAGCAATGGAACTCAAGCTCCTGAATGATCAAGGTCAATCGTCGTCCAACGTGGCAGCTCCCGACACCATTTTCGGTCGTGACTACAATGAGGCATTGATTCATCAACTGGTCGTCGCTTATCAGGCGAACGCGCGCAGCGGAAACCGGAAGCAGAAAGACCGTGAGGAAGTGCATCACACGACCAAAAAACCATGGCGGCAGAAAGGCACTGGTCGCGCTCGTGCCGGTATGTCGTCCTCGCCGTTGTGGCGCGGAGGCGGTCGTATTTTCCCGAATACGCCTGACGAAAACTTCTCGCACAAAGTCAACAAGAAGATGTATCGCGCAGGTGTCTGCTCGATTCTCTCGCAATTGGCGCGCGAAGGCCGTTTGTCAGTGGTAGAGGCAATGTCGGTCGATGCTCCAAAGACCAAGCTGCTGTCGCAAAAATTGAAAGGCATGGGTCTTGATTCCGTGCTGGTTATTACTGACAACCTCGATGAAAACTTGTTGCTTGCTTCGCGCAATCTTCCAAATGTGATGATCGTCGAGCCGCGTCATGCTGACCCCGTTTCCTTGGTGTTCTATAAGAAGGTTTTGATTACCAAGCCGGCGTTGGCCAAGATTGAGGAGATGCTGGCATGAGCGCAGTCATCAAACACAGTGAAGAGCGACTGATGAAAGTGCTGCTCGCACCGGTGATTTCCGAAAAGGCAACCTTCGTGGCGGAGAAAAACGAGCAGGTCGTCTTTCTCGTTATGCAAGATGCAACCAAGTTGGAAATCAAAGCTGCCGTGGAGTTGCTCTTCAAAGTGCAAGTCGAGTCGGTGCAGGTGGCAAATCGCCAGGGCAAGCAAAAGCGTGCAGGTCGTTTTACCGGTCGCCGCAATCACACTCGCCGGGCGTTTGTATGTTTAAAACCTGGTCAAGAAATCAATTTCACCGAGGAGGCTAAATAATGGCACTCGTTAAAGTGAAGCCAACCTCCGCCGGCCGTCGCGGCATGGTAAAGGTCGTCAATCCCGACCTGTACAAGGGCCGTCCGTTCGCGGGTCTGGTTGAGAAAAAATCGAAAAGTGCAGGTCGCAATAACAACGGTCACATCACCACCCGCCACATCGGCGGCGGTCACAAGCAGCACTATCGTGTAATCGACTTCCGTCGTAACAAAGATGGTATCGCTGCTAAAGTCGAGCGTATCGAATATGACCCGAACCGCACTGCCAATATCGCGCTGCTGTGCTACGCAGACGGTGAGCGTCAATACATCATCGCTCCCAAAGGCGTTGCAGTTGGCGACCAGTTGATGAATGGTTCGGAAGCGCCAATCAAAGCAGGTAACTGTCTGCCCATCCGGAATATTCCGGTAGGTACAACAATGCACTGTGTGGAGATGCTGCCGGGTAAAGGTGCTCAAATGGCACGTACTGCTGGAGCCGGCGTCGTATTGATGGCTCGTGAAGGTACGTACGCGCAAGTGCGTCTGCGCTCCGGCGAAGTGCGTCGTGTGCATATCGAGTGCCGCGCAACCGTCGGTGAAGTCGGCAACGGCGAGCACAATTTGCGTAAGATTGGTAAGGCCGGTGCAATGCGTTGGCGCGGCGTTCGCCCAACGGTTCGCGGTGTCGTGATGAACCCGATCGACCACCCGCATGGTGGCGGCGAAGGCCGTACGGCTGCAGGTCGTCATCCGGTATCGCCGTGGGGCCAGCAGACCAAGGGCAAGAAGACGCGACGTAACAAGCGCACGACTTCAATGATCGTCTCGCGCCGTGGCAAGAAATAAGGGGTAACACATGACACGTTCACTGAAAAAAGGGCCGTTCTGTGACGCCCACCTGATCAAAAAAGTCGAGGCCGCTCAAGCAGCCAAAGACAAAAAGCCAATTAAAACCTGGTCGCGTCGTTCGACGATCATGCCAGATTTCATCGGCTTGACGATCGCGGTACACAACGGCAAGCAGCATGTGCCGGTGTATATCTCGGAAAACATGGTTGGTCACAAGCTCGGCGAATTCGCGCTGACCCGGACGTTCAAGGGGCACGCTGCTGATAAAAAGGCTAAGAAATAAGGTCCGATGATGGAAACTAAAGCTACTCTCCGTGGCGCACGCCTGTCGGCCCAAAAAGGCCGCCTCGTCGCCGACCTGATCCGCGGCAAAAAGGTCGATCAGGCTCTAAACATCCTGGCGTTTAGCCCGAAAAAGGGCGCCGTCCTGATTAAACAAGTGCTTGAGTCCGCCATAGCAAACGCCGAGCATAATGATGGCGCCGATATCGACGAGCTAAAGGTCACAACGATCTACGTCGAGAAAGGCTCTGTCCTTAAGCGTTTCACGGCGCGCGCTAAAGGGCGCGGCGATCGTATTTCCAAACAATCCTGTCACATTTACGTGACTGTCGGTAATTAAGGGGTCACGATGGGACAGAAGATACATCCAACCGGGTTCCGTCTTTCGGTGACCCGCAACTGGGGCTCACGTTGGTACGCAGGCAACAGCAATTTTGCCAGCATGCTCAACGAAGATCTCGATGTGCGCGCATACCTGAAAAAGAAGCTGAAAAACGCATCTGTCGGCCGAGTAGTCATCGAGCGCCCGGCAAAGAACGCACGCATCACCATTTTCAGCTCGCGTCCAGGTGTGGTAATTGGCAAGAAGGGTGAGGACATTGAAGTCCTGAAAACTGACCTGACAAAGCTGATGGGCGTGCCCGTACATGTGAATATCGAAGAAATTCGCAAGCCTGAAACTGACGCACAACTTATCGCTGATTCGATCGCGCAGCAGCTCGAAAAGCGGATCATGTTTCGCCGTGCAATGAAGCGAGCCATGCAAAACGCGATGCGCCTCGGTGCTCAAGGTATCAAGATCATGTCGTCCGGTCGTCTGAATGGTATTGAGATCGCTCGTCGCGAGTGGTATCGCGAAGGCCGCGTACCTCTGCATACACTTCGTGCAGACATCGATTATGGTTTCGGCGAGGCCGAAACGACCTACGGCATCATTGGCATCAAGGTGTGGGTCTACAAAGGTGATCGTCTTGCCAGCGGAGAAGCGCCAACGATCGAAGCGCCGTCGGATGACGATAAAAAGCGTCGCGGTCCACGTCGCGACGATGGTAAGCCTGGTGGTCGACCACGTCCCAAGAAAGCCGACGGCTCGGACGCAGCAGCCCCAGCCAATACCTTAGCCAGCAAGCGCGTTCGTGCCCCAAAGAAGCCGGACGGCACTACGCCGGCTGAGAAAGCAGGAGAATAAACATGCTGCAACCAGCACGCAGGAAATACCGTAAGGAACAGAAGGGCCGTAACAAAGGCATATCGCATGAGCGCGGCACAGCCGTGTCGTTTGGCGAATTCGGCCTTAAAGCAGTCGGTCGCGGTCGAATCACCGCGCGCCAGATCGAGGCCGCGCGCCGTGCGATGACCCGTCACATCAAACGTGGCGGTCGTATCTGGATCCGCATTTTCCCGGATAAGCCAATTTCGCAAAAGCCTGCTGAAGTCCGTATGGGTAACGGTAAAGGTAATCCGGAATACTACGTGGCTGAAATTCAGCCAGGCAAAGTGCTGTACGAGATGGACGGCGTAGACGAAGCGCTGGCTCGCGAGGCCTTCCGCCTTGCAGCCGCCAAGCTGCCTTTGTCGACGACATTTGTAATCCGTCAAGTCGGCCAATAACTGGAGTGAACAATGAAAGCATCTGAACTCCGCGGCAAAGATGACGCAGCTCTGACGAAAGAGCTCAATGATTTGCTTAAGGCGCAATTTAGCCTGCGTATGCAAATTGCCACGCAGCAATTGAATAACACATCACAGCTCAAAAAAGTTCGTCGCGACATCGCACGCGTGAAAACAGTCATGAATCAGAAGGACGCCAAGTAATGAACGATCAAGTGAAAACTGCGCTCAAGCGCACGCTGATTGGCAAAGTCGTCTCGGACAAAATGGACAAAACTGTCACGGTGCTCGTCGAGAACCGCGTCAAACACCCGCTGTACGGAAAAATCGTCATGCGTTCGAAGAAATATCATGCACACGACGAGAGCAATCAGGTCAAGGAAGGCGACATGGTCGAGATTCAAGAAGGTCGACCAATCTCCAAAACCAAAGCGTGGAACGTGACTCGCGTTGTCCAAGCGGCGCAAATAGTCTAAAAAAGTATTGCGTAGTCAGCCCGGGGCTGAGATAATGCTTGGCTTCGTTCTAGCAAATACTGTTGCAAGGGCGTAGCTATAACGGTCGGCATGTCAAATGCTCGTAGCAGCTGTTTTTTAACATCCACCTCATCGGCGCAGCTTTTAGTTCCAGGCGGCTGACGGGACCAAGACTGACCGCAGCGCCGCATTGGGTGGTGCAGCGGATTAAGTTGGGAAAGAAAATACTATGATTCAAACTGAAAGCCGGCTCGAAGTGGCCGACAATACCGGTGCGCGTGAAGTCATGTGCATTAAGGTGCTTGGTGGATCCAAGCGTCGTTACGCCAGCATCGGCGACGTCATCAAAGTCACCGTCAAGGTTGCAGCGCCGCGTGGTCGTGTAAAAAAAGGCGAAATCTATAACGCGGTTGTGGTTCGCACTGCAAAAGGCGTTCGCCGTCAGGATGGCTCGCTGGTTAAGTTTGATGGCAACGCCGCTGTGCTGTTGAATGCCAAGCTCGAGCCGATCGGCACGCGTATTTTCGGGCCGGTCACGCGCGAGTTGCGCACCGAGCGCTTCATGAAAATCGTGTCGCTCGCGCCTGAAGTTCTGTAAGGAGTTGTCGTGGATAAAATTCGAGCAAAGGACGAAGTTGTCGTCCTCACTGGTAAGGATAAGGGCAAGCGTGGTGTTGTTAAGCAGCGCGTCGACGCCAATTACATTGTGGTCGAAGGCGTGAATGTCGCAAAAAAGGCGACTCGTCCCAACCCAATGACCGGCAATACAGGTGGCATCGTCGATAAGTTGATGCCGATTCACGTGTCTAATGTGGCGTTGTTCAATGCCGCAACAGGCAAGGCAGATCGTGTGACTTTTAAAGATGTGGACGGTAAGAAAGTCCGTGTCTACAAGTCCAACGGCGAAGTCGTTAAGGTTTAAGACATCATGGCCCGTCTCCAAGAATTTTACAAAGAAAAAGTCGTCGGCGATCTGACAACCAAATTCGGTTACAAGTCAGTGATGGAAGTGCCGCGCTTGACCAAAATTACACTCAATATGGGTCTGTCAGAAGCCGTGGCGGACAAGAAAATTATTGAGCATGCCGTCGGTGATTTGACAAAGATTGCGGGTCAAAAGCCTGTTGTGACCAAAGCGCGCAAGGCTATTGCTGGATTCAAGATTCGCGAGGGTTACCCGATTGGATGCATGGTGACACTTCGCGGTGCGCGCATGTATGAATTTCTCGACCGACTGATTACAGTGGCTTTGCCACGCGTGCGTGACTTCAGGGGTGTGTCCGGTCGCGCGTTCGACGGCCGAGGTAACTACAACATCGGGGTGAAAGAGCAAATCATTTTCCCCGAAATTGAGTACGACAAGATTGATGCGCTGCGTGGTATGAATATCAGCATCACTACGACAGCGAAGACCGACGATGAAGCAAAAGCGCTTCTCGCCGCATTTAAATTTCCGTTCAGAAACTGAGGCTGCCATGGCAAAACTGGCACTGATTAACCGTGAACAAAAGCGCGCAGACCTGGTAAAGAAATATGCTGGCAAGCGCGCTGAGTTGAAGGCAATCATCGACGATCAATCCAAGTCTGAAGAAGAGCGTTACGAAGCGCGTTTGAAATTGCAGGCGCTTCCGCGAAACGCAAATCCGACGCGGCAGCGCAATCGTTGCGCACTTACTGGTCGTCCACGCGGTACTTTCCGTAAATTCGGTTTGGCCCGTACTAAGATCCGCGAAATCGCCATGCGTGGCGAAATTCCCGGAATGACAAAAGCTAGCTGGTAATAGGAGAACATGTAATGAGTATGAGCGATCCTATCGCCGATATGCTGACCCGCATTCGCAATGCCCAAGGTGTGCAAAAAACTACGGTTGCCATGCCTTCTTCGAAAGTCAAAATCGCTATCGCTAACGTCTTGAAAGATGAAGGATATATCGAGGATTTCGCGGTAAGTGAAGATTCCGGCAAGGCGGAACTCAAGATCGGTCTTAAGTATTATGCCGGCCGTCCAGTTATCGAGCGGCTCGAACGTGTATCGCGCCCAGGTCTGCGGATCTACAAGGGTAAGAACGATATTCCCAACGTCATGAATGGTCTGGGTGTGGCAATTGTTTCTACGCCGAAAGGCGTTATGACGGATCGTAAAGCGCGCGCCACAGGTGTTGGTGGTGAAGTGATTTGCTACGTCGCTTAAGGAGTGCAAGATGTCTCGTGTAGGAAAAATGCCGATTGCACTGCCAAAGGGCGCTGAGGCGGCCATAGCAGCAGAGCAAATCGTAGTAAAAGGGCCTTTGGGCCAACTGACTTTGGCGTTGACCGGACAAGTTGTCGTTAAGAACGATAACGGCACATTGAGTTTTGCTCCGGCTGATGACAGCCGTGAAGCAAACGCGATGACCGGCACTGTACGCGCATTGGTCAACAATATGGTCAATGGCGTGACTAAAGGTTTTGAAAAGAAGCTGAGCCTGGTAGGCGTTGGATATCGTGCGCAAGCACAAGGTGAGAAGTTGAATCTGTCGTTGGGTTTTTCTCATCCAATCGTTCACCAGATGCCTCCTGGCGTGAAATGTGAAACGCCTTCTCAGACGGAAATCTTGATCAAGGGCGTCGATCGTCAGCAGGTTGGTCAGGTGGCTGCCGAAGTTCGTGCTTACCGTAGTCCTGAGCCATATAAAGGCAAGGGTGTTCGCTATGCGGACGAGGTAGTCACGCTTAAAGAAACCAAGAAGAAGTAATAGGGGTTGACGATGGATAAGAAACAATCACGTCTGCGCCGCGCACGTCAAACGCGTGCCAAGATCGCAGAACTCAAAGTGAACCGCTTGGCGGTGCATCGTACCAACCTGCATATTTACGCAAACATTATTGGTCCGGATGCGCAGGTCTTGGCTTCTGCGTCGACGCTCGAAGCCGAAGTGCGGCAGGAACTTGCCGGAAAATCCGGTAAGGGCGGAAATGCAGCTGCAGCCGCGCTGGTTGGTAAGCGAGTCGCTGAGAAAGCGCTCAAAGCCGGTATTGCGGAAGTGGCGTTTGATCGATCCGGTTTCCGTTATCACGGACGTGTGAAGGCAGTTGCCGAAGCAGCCCGCGAAGCCGGTCTGAAGTTCTAAGGAAGAGTCGTCATGGCAAAAATGCAAGCGAAAGTGCAGCAAGGCGAAGAGCGCGACGATGGTATGCGCGAGAAGATGATCGCGGTGAACCGTGTCACCAAAGTCGTCAAGGGTGGCCGTATCATGGGATTTGCAGCGCTCGCCGTTGTTGGCGACGGTGATGGTCGGATTGGCATGGGCAAAGGCAAGTCGAAGGAAGTGCCTGTCGCAGTGCAGAAGGCGATGGAAGAAGCGCGCCGTAAAATGATCAAGGTTTCATTGAAAAACGGAACCTTGCAGCATACCGTCACAGGTAAGCACGGTGCATCTTCAGTGATGATCTCCCCGGCAAAAGACGGTACCGGTGTAATCGCTGGCGGTCCAATGCGTGCGATATTCGAAGTAATGGGTGTAACCAATGTAGTGGCGAAGTCGAATGGCTCGACGAACCCGTACAATATGGTGCGTGCTACTTTGGATGGTCTGTCGAAAATGAATACGCCGTCGGAAATCGCTGCAAAGCGCGGCAAATCTGTTGAAGATATTCTGGGCTAAGGTGACTTTATGGCAAACACAGTTAAAGTAAAGCTGGTCAAAGGTCTGATCGGCACCAAGCAAAGCCACCGTGCTACGGTTCGTGGCTTGGGTCTGCGCCGCGTGAACTCGGTGTCCGAATTGCAGGACACACCGGCAGTTCGTGGAATGATCAACAAAGTGTCATATCTCGTGAAAGTGGTGTCGTAAGCCAAAAGGTTTGCGAACGGAGAAAATAATGGAATTGAATAGTATTCAACCAGCCGACGGCGCTAAGCACTACAAGCGCCGTGTAGGTCGCGGCATTGGTTCCGGCATCGGCAAGACTGCTGGTCGTGGACACAAAGGCCAGAAATCACGCGCAGGTGGATTTCATAAAGTCGGATTCGAAGGCGGTCAAATGCCGTTGCAGCGTCGTTTGCCGAAACGTGGCTTTAAATCCACAGCCACACCGTACAAAGCCGAAGTCCGCTTGTCGGATCTGGAAAAGCTTCCCGTTGCCGAAGTAGATATGCTGGCGTTGAAACAGGCTGGACTAGTGCCTGAACTGGCTCGCGTTGTCCGCATCATAAAAGCAGGCGAGCTAACCAAAAAACTGAGCATCACTGGATTGATTGCGACAAAAGGCGCGAAAGCGGCTATTGAAGCCGCCGGCGGTTCGGTTGCCTAAGCAGCACCTGCCTTTGCAATCAACTAGTTCGGAGCACTAATTGGCAACAACCCCTCAACTCGCTAAAAGCGCAGCAAGCGGATTCCCCTGGGGACGTTTGTGGTTTTTGCTTGCGGCTTTGGTGGTGTATCGTATCGGCGCGCATATTCCCGTTCCAGGGATTGACCCGACTCAGCTGGCAGAACTGTTCAAGCAAAACCAGGGCGGTATCCTGGGTATGTTTAATATGTTTTCCGGTGGAGCGCTCTCGCGATTCACTGTGTTTGCCCTAGGCATCATGCCGTACATTTCGGCTTCGATCATCATGCAGTTAATGTCGATCGTGTCGCCGCAATTGGAGGCGTTGAAGAAGGAAGGCGAGGCGGGGCGACGCAAGATCACGCAGTACACTCGATACGGCACCTTGGTTCTCGCGACCTTCCAAGCACTTGGAATAGCAGTTGCGCTTGAATCGCAAGCTGGTCTGGTGCTGGATCCAGGATTGGCATTCCGCTTTACCACGGTAGTGACGTTGGTGACCGGCACCATGTTTCTGATGTGGCTTGGTGAGCAAATAACGGAGCGCGGTCTAGGAAACGGTATTTCCATCATTATCTTTGCGGGTATTGCTGCAGGCTTGCCAAGTGCGTTGGGCGGATTGTTTGAACTGGTTCGCACAGGATCGATGAGTGCACTGTCTGCAATCTTGATCTGCGTTATCGTCGCAGCAGTAACATTCATTGTGGTGTTTATTGAGCGAGGCCAGCGCAAGATCCTCGTGAATTACGCCAAGCGTCAGGTTGGCAACAAGATATATGGTGGTCAGAGTAGTCATTTGCCGCTGAAGTTAAATATGGCTGGGGTTATTCCACCTATCTTCGCTTCGTCGATTATTCTGTTTCCAGCCACGATCACGAGTTGGTTCACGTCCGGTGATACGACGAACCCGTTTGTTCGGTTCTTGAAAGATTTGGCAGCTTCACTTGCGCCTGGTGAGCCGATCCACGCGTTGTTGTATGCAGTGGCAATTGTATTCTTCTGCTTTTTCTATACTGCTCTGGTCTTCAACAGTAAGGAAACCGCGGAGAATCTGAAAAAGAGTGGCGCGTTTGTGCCTGGTATCCGTCCGGGTGATCAGACCGCGCGATATATCGACAAGATCTTAATGCGCTTAACACTTGCAGGTGCGTTGTACATCACGCTGGTGTGTCTGTTGCCTGAGTTCTTGATCGCACGTTGGAAGGTACCATTCTATTTTGGCGGGACCTCATTGTTGATCATCGTTGTAGTTACCATGGATTTCATGGCGCAAGTACAAAACTATGTGATGTCCCAGCAATATGAGTCGCTGCTGCGGAAAGCAAATTTCAAGGGCGGAATTCCTACGCGATAAGCGCGGGGACAGCGAAGAGACCGAATGGCAAAAGACGATGTTATTCAGATGCAGGGAGAGATTCTTGAGAATCTTCCAAATGCAACATTTCGAGTCAAGTTGGAGAATGGGCATATAGTTCTTGGGCATATTTCCGGCAAGATGCGAATGAACTATATTCGGATTCTGCCAGGCGATAAGGTAACAGTTGAGCTGACTCCCTATGATTTAAGCCGGGCGCGAATTGTCTTCCGGACGAAGTAACGAGTTTTGGTAGGGATGGAGTTGCGGTTCGCTTTACTCCGTTGCGTAATATTTAAAAATCAAGGAAAGAGGGCGAAATGAAAGTGCTCGCATCAGTTAAGCGGATCTGCCGCAACTGCAAAATCATCAAGCGCAAAGGCGTTGTTCGTGTTATCTGCACGGAACCACGTCATAAGCAGCGCCAAGGTTAATTAACGTTATTGATCGAGGAATAACGAATGGCACGTATTGCAGGGGTTAACATCCCCAACCATCAGCACACGGTAATTGGCTTGACGGCTATCTTTGGCATCGGTCGTCCACGCGCTCAACAGATTTGCGAAACAACAGGTGTGTTGACTACGAAAAAGGTCAAAGACCTGGACGACAACGAACTCGAGAAGCTGCGTGACGAAATCGGCAAGTTTGTCGTCGAAGGCGATTTGCGTCGTGAAGTGTCGATGAGCATCAAGCGCTTGATGGACCTTGGTTCATATCGTGGCTTGCGTCATCGTAAAGGGCTCCCGGTTCGCGGTCAGCGCACACGCACCAACGCACGGACCCGTAAAGGTCCGCGCAAGGCCGCAGCGTCGTTGAAGAAATAATCCCGGTAAGTCGTCGGATTCAAGGAAATCATTATGGCAAAAGCCCCTAATAACGCCGCTGCAGCACGCGTGCGCAAGAAAGTTAAAAAGAACGTTGCGGAAGGTATCGCGCACATCCATGCGTCCTTCAATAACACGATCATTACAATCACCGACCGTCAAGGCAATGCCCTGTCGTGGGCAACATCGGGTGGTGCGGGTTTCAAGGGCTCTCGCAAATCCACACCGTTTGCAGCCCAGGTTGCTGCGGAAGCCGCCGGCAAGGTTGCAGTTGAATGTGGCGTTAAAAATCTTGAAGTTCGCATCAAAGGACCGGGACCTGGCCGTGAGTCCGCGGTACGCGCTCTCAATAATCTTGGCATCAAGATTACTCAGATTCAAGACGTGACGCCTGTGCCGCACAACGGTTGCCGTCCACCTAAACGTCGCCGTATCTAATTTTAGAAACTGTAATTGGGTTTGTCTCAATTACAGCTTTCGAAGCTGTAAGTTGCCCGCCAATGCTCTTGGCGGGTTTTGTTCTTAAGACCACCGTCTGATTGAAATAAAAATCAGACTAGCGCCTGGCAAGTCATTAAGGCTTGGACGGGGCGTCATTCATTAATAAGGAAATAACGTGGCACGTTACATTGGACCAAAAGCAAAACTTTCCCGCCGTGAAGGCACTGACCTTTTCTTGAAGAGCGCACGTCGTTCTCTCGACTCCAAGTGCAAACTGGATTCCAAGCCAGGGCAACATGGCCGTACTTCTGGTGCACGTACATCCGACTACGGCAATCAGTTGCGCGAAAAGCAGAAGGTCAAGCGCATGTACGGGATCCTCGAGCGCCAGTTCCGCCGCTATTTTGCCGAAGCGGATCGTCGCAAGGGCAACACCGGTGAGAACCTGTTGAAGCTGCTGGAATCCCGCCTCGACAATGTTGCATATCGTATGGGCTTTGGCTCTACGCGCGCAGAAGCGCGCCAAATGGTGAGCCACAAGGCATTTACCGTGAACGGCAATGTCGTAAATATCGCATCCTTCCAAGTCAAGGCCGGTGATGTCGTTGCAGTACGGGAAAAAGCGAAGAAACAGGCTCGTATCCTTGAAGCTTTGTCACTGGCAGAACAGACCGGTATGCCTACCTGGGTTACCGTCGATTCAAAGAAAATGGAAGGTGTGTTCAAGTCGATGCCGGACCGCACGGAAATTGCAAATGACGTCAATGAATCGTTGATCGTTGAATTGTATTCACGCTAATCAGTTCTCCGGCCTGCCGTCGAGGCAGGCTTTTTTCGTAATGCCATCAGCCTTATCGGTGTAACGAGCCGAGGGTATTGAAAAGGACATTTCATGCAAAACAGTTTGTTGAAGCCCCGTATTATCGAAGTAGAAGCGTTAGGTGCAGGTAACGCCAAAGTCGTGATGGAGCCATTTGAGCGTGGTTATGGACATACATTGGGCAACGCCCTGCGTCGTGTTCTGCTGTCCTCTATGGTTGGTTATGCACCTACCGAAGTGACGATCGCCGGTGTAGTCCATGAGTACTCGTCGCTTGACGGCGTGCAGGAAGACGTCGTCGACATGCTGCTGAACCTGAAAGGCGTGGTCTTCAAGCTGCATAATCGCGATGAAGTCACACTGACCCTCCGCAAAGAGGGTGAGGGAGCCGTATATGCATCGGACATCGATCTTCCGCATGACGTTGAACTGGTTAATCCGGATCACGTCATTGCGCATCTGACTGCGGGCGGTAAGCTCGACATGCAGATCAAGGTGGAAAAAGGCCGGGGCTATGTGCCTGGTAATGTCCGCCGCCTGTCGGAAGATGCAAACAAGACGATTGGCCGCATCATCCTGGACGCTTCGTTCTCTCCGGTTCGCCGTGTTTCATACGCAGTGGAATCTGCCCGTGTGGAACAGCGTACCGACCTCGACAAACTGGTCATCAACATCGAGACTAACGGCGTTATATCGCCGGAAGAGGCGATCCGTCAGTCCGCTCGCGTGCTGGTCGATCAACTCAACGTCTTCGCCGCGCTGGAAGGTACGGAAGCAGCCGCAGAAGCGCCGTCGCGCGCACCGTCGGTTGACCCGATCTTGCTTCGCCCGGTCGACGATCTGGAACTCACAGTCCGTTCGGCAAACTGCCTCAAAGCCGAAAACATTTACTACATCGGTGACTTGATTCAGCGCAGCGAGAACGAGTTGCTGAAAACCCCGAATCTCGGACGGAAGTCCTTGAACGAAATCAAGGAAGTGCTTGCTTCCCGCGGTTTGACGTTGGGAATGAAACTCGAAAACTGGCCGCCCGCCGGCTTGGAAAAGTAATTTGGAGTAATCGAAATAGCCTTCCTTCTCCGGGAGGCTATTTCTACACCGTCGTTTAACGTTTTAATCATTACCGGCCCGCGACACCAAGTCGATAGAAGAGCTGGACTCAAACTCGAAACTGAAAGGAAATACCATGCGTCACCGCCACGGCCTTCGTAAATTAAATCGCACGTCGTCACACCGTCTTGCAATGCTGCGTAACATGACTGTGTCCTTGCTCCGTCACGAAGCCATCAAGACTACCTTGCCGAAAGCAAAAGAATTGCGTCGCGTTGTCGAGCCTATCCTCACTCTGGGCAAGACCGATTCACTGGCCAACAAGCGACTGGCATTCAGCCGCCTGCGCGATCGTGAGATGGTCGTCAAGCTTTTTGCCGAACTCGGTCCTCGTTACGCGACACGTAACGGCGGTTACCTTCGCATTTTGAAGATGGGCTTCCGTCAGGGTGACAATGCGCCAATGGCGTTCGTCGAACTGGTTGACCGTCCGGAACTCAGCGAAGCGACCGAAGTACAGACTGCAGAATAACTTCTCAGTCGTACCGATAAAAGAAGCCAGGCACATGCCTGGCTTTTTGCATTCTAGTCCCCATAAATTCCATCTCAGGAGGGATTTTTGTTCTTGCGCCATAATGTCGAGCATGCGTGAATCCAGCATCCTGTCGGTATCCAACCTCCACAAGAGTTACGGAAGCGGCGGCAACAAGATTGTCGTTGTAAATGGCCTTTCCTTTTCACTGCAAAAGGGCGAGTGCTATGGCCTTCTTGGACCAAATGGTGCCGGAAAGACCACGACCTTGCGGCTTTGTCTCGGGATTGCCGCTCCTGACAGTGGAGACATTTGCCTTGTGGGGAAGCCCGTGCCAGCGCAAGCGCGCGCTGCCCGCCTTCGCGTCGGCGTCGTTTCGCAAGCAGATAACCTGGATCCGGATTTCACCGTGGAAGAAAATCTGCTGGTGTTCGGCCGCTACTTCGGTATCAACGATGGGCAAATTCGCGCCCGCATCCCCAAACTATTGGAGTTTGCCAGCCTGACCGCAAAGAAGGATGCCCGAATTGCCGAACTTTCTGGCGGCATGCGACGACGCCTCACGCTCGCCCGCGCGCTCGTGAACGATCCCGATCTGATTTTCATGGATGAGCCGACCACAGGCCTTGATCCGCAGGCCCGGCACCTTATTTGGGATAGATTGAAAGCGCTGCTTGCTGAAGGCAAGACCATCTTGTTGACAACGCATTTCATGGACGAAGCGGAACGTTTATGTGATCGCCTTGCGGTCATCGATCATGGGCAGTTAATTGCCGAAGGCGCACCGCGCGATCTCATTCGCCAACATATCGAGGCGGAAGTGATTGAGGTGTATGGCGATAATGCCCTCGCGTGGAGCAGGAGTGTTGGACGGCAGCAGGCGGCCCGAACGGAGATCAGCGGAGAAACGGTGTTTTGCTATACCAACGATGCAAGAGAACTTTTAAACGGGTTGCACGTGACAGAAGGCGTCCGCTATCTGCATCGGCCCGCAAACCTTGAAGACTTGTTCTTGAAGCTTACGGGAAGGGAGATGCGGGATTGAAGATAAGCAATACCTTATTCGAACTTCCCCGCTTCTCATGGCGATTCTTTCCAATTTGGCGTCGCAATTTCCTGGTTTGGAAGAAGCTCGCTGTGGTCAGTGTATTGGGCAATATCGCTGATCCATTGATTACACTGATCGCATTCGGGTACGGCTTGGGAAGCCTGCTCCGAACTGTCGAAGGCATACCGTACATTCAATACCTCGCCTCCGGTTCGATCTGCATGTCGGTGATGATGGCGGCGTCGTTCGAGGCACTGTACTCTGCCTTTTCCCGCATGCATGTGCAACGGACGTGGGATGCACTACTGAATGCGCCACTGGCATTGGATGACGTCGTGCTCGCGGAAATGCTATGGGCTGCGACGAAGTCCATGTTTTCCGGTATTGCGATTGTCGCCGTGCTTTTCGCGCTGGGTATCGGATTACATTGGCATACCGTCATCGTGTTACCGGTTTTGTTCTTGATCGGCATGACCTTCGCGTCGCTTGGCCTGGTGGTCAATGCCTTCGCGAAAGGCTACGATTTCTTTACCTACTATTTCACGCTACTCTTGACGCCAATGATTTTTGTGTCAGGCGTGTATTATCCAATCACGCAATTGCCGCCCTGGCTACAAGAGGTAGCGCGCTTTCTTCCATTGAGCGCCGCGGTGGATCTCGTCCGGCCGATGATTCTCGGTGGTTGGCCGGAGACGCCGATGATCGATCTGGCAGTTTTGGTGGGATACTGCGTCGCAGGCTATTATGCGGCGGCGATCATGACACGCCGTCGCTTGCTCAAATGATTGTCAACGCTGACCGATCATCGACCATGCAACAAGCCTTACTTGTAATGACAAATATGCCGGACGCTGGGAGCGCAAGCACACTAGCTCGCCACATACTGGATCAGCGGCTTGCCGCATGCGTCAATATATTGTCGCCTGTGCAATCGGTATATCGATGGAAGGGTGCAGTTGAAGAAGCAAATGAAATTCCTGTGCATATCAAAACGATGCAAGATCGGTATGCCGAATTGGAATCTGCCATCAGGAACATCCATCCCTACCAGGTGCCGGAAATCATCGCTGTGCCGATAATGGGAATAATGCCAGCCTACTTGGAATGGCTAACGCAGGAAACGAGAAAGCATCAGGACGCATAAGGCAATGCAAACTAGCAACACAATGAGGGTGTACAGGAACCGCATGATGTGGAACGGCAAGCGCATGCTAAATCAATGCTTATGGCTATTAACCGCTATTGGACTGCTCGCAGTCATGCTTTTGATGCAGCCACGCGCAGCGGCCGCTGATGATTATCTGGCGCCTGAAGTGGCGTTCAAATTTTCCGCAAAGATGGCGGACGAAAAAACAGTCGAAATTACTTACCGCATCGCAGACGGCTACTATATGTACCGGGAGCCCTTTGCATTCAGGGCCGATGGTGCAACCTTGGGTACGCCGGAGATTCCTCCGGGCAAAATCAAGTTCGATGAAACGTTTCAGAAGGACGTTGAAACGTATCGAAAGTCCATCACCATCAGGTTACCGGTAGAGGGTGCCGGCAGTTTTAATTTGACTGCAACCAGTCAGGGATGCGCCGACGCAGGTTTGTGCTACTCGCCGATGGAATCGCAGGCGACGTTATCGCCGAAAGGCGGCAGCTTGCTTGCAGCAATCACCGCGGCACGGCCCGAACCGGCCGCCATGACCAAGCCTCCTGGCGCCATCGCACCTCCATCCACCATCACCAACATTCCCTCAGGTAATGCTCAGGACTCCGACATGGGCCGGATCGAAGCGTCGTTGAAAAGCGGGAAGTTGCTGGCGATCGTGCCGCTGTTCGTACTGCTCGGCCTGGGCTTGTCTTTTACGCCTTGCGTATTGCCGATGGTGCCTATCCTGTCGTTCATTATCGTCGGGGAAGGAGCGCAGACGCGGCGTTCGCGAAGTTTTACGCTATCAGTCGTGTATGCCTTGGGAATGGCGCTCGTCTACACGGCGCTCGGCATCGCAGCTGGCTTGATCGGAGAAGGGCTCTCGGCGACTTTGCAGAAGCCATGGGTACTGGCCTTATTCGCCACAATGATGGCGGTATTGTCCCTGTCGATGTTCGGCGTTTATCAGTTGCAGGTCCCGGCTTCCATTCAAACCAGACTGACCAAATTTTCTGCACGCCAGTCCGGCGGGAAGCTGGTCGGCGTGTTTGCCATGGGAGCAATTTCCGCTTTGATCGTCGGGCCTTGTGTCGCCGCTCCGTTGGCCGGCGCGCTGATGTATATCAGCCAGACACGGGACGTCGTGGTCGGCGGTAGCGCATTATTTGCCATGGCCGTCGGCATGAGCGTGCCACTGCTACTGGTGGGATTGTCCGCTGGTGCATTGCTGCCGCGCGCTGGGGCGTGGATGGAGAGCGTAAAGCGCTTCTTTGGCGTGTTAATGTTGGGGCTGGGGCTGTGGATTGCATCGCCGCTGATACCGCCTGTCGTGCAAATGCTTGGCTGGGCCGCGTTGGGCTTGGGCTACGGTGCATATCTGCTTTTCAATCACTTGGGCGCATGGCCTGCCAAGGCCATCGGATTGATGTTCGCTGCCTTGGGACTATTGCAACTGGTGGGCGTGGCGACCGGTGGGCGTGATGCGCTGGAGCCGCTGGCCCACCTGACAAAAAGTCATGCAGGTAAGGTTGAGTTCGTACGAGTTGGATCGAGTGGCGAACTGGATGCGGTGTTGGCCCGGTCAAAAGGTAAGACCGTCATGCTGGACTTCTATGCGGACTGGTGTGTTTCCTGCAAGGAAATGGAAAAGTTCACCTTTTCCGACCCGCGCATACAAGCCCGGTTTTCCGATATGGTACTGCTGCAAGCGGATGTGACTGCCAATAATGCCGACGACAAGGCGTTGTTGAAGCGATTCAAGCTCTTCGGACCTCCCGGCATTATCTTTTTCGATAAGGAAGGCAGGGAAATCCCGGGAGGGCGCGTCATCGGGTACCAGAACGCGGATAAGTTCAACCAGTCACTTGGGTTGGTGTCCAGTTTTTAAGGCCAGCAAATTTTCCGGACCGCTGCTTATATAAGAACTGATATAAGCAGCTAATTTCCTTGTTGTTGAAGGCGAAGCGTTGTAAGAATATATTGATTGCTACATAACTTTTGGGAGATGGATATGACATTGCGTCTTGGTGATATTGCCCCGGATTTCGAACAGGATTCCTCGATCGGGAAAATCAAATTTCATGAATGGGCCGGCGATTCCTGGGTTGTGTTGTTTTCCCACCCAGCGGATTTCACTCCGGTCTGCACCACGGAGCTTGGACTTACTGCAAAGCTGAAGTCGGATTTCGACAAGAGGAATGTGAAAGCGATCGCCTTGTCGGTGGACCCGGCGGAAAAGCATGTGCAGTGGATCAAGGATATCGAAGAAACACAAAATACGGTCGTCGGTTTTCCGATCATTGCCGATGCCGACAAGACAGTCGCAGCACTGTATGACATGATTCATCCAAACCAGTCCGAGACAATGACGGTACGTTCGTTGTTCGTGATCGACCCCAAGAAGAAGATCCGCCTGACGATCACGTACCCGATGAGCACTGGCCGCAATTTCGATGAAATTTTGCGTGTCATCGATGCCCTGCAGCTCACCGATGGCTATACCGTCGCAACCCCGGGCAACTGGCGCGACGGCGATGATGTCATCATTCCGCTGACGATCCAGGACGAGGCGGTGATCAAGCAAAAATATCCAAAGGGCTATAACGCACCGCGTCCCTATCTGCGCCTGACACCACAACCGAACAAGTAACGTGTCAATAAAAAGCGCCCGGTGATCGGGCGCTTTTTTTGGGGTACTTCAAGCAGCTATTTTCTACTATCTCTGCTATCGAAAGCACGATCTTCAAGATATCGCTTTTGCCTGAAATACAGCAGCATGACGACCACCAGCAGCAGCATTGCGCCGGTGATGATCCAAAATCCACCACGATCTTTCAGCAGCGGCAAGTAATCGAAATTCATGCCGAAAATACCGGTAATTAATGTAAGCGGCATGAACAGCGCCGTGATCACCGTCAAGGTTCGCATGATCTCGCTGGTACGATGCGCCATGAGCGAGAAATGAATCTGGACGGCGGATTCGATGGATGATTCCAGCCGCCGGGCGTGGTTAAGTACACGGCTGATGTGCTCGATCACATCATTGACGCGGACCAGCAACAAATCGGATTCTTTTCGATCGTCGTAGTTGCCCCTGACATCAACAATATAGTCGCGCAACTCCTGCAGGGCATCGAACTGGCCTTCGCAAAGCTGGTCGAGTTTGCGCAACTCGATGCGTGCATCAAGCAATGCCAGCCAGTCGTTGAACGGGCGACGCGGATTCAGCAGCGCGTGCTGCCAGCGGTCGATCTGTGCTGTCAGCGGCTGTCGCAATTCCAGGTACTGGTCCACCATCGCATTCAGCAGGCGAAGCATCAGTTCTTCCGGCGATACCGGAGGACGGGCCGTATTCAGACTGCCATCACGCTTGTACTTGTAATCCAGCAGTCGGTTACGGGTTGCTTCAACAGTGCGGCTGCGCGCCGCGTGTACCGTGATCAGCGTACGGCCGATCAGCAGGAAGGTAACCGGCTTGGTAGCCAACTTGGCGAGTGCCGGTGGTATCTTGCGTTTGTCGTTGTCCTCCACTGGTAGTGTCTGCAGGTCATTTTTACCATTCAAATCCAGTTTGCGAAATACCACCATTGCATAGTCCTGGGTGGAATCAAAATACGACGGATGGGACAGGTTGGTAATGTCGAGCAAATGCGGATCGTAGATATGTACCCCCGTCATCTTTTCGACGGTGTTACGCCACGATTGCACGTCAGCGGCAACTTCATCATGCGTCGCATCGAGCCAGAGAAATTCCTCCCCGGATATGTCGACTGGTGTTTCTGTAAGGCGGGAAACCTGCTGTTTACTAATGAGAAAAATGTCCATGCGGTGCAGGAAGAGTTTTTAAAACGATCCATAACGCAGCCAGCGCGACGAATGCCGATACCGCGATGACGCCTTGCAGTGTGGCATGCAGGGCAGGTATACCAAACCATGAGCCTGTCACCAGTACGCCGATCGCAGTTCCACCAAGACGGATCGACTCAAGCACGGCGTAACCCGAGGCCCGTTCCATCAGGCCGCCGATAATCCATAGCCCTGCTCCAAGCCAGCCGGCGTAGGCGATTCCCTGCCAGCCGGGAATGGTGTTGTGGGCAGCGAGGAAGTGTGTTGTCGTCAGCAATAGGATGGTGAACTGCGTCAGGCAGTAAACCTGCTCTGACCTCGTGAGTTCAGGGTTGTACACCGTGTGCCGGATATCGAAATCGATTTTCGGGCTGGCTGCTTCAATGTCGGCAGGCCGCCATCCAGGTCTTGCAAACAGCAGGCGCACCTTGTCGGCCATATAGCGCGTGCGCCACGCGTCCTGTGCAATCGACTTGTACACTTCGATATTTGCCCAGAGAGGATTCCAGCTGCGCAGCGGGCTGCGTGTGCCATACACGACCGGCTCGTCGTTGCGTTCTTCGATAAAGGAGCCGAACATCCGATCCCAAACGATAAGGATGCCGCCATAATTCTTATCGAGATACACATCATTGACCGCATGATGCACGCGATGATTCGATGGTGACACGAAGACGCGGTCGAACCATCCCAGCTTGCCGATTTGCTGCGTATGGACCCAGAATTGGTACAGCAGATCGATCAATGCCACCGCGGCAAACACTTCCAACGGATAGCCGAGTACCGCCAAGGGAACGTAGAAAACCCATCCGAGCAATGCACCGCTGCTGGTCTGGCGCAATGCGGTCGAGAGGTTGTAGTCTTCGCTCTGATGATGAACAACATGCGCCGCCCAGAGGATATTGACTTCGTGACTCATGCGATGCAGCCAGTAATAGCAGAAGTCATAGAGCAATAGACCTGACACCCATACCCAGAGGCTGTCCGCCGGCAGCCTGAACAGCGCGACATGTTCGACAAGCCACGCATAAATACCGATGCGCAGCAGGCGCATGAAGGCGCCGCTGATCTGGCTGAGAACGCCGAGGCTGATGCTATTGATGGCGTCGTTGATCCGGTAGGTATTGCGTCGGCGCAGCACGCCGACGATCAATTCAATGAAGATGAGTAAGAAAAATACCGGCGTTGCCAGCGTAATGACTTTTTCCTGCATCATTGCCTCCATTTGCCGCCGAAGCGGCAATTTTTAGTTATCAGGCAATGCAATGGTAGCTGAAAAGGAGGCCTGCGGATCACCCGAGCTTCAGCCGGCGGGCGATGTCACGTGCAAAGTAGGTCAGCACCCCATCCGCTCCGGCGCGCTTGAATGCCAGCATGGATTCCATCATCGCCTTATCATGATCGAGCCAGCCATGCTGCGCAGCGGCCTTGATCATCGCGTACTCGCCGCTGACCTGATAGGCAAAGGTCGGCACCTTGAACTCATCCTTGACCCGGCGCACGATATCCAGGTAAGGCATGCCCGGCTTGACCATCACCATGTCGGCGCCTTCCGCGATATCCAGGGCGACCTCGCGCAGCGCCTCATCGCTGTTGGCGGGATCCATCTGGTAAGTGGCCTTGTCACCCTTGCCAAGATTGGCTGCCGAGCCGACCGCGTCGCGAAACGGGCCGTAAAACGCGGACGCGTATTTGGCGGAGTACGCCATGATGCGGGTGTAGATAAAACGGTGGGATTCCAGGCCAGCGCGAATCGCACCGATGCGGCCATCCATCATGTCAGACGGCGCCACGATATCGACGCCGGCTTCCGCCTGGACCAGTGCCTGTTTCACCAAAAGTGTGCAGGTTTCGTCATTGAGCACATAACCGTCGTGATTGATAACGCCATCCTGCCCATGGCTGGTATAGGGATCCAAGGCGACATCGGTCAGGATGCCAAGCTCAGGGAAACGCCGCTTGAGCTCGCGCACCGCTCTGGGAACCAGCCCGTCGGGGTTAGTCGCTTCGATACCGTCCGGCGTCTTCAACGTTGGATTAATGACCGGGAAAAGTGCCATGACCGGAATGCCGAGCGCAACGCAATCTTCTGCCACCGTTAGCAGCAAATCGACGGAAAGCCTTTCCACACCCGGCATAGAGGCCACTTTTTCGCGATGATTTTCGCCTTCGACGATGAAGACAGGGTAGATCAAATCCGAGGTGGTGATCACGTTTTCCCGCATCATTGCTCGGGAAAAGGCGTCCTTGCGCATGCGGCGCATCCGGATGGCGGGGAAAGTGGGTTTGGAAGGTTGGTTGGCCATGTCGATATGAATTAACGATATGAATCAGCGAGAAAAGTAAGATACGAAAATGATGAATTTTCGTATGGAAATATGAAACTTTTTTGGCCCTGCTCCATCTCAGGAATAGGTGATCACTCACCTCCCGCTTCTCCTCCCTGAGCGGGGCCATATCGTAGCATTAGCGATAAGGCGTTACTGCCCTGGAGATCTTCCCCTTTCTCCAGGGCTTTTTTTCGTCTGCAATTCGTACTCTGATTTAATCTGCATCTGCCGGTGGCACGTTATCCGTATCCTCTGTCAAGGACAGTAACTCCAGTACTCGGTGGTCCGCTTCCTCCAAGCCAACACGTTTTAACGCTGAAAAAAGTTGTGCGGTAAATGGAAAAGGCTGGCCCTGCGCATCAACATAGCTGCCCAATACTGTCCTTGCAAGCCGGAGTGCGTTGGTGGCTTCGTTGCGGCTGAGCTTGTCGGACTTCGTCAACAGACAATGGATCGGCTTGCCGGTCGGCGCGAACCATTCCAGCATCTGGATATCCAGCTCGGTGAAAGGGCGGCGCGAGTCCATGATAAGCACCAAGGCGCTTAACTGGGTTCGTTGTTGCACATAGTTTCCCAGCAATTGATTCCAGTGATTCTTGGCTGCGCCCGGCACTTCCGCGTAGCCGTAACCAGGCAGATCCACAAGCAAGCCGCGAATTTCGTCAACCTTGGTTTCGTCTTTCCGATGCATGCCGACATGCGCGCCGCCGATCGAAAAATAATTAATATGCTGTGTCCGGCCAGGGGTTTTCGATGCGAAAGCCAGCTTTTTTTGATTGCAAAGGATATTGATTGCTGTGGATTTGCCAGCATTTGAACGGCCGGCGAACGCCACTTCAGGAACTTGCGTGCTTGGCAAGTCGCGCAGGTGGTTCACCGTGGTGAAGAAACGGGCTTGCCAAAGTAGGGACATAGATAGGAGAAAATACAGCGCGGGAGGCAAAATGCCGAGAAGCTATTGTACAATAAGAGGTTATGTATGTTGCGCCGCAAAAGCGAAGCCGCACAAGACGATCTCCGGCAACAGGCCAGAATTTTAATATCAAGTCTCAGGGTGTTTGAATGAATCGTGCGTTTTTACCATTAGTAAAATCCGTGTTGGTCGCGATGCTGGCGCTTTCGTCCGTCGCTCATGCAGCAGAAGAAAAAAAGGCTCCCAAGGCAGATCCTGCCAAAGGCGAGGCGCTTTACACCAAGGGCGATGCCAGCCGTAATCTCGTTGCCTGTGTCTCTTGCCATGGTGCTGCCGGCAATTCGACGATCGTGCAGAATCCGAAGCTTGCAGGCCAGCATGAGGCTTATCTGTTCAAGCAACTTGCTGAATTCAAAACTCCCCAGCGCAATAATCCGATCATGACGCCCATTTCCAAGGCATTGACCGATGAGGATATGCGCAATCTGTCCGCTTATCTCGTGACCCAGGTGCAAAAACCCGGCGCGGCGAAGAGCAAGGAAACAATCGACATCGGCAAGCAGATTTACCGTGCCGGCATCGCGGAAAAGAATGTTCCGGCCTGCGCGGGCTGCCATGCACCGAATGGTGCCGGCATTCCAGCCCAGTTTGCCCGTCTTGGCGGCCAGCATCAGGAATACACGGCGGCACAATTGGTCAACTTTCGTTCCGGCGCACGCAATAACAGCCAGCAGATGACGACCATCGCCAAGCGGATGTCAGATGATGAGATCAAGGCGGTTTCGGATTACATTGCCGGCCTGAAGTAAATAAGCAAAATAAAAATAATGATGGATTGAGGGGGTGGCCAAGGCCGCCCCTTTTTCTTTTGATGAGAATATGACTACAAGTACATCCGGACTGCATCTCAAAACCAACCGGCGCTGGTTGGCGGATGCCGTTGAATTATTATCGTCGATGCGCTTTGCGATCAGCCTGCTTTCCTTGATCTCGATTGCATCGGTGATCGGCACTGTGTTGAAGCAGAACGAACCGATGCCGAACTACGTCAACCAGTTTGGTCCATTCTGGTTTGATGTGTTCGAGAAATTGGGCCTGTACGCTGTCTATTCCGCTTGGTGGTTCCTGCTGATCATGGCGTTTCTGGTGTTGTCCACCTCACTGTGCCTTATCCGCAATACGCCGAAAATGCTCAACGATATGCGTAGCTGGCGCGACAACGTGCGGGAACAGTCGCTACGCAATTTTCACCATAAGGCTGAATGGACATCTGGGGCTGCAAAAGCGGCACTCGTACAACGACTTGCCGACCAGGTTGCCGCCAACGGTTACAAGGTGAAACTGGTCGAAAAGGAGAGCGCCAGCCTGATCGCCGCCAAACAAGGGGCGGCGAACAAATGGGGCTACATATTTGCGCATAGCGCGATCGTGATCATCTGCGTCGGCGGCCTGCTGGATTCGGACCTGCCCATCCGTTTCCAGAAGTGGGTGTACGACAAAACCCCGTTTACCGGAAATGGCATCATTGCCGATATTCCGGGACAGCATCGTCTCGGTCTGGGAAATCCGACATTCCGTGGCAATACATTGATTCCAGAAGGAAGTGCCAGCTCCACAGCCATCATTCCTCAACAAAGCGGTGTCCTGATCCAGGAGTTGCCGTTCTCCATCAAATTGAACAAGTTCGTCATTGAGCATTACTCCACCGGTATGCCGAAGCTCTTCGCCAGCGAAGTGGTTGTTCGTGACAACCAGACCGGCCATACCTTCCCGGCGACGATCAAGGTCAACGAGCCCTTGATTTACAAGGGGATCGCTGTCTACCAGTCGAGTTTTGAAGATGGGGGAAGCAAGCTGAAGCTTGCAGGTTATCCGATGGCAGGCCAGCAGGATGATGTGTTCTCAATTGCAGGCGAGGTTGGCAGCACTACGCCGCTTTCCAAAAACGCGGACGCAGAATATAGCGTCGAATGGTCCGGTTTCCGGCTGTTCAATATTGAAAACATGGCGCAGAGCGGGCAGGATGTGCGTGCCGTTGACACCAAGAAAACGTTTAACGAGAAGTTCACTGCCGGCCTCGACAAGCAACTCGGATCCGCGGCAAAAAACGCAAATAACAAAGACCTGAAGAACGTCGGTCCCAGCGTGCAGTACAAGATTCGCGACAAGACCGGTCAAGCCAGGGAATATCACAACTACATGCAGCCAGTGCAGGTAGAAGGTGATTACATGTTCCTGACCGGTGTTCGCAATTCGCCGAATGAACCGTTCCGGTATCTGCGCATCCCGGCCGACGACAATGACACCGTTGAAGAGTGGATGCGTTTGCGGGCGGCGCTTTCCGATCCGGCACTCAGGGCGCAGGCGGCAAAGCGCTATGCGCAGCGCACCATGCCAAACCCGCGTGATTCGGCGGACAAGCTGCGCGAACAACTCGAGCAGTCGGCCCTCAAGGGACTGTCAATCTTCGCCGGCGAGGAAGGCATGGGCGGCTACCTCGCTGTGTCGCAGTTCCTTGAAAAAATTCCGCCCCAGGAGCAGGAAAAAGCCGCAGATATCTTCATGAAAATCCTGAACGGCAGCTTATGGGAACTATGGCAAGTGGCGCGTGAAAAAGATGGACTGAAACCTGCCGCTGCAGAGGAAAAGCAGGCGCGCTTTCTTCAGTTGTCGACCAATGCCCTTTCCGATGCATTCTTTTACGGCGCCCCGGTGTACCTCCAGCTCAAGGAGTTCGAAGAGGTCAAGGCGTCGGTGCTGCAAGTGACGCGTTCCCCTGGCAAGAACGTGGTTTACCTGGGCTGCCTGCTGTTGACGCTCGGTGTGTTCTCCATGTTCTATATCCGGGAACGACGCCTTTGGATCTGGGTAAAGTCCGATGCCAATGGCCAGACACACGCACTGATGGCAATGAGCTCGCAACGCAAGACACTGGATTTCGAAAAGGAATTCGATACCCTGAAAGCTCGCCTGACGCAGTCGGCGTGAATATGCAAGAATTCGCCGCATTGGATGCGGGAAAGAGATGGAGAAAATGATGGAAATGACACAAGCACAAACCTACGTGCCACCGCCGGGTTTCTTTAAGCGGCTCACGCCGATCGATTGGCTCTATGGACTGGCCCTGGTCGCGGGCGCGTTGTTCGCGCTGAGCCGGTTTGGCGCTTACATGGATGGATATGAGAAGGTAATCCTGATCCTGACTGCGCCAACCTTCGCCTGGCTGGGCTGGTACTGGAAGCCGATACGCCCGTTGATGGCAATCGTTGCTGTATTGGCTCTGGGAGGAATAGCGATATACGGCGGGTCGCTCGAAGCCGCGAATACGAAATTCTTCCTCAAATATATGCTTTCGAGCCAGTCGGCAATCCTGTGGATGAGCACGCTGTTCTTCCTCTCGACCTTGTTCTACTGGGGCGGATTGATCGCCCGATCAGACGTTGGCGGCTCAATCGGCAGCAAGCTTTGCTGGGCGGCCGTCGTGCTTGGCTTCACTGGCATGCTGGTGCGCTGGTATGAGTCGTACCTGGTTGGCGTGGATGTGGGGCACATCCCCATTTCCAACCTCTATGAAGTATTCATCCTTTTCTGTCTCATTACCGCGCTGTTCTACCTGTATTACGAGCAGCACTATGCAACCCGGCAGCTCGGGCCGTTCGTCATGCTGATCGTTTCGGCGGCCGTCGGCTTCTTGCTGTGGTACACCGTGAGCCGTGAGGCAGCGGAAATCCAGCCACTGGTTCCCGCCTTGCAAAGCTGGTGGATGAAGATCCACGTGCCTGCCAATTTCGTCGGTTACGGCACGTTCGCGCTGGCGGCAATGGTTGCCATCGCTTACCTGTTGAAGTCGAATGGCTTGCTCGTCGATCGTCTGCCGCCATTGGAGGTGCTGGATGATGTGATGTACAAGGCGATTGCGGTCGGATTCGCTTTTTTCACCATCGCAACCATTCTCGGTGCGCTCTGGGCTGCCGAAGCCTGGGGTGGCTACTGGTCATGGGATCCGAAGGAAACCTGGGCGCTGATCGTCTGGCTGAACTACGCCGCGTGGCTGCACATGCGATTGATGAAGGGGTTACGGGGCCAGGTGGCCGCATGGTGGGCTTTGGTTGGCCTGTTGGTGACGACCTTCGCTTTCCTGGGCGTCAATATGTTCCTGTCCGGACTGCATTCCTATGGCCAGCTGTAAACATTTCGTGATGTGAAAGTCTGTAAGGATATTGCCGGCGCAGCGACCAAGGCTGGACGAAATAGACAGGAGCGCGCATGTTGATCAAACCCGGCCCTAACGGCATCGATATCCCTTTTGCTTCCGAAATCACGCCGCGCGAAATATTCGAATCGCGACGGACATTTATCAAGCAGTTGGCGGTCGGGTCGATTGCGGGAGGCGCACTTGCACAGATGGCGGCGCGTAACGCGTTTGCACAATCCGGTGCGCAAAAGCTGGTCGCAAAAACAAATGCGGGCTACGTGGTGATGGATAAAACCACCTCCTACAAGGATGCGACTAGTTACAACAACTTCTACGAGTTCGGGACCGATAAGGCAGACCCCGCGCGATATGCCGGTACATTAAAGACACGCCCTTGGACGGTGGCAATCGAAGGCGAGGTGAAGAAGCCGATGACGCTGGACATCGATGCGCTGCTGAAGCTTGCGCCTCTCGAAGAGCGTGTCTACCGGTTGCGTTGCGTCGAAGGATGGTCGATGGTCATCCCGTGGATCGGTTATTCCCTATCAGAACTGATCAGGAAAGTTGAACCGACCGGCAATGCGAGGTATGTGGAATTCATTTCACTGGCCGACAAAACGCAGATGCCCGGGCTGCGCAGCCCGGCTCTCGAATGGCCCTATGTTGAAGGTTTGCGCCTGGATGAAGCGAATCATCCACTGTCGATGCTGGTGCTGGGGATGTACGGTGAGGTGCTGCCAAATCAGAATGGTGCGCCGGTGCGCATCGTCCTACCGTGGAAATATGGATTCAAATCGGCGAAATCGATCGTCAAGATCCGCTTCACGCGGGACGAGCCGAAAACGGCATGGAATATTTCGGCACCGCAGGAGTACGGGTTTTATTCCAACGTCAATCCGCTTGTCGATCACCCTCGCTGGTCCCAGGCAACCGAGCGCCGCATCGGCGAAGACGGTTTTCTGACCAAGAAGCGGAAGACGCTCATGTTCAATGGGTATAGTGATGTGGCATCGCTCTATACCGGCATGGACCTGAAGAAGTTTTTTTGATACCCGGTTCGACGCTGTAGCGATCTGAGCCCAGACCATGCGCAATCCAACACCCCGGCAACTGGCGGCAATCAGGAGTCTGTTTTTCGTGGCAGCCTTTTTGCCGTTCACACGTCTTGTAGTGTTTGCATTCACCGAGCGGCTCGGCGCCAATCCCATCGAATTCATCACCCGCAATACTGGCGACTGGACCTTGTATTTTCTCTGCATCACGTTGACGCTGACACCATTGCGACGTCTGCTCAACTGGAACTGGTTGCTCAGGCTGCGCAGAATGGCCGGCTTGTTCACGTTCTTCTATGCAGTGCTGCATTTCACGACGTTTCTCTGGTTTGACCATTTCTTCGATGTGGCCGAGATGCTCAGGGATGTGTTGAAACGGCCGTTCATTACTGTTGGTTTCGCCGCCTTCGTACTGCTGATTCCGCTGGCGCTGACGAGCACGAACGGCATGGTCAAGCGCCTCGGTGGCAGGCGCTGGCTATGGTTGCACCGGACAATCTATCTCATCGCCCCGCTCGCCATCCTTCACTTCTGGTGGATGAAAGCAGGGAAAAGCGACTTCGCGGAACCGATTTTATTCGGTGCCGTGATCGCATTACTGCTGGGGATGCGGTTGTATTGGACGTTGCAGCCTGCGAAAGCACACCCGGTCAAGGAGCGACACACCGCCTAGCGCAGGTTGCTGGCGGGCTTGCAGCATCTATTTGAGAGCATGGTTTCTGTCGGCCGCCATCAAGGCAGAACGGATTCCAGTGCATACAACTCGGTTGCTGCTTCCCTGCGGCGGATCAGATGCACGCGGTCTCCGTCCACCATTACTTCAACGGCGCGGCCACGCGTATTGTAGTTGGATGCCATCGTCATGCCATACGCACCCGCTGACATGATTGCCAGCAAATCGCCTTGTTCAATCGCCAGTTCGCGCTGCCTTGCCAGCCAATCACCAGATTCACAAACCGGCCCGACGACATCATAAGATTTTGTGCTTCCAGTTCGCTTCAATACCTGTTGCACACCATGCCAGGCTTCGTACATCGCCGGTCGCATCAGATCATTCATCGCCGCATCGACAATGGCGAAATTTTTTGTGCTGCCGTGTTTCAGATACTGCACTTCGGTCAACAGGATGCCGGCGTTCCCTGCGATTGATCGACCCGGTTCAAACATGACTTGGATAGGCGTTCCATTGTGCTTCGCCAAGCGCCACTGATCGACTTTCCGGAACAGCCTGGTCAGATAGTCGCCGACCGGCACCGGCTTTTCGTTCGCATACGTAATGCCGATGCCGCCGCCAATATCCAAATGATGGAGATGGATGCCTTCTGCCGCCAGGCGGTCGATCAATTCGATCACCTTGTCGAGCGCTTCCAGTAACGGAGCGTCATCCAGTAATTGCGAGCCGATATGGCAATCGATGCCCACCACCTTGAGATGGGGCAGCGAAGCGGCGAGCTGGTAAGCTGCCATCGCCTCATCGAAGTCGATACCGAACTTGTTTTCCTTCAGCCCGGTGGAGATATAAGGGTGGGTTTTTGCATCGACATTCGGATTAACACGCAGTGAAACGGGCGCCTGCTTTCCGATCCTGCCGGCAACGTCATTCAAACGGTGCAATTCTCCAACTGACTCCACATTGAAGCAGAGAATGTCATGCATCAACGCGAGGCGCATTTCGTCCGCCGACTTCCCGACTCCGGAGAAAATCACTTTGTGCGGATCGCCGCCGGCGGCAATCACTCGCTGCAATTCGCCGCCGGAAACGATGTCGAACCCGGAACCCAGTCGGCTCAACAAATTCAATACCGCGAGATTGGAGTTGGACTTGACTGAATAGCAGACCAGCGCGCCCGCTTCGCCACGCAGGTTTGCCGCGCAGGCGTTGGCATACGCCGAATAATTTTCAGTGAATGCAGCCTTTGAGTAGACGTAGGCAGGTGTGCCGAACTGCTGGGCGATGTCGCGCAGTGCGACGTTCTCGGCGAACAGTACGCCGTCTTTATAAGTGAAATGCGACATGGTGATCGGGTTACTTGGAAGCAGGAGCAGAATTCTGCGCCGGCGGGATTTGCGCTGGTTTTTCGGAGGATGCGGCGGGTTGTGGTTTGGCCGGCATGAACAACGGGCCTTTCTGCCCGCAAGCGCCAAGAACGCCTGTCGACGTCATCACCACTGTCAGCAGCGCAAAGCGCTGGAAATCAGTTAAGGACTTCACGTTTACAATCATGGTTGGATAAAACTGAGCGGAGTGTAGCATGACTGAATCTGAATTCCTGGCGCTGGCTGAAGCCGCACTGGCGAAAATTGAAGCCACTCTGGAGACTGCATCGGACAGTGGTGAACTGGATGTGGAGTGCAGTCGCAACGGCAATGTTCTGGAGATCGAGTTTATCGACAACGGGTCGAAAATCATCGTTAACAGCCAGGCGCCGATGCAGGAACTGTGGGTTGCCGGAAAATCGGGGGGATTTCATTACCGCCATGAAAGCGGCCGGTGGCTAAATACCCGCGATCGATCGGAATTTTTTGCGTCGCTCGCGGCGATGGTTAATGAGCAGGGAAACGCGAATATCGTCATAAACGAAGGGGCCTAGAGCGCTTTCGGCCTGACCGTACCGCCGATCCCGGACGCTTTGCCAGCGGCATCGCGTTGTGCTTCCTTGCCATGGCCCGCCATGTCGCGTCAGCACGCCTTGTTCCGCATGCAAATCATCTCGGCCTCGTCTGGCAGAGTCAGACCGAAAGCGCTCTAGAACGCGCATAAAAAAGCCGAAGCCTGTTATCGGCTTCGGCTTTTTTGCAATCGAATCAATCAGAACAATTCGTTCTTGACTTCGTCTCTTGCTTTCTCGTCCTCCGAACTCGGGCGCTCGCCCACTCCCAAGCTTCCGACGCCGGCGCCTGGCGGGTTTTCAGCGTAATAATAGTCACCCGCAACCTGTATCACGCCTTCCGGAATCGGGCGTTCCTCGATTGGAGAATCTTTCAGTGCTTTTTGCATGTAGCTGATCCAGATCGGCAACGCGAGACCACCGCCGGTTTCCTTGTTTCCGAGATTTTTCGGTTGGTCGAATCCGATCCATGCCACGCCAACGATTTTCGGGCTATAGCCGGCGAACCAGGCATCAAACGAATCATTGGTCGTACCGGTCTTGCCGGCAATGTCCGGACGTTTCAGTACCAGCGCCTTGGTAGCAGTACCGGATTTGACAACATCTCTCATCATGCTGTCCATCAGGAAGGCATTGCGCCCATCAATGACACGATGCGCCTCGTTGCCAGCACGTTCCGGATCAACCTTTGACAGCACCCGTCCTTCGGAATCGGTTACTTTGGAAATAATGTAGGGATTGACCTTGTATCCGCCATTGGCAAATACCGCATACGCTCCCGCCATTTGCAGCGGTGTGACCGCGCCGGCGCCGAGTGCCAGCGTCAGATAAGCCGGATTCTTCTCTGCATCGAAGCCGAAGCGCGTGGCGTATTCCTGGCCATACTTCGCGCCGATCTTATGAAGGATACGAATCGACACCATGTTCTTGGACTTGGTCAGGCCCTTGCGCATCGACATCGGGCCATCGTACTTGCCGTCGTAATTTTTCGGCTCCCATGCCTGCCCGCCGGTCTGGCCGGCGTCGAACCGGATCGGCGCATCATTGATCATGGTTGCAGGCGATAAGCCCTTCTCCAGCGAGGCAGAGTAGATAAAGGGTTTGAACGACGAACCAGGTTGCCGCCATGCCTGCGTGACATGGTTGAATTTATTTCGATTGAAATCGAAGCCGCCGACCAGAGCGCGAATGGAACCGTCTTCGGTGTTCGCGGCAACGAATGCCGATTCGACGATGGGCATTTGCGTGATTGCCCACGCATTGTTCTCTTGCGTGACGCGAATGACGGCACCGCGCTTAACCTTGCGGTTTGGCGGCGCCTTGTCGCTCAACAGATTGGCGGCAAAGCCAAGCCCCGGCCCGGTGATCGTGATCTCTTCGCCAGAAGATAGCACTGCCCGAACATTCTTCGGCGATGCCTCCAGTACTACGGCGGCGATCAGATCGTCGCTGTCGGGATGATCTGCAAGTTCCACCTCGATGGCATTGTCCGCTTCCTCCTTCGATTCCGGGATCTCCATGTAACCTTCCGGACCGCGATAACCATGCCGCTTCTCATAGTCCATGACGCCACGGCGCAGCGCAAGGTATGCCGCATCCTGATCAGCCTTGGTGATGGTGGTGTAGACGTTCAGCCCACGGGTATAGGTCTCTTCCTTGAACTGATCGTAGACCAATTGACGCGTCATTTCTGCCACGTACTCCGCATGCACGCCGAATTCGCTGCTGTCGGTCTTGATCTTCAACACTTGGTCGCGCGCCTTTTCATATTCGCTTTCGCTGAGATAGCCGAGGTAGAACATTCGTTGAAGGATGTATTGCTGCCGTGCTTTGGCGCGCTTCGGATTGGCAACGGGATTGTAGGCGGATGGCGCCTTAGGCAAACCGGCTAACATGGCTGCTTCAGCGGCATTAATGTCCTGGAGCTTTTTGCCAAAGTAGATTTGTGCTGCAGACGAGAAGCCGTATGCACGCTGTCCGAGGTAAATCTGGTTGAGATAAACCTCGAAGATCTGGTCTTTTGACAGGTTTTGCTCAATTTTCCACGCCAGCAGAATCTCGTAAATTTTCCGTTTAAAGGTTTGTTCGCTCGACAGGAAGAAATTGCGGGCGACCTGCTGGGTGATCGTGGATGCGCCTTGCTTCGAGCTGTTAGTGAGGTTATGCAGGGCCGCTCGCACGATACCCAGATAATCCACGCCGCCATGGTCATAAAAGCGGTCGTCTTCGATTGCCAGAACCGCTTTTTTCATTACATCCGGCACATCTTTAATACGCACCAGATTGCGTCGTTCCTCGCCAAACTCGCCGATCAGCACGTTATCCGCCGAAAAAATACGTAACGGGATTTTCGGCCGGTAATCCGTCAGCGAATCCAATGCAGGCAGATTCGGATATGCCATGGCCAAGGTAAAGCCTAGCAACAGTACGCCGATCAAGCCCAGGCTGAATATGCCGCCGACTGTATAAAGCAGGGCGCGGGTAAGCCGGGACGAAGGACGAGAGGTGGCTTTTTTGGTGGACCCGCCAGCGGATTTTTGAGAAGCCATGCTTTAGGAAATAAGTGAAAGGGAGGGGGTTCAACGCATTATAACGGCGCGTGACCGGGCATTGCGGTGTTGCAATTAATCAAATAAATCCCCGTCCTGCCGTGGGATTTTGGCAACGCAGTTACAAATTACTTCGTGGAAATTGCTTTACACCATCTGATTCTTATTGCTACGATTTAATGTAACTATGGATATATGTCACCTAAATACAGGTTTTTAAACGACTTTTTCCAATCCGGGCAATTTTTCAGTCCATTCGACAAGCAAATAAGTGGTGCGTTCACGCAATAAACCACATTTTTGGGGGAGTAACCCTTGGCTCTTGATCTAGGCTTTTTAGTTGGGCAAAAGAATCCGCCTCTGGTCGGTCTGGACATCAGTACGTCTGGGGTGAAACTCGTCGAATTATCGGAAGTCGGGAAGGATGAGTTCCGCCTAGAGCGATTCGCTGCAGAACCGCTGCCGCGTGGTGCGGTTGTCGATGGAAATATCGAGAACATCGAACAGGTTTCCGAAGCGGTCCGCCGCGTGTGGAAGAAAAGCGGCACGCGGGCCAAGCTGGTCGCGTTGGGGCTTCCACCTGCGGCGGTAATCACCAAAAAAATCATTCTCCCTGGCGGATTGTCCGAGGATGAACTCGAAGTGCAGGTCGAAAGCGAGGCTAATCAGTATATTCCGTTTGCCTTGGATGAAGTCAGTCTGGATTTCGATGTGATCGGTCCAGCACAGAATGCGCCGGAAGATGTTGAAGTGCTGTTGGCAGCGGCCCGAAAGGAAAAAGTCGAGGATCGCGTGGCAGTCGCTGAGGCTGCGGGATTGCGGCCAACGGTCATGGATATCGAATCCTATGCGGCGCGCACAGCCATAGACCGAATCACTGCGCAATTGCCCAAAGCCGGACAAGGTCAAATAGTCGCTCTGTTCCAAATCGGTGCCCAGGTCACGCATGTATCGATGTTGCTTGACGGGCAGGCAATCTACGAGCGCGAACAGCCCTTCGGTGGCAATCAACTTACGCAGGATATCGTAAGGGCATACGGTTTATCCTTCGAAGATGCGGAATCAAAGAAGCGAACCGGCGAACTGCCTGATGGATATAACCAGGAATTGCTTCAGCCATTCCTTGAGAATGCGGCCCTCGAAGTGACTCGGGCAATCCAGTTCTTCTTTACCTCTACTCCATATACCCACATCGACCAGATTTTCCTTGCTGGCGGCTGTGCCAACATCGCTGGCTTGGCTGAGCTGGTCGCTGAGCGAAGCAAAATCTCCGTTTCCGTCGTCAGTCCCTTCAAGGGCATGCACCTTGCGTCCAATGTCCGTGAGAAGCAGTTGCGGGCAGAGGCGCCGGCCTATTTGGTCGCATGCGGTCTCGCCATGAGGAGGTTTGGCTGATGATCAGAATTAATCTACTGCCTCACCGAGAGGAGAGGCGAAAGCAGCAAAAGGCGGCCTTTATTCGCATGCTGCTGTTATCGGCGCTGATGGGCGGTGCGATTGCGATGGCCATAGGTGGTTTTATTGCAGCCAAGATCGCGAATCAGAATCAGCGCAACGATCTTATTAAAGCAGAGAACGCCAAGCTCGATGCGCAAATTAAGGAAATCGCCACACTCAAGCAGGAGATTGAGGCACTTAAAGCACGGCAGCAGGCGGTCGAGGATTTACAAAGCGATCGTAATCAACCAGTTCACTTGATGCACGAATTAGTCAAGCAAACCCCCGAAGGTATCTATCTCCGGACTTTGAAACAAGAAAATCAGCGAGTCGTATTGAGTGGCTATGCTCAATCCAACGAGCGTGTGTCGGAATTGCTCCGTAATCTTGGTAACAACTCTCCATGGCTAGAGCGTCCCGATCTTATTGAAATACGTTCTACAGCAATTGGACAGGGCAAGGATGCCAAGAAGGTCTTTGACTTCACTGTCAATGTCGGCATCAAGCGGCCGCGCGACAAGGAACAGGTTGCGCCAATAGCTCCTGGCAAGCCTGGCGGCGCGGTTATTCCGGCGTCCGTCACCGCCTCTGCAAAGAAGTCCTGATATGAGAGACGCGATATGGCTGATATAAAGTTAATCGGAAAATCGGTAGCTGCCCAGTTCAACGGCCTCAACGGCAGGGACCCGGCGCAGTGGCCCTTGGTTCCCCGCCTGTTGTGCGGTGTGTTTATGGCTTTGGCAGTTCTGACACTTGGGTGGTTTGCTTATCTTGAGGGACAGCAGGAACAACTCGAACTCGGTGAGGCAGAGGAGTTGAAGCTGCGCGATGCTTACAAAAGTAAGATGCAGCAGGCAGTCAATCTGGAAGGGTTGCGCAAGCAGAAGGAACAAGTTGGCGTTTATGTTGCGACGCTGGAGAAGCAGTTGCCTAGCAAAGCAGAAATGGATGCTTTGCTGTCGGATATTAATCAAGCCGGATTGGGACGAGGCCTTCAATTCGAACTGTTCAAACCCGGGCAGGTTGTTGTTAGAGACTATTACGCCGAACTACCAATCGATATCAAAGTAAGCGGTAATTATCACGACGTTGGTTCGTTTACTAGTGACATTGCTAACCTGCCCCGAATTGTAACGCTAAACAATTTGACTTTGGCTGCGGGCAAGGATGGCTCCTTGACTCTCGATGCGGTAGCGAAAACATTCCGTTACCTGGATTTAGATGAAGTGGCCGCACAAAGGCAAGCAGCTGCTGATAAAGCTGGCAAAGGCAAGAAAGGAAAGAAATGAGCATGTTTCGCATCCTCTCCGCCACTATTCTCCTGACATGCTCTATGGCTTTATCCGGCTGCAGCGATGGAGGCATACAGGAACTACGAGAATGGATGGATGAAACTCGAAGGCAAACTGTCGTGGCAGTTCCAAAACTGACTGAGCCCAAAAAATTTACGCCATTCCTGTACACCGTCAAAGACGATCTGGATCCATATAACCCGGTTAAGTTGTCCGCAGCGCTTGCCAAGTTAAAGACAAATACTGGAACCGGACTTCGTCCCGATCTCGAGCGTCGTCGTGAACCTCTGGAGGCCTACCCGCTCGACACTCTCAAAATGGTAGGCACGCTGGAAAAGCCTGGTCTTAGCTATGCACTTATCCAAGTCGAAAAGTCGGTCTTTCAAGCCAAGGTCGGCCAATATATTGGACAGAATTTCGGCATGATCACCAAAATTACTGATGCCGAGGTAGAAATCAAAGAAATCGTTCGAGATGCGGCAGGAGAGTGGACCGAGCGTAAAGCAACGTTAGAGTTGCAGGAGAATAGCAAATGATTGGGTTTGAAAAAAACTGTCAAGATCTTGGCTCAGTCGCCGGCAAAGCAATCTTTGCAAGCGCAATTGCCTGCGTGTCACTTTTTTGCGCAGCCGCTGCTGCTCAGGAAAATTCCATCGAGTCGATCAGTGCGAACCAGCAAGGTTCAAACGTTGTGGTCAAGATCGCGATGAAAAATCCTGTCGCGAAGCCGCCTATCGGCTTTTCTATAACAAGTCCGGCACGTATTGCATTGGACTTTTCAGGCACTAACAACTCGAGCGGCAAGACGAATCAAGATATCGGTTTGGGAGATGTGCGAAACGTCAATGTGGTACAAGCCGGCGAGCGATCGCGACTTGTATTCAATCTTTCCAGGCCACTCAATTATGCAACCGCAATCGACGGAAATATGGTCGTGGTCACAATTGACGGTTCCGGCAATATCGCTACACCAGTAAATGCTGTCGGTATTCCGGTGCAAAATAGTGTCGCACAGCCGGGCAAGCAAGCGCTGCGAGACATTGATTTCCGGCGGGGCGCCAATGGTGAAGGCCGGGTGGTGATCGATTTGCCAAGCAACCAGGTAGGCGTGGACGTCAAACAGCAAGGCCAGTCGATCGTAATTGACTTTATGAAAACCAGCCTTCCTGAAGTATTGCGCCGCCGGCTTGATGTCACCGACTTCGCTACGCCTGTCCAAACCATTACCACGACTTCGCAGGGTGACAACGTGCGGATGGTGATCGAGCCGAAGGGATTGTGGGAGCACAGCGCCTATCAGAGTGACACTCAACTCGTAGTAGAAGTAAAGCCGATCAAGGAAGAGCCGAACAAACTTACACAAGGTACGCAGGGGTATCGCGGCGAACGTCTGTCACTGAATTTCCAGAACGTTGAAGTCAGGGCAGTGCTCCAGGTAATCGCGGACTTTACAGGCTTGAACATCATTACAAGCGATACTGTAAGCGGCAACTTGACGTTGCGTTTGAAAGATGTGCCCTGGGACCAGGCACTGGATATTGTCATGCAAGCCAAAGGCTTGGACATGCGCAAGAATGGTTCCGTGTTGTGGATTGCACCTAAAGATGAACTGCTAACGAAGGAAAAGCTGGAACTGGAGCAGCGCGCGCAGATTGCGGATTTAGAGCCGTTGAAAACAGAAATTTTCCAGTTGAATTACCAAAAGGCAGAATCGTTCAAGCAAGTATTCGGCATCGATGGTGACAGCAAAAATCGGATCTTGTCAAAGCGGGGAAGTGCAGTCATTGATCCGCGTACAAATCAGTTGTTTGTCACTGATATTACTTCGAAATTGGAAGAAATTCGCAAGCTGGTCCAGAAGACAGACATTCCTTCGAAACAGGTGCTGATCGAAGCGCGTATTGTTGAAGCTGACGATAAGTTTAGCAAAAACCTCGGTGCGAAGCTCGGGTTCAACGATGCACGGACCTTGCGTGGCGGCGATTCGGGTTATCAGATAAGCGGAAATAACCGGCTCGCGTTCACAGGAAATTACCTTGGGGTGGGTGAGACTACCGGTCAGGCAGCACTCACACAGGGAAGTTACATTCCCAATACGCAGTTCGTCAATTTGCCGGCAAGTGGCATTGGCGGTTTGAATGCGGCAAGCATAGGAGTCAGTATTTTCTCGGCTGCAGCTAACCGTTTTCTGAATCTGGAACTCTCCGCGCTCGAAGCCGATGGTAAGGGCAAGATTATTTCCAGTCCACGTGTGGTTACTGCGGACCAGTTAAAGGCACTGATCGAGCAGGGTACGGAATTGCCGTACCAAGTCGCTACAAGTAGCGGTGCGACTTCAATCGCATTCCGGAAAGCGAATTTGAAGCTTGAGGTCACCCCACAAATCACGCCGGATGGAAACATCATTCTCGATGTGGATGTGAACAAGGACAGCGTAGGCGTCGAAACAAGAGCCGGCTTTGCGATCGACACGAAGCATGTGAAAACACAAGTGCTAGTAGAAAACGGCGGGACGGTAGTTTTGGGCGGTATCTTTCAGCAGACTGAGCGCGAGACTGAAACGAAGGTGCCGCTATTTGGCGATATTCCAGTAGTGGGTAATTTATTTAAATCTAACTCGCGAACGAATGATAAAACCGAACTTTTAATCTTTATCACACCAAAAATTGTTGCCGAGCGCTTGTCGGTCCGGTGACGATAACAATTGTTGAATAAGACTTCTGGGAATGAAAATGAAAATAGGTATTGGAAACATGGCATATCAACATGTCGTTCGTTCCGCAGTATGCGCAATTGCCGCTCTGGCAGTTGCATCATGCGGCGGTGGCGGCGGGTCTCCTGGTGCAGTTCAGGGTGGCAGTGGTAGCGTTACGGCAGGATCGGTATCCCTCATCGTAAGTAGTCCCGATCTAAAATCACAAGGCGGTCCAGGTAATGAAGTTACTTTGACTGCCTTGGTCAAAACCAAAGATAACAACGCTCTTGCTGATGTTCCCGTCAAATTCACTGCAGATTCGGGTGCATTGGTTGTTGTTGATGCTGTGTCCGATAAAAATGGGCAGGCTAAAGCAACTTTGAGTACTGCTGGCGATAGGACCAACCGCATAATCAAGGTAACCGCCCAAATTAACGGTGTGTCACCAGCGACTACAGTGGTTAACGTCGTGGGAACTACTGTCGCAGTCGTTGGGCCGAATGCAATTACTGGAGGTGGGACAGGCGATTTTACAATCACTGTAAAAGATTCTGCTGGAGCAGGAATTCCTAACGTCCCGGTAAGCTATACAAGCCAAAAAGGAAATCCAGCATTAGTTAAAACTTCAGGTGGAGGAACAAGTTCTGCTCCACTGACGAATTCTCAAGGTGTGGTCGTTTTGTCCTTGACCGCTACGCAGGCAGGTGCAGACGTACTGTCGGTCTCCTCGCAGGGCGCTAGCAGCTCATCAACTTTCAGCGCTACAACATCTAAACTGACAGTCAGAGCGGTTGATGTAAATGGCAATGTTGTAAGCGAAGCTAATACCTCTACCTCCTGTCAAAGAATTGCTGTTTCTTACGAAGTCAATTCTGCACCTCAGTCCGGCAATGTCAATATCGTTCCATCGAGAGGTCGACTCTATTCAGATGCTGCATGCAATACTGTATTAGCTGGCAGTAATGTAGCCGTGAACAACGGCAATTCTGTACCGGTTTACATAAAGTCTGATACGGCTGGGGTTTCCACAATCAGTGGTTCGGTAGTGAATGGCCCATCTGCGCAGACGAGTATCGAATTTATTGCTGCACTTACACCTAATTCTTCAATTAGTTTGCAAACCGAACCTGCGGTTATTGGGGTAAACACTGGCACTGGTCAAAGTGAGTCAAGTACGATTACGGCAGTAGTGCGTGATGGTACTACCAACAATAACTTGGTAAAAAATGCAGTGGTCGAATTTACGTTGCTTGCTGACAAAAGTGGAGGGCGCTTATCCGGGCCATCTTCTGTTGCCACGGCTAGCAATGGTTCTGCAAGTACCACGTTTATCGCAGGAACCGCTGATACAGAAGCGAATGGTGTGGTTGTCGAAGCGAAAATTCAGGGAACTGCGATTGCTACCACTACGACATTAACAGTGTCGCGAAAATCGTTATTTGTAAGGGCTGGCACTGGCAATCTCCTAGAAGCGCCATCGAACACTACATATAAGAAAGACTTTGTGGTCTTCGTAACAGATGCTTCAGGCAATGCGGTAAAGGATGCGGTAATTACCGCCGCCGCTATTCCAACTAGATATCGTAAGGGTGGATATGTTTACCGACAAGCAGACCAAGTTACCGGAGCACCTGCAGGCTGGTACCAAATTGTCTTACATGAGTGTGCAAATGAAGATGTAAACCAAAATGGCATATTGGATGCCGGCGAGGACTTCAATTTAAGCGGTGCACTTGAGCCTGGCATTCCTTTGTCGGTGACGTCGACCGGAACGACCGATGCTGCTGGAACTGCTGTAGTTTCTGTTCTTTATCCGAAAGACAGGGGGAACTGGACAGATGTTAAAATGACCATTCGCGGCAGTGTTTCGGGTACCGAATCAACATACATCACTAACTTTGGTTTATCAGTGCTCGCATCCGATTTGTCAAATTCTCAAGTAAGCCCACCCGGAAGTACTAGTCCGTATGGGGTAAATCCTTGCAACATCAAAGACTGACCTCCAACATTTTCCTTGTTGGGTTAATGGGGGCCGGCAAGACAACAGTCGGCCGCGCCCTCGCAAAAAAGCTCAACAAGCGATTTGTGGACTCCGATCACGAAATCGAGGCGCGTACCGGCGCCTCGATTCCTTTGATCTTTGAAATCGAAGGCGAAGCAAGCTTTCGCCAGCGTGAGGCGGAGGTCATTCGCGACCTGACCGCGGAGGAGAACATCGTACTTGCCACAGGCGGCGGTGCAATTCTCAGGCAGGAAAATCGAGAATTCCTCAAAACCCGTGGCACCGTGATTTATCTGCGTGCCAGCGTCAATAGCATTTTGCACCGCACTGCCCACGACAAGAACCGACCACTGCTGCAAACTGCCGATCCACGTCAGAGAATCGAGCAGTTGGCGCGCGAGCGGGAGGAGTTCTATCGAGAGGTTGCCCACATAATCGTGGAAACTGGACGCCCTAACGTACAATTACTGGTTCAAGGTATCCTGGACCAGCTCGAAAGCGCATCGGACAACGATGGGCCGGACGACAAGGCAAACCCCATTTCCTAGTATTCCAATGACAACGCAACATACCGACCCGATAACGCTGCAAGTGGACTTGGGTGATCGCAGCTATCCAATCAGCATAGGACAATCACTTCTTTCACGCGGAGATTTGATTGCCCGGCATGTGCCGGGTCCGCGAGTCGCCCTCGTCACCAACACCACCGTTGCACCTCTCTACCTGGAACAATTGCGCACCACACTTTCCGCAGCTGGAAAATCGGTCACCAGTATTGTTTTGCCTGATGGCGAGGAAGAGAAAAACTGGTCCAGCCTGATGAAAGTATTTGATGTACTTCTGGCGGAGAAATGCGACCGCAAAACGACGCTGGTGGCGTTGGGCGGCGGCGTGATCGGCGACCTGACCGGTTTCGCAGCGGCGACATACATGCGGGGTGTTCCTTTCATACAGATACCGACAACCCTGCTGGCGCAGGTAGACTCGTCCGTCGGCGGCAAAACCGGCATCAACCATCCGCTTGGCAAGAACATGATTGGCGCGTTTTACCAGCCGCAAGCAGTGATTGCCGATACCGGAACACTGGAGACCTTGCCCGCTCGCGAACTATCGGCCGGGCTGGCTGAAGTGATCAAGCACGGTGCGATCATTGATGCTTCGTTCTTTGACTGGATTGAAGCGAACATCGACAAGCTGGTTGCAAAAGATTCTGCGGCCCTGGCCCATGCAATACGTCGCTCCTGTGAGATCAAGGCCGATGTCGTACGCCAGGATGAGCGCGAGGGCGGTCTCCGCGCAATTCTGAATTTCGGGCATACCTTCGGTCATGCCATCGAGGCCGGGCTTGGCTATGGCGAGTGGCTGCATGGTGAAGCGGTGGGTTGCGGAATGGTAATGGCAGCCGATTTATCCCATCGAATGGGCTTCATTGATGCTGCGGCCAAAGCCCGCGTCACATCGCTGGTACAGGCTGCCAAGCTGCCAGTTGCCGCTCCGGATCTCGGCGCCGATCGGTGGCTGGAGTTGATGCAGGTCGACAAGAAGAATGAGGGTGGCAAGATCAAGTTCATTCTGATCAAGCCACTTGGAACGCCGGTGATCACGACGGTGCCCGAGAGCGTGTTACTGGAGACACTCAAGGCATGCGTGCGATGAGTCCCTCAGTCGGCATGGCGGCATAACATGAATCTCGAGGCGCATCTCGCACCGTATGCCGCCTTCTCTTCGGCGTCTCCCGGGCGTCGCTTTCCCGAATCGATGCCGTCGTCGCGCACCGAGTTTCAGCGAGACCGGGACCGCATCATCCATTCCACCGCCTTTCGGCGCCTGGAATACAAGACCCAGGTATTCGTCAATCATGAAGGGGACCTGTTTCGTACCCGCCTGACGCATAGCATTGAAGTTGCCCAGATCGCGCGGTCCATCGCAAGAAATTTGCGGCTGAACGAAGATCTCGTCGAGGCGATTTCGCTGGCGCACGACCTCGGCCACACGCCTTTCGGCCATGCAGGGCAAGATGCATTGAATGCCTGCATGAAGGACTACGGAGGATTCGAACACAATCTGCAAAGTCTGCGCGTGGTCGATGAACTGGAGGAGCGGTACGGCGCGTTCGACGGATTGAACCTGACGTTCGAAACGCGCGAAGGCATACTAAAGCATTGCTCTTTGAAGAATGCAAAAAAACTGGGCGATGTCGGCCGGCGCTTCATCGACAAAAAGCAGCCGACGCTGGAAGCGCAGCTGGCAAATCTGGCGGATGAAATCGCCTACAACAATCATGATATCGACGATGGCTTGCGGTCCGGCCTATTGACGACGACCCAGCTTGATGACATCGATTTTTACGCACGGCACCGCAAGGAAGTAGAAGCATCGTTTCCGGGTATCTCCGGCCGTCGCGCGATACATGAAACCATACGCCGCATGATCAATGCACTAGTGATCGATCTCATTGATACATCACGCTCGCGTATTCAGGATGCCAAGGTGAAGACGGTTGATGATGTTCGCAACAGCGCTGCATTAATCGCTTTTTCCGATGACATGAATACGGAGGCGGCGTTGCTGAAGCGGTTCCTGCGCGACAATCTGTATCTCCACTATCAGGTCAACCGGATGACCAGCAAGGCTCGACGCATCGTTCGAGAGCTTTTCGAGGCATTCATGGAAGAGCCGCGCTTGTTGCCGCCGGACTATCAGGTCACGCAGGGCAACGAGCAGGAACGGTTGCAGTGGCAAGCGCGCAAGGTTGCGGATTACATTGCCGGCATGACCGATCGCTACGCCATGCGCGAACATCGCCGCCTGTTCCAGGTGGATGAAATCTAACCGGCGACTTATTCAAGCGCTTGCAGTGGGTGCGCCCACTCCGGCCAGGCCGTTTGGAAATAACGGTCGATGCTTTCACGGGTAACTTCGTGAAGATGCCGCGGCTGCCATTGCGGCGCATTGTCCTTGTCGATCACCAGTGCGCGAATTCCCTCCGATACTTCTCCTTGCTCGAAGCTTCGCCGCACCATCGTCCTCTCCATGCGCAGGCAATCCGCAAGGCTCATGCCGGCACCGCGCCTTAATTGTTCGAGCGTAACGCACATCATCAGCGGCGAACGTTTATGCATCGTTGCTACGGTCCGCTGGGCAAACGCATCATCATCGGCTGTCAGCGAGGCGATAATGGCTTGTACGTCATCGTGCTGAAAGTGGTGGTCGATCGCAGCACGATTCCTGGCGAGTGCGCTTTGTTCCGGTGCCGCCTGTGAAGCATACGGTTCGGCAAATCGCGCGACGGTCTTCCGAATATCACCCACTGCCGTTGTTTCCAATAACAGCAAAAGCGACGCAATCTGCTCTGCAGGAATAAACACATCGGCCAGATTTGCATGGATAGCGTCGGCGGCACCGATTGTCTCTCCCGTGACACCGAGGTAGACACCGAGCCGTCCGGGAATTCTAGAAAGGAAGAAGCTGCCGCCGACATCCGGGAAAAGGCCGATGTTCACTTCCGGCATGGCCATCTTCGTGCGTTCGGTAACGATGCGCATCCGGTTCGCAGGTCCAGCTTGCGCGATCCCCATCCCGCCACCCATGACAATCCCGTCCATCAGCGCTACATACGGCTTGGGATAGTGATGAATCAAATGGTTCAATGCATATTCTTCGGTAAAAAAATCTTCGATCAGCATGCTGCCGGATTGCGGCGTCGCCTTGCCGGCATCATAAAAGAAACGGATGTCTCCGCCTGCGCAAAACGCTTTCTCACTCGTGCTGCGCACGACCACCGCGGCGACGCCCGGGTCGGCGCGCCATGACAGCAATACTTGCGTGAAGGCGCGTACCATATCGAGTGACAGGGAATTGAGTGCCTTCGGCCGGTCAAGCGTGATAAAGCCGATGTTGTTCCGGACGGTGGAGATAACGTGTGCAGTCATGGCGGGAGCAATTGATGTGATTGCCGCTATTTTATCGACACTGTCCCGATGCTGCAGTCGTCCTGCCGACAGTTGCAAAGTGCGGCTGGAATAGAAAAGGGCGCAACCTGTGCGCCCTTTTTCTCGATGCTGATTTGCTCCCTGAATCAGGCCGCCGGCAAGTCTTCCGTCATGCGCTTGATCGCTTCATGCTGGTGATCCCGTACCTTGCCCTTGTATTTCAATACCTGTCTATCCAGCTTGTCGATCAATGAATCGATCGCTGCATACAGATCTTCTGCAAAGCTTTCGACATGAATCACATTGCCTCTCACGCGCAGATTGACTTCAGCTCTTTGCCTTTTTTCTTTTTCAGAGGGTTTTTCGACTCCCAGAATCACCGCAACATCGATGACATGATCGAAATGGCGGAGTACCCGATCCAGTTTGCTTGTTACGTACTGGCGAATGGCTGGAGTCAATTCGAGATGTTGTCCACTGATCATGAGATTCATACAGCACTCCTATGGATAGTGTCGCTGGCGGTTCGCAACGTGTCCGCGTAGAGGACTACGCCGGAACACAGCAACGGATGGCAACTACAAAGGAATAACCTAGAGAGATTTGCGCAGATTGACAGGGGGGATTTTCAACGCTTCACGGTACTTGGCGACGGTTCTCCGCGCCACAACCATACCTTGTTCCCCTAACATATCCGCGATCTTGCTATCTGAGAATGGATTCTTGGGGTCTTCGGCTCCTATCAATTGTTTGATGAGCGCTCGTATCGCGGTCGACGAGGCTTCACCTCCTGCTTCCGTCGCGACATGGCTGCCGAAAAAGTATTTAAGTTCGAACATGCCATGGGGAGTCAACATGTACTTCTGTGTTGTCACACGAGAAATGGTGCTCTCGTGTAAACCCAGTGTATCAGCAATTTCACGCAAGACAAGGGGCCGCATTGCTACCGCGCCGTGCGAAAAAAAGTTGCGCTGCCGGTCCACGATCGCTTGTGCGACGCGCAAGATCGTGTCGAAGCGCTGACGCATATTCTTGATCAGCCATTTGGCCTCCTGAAGCTGCGAAGTGAGTGACCCCTCACCTTTACTTTGCTTCAAGATATTGGCATACAGGGCATTGACCCGAAGACGGGGCATGACATCATGATTCAACATGACTTGCCAGCCGTTCTTGGTCTTTTTGACAATGACATCCGGGACCACGAAGTCGGATGTGTCGGAGGCAAACGCCGCACCGGGATGCGGATTGCATTGCTTGATGATGGTTTGTGCCTCGCGCAAATCTTCGTCGTCGCAATCAAGGATTTTCTTGAGCTTGTTGAAGTCGCGTTGAGCGAACAGCGTCAAATGTTCTTCGACGATCGTCAGAGCCCGGCGGCGTGTCACCAGGGGCACCTTCGGAAAACGCCGGATCTGGATGGCCAGGCATTCCGACGGCGTACGTGCGCCGACGCCAGCCGGATCGAAGCTCTGCAGCATCTTCAGCGCCACGGATAATTCTTCAATCTCGATGCCGAGTTCTTCCGGCAGTCGCGCGTGAATTTCTTCCAGCGGCTCTTCGAGATAACCATTGTCGTTGAGCGCGTCGATCATCAACTCCAGCAGCGCGCGATCCCGCATTTCCCTTACCGAGACCCGCATTTGTTCGAGCAGGTGTTCGCGCAAGGTGGTTTCGTGCGCTTCGAGCTGCGGCCGGGCATCATCATCCTCAGGTGCTTTCGAGGTGCGGGCGACATCATCGAAACTCCATTCGGCTTCGCCTGAAGCAGGCGTATCGGCCCCGTCGCCGCCTTCGAAAGGGCGGTCGGTATCTTCGCCGGCGGCAGAACCGGCATCGTTGGGCACCGGTGTATCCGGCTGCGTGCCCTGGGGACTGATTGCACCGTCGGCTAGCAAGCGAATGGAATGATCCAGCGGATCATCGACGCGCTCGAGCATCGGGTTGTCCGACAAAATCTGCTCCAGCTCCTGATGCAGTTCGAGCGTCGACAATTGCAGCAACCGGATCGATTGCTGCAACTGGGGCGTCAGCGCCAGATGTTGGGAAATACGGAGTTGAAGGGTCTGTTTCATAGCAGCCGGGCTTCCATTACATGCGGAAGTGTTCTCCCAAATAAACGCGGCGTACCGATTCGTCCGCGATGATGTCGTCCGGGCGACCGCTGGCAAGCACGGCCCCCTGGTTGATGATGTAGGCGCGATCACAGATGCCCAGCGTCTCCCGGACGTTGTGGTCCGTGATCAGCACGCCGATCCCGCGTTCTTTCAGAAAGCGCACGATCCGCTGGATCTCGATGACCGCGATCGGGTCGACGCCTGCGAAAGGTTCGTCAAGCAGCACGAAGCGCGGGTTGGTCGCCAGTGCACGCGCAATCTCGACGCGGCGGCGTTCGCCGCCCGACAGCGACAGCGCCTGGTTCTCCCGCAGCTTTTCGATCTGCAGTTCGGCCAGCAATGTATTCAGCCGCTTCTCGATCGCCTGTCGCGACAACGGCTTGCCATTGTCCCGCTGCAGCTCCAGCACGGCGCGAATATTGTCTTCCACCGTCAGCTTGCGAAAGACCGATGCTTCCTGCGGCAGGTAGGACAGGCCCAATACGGCGCGGCGATGAATCGGCAGGCGGGATATCGCGACACCATTCAGATCGATTTCGCCGGCATCGGAGGGAACGAGGCCGACGATCATGTAAAACGATGTCGTCTTGCCCGCACCGTTGGGCCCGAGCAGCCCGACGACTTCGCCGCTTTCCACCTGCAGCGATACGTCGCGCACCACTTGCCGCGTGCCGTAACTTTTTTGCAATCCGCGAACGACCAGGGTGCTTGCCATGTTACTGACCCTTGGATTCGGTGCGCGGCTGAATCACTGCCCTGATACGTCCGCTGCCGTTCTTGGCATTGCCTGCCGGCGCATTGTTGACGGTAAAAAACTCTGCCCGGCTATCATAGGAAATGAACTCGCCTTCCACTTCATCCGTCGGCCTGTTACCTTCCAGGCGGCGAATTTTTGCGTTCGAAAACAGTTTGACCACTTCCGCTTTGCCATCGTATTCGATGCGTTCAGCCTGACCTTCAACCCACAGATTCGGGCCGCCGTCGCGTTTCTGGCGAAATGTCGCTATGCCGCCTGCGGGCGCAACCAATGTTGCATATTGGTAGCCTGCCGGGTCTTGCGTGACCACCAGTTTGCCTGCCTTCATGATCATGGTGCCCCTGGTCAGGACGACGTTACCGCTGAAGGTATTGATCTGCTTGACGTCGTCATACGCCATTCGATCCGCTTCAACCTTGGTCGGCTGTTCCGAGTCGGCTTTTTCCGCATGGGCAAGAGGATTGATGCCCACGCAAAGCATCCAGACGGACAGGAGCAAAAAACGTTTCATGAAAAGAGTCTTTCTTAATGCCTCAATGTATACCGGTCTATCGAGCCGGGGCTTGATACGTGCCATGGACATTGCTCGAAAGCTGAAACTCGCGTGTCGCGTTATTGGCAATCATGCCCACGCCTGTCAGTCTTGATTGCCCCACGGTGATATCAACCGGCTTGTGCGTCTTGATCACGTCGTCGTCGGGCAATACCAATAGATAGTCCGACTCGGCATGCATCCGTTCCCCGGTTGGCGATGCCGGCCGATCCATCCGGACATTATCGTAAAGATGCACTTCGCTAACGTCACTCACAACGCGTGCGCGGTCAGCCCGCAAGGTAATCGGCGGTTCTTCGCCCTGCCTCAGATTATTGACCACCGGCTTGACGATGTCATAGGAATCATCCACCGGGTTATGCGTCATCCGTTCGCCCGACATGTGATACTGCACGCCGCCATCTTTGGTCATTTTTACGTAATTGAATTTTTCCACGTAAAAATCAGGTTCGGTGCGCGTCACGTTGGGAATATCTTCGCTGGCGGAGCGCCGCATGACTTCAAGCAGCCAAAAACTGCCGAGCGCCAATGCAATCATCGGCGCCATGATGACGAACAGGCGAAACCGCCTTGTCGAACGCGCTTCGTTCATTTCAGGTACGGCGCCAGGGCCGCCTCATAATTTCCCTGCGCCTTCAGGATCAGGTCGCACAATTCCCGCACCGCGCCGCGCCCGCCGAAAGCCTCGGTCACATAGTGCACGCGCGAACGCACTTCGATATGCCCGTTCGGAACGCTCGCTGCAAAGCCGACACGGGTCAGTATCGGCAGGTCGATGACGTCGTCGCCGATGAAGCCGGTTTCGTGCTCCGTGCAACGGGTATCGGCCAGCAATTGCTTGAACGCCGCATACTTGTCGTGCACGCCCTGGTGGAGATGACGAATTCCGAGATCGGCCGCACGACGCGCAACGATATCCGACTTGCGGGCGCTAATGATCGCCGTTGCCACGCCGGACTGCTGGAGCAGCTTGATGCCATGTCCGTCAAGCACATTGAAGGTTTTGATTGCCTCGCCATCCGGTCCGTAATGAAGGCTGCCGTCGGTCAGGATGCCGTCAACATCGAAGATCATCAGTCGTACACCGGCTGCCCGGGCAACCACCTTGTCGTCCATCAGATCACCTTGGCGCGGGTAAGGTCGTGGATATGCAATGCCCCGACCAGCCTTCCATTGACATCCGCGACCAGCAGCTGATTGATCCGGAATTGCTCCATGATCTCGACGGCTTCCACCGCAAGCTGGTCCGGGCCGATGGTGCGTGGATTCGCATGCATCACATCGGCGATCACGAGTTTTGTAAAATCCTGTACCTGTCCTATCAATCGCCGCAAATCGCCGTCAGTGAAAATGCCGATGGCGCGATAGTCCTGGTCCACCACGGCAGTCATCGCCATGCCTTTCTGGGTGATTTCGAACAAGGCATCCGACAGCGACACGTCGGCCGTGACCGAGGGAATTGCGTTGCCGCTGCGCATGACGTCGCGCACGTGGGTCAGCAGGCGCCGGCCGAGTGCGCCACCGGGATGGGAGCGTGCGAAGTCTTCTTCCTGGAAGCCGCGCGCATCCAGCAGCGCCACTGCCAGGGCGTCGCCCAGGGCCAGCGTGGCGGTCGTGCTCGCAGTCGGTGCCAGATTGAGCGGGCATGCCTCCTTGTCCACCCTTACATTCAGGTGAACATTGGCGAGCTGAGCGAGATTGGATGCCTCATTGCCGGTCATCGCGATCAGGCGTGCGCCCATGCGCTTGATGATGGGCACAATGGCGAGCAGTTCGGCAGTTTCGCCGGAATTCGAAATGGCCACAAAGGCGTCGTTTTCGGTCACCATGCCGAGGTCGCCATGGGCCGCTTCCGCAGGATGGACGAACAGGGCGGGGGTGCCGGTCGAAGCAAGCGTGGCGGCGATCTTGCGCGCAATATGGCCCGATTTGCCCATGCCAGACACCACGACACGGCCGCTGCATTGCAACAGCATCTCGACAGCGTTGGCAAAGGCAGCGCCGGACTCGCCAGACAGCCGTTCTTTCAATGCTGCAATTGCATCCGCTTCAATTTGCAGCGTTTCGCGAGCCAGTTCGACCGCTCGCTGCGCGGTTTTTTCATCGAAAGCTTTCGGCAAGGTTTTTGCATGGGGTACACTCATGCCGGAAGTATAAACGAATTAGTAAAGCAAAAAACCTGCCAGTTAGAACAAAAAATTCGGCCTTGATGCCGCTCAATGGGATGGCTGGCGCCGGCGTTAATCCCCCTATTTGATCACCATGTTTTCGGCCCTCGAACTTACTCTCATCCTGCTCGCGGCCGCCGTACTCGGCGTTGTTGCCTTCCGGATGCTTCATTTGCCGCCGATGCTCGGTTATCTCGCAGTCGGCATCGTCATCGGTCCGCACGGCTTCGGCTGGGCGGATGAGAATGCGACGACGCACTCGCTGGCGGAATTCGGTGTTGTATTCCTGATGTTTTCCATTGGCCTCGAATTTTCGTTGCCAAAATTGTCCTCGATGCGCCGTATTGTTTTCGGCCTGGGCGTGGCACAGGTCTTCCTCACGATTGCCGCCGTCATGCTGTTTGGCTGGCTGACAGCGCTTCTGCTGCCGCAAGTAGCAAATATTAGCTGGCGTGCCGCCTTCGCGCTCGGTGGCGCGCTCGCAATGTCGTCGACCGCCATCGTCTCCAAATTGCTGACGGAGCGGCTTGAATTGGAATCGCCGCATGGACGCCAGATCATCGGCATCCTGCTGTTTCAGGATCTGGCGTTCGTGCCGCTGCTGATTCTGGTTCCGGCGATGGCCAAGAACAGCGGCGATCTGCTGGTAACCCTTTCATTGGCGGGATTGAAAGCGGCCGTCGTTCTGGCCCTGCTGCTGTTCTTCGGCCAGAAAATGATGCGCAGCTGGTTCCATGTGGTGGTCAAGCGCCGGTCGCAGGAACTCTTCATGCTCAACCTGCTGCTGATCACGCTCGGCGCCGCCTGGATTACCGAACAGGCGGGCCTGTCGCTCGCCCTAGGCGCTTTCGTCGCCGGCATGCTGATATCCGAAACCGAGTACAAGCATCAAGTGGAGGAAGACATCAAGCCGTTCCGGGATGTGCTGCTCGGCCTGTTTTTCATCACGGTGGGCATGTTGCTCAATGTCCGCCTGGTGCTGGAAAACTGGTGGCTTGTGCTGCTGCTCCTTACTGCACCGGTGCTGCTGAAATTCGGCCTGATCGCCATATTGGCGCGGTTGACCGGCGCGCCACCGGGCGTGGCGCTGCGCACCGGCCTATTCCTTGCGCAGGCGGGGGAATTCGGTTTCGTGCTGCTGAATCAGGCGGGCGGCCTTCAATTGATGGACCCGCTGCTGATCCAGCTCATCCTCGCATCGATGGTGCTGTCCATGCTGGTGGCTCCGATCATCATTGCCAAATCTGACGCGATCGTGATGAAACTGTCGGCCAATGAATGGATGATGCAGTCTCTGGCACTGACTCAGATCGCTACCCGCACCATGACCACCCAGGAGCACGTGTTGATCGCAGGGTTCGGCCGCACCGGGCAAAGCCTGGCCAAGCTGCTGGAACAGGAAGGCATCGCCTACCATGCGCTGGATCTCGACCCCGATCGTGTCCGCGAGGCGCAGGCGGCCGGTGCCAACGTGTCGTATGGCGATGCGGCGCGGCGCGAAAGCCTGGTGGCCGCAGGCATTCACCGTGCGGCCGCGCTGGTAGTGACGTATGCCAGCACGCCGTCCGCGCTCAAAGTGCTGCATTTCGCCCACGAACTGGCACCGGCGCTGCCCGTCATCGTGCGCAGCCATGACGATACCGATCTCGACAAGCTGCTCGATGCCGGCGCTGCCGAGGTCGTGCCCGAAGCCATTGAGGGAAGCCTGATGCTGGCTTCGCACGCGCTGGTGCTGCTGGGTGTTCCGTTGCGGCGCGTGGTGCACCAGGTACAGGCGGCGCGTGACGAACGCTATGCGTCGTTGCGCGGCTATTTTCACGGTGCCAGTGATGCGCCCGATGACCAGGAACATTTGCACGTCAGGCTCCACTCCGTCAGTCTCACGGATGGTGCCCGGGCGGTCGGAAAGTGCCTTGCCGATCTGAAACTGCAGGAAGTTGGCGCCGAAGCGGCAATGATTCGTCGAGGCAAAAGCCGTATCGACATTTCGGCCGATACCGTGCTGGAAGCAGGGGACATTGTTGTCCTGCGCGGGGCGAGCGAAGGCGTGGCGCGAGCAGAAGAGCGGCTTTTCAAATAAAGTTGCCGGATGGCTGCACGTGCCCGGCAAGTTGATCATGTCTTGCCATTTGTCGTTGCTGGTACCTGCAAAACCGATAAATTGCCTCAAACACAAACCAAACCTGCATGAAGCTACCGATCAAGATTGCTCTTGGAATAATCGCCGCCACTCTGGCGTTGGCGGCTTGTTCGCCACTCAAGACAATCAATGCATTGACTCCGACAAGTACCTACAGCAAAACAGCGGACGTGCCCTACGGCCCGCATCCGCGGCAAAAGCTTAATATTTACACTCCCGCGGAGGGAAAGGGGGCTGCGCCGGTTGTCGTGTTTTTTTACGGAGGGAGCTGGAACAGCGGCGAGCGCCTCGACTACGAATTTGTCGCCGAGGCGCTTGCATCGCGTGGCATGGTGGCAATATTGCCGGATTACCGGTTGTATCCGGACGTACGCTATCCTGATTTTCTGACCGATTCGGCGCAGGCGGTTGCATGGGCTGCAAAGGAGGCATCACGCTATGGCGGGGATCCGAAGCAGCTGTTCGTCATGGGGCACAGTGCTGGCGCCTATAACGCGGCCATGGTGGCGCTCGACAAGCGCTGGCTCGAACAACACGGCATGACCCCGACAGCGTTGCGTGGCTGGATCGGTTTGGCAGGACCCTACAACTTTTTGCCAATCCAGAATCCGGACGTCAAACCGGTATTTTTCCATCCCGACACGCCACCCGAATCGCAGCCGATCAACCAGGTGACCAAGTTGGCGCCGCCGGCTTTGCTGATCGCGCCAAAAAACGACGACCTGGTCAATCCGACGCGCAATACCGGCATGCTTGCAAACGCATTGCGAGAGGCTGGCGTCCCCGTCAACGAGATCTACTTTGACAAGGTGAATCACGTCACGCTGGCGGGCAGCCTGTCGAGACCGTTGCGCTATTTTGCCCCGACGCTCGATGAGATCACGCGTTTCGTGGAGCAGGAAAGCATGAGACCGAAAGACCCGGCTTAAGCTCGCGGGTCGGCAACGATCGGGGCTGGCAAACGCAATCAGCAATAGCGGATAAAATTCACTCGTCCCGCCGCCCCATCGAAAGTCTTCATGCAAGTGTTTGAGCGCATCCTCGGCATCATTCTCCCGGTTTTCATTATCATCGCTGTCGGTTATGGCTATGCGCGTCTGCGCGGCGACGCGGTGAAGTCCGACATGACGGCGGTGAACCGGGTCAGCATGGATGTGCTTTGTCCGCTGCTGGTGTTCACTGCATTGGCGTCCAAGGATTTCGACCTTGTCCACAACGGCACCCTCATCCTCGCCGGCATCCTGATCTCCCTCGGCTCCGGCCTGTTGGCGTGGCCGGTGGCGCGCCTGCTCGGATACGACGTGCGCAGTTTCCTTCCGCCGATGATGTACAACAATTGCGGCAACATGGGACTGCCTCTTGCCGTGCTGGCGTTCGGCACCGAAGGCCTGCCGTCTGCTGTGGCGCTGTTCATGGCGAGCACCCTGATCTATTTTTCGGTAGGCATACGGATCATTGAAAGCGGTCGCAACCAGCACACCTCATTCATCAAGCTGCTGGCCAGCCCGATGATGATCGCCATGATCATCGGCATGGTATTCGCCATATTTCGCATCACGCTTCCGGGTCCGCTGATGCAGGCGCTGAAGATGCTCGGCGATGCATGCATTCCGATCATGCTGTTCGCACTCGGAGTGCGCATGCTCGACGTGAATTTCAAAAGCTGGCACATCGGCCTGATGGGCGCCATCGTATGCCCGCTGGTCGGATTGATGGTGGCGTGGCTTCTGGATGGCGTGCTGTCATTGACGCCGATGCAGCGCGGCCAGATGTATCTGTTCGCCGCGTTGCCGCCAGCCGTACTCTGCTTCATGGTCGCCGAGCAGTACAAGCAGGAGCCCGACAAGGTGGCGTCGATCGTATTGCTCGGCAATCTCGCGGCACTCGCTTTCGTGCCCGCGGGGCTGTGGATGGGATTGCGTTCGTAGAGTCGTAATCCGGATAGCGTCAACTACTCGGTGGCCCGCACTTCGAAGCCGGCGTCACCAACATCCACCTCATCAATCGCTGACACAGTCACATCATCGACCCGGGCGCCGGGTGGACCCCGACGCGCCCAGGCAATCATGTTTTCGATGGCAACCGCGTCGCCACGAATCAGCGCTTCCACTGACTTGTCGAACCGGTTCCTGACCCAGCCGGACAAACCCAGCGTGCGCGCCTGGCGCTCGAATGAGGCTCGATAGCCGACACCTTGCACGATGCCGGTAACTCGCAAATGTCTGGCCGTTCCGTTCGGCATAAAAAATCACTTCTTCAGCAGCGGCGCAAGATATTTGCCGGTAAAGCTTGCCGGCGTTTTTGCTACCTGTTCCGGCGTACCGTTGGCGATGATCTGGCCGCCGCCGGCACCACCCTCCGGGCCGAGATCGATAAGCCAGTCGGCGGTCTTGATCACGTCCAGGTTATGTTCGATGATCACTACCGTATTTCCCTGATCGCGCAACCGGTGAATCACCTTCAGCAACAGGTCGATATCGTGGAAATGCAATCCCGTCGTCGGCTCATCCAGGATATACAGCGTGCGCCCGGTATCCCGCTTGGAAAGCTCCAGTGACAGCTTGACGCGCTGTGCTTCACCACCGGACAACGTGGTCGCGCTCTGGCCGAGACGGATATAGCCAAGTCCGACATCGAGCAAGGTCTGAAGCTTGCGTGCGATCACCGGTACCGGTTTGAAGAACTCGTGCGCTTCCTCGACGGTCATGCCGAGTACTTCGTTGATGTTCTTTCCCTTGTATTGAACTTCCAGTGTTTCGCGGTTATAGCGTTTGCCATGGCAAACATCGCAAGGCACATAGACGTCCGGCAGGAAGTGCATTTCCACCTTGATGACGCCGTCACCCTGGCAGGCTTCGCAGCGCCCGCCCTTGACGTTGAATGAAAACCGGCCGGCGGAGTAGCCGCGTTCCTTGGCACTAGGCACGGTGGAAAACAGGTCACGAATCGGGGTAAACAATCCGGTATAGGTCGCCGGATTGGAGCGTGGTGTACGGCCGATCGGCGCCTGGTCGACGGCAATAACCTTGTCGAAATGTTCCAGGCCGCTGATCGATTCATGCGCCGACGGCTCAGCCTGCGAGCCGTACAGATGGCGGGACGCCGCATGGTAAAGGGTATCGTTGATCAGCGTCGATTTGCCGGAGCCGGAGACGCCGGTAATGCAGGTTAACAGGCCGACGGGCAGTTCAAGAGTCACGTTCCTGAGATTGTTTCCCGATGCGCCCGTGATGACAAGTTGCCGATCCGGATCGCGTGGCGTGCGCTTCTTCGGCACATGGATCGCCAGAGTGCCGTTCAGGTATTTTGCAGTCAGCGATTTCTTGTGTTTCAGGATGTCGTTCAGCGGGCCCCGCGCAATCACTTCGCCGCCATGCACGCCCGCACCGATGCCCATGTCGACGATGTAGTCGGCGCAGCGGATCGCGTCCTCGTCGTGCTCGACCACCAGCACGCTGTTGCCGATATCGCGCAGATGCTGCAAGGTGGCGATCAGCCGGTCATTGTCGCGCTGGTGCAAACCGATCGACGGCTCGTCGAGCACGTACATCACGCCGGTCAGGCCGGAGCCGATCTGGGACGCAAGCCGGATGCGTTGCGCTTCGCCGCCGGACAATGTGTCCGCACTGCGTTCCAGCGACAGATAATCCAGTCCGACGTTGTTCAGAAACTTCAGGCGCGACACGATCTCCTTGATGATGCGATCGGCAATTTCCCTTTTCGCACCGGTCAGCTTCAGAGATTCGAAGAAGGCGAGCGTCTCGCGCAGGGGCTTCGCCGACACTTCATAAATGGACCGTTCCTGCTTGCCGGTGCCGACTTTGACATAGCGCGCCTCGGTGCGCAAACGTGCGCCTTCGCAGGACGGACATTGCTTCTGGTTGATGAACTTCGCCAGCTCTTCCTTTACGGCGATCGAATCGGTTTCCCGGTAGCGGCGCTGCAGATTGACCACCACACCCTCGAAGGTGTGCTCGCGAACCACCGCGCGGCCACGCTCGTTGACGTAGGTGAACGGAATGGTCTGCCTGCCGGAACCATACAGTACGATTTGCTGCGCCTGCTCGGACAGCTTTTCAAAGGGAACATCGAGATCGAAGCCGTAATGCTCAGCAAGGCTGGACAGCATCTGGAAGTAGAACTGGTTGCGTCGGTCCCAACCCTTTACCGCGCCGCTTGCCAGCGACAGGTTGGGGAAGGCGACGATCCGTTTCGGATCGAAAAATTCGATGTGGCCCAGGCCGTCGCATTCGGGGCAGGCACCCATCGGATTGTTGAACGAGAACAGCCGCGGTTCGAGTTCCTGCAGTGAATATCCGCAGGTCGGGCAGGCGAATTTATTGGAAAACAGATGTTCCTTGCCGCTGTCCATTTCCAGTGCAATCGCACGGCCTTCCGCCAGTCGCAGCGCGGTCTCGAAACTTTCAGCCAGCCGCTGCTTCATGTCCGACTTGACCTTCAGACGGTCGATGACGACATCGATCGTATGTTTCTCGGTTTTCTTCAGCTTCGGCAAATCGTCGACTTCGACGATCTTCGCTTTGGCAGTGCCGCTCTGGACACGGAAACGAATAAAACCCTGCGCCTGCATCGCTTCGAACAAGTCCGCATGTTCACCTTTCCTGTTGGCGACCACGGGCGCCAGCACCATAAGCTTGGTGTCCTCCGGCAAGGCAAGTGCGGCGTCGACCATCTGCGACACCGATTGCGCTGCCAGCGGATTTTCCGGATGCTGGGGGCAGTAGGGCGTGCCTACGCGTGCATATAGCAGGCGCAGGTAATCGTGAATCTCGGTGACGGTGCCGACGGTGGAGCGCGGATTATGCGATGTCGCTTTCTGTTCGATGGAGATCGCCGGCGACAATCCCTCGATCAAATCCACATCGGGCTTTTCCATCAACTGCAGAAACTGGCGTGCATATGCCGACAGCGACTCGACATAACGGCGCTGTCCTTCGGCGTACAGGGTATCGAATGCCAGAGATGATTTTCCGGAACCGGACAAGCCGGTGATGACGATCAGCTTATTGCGGGGTAACTCAAGATTGATGTTTTTGAGGTTGTGGGTGCGCGCCCCACGAATTCTTATTTCTTCCATGAACTGCCTTTAACTTGGGCTCAATACGGGTCAACCTGATACTATAACGGGTTTTCATCGCCGTCGTATCTCCCTGTTTCGTCCCCTTGTCAAGCCTTCATGTCTTCCATTACTTCCGCTGAAATCAGCAGCCGAATGACGCCCACGGAGTTGCGCGCCAGCACCTCGCTCGCCTCGATCTTCGCGCTGCGAATGCTTGGCATGTTTCTCATCCTGCCGGTCTTTGCTGTGCATGCGACGACGTTGAGCGGGGGAAATAATGCCGCCATGGTGGGGCTGGCCATGGGCATATATGGACTGACGCAGTCCTTTGGCCAAATTCCGTTTGGTGTCGCCTCCGATAAGTTTGGCCGCAAGCGCATCATCATCATCGGCCTCGTGCTGTTCGCATTGGGTTCCTTCATTGCCGCGGCGGCAACCGATATTGTCTGGGTTGTCGTCGGCCGTGCGATCCAGGGCGCCGGCGCCATTTCCGCCGCGGTTACCGCTTTGATCGCTGATTCCACCCGCGAGGAGCAGCGCACAAAGGCCATGGCGATGGTCGGCGGTTCCATCGGGCTGACCTTCGCCCTGTCGCTCGTTGCGGCGCCGGTGCTGTACCAAAGCATTGGCATGACTGGCATTTTTGTACTGACGGGCATTCTTTCGATACTGGCCATTCTCGTGGTGGCGTTCGTAGTACCGCCGGCCCCCGAAGTTCGCGCGGTCAAGCGGGTCCCTTTCGGTGAAGTCCTGCGCAATCGCGAGCTCATGCGCCTGAACTACGGCGTTTTCGCCCTGCATCTGACGCAGATGGCGATGTTTGTCGTGGTGCCATCGGCGCTGGTGCAATATGCCGGTCTGCCGGTCGCGGCACATTGGCAAATTTACCTGCCGGTCGTTCTGGCATCGTTCGCATTGATGCTGCCGCCGGTCTTTGTCGGCGAGAAGCGCGGCAAGTCAAAACAGGTCTTTGTCGCCGCGATCGGGTTGATGTTGCTGGTGCAGGCGGGGTTTTGGTTCATCCTCGCGCAACCGGCGTTGCATTGGATGTATCTGGTGCTGCTGCTGTTGTTGTTTTTTGTATCGTTCAACATCCTGGAGGCGAGCCAGCCGTCGCTTGTGTCGCGCATCGCGCCGGCCTCCGCCAGGGGCGCGGCACTCGGCGTCTACAATACCCTGCAGGCGCTCGGACTCTTCTGCGGCGGCGCTTTCGGCGGGTGGCTGGCCGAACACGCGAGCCCGTCGGCGGTCTTTATTCTCGGTGCCGGCGTCACTCTCGTGTGGCTTATAATCGCATCCAGCATGAAGAACTTGCCGCGCCGCAGCGCGATACCAGCTTAATTAGGAGAGAGAACATATGGCATCGGTCAACAAAGTCATCATCGTCGGCAATCTGGGACGCGATCCGGAAACGCGTTACATGCCGAACGGCGATGCGGTCACCAACGTTGCGGTCGCAACCACCGAAAGCTGGAAAGACAAAAACAGCGGCGAGAAGAAAGAGTTGACCGAATGGCACCGGATCACTTTCTACCGCAAGCTTGCGGAAATCGCCGGCCAGTATCTGAAAAAAGGCTCCCAGGTCTATGTAGAAGGACGCCTGCAAACCCGCAAGTGGACCGACAAGGAAGGCGTCGAGCGCTACACCACCGAAATCATTGCCGACACCATGCAGATGCTGGGCGGCCGTCAGGGGATGGGCGGAGGCGGCGGTGCGCCGATGGACGATGATTACGGCAGCAGCGCGCCACCACCGCGGCAGAGCAGCGGCGGTGGCGGTAACGCCGGCGGCGGGCGCGGAGGTGCTTCCAAGCCTGCGCCAAATTTCAGCGACATGGACGACGATATCCCGTTCTGATCCTCAGCCATGGGGTAAGGGGAAACCGGCTTATACCGCAATTTCCCTTGCCCGCGCCACGGCGGCGGAAAGCGTATCAAGGCAATTCTCTGCGCCCAGCCGGTCAATAAACCCCGACCGTTGCATCAGGCTCATTGGCTGATTGTTGGATGCGCAAAGAATCAACTGGCTGCCGCGCATTCCGAGCAATCTACGGATGTTTTCCAATGCATCCAGACCGGTGGCATCCAGATTGATCAATTGATGCAGTTCCAGAATCATCGCTTTTGCAGGAAGCGAATGCGGTGCAATCAAATCCTCCATTTTCCCCACTGCTGCGAAAAACAACGATCCGTAAATCGCGTATGCGACGACACCGGGCGGTAGTGGCGCTTCAAGGCTGGCTGACGGTATCGCCTCTATTTTTGTCAAGCTGGCAATCCGGTAAATAAAGAAGACACATGCCAGTACCAGTCCAACCTGCACTGCGACGGTAAGGTCGATGATCACGGTCAGCAGGAACGTCGCCACCATGACCAGGCGATAGCTGGCCCTGAAGTTTTTCAGGCGGGCGAACTCGTGCCACTCTCCCATATTCCAGGCGACATACATAAGGATGGCCGCAAGTGCTGCAAGCGGTATATCTTCCGCCAGGGGCGCAGCGATCAGCACAATGACCAGCAGCGTCAGGGCATGCACGATCCCCGCGATCGGCGAAACAGCGCCGGCGCGGATATTGGTGAGCGTGCGTGCAATCGTTCCCGTCGCCGGCATGCCGCCGAAGAACGGAGTCACAAAATTGGCTATTCCTTGCGCCATCAGTTCCTGGTTCGGATCGTGGCGATCGCCTGTCGTATTGTCGGCAATGCGTGCGCAGAGCAGCGATTCGATCGCACCCAACAGAACGATCGTGATCGTCGGTGGAAAGAGTTGCTTGACCAGGTCCCAGCTGAAAACCGGTAGATTGAAAGCGGGGAGCTCCCGTGGAATGCCGCCGAACTTGGTGCCGATGGTATCTACCTGCAAACCAAATACGCTGACGCCAAGTGTGCTCAAACCTAACACGATGATAGTGCCCGGGATGGCGCCCAAGGCTTGCCGGACACGTGGATGGACGTGCGGTCGCCCGACGTCTCCCTTCGCGACAGTCAGGCGCGGCCAGCAGAACATAAGGACCAGGGAGATCGATGCCAAGGCGAAGGCGGTCCAATTGACGCTGCCGGCATGTGTGGCAAGGGTGTGCAATTGCGCAAAAAAATCGCCCGGCATCTTGGCGATATTCAAACCGAAAAAATCCTTCAGTTGTGAGAGGGCTATCAGGACTGCGATGCCGTTCGTGAAGCCAATGACAATCGGTACCGGAATGTACCGTATCAATGTCCCCAGCCGGAACATGCCCATCGCGAACAGCAGGACGCCGGCAAAGATGGTTGAGATCAGAAGATTCGCCAGGCCGTACTTTTCGACGATGCCATAGACCACCACGATGAATGCGCCAGCCGGTCCGCCGATCTGCACACGCGAGCCGCCGAAGGTGGAAATCAGGAAACCGGCGATGATCGCGGTAAAGATTCCGGCGGCCGGTTCGAGACCCGACGCTATCGCAAACGCCATTGCCAGCGGCAACGCCACAACGCCGACCGTCAAGCCCGCCGACATGTCCTTGATGAATTTGCCGCGACCATACGATTGAAGATCATCGATCAAATGCGGACGAAATTTAACGAAGGAGATGCGCATCTGATGTATCGCTTAATGACCGGTTGTTGTATGCGGTGAACTCATTATTCTTTATGTATGCAGCAATGTTTGAAAAGTCATTTTTATGTGATGCAATGATCGGCGGATCCCGGGCTTTCTTTCCTCATAAACATATTGTTGTGCAAAAATTGCAATCCTTTCAAAATTCATGCATCGATTTGTTAAGATTGCACTAGAGTAATTTCGCAAGCTGTTCCATCATATTGGAATAAATATTTCCCGTCGCCGCAAGGCCTGAAATTTGACGATGTTTCCCCTACGCCGTGGTCGGCCAGACAAAGCCGCAAAAGCCCAACTGGACAGCTTGATGGAAGCTGCCGGTGATGCGGTGTTCCGGCTCAATACGCAGGGGGAAATTCTTTACGCCAGTCAGCGTGCAACGGAGCTCATCACACCTGGTTCGACGCCGATCGGCCAGACATTGGCGTCACTCGTCGCCCCTGCGGATCGTGCAACGATTCGCGCGGCGGTGAAGCAGGCAATCGAGCCATCCCAGTCGACCCGGGTCAATGTCCGAATCAAGACGCTGAGCACCGTGCTGTGGATGGAATTGCAAATTGCCGGCTACAACACCGTCGATGATGTTGTGGAATTGCTGGTTGTCGGCAGGGACATCTCAGGGCAGCAGGCCACGGAAGAACGATTGCGCCACATGGCGACCCATGATGCATTGACTGGCCTGCCGAACCGGTCGCTGCTGTCGGATCGCATCCGGATGGCGATCGCCCAGGCCAAGCGGACTGGCAAGGGATTTTCCCTGGTGGCGCTCGATCTCGACGGTTTCAAGAAAGTAAATGACGCGCTGGGCCATCCGGTCGGCGATTCCTTGCTGCGGATCGCCGCGATGCGTCTCTCCGACAGTTTGCGCGATGTGGATACGCTGGCACGAGTGGGCGGCGACGAATTCGTCGCTGTGCTGCCCGGCGCGGTCGCCGAGGCGGAAATCCAGGTCGTCGGTCGGCGCATGATTTCCGCCATGCAGCTTCCCTTCGAAATCGACGGCCACACGCTCTATGTCGGTACATCGATTGGCGCCGCTATCTTTCCCGAGCATGGCGATAGCGAAGTGAAGCTGCTTGCCCATGCGGATACCGCGATGTACCGCGCGAAGGAGACCGGCAAGGCGCGGTGCATCATCTATAACCATCAGAAATTCAACCAGCCGGAACATGATGTATCGATGGAAGCGGCGATGTTCCAGGCGGTCAGGGATGGTGAATTTCTGCTGCATTACCAGCCGATCGTCGATGCCCGCACCCGCCAGATCATGGGATTCGAGGCCTTGATGCGCTGGCAGCGTCCCGGCATCGGCCTGGTGTCTCCCGCCCAGTTCATTCCGATGGCGGAAAGCAACGGCCTCATCAACCTGCTTGGCGCCTGGGCATTGAAAGCTGCCTGCGTGCAGATCAAGCGCTTCGAGCAGATCGTCGGCCGGCCGCTTTATGTATCGGTCAATGTGAGTCCCCGGCAGTTCAGGAACGACCAGTTCCTGGACATCATGGATGAAGCAATAAAGTTGTCCGGGGTCGACGGCGGACAACTCCTGCTCGAAATCACCGAAGGCATACTGATGTCCGACCCGGAGCATGCGGAAGCGTTGCTCAATGCCATGGCCGCACGCAATGTGCGTATTGCCATCGACGATTTCGGCACCGGCTACTCGTCGCTCGCCTACCTGAAGCGATTCCCGATCGCCACCTTGAAAATCGACCGCGCCTTCATCAAGGATCTGCCTGGTTCGGTCAAGGATGTCGCCATTTGCAATGTGGTGTTGAGCCTCGCCAGCCACCTCAATTTAAGCACCGTCGCAGAAGGCGTCGAGAGTGAAGAACAATTCCACTTTCTGGCCCAGAACGGTTGCGGCCTGATCCAGGGTTACCTTACCGGGCGGCCCCTGCTTCCTGAAGATGTTGTCGAAGTACTTAAGGCAGAGCCGGCTCCGGCCGCGCTATAGCGAGATGCACGTATGAATTCACACATAGTCGAGCCGGTCAGTGCAACTAAAACGATGGAATTGTTGTGGTCGCGTGTCCGCCAGCGAGGCGACCTTCCCGGTTTCTCGAAGGTGGTGGGCGCCATCATCGGCGCAATGCGCGGCGACGACGATCGTGAATTCAACATGACCAAGACGGTTTTGTCCGATCCGGCCCTGACACAGCGGGTGCTGCGCCTCGCCAACAGTGCAATGTATTCAGTATTCGGGCAGGGCATCAATACCGTTTCCAAAGCCGTGATTGTGCTCGGCACAGAAGCAATCGGCCACCTGGCGCTCGGTTTGAAGCTCATCGATGGCCTGTCGACGGCATCGTCCGACTCGGCGGATGCCCGCAAGGAAATGGAAAAGGCGGTGCTCGCCGGCCATATCGCGCGACAGCTTGCGGCCACCGCAAGCACCCGTGATGCCGAGGAAGCCGTGGTCTGCTCCATGCTGCATTCGCTCGGCCGCATGATGGTGGCATTTTATTTATCGGATCGCTGGCAACAGATACAGCTGCGCCGGACGTCCGCTGGCATCAGTGAAGAGCAGGCGAGCCTCGATATATTGGGAATGGAGGTGGATGAAGTCGGCCGCCTCGCAGCGCAACATTGGGGATTACCGGCCGGCCTCATCAGTAGCCTGCAAAGTTTTCCCCCACGGCCAGTGGGAGAGCCGCTGGACCATACTGATTGGCTGGCCGCCATTTCGACCCTGTCGTCGCGTTGCGCGACCCTGTTATGTGATGGCGACACCGACGACGCCGAGCAACTGATCGAGTTTGCCAGCAGCTATGCTGAAATGCTCGGGCTGGAAATTTCCCAGGTGCTGGCGGCGGTGGAGGCTGCACAGAAAACCGCGGCCGACGAGGACTCGGTGGTCATCCGTCCGCTCAGGCGAACGGCAATCAGCGATAAATCTTTCCCCAAGCCGGTAGCCGGCAAACCCGCCGATGCGCTGATCACCCTTGCTCGTGGTGTGTCGGATATGCGTGGCGCGATGCGCGGTCTCAGCATCGGCCAATTGATGACCATGGCACTGGAAACCGTGCATCAGGGGCTGGGATTCAACCATACAGTCACTTTTCTGCGAAATCAGGAGCAGGCCCAGTACGGCGCCAGGATGGGATTCGGCGATGGTGTTCAGGAGCTGTTGCCGAAACTGGCATTTGAAGACGCTTACCAGCCCGATGTGTTTCATGCTGCATTGGCCAATGACAGGATGATATTTGTCGAAAATGCGCAGGCGCCGGCATTCATCAACAAGATTCCCCGCTGGTGGAAGGAAGCCTTGCCAGAAGCGCGCAGTTTTGTTGTGCTGCCGCTTACTGTGAACCGCCAGCCGGTGGGATTTCTCTATGGCGATTGGGATCTATCTGCCTCGACCGCGAAGATCGAACCGGCGGAGATTATTCATCTGAACGAACTCAGGGCCATTATCGTTCTGGCAATCGAGCAGCGCAGGCAAGCAGAGCCATCCTGGGCTCGGCGGATGCAATAAGCCGCTGCTTCGCGCAATAGATGTTCCCACAGCGGCAGCCCACGTCGCTAATTTCCCTATTTGAGCAAGCATAATTTCTTCAGCGCGCTGTGAGAGGATGGCGACTTGACCGAAGCTTTCCCGTTGATCCGCATCAACAATATATTTATGTAAATATTTGTAAATTTTCATTAGAATCACTTCAGCGAAAACGTAACAAAATACTAATAATCGTTGGAGGGAGAAATGCAGGAAATGATTTTCTTGGGCGTAGCGGTATTGGTTATAAGCCTGATCTGGTTCGCCTTCAAGCTCCCGACTACTCCCCGTTTTCGCAGCAAACCGATGCTGGCCGGCCCGTATCTGGAGTTCTTTCAAACGCTACGCTCGGCGCTGCCCGATTACGATGTCTTTCCCCAAGTCGCCTTATCCGCGTTGGTCGACCCGGTCGGTGGTCCGAAGGGGCGGCGTTTCGCTCTCGACTGTATCGACGGCAAACGCGCGGGCTACGCCGTTTTCGATCAGGATATGCGACTCGTTGCAATCATCGAACTAAGCCACCGATCCCGAGCGACCCGCAAGGAAACTGCGTTGGACGCCTGTCTTGCCAACGCAGGCATTCATACGCTTCGTTTCTATTCCACGCAAATGCCGTCGGAAACGGTTATCCGGAATGCCGTCGAAGCGCAGCTTTCGAAGATTGCAAACCGACCGGTTAAACGCGCCTTCATGCATATTTCTGCAGAACGCGAACGCCCCCGGCAGGGGGCGTGGCCGGATACGGTCAATGCACGCATGTAAAGCCTCCATTCTTTGAATTGTGAATTGGGGTCAGAGCGCACTAAAACTATAATGGTTGTTGGTTCAGCTTACTTCCAACACCATGGCGCGACTTCCCCGACTGGTCATCCCTCATCAGCCTCACCATGTCATCCAGCGTGGCAATGACCGACAGATAATATTCCACGCACCGGAAGACTACGAGGCGTTCTTGCGCTGGATGCGTGAAGCAGCCAAGCAATTCCATGTGCTTATTCACGCATACGTCCTGATGCCCAACCACCTGCATCTTCTGGCAACGCCGGCAGATGACACTGGGCTAGCCCGAATGATGCAATGGATAGGGCGATACTACGTGCCTTACTTCAACCGCAAGTACCTGCGAAGTGGAACCCTATGGGAAGGGCGCTACAGAGCTACCGTTATCGATTCAGAACGGTATTTTATGGTGTGCAGTTGCTACATTGAGCTCAATCCTGTGCGCGCAAGCCTAGTCACTACGCCAGAAGAATATCCATGGAGCAGTTACGCGCACCATATCGGTGCGAAAGTTGACCCGATTATTACTGACCATGCGCTCTACTGGTCGCTTGGAAATACTCCATTCGAACGCGAGGCAGCATACAAAAACTTAATTGAGCAAGGAATCACTATCAGCGAAACCCAGGCGCTGATTGAGGCAACAAAAAAAGGATGGGCACTTGGGTCGCCAAAGTTTAAGGCCCAACTCGAAAAGGCAACCAGTCGTCGGGTAGGTCCAATGAAACGTGGGCGACCGAAAAAGATCCTGCAAACAATTACCACCAGTGGTGATGACTCTGTCCCTATTTAAATTGGTGCAAAAAATGAGGTTATTTTAAATAACTCTGACCCCATTTTATTTTTATTGAACTATATTTTGCGGTGCACTATGCTTCGGAATCAACATATTCTGCAGCGGAGAACACTTATGCACGCGCAAGGTCTGTACGACCCATCCAACGAACATGACGCTTGCGGCGTCGGTTTCATCGCTCATATCAAGGGCAAAAAGAGCCATTCCATCGTCGAACAGGGATTACTGATCCTGAAGAACTTGGATCATCGCGGTGCGGTGGGTGCCGATAAGCTGATGGGTGATGGTGCGGGCATTCTGATCCAGATTCCGGATCAATATTACCGGGAAGAAATGGCGAAGCAGGGTGTGAACCTGCCGCCGCCAGGCGAATATGGTGTCGGCATGGTGTTCCTTCCGAAGGAGAACGCTTCCCGCATCGCATGTGAGCAGGAAATCGAACGCGCGGTCACGGCGGAAGGTCAGGTAGTCCTTGGTTGGCGCGACGTGCCCGTGGATATCGACATGCCGATGTCGCCGACCGTGCGCGATAAAGAGCCAGTCATCCGCCAGATTTTTATTGGCCGCGGCCCGGACATCATGGTGACGGACGCACTCGAGCGCAAGCTCTACGTGATCCGTAAATCGTCCGGCCACGCGATCCAGGCTCTGAATCTCATCCACGGCAAGGAGTTTTTCGTGCCATCGATGTCCGCCCGCACCGTCGTATACAAGGGTCTGCTGCTGGCGGACCAGGTCGGGGTGTATTACCGTGACTTGCAGGATGCGCGCTGCGTTTCCGCACTGGCGCTCGTTCACCAGCGATTCTCGACCAACACGTTCCCTGAGTGGCCGCTGGCCCACCCGTACCGCCTGATCGCCCATAACGGCGAAATCAATACCGTCAAAGGCAACTTCAACTGGATGCGCGCGCGTGAAGGCGTGATGAAATCTGCTGTTCTCAACGAAGACCTGCAGAAGCTTTTCCCGCTGATCTATGAAGGCCAGTCGGATACCGCCTGCTTTGACAACGCGCTTGAATTGCTCGTGATGGCCGGCTATCCGGTGGCGCAGGCAATGATGATGATGATTCCGGAAGCATGGGAAAACCATACGCTGATGGATGACAATCGCCGCGCCTTCTATGAGTACCACGCCGCGATGATGGAGCCATGGGACGGTCCCGCCGCGATGGCCTTCACCGACGGTCGCCATATCGGCGGCACGCTGGATCGCAACGGCCTGCGTCCGGCGCGCTACATCGTTACCGACGATGACCTCGTCGTGATGGCGTCCGAGTCCGGCGTGCTGCCGATTCCCGAGTCGAAGATCATCAAGAAATGGCGTTTGCAGCCAGGCAAGATGTTCCTGATCGACCTCGATGCCGGCCGTATCATCGACGACAAAGAATTGAAGGACACCTATGCCAACGCAAAGCCGTACAAGCAGTGGATCGAATCGGTCCGCATCAAGCTCGACGAACTGAAAGCCGAGCCGGTCGCGGCTCAGCCGAGCATTTCGCTGCTCGACCGTCAGCAGGCGTTCGGATATACCCAGGAAGACCTCAAGTTCCTGATGTCGCCGATGGCCGTGTTGGCTGAGGAGGCAACCGGCTCCATGGGCAATGACTCGCCGCTGGCCGTCATGTCGAACAAAAACAAGACGCTGTACCACTACTTCAAGCAGTTGTTCGCGCAAGTGACCAATCCGCCGATCGATCCGATCCGCGAAGCGATGGTGATGTCGCTGGTTTCCTTCATCGGCCCGAAACCGAACCTGCTGGACACCAACAACATCAACCCGCCGATGCGACTGGAAGTCGCGCAGCCGATCCTCGACTACGCCGACATGGCGAAGCTGCGCAACATCAGCGCGCACACCGGCGGTAAGTTCAAGTCGCATGAGCTGAACATCTGCTATCCGGTCGCGTGGGGCAAGGAAGGCATTGAAGCCCGCCTCGCATCGCTGTGCGCAAAGGCAGTCGACGCAGTGAAATCCGGCCATAACATCCTGATCATCTCCGATCGGAAACTGGACGCCGAACAGGTCGCCATCCCGGCATTGCTTGCAACATCAGCGATTCACCTGCATCTCGTCAGCAAGGGCCTGCGCACGTCCACCGGCCTGGTGGTCGAAACCGGTTCCGCCCGCGAAACGCACCATTTCGCCCTGCTGGCCGGCTACGGCGCGGAAGCCATCCATCCATACCTTGCGATGGAAACGCTGACCGAAATGGCCAAGGGCCTGACGGGCGACCTGTCGCCTGAAAAAGCGATTTACAACTTCCAGAAAGCGGTCGGCAAGGGCTTGATGAAGGTGATGTCCAAGATGGGCATTTCGACTTACATGTCGTATTGCGGCGCACAGATCTTCGAAGCCATCGGCCTGAACAAGGCGCTGGTCGACAAGTACTTCAAGGGCACTGCATCGAACGTGGAAGGCATCGGCGTGTTTGAAGTCGCGGAAGAGGCGCTGCGCCTGCACAAGCTCGCCTTCAGCAACGACCCGGTTCTCGCCAATGCACTCGACGCCGGCGGCGAGTACGCCTATCGCGTCCGCGGCGAAGACCACATGTGGACCCCGGATGCGATCGCAAAACTGCAGCATTCGACACGCTCCAACAACTTCAACACGTACAAGGAATACGCGCAGATCATCAACGACCAATCGAAGCGTCACATGACGCTGCGCGGCCTGTTCGAGTTCCGCATCGATCCGTCGAAAGCCATTCCGCTGGATGAAGTCGAACCGGCCAAGGAAATCGTCAAGCGTTTCGCCACCGGCGCCATGTCGCTCGGCTCAATCTCGACCGAGGCACATGCCACGCTCGCAATCGCAATGAACCGCATCGGCGGCAAATCGAATACCGGCGAGGGCGGCGAGGATGAGAACCGTTATCGCATGGAGCTGAAGGGCATTCCGATCAAGAAGGGCGAAACGCTGGCTACCGTCATCGGCAAGGACCGCATCGAGGTTGACATGCCGTTGCTGGAAGGCGATTCCCTGCGTTCGAAGATCAAGCAGGTCGCATCCGGCCGTTTTGGCGTCACCACCGAATACCTGACGTCGGCCGACCAGATCCAGATCAAGATGGCGCAAGGCGCGAAGCCGGGCGAGGGCGGTCAGCTTCCGGGACACAAGGTATCCGAGTACATCGCGAAGCTGCGTTTCTCGGTGCCGGGCGTGGGTCTCATTTCCCCGCCGCCGCACCACGACATCTATTCGATCGAAGATTTGGCGCAACTCATCCACGATTTGAAAAACGCCAATCCGCGTGCATCGATCTCGGTCAAGCTGGTGTCGGAAGTCGGCGTCGGCACGGTTGCCGCCGGCGTGGCGAAAGCCAAGTCGGATCACGTCGTCATCGCGGGCCACGACGGCGGCACCGGCGCGTCGCCGCTGTCATCAGTCAAGCATGCCGGCACGCCGTGGGAACTCGGCCTGGCCGAAACGCAACAGACACTGGTCCTCAACCGCCTGCGTAGCCGCATTCGCGTGCAGGCCGACGGCCAGATCAAGACTGGACGCGACGTCGTGATCGCCGCGTTGCTCGGCGCCGATGAAGTCGGTTTTGCCACCGCGCCGCTGGTCGTCGAAGGCTGCATCATGATGCGCAAGTGCCACCTGAATACCTGCCCGGTCGGCGTTGCAACCCAGGACCCGGTGCTGCGCGCGAAATTCCAGGGCAAGCCGGAACACGTGGTGAATTACTTCTTCTTCGTTGCCGAAGAAGCGCGCCAGATCATGGCACAGCTCGGTATCCGCACGTTCAATGAACTGATCGGCCGTGTCGACCTGCTGGACAAGTCGAGAGCGATCTCGCACTGGAAAGCAAAGGGCCTGGACTTCACGCGGATATTCCATCAGCCCGACATGCCGGCTTCCGAGCCGCGTTACCAAGTGGAAGAGCAGGACCATGGCCTTGAGAAAGCACTTGACCATAAGCTGATCGCTCAGGCCAGGGCAGCATTGGAAAAAGGCGAGAAGGTGTCGTTCATCTCCCCTGTGAAGAACGTCAACCGCACCGTCGGCACGATGCTCTCCGGCGAAGTGGCGAAGAAGTACGGCCACGAGGGTTTGCCCGACGACACCATCCATATCCAGATGCATGGCACCGCGGGCCAGTCGGCCGGCGCTTTCCTTGCACATGGCATCACGATCGACCTGGTGGGCGAGGGCAACGACTATGTCGGCAAAGGATTGTCGGGTGGCCGCATCATCGTGCGTCCGAACACCGAGTTCCGCGGCTGGGCTGTCGACAACATCATCGTCGGTAATACCGTGCTGTACGGCGCGATTGCCGGGGAAGCTTTCTTCAACGGCGTTGCCGGTGAACGTTTCGCAGTCCGTAATTCCGGCGCCACCGCGGTCGTCGAAGGGACCGGCGATCATGGTTGCGAATACATGACCGGCGGTACTGTCGTTGTTCTGGGCGCGACCGGCCGCAACTTTGCCGCAGGCATGTCGGGCGGTATTGCGTACGTGTACGATCCGGACGGCGATTTCGCGAACAAGTGCAACATGGCGATGGTCGCGCTGGATCCGGTACTGGCAAGCGCAGACCAGGAAGCCAAAGTGGACCGGGCCGTCTGGCACAGCGCCAAGCGCAATGGCGACGTGCAGACCGATGAAGCAATCCTCAAGGGGCTGATCGAACGTCACTTCAAGTACACCGGCAGCACCCGTGCCCGCAACCTGCTCGACGACTGGAGCAATGCGCGCAGCAAGTTCGTCAAGGTCTTCCCGACGGAATACAAGCGGGCGCTCGGCGAGCTGAACGCGGCGGCAAAAACAAGCGAAAAAGTGGCGGCCTGATCGAAAGCCGGATTGAACGACACGGCAGGGCGGGCGAGGCGTCCGTCCTGCAAAGAAAAATACTGAAGGAACATCATGGGAAAAGTAACCGGTTTTCTGGAATTTCAGCGCCTTCAAGAAGCGAGTGAAGCGCCTGAGCTGCGCAAGAAGCATTACAAGGAGTTCGTGGTTCACCTCAGCGATGCAGAGGCGAAAGTCCAGGGCGCACGCTGCATGGATTGCGGCATTCCATTCTGCAACAGCGGTTGCCCGGTCAATAACGTCATTCCGGATTGGAATGATCTGGTTTACAACGGCAACTACAAAGAAGCGCTGGATAACGCGCATTCCACCAATAACTTCCCCGAATTCACCGGCAAGGTGTGCCCGGCGCCGTGCGAAGCAGCCTGTACCCTGGCATTCAATGACAAGGCAGTCGGCATCAAGTCGATCGAGCACTTCATTGCAGCCAAGGGGTGGGAAAATGGCTGGATCGTGCCGCAACCGCCGGCGGTAAAGACCGGCAAAAAGGTTGCCATCGTCGGCTCGGGCCCTGCAGGCCTGGCAGCGGCGCAGCAATTGGCCCGCGTCGGTCATGAAGTCACCGTGTTTGAAAAGAACGACCGGATTGGCGGCTTGCTGCGTTACGGTATTCCCGACTTCAAGATGGAAAAGTCGCATATCGACCGCCGCGTCGACCAGATGAAAGCCGAGGGTGTCACTTTCCGTACCGGCGTGCTGGTCGGCAAGGATTTCCCTGCCAATATCACCAACTGGGCGAAGGAAACCATCTCGGTCGAGCAGATCAATAAGGAATTCGATGCAGTGGTCATCGCCGGCGGTGCGGAAGTGCCGCGTGACCTGCCGGTACCCGGACGTGATTTGAAGGGGGTGCACTTTGCGATGGAATTCCTGCCGCAGCAGAACAAGGTCAATGCCGGCGACAAGGTGAAGGACCAAATCATGGCCACTGGCAAGCATGTGGTCGTGATCGGCGGCGGCGATACCGGCTCCGACTGCGTCGGTACATCCAATCGCCATGGCGCCGCTTCGGTCGCGCAATTTGAATTGCTGCCGCAGCCTCCGGAAACCGAGAACAAGCCTCTCGTATGGCCCTACTGGCCGACCAAGCTTCGCACCTCGTCTTCCCATGAAGAGGGATGTGAACGCGATTGGGCGGTCGCAACCAAGCGTCTCGAGGGCAAGAACGGCAAGGTGGAGAAGCTGATCGGCGCCCGTGTCGAATGGAAGGACGGCAAGATGCAGGAAGTGCCGAACTCCGAATTCGAAATGAAAGCCGACTTGGTCCTGCTGGCGATGGGCTTCGTTTCACCGGTGCAAACCGTGCTCGATGCATTCGGCATCGACAAGGACGCACGCGGCAATGCCAAGGCGACAACGGATGGCGACGGCTGCTACAAAACATCGGTGGCGAAAGTATTCGCTGCCGGCGACATGCGTCGTGGCCAATCGCTGGTCGTATGGGCAATTCGTGAAGGCCGTCAGTGCGCACGGGCAGTCGATGAATTCCTGATGGGAAGCAGCGTCCTGCCTCGCTGAAGCGATGGCCTGATGGTTAAAAAGCTACTAAAGGGCTACGGAAGAAGCATTGAAAGTCGCTTGGGGCGGGAGTCACCTCCTGCCCCAAGTCACGTATGGCCGGGATACGATTGCCGGTTCTGCACTATAATCTGACTTTTGAGTCAGATATATTCGCTGTGCCCAATCTCGTCGAAATCCGCAATCTCCATTTCTCCTATGGTGCACGTCCGATCCTGTCGGGCCTGCAGATGGACTTCCCGCGCGGCAAAGTGGTCGCGGTCATGGGTGGATCGGGTTCGGGCAAAACGACGATCCTCCGGCTGATCGGTGGACAGCTCCGCCAGCAATCCGGCACGGTCAACGTCGATGGCCAGATGGTGCAGACCTTGGGCAACAAGGAGTTGTACGGGTTGCGGCGCAAGATGGGCATGCTATTCCAGCACGGTGCATTGTTCACCGACCTGACTGTATTTGAAAACGTTGCCTTTCCGCTGCGTGAACACACCGATTTGCCGGAGGAAATGCTCCGCGACATGGTGTTGTTGAAGCTGCATGCGGTCGGCTTGCGCAACGCCGCGCAGCTTAAACCGTCGGAAATCTCCGGCGGCATGGCCAGGCGTGTTGCGCTGGCCCGCGCGATTGCGCTCGATCCGCAACTGATCATGTATGACGAACCGTTTGCAGGCCTTGATCCGATATCGATGGGTGTGACGGCCAATATCATCCGGCGGCTTAATGATGTGCTCGGCTCCACCTCGATTCTCGTGTCGCACGACGTAAATGAATCGTTCTCCATCGCCGATTATGTGTATTTCCTGTCGCAGGGAAAAATCGTCGCCCACGGTACGCCGGCGGAAATGCGGAGTTCCAGCGACCCCTATGTGAAGCAATTCGTGAATGCGGAACCGGACGGACCGGTGCCTTTCCATCAGCCTGGCAAGTCGCTGGCGGAAGACCTTGGATTGGATGGCCGATGATCGTCAATGCCATTTCTAACCTTGGCCGCTGGGTACGCGAATCCGTTTCCGGAATCGGTTTTGCGACCCGCACGTTCTTTACGCTGGTCGTCTCGTCAGGCGGCTTGCTGCGGCGTTTGCGGCTGGTGACGGATCAGATTCATTTCATCGGCAATTACTCACTCGTCATCATCGCCGTGTCAGGCCTCTTCGTCGGCTTTGTGCTCGGACTGCAAGGGTATTACACCCTGAACAAATACGGCTCCGAGCAGGCCTTGGGTTTGCTGGTTGCATTGTCATTGACGCGAGAGCTGGGGCCCGTCGTGACCGCGCTGCTGTTCGCAGGGCGCGCGGGCACGTCGCTGACCGCGGAAATTGGCTTGATGAAAGCAGGGGAGCAGTTATCTGCCATGGAAATGATGGCGATCGATCCGATGCAGCGGATCATCGCGCCGCGTTTCTGGGCTGGAGTGGTCGCCATGCCGATTCTGGCGGCGATCTTCAGCGCGGTGGGGATACTCGGCGGTTACATTGTCGGCGTCAGAATGATTGGAGTGGACGAGGGCGCATTCTGGTCACAAATGCAGGCCGGCGTTGATGTCTGGAACGACATCGTGAACGGGGTATTGAAAAGTGTCGTGTTTGGATTTGCCGTGACATTTATTGCTTTGTATCAAGGCTATGAGGCCAAGCCGACGCCCGAAGGCGTCGCCAGGGCTACTACTCGAACGGTTGTGATCGCATCGCTTAGCGTCTTGTGGCTCGATTTCCTGTTGACAGCGCTCATGTTCAACTGAGATTGCCGCCGGAACGCAATGGGATGGGGTAGTGTGTTTTGCAATTTTTTGCCTTGATCCGACACTAATAAATCAAATTTCCCATATTCAGGGTATGAGGTTATGCAACGAAAATCATTAGATTTATGGGTTGGACTGTTTGTGCTGCTCGGCGCAGCAGCACTATTTTTTCTTGCCATGAAGGCCGGCAATATGAGTTCCATGTCGTTTGCCGAGACTTATACGGTAACGACCCGGTTTGACAATATCGGGGGATTGAAACCGCGTGCGCCGGTCAAGAGTGCCGGCGTGGTGGTGGGCCGGGTTGCCGATATCCGCTTCGACGACAAAAGTTTCAAGGCGCTCGTGACATTGAATCTGGATAGCGGTTACAAATTCCCCAAGGACTCCTCCGCCAAGATTCTCACGTCGGGTTTGCTGGGCGAACAATACATCGGACTCGAGCCTGGCGGTGATACTAACAATCTGGCCGCCGGCGACAGAATCACCATGACACAATCCGCGATCGTTTTGGAAAACCTGATCAGTCAATTTCTGTTCAGCAAAGCCGCGGAAGGGGAAGGAAAGGAAGAAAGCAAATGAGGAGTCGCGCTATGCGCATCATTGCAATGGCCTTGATGCTTTTGGTTGCCGGTTGTGCCAGCACGAATCCGAAGGATCCGTTCGAGCAATTCAACCGGGCCATGTTCGAGTTCAATGATGCTGTCGATCAGGCTGCCGTGAAGCCTGCCGCGGAGGTGTACCGTACCGTGCTGCCGTCGTTTGTACAGACGGGTATCTACAATTTTTTCGGCAATCTGGGTGATGTGTCGACCGCACTGAATAATCTGTTGCAAGGCAAGCTTGCGGACGGCATGTCGGACGTGATGCGCGTTGCCGTCAATACGATGTTTGGCCTGGGTGGTCTTCTTGACATCGGCTCTGAAGCGGGCCTGGCCAAGCATAGGGAGGACTTCGGGCAGACATTGGGTGCTTGGGGACTATCTTCCGGCCCTTATGTCGTACTTCCAGTTCTGGGCTCATCGACTTTACGGGATGTGGGTGCATTGCCGCTCGATTGGGCAGCGGATCCGTGGCGATACACGACACCAGTCAATGCCCGCAACACCGGAACGGTGCTGCGCATCCTGGATTTGCGCGCTTCGGTGCTGGATGCCTCTAACCTCATCGAAGAAGCGGCGCTGGATCGCTACCAGTTCGTTCGTGACGCCTATATGCAACGACGCGAAAGCAAGGTGAACGATGGCGAGCTTTCGAAGTCCGTGTATGACGACGAAGAGACATCGACATCAGGTGCTCCTGCAGCACCGGTTACGTCCGGGCAAAGTGACCAGCAGAAAACTTCCGATGGACTCAATCAGCAAAGTCAAAGTGGCCTCGCTTCTCCACCAGTCGCTTCGACAGAGAAACAATAACAATCGCTAACAATTGGGCAGCATTGAAAAACGGGATGACAGACGCCATGTCATCGTAAATCCATGTTCAACAGTTAACCGTTGACGAGGGTTGGTAGAGGCATCGGCCCCGATTACGAATAGGAAATTATGAATATCATCAAGACATTTTTAGTGGCATGCGGCCTTGCATTCAGCTCAATGGCTTTTACCGGACCGGCTGTGGCACAAGAAGCGCCGGATGTGCTTGTCAAACGCATCAGTGAAGAAGTAGTTGAGGCTGTCAAGGGCGACAAGGATATCCGCGCCGGCAATCAAAAGCGCATTCTCGATCTGGTAGAGAGCAAAATCTTGCCGCATGTGGATTTTCAGCGCATGACTTCCCTCGCTGCGGGGCGTTACTGGCGTGAGGCGACGCCGGAGCAGCAAAAGCAGCTGACCAATGAGTTCCGGGATCTGCTGGTCTATACCTATTCCGGTGCAATCGCCCAGGTACGGGATCAGAAACTGGAATTCAAGCCGCTGCGAGCCGATGCGGCGGATACCGAAGTCGAGGTGCGTTCGCAAGTCGTGCAACCACGTGGCGGCGATCCTATCCAAATCAGCTATCGCCTGGCCAAGTCGACGGATGGATGGAAAATCTTTGACGTCAATGTCCTCGGCGCATGGCTGGTCGAAACGTACAAGGGCAATTTCGCCTCTGAAATCAGCAAGGGCGGCATCGATGGTCTGATCAAGACACTGGCCGAAAGAAACAAGCGCCTTGCTGCCAGCGCCGCCAAGGGCGGCAAAGCTTCCTGATCATGTTTCGTCCACCCCTGACCTTAACTGCCTCCAATGCGAAAACCGTGTTGGAGGCGGGGCTGCAGGCCATTCGGTCAGGACAATCCACCATCGATATGGCTGGGGTGACAACGGTTGATTCGGCCGCTGTCGCCACCTTGCTGGCCTGGCAGCGCGCCGCTCGCCGGGAAGGCAAGACGCTCACCTTCGTCAATTTGCCGGACAGCTTGCGTAGTCTTTCCCAGCTCTATGGCGTGATCGATCTGCTGCACCTTCCAGCGGCTGCGCAAGCCCACGCCGATCTGCATCATCATTGACCATCCGGTCATTCCCACTGCAACGTGCCCGTTCCGGCTTTCAAGCTGGAAATCCAATATAATCAAGGGTTTCGCCGCTCGGTTAGCCCCGCAGGCTATCAGCTGATCAAGCGTTCACGACTTACCCTCCACCGCTCTCAAGCCACCATGGCTGCTCTTGAAATCCAGAATGTCGAAAAACGCTACCAGTCGCTGCTGGCGCTTGGTGGTGTTTCGCTCACCATCGAAGAAGGCGAATTCTTTGGTTTGCTTGGTCCCAACGGCGCAGGCAAAACCACGCTGATCTCGATCATTGCCGGGCTGAATCGCGCCGATGCCGGCAAGGTCTCGATCCACGGTTTTGACGTCGTGCGCGACTACCGGGATGCCCGCAAACGTCTGGGTGTCGTTCCGCAGGAACTGGTGTTCGACCCGTTCTTCACCGTGCGGGAAACGCTGCGCATGCAATCGGGTTACTTCGGATTGAAGAACAACGATGCATGGATAGACGAAGTGATGGCGAATCTCGATCTGACCAGCAAGGCGGACGCCAACATGCGCTCGCTGTCCGGCGGCATGAAGCGCCGAGTGCTGGTGGCGCAGGCGCTGGTGCACAAGCCACCTGTGATCGTCCTGGACGAGCCGACCGCCGGCGTTGACGTCGAACTCCGGCAAACCCTGTGGAAATTCATCACCCGCCTGAACCGGGAGGGCCATACGATCGTCCTGACGACGCACTATCTCGAAGAAGCACAGGCATTGTGCAACCGCATTGCCATGCTGAAGGGCGGCAAAGTCGTCGCGCTCGATTCCACCTCTGCGCTGATCAAGCGTATTTCCGGTTCCCAGCTGGTCGTTCGCCTTGCACGCGGCACGCTGCCCGATGCATTGAAGCCGCTCGTTTCGCATCCGGACGAGCTGATTGCCGGCAACAAATACACCCTTCGCGTCAACGAATATTCTGATGTGGAGCCGATTCTTTCCACCTTGCGCCAGTCAGGCGTGGTGATCGACGACATGCAATTGCAGCAAGCCGACCTCGAAGATGTGTTCATCCAGATCATGGAGGGCGAGAAATGATCGGCTTCCGGACGCTGTTCTACAAGGAAGTGCTGCGATTCTGGAAAGTCGCCACGCAAACCATCAGCGCACCCATCCTGACGGCCATGCTTTACTTGCTGATCTTCGGCCACGTACTGGAGGAGCATGTGCAGGTTTATCCAGATGTGCGCTATACCGCTTTCCTGATCCCGGGACTGGTGATGATGAGCGTGCTGCAGAATTCCTTTGCCAACAGCTCTTCGTCGCTGATTCAATCAAAGATCACCGGTAATCTGGTATTCGTCCTGCTGCCGCCGTTGTCGCATTGGGAGCTGTTCGGTGCCTATGTTCTGGCGTCGGTGGTGCGCGGCCTGGCGGTTGGCACAGGGGTGTTCATCATTACTGCATGGTTCGCCGATCTCTCTTTCGTCGCGCCGTGGTGGATCGTGATTTTTGCGCTGCTCGGCGCGGCGATGCTTGGCACGATGGGACTCATCGCCGGTATCTGGGCGGAGAAGTTCGACCAGCTAGCGGCGTTCCAGAATTTTCTTATCATGCCGGCCACATTCCTGTCCGGCGTGTTTTATTCCATCCATTCCCTACCGACTTTCTGGCAAACGGTGTCGCACTTCAACCCGTTTTTTTATATGATCGATGGCTTCCGCTACGGCTTCTTCGGCCAGTCGGATGTCAACCCATGGATCAGCTTTTCCATCGTCGGCCTGTTTTTCATGCTGCTGGCGACATTCGCCATACGCATGCTGAAAAACGGCTACAAACTGCGCCACTGAAGCAAGGCATTAAGGAAATTACATCATGCTGCCCACACCCGAGCTTGTTAAAAGCTATATCGCCGCCGGCCTCGATTGCACCCATCTCGACGTGCAGGGCGATGGCCAGCATTTCAATGCGGTGATCGTCTCCAGCGCGTTTGAAGGCAAGCGCCCGATCCAGCGTCATCAGATGGTCTATGCGGCGCTGGGCGACCGCATGCGTGAAGAAATCCATGCGCTGTCGATGAAAACCCTTACTCCGGAAGAATTCCAGAAATAATGGACAAACTACTTATTACCGGCGGCAAGCGCCTGTCGGGCAACATCAGCATCTCCGGCGCCAAGAACGCCGCATTGCCCATCCTTTGCGCAGGCCTGTTGACGGCCGATACCGTTCACTTGTCCAATGTCCCGCTGCTGCAGGACGTGGCGACGATCCTGAAGATTTTGCGCCAGATCGGCCTCCGCGTGGAGCAGGACGGTGATCGCATTGCGATGAACGGCGGCGCCATCGATAAACTGGAAGCGCCCTACGAACTGGTGCGCACCATGCGTGCATCTATCCTGGTACTTGGCCCGCTCCTTGCGCGCTTCGGTGAAGCCAAGGTATCGCTGCCCGGCGGCTGCGCGATCGGCTCGCGCCCGGTGGACCAGCATATCAAGGGCTTGCAGGCGATGGGCGCGGAAGTCCATATCGAAGCCGGTTACATTCACGCCAAGGCGAAAAAGCTGAAAGGCACGCGTATCGTGACCGACATGATCACCGTCACCGGCACCGAAAACCTGCTGATGGCAGCGACCCTCGCCGAAGGCGAGACCGTACTGGAAAATGCCGCGCGCGAGCCGGAAGTAACCGACCTTGCCAACCTCCTGGTTGCAATGGGCGCGAAAATCACAGGTATCGGCACCGACCGCCTCGTGATAAAGGGTGTCGACGCCCTGCAAGGCGCGTCGCACAAGGTCATTGCCGACCGTATTGAAACCGGTACGTTCCTCTGCGCGGTAGCGGCCGCCGGCGGCGATGTCACCCTGACGAATGCTCGCAGCGACATCCTCGACGTGGCCCTCGACAAATTGCGCGAAGCCGGCGCGGTCATCACCACCGGTGCCGATTGGATCCGCGTGCAGATGGCGGCACGGCCGAAGGCGGTCAGTTTCCGTACGACCGAATATCCAGGCTTCCCGACCGACATGCAGGCGCAGTTCATGGCGCTCAACTGCATTGCCGAAGGCGGCAGCCGCGTGACCGAGACCATCTTCGAAAACCGCTTCATGCACGTGCAGGAATTGAACCGACTCGGTGCCGCAATCGACATCGATGGCCATACCGCCATCGTGCAGGGCGTCGACAGGCTGGTCGGCGCGCCTGTCATGGCCACCGACCTGCGCGCTTCTGCATCGCTGGTGATTGCCGGGCTCGCTGCGCACGGCGAAACCCTGGTGGACCGCATCTATCACCTGGACCGCGGCTATGACCGTATGGAAGTCAAGCTGTCTGGTGTGGGTGCGGATATCCGGCGGGTCAAGCAATGAGCCAGCAACTGACGCTCGCTCTCTCAAAGGGGCGCATATTCGAAGAAACCATGCCGCTGCTGCAGGCGGCCGGCATTGTCGTCAGCGAGGATCCGGAGACGTCGCGCAAGCTCATCCTGCCGACCAATGATGCCAATGTGCGCGTCATCATCGTGCGTGCATCCGACGTGCCCACTTATGTGCAATACGGCGCGGCGGACTTCGGCGTAGCCGGCAAGGACGTGCTGCTCGAGCATGGCGGCGAAGGCTTGTACCAGCCGATCGACCTGAACATTGCCAAATGCCGCATGTCGGTCGCCGTGCAAGCCGGTTTCGATTATGCCAGCGCCGTGCGCCAGGGTGCGCGCCTGCGGGTTGCAACCAAATATGTGGAAATGGCACGCCAGCATTTTGCAGCCAAAGGCGTGCACGTCGACTTGATCAAGCTGTACGGTTCGATGGAACTGGCACCGCTGGTCGGCCTGTCCGACGCGATCGTCGACCTGGTCAGCACCGGCAGTACGCTGCGTGCCAATAATCTGGTTGAAGTGGAGCACATCATGGACATCTCATCGCGTCTGGTCGTCAACCAGGCGGCGTTGAAGCTCAAGCGCGAGCGCCTGCAGCCGATCCTGGAAGCATTTGAAAAAGCATCGAAAGCCGATTGAGAGACATCATGCCCGTTCAGATCCGCAAACTCGATTCCACCAATCCAGACTTCAGAAGCCAACTGTCGGCCATACTGGCATTTGAAGCTTCCGAGGATGAGGCTATTGACCAGACGGCGGCTCGCATCCTCGCCGACGTCAAGGTGCGCGGCGACGCCGCCGTGCTCGAATACACCAACCGTTTCGACCGGCTCGACGCAGCCGGCGTTGCGGCTCTGGAGATCCCGCACGCCGAACTGCAAGCGGCCCTCGAAGGGTTGCCGGCAGCGCGCCGGATGGCATTGCAGGCTGCCGCGGATCGTGTACGCGCTTACCATGAACGCCAGAAACAGGAATGCGGCAGCGATGGCTTTACTTACACCGAGGCAGATGGCACCGTACTGGGGCAGAAGGTAACGCCAGTGGATCGGGTCGGCATCTATGTGCCGGGCGGCAAGGCAGCCTATCCGTCCTCGGTCCTGATGAATGCCATTCCGGCCAAGGTGGCGGGCGTTCAGGAAATCATCATGGTGGTGCCGACGCCGTCCGGAGTGAAAAATGAACTGGTGCTGGCTGCGGCTGCCATCGCCGGCGTCGATCGGGTGTTTACCATTGGCGGCGCGCAGGCAGTCGGCGCGCTGGCCTTCGGGACCGATACCATTCCGGCCGTCGACAAGATCGTCGGGCCGGGCAATGCGTATGTCGCAGCGGCCAAGCGGCGGGTATTTGGCATCGTCGGTATCGACATGATTGCCGGGCCATCCGAAATCCTGGTGCTGTGCGACGGTACAACCGACCCCGATTGGGTGGCGATGGACCTGTTCTCCCAGGCAGAGCACGATGAACTGGCGCAGTCGATCCTGATCTGCCCCGATGCCAGCTATATCGAACGCGTGCAGGCAAGTATCGACAGGCAACTTGAATCGATGCCGCGCAATGAGGTCATCCGCACATCGCTGACCAATCGCGGTGCGCTCATCAAGGTGCGTGACATGGAGGAAGCATGCGACATTGCGAACATGATCGCCGCCGAGCATCTCGAAATCTCCGCGGACAATCCCCAGCAATGGGCTGACCGGATCCGGCACGCCGGCGCGATGTTCCTCGGTCGTTTTTCTTCGGAGTCGCTGGGCGATTATTGCGCCGGTCCGAATCATGTGCTGCCGACATCGCGCACCGCGCGCTTCTCGTCGCCGCTCGGCGTCTACGATTTCCAGAAACGGTCAAGCATCATTCACGTGAGCGAAGCCGGCGCGCGGACGCTCGGCAAGATCGCGGCCGAACTCGCCTACGGCGAGGGATTGCAGGCGCACGCCGCATCTGCCGAATACCGGTTGAAATAACATGCCAACCACAACCGGCATGGCGAACACCTGGATTGACCGCATATTTCGCGAAGATGCCATCGCCGGACTTCAACGCATACCGGATGCAAGCGTCGATCTGCTCATCGCCGATCCGCCCTACGGCCTTGGCAAGGACTACGGCAACGATTCCGACAAGCTCGACGCCAAGAACTACCTGGCATGGACCGGGCAATGGATTGCCGCTGCGCTGCCAAAATTGAAGCCGAATGCCAGCCTGTATATCTTTTTGACCTGGCGGTACTCGCCGGAAATCTTCGTCATGCTCAAGCAGCACATGACGATGGTGAATGAAATCATCTGGGATCGCAGGGTGCCGTCGATGGGTGGGAGTACGCGCAAGTATTCATCGGTACACGACACCATCGGGTTTTTCGTCAACGCCAAAGACTATTATTTCGACCTGGACGCGGTGCGCATTCCCTATGATGCGGAGACGAAAAAAGCCCGTTCCCGTTCCATTTTCGTCGGCGCCAAATGGCTGGAAATCGGCTACAACCCGAAAGACGTGTGGAGCGTATCGCGCCTCCACCGCGAGCACCGGGAGCGTGCCGATCATCCGACGCAGAAGCCGCTGGAAATCATCGAACGCATGGTCAAGGCATCCTGTCCGCCCGGCGGCATTGTGCTCGACCCGTTCATGGGCAGCGGCACCACCGCCGTTGCTGCCAAGCGCTGCGGACGACATTACGTCGGCTTCGAACTGAATCCGGATTATTGTGAACTCATCGAAAACCGTTTGAGCGAAACCGATGGCGAGCTGAGCAGCTCCGCTGCCGCTTGATGTACGTCCAACCTCCCGATACCGACATGAACACCCGCACCCTCATCGACAACGTTATTCGCGCGGACATCCTTGCCTTGTCCGCCTATCACGTACCGGACTCCAGCGGCTTCATCAAGCTGGATGCGATGGAGAATCCCTATGTACTGCCGGCGGAGCTGCGCACCGAGTTGGGGCGTCGCCTTGCGGATGTTGCGATGAATCGCTATCCAGTGCCGTCCTATACCGCGTTGAAGGAAAAGATCTGCAGCAGACTCGGCGTGCCTGCCGGATTCAACGTTGTGCTGGGTAACGGATCGGACGAGTTGATTTCCATGTTGTCGATCGCCTGCGCCAGGCCGGGTGCCAAGGTCCTTGCGCCGGTGCCTGGATTTGTGATGTATGCGATGTCGGCGCAGTTTTCGGGGCTGGCGTTTATCGGCGTGCCGCTGAACGCCGACTTCACCTTGAACAAGACGGCGATGCTGGACGCGATCGCGCAGCATCGGCCCGCGATCACGTATCTTGCCTATCCGAACAACCCGACCGGCAACCTGTTCGATGCGAACGATATGGCCGACATCATTCGCGCCGTCGGCGATAGCGGTCTGGTCGTTGTGGACGAGGCCTATCAGCCTTTTGCCCAGGCCAGCTTCATGCCGCGACTGGCCGAGTTCCCCAATATGATCGTGATGCGCACCGTGTCCAAGCTCGGCCTGGCCGGCATCCGGCTCGGCTACATGGCTGCCGGCGACGCGTTGCTGACCGAATTTGAAAAAGTGCGTCCGCCCTACAATATCAATGTGTTAACCCAGGCGGCAGCTGAATTCGCGCTGGACCATGCCGCAATTCTGGACGAGCAGGCAGCCACGTTGCGTCGTGAAAGAGCCGTTCTTGCAGGCGCATTGCAAGCGTTGCCAGGTGTGGAAGTATTTCCATCGGCGTCAAATTTTTTGCTGATTCGCCTGCATCCATCGAAAAATAATCTCAATAATGTTTTCGCCGCGTTGTTGGACCGGAAGGTTTTAGTTAAAAATCTCGGTAAAATGCATCCATTGTTGGAAAATTGCTTACGGGTGACCGTGGGTACCCCGGAGGAAAACCGGATTTTTCTCGACGCGCTTGCCGCGTCGCTCGCCCCGTAACTTATAGTTGCCACTTAACATGCCTACGTCACGCGTTGCAGAGATCACCCGCAATACCAATGAGACGCAGATCCGCGTTGCAATTAATCTCGACGGTACCGGCCAGCAAAAGCTGAATACCGGCGTGCCGTTCCTCGATCACATGCTCGACCAGATTGCGCGGCACGGCTTGATCGACCTCGATATTCACGCCAACGGCGATCTGCACATCGACGCCCACCATACGGTGGAAGACGTCGGCATCACGCTTGGCCAGGCATTTGCCAAGGCGATCGGCGACAAGAAAGGCATCCGGCGTTACGGGCATGCTTACGTACCCCTGGACGAGGCGCTTTCCCGGGTGGTGATCGACTTCTCCGGCCGCCCCGGCCTCGAGTTTCATGTGCCGTTCAAGCGCTCGATGATCGGCTCCTTTGATGTCGACCTGACGCACGAATTTTTTCAGGGCTTCGTCAATCACGCGCTGGTAACGCTGCATATCGATAATCTGCGCGGCGAGAACGCCCATCATCAGTGTGAAACTGTATTCAAGGCTTTCGGCCGCGCGCTGCGCATGGCTGCAGAACTGGATCCACGTTCGGCCGGAACCATTCCATCGACGAAAGGCAGTCTGTAAGCGCTGCACACGCGCGCTGCGACGTCATTGTTAACATGAACAAAATTGTAGTGGTCGATTACGGCATGGGCAATCTGCGCTCCGTTGCGCAGGCGCTGCGTCACGTCGCGCCCGAAGCCGACGTCCGGATATCGGGTGAATTGTCGGATATCAAAGCCGCCGACAGGCTGGTGCTCCCCGGCCAGGGAGCCATCCCCGATTGCATGCGTTGCTTGCGCGAGTCGGGGCTGCAGGAGGCAGTGGTCGACGCCTCTCGTTCCAAGCCATTGTTCGGCGTCTGTGTCGGCGAACAACTGCTTTTCGAATGGAGTGAGGAAGGCGACACGCCCGGACTCGGTCTGCTGCCGGGAAAGGTCGTGCGATTCCAGCTCGACGGACAATTGCAAGATGACGGATCGCGTTTTAAAGTACCGCAAATGGGCTGGAACCGGGTCAGGCAATCCGTGTCCCATCCGCTCTGGCATGATATTCCTGACAACAGTTACTTCTATTTTGTCCATAGTTACTATGCGGTCCCTGGCGATGCCGGGCATACGTTGGGCGAGACAATTTATGGCGCGCCATTCAGCTCTGTGGTCGGCCGCGATAATATTTTCGCCACGCAGTTTCATCCTGAAAAAAGCGCTGCAGCCGGACTGCAGCTCTACAAGAATTTCGTGCACTGGAAGCCGTAAGCCGATGCGCGAAAGCACTTCGGAAACAGAGAAGCCGATCGCCGTTATCCTTAACCTATTTACATATCGAACGTAGCCATGCTGCTCATACCTGCCATCGACATCAAAGACGGTCAATGCGTACGCCTCAAGCAAGGCGACATGGATCAGGCCACCGTGTTCTCCCGGGATCCCGCAGAAATGGCGCGGCACTGGCTGGCACAAGGCGCACGACGGTTGCATCTGGTTGATCTGAACGGCGCGTTTGCCGGCAAGCCCAAGAATGAATCGGCAGTGAAGGCGATCATCCAGGCGGTCCGGGATTTTGCGATCGACAACGATACGGACGAGATTCCCATCCAGCTCGGTGGCGGCATCCGCGATCTGGATACCATCGAACGTTACCTCGACGACGGTCTGTCCTACATCATCATCGGTACCGCTGCGGTCAAGAACCCCGGTTTCCTGCATGATGCCTGCAGCGCTTTTCCGGGCCAGATCATCGTCGGCCTGGATGCCAAGGACGGCAAGGTTGCCACCGATGGATGGAGCAAGCTGTCCGGTCATGAAGTGATCGACCTTGCCAAGAAATTCGAGGACTATGGCTGCGAAGCGATCGTCTATACCGACATCGGCCGCGACGGCATGATGGGCGGCGTCAATATCGAAGCCACCGTCAAGCTTGCGCGCAGCATGACGATTCCCGTGATCGCCTCTGGCGGCGTGCATACCATCAAGGATGTCGAGGCATTGTGCGCGGTGCAGGATGAGGGCATCGAGGGTGTCATCTGCGGTCGTTCGATCTATGAAGGTACGCTCGACCTGCGCGTGGCGCAGGATCGGGCCGATGAATTGAGCGGACTTGAAGAGTCGGCTGAAGAAGACGAAGCATGACCCTTGCAAAACGCATCATCCCTTGCCTTGACGTTACCGCGGGCCGCGTGGTCAAGGGTGTCAATTTTCTTGAGTTGCGCGATGCCGGCGACCCGGTGGAGATTGCCCGCCGCTATGATGAGCAGGGCGCGGATGAACTCACCTTTCTGGACATCACCGCAACGTCGGATGAGCGTGACCTGATCCTGCCAATCATCGAAGCGGTCGCCTCCCAGGTTTTTATTCCACTGACTGTTGGCGGAGGCGTGCGCTCGGTCAACGATGTGCGCCGGCTTCTCAATGCAGGCGCCGATAAGGTCAGCATCAACAGCGCCGCCATTGCCAATCCCGAATTTGTCGGCGAGGCGGCACGCAAGTACGGGTCCCAATGTATCGTCGTGGCGATCGATGCCAAAAAAAGCGGCGACAACAAGTGGGAAGTGTTCACGCATGGCGGGCGCAAACCGACCGGTCTCGACGTCGTCGAATGGGCAAGGAAAATGGAAAGCCTGGGTGTCGGCGAGATCCTGCTGACCAGCATGGACCGCGACGGAACCAAGATCGGCTTCGACCTTGCATTGACCAGTGCTGTCTCCAATGCGGTCGGCATTCCAGTGATCGCGTCAGGCGGTGTCGGCGGGTTGAAGGACCTGGCCGACGGCATCAAGCTCGGCCGCGCCGATGCGGTGCTGGCGGCCAGCATTTTTCACTACGGCCAGCATACCGTTCAGGAAGCCAAGCAGTTCATGGCGGAGCAGGGCATTGCAATGAGGTTGGCATGAGTATCAAGGCGAAATGGCTCAACAAGGTGAAGTGGGATGAAAACGGCCTGGTGCCTGTAATTGCACAGGAGGTCGGCACCAATGACGTCCTGATGTTCGCCTGGATGACGCGAGAAGCCTTGTCGAGGACCGTCGAACTGGGAGAGGCGGTCTATTGGAGCCGTTCGCGCAAGAAACTGTGGCACAAAGGCGAGGAATCCGGGCATGTTCAGAAAGTTCGCGAAATCCGCCTCGACTGCGACGAAGATGTCGTGCTGCTCAAGGTAGAGCAGATGGATGGTATCGCCTGTCATACCGGGCGTCATTCCTGCTTCTTTCAGGTCTTCGAGGGATCGGCCGAAAGCGGCGACTGGAATGCCGTCGATCCGGTATTGAAAGATCCCCAAAGTATTTACAAGCCTTAAGCGGGTCCCACCCGCTTCATGACTGACAAGGACTCGGCGGGTGGGACCCGCCTCAATGTATGAGCGACACCTTACAACGCCTCGCTGACATCATCGAATCCCGCAAACCCGCCAATGGCGGCGACCCGGACAAATCCTATGTTGCCCGGCTGTTTTCCAAAGGTGACGATGCCATCCTGAAAAAGATTGGCGAGGAAGCTACCGAAACTGTCATGGCAGCGAAGGACGTCCGCGCAGGCGGCGATAAATCCAAAGTGCTCTATGAGTGCGCCGATCTGTGGTTTCATTCCCTGATCATGCTTGCGCAGTTTGATTTGACACCAAAGGACGTACTGGCCGAATTGGCGCGGCGTGAAGGCATGTCGGGATTGGAAGAAAAAGCGAATCGCAAGATGATTGAGCGCGAAAAAAACGGCATGTAACTATTTCAGCCGGTTCGCGTGGTTAGTCAATGAAGTCATTCTTTATCGAAAGCAATGAGAAAAATGGATAACTGTCTTTTTTGCAAAATTGCCGCCAAGCAGATTCCCTCCAAGCTGGTCTATGAAGATGAGGACGTGATGGCGTTTCATGACATCAATCCGGCTGCGCCAGTACATTTTTTAATCATCCCGAAACAACATGTTGGTACACTGGCCGATTGCAATGAAAGCCATGCGGCATTGCTGGGGAAAATGATGCTACTGGCACCGAAGCTGGCAGAAGAGCAAGGTTGTGGTTATGTCGCCGGCGCGAATGGCGCGATCGGCATGGGTGGGTTCAAGACACTGTTCAATACCGGACCTGACGGCGGTCAGGAGGTGTACCATCTCCACTTACACGTCATTGGTGGCCCACGTCCTTGGCGCGGGCAACGTTAACGCACCGACTATCAAGTTAAATTTATTTCCAGGGCGCTACTGTCCTGCAAGGAGAACGAAATGGGTTCATTTAGTGTTTGGCACTGGCTGATCGTGCTCGTCATCATCATGCTGGTTTTCGGAACCAAGAAAATCGGTAACATGGGGTCCGACCTCGGCAAGGCTGTCAAGGGCTTCAAAGATGGCGTCAAGGGTGACGAGGACAAAACTGGCGCTGCAAACGCGACGCCTTCGCAAGTGGCGGACAAGGCGACCATCGATATCGATGCGAAAGAGAAGACGAAGAGCTGATGTCCCCGTTTTTGAAGATTGCGTTGCCACGGCTTGCTAGGCTAAGAATGCTGGGGCGAACTGCATCATGATTGATATCGGACTTACTAAAATCGCGATGATCGGTGTCGTGGCACTGGTCGTCATCGGGCCGGAGAAGCTGCCCAGAGTAGCCCGCATGGCCGGCTCATTGTTCGGTCGGGCGCAGCGCTACATCAACGATGTCAAGTCCGAGGTCAGCCGCGAAATAGAGCTTGAAGAACTGCGGAAGATGCAGAAGGACATGCAGGAAGCGGCAAGCGATGTCGAGCAAAGCGTTGCAAAAAATATGTCCGAGGCGCAGGAAAGCTTCAGCACAACCTGGAATGACGACAACTCTGCCGGACTTTCGAATCCGCTGATGGAGCCGTCGACGCCGGATCCATCGGTTGTGAAGGCAAAAGACTTCCGTCGCAAAAAGCTGGCACGGACCTCTGCCATCCCGTCCTGGTACAAGCGGCAAAGCGGCCACAAGACACGTGTTATTTCCGGTGCCGCACGGGTTGCAAAATTTCGTCCCGCCGGCACCACCCGAAAATCCTTTCATTAAATGACCGACGATCAACAAGCCGCTGGTGCTGGCGACACCTTCATTTCGCATCTGGTGGAGTTGCGCAACCGGGTCATGAAGGCATCTGCTGCGCTGCTGCTCGTTTTCCTGTGCCTTATGCCATGGGCGGGCAGTATTTACGATGTGCTCGCCTACCCGATGATGTCGGCTTTGCCGGCAGGCAGCAAAATGATTGCCACCGGTGTGATCACGCCATTCCTGATCCCGGTAAAGGTCACCTTACTGGTTGCCTTTCTGATCGCACTGCCGGTCATTCTTTACCAGGCGTGGGCATTCATCGCCCCCGGCCTGTATGCGCACGAGAAGAAGCTGGTCGCGCCGCTAGTCGTCTCGTCCTCGATCCTGTTCATTGCCGGCGTCGCCTTCTGTTATTTCTTCGTGTTCGGCGTGGTGTTCAAGTTTGTCAATGAATTCGCACCGAAATCGGTGTCGGTAGCGCCGGATATCGATAGCTACTTCAGCTTTGTCATGACCATGTTCATTGCTTTCGGTGTCACCTTCGAAGTGCCGATCGTGGTCATCGTGCTGGTACGCATGGGCTTGGTCACCGTGGAGAAGCTGAAAGAGATACGGCCTTATGTCATCGTCGGCGCGTTCGTCATTGCTGCCATCGTGACGCCGCCGGATGTGATGAGCCAGCTGCTGCTGGCGATCCCCCTGTGTCTGCTGTATGAAGTCGGCATATGGATTGCGCCGTTCTTCGCCAGGGTCACGCGAGCGCCGGAAGAACAGACCGATCTGACTGCCTGAGAAAGACTGCCGTTTCAGCTCACCTGGCGCAGCCAGGTGACGAGCGGATAGGCATCTTTGAATGTCGCAGCGAGATGCTTGTTCAAGTCGGCAGGCGGCTTCTTTTTCAAGCTGACTTCATTCCAGACGATGAAGCTTTTCAGCTTCACATAGTCCGCATGTGGCCCATCGGCCTCGAATCCCTTCGGCGGTCGTATGAGCTTGCCTTCCTGCTGCAAGTCCCCAAATGTTTCCCGCAGCTTCCGGTGTTTCAACATCTTGCCGAACCCGGCCGGGTCTGCAATGACTTGCTGACGAATTGCACGGAGCCGATCCGGTGGTGGCATGTATTCCCCGCCGGCGATCAGCATCTTGCCATCGGCATCGATATGAAAATAATAGGCGGGGCCGCCGCCCTGACTTGGCTTCTTCAACCCGCTGGCAGTAATCGCTGCCGAGAAGGTAGTCTTGTAAGGGATCTTCTCCCGTGAAAAGCGCATGTCGCGGTTGATGCGGAATAACGCCTTCTTTGGATTGCAGCCGGCGACTTCAGGATCGAATTTGCTCAGGTCCGCAATCAAACGGATAATCACATCAAGAAATTCGGCGCGCAGAATGTCGTAGCGTGGCTTGTTCATAACAAACCACGCACGGTTGTTATTTTCAGATAGCTCGCCCAGAAATTGGATCAGGTCACGTACGTGCATGCTTACCGCTCTTCATTGCTGACTTCCCGCCGCGGTTTGGGTCGTTTGCCCACTACAACCTCGACATTCGACTCCTGATTCCGGCGCAGCACCGTCATCTTCGCCTTGTTGCCCGGCTTGAGCTGCGCAATGATGTTCAGCATTTCGGTCGTGTCATTGATTGCTTTGCCTTCCACTGCAAGCAAAATGTCACCGGGTCGCATTCCAGCCTTGTCTGCCGGGCCACCCTTGAGGACACCCGCGATAATCGCACCCGATTTCCGTGTCAGGCCAAAGCTTTCTGCGAGTTCGGGTGTGATGTCCTGCGGTTCGACACCAATCCATCCGCGAACTTTTTGCCCTGTGGCGATGATCGACTCCATCACATCCTTGACCGTCGTGACAGGAATGGCAAACCCGATGCCGAGCGAACCCCCGCTACGCGAATAAATCGCCGTATTGATGCCAAGTAGATTGCCGTTGGTATCGATGAGAGCGCCGCCGGAGTTGCCAGGATTGATCGCGGCGTCGGTCTGGATGAAATTTTCAAATGTGTTGATGCCGAGATGGTTGCGGCCGAGCGCCGAAATAATGCCCATCGTGACGGTTTGCCCGACACCGAATGGATTGCCGATGGCCAGCACCACATCACCGACCATCGCTTGATCGACATTGCCAAGCGTAATCGCCGGCAATTCCTTCATATTGATTTTGATTACGGCAAGGTCGGTTTCAGGGTCCGTACCGACCAGCTTGGCAACCGCCTTTCGGCCGTCTGCAAAAGCCACCTCGATCTCATCGGCGGTTTCGACGACATGGTTATTGGTCAGTACATAGCCTTCGGGACTGACGACCACGCCGGAGCCGAGACTGAACTGCTTGTCTTCCTGCTGATCCCCGAAGAACTTGCGAAACAGTGGATCGTCCATGAATGGATGGGTGGGCTGGCGCGAACCCTTGGTGGTGTAGATGTTTACCACTGCGGGCATGGCGCGTTTCGCGGCATTACGATACGAGCCTTGGGTCGGCGGTTGGCTCGCCGGCGCTTCCAGCATCGGCACCGATGAATTGCTGCGTACTGCAGGAGTGCTCCCCATTATGCCGGCAGCCCATTCCGGCTTGAGGCTCGCTACAATGAACCAAATCGCCAGACCGACGGTGACGGTTTGCGCAAACAATAGCCAAAGACGTTGCATATTAGGTGTGAAAATGAATCGAAAATCAGTAGGCAGGGCGGAATTGGCCGAATACCTGGCGCAAGCGCTTGATATTAACCGTTTTCGCGACTATTGCCCAAACGGCTTGCAGGTGGAAGGGCGTGACCGGATCACGACGCTCGTCACAGGCGTCACGGCCAGTCTTGCCTTGATCGAAGCGGCATTGGATGTCGGCGCAGATGCCATCCTCGTCCATCACGGTTACTTCTGGCGCGGCGAGGAGCAGCGTATCGTCGGCTTGCGTCAGCGGCGCCTGAAATCCTTGCTGATCCATGACATCAGCCTGTTCGCTTACCATTTGCCATTGGATATGCATCCCGATTTCGGCAATAACTCCCAACTGGCACGCCAATTGGACCTCACGCCGGACGGGCGCTTTGGTGAAAACGGACTAGGCTGGCTAGGGGTTGCCTGTGCCGATGTTCGTACCGTCGGTGAATTGGCCCAGTTTGTCGAAAAGCGCCTTCAACGTCGACCATTGTTGATCGGGGACCCAGCGCAACCCTTGGGCCGGATCGGCTGGTGCACCGGCGCGGCGCAAAACATGATCGGCGAAGCAATCGAGGCCGGCGCGACCGTTTACCTCAGTGGGGAAATATCGGAACCGACCGTCCATCTATCCCGCGAATCAGGCACGTCTTATCTCGCCTGCGGTCATCACGCCACGGAACGTTATGGGGTACAGGCGCTGGGCGAGCATGTAGCTGAAAAGTTCAATATCATGCATCGTTTCATCGACATTGATAATCCGGCTTAATCCTCTTCCTTTTCTATTATGTTCCTAATAGTTGGTTAAATTCCCTATATCATGGTAGGGGAATTGAAATTGCCGGTAAGGAATAAAACATGTTGGAAGAAACGCCGCGGGACCGGGTTCGTGTAGTCATCGTCGAGGATGACGCCGTCACGCGCAAATCCCTGTCGTTAGCAATCGAAGCTGCACCCGAACTTAGTTTGCTGGCCGAATTCGATAACGTCAGCTCCGCCTTGACCTTTCTGGACACGCATAAGATCGATGTTTTGGTGACTGACCTCGGCCTGCCGGACGGGTCCGGGATAGAACTTATCCATGCCTGCGTAAGGTTGCATCCAGACGCCGACATTATGGTTGTCACTGTTTCGAGTGACGAAGCCAATGTGCTCGCATGCATCGAGGCTGGCGCATCGGGCTATATGCTGAAGGACGCTGGCCGGATCGACGCTGCCAGGGCCGTACTGGATCTGCGTGCCGGCGGCGCGCCGATGAGCCTTGCTATCGCCCGTATGGTGCTTGCGAAAGTGCGCAATGTGAAGAAAGACCAGGCCGCCATAGTGGACAACGCCGTTACCAGTCTGACGAAACGCGAAGCTGCGATTCTTGACCTGATCGCCCAAGGGGAAAGCTATGGCGATGTGGCCAAGATACTATCGGTTTCGGTTGGGACAGTGCAGACTCACATTAAAAACATCTATGGCAAGCTGGCAGTGCACTCGCGTGGTGAAGCAGTTTTTGAGGCTCACCGTCGCGGCTTGCTGCAACTGGGGCCTTCCAAAGGCAAAAAGCTCTAACATCAGCCAGGCTATGCTTTCACACTGCCTTCTGTAAAGAGCCTTACCTGCGCAGCGAATCACGGATTTCGCGCAAAAGAACGATTTCCTCTGGAGTGGGCGCTGCTGCGGGTTCCGGGTCCTTTCGCTTGGCTTTATTCAGGATCCGCACCATTTGAAAGATGATAAACGCCAAAATAAGAAAATTCAGGAGAATCGTGATGAAGTTTCCGTAAGCAAAGACGGCTCCAGCCTTCTTTGCTTCAACCAGCGTTAGATGGGTGCCTTGGTCGTTCAGAGGCAAATAGTAATTCGTAAAATCCAGTCCGCCGATAATTCGGCCTGCAACAGGCATGATGATGTCCTGCACCAGCGAATCCACAATTTTGGCGAACGCCGTGCCAATAATCACGCCAATCGCAAGGTCAATTACATTTCCCTTGATGGCAAAAGCCTTGAATTCCTGCAGCATTCCCATGCAACCTCCTGAAAACAAACAATAAACCGGTTAAATCAACGCAAAACGCGTTTTATTTCAGCTGCATAATACGGCACAACCCATGATGCTCTGCCGCCAATCATCTTCTGCTTTGTCAAAAAGTTCCCCGAAATTCCGAACGTTGCTATGGATTAGCTTCAATTCATGTCCGTCGTCCGTTATAATCTAAGGTTGCTAGAAGTTTCGTACAGATTTCGCATTTTGACTGATTGGGGTTGGTATGAGTAACGAAAAGCAGGTCGACTCCGGTCGACGTGGCTTGCTCGTCGCTACGTGTGCGGCGGGCGGTGTGGCTGGATTGGCCACCGCAGGAGCTTTTGTGTCCACTTTCCAGCCGTCCGAGCGCGCCAAGGCAGCCGGCGCGCCGGTGGAGGTCGATATTGCCGGCCTGGCGCCGGGAGAGCTGAGAACCGTTGAGTGGCGAGGTAAGCCGGTCTGGATCTTGAAGCGCTCGCCGGAAATGGTGGCGTCACTGAAGGGCGTCGAGTCAAAGCTTGCTGACCCGAACTCGGAGCGCAATCCCGCCGAGTTGACGCCTGAATATGCCCGTAATGAATACCGTTCGCGCAAGCCGGATTTGCTGGTTGCCGTCGGCATTTGTTCTCATCTGGGATGCTCGCCGATTACGAAGCTTCAGCCCGGTGCGCAGCCTTCGCTGCCGGATGACTGGGCCGGCGGTTTCCTGTGTCCTTGCCATGGTTCAACCTTCGATCTCGCAGGCCGTGTTTATCAAAACGTGCCAGCTCCGGACAACCTGCAGGTTCCGCCGTACATGTATGTCGGCGACACCAAGCTGGTCATTGGCAAAGACGAGAAAGGCGAAGCGTAATCATGGCGACACCACAGCAAAGACAACCCGGTACGCCTGTTCCGCTGCCTAACCGGGCTATCAACTGGATCGATGAGCGTTTCCCGTTGTCATCGACCTGGCGGGCGCATATCTCCGAATACTACGCGCCAAAAAATTTCAACTTCTGGTACATGTTCGGCTCGCTCGCACTTCTGGTGCTGGTGATTCAGATCGTGACCGGTATTTTCCTGGTCATGCACTACAAGCCGGACGCGAACCTTGCATTCGCATCGGTGGAATACATCATGCGCGATGTGCCATGGGGCTGGCTGGTAAGGTACATGCATTCGACAGGTGCTTCCGCATTCTTCGTTGTGGTTTATCTGCACATGCTGAAGAGCCTGCTGTACGGTTCCTATCGCAAGCCGCGTGAGCTGTTATGGTTGTTCGGCGTGGGAATCTTCCTTTGCTTGATGGCTGAGGCATTCTTTGGCTACCTCCTGCCATGGGGGCAGATGTCCTTCTGGGGTGCTCAGGTAATCGTCAACCTGTTCGGTGCGATTCCTTTCATCGGTCCGGACCTGTCACTGTGGATTCGTGGTGACTATGTTGTGTCCGATGCTACGCTGAACCGGTTTTTTGCATTCCACGTGATTGCAATTCCATTGGTTTTGCTAGGCTTGGTCGCGGCACACATCGTGGCGCTGCATGAAGTCGGATCAAATAACCCGGACGGCATTGAAATCAAAGCCAAGAAGGACGCGAATGGTGTGCCGCTCGATGGTATTCCGTTCCATCCGTACTACACGGTACACGATATCTTTGGCGTGTCGATTTTCCTCATCGTTTTCAGTGCAGTGATCTTTTTTGCACCGGAAATGGGCGGATACTTCCTCGAGTACAACAACTTTATTCCAGCTGATCCGCTAAAGACACCGCCGCACATTGCGCCAGTTTGGTATTTCACGCCGTTCTACTCCATTCTGCGCGCAACCACGACCCAATTCATGTACGCATTGGCTGTAGGCACACTGGCCTATGTTGCCCTGATCGTGCTGAAGTCGCGTTTGAGTGCTTTGTGGAAGATGATTGCATTGGTCGGCGGAGTAGTGGCGGTCATTGCCATGTTCGTGTTCGATCCAAAATTCTGGGGCGTCGTGCTGATGGGAGTTTCGGTACTGATCTTGGCCGGCATGCCTTGGCTTGATCATTCTCCGGCCAGGTCGATTCGTTATCGCCCGACTTGGCACAAATACGTCTACGCATTGTTCGGCATCGCATTCGTGGTCCTCGGCTATCTCGGTATTTTGCCGCCAACTACGGTAGGCACTCTGGTATCGCAGATCTGCACCTTCATCTATTTCGGCTTCTTCCTGCTGATGCCATGGTGGAGCACCATGGGGCGCTTCAAGCCGGTGCCGGACCGCGTCACATTTGAGCCGCATTAAGCCGCAAAGGAATAAGAGAACATGAAATTGTTGAAAAAACTGATCGCGGCGATCGCTTTCGTCCCAGCGCTGGCTTTTGCGGCGGGAGAAGGTGCTGCGCTCGACCATGTGCAGAAACGTACCAATGATCTGATCGCGTTGCAGAACGGCGCAAAGTTATTTGTAAATTATTGCCTTAACTGCCATTCTGCTTCCGCGATGCGTTATAACCGCCTCCAGGACATTGGTCTGACTGAAGAGCAGATCAGGAACAATCTGCTGTTTACTAGCGACAAGGTAGGCGATTTGATGCAGGTTTCGATGTCGGCAAAGGACGCGAAGAACTGGTTCGGTGCAGTTCCGCCTGACTTGTCCGTGATAGCCCGCTCGAAGGCTTCTGGTGACGGTTCCGGAGCAGATTATCTTTATACCTATCTGCGTACTTTCTATAAGGACGATTCCCGCCCGACCGGCTGGAATAACCTTGTATTTCCCAACGTAGGTATGCCACATGTCATGTGGGAATTGCAGGGCATTCGCAGTGCCAAGTTTGTCGATGAAAAAGATCCGCATGATCCAAACAAGACCTTGCACAAGTTTGCAGGTTTTGAGCAGATCACGCCCGGAAAAATGACGTCACTGGAGTTTGATAATGCGATGACCGACTTGGTTGCTTATCTTGACTGGATGAGCGAGCCGATGCAAAACACACGCCGTCGCCTCGGGGTCTGGGTGTTGTTGTTCCTCGGAGGTTTCCTGTTGCTGACGTGGCGTTTGAACGCTTCGTATTGGAAAGACGTCAAGTAAGGAATTTGCCCGAACTGCGGGCGTAAGTTTTGGGGTGAGCCGTATCACGTCTCACCCCTTTGTTTCTAAGGAACTACAAACATGATGGTTCTCTATTCAGGCACGACCTGTCCATTTTCCCAACGTTGCCGTCTCGTATTGTTCGAGAAAGGCATGGATTTTGAAATCCGTGACGTCGACCTGTTCAACAAGCCGGAAGATATTTCGGTAATGAACCCATACGGGCAAGTCCCGATCCTGGTCGAGCGTGATCTTATCCTGTATGAATCCAACATCATCAATGAATACATTGATGAGCGTTTTCCGCATCCGCAGTTGATGCCCGCAGACCCATTGATGCGGGCACGGGCACGCTTAATGCTCTTCAATTTCGAAAAGGAATTGTTCATTCACGTCCATGCATTGGAAAACGATAAATCGAAAGGCGCTGAAAAGACACACGAGAAAGCACGGGCTGAAATCCGTGATCGCCTGACAACCCTCGCCCCTTTGTTCCTGAAAAACAAATACATGCTGGGCGATGAATTTTCGATGCTGGATGTAGCGGTTGCGCCGTTGCTGTGGCGTTTGGATCACTACGGCATCGAGCTTTCAAAAACGGCGGCACCTTTGATGAAATACGCGGAACGGATTTTTTCTCGTCCTGCGTATATCGAAGCCCTTACGCCGTCCGAGAAAGTAATGCGGCGCTGATAGGCAGTTGCACAGGCGCGTTGGTCGGGCTTGAGCATATTTGGACAAGAGTAGTCCATCAAGACACTGACGCGTCAACCGGACATTGGAACCATGCCTGAGATTTCTACAAAGCCGTATCTTTTGAGGGCGATTTATGAGTGGTGTACCGACAACGGTTACACGCCCTACCTTGCCGTGATGGTGGATGCGCAAACTCGCGTCCCGCGCGAATTTGTCAAGAATGGTGAAATTGTCCTCAATATCAGTTTTACGGCGACAAGCGGCTTGAAAATGGATAACACCCTGATCAGCTTCAACGCTCGCTTCGGCGGCGTGTCGCGGGAAATATCGGTGCCTGTCGAAAATGTTGTCGCCATCTATGCGCGGGAGAACGGGCAAGGTATGGCATTCGAAGTATCGCCATTACCGGCAAGAGATAGCGATACATCAACATCCAAAGAGGAAGAGACCGCTGGTCCTGCATTGACGGCGGTCCCATCATCCAGCAATGAAGCGGTAGAGGATGCCGTTTCCTCAGACGATGAAAAAAATGATCCGGAACCTCCAAAAAAAGGCGGAAGACCTACACTAACTCGCATCAAATAAAGTACAATATCGTTCTTCAAGTTTCGCCGGCTTAGCTCATTTGGTAGAGCAGTTGACTTGTAATCATCAGGTGGCCAGTTCGAATCCGGCAGCCGGCACCAACTAAAAAGCCCATGATCTTACGATCATGGGCTTTTTCTTTAGGGACATGCCATCATCGGCAATGCCCAACAATTTGGGTTCCGCCTTCAGTCATTCGCTTTCATGCCATTCCAACGTGGCGTAAGAGAATGCTCTATTACGAACAAATCGAGAATGCGTCCAACAGTATGGTCGACCATTTCGGAAATCGTTTGTGGGCGCTGATAGAAACCCGGCAAGGGCGGGTAGATGATGCCGCCCATCTCGGTAACGGCAACCATGTTGCGAAGGTGAGCCAGGTTAAAGGGTGTCTCCCGAACCATCAATACCAGCCGGCGACGCTCCTTGAGCGTGACGTCGGCAGCGCGAGTAATCAAATTGTCGGAAAATCCATGCGCCACCCCGGCCAGTGTTTTCATGGAGCAGGGGGCAACGATCATGCCGTCAGACTGAAACGAGCCGCTGGCAATGGATGCGCCGATATCGCGCACATTGTGGACGACATGCGCCAAGAGTTCAACGTCCTTGCGACTCATGCCGAGCTCTTGATGAACGTTTAATACACCCGCATCCGATACCATCAGATGCGTTTCTACATCAGGTACATTGCGCAGTACCTGCAATAACCGCACTCCATAGACCGCGCCCGTCGCGCCGGTGATGGCGATTACCAGCCGTTTTGGCGTGGGCATGTGATGGAAATTCGGCGCGGAGTCGCTATGTCATCAGGACTTCAGCAAGCTCTGCAGCTCGCCGGACTCGAACATCTCGCTCATGATGTCAGAGCCGCCAACAAATTCACCTTTGACATACAACTGAGGAATGGTCGGCCAGTTTGAATATTCCTTGATGCCTTGTCTTACGTCCTGGTCTTCCAGGACATTCACCGTGACGATGTTCTCCACACCGCACGACTTCAGGATTTGTATTGCGCGGCCGGAAAATCCACATTGGGGAAACTGTGCACTTCCTTTCATGAACAGTACAACCGGGTTCTGGGTAACGGTGTCTTTGATCCACTCTTTAACGTCGCTCATGGCACTACTCTCGAAAGGTTCAGAATACGGTCATTATATGAAAAAGCGGCCGCCGGTGTTCGCCCGGCCGGCCGCTTTGCATATATTCCATCAAGCCTTCAGCTTGGCGAACGCTGCCGCCATCGCGCTGTTCGGGGCAGATTGCTGCGGCCGCTGCTGATGCTGGGAGAGGCGCCGAGCATCGGAGCGGTCACCGCGCTGCTCGGGTTTGGCGCCGGCCTGCTGCGGCGAATCGGAAAGCCGCATCGTCAGCGCAATGCGTTTGCGCTTTTCATCCACTTCCAACACCTTCACCTTGACCACCTGTCCCGCCTTGACCACCGTATGCGGGTCGCGGACGAAGGTATTTGACAACGCGGAGATATGAACCAGCCCATCCTGGTGCACACCAATGTCCACAAAAGCACCAAAGGCAGCAACATTGGTCACCACGCCTTCCAATATCATGTCTGGCCGCAAGTCCTTGATGTCTTCAACACCATCCTTAAAAGTTGCCGTTGTGAACGCCGGGCGGGGGTCACGGCCAGGCTTTTCCAGTTCCTTCAAAATATCCGATACCGTCGGCACGCCGAATTTATCGTCGGCATACTTCGAAGGCTTCAGTGACTGAAGTAGCTTGGTGTCGCCGATGACGCCTTTCACATCCTTGTTGATATCCGCAAGGATCTTTTGCACGACCGGATAGGATTCGGGATGCACGGCAGACGCATCCAGGGGATTATCACCACCCATGACGCGAAGAAAGCCGGCCGCCAGTTCAAACGTCTTTTCGCCCAAGCGCGGTACCGAGCGCAATGCCATGCGCGATGTGAACATGCCGTTCGTGTCACGATACGTCACGATGCTTTGTGCCACACTGCTTGTAAGGCCGGAAACCCGCGCCAGCAAGGGGGCGGATGCGGTGTTCACATCGACGCCGACGGCATTGACGCAATCCTCGACCACCGCGTCGAGAGAACGCGCCAACTGCGTCTGTCCGACGTCATGTTGATACTGCCCGACACCGATCGATTTCGGATCGATTTTTACCAGTTCCGCCAACGGGTCCTGCAGCCGTCGTGCAATCGATACGGCGCCACGAAGCGATACATCGAGGTCAGGCAATTCGCGCGATGCGAACTCCGATGCCGAATAAACCGATGCGCCGGCTTCCGAGACAACAATCTTGGTCAACTTCAATTCCGGGCGCATCTTGATCAAATCCTGCGCCAACTTGTCCGTCTCCCGCGAGGCGGTGCCATTGCCAATCGAGATCAACGCAACATTGTGCTTTTGGGCCAGCTGTGCAAGCGTATGCAGCGATCCGTCCCAGTCGTTTCTTGGCTGGTGAGGATAGATGGTTGTCGTATCGACCACTTTCCCAGTCGCGTCCACGACCGCGACCTTGACGCCGGTCCGCAAGCCGGGATCGAGCCCCATCGTGGCACGCGGGCCGGCAGGCGCCGCCAGCAGCAGGTCCTTGAGATTGCGGGCAAAGACATTGATCGCCTCCACTTCGGCGCGTTCGCGCAGGCCGGTCATCAATTCGGTTTCGAGATGCATGAACACTTTTACGCGCCAAGTCCAGCGTACCGTATCGGCGAGCCATTTGTCGGCCGCGCGGCCTTGGTTGCTAATGCCGAAGCGGACTGCGATTCGACCTTCGCATGGATTATGCGGCGCATCCCATTTCGGTTTTTCCTCTTCCGTATCCAATCGCAATGAGACGTTCAAGATCTCTTCACGCCTGCCGCGGAATAGCGCCAGCGCGCGATGCGAAGGGATAGTGTGGATCGCCTCGGTGTAGTCGAAATAATCAGCAAACTTCGCGCCGGCGTCCTGCTTGCCTTCGACGACCTTCGACTCCACCACACCATGTTCGGTCAGATAGTCGCGTAACGTTTGCAGTAAGGTCGCGTCTTCGGAAAACCGTTCCATCAATATCTGGCGGGCGCCGTCCAGTGCCGCCTTTGCATCCGGTACGCCGGGATTGTCGCCATTGTCGGAAGTGAACGCCGGTTTCAAATACTTGCCCGCTTCTTCTTCCGGGTTCAATTGCGGATTGGCGAGAAGGGCATCTGCCAGTGCAGTGAGGCCCGCTTCTGCCGCAATCTGGGCCTTGGTGCGACGTTTGGGCTTGTAGGGCAGGTACAGGTCCTCGAGACGCGTCTTGTCCTCTGCATGCGTGATTGCATCGAGCAGCTCCGGCGTCATCTTTCCCTGTTCCTGGATCGAAGCAATGATCGCCGTGCGGCGATCTTCCAGTTCCCGCAAATAGCGCAACCGCTCTTCCAACAGACGTAACTGGATGTCGTCCAGTCCGCCTGTGGCTTCCTTGCGATAACGGGCAATAAAGGGAACGGTCGCACCTTCATCCAGCAGGGCAATGGCGGCGGCAACCTGTACCGGCTTGGCGGCAAGTTCAAGGGCAAGGCGTTGTTCGATCGAAGGCAGCATGGGTATGGCAATTCATGAGAGGAGCGTTGGATGATACCGAAACCAAAGTCAAAAACCAGTCTTGACAAGGGAAGAAGTTATGTCGGCGTGGCGGCTAAGCTGAATGACTGACTATTCTGCCACCTGATATCCGCTCGATACCCGCAAGATCTTTCCAGCTGCGAACCGCCGAAAAGCCTTGCAACGATAACAGCCTGCGAACGGCTTCTGCCTGGTCATAGCCATGCTCCAGCAATAACCAGCCGTTGCAAGAAAGATGCTGCGTCGCGCCATTGATAATGGTACGCAAGGCCGACAAGCCGTCGGCATGGTCGGTGAGCGCATCAATCGGTTCAAAGCGCAGATCGCCTTCCGACAGATGCCTGTCGCCTTCGACGATATAAGGCGGATTCGCGACGATCATGTCGAACGTTTTGCCTGGTAGGGCCGAATACCAATCGCTACGAGCAAATACAATGTTTGCATGATGGCGACGCGCATTGCATTCAGCGACAGCCAGTGCGGCTTCACTGATGTCCACTGCGGTGACATTGAGGTCGGGGCGTGCATGAGCGAGCGCAACTGGAATAGCGCCGGACCCTGTGCCGAGATCAAGAACGTTGTTGCCGGGCTCAAGGCGTTCCAGCGCCAGCTCGACCAGCAATTCAGTTTCCGGGCGGGGAATCAGGACATCGGGAGTGACGGCAAATGCCAGTCCATAGAACTCGCGTTCGCCGGTGATGTAGGCAACCGGTTCACCGTGTATTCGGCGGTGAAGCACTGCACGCAGGGCTTCTGCTTCGTTCGCCGTCAAGGGGTGCTCGGACCGGGTAATCAAGTGGATTCTTGACAGGCCCAACGCATGAGAGACCAGAATCCGTAGGTCGACCGGATCAAGGAGCGGGTTTCTTAACACGCTTCCAATCGTCGTACCCGCTGCGATCGCCGCAAGAGCTGGGATGTTTTCATGCTCGCGCATGGCATCCAGTCATCGGTTCTGCTGCCGCAACGCCGCCCACAGCAACGTCAGAAGAAATAAAACAAACCATGCGAAGGACCATTGCGGAATCGATAGTCCAAGGATGGGCGCGTATTCGGTAGAGCACAGGCCGTCAGCCTTGAAAATGAATGGCAGCAGTTCTGCGGTGGGAATTCTGTTGAGTGACGTTTCAAGCGGATCAATACCGCATGACACCGTCGGATGCGCCTTTACCCACAGATGCCACCCGGCCACACCAGCACCGCCAAGCGCGGATAGCGCGCCCAGAAAAGCGCCGAATTTCACTGCGTTGCGAGGCAAGAAAGCAAACAGAAGGCAAACGATTGCAACCAGCGCAAACGCGTAGCGCTGAATGATGCACAGCGGGCAGGGCAACATATCCTGAGCATGTTGCAGATAAAGCGCATAAGCCAGCAGACCCAGTGAAGCAAGGGCGACGGCGACCAGAACTGGTTTGGATGTTTTCATCGTGGGTTGGCAAAGTGAAATGTCATAAGAGTAACCTGCCTGCAATTAGTTCCGTGACGCAATGCTCGTCCGGCGTGAGTTAAACTTCTTCAGCCAACGCCGCCAGCAACTCCGCCTGGTGCTCAGACATGAGCGCATTGGTTAATTCTTCTAAATCACCATCCATAATGAAGTCAAGTTTGTAGAGCGTCAGATTGATACGGTGGTCGGTCATTCGGCCTTGCGGAAAATTATAGGTACGAATACGCTCGCTGCGGTCGCCGGAGCCGATCAGCGATTTGCGTGTCGCCGCTTCCTTCGCCTGTTGTTCCCTTAGCTGTACATCCTTGATTCGCGCTGCCAAAACTTTCAAGGCGGAAGCCTTGTTCTTGTGCTGGCTACGGTCATCTTGGCATTCCACCACGATGCCTGTCGGAAGATGCGTGATACGCACCGCGGAATCGGTCTTGTTGATGTGCTGCCCGCCTGCGCCGGATGCGCGGAATGTATCAATCCGAATCTCGGATGGATTGATATTGACGTCTTCGACTTCGTCGGCTTCCGGCATCACAGCCACAGTGCAGGCCGAGGTATGAATGCGTCCCTGAGTTTCAGTTGCCGGCACACGCTGGACCCGATGGCCGCCCGATTCGAACTTCAGCTTGGAGTAGGCCCCGAACCCGACGATGCGTACGATCACTTCCTTATAGCCGCCGATCTCCGACGGCGATTCAGACACCATTTCGATCTGCCAGCGATTGCGTTCCGCGAAGCGGGTGTACATCCGCAACAAATCCCCTGCGAAGAGGGCCGCCTCATCGCCACCCGTGCCGGCCCGGATCTCAAGATAAATATTGCGCTCGTCATTGGCATCTTTTGGCAGCAGCATTTTTTGCAAATCAATTTCCAGCTGTTCCATGCGCGACTTGGCTGAAGCAATTTCTTCCTGTGCCATCTCGCGCATTTCCGGATCGGACAGCATTTCCTCCGCGCTTTTCATATCCTCGGCAGCCTGCCGATACTCGGCGTACAGTGCAACCAGCGGACCGAGTTCCGCATGCTCGCGCGTAAGCTTGCGGTAATTTTCCATGTCCGCAGTAATGCCTTCCTGCATCAACAGGTTCCCGAGTTCCTCCAACCGCTCTGTCAGATGGTCGAGTTTGGCAAGCATTGATGGTTTCATGATTCTTTGTATTTGTGCAATTCGAGGCAGTAGGAACGGGCGCGGGATGGCGTGATGTATCAAGGCGATTTCGGAAATCACCATAAGGAGGGGAAGGCGCCGCTAGCGCTTGGTGCGAAAGAGTTGCGGCAGCAATGTCGCCAGGCGGGCGCGCTCATCGCCTTGTGCGCTGTGGAGCGCTTGCTGCGGGCCATGCAGGAACTTGGCTGTCAGACCCTTTGACAAGGCTTCGAGCACGACATCCACATTTTCTCCCTTGGCCAACAGCTTGCGTGCGCGCTCGAGTTCTATCAAACGTATTGCCTCGCTGCTTTCATGCAAATCCTGAATGACCGGCACAACAGCGCGCGTATCGATCCAGTGCATGAAGGACTGCACTCGATTCTCAATGATCGCTTCGGCCTGCGCAACGGCGGCCTGGCGGTTTTCGATGCCGGTCTGCACTGCAGCGCCGAGATCATCCACAGTGTACAAAAACACATCGCTCATGCGTGCGACTTCCGACTCAATGTCGCGCGGAACAGCGAGGTCCACCATGAAAATCGGCTTGTGTCGACGCGCCTTGATCGCGCGTTCCACCATACCCAAGCCGATGATGGGCAAGGAGGAGGCCGTACAGGAAACGACGATATCGTAGTTCGGTAACTGCTGTGGAAGATCGGCCAGCCGAATCGCCTGGCCATTGAAGCGGTGGGCTAAAGTAGCACCACGTTCCATGGTGCGATTAGCAATAGTGAGGGTCTTCGGGTTTTGCGCTGCAAAATGCGTCGCGCAAAGTTCGATCATTTCGCCAGCCCCGATAAATAGGACATTCTGCTCGGAAATGGTATCAAAAATACGCTGAGAGAGCCTTACTGCCGCAGCCGCCATCGAGACACTATGCGCCCCAATTTCCGTCGTGCTGCGAACTTCTTTGGCAACGGCAAATGTGCGTTGAAAAAGCTGGTGCAGGTATGTTCCCAATCCGCCGACGGCTTCCGCCTGCCGGACCGCATCTTTCATCTGCCCCAAAATTTGGGCCTCGCCCAGCACCATCGAATCCAAACCCGAAGCAACGCGGAAAGCATGGCGTACAGCGTTGTCTTGGGGCAGTGTGTACAGATACGGGCGGAGTTCAGCGTAAGACAGCTTATGGTAATCGGCGAGAAAATGACCGGTAAAATCAATGGCTGCATTGACGCCACCATCGATATGGCTAGCGGCATACAGTTCGGTGCGATTGCAGGTGGACAGAATCGCTGCTTCGTCGGCCGAGCGATTGCCGGCGTTGCGCCCGAACCAAGATCTTGCGGCCGTCACTGCTTCGCCGATCTGGTCAGCAGGAAAAGCTACCTTTTCGCGTAAAGATAGCGGCGCAGTGTTGTGGTTCAGGCCGACGGCTAAAAGCTGCATTTCGGTAGATAAGCAAATGAAATAACCGGCTATTATAGCGTGTTGCATCGCCGCATAAACGGTGCGCATGTTAAGCGCGCCAGCGTCATGATAGCGAAGGTAGCATATCTATCAACGTCTTGTTAGATGGCTTTTGTCCCATTCCTTCAAATGGCGGCCGTCAGCGAATTTGCAAGCACAATGCCTGTGCACTAATCAAGTTGCTCGAGCCTATATCCGTAGCTATACACCGGGGTCAGCCTAAAACCATTCTCTGGTAACAAGCGTAACTTGGAACGCACCCTTGATACATGCGTATCCAAAGTGCGCGACGGGGTGTCCGCTTCCTTTGGCCAAATCGATTCCTGGATATAAACCCGCGACAATGGCTTGCCAAGATTGCGGAAAAACAGCAAGGCTAATAAAAACTCCTTTTGGGTCAGGATGATCTGCCGGTCCCCTATGTCCAGTCTTCCGCTCCGTGGTTCAAATAAATAGCGGCCAAACTGTAACTGATCGTGCGCATGTCGATCCGGATAAGCTCGTTGCAGCAGCACGGCAATTCGTGTGGCTAATTCCCGGCGTCGCACCGGCTTGATGACGTAATCGGTTGCCCCTGCCGTAAGAGCAGCCACAATGTCACTTTCAGTACCGGAGCCGGCAACAAAAAGTACTGGGAAACTGCCTGGCATTTTGCTGCGCACATGACGGAGAGCGTTCAATCCAGCCTGCCCGGACCCTTTCCAATGCAGTATCAGCATGTCAACAGCTTCCTGCTGGAGAATGTCCAGCGCGTCCTTGCTATTCATGCAGGAATGAAGCATGTGTCCGCAGCAGGAGATGACCTCTGCGATCAGGGCCGCAGACTCAGGCTCATCGTCAATCAATGCAATGCGCATCATGCATGGCCACGGCGTGGCTGTTTGGTGCAAGACCTGAAATATGCTTGATTCATGCGGGAATTGAGATTTAAAGAGACATGCAATGCAACTTGTCGATGCAGCGCGTACTTTGCATGAGGGTTTCTGTTATTCGCAGACCGATAACTAGAACATCGAAGTTTAGCGTCATTTTTTCGAAATCTTTTGCTAATTCGAATTGCATTAACATTTTTAAAAATGCTTTTTGTTGATTCCGTACATCGCTGCATCGACAGCTTATGCAGCGGATTCGCTTGTCACTATCAAATAAACCAAGGGCCAAAAAGAGAAGTCGGCGTAGGCAGGTTTAACGAAGGAAGGCAATAGGAAAAGGAGTAGGCTGGCATTTGCTACCCAATATAAGAAGCGCCATAAAAAAAGCCCGCAGACCTAGGGTGCGGGCTAAATCCAATCCCAAGGAGGATCAGAGGAGACACAGGTACTGTTGATTATTTTAATGACGCCATGGTGACGTGATATCAAGAAGTGCCGGAAGAAGTACATTTGTATTCCGTTAAACAACTCCTGCAATGGCACCAAGAGAGATATTGCTACGGCAAATTAACTAGAGAAATAAATCTAAGACAGGCATAACTTCGCTTGAAGATCTGTTTGTCATGGTAAATCGATTGCTCGATATATTGCTATCCCATGTTTTAGGGAGTTGAAGCAGGAAGTCGAAGATAAGCACCAAAATAGAAACCAAGCGTGCTTCTAAGTATTGCATCCGCTAGATTTACATTTCCCCATTCCCATATAAATATTTGCTGAAATGAAACTTTTGCCGCGGCTTTTGAATAAGCATTACGGGCGTAACCAAAGCTTCTTTCCAAGTACATGCGTTTTCGTAAGCACTTATGCTGCAAACGATTATCTCAACTTGGTACATAGTAATGGCCTGTTGCGGTCTACGCTGCTGTACATAAGGAAATTGGTTCTTAACGGCCTTTGCTTCAAAGGTACTTTTGATAGATTTTGCCGTTGCGGTCTAACATCGACTATTTGGCTAGCAGCGATCAAGGGAGTTTTGCTATAATTTCGCTCCCGTCGCAAAACGAGTTATATAGCTGGCCGAGCGACAGGGGATGCAAGAAAAAGCTTGACGCGAAGCGAGGAATGCTGCATAATCTCGTTTCTCTGCTGCTGTTAAACAAGACGATTTAACGGTGAGTGTGGTGCGCAAGTGCTGTGCGGCGGAGTGTTCTTTAACAATTAACAGCCGATA